>ERZ836760.4-NODE-4-length-391360-cov-56.818236_pt1 | contig 391360 bp, 321 predicted proteins | sample MGYA00519941_ERZ836760 | MGnify/ENA primary metagenome ERZ836760 (study PRJEB31850, sample SAMEA3708807) | human gut metagenome | biome: human gut; feature: human-associated habitat; material: faeces | place: China | collected 2014 ... | reverse complement strand
TCGGTTTGAACGTATCGTATGCTATATTCTGGTGATAGTCTTTCTTGAAGCTCCATCGCAGGAACCATTTGAGGAATCCCATTTGTTTACCGATGGTACTGTTTCTCATGTCTTTCTTGTCACGCAGGAAATTGATATACTCGTTCAATCCGAACTCATCGAAATATTCAAAGGTCACATCTTCCTTGAACTCCTTGAGGTGATTTTTAACGGCTGCAAACTTTTCGTATGTGGATTCAGTCCAGTTATTCTGATTGCCGCATTCTTTTACAAATTCATCGAATACCTCCCAAAAACTTATCTTTACGTCTTCCTGGTCTTCACTTGTATCTTTCATCCGCAGGTTGAATGCGTCCTTTAGCTGTTGGGTAGTGGGCATAGTTTCCTGTACCTCGAATTCCTTGAACACATTTTGAATTTCGGTATAGTATTTCAGAAGATCGGCATTGATTTCAGATGCACTTTGCTTTAATTTGTTGGTACACCCGTTCTTCACTCGCTGCTTGTCAGCATCCCACTTGGCTACATCAATGCGGTAACCCGTTGTAAACTCAATGCGCTGACTTGCGTATATGACACGCATACGGATAGGCACGTTCTCCACGATTGGCACACCGTTCTTCTTCCGGCTTTCCAATGCAAAAATGATGTTTCGTTTGATATTCATAATTGGGTGTGTTTGAAATTCTACACCCAAATATACACCCAATATTTAGAATAACAAAAGATATTCAGAAAGATTTAGATTTACTACGCATTCTAAATAACACATGATTATCAATGATTTGCAATTTTGTGATATTTCTTGAATGTGTAGATTCGAGAGCCTGTCTCTCCGCTGAGCGTCAAAGATAAATGACGGAAAAGTAAAAGTAAGTCCCGTAAAATCAAGGTTTTACGGGACTTTTTATATTTATGCTTGGACAAGTGAAAAACATGATTAGCCTGTCATCGCAGCCAAGAACATAACAATAATCAAATAACGTTTGCAGGCTGTACAGACGGGCAAAAAGACTATACACTAATTTTGTATTATGAAATCAATAGAATTGTTTGTTGCATGTTGTTTGTCATAAGTTGTTTAGGTAAGTCTCAACCAAAGCAACAATCTGCCGATTTATATAGGTTGCCCTTATGTAATGAATGTGTGAAAAATGAAATTTATTGTGCTTTGACACTAATGGGATCTGTTGAAGTTGATAATTTAAATGAAAATACAAATAAATAGAGATTTGATTAGGCTAATAGAAGAATACGCAGGAAGTTTGAATACGTATTCTGATGTGACATTCATGAGAAGAAAACAAGAATATCAACGATTAACGATACGGGATTTACAGGAAGGAGTTATTAATAAGAAAATCTATTGATTTGCCGACACTGCCCTACCCTAAAAAAAGATATACAATGAAAGTAAAATTATTGTTTTTGGTCTTCGTTCTGTATGCGTGTGGAACTAAAACGGTTTCGGAAGAGAAATCTTATGATCGAATAACCATGACGACTTATGAAAACAAGTATGATGAAAATAATCGTTTGTCAGAGGTACAATTGACCAGAACATCTCATCATAGGTATGAAGAAGATTCTGAAACAATTGATTTAATTGATGATAAAAGCACGTATTATTATACGTATATCAACAACGAAGAGTTTACGGTAAGAAGAAAGTCAAAGAGGTCGGGAAATATCAAGATTATGAGATATGCTCCCCAAAGGGAGGAGGTGTTAACATTAAATGCCCAAGGGGATACCATTGATTATTTATTGCAGAAATATTACGATAAAAGTAAACTCAAATTAGTGTATGTTAGAAATATAAACAATGACTATGTACTGCATGAAGACAACGACTATGAGGAAAAAAATGAATACGACGGGAATGGTAATCTAACAAAAAGAGTGCAATACTATTTTGACATAGGGAAAAAAAGAACCACTTACTTCTTTCGGGGACTATCTTATGAGGAAGCTAAAAAAAGGATTCCCCGTACAGACGAGGACTATGACATCGTGTGCGATATAGAGAAAATGGCAGGAGATACCCTTATCAGGAAATGTATAAAGAATGGTATTGTCAGTTCTATTAACAAGACGATTGTTGACGAAAAAGGGAAAAAGGAATTTATATTCGACGCTGACATGAAGTTCACAGGTAGTTTCACGGAATTTAAGTCGGATAGTTTTGATATTCACGTTGATCGTATTGTACTGGACGATTGCACGGATATTGATAGCACTTATTATAAGAATGGGAAAGAGGTAAGATGCGTTTATCTTTCGGATACGTCTAAACGTATTGTACTTTCTAAATATGATAAATGGGGAAATATGGTTGAGAGGGTGGAAAAGACAAAGTATTTTTATTCGCAAGACGGAGAGGAATTGATCAATGAAATGCTGCAAGTAGTGAGAGAGAATGAGAAGAAGAAAGAAAGTAGAAAGCGATTGAAAATATCAAAATAAAAAGGTTGTGAGAAATAAACATTTAATCGGGGTATGAAGGGGGGAGACAGATTCTTAGAAAGAATGACCGTTATTGTGACGATGATTTTCACGATATTCATGATTATCAGAATCGGCTACTTGCGGATCGGTCTCCTGACCCTCGTCATGTGCGCATGATCGGACTTTTCTCGTTTGTCCCCCATAGGTATATTGTATCGCTGAATACAGGAAGGTGCTGGAAGGCGACAGAGATATGCTAATCAGATACCCTCTCTTTCCTTCTAATGACTTTTCATTACGCTTTTAATAAAGATATTGGTAGAAGACAATTGTCTGAGACTAATTGTGAGTTCTATTCCTCAATGTGGCTTAATGATTTTCTGTTCTGTGATTCTCTTCGACTTTTTTTGTTGATCGGCTAATATTACAATGATAACAGACATTAGTATCAGTAATAAACCGATTAATGATTGTAATGTGAAATGTTCCGAAAATACCAATACGCCTACAACCACTGCGACCAAAGGTTCCATTGAACCAAGGATGGCTGTTGTTGTCGAACCGGCATATTTTACCGCTAAAATCAACGTAAGGTCGGAGATGACGGTAGATAGAAATGCCAATGCCAAAATATAAAATCCGGCTTTTGTGCTGGGGATGGAGGATATACCTGCTGTAAATAGACTGTAGATGAAAAAGATTACGCAACCGCCTAAAAGCACATAGAACGTAAGCACTTCAGCAGGTAATTTACCTATATCCAATTGATTCAGAGCAACAATATATATCCCATAGGTTAATATCGTAAGAGCTGCGAGTCCGATACCCATCAATCGGATACTGCCTCCTCCCGACCAACACATAAGTGCAACACCGATTAGTGAGAGTGAGGCTGCTAAGAATAGAGATTTGGATTTTTGTTCTTTAAAGAATACTACCATTAAGAAGCTGACACAAATTGGATAGAGAAAGTGAATGGTTGTAGCCACTCCACTAGTTATATAATGGTAGGAATAAATAAGAAATAGCGCTGTAAGAGCATACAAGGCACCTAAACCGATGATAGAGATCAGATGTTTCATATTTATTTTTAAAGTACTTTTGTGCAAAAGACATACTGCTCCCATCATAAGGGTAGAAAATAGAAATCGATAAAAAAGAATGTTGGATTCATTCATTTCCATATTTCCCATTAATGGAATTGTAAATAATGGAATGAGCCCAAATGTACCTGATGAAATCATTGCATAAATAATACCTTTTAAACTTTTCATATCATACAGAATTAAAATTTGAGCGCAAAGGTAGGTTACAGGGAAGAATGAAAAGTTACCAAAAGATAATTAATGCATATCGGCCCTGATTCTACTTAAGGATTGTGGAGTTATGTCCAGCCATGCGGAGAGGTCTCTCATTGATAATCTTTGTATCAGTTTGGGCATTTCTTTAAGTAGATATTGATATTGTTCTTTTTTGCTCATCCAGTGGATAGATGAAAAATAAAAAGAAGATGAAGTAAGCCATTCCTGAAGAATCATTCTTCCCCAATTGGATAAATTAAGAGAGTCTTTGAATGAGGTGGCTAAGTCTTTACGGGAGATTCTCCATAAAATACAAGTATCTACTGCCTCTAAAGTATATAGTGATTGTCTGCTCTCTGTCAGGTTGGGTGAACTGAGTGGGGCATCATTTTCTAATGCAAAAAATATGATAAATTCTCTGCCCTCTCTTAGAATCGTACTTTTTACAATCCCTTTCTCAACAAAATAGATATAGTGATCTGTTTGCCCTTCTTGAAGGATAATCTCTCTCTTGGGCACAGAAAATTTTGTGAACTTTTCAAGCAATATTTCTATATCTTTTTCAAAAAGTCCATATTTATCTCTTAATATTTTTTTAATCCCGTTCTCCATACTTTAAAGAAAACAAAAAGACACGATGCAATGTTGGCGTAATTCTGATAAAAATGTACGGCATACCACTTGTAAAAGTATACTTAATTATAGAAAGAAACGGGGAAACAGGCCGATATTGAAGTGGCAATGCTCCTGGGAAGGGTACACAGAAAACATACTCTATCCGGTGAAGTGATGCTATCCATGAGTCAGAAACAGATATTAAAGTATATGTTTTACCGATGAAATCACTATTTTTGCTGCATATATGGATATATTGATTAATCAGGAGGAGATATAATGCTTGCATATACATATGTCGAACATGGGAAGTTTGAACTTTTGGAGAAGTTGAGGCCACAAATAAAAGATGCCCGGGATGCAATCGTACGTGTAACACTTGGCAGTATCTGCACCAGTGATCTTCATATTAAACATGGCAGTGTTCCGCGTGCAGTTCCTGGTATTACAGTCGGCCACGAGATGGTGGGCATTGTGGAGGAAGTAGGCTCCGGCGTCATTTCCGTCAGACCCGGTGATAGAGTGACAGTCAATGTCGAAACCTTTTGTGGAGAATGTTTCTTTTGTCGGCACGGATATGTGAACAACTGTACTGACCCCGACGGAGGATGGGCATTAGGTTGCCGTATTGATGGCGGACAGGCGGAATATGTCAGGGTTCCGTATGCCGAGCAGGGATTGAATCGTATTCCCGATAATGTCAGTGATGAACAAGCTCTGTTTGTAGGTGATGTGCTTGCGACGGGGTTCTGGGCTACCCGCATTTCGGAGATATCCGAAGATGATACGGTTTTGATTATAGGTGCCGGCCCTACCGGAATCTGTACTTTGCTCTGTGTGATGTTAAAGAAGCCACGGCGCATTATTGTTTGTGAACGGTCTGCTGAGAGAATCCGGTTTGTTCGTGAACATTATCCTGACGTGCTGGTGACAGAACCTGAAAACTGTAGGGATTTTGTACTCTGCAACAGCGATCATGGTGGAGCGGATGTCGTGTTGGAAGTGGCGGGTTCCGAAGAAACTTTCCGTCTGGCGTGGGAGTGTGCCCGCCCCAATGCCATCGTTACCATCGTAGCCCTTTATGACAAACCTCAGTTTTTACCTTTGCCCGATATGTATGGCAAGAACTTGATCTTCAAAACAGGTGGGGTAGATGGTTGCGATTGTGCCGAGATTCTCAGTCTGATTGAGCAAGGCAGGATAGACACTACTCCTCTTATTACGCATAGGTTTCCGTTGAACGAAATAGAGGAAGCTTATCGTATCTTTGAAAACAAGCTGGAGGGAGTTATCAAGATAGCTATAACAGGAGGCAGGTAGGGGAGTGTTTGTATTGACACTTTCTGCACATATTACAATTGAAAAAGGAAAAATCATAGAGTTAATCAAATCAAAGAAAATGCCTATCATAGAAATATCATCCTTGTCTCATCCCGGAGTAGAGATATTCAGTACCCTTACTGAAGCCCAGTTGCGTAATCGCATCGATTCCGACCGGGGAATTTTTATAGCAGAAAGCCCCAAGGTTATTCAAGTTGCTTTAGACGCCGGTTATGAACCTTTGGCTATTTTATGTGAGCAAAAACATATCATCGGTGACGCTGCCGTTATCATTGAGCGTTGTGGTGATATTCCTGTCTATACAGGCAAGCGTGATATACTTGCTTTGCTCACCGGATATACACTTACCCGCGGAGTGCTTTGTGCCATGCGGCGTCCTGAATTAAGAAGTGTGGAGGAAGTATGCCGCGAAGCCAAACGTATCGTGGTAATAGATGGAGTTGTTGACACCACTAACATCGGAGCTATTTTTCGTTCGGCTGCTGCCCTCGGCATAGATGCTGTTTTGCTGACGCGGAACTCTTGTGATCCGCTCAATCGCCGTGCGGTCAGGGTATCTATGGGGTCAATATTTCTTGTATCATGGACTTGGATAGATGGTTCTCTCAGCAGGCTTGGCGATTTGGGATTTCGTACGGCTGCTATGGCACTTACTGATGATTCCATCTCTATCGATGATCCGGTTTTGAAGACTGAGCCCAAGTTGGCTATCATAATGGGTACCGAAGGAGACGGACTGCCGTACGAGACAATTTCCGAAGCCGATTATGTGGTTCGCATCCCTATGTCGCATAGTGTAGATTCACTTAATGTGGCGGCTGCTGCTTCTGTGGCTTTTTGGGAACTTCGTGCTCCAACTTTCAAGGAGTGATATGCCGAAGTTATACTTACAGTTATCCGGTTCTTATCAAATTAAAGAAAAACATTTTCCCATGGCTTAGATCTAAATTCTTTAGGCCGCTATAGCTTAAATAAATGTTATATCACAAACTTTTCTCTTTGGGCATTGTTTCGGAGTGCAGTAAGTTATTTAAAAACATACCGATATGGAAGAGAAAAAAGAAGCCCGTCAAAAACGGAACAGGGAAAAATTAGCAACTGCTGATTGGGTAATGGCAGAATTTTATGCTACGTGGTGTCCTCATTGCAAACGTATGCAGCCCGTTGTAGAAGAATTCAAGAAACTTATGGAAGGGACTCTCGAGGTAGTACAGATCGATATCGATCAGGAAGATGCTTTGGCTAATTTCTATACGATCGAATCGGTTCCGACATTTATTTTAATGAGAAAGGGAGAACAGCTTTGGAGGCAATCTGGAGAACTGGATTTAGAAAGGCTGAAGAAAGCAGTGAAAGACTTTAAATCCTGAAAAGGCAATACGAATTACACGGATTATCAAGACAAGCACTGCTTTATTTGCTTTCAGTCTGTGATAATCCGTGTAACCCGTGTTGCAAATATTGTTACAAGATCCCTGTCTTGGGGATTATTCGGCAACAAATATCGGACTCAATACGTTTTTATCGGCATCTACCGGATAGAGAGCTTGTTCTTTTTCCAGCCTTTGAACCATTAGACGGAAGAGTTCTTTCGCTTTTTGTTGGTTTGTTTTTGACAGATCATTTTTTTCGTAAGGATCTTCTGAGAGGTTAAACAGTTTATAGGTAGGCGCCTCCGGAGTCTGTGGGTTATAATAATAGATAAATTTCCAGTCTCCCTTACGATAAGAGGTGAAATAGCTGCCGCGATGCTCATGTGGGAAATGCATTAAGAAATCATCACGATGCTTTTTATCTCTCTTTCCCTTTAACAGTTTTCTTAAATCGGCTCCGTCTAAGATATGGTTGGGAGCAGGTTTGACACCCGCAACAGAAAGTACGGTTGGATATATATCCATAACCGTTCCCATTTGGGTTTGTATGGCATTCCGGGCTATAGGATATGCCTTTTGGAATTTATTGTTTGGGTTGGGATGTGCCCAGCTGACAATGAAAGGAACACGGACTCCCCCCTCATATTCCGATCCTTTTTTTCCCTTGAATGGGGCAGATGAACCATAATCGGCAGCATCCCCGAGTGGTGCATCACCACCATTATCTCCCAAAAAGATGATCAGAGTATTTTCCGCTATCCCCATATCTTCGAGTTTATCCAGAATGTCTCCCAGCGATTTATCCATACCTTCGATCAGGGTGGCAAAAGCGCGTGCTTGTTGAGATTTGTTTGGATCGGTATAGTGGCTGATGAAGCGTTCATCGGTTTCGAATGGAGAGTGAACGGCATAGTGTGCCATGTTTAGATAGAAAGGCTTTTTTTCTGCAACGGCTTTTTCTATCTCTTTACCGGCTTCTAATGTGAGTGCATCACTTAAGAAGGTGTGAGTTTTGTGATATTGTTCCAAGTCGGGCACGGCTCTTGCTCTTTGACCCTTGATCCAGCCGTACCCGTTTTCTCCATGATAACTACCCGGATGGCCGATTGCCGAACCGGCTATGTTGACATCAAAGCCCAGATTCGTAGGGTTTTCTCCTTCGCTTTTCAGACATCCGAAGTGTGCTTTACCCACATGGATCGTTTTGTATCCGGCTTGTTGTAATAAATAGGGATAGATCATATCCTGATGAGTGAGCCCTTTCCAATTCCAATCGAATGGTCCGTATGGAGTGCGGTTGTTGCTTTCCGCATTGATCCAGTTCGTAGTGCGGTGACGGGCCGCATTTTGCCCGGTCATGATGGATGCTCTGGAAGGGGAACTCACGCTTTGTGCATAAAAAGTGGAAAAGCGGATTCCCTGGTTTGCCAGGCGCTCCATATTGGGAGTACGATACCAATCGTTTAACGGTTGTCTCTGTGCATTTCCATTTTCGTCCGTAACAAAGGGAACGGAGGTGTCCATTAATCCCATGTCGTCGACTAAAAAAACAATGATATTGGGTCGTTCTTGTGCACTTGCTGTTGTGAAACATGCGCTACAGAGGGCTCCCATCAAACTTCGGCTAACTATTCTATTGCTCATTGTGGTTAGTTAAAAAGGTTATTGAGTAGATTGGAACAGGATAATCATAGATATGTTAATGATCCGGGATAAAGATATTAAAAAGATATCGGGTTTACAAGAAAAAAGCTAAGAAATAGGATTGGGAAAAGTCTAGATACTGATAAGAATAAAAGATGGAATACAATTGCCATTTTCTACTCAGATATTGTTTTATTAATTAAATTTATGTTACTTTTGCCTGGATAGAGAATTAACTATGGAATTCATAAATCCTAAATTTAAGTATATTTTTGCCTCCATTCTTTTGTTGGGGGGCTTTTTATGTGGGTATAATTTCAAACAATGGTATGTAACCAACCATCGAAACGAAAAACATATTTCTCTTATCTATTCTTGTTCAAAAAAAGAGGCTGACCGGGGACAATTTGAAGAACTGCTGAAGAAAGAATTTAGGTCGAAGGGTGTAGAACCTATATTTGATAAATACTATCTTGATTGTAACCGTTTCGGCCAAAAAGTCGAAATAGAACACATCAGTAATTATCTTGAAGCTCTGAAAAGTAAGCCGATAGACCTTGTTATGGCGATGGGAGATCAGGCTACCCATTCTTTATTATCGACTCGACATCCTTTGCTCTATTCTGTTCCGGTGGTAGCTTGTAATGTGCATTTTCCTGATGAAGACCTTTTGAAAAAATATGAGTCCAGGAAAGTATATGCTCTAAGAGATACCCCCGACTTTAAGCATAATATGGAATTTATAAGGTCTTTGCAGCCACATGTTGGTCTGGAAATCGTTTATAACATTGACTTGACGCCTCTCGGTCATAAATCTTTTGACTTATTAAATCAGGTGGTTGATAGAAAAGATGTACAGATTCTGGGACATAAATCAGCATTCTCCATGGAGTATGAATATAAAGAAATGAGAGAAATGATTGAGTTTTATAATCTGATGCCTGCCGTAGCAAATAACCGGATAAAAAAGAATGAGCTGACAATAAGCCTTTGCCCCTTCCGGTATATTAAAGGTGCTTCTTTGCTTGTAATGATGGAAAATTCAAAAAGTGAGCAGGGGAAGAAAGCATTTCTGCTTGATAAATTCGATATGGTATCGTTTCCGATAGTGAATGCCTTAAGCATACCTTCATTTAGTTGTGTACATGCCGGATTCGGAGAAGGAAATAAAATTGTTGGTGGCTATATGGCCACCAAAGAGATTTCTGTACAGGCTGCAGCTGATCTGTCTACCCGGTTGATGAATAAAGAAAAAATAGGTATGCCTAAAATAAGGGATTTGAGAAAAGAATATGTTCTCGATTGGAGCGTTTTTTCTACTTATAATGGTTATGATATTAAAAACGTGGGCAAGAATGTGCGTATTATTAATTATCCTATTTATGATCATTATCGTGAGGAATTTTATTTATTGGGTGTATTATTTGTCTTTGCATTCATTTTTATTTCTGTCAGTTTGCTGCATACTCGGCGGCGTTCGCTGATTGAACGCAAAAACTTGAAAATACTGGAAGAGGCACACAAGCGTTTGACTCTTTCTGCGGATGGAGGACAGATTTCGCTTTGGAATATGCAGGGAAGTGATATCGAGTTTGATGATAATTATGCGCGTCTGACAGGAGTAGAAAAAAGGAAGTTTAAGAGAACTGATTTTTTGGAGTATGTACATCCTGATGACTCGCAGTTATTAAGTTCTTTTTATGAAGCATTGTGCAAATCTCCGGGTGTAGAAATACAACGGGTACGTTTCCGTTTTGATGAAAAGAAAGGTTATCAATGGTATGAATTACGATGCCGCAGTCTGAAGGATATTAAAGGAGAGATGATGCTGGCGGGGATCATGCAGAATATTCAAGAGTCGGTAGAACGTGAGCATCAGTTGATTGTGGCGAAACAAATGGCTGAGAAAGCTGAACTGAAACAATCTTTCCTTAATAATATGAGTCATGAAATCCGTACTCCACTCAATGCCATTGTGGGGTTTACAAATGTATTGTTGGGTGAGGGCTCCGAGGAGATTGATCCGGATGAAAAGGCGAGTATGCTCGAAATTATTAATCATAATAATGAATTGCTCTTGAAGCTCATTAATGATGTACTGGAAATTTCCCGCCTAGATTCCGGAAGTTTGGATTTTGACATGAAGGAATGGAATATGACAGATATTGTCAAAGAGATTTATAAGACGTACCAACCCTTAATCCGGCTTTCTTTACAGTTTCGTCTCGAATTGGATGATACTGTTTCTGTGCCTGTTCATACAGATCGTCTCCGTTTTGTTCAGGTTATTTCAAACTTTTTGAATAATGCTAACAAGTTTACCCAAAATGGATATATCGCTTTGGGGTGTAAAGTAGACAAGAAGCATAGGGAGGTTCGTATATATGTGGAAGATAGTGGTAAGGGAATTGATGAAAAGGAACTTATGATGATTTTTGAGCGTTTCTATAAAACTGACGAGTTTGAACAGGGAAGCGGTCTTGGTCTTGCCATCTCTAAAGTTATTATCGAGCGGTTGTCGGGACGTATAAAAGTACACTCTGAAAAAGGTAAAGGAAGTTGTTTTACAGTGATTTTATCATTGGCGGATGCACCGGAGAATCATATGTTGATTTGAATAGTGTGGTTGCTGTTTCAAGATACCGGTTGTTCTTGCTGTCTTTTTCAGTGGATGTGAATAACCATAGGTTATAAGGGATAAAAAAATTAAGTGTTTGTCTCTCAATTTAAAATGCTTCCTTTGTAGTGTACTAATTAAAGACATTATAAATAAATTCATTTATGTTGAGCGAGAAAAGAAACAGTATGCTTCACGGGGTTTTGTTGATAGCCCTGTTTTCATGTGCGGCCTTTTATATAGGTGACATGGAGTTCATAAAGAAACTCTCTTTCAGTCCGATGATTGTCGGAATCATTTTGGGCATGTTGTATGCTAACAGTCTCCGAAACAATCTTCCTGAGACGTGGGTACCGGGTATACAGTTCTGTTCAAAACGTATTTTACGGATAGGCATTATCCTCTATGGGTTTAAGTTGACTTTTCAGGATGTATTGGCGGTGGGGCTGCCCGCGATATTGATTGATACTATTGTAGTAACCATAACGATTCTTGGAGGTATCTTAATCGGTCGTATGCTTAAAATGGATCGTGGAGTGGCGTTACTTACTTCTATCGGTAGTGGAATTTGTGGTGCAGCGGCTATTTTAGGGGCCGAATCGACCATTCAGACAAAACCATATAAAACGGCGGTTGCTGTTTCTACTGTAGTTATTTTCGGAACTTTGTCCATGTTTATCTATCCTATATTATATAGAAATGGAACTTTTGTGCTTTCACCCAACGAGATGGGGATATTTACCGGTGCTACGTTGCATGAAGTGGCGCACACTGTTGGTGCGGGAAATGCGATGGGGAAGGAGGTTTCGGATGTTGCTATTATCGTGAAGATGATTCGTGTGATGATGTTGGTACCTGTTTTGTTGATAACCAGTTTTATGGTATCCAGGGCTGCCGTGAAAGCTGGTGGACAAGGAGGTAGTATGAAGGACATATCTATTCCGTGGTTTGCTATCGGTTTTTTAGCGGTTATCGGTTTTAATTCCTTTGATCTATTGCCACAAAGTTTAATAGCTTTTATCAATAATCTGGATACTTTCTTGCTGACTATGGCAATGACTGCATTAGGTGCGGAAACCAGTATCGACAAATTTAAGAAAGCTGGTGCCAAGCCATTTGTACTTGCTTCTTTGCTGTATTTATGGCTAATTGTCGGAGGATATTTTTTGGTAAAACTCCTTGCTCCTGTCTTAATGTAAGAAGATGTTTCTTTCGGTCTCTGAATATCCTTGATTCTTTTCCCGATAGAATTTTTGCAACTTTGTTGCACTTGAAAACTACTACCTTTGCATCATAAACCTAATAGTAGATTGGATTATGGGACATTGTAAATGTGAAATGAATGCAAATGTGCGAGTAGAAAGCTGTCGGGAAGCGAATGGCTTCATAAAGGAATATTGGAAGGTAATACTTTCATTATTAATGTTGATAGCGGGTGCAATAATGAATCAGTTGGATGTTGCTTTTTTCAGAGATAATACGATATCTTTGGTTTGGTATATACTGGCTTATCTGCCTGTAGGTTTACCTGTGATAAAAGAAGCATGGGAGAGTATTCTTCAGAAAGACTTCTTTAGTGAGTTTACGTTGATGTCGGTTGCAACGTTAGGTGCTTTTTATATTGGTGAATATCCGGAGGGAGTTGCCGTTATGTTATTTTATTCGGTTGGTGAATTATTTCAGGATAAAGCGATAGACAAGGCTAAGCGTAATATCAGCGCTTTGCTGGATGTTCGACCTGAAAAGGCTGTGGTTGTGAGAAGTAATGAGATTGTTACGGTGGATCCGAGATCGGTTCTTATAAATGAAATTATTGAGATAAAAGCCGGTGAGCGTGTACCGTTGGATGGAGTAATGTTGGATGAAGTGGCGGCATTCAATACGGCAGCTCTTACCGGAGAGAGTGTTCCCCGGGATATTAGTAGGGGAGAAGAGGTACTTGCAGGTATGATTGTCACAGACAAAGTAATTCGGATGAAAGTGACAAAGCCTTTTGATAAAAGTGCATTGGCTCGTATTCTGGAACTTGTAGAGGATGCTTCCGAACGTAAGGCACCTGCAGAATTGTTTATTAGAAAATTTGCACGTGTTTATACTCCTATTGTTATCGGCTTTGCATTTCTGATTGTGTTGATTCCATATATTTATTCATTTATAAATCCGTTGTTTGGGTTTGTTTTTAATGATTGGCTGTATAAAGCATTGGTTTTTCTGGTGATTTCTTGCCCGTGTGCATTGGTTATCAGTATTCCATTAGGGTATTTTGGGGGAATTGGGGCAGCATCCCGATTGGGTATTCTGTTTAAAGGTGGAAATTATCTGGATGCCATAACTCGTGTGAATACAGTCGTATTCGATAAAACAGGTACTCTGACTAAAGGAGTTTTCGAAGTAGAATCTTGTCGGGTTGTTCCCGGGACTTCAGAAGAAGATTTATTGCGTGTAGTGGCTTCCATTGAGAAAAACAGTAACCATCCGATAGCCAGGGCTATTGTAGCTTATGCCCAAGATAAAGGGATTGATCTGATTGTCACTAAGAATATAGAAGAGATTGCAGGTTATGGGTTGATGACTGAGATTGATGGAAAAAGGGTGCTGGTAGGTAATGCCAGATTGTTATCGAAATATTCCATTGAGTTTCCGAAGGCTGTGTTTTCAATAACAGAAACAACGGTTGTATGTGCTGTCGGGGATAAATATATAGGTTGTATCATCTTATCGGATGTGTTAAAAGACGATGCGTCAGATACTGTCAAGGCACTTAAAGAGTTAAATATTAAGAATATTCAGATATTGTCGGGCGATAAACAGAGTATTGTTACCATTTTTGCAAATAAGTTGGGAATAACTCAAGCTTATGGTGATCTCCTGCCGGAGGGAAAGGTGGAGCATATTGAGAGATTGAAGGAGGAGAAGGGCAATCAGATTGCTTTTGTTGGTGATGGGATGAATGATGCTCCGGTACTTGCTCTAAGTGATGTGGGTATTGCTATGGGAGGACTGGGTAGCGATGCCGCCATTGAAACGGCGGATGTAGTCATCCAGACCGATCAGCCTTCGAAAGTGGCAACAGCTATTAAGGTTGGGCGTTGTACGCGTCGGATTATCTGGCAAAATGTATTGTTGGCATTTGGTGTGAAGTTGTTGGTGCTGATTTTAGGGGCAAGCGGTATAGCTACTTTGTGGGAAGCTGTCTTTGCGGATGTTGGTGTTACATTGATTGCAATAATGAATGCTGTTCGTATACAGAAAATGATTAAATGATAATGGAAGATTTGTGTTTGAAGATATTGGAGCAGAGAGGCATAAAACCTACAGCCATACGGATGTTGGTTTTAAAGGTCATGATGGAGACGGAGCAGGCTGTTTCACTTCTTGATTTGGAAAATAAACTGGATACAGTTGATAAATCGACCATATTTCGTACGATTACTTTGTTTGTCTCTCATCATTTGGCACATAGTGTAGATGATGGTACAGGGTCTTTGAAATATGCGGTTTGTGATAGTGAATGTACTTGTGCGGTAAAGGATTTACATACACATTTTTATTGTGAATATTGTCATAAGACTTTTTGCCTTGAGAATATCCACGTTCCTGTGGTCGATTTACCCGAGGGATTTGCTGTACGAAGTATAAATTATGTCTTGAAAGGCTGTTGTGCTGAATGTGCGGTAGAGCTGAAAAAAGATCATTAAAATAAAAGCGCATTGATATTCTCAATCAATGCGCTTTTTTGAAGGTAATATAATTGTTATTACTTGATCAGCTCTACCACTACTGCGCGGTTCCAGTCATCATTTTCAAACTTAGTGCTGGTACCTTTGAACTCTGTAGTGATACGGTCTTTTGCAATTCCGTATTTGTTGACAAACACTTCAGTTACTGCATTGGCACGTCTTTCAGAAACAATTCTGTTAGCTTGTTCTGAGCCACGTTTGTCAGCATAACCTGTCAGACGAACACGGATTTCTGGATTTGCTTTCAGGAATTCAGCAATATTGAAGATACTAACTTCCTGTGAAAGCTCGATTTTGCTGCTGTTGAATGGGAAAGTAATTGTACTCGGAAGAGCCTTGATTTCAGAATTGTCGATTACTGTTTCTTCTTTGACAATTTCCGGTTTACGTGCTTTCAGTTCTGCTATTTCAGCTTGTTGTGCAGCATTTTCTTTTTTCAAAGTTGCGTAGTTTGCTTCCAGATCAGAGTAGTTGCTCTTGATAGCGTTGTACTGACGTGAAGAGTAGCCTTTCTTGAAACCTGTTTTGCCGAAACGGAAAGTAACACCGGCTGTCAGACCGCTGATTCCATCATTCGGGAAACCACCGCGAACCACCATATCGTCATCCAGGATAGCTCCTTGGTATTCAACGTTAATATCGAAACGTTTTGAGATACGGTAACGTGCCTGGATACCTGCATTGATTGTAAACGACTGGTCGCCTTTACGAATAAATGCTCCACCAATACCTGCAAAAGGAACGATGTCAAAACGACGGTTTTCTTTATAAGGAGCAAAGAAGTTGATCAGTCCGAACATAAAGTCTGCGTGAACAGCACCATATTGATAGTGCAACATTGAGTTAGCGCCAGAAGTAAATCCGTGCAGTGAACCGCCTGTACCTTGTAAACGAACTCCCCAGTAAGGATTAAACCATTTACCTACAGAAAGTGTCGGCATGAAAGTGATTGTGTTTCTGAATTTAGCGTCTTTTGAATTTTCTGCGAACAGAGATTGTGCACCAAAGTTTGCTGACATGAACCAGTTGTTCCAAAATCCATTGCCTTCAAAGGTTGTTTTATATCCCGGAAGACGTTTTGCATCATTGTCTTGAGCAAATACACTTGCGCTCATCAATGTTGCCAATGCAAACATAAAAATACTTTTTTTCATTTCTCTAAATTTTAAATTGGTTTGGTTAAACATTAATTGTTATTATTCGCCAATAATTGTTTTTAATAATCCGGCGTTTGATACGCCTAATTCGCAAAACGGTCGCAAAAATATAAATAGTTTTTGTTGGTTGCAAATATTTCTTCATTTATTTTAAGATTGTCTGATTTTGTAAAGATGCAAAGCTTTGTGAAATAGAAGATTATATGCTTATGAATGAAATCCGGACAATTTGTCTGTGGAATCACTTTTCCATTTGTTTGTTTCTCAGTATATTGTCTTTATTAAATAGGTATTCATTATTATGATCTCTTTGTAGCACTAGTAAGGGGTATGTTAAACAGGAATGTTCTATATTTCATCTTTTGTAACTTCCGTTATGAGAAATAAAGGAGGTCGTTTAATCGATTATGTCTGTAACTTTCGTGAAAAGCCTTTTGTGGCCGTTTGAGGGTGTTTTTTAAATAAACCTTTTCGGTTTTTATGGGTTATTTTATTAAAATAGGATTAGGTATGACTGAAATAAAAATAAAACGTGTATATGAGGATCCTTCTGATACAGATGGGTATCGTGTTTTAGTAGATCGCCTTTGGCCGCGCGGAATGAAAAAAGAACATTTAAAGTATGACTATTGGGCAAAGGAACTGACTCCTTCATCTGATTTAAGAAAATGGTTTCATGACGATGTTCCGGGACACTGGAAAGAGTTTGCAGAGATGTATCGAAAAGAACTTGAAACTTCTGATAAAACGTCCGAGTTTTTATCCCGGATACGATCCTGTGAATCAGTGACTCTTTTGTATGCTTCGAAGGAGCCGGTTTATAATCATGCCCGTATTTTACAAGCTTTTCTGGAGGAACGTTTGAAAAAGTGATTTCTAGGAGAAACCTATGCCAACACGAATCTTTTTTGTACTTTTGCGCCATCTTTTTAAAAACAACATCAAAAAAGAATCATATGGGAGGTTTTTTCGGAACAGTCTCGAAAACGAGCTGTGTGACCGATTTATTCTACGGCACAGACTATAACTCACACCTGGGAACAAAACGGGGAGGACTTGCGACATATAGTGAAGAACAGGGATTTATCCGCTCGATTCATAACCTGCAGAGTTCATATTTCCGTACCAAATTTGAGGAAGAACTGGATAAATTTAAAGGAAATGCCGGTATCGGTATTATCAGTGATACAGACGCCCAACCTATTATTATTAACTCACATCTCGGTAGATTTGCCATTGTTACGGTTGCTAAGGTCACAAACCTTAAAGAACTCGAAGAGGAACTACTTTCACAAAACATGCATTTCGCCGAACTTAGTTCGGGTAGTACCAATCAAACGGAACTTATCGCTTTATTGATTATTCAGGGTAAAAATTTTGTAGAAGGAATAGAGAATGTATATAACCATATAAAAGGTTCGTGTTCTATGCTTCTGTTGACAGAAGATGGAGTGATTGCCGCACGAGATAAATGGGGACGTACTCCTATTGTTATCGGGAAAAAGGAGGGCGCTTATGCAGCCACGAGTGAATCTAACAGTTTTCCGAATCTTGATTTTGAAATAGAACGCTATTTAGGACCCGGTGAAATAGTCCGTATGCATGCTGACCGTCTTGAACAACTTCGCAAGCCTGATGACAAAATGCAAATCTGTTCATTTTTGTGGGTGTATTACGGTTTTCCCAATTCATGTTATGAAGGCCGGAATGTAGAAGAGGTACGCTTTACGAGCGGGTTGAAAATGGGTGAACAAGATGACTGCGATGCTGATTGTGTTTGTGGAATTCCGGATTCGGGTATCGGGCAGGCATTGGGTTATGCAGAAGGGAAAGGCATTCCTTATCATCGTGCTATTACCAAGTATACTCCTACCTGGCCCCGTAGTTTTACTCCGAGCAAGCAGGAATTACGTTCTTTGGTGGCAAAGATGAAGTTGATCCCTAACCGTGCTATGCTCCAAGATAAGCGTATTATTTTTTGTGATGACTCCATTGTGCGTGGTACGCAGTTGCATGATAATGTGAAGATTCTTTTTGATTATGGTGCAAAAGAGGTACATATGCGTATCGGATGCCCACCGCTTATTTATGGCTGTCCGTTTATTGGTTTTACAGCTTCAAAGTCGGATATGGAACTTATCACCAGGCAGATAATAAAAGAACTGGAGGGAGATGAAAATAAGAATTTGGATAAATATGCTACTACAGGTTCGCCGGAATATGAGAAGATGGTAGGCATCATCGCCAAGCGTTTCGGACTTTCGTCTCTCAAATTCAACACGATTGAAACACTGATTGAAGCCATCGGATTGCCAAAGTGTAAAGTTTGTACCCATTGTTTTGACGGATCCAGTTGTTTCTAAGTGGCTATTAGTGACTGAATATAAGATTATGTATAAAAAAGAGCCGTGAATTGCTTGGCAGTTCACGGCTCTTTTTTTACCTTTACAGGCGTGAAAAATAAGATTTTAGCAAATTATTAAATTTTAAAGATATGAATTTAGTAGAACGTTTTTTGAAGTACGTAAGCTTTGATACACAGTCGGATGAACTGACAAGACTTACCCCCAGCACTCCGGGCCAAATGGTATTTGCGGAATATCTAAAGTCTGAGTTGGAGTCGTTGGGGCTAGAAGATATAACATTGGACGAGAACGGTTATCTTTTTGCTACTTTACCTGCCAATACAGAGAAAGAATTGCCTGTCATCGGCTTTATAGCACATATGGATACGAGTCCCGATATGAGTGGAAAAAATGTCACTCCACGTATTGTAGAAAAATACGATGGTTCGGATATTGTGCTTTGTGCCGAAGAGAATATCGTACTTTCACCGAGTCAGTTTCCTGAGTTGCTCGATCATAAGGGTGAGGATCTGATTGTTACCAATGGTAAAACTCTGTTAGGGGCAGATGATAAGGCAGGTATTGCCGAAATAGTATCAGCTGTTGTCTATCTGCAGGAGCATCCTGAAATTAAGCATGGTAAAATTCGGATCGGTTTCAATCCGGATGAAGAAATAGGTGAGGGTGCTCATAAGTTTGATGTTCAGAAGTTCGGTTGTGAGTGGGCTTATACGATGGACGGAGGAGAAGTTGGAGAGTTGGAATTTGAAAATTTCAATGCTGCCGCTGCCAAGATCACTTTTAAAGGACGTAATGTGCATCCGGGATATGCTAAACATAAAATGATCAATTCGATCCGTATAGCCAATCAGTTTATTACTATGCTTCCCCGGCACGAGACTCCGGAACATACTTCCGGATATGAGGGTTTCTACCACTTAATCGGTATCCAAGGAGATGTGGAACAGAGCACTGTATCCTACATTATTCGTGACCATGACCGTAATAAATTTGAGGATCGTAAAAAAGAGATAGAACATTTGGTGAATAAGATCAATGCAGAGTTTGGTGAAGGCACTGCTACGCTCGAATTGCGTGACCAGTACTATAACATGCGTGAAAAGATAGAACCCGTAATGCATATTATCGACACTGCTTTTGCTGCAATGGAAGCCGTAGGGGTGAAACCGAATGTGAAACCTATTCGTGGAGGAACGGATGGCGCACAATTATCATTCAAGGGGTTGCCTTGTCCCAATATCTTTGCCGGTGGCTTGAATTTTCACGGTCGCTATGAATTTGTTCCCATCCAGAATATGGAAAAGGCAATGAAGGTCATTGTGAAGATCGCTGAACTGGTAGCTTCGAAGTAATCATTATTTATATAATTCTTAAATTCTCATTTCATGAAAACCACTCCATTTACCGAGAAACATATTGCACTTGGTGCTAAGATGCACGAGTTTGCAGGATATAACATGCCTATTGAGTATTCGGGTATCATCGACGAACACCTTACAGTTTGTAACGGTGTCGGTGTTTTTGATGTGTCACACATGGGCGAATTTTGGGTGAAAGGTCCTCATGCGTTGGATTTTTTGCAGAAAGTGACTTCAAATAATGTGGCAGCTTTGGTGCCGGGTAAAATTCAATATACTTGTTTTCCAAATGAAGACGGGGGTATCGTTGATGACTTACTGGTCTATCAATATGAACCGGAAAAATATCTTTTGGTTGTTAATGCTTCGAATATAGAGAAGGACTGGAACTGGTGCATTTCTCACAATACGGAAGGTGCTGAGTTGGAAAACTCTTCAGATAATATGGCACAACTTGCCGTACAAGGTCCGAAAGCCATTCAAGCTCTGCAAAAATTGACGGATATTAATCTTGCCGATATTCCTTATTATACGTTTAAAGTCGGTGAGTTTGCCGGTGAGAAGAATGTGATTATTTCCAATACGGGATATACCGGAGCAGGTGGATTTGAACTATATTTTTATCCGGATGCTGCCATGAAGATTTGGGATGCAGTTTTTGAAGCCGGAGCTGAGTTTGGCATAAAACCGATAGGGCTTGGTGCGCGTGATACTCTTCGTCTTGAAATGGGATTCTGTCTGTACGGTAATGACTTGGACGATACTACGTCTCCTATTGAAGCCGGACTGGGATGGATCACTAAATTTGTGGACGGCAAGAACTTTACAAATCGTTCGATGCTTGAAAAACAAAAAGCTGAAGGCACCGTTCGCAAATTAGTGGGCTTTGAAATGATTGACCGGGGGATTCCTCGTCATGGTTACGAGTTGACAACAGCGGAAGGTGATAAAATCGGGGTAGTAACATCAGGTACAATGTCTCCTATTCGTAAGATTGGTATTGGTATGGGATACGTGAAACCTGAATATACTAAGATCGGTACAGAAATATGTATTGATATGCGTGGACGTAAGTTGAAAGCTGTAGTAGTAAAACCGCCTTTCCGTAAATAGAATATTGACGAATAAAGCGTTGAAATCCCTCTCTGTCTTTAAAGGCAGAGGGGGATTTTTGTTTAAATGGAAAGTTTACGTTCTTTCGGATATGTTTGGAATATTAGAGGTCTCATTTAACAGATATAAAAGTCTTCCTTAGTCAATTTGTCTCTATACTCAAACATATTATTTCCTTTCTAATATTATTCTTGGTTATGTCTATGAAATATTTTTATTTCAGAATAATCTCTATTTCTGCCTATATAGGCTATTATATTTGCATTATATTCTGATTTCTACTTTTTTTGATTTCTTGGAATTAATATTTATTTGTATTTTTGATCTATATATATAATGCAATAGAAAGAATAATTAGATCAATTAAATGATTGTATTTTGTTTCCTATGAACTGAATGTGTAATATAAAAGTGATAGGCGTATCACTGTTTTCAGTGACAAATGTGTATTAAATATCGTTGTATGATGGTAAATAGTGAGTCTTATAACATGAATTTAGTAAATATTGGAATAATTTTTTTCTTAATCATTGGAAATAATAAATCTAAGCACTATATTTGCTGCAACACTAAAAGATATTAAATAGAAAATTTAAGATATTGAAAGAATGTTAATCGATTGTTCAATGATTATCATTTCTTTCTTAGAAAAGATCTACTAAGTGAAAATTAGGATCTTTGATAATAAGATTTGATAGAGGTATTACACTTACATAACAAATATTTTATTGGTATTAGAAAATCGGATATTAGAAAATGGATTTTGTCGTTGCTTTCTTAATAAAGGTAGTGTAATTCTGGTGATAACGGAAACTACCGACAATGACGAATCTTATCGGTAACCGTAATGTTCTGTTTGCGGAGATGCGGAATATCAGAAGATTTTCATATTTTTCTTTTGTCAGAAGGTTTACTGAATTTGTATGTGTGTTGAAGAACAGCTTTTGTTCTTTGAACTGCATACTAACTTACTATAATTTACATTGTTAATCTTACGGGCTTTTATATGAAAAAGACATCTTTGTTTTTGTCGTTTTTTATTGCTCTCTTTTTGTTTTCGGCTTGTACTGACGATACTGAGCAATGTCTATATTCCCCTAAAGTTTTTGATACGGGTAATCTATTGAGCAATAGAGTGAAAGAAGAATTTCTTAATTTTGATTATCCTGCCGGGATTGTTCCAATTCTTTTTGCCGTAGATAGTATCGAGGCCATCCAAATGGGGGCTTATGCTGATGAATGTTTTAATGATCTTGTAGATTCGATATCCGAGTCAAGAGATTTTAAGCATAGAGGGATGTTGGTGCTTGTTTCGAAAAATCCGAAACTCATTCAAATACGTTTGGGTAATCGATATAGGGTTTATTGCAATATGACAGGAGCAACTTCCGGACTGGATTATTTAGATTTGCAAAAGCAAATACAGGAGAGAGGTGTAGAAGAAACTCTTCCATTGTTTCTGCAAAACACTTCAGTTCGTATTCAGGAGTTGAATGAATTACCTTCATATAAAAAATATCGAATCAACTCTGCAATATCAGTAATTTCTACCTGTTTGGAATACATAGGAACTCCTTCGGAGAACTTTTACGGAAAGTGTGTTTTAACCCCCATTTTAAAAATAACATCATTTGGGTATTATATTTTTAAATCATGGTTGTTGACCTTCATGTTTGTATGTTTGATAATGCTTTTATGCCGTTGGATGATATTTCTGCTAGTGAAGCGTTTATTGGGAGAGAATGTTATAGCCCTTATGTGGACTCAAAAGATCACTAATTGGGGACTTGGTTTATTGTTTTCAATTTCTGCAGCAGCTTCGGCTATTATTTTGTCCAGTGGACGAATGGAAGATGCGATAGCGTTGCAGGCTATTGGAATTCCTTTTATGGAGAATTTTCAGATTGCCGCTGCAGATTATGTTTTGAAAACATCGTTTGTTGCCGCTTTCTTTTTTGTTTTAATGTATGCATTGAAACGAAATATCGTATCAGATATCTTTTTAATGAGTCTTTTGGAACCAGCCAAGCAGCAGGAAGTTTATCGTAGTTTGAGCGATGCTCAAAAGACTGCTTTGGTTATAGGACACGAAGCGGATCTCAATGAAGTTGAAACAAGTTCCGAACCATATTCCGAATTGTTCACTTCGCGTGTATCTAAACAGGAAACCGTGACTATTGTTTCATTGGCAATAGCGGCTTTATTTTTGATTCCGCGGCCTTTGATTATAATGGGTATTGCTTTAACCATTTACCCGCTGGTCGGGCAATGTGTGAAGATTTATCATGTGGTGAGTAATCATACGCTTCCGGCACAAATAAAGGGAGATAGAAGAAGGGCATTAATAACCAATTTACTTATCATTTTTGCAATAGCTTTTATAACTGTTCTGATAGGACTGTTTTTTAATCCCATGCCGGATAAAAAAGAAATTGATCGGAATGAAATAAAGATGGAATTGATTGCTCCGGATAGACTGGAAGGAAATTATACTGTTAGTAAATCTATTGTGGGGCAGATCCAAGTATCCAGTGGTATTATAAAAAAGGTGAAAGATGGAACGTTTCAACTTTTGATAACCGGTAAATCTTCTCCTAAAGTGTATAAGTTGGATTTTAATTCTGATAAAATGATATTTGTTTCAGGAGAACTGGGTAATGGAGCAATCCACTATGATAAAGATTTGGATAAAATTAAAATAGTATTTAATATAAATGAACAAACGACATGGACAATTTCAAAGTGATTTATTCGATTCCATTTTTGTTTTTTATTATCGTGTCCTGCAGCAACTCATCAACTGAGATGGTTGCTAAAAGTAAGTATGATACTAAGATTGCCGAGTATAAGGAGTTGAACGAACAGCAAGCGGCTGTTATTGAAGATAATTTAGAGAAAAGTAAAATTATTAATAATGTGGTGACGGAATTAAATCAGATAGCCGGCAATACACATTCTTTGCGTGTGAATGTAGAGCATGGAGTGGGGGAATTGAGTCAAGCAGAAGAGATCAATCAGAAACTTCAGACTCTGAAAAAGCGCTTAAGTGCAGTTGAAGGTAAGCGTAGTGACGGCAGTAAGAACCTGTTGGCAACGATGGATAAATTGAAAAGTATTATTGAGCAAAAAGAGATTGAAATCAACAATCTCAAACAGGAGATTGCGAACCAACAACAGACAATAGCTAATCAGAAAAATACAATTGCGAGCCAACAGGTGACGATCGATGCTCAGAGCCAGGAGTTAATGAATAAACAACAGGAAATGTGGTATAAATTAGGTACTGAACTACACTCTGTCGTAGAAGAATTACCAAAAGTAAAAGGAAGAAAAGATAAGCGGAATATTAAAAATACCAGATACTATATTCTGAACAAAGCAAAAGAATGTTTTGAACATGCTGCGCAACTGGGACATTCACTTGCCGGTTCGAAAGCCCGACAGGTGGAAGGGGAGATGAGTAGATTATAAAGTGTGATTTTATAGTTTTTCTGTTGTTAGTTAACAGAAAACACTAATTTTGCATTCGATTTAAATTCTATTCGAATGTCACAACTTCCAACATTAATAGCCGACCTCGCCCTGATTCTGATTTGTGCCGGTATAATGACTCTGTTATTCAAGAGGTTGAAGCAACCGCTTGTGCTGGGCTATGTGGTTGCCGGATTTCTTGCCAGTCCACATATGCCCTATACACCTTCGGTGATGGATGTAGCCAATATTAAAACCTGGGCTGATATTGGAGTCATCTTCTTGCTTTTTGCTCTTGGATTGGAATTTAGTTTTAAGAAGATAGTCAAGGTGGGAGGTACGGCTGTTATTGCCGCCTGTACCATTATCTTCTGTATGATTCTTCTTGGGATTGCCGTCGGGATGGGGTTCGGCTGGCAACGTATGGATAGCCTGTTCTTGGGAGGTATGATCGCCATGTCTTCTACTACAATTATTTATAAGGCATTTGATGACTTAGGATTGCGGAAGAAACAGTTTACCGGTTTAGTACTCAGTATTCTTATCCTTGAAGATATACTTGCCATTGTTTTAATGGTCATGCTTTCGACGATGGCAGTCAGCAATAACTTTGAAGGGACAGAAATGCTGGGCAGTATCGGTAAGTTACTTTTTTTCCTTATTCTTTGGTTTGTCGTTGGCATTTATGCCATACCCGAGTTCCTGAAGCGCTGTCGGAAACTGATGAGTGAAGAAACGCTGTTAATCGTATCTTTGGCTCTTTGTTTCGGTATGGTGGCTATTGCTGCCAATACCGGTTTCTCGGCTGCTTTTGGTGCTTTCATTATGGGGTCTATCCTGGCCGAGACAATTGAGGCGGAATCTATCGATCGATTGGTAAAGCCTGTGAAAGACTTATTTGGTGCTATCTTTTTTGTATCGGTCGGGATGATGGTAGATCCTGCGATGATTATTGAATATGCGGTTCCTATCATAGTCATTACGTTGGCAGTGATTCTGGGACAGGCCTTTTTCGGAACAATGGGGGTTATGTTGGCAGGACAGCCTTTAAAGACCGCCATGCAGTGTGGCTTTAGCCTGACGCAGATAGGGGAGTTTGCTTTTATTATTGCTTCTCTGGGCTTATCACTGCATGTGACAAGTGATTTCCTATATCCGATTGTAGTAGCTGTTTCCGTGATCACGACATTTCTGACTCCTTATATGATTCGTGTTGCCGAGCCTGCCTCAAACTTCGTCGATCGTAAGTTACCCGAATCCTGGAGACGTTTCCTGATGCGATATACTACCGGTACGCGGACTGTCAATCACGAAAGTTTGTGGCGGAAGCTACTGTTTGCCTTAGCACGTATTCTGGTGGTGTATTCCATTGTCAGTATTTCGGTAATTACCCTTTCGTTCCGTTTTGTAGTACCTTTGCTACGCGAACATTTGCCGGGTATCTGGGGCCCATTGGCAGGAGCTGTTTTTACTATCTTGTGCATATCCCCTTTTTTGCGGGCCATTATGGTGAAGAAGAATCACTCGGTCGAATTTATAACTTTGTGGAATGATAATCGTGTCAATCGCGGACCGCTGGTTTCTACGGTTGTATTTCGTGTCGCAGTGTCAGTTCTGTTTGTTATGTTTGTCATTACCCGTTTGTTTAAAGCTTCGGTAGGACTGATGTTCGGAGTGGCTTTGTTACTAGTGATTCTGATGATACTTTCGAGGCAGTTAAAAAAACAATCCATTTTGATAGAACGTAAATTTTTTCAGAATCTTCGTTCACGTGATATACGCGCTGAGTATTTGGGAGAGAAAAAACCGGCTTATGCCGGACGTTTGCTTTCAAGAGATCTGCATCTGACTGATTTTGAAATACCGGGAGAGTCGGCTTGGGCCGGAAAAACCTTGCTTGAACTGAATCTGGGTAAGAAGTATGGAGTGCATGTAGTCTCCATTCTTCGGGGAAAACGTAGGATTAACATTCCGGGTGGTTCTATCCGTCTGTTTCCGATGGACAAAATACAAGTGATCGGTACTGATGACCAGTTGAATATCTTCGCCGAAGAGATGTCGCATGTTGCTGTGATCGATTCGGGAGTGTTTGAGAAGAGTGAAATGACTTTGAAGCAATTGTTGATCGATACAGACTCTGCTTTTCTGGGCAAAACGCTGCGTGAATCGGGCATTCGTGATAAATACCATTGCCTGATTGCCGGCGTGGAGCGGGGAGGAGAAGCTTTGATGACGCCTGACGTGAATGTTCCTTTTGAAGAAGGAGATGTAGTGTGGGTGGTAGGTGAGAATGAAGATGTGTACCGGTTAATAGGACAAAATTGTGATAGAAAACGTTAACAAGATACTGGCATATCATAAAAAAATGCGATATTTGCGGAATGATTCAGATAGAGACTATACTTGATATACTGGTTAAAGGATTCGTTATCGGCATTGTGGTTTCTGCGCCGCTGGGGCCTGTAGGTGTCCTTTGTATTCAGCGTACTTTGAACAAAGGGCGTTGGTATGGATTTGTCACCGGACTGGGGGCTTCGTTGAGTGATATTGCTTATGCTCTTTTGACGGGATATGGCATGAGCTTCGTATTCGATTATATCAATAAAAATATTTTTTATCTGCAACTCCTCGGAAGTATCATGCTATTGGCTTTTGGTATTTATACATTCCGCAGCAATCCTGTGCAATCCATTCGGCCTGTATCGGCCAATAAAGGTTCTTATTTCCACAACTTCATTACCGCCTTTGCGGTTACACTTTCCAATCCGCTTATTATTTTTCTTTTCATCGGTCTGTTTGCCCGTTTTGCTTTTGTGCAACCCGGAGTATTGGTCTTTGAAGAGATTACGGGCTATCTGGCCATTGCCCTCGGAGCGCTGGCGTGGTGGTTTGGAATAACTTTCTTTGTTAATAAAGTGCGGACGCGATTCAATTTGCGGGGTATCTGGATTTTGAACCGGGTGATTGGCAGTATCGTGATGGCAGTATCCGTGTTCGGACTCATATTCACTTTGCTGGGAGAATCTATTTATTGATAGGAGAAAAGACAGAAGATGAAAATAGCGCAACAACTCAAGGAGAAGAACATTGCCGAATACCTTATTTATATGTGGCAGATAGAGGATTTGATCCGTGCCAATGATTGTGATGTCGACCGGATTGAGGAGAATATCGTTTCCCGTTATCAAGTGAGCGATGAAGAGCGTCGTGAACTGACAGAATGGTATGCCAATCTGGCTTCGATGATGCGGGAAGAGGGAGTTCGTGAGAAAGGACATCTCCAGATTAACCGGAACGTAATCATCAACCTGACCGAATTGCACGCTGCCCTGTTGGCATCACCTAAATTTCCTTTCTATAGTTCGGCTTATTTCAAAGCATTACCCTTTATTGTAGAATTACGAAATAAAAACGGGCAGAAGGAAGAACCGGAGCTGGAAACCTGTTTCGAAGCTTTGTATGGCATGATGCTGTTGCGCTTGCAAAAGAAGCCGGTCAGTCCGGAGACTACGAAGGCAATGGAAGCTATCAGTAGCTTTTTGTCTATGTTGGCCAACTATTATGATAAGGATAGAAAAGGAGAGTTAAAACTGGAATAAAACGAATTAGACTCACCATAGAGTAGTACAGGGTTCCATAGAGATGGTTTTCTCTTAATATCCTATAAACAAGAGATTAAAACTCTGTGAGATTCCGTGTTACTCTGTGGTGAATCCAACTAAAAAAATACCGAAATGAATATATTGGTCACCGGAGCCAACGGGCAACTTGGCAATGAAATGCAGGTACTTGCCAGAGAAAACCTGCAGCATACGTATTTTTTTACGGATGTACAGGAGTTGGACATTTGTGATGAACAGGCTGTTTATGCCTATGTGAGTGAACATAAGATTGACATCATCGTGAACTGCGCTGCTTATACAGCGGTAGACAAGGCTGAGGATAATGTCGAACTTTGCGACAAACTGAATAATATAGCACCGGGATATCTGGCACGGGCGGCTCAGGCTAATGGCGCTGCAATGATTCAAGTTTCTACCGATTATGTGTTTGACGGTACAGCGCATATTCCTTATACGGAAGAGGAACCTACTTGTCCGGCTTCGGTTTATGGCTCTACCAAGCTGGCGGGCGAACAGAACGTGATGGATCATTGCGAGAAAGCTATGGTAATTCGTACGGCATGGTTGTACTCCATCTATGGCAATAATTTTGTAAAGACAATGATTCGTCTCGGGCAGGAGCGTGATTCTTTGGGAGTCATTTTCGATCAGATCGGTACACCGACTTATGCTAATGATTTGGCCCAGGCTATTTTTGCAGCGATCAATAAAGGCGTTGTCCGCGGCATTTACCATTTCAGTGACGAAGGAGTTTGTTCCTGGTATGACTTTACCATAGCCATCCATCGCCTGGCGGGCATTGCTTCGTGTAAGGTAAAACCGTTGCATACCGCCGATTATCCGGCAAAGGCACCCCGTCCACACTATTCCGTACTCGATAAAACAAAGATAAAAGATACATTTGGCATTGAGATCCCGCATTGGGAGGAGAGCCTGAAACGTTGCATTAATCAATTAAGAATGGAGACACTTTGATTCTTCATCCTCAATTCTCGAAATATGGCAGATAATACAGAAATACTAAGACGGCGCACTTTCGCCATTATTGCACACCCGGATGCCGGTAAAACTTCGTTGACTGAGAAGTTACTGTTGTTCGGCGGACAGATTCAGGTGGCAGGAGCAGTAAAAAGTAACAAGATCAAAAAGACGGCAACTTCCGACTGGATGGAGATCGAGAAACAACGTGGTATCTCGGTGACAACTTCGGTGATGGAGTTTGACTATCGGGACTATAAGATTAATATTCTGGATACTCCGGGGCACCAGGACTTTGCCGAAGATACCTATCGTACCTTGACAGCGGTAGACAGTGTCATCATCGTGGTAGATGGAGCGAAGGGTGTGGAAACCCAGACCCGCAAGCTAATGGAGGTCTGCCGGATGCGGAATACGCCGGTAATCATCTTTGTGAACAAAATGGACCGTGAAGGTAAAGATCCGTTTGACTTGCTGGATGAATTGGAAGAAGAGCTGATGATTCAGGTACGTCCTCTGTCTTGGCCTATCGAACAAGGCCCCCGCTTCAAGGGAGTTTATAATATCTACGAACAGAAACTGGACCTCTATCAACCTTCCAAACAAGTGGTGACGGAGAAAGTGGAAATAGATATCCATTCTGACGAGTTGGATCGGCAGATCGGCGATACGCTGGCAGATAAGTTACGCGGTGATTTGGAATTGATAGAAGGTGTATATCCCGAATTTGATGTAGAAACATATCTGCAGGGAGAGTGTGCACCGGTCTTTTTCGGTTCGGCTTTAAATAATTTTGGTGTGCAGGAACTGCTCAACTGTTTTGTTGAGATTGCTCCCGCCCCCCGTCCCGTACATGCAGAAGAACGTGAGGTGATCCCCGAGGAGCCTAAATTTACCGGTTTTATTTTCAAGATTACGGCTAACATCGATCCCAATCACCGTTCGTGCGTAGCCTTCTGCAAAATCTGTTCAGGTAAGTTTGTACGAAACGCCCCTTATCTGCATGTACGTCATGGTAAGACTATGCGTTTCTCCTCACCCACCCAGTTTATGGCACAACGTAAGACGACTATTGACGAGGCTTGGGCCGGAGATATTATCGGTTTGCCGGATAACGGAACATTTAAGATTGGCGATACGCTTACCGAAGGAGAACAACTTCATTTCCGTGGTTTGCCGAGCTTCTCACCGGAGATGTTCAAGTACATAGAGAATGCCGATCCGATGAAGCAGAAACAGCTTGCCAAGGGCATCGACCAGTTGATGGACGAAGGTGTGGCCCAGTTGTTTGTCAATCAGTTCAACGGTCGCAAGATTATCGGTACGGTAGGTCAGTTGCAGTTTGAGGTTATTCAATATCGTTTGCTGAACGAATACAATGCTTCTTGCCGTTGGGAGCCGTTGAGTTTGTACAAAGCATGCTGGATTGAAAGCGATGACCTGGAAGAGTTGGAAGCATTCAAGAAACGTAAATATCAGTATATGGCCAAGGATCGTGAAGGACGCGATGTTTTCCTGGCCGATTCGAACTATGTGCTTCAGATGGCACAGATGGATTTCAAAAATATCCGGTTCCACTTTACAAGCGAATTCTGATTCGCTTCATAAAAAAGACCGGATCAAGACGGTGGACGAGTTGCAGTGCAGTGCTATTTGTCCACCGTTTGTCGTATATGGCATTGGGTCGGCGAGCTTTCCCCCGATACATTCCACCCCAACCCTGTTATCCTTTAAACCAACGTTGTCCGACACCCCCATGTCGGGCATGCTGACACCCCCATGTCGGATGTGTCGACACCCCCATGTCGGATATCCTTTCTTTAAGGCTTAGTTCCGGTTGGTAGGTAAGAGAGGACATCGATCTTTCTGTCCATACAAAAACACCTTCTTAATGAAAATTTCGGCTTGGCAGTCGTTGCGAGAGGCTGGATGTACTGACCGGACTTTTATCCTTAAGAGTAACAGTCCGGTACGTTTGTTTACAGACCTGAAGCGTGGTGCTTTCATTCTGTCCGGTTATCGGGTGAAACGATGATTCCCGCATCTTCTGTGAGTCCGGACGCAGGTTTCTTTCTGTACCTTATGGTATAATTTTCCCTAAAGAAACAGGGATGTTGCCTTAAATATTTTACCTTTGTAATCTAAACAAAAAACTCGAGGTCATGAAGTATAAACTGTTAGTCCTTGATGTAGACGGGACATTGCTCAATGATGAGAAGGAGATTACTCCTCGTACCCTTGCCACTTTGTTAAAAGTACAGCAGATGGGAGTACATATTGTTTTGGCCTCCGGTCGGCCCACTTATGGGATTTTGCCTTTGGCAAAGAAACTGGAGCTGGGTAACTATGGCGGATACATCCTGTCCTATAACGGCGCACAGGTCATTAATGCCAAAAATGGGGAAGTATTGCTCGAACGGCGTATTAACCCCGAAATGTTGCCTTATCTGGAGAAGAAAGCCCGTAAGAACGGATTTGCAATCTTTACTTACACCGAAGACCGAATGATTGCTGATCAGGCAGATAATGAACACATTCTTCAGGAAGCATTCCTCAATCGGATGGAGTTGATTGAAGAACCCGAATTTTCGGTTGCCGTTGATTTTGCTCCTTCCAAATGTATGTTGGTCAGTGATGACGAAGAGGCGCTTATCGGATTGGAAGAACATTGGAAAAAACGTTTGAACGGAGCGCTCGATGTATTCCGGTCGGAACCCTATTTCCTGGAAGTCCTGCCATGTGGCATTGACAAATCAACTTCGTTGGGAGCCTTGCTTTCCCATTTGGATATCACTCCGGAAGAAATCATTGTTATCGGTGATGGCGTTTGCGATGTTTCCATGATCCAGTTTGCCGGATTGGGTATCGCCATGGGCAATGCTCAGGATTCGGTAAAGGTATGTGCCGATGTGGTGACGGCTTCGAATGAAGAAGACGGAGTTGCTCTTGCCGTAGAAAAAGCGATTCTTTCTGAGATTCGTCCGGCAGAGATTCCTCTCGACCAATTGAACGAGCGTGCACGTCATGCCCTGATGGGAAATCTGGGCATTCAATATACCTATGCTTCCGAAGACCGGGTAGAGGCTACTATGCCGGTAGACGAGCGGACCCGTCAGCCTTTCGGCATTCTGCACGGAGGTGCCACGTTGGCACTGGCCGAGACTGTTGCCGGACTGGGTTCGATGATTCTCTGCCAGCCCGACGAGATTGTGGTTGGTATGCAGGTCAGCGGTAACCACATGTCATCTGCCCACGAGGGAGATACCGTACGTGCCGTCGGTACCATTATCCACAAAGGACGTTCATCACATGTCTGGAATGTAGACGTATTTACGTCGACGGACAAGTTGGTGTCTTCCATACGGGTAGTGAATAGTATATTAAAGAAGAGATGACGTTAGAAGAAACAAATAATTGTGAGATTATAGATGAATTGATCCGTCAGGGAAGGAGCTTCGCAATGTATCGTAATCCGGGTGAAGAGGAACCTCACTTTCTGATGCAGACTTGCGGAGAAGTACACCTTATCCGGAAAATGGAAGATTTGAATGGTCGGACAGGCTTTGTCATCGCCCCTTTCCGGGTCACTCCGCAATGTCCTATCATATTGATCCGGCCGGATTGTCATGAGATTCCTTCCTGCGCCGGAAACTTGCATACCCCTGCACAGGGGGACGATGCGGCATCGTACGGGCAACAGCTCCGAAGCGACTGGTCACTCGGGGCGAAGAAAGCCTATGAGGCTTGTTTCGATGTCTTTATCAGGGCTTTGAGGGAACGTACTTTTGATAAGTTGGTACTATCCCGCAGAATGACGGTGAGGAGAGAGCCGGGATTCTCTCCCGCAGCGGCTTTCTACCGGGCTTGCAGGCGTTACATCTATTCGTATGTCTATCTTTGTTATACTCCGCAAACCGGGGTGTGGATGGGCAGTACTCCGGAAATCATTTTATCGGGTGAGAAAGGAGAATGGAATACGGTAGCGTTGGCAGGAACCCAGTCTTTACAGAATGGTGAGCTTCCGCAACAATGGGATGAAAAGAACCGGGAGGAGCAGGAGTATGTGGCGGCATATATTCGTAAACAACTCCGCTCGTTGGGGATTTCTCCGACAGAGAAAGGACCTTATCCGGCTTTTGCCGGGGCATTGTCTCACCTGAAAACGGATTTCCACTTCTCGCTGAACGACAGTCAGAGGTTGGGAGATTTATTGAAGCTGTTGCATCCCACTCCCGCCGTATGCGGATTGCCAAAAGAAGAAGCTTACCGGTTTATCCTTGACAATGAAGGCTATGACCGCAGCTATTATTCCGGATTTATAGGCTGGTTGAGGCCGGAAGGGAGAACGGACCTGTATGTCAACTTACGCTGTATGAATGTGAAAGAAGATTCGTTGACATTGTATGCCGGAGGCGGCCTGCTGGCCTCTTCCGAATTGGATGATGAGTTTCAGGAGACGGAAAAGAAGATGCAGACCATGCAGAACTTGAACTCCTAAATAAAATAATATATAAAGCGATGTATTCAGATAAGAAAAACATATTGCAGTTGGTAGCGTTGCTCCGTGCACATGGGGTGACGAAAGTCGTTTTATGTCCCGGAAGCCGGAATGCACCGATTGTACATACACTTGCCGGACATCCCGACTTCACTTGTTACTCGGTAACAGACGAGCGGAGTGCCGGCTTTTTTGCTATCGGGCTTGCTTTACAGGGCGGAACTCCTGCCGCTGTTTGTTGCACATCGGGCACGGCTTTGTTGAATTTGCATCCTGCCATAGCAGAGGCCTACTACCAGAAAGTATCTTTAGTAGTTATTTCCGCCGATCGTCCTGCCGCCTGGATCAACCAGATGGACGGACAGACTTTACCTCAGCCGGGTGTTTTCCGGTCATTGGTGAAGAAGTCTGTCGATCTGCCCGAAATACATACGGACGAGGATGAATGGTACTGCAACCGCTTGCTGAACGAAGCATTGCTTGAACTGAATCATCATGGTAAAGGCCCTGTGCACATCAACGTGCCGGTTTCCGAACCCTTGTTCCAGTTTACGGCAGAGTCACTTCCCGAAGTACGTGTCATCACACGTTATCAAGGACTGAATGTTTATGATCGCGACTATGACGGCTTGATCGACCGCCTCAATAAATACAACCGCCGTATGATGATCGTCGGCCAGATGAACCTGATTTATCTGTTCGAAAAGAAATATTCAAAGATGCTCTACAAGCAGTTTGCCTGGTTCACGGAGCATTTAGGCAATCAGACCGTTCCGGGCATCCCGATCCGGAACTTCGATGCAGCCCTCTATGCCATGTCACCCGAGATGCAAGAGAAGATGATTCCCGAATTGGTGATCACTTACGGGGGGCATATCGTCTCTAAACGAATGAAAAAGTATCTTCGCCAGCATCCGCCCAAAGAGCATTGGCATGTGTCGCCGGATGGTGAAGTGATCGATCTGTTCCAAGGGGCATTGACTACGATTATCGAGATGGACCCATTTGAATTTATGGAGAAGATAGCTTTTCTGCTGGATAACCGTACACCGGAATATCCCCGGCAATGGGAGAACTTCTGCAAGGAGCTTCCCCGACCGGAGTTGCCTTATTCCGAAATGTCTGCTATCGGATCACTCATTCAGGCGTTGCCTGCTTCGTGTGCTTTGCATCTGGCCAATAGTTCCGCCGTGCGTTATGCCCAGCTTTATTCGCTTCCCGATACGGTAGAGGTTTGTTGCAACCGGGGTACGAGCGGCATTGAAGGTTCCCTTTCCACAGCGATCGGTTATGCTGCCGCTTCGAAGAAGTTGAACTTTGTGGTCATTGGTGATCTGAGCTTTTTCTATGATATGAATGCCCTGTGGAACAATCACTTTGGAAGTAACCTCCGTATTCTGCTTTTGAATAATGGGGGAGGGGAGATTTTTCATACTTTGCCGGGACTTGAAATGTCCGGTACTTCCCATCGCTTTGTGACTGCCGTGCATAAGACGTCTGCCAAGGGATGGGCCGAAGAACGGGGATTCCTCTATCAGGAAGTGCAGGATGAAAAACAGTTGGACGAAGCCATGAAAACTTTCACTCAACCCGAGTTACTGACTCAACCTGTCATTATGGAGGTTTTCACCAATAAAAATAAAGATGCACGGATATTGAAAGACTACTATCACCAACTAAAAAACTAATATGATGACTAAGCACAAGATGAACCTATTTTGTGGGATGCTACTTTTGTCAGCTTCCCTGTTTGTGGAGAAAGCTCAAGCCATGTTTCCCGAGAGATACGTATCGGAGGAATCGGCAGCCAGGGCAGATACAATCAATTTTCGGTTGGCTTCTGCCGGAGAAGCAAAACGCCTGATAGCGGCCAAAGATTCTTATACGGCTAATTGGAGTCCGTTTGACATCGCTGCCCGACTTGAAAATCCTGAAGGCAAAAGAGAAGACCTCGTCAGCCTGGCCGTTCGTGAAGTGCGTGAATGGACAGCGGAAGAAGCGCAGCAGATCGAGCAGATCAGGAAGAACCTGAATGATACGATTCGTAAATACGGCTATCGGATTCCATTTCCGAAAGAGATTGTGCTGGTAAAGACAACAATGAAAGACGAAGGAGGGGCGGGAGGATACACACGCAGTAACTGGATCGCATTGACGGACGCTACTTTTCAGCGGGGGACTGAAGCTTCTCACACACGCCTGCTGGTGCATGAAACTTTCCACATCCTGACACGTCTCAATCCCGGATTCAAAAAGAAACTGTACAGAGCTATCGACTTCAACATCCTGCCCAAAGAGATTGAGTTCCCCGAAGATATACGGAAAAGCCGTATCTCCAATCCCGATGTCAGTCGTTGCGATAGTTATGCGACTTTTACCATTGACGGTAAGCCACAGAACTGCACTATGATTATCTATACCAACAGACCCTATACCACGGGTAAGTTCTATCAGTATATCAATGTGGGGCTGATTCCGTTGGACGAGTCGTTCAAGCCTCTCCGGGAGAGTGGGAAGACAGTGATTTATCCATTACAGAAAGCGACCGACTTCTTTGATAAAGTAGGGCGGAACACCGGATATGTCATAGATCCGGAAGAGGTGCTGGCAGATAATTTTGCAATTGCTTTATTGAACACGCCCAATGTACATACACCCGAACTGCAAAAGAAAGTACAGGAATTACTGAAATAATAATCATCAAAATAAATAGAAATGGAAACTAAAAGAGAATGGACTCCTATTAAAGAATACGAAGATATTCTGTTTGATTACTATAACGGCATTGCCCGTATTACGATCAATCGCGAACGTTACCGGAATGCTTTCACCCCTACTACAACAGGCGAAATGAGCGATGCGATGCGCATCTGTCGTGAAGAGCCCGATATCAATGTTGTGGTATTGACCGGTGCAGGCGATAAGGCCTTCTGTTCGGGAGGCGACCAGAACGTAAAGGGCCGTGGCGGATACATCGGTAAAGACGGAGTGCCCCGCCTGAGTGTACTGGATGTGCAAAAACAAATCCGTTCGATTCCGAAACCGGTTATTGCTGCCGTTAACGGATTTGCCATCGGAGGCGGACACGTGTTGCATGTCGTATGCGATCTCTCTATTGCTTCCGAAAATGCGATCTTCGGACAGACAGGTCCTCGTGTAGGTAGTTTCGATGCCGGCTTCGGATCATCTTATCTTGCCCGCGTTGTGGGACAGAAGAAGGCCCGTGAGATCTGGTTCCTTTGTCGCAAGTATAATGCGCAGGAGGCTCTGGATATGGGGCTGGTCAATAAAGTGGTACCGCTGGATAAACTGGAAGACGAGTATGTTCAGTGGGCGGAGGAGATGATGCAGCTTAGTCCGTTGGCACTCCGCATGATTAAAGCCGGTCTGAATGCCGAACTCGACGGTCAAGCCGGTATTCAGGAACTGGCAGGTGATGCCACTCTGCTTTATTACCTTACCGATGAAGCACAGGAAGGCAAGAATGCTTTTCTGGAGAAGCGTAAACCGGACTTTAAACAATATCCTAAATTTCCATAAGCAGACAGAGGCCTTCTTGATGAGAGGCCTTTTCTTTATATCATTTTTATGTATACAATAAACATTATTCCACGCGTTCTTCATTTCAAGCAACCTACGGGAACTTCGCGTGGTTCTTATACTACCCGGAATGTCTGGTATATCCATCTTTCTTCCATAGAGTGTCCGGGACGTGTCGGAGTAGGAGAGTGTGCTCCGTTACCCAAACTGAGTTGTGATGACTTGCCGGATTATGAACAGGTGCTTCGGAGTGCCTGTCAGCGACTGGAACAAACGGGAGAACTGGATATAGAATCTTTACGTGGGTATCCTTCTATTCTGTTCGGACTCGAGACAGCACTGCGCCATTACGAAACACAGAGCTGGGCATTATGGGATACTCCTTTTTCGCGCGGAGAAGTCGGTATACCTATTAACGGACTTATCTGGATGGGAAGTTTTGACAGAATGCTGCAACAGATCGAAGTCAAGATGCAGGCGGGATATCGCTGTATCAAACTAAAAATCGGTGCGATAAACTTTGAAGAAGAATTAGCCCTGTTGAGACATATCCGTGCTCACTATTCCGCCAGAGAAATAGAGTTGAGAGTGGATGCCAATGGAGCTTTCTCACCTGCCGATGCTATGGATAAACTGAATCGGTTGGCCGAATTGGACCTACATTCCATAGAGCAGCCTATCCGGGCCGGGCAGTGGGAGGAAATGGCCCGTCTGGCGGCTGAGTCCCCGCTTCCTATTGCTTTGGACGAAGAACTGATAGGTTGCAATGCCCTTGAAAGAAAACGGGAATTGCTGGCGGCTATCCACCCCCGGTATATCATACTGAAACCATCTCTGCATGGCGGGATCAGTGGTGGCAACGAATGGATTGCAGAAGCGGAAAAGCAACATATCGGTTGGTGGATCACATCTGCGCTGGAGTCGAATATCGGTCTGAATGCCATAGCCCAATGGTGTGCGACTTTCCGGAATCCGTTGCCACAAGGATTAGGTACCGGGCTACTGTTTACGGACAATGTCGAGATGCCCCTCGAGATTCGAAAAGATTGTTTATGGTTTTGCAAATAAGAGGAGTCGGCACATGATATTTAATAGAGAAGAACAACACCTAATGTTGGAAGGCAGTGTGCTTTCCAAGGAGGACGTGAAAAGGCTGGTGGCTTGTCACACGGAGGAGGCATCGGGATTTTTGTACGAACTTTACCGATTTCTGGAAGAGTGGTTCAGTGATTCTCCTTATCTGACAGTGAAAACTTCCGGTTCTACTGGGACTCCCAAACTGCTGAAGGTCCGTAAGGAGCAGATGATGCAAAGTGCCCGGCTGACTTGTGAGTTTCTGGGACTTCGACAAGGAGATAGCGTATTGTTGTGTATGCCTTTGCAATATATTGCCGGGAAGATGGTGGTGGTCCGGGCATTGGTGGCAGGGTTGAATCTGGTTATCCGGACTCCTTCCGGGCATCCGATGGCGGACGTGGACATACCGCTTCGCTTTGCCGCTATGGTGCCGTTGCAGGTTTACAACACACTGCAGGTATCGGCAGAAAAAGAGAGGCTCTGCCGGACCGATATTCTTATTATAGGCGGAGGGGCAATAGATGCAGGGTTGGAAGCTGAGATACGGCAATTACCGGTTAAGGTTTATTCTACGTATGGCATGACAGAAACCCTTTCACATATTGCTTTAAGACAGTTGAACGGACCGGATGCGAGTATGTTGTACCGGCCTTTTCCTTCGGTACGGCTTTCTCTTTCGTCCGAACATACATTGGTGATCGATGCTCCATTGGTTTGTGATACCACTTTGGTGACAAATGATGTTGCGGAGATTTATCCCGATGGCAGCTTCTCTATTTTGGGCAGGAAGGATAATACCATCAATACCGGAGGTATCAAAGTACAGGCAGAGCAGATAGAAGAGATACTTCGTCCCTGGATGAGAGTTCCTTTTGCAATCACTTCTGTTCCCGATGCCAGATTAGGAGAGGCGGTTGTGCTTTTGGTAGAGAAGGGGGCAGATGCAGAGTTACCGGAAACAAAGATGAAGGAGCTTCTGTCTAAATATCAGTTACCCAAGATGATTTTGTCAGTCGGGGCTATACCCTTGACGGAAACGGGAAAAATCAATCGTGCCGCTTGCCGGCAACTTGCCCTCACTTATCGGACAGATCGCTAAGTGTTTTTTCTTCTTTAGTTGTATCATATACGAAATAGCTTTAAATTTAATAACCAACACATATAAACTAATGAATAAGATTTGCTTTTTTATCGGAGTTTTTATTACCCTGCTTTTGGCGGGTTGCAGTTCTAATCCGATTACCCATGTTCGTGTGGCGACCTTTAATATCCGTTATGATAATCCGGGCGACAGTTTGAATTCCTGGAAGTATCGTAAAGAGAAGGTCTGTGAATTTATCCGTGAGAAACATCCCGATGTGCTGGGAATGCAGGAAGTACTGAATCATCAGTTGAAAGACCTGTTGTCCGGCCTGCCTGATTATGCCTATGTAGGTGTGGGACGCGAGGATGGAAAGACTCAGGGGGAATATGCTCCTGTATTCTATCGGAAAGATAAATATGATTTGTTAGACAGTAATACATTCTGGCTTTCCGAACATTCGGATAGTATCGGCAAACTTGGTTGGGATGCCGCGTGTACCCGCGTGGCTACTTGGGCTAAATTAAAGGATAAAACTACCGGAAAAGAGTTTCTGATGTTAAACACCCATTTTGACCACGTTGGTACGGAAGCTCGTCGTAACAGTGCCCTGCTTATTATTGATAAGATAAAAGAAATAGCCGGTACACATCCTGCTATGATGACCGGAGACTTTAATGTTTCTGAAGAGTGGGAAGCTTACAAAACGATCACATCCAATGAGTTTGTCTTGAAAGATGCATGGAAGATAGCCGGGAAACAGTCCGGTGAGAACTATACTTTCCATGATTTCGGAAGAGTACCTGTAGCCGAACGGGAAAAGATCGATTTTATTTTCGTAACTCCGCAAATCAAGGTGGCAGATGCAGAGATTATTTCTTCTGCGATTACAGATTCCACCTATTTGTCCGATCATAATGCACATCTGGCTGATTTGGAATTCTAAACCGTATAAACGAATTGTAACCATGAAACAGATTTTGCATATATTACTCATCGCCTTGATGCTGATGGGCTTTTATAGTTGTGTTCCGAAGACGGAATTAGCCTCTCCGGACGGACATATCAAAGTGGCTTTTACTGCGGATACCGATGGAAAGATGATGTATCGGGTGACTGTCAACGATACCCTTTTATTGGATAACTCTCCGCTCGGTTTCGAAGCGAAAGAGGGAATCGATCTTAATCGGGGATTTCGTGTGGTGAACACTGTCTTTACCGATAAAGACGAGATCTGGACGCAACCTTGGGGAGAGAATAAAACGAACCGGAATCATTATAATGAAATGGCGGTTCTTCTGAAAAATGCCGCTAATGTGGAATTGACTCTTCGTTTTCGTGCATTTGATGATGGTGTAGCCTTTCGTTACGAGTATGAGGTGCCAGGTGTCGACTCTTTGTTGATCACCGATGAACTGACTGCTTTCCGCTTTCATGAAGACGGGACCTCTTGGTCTATTCCTGCCAGTTTCGAGACTTATGAATTGCTGTACTCGAAACAGAAGATCAGTGAAGTGGAGAATGCCAATACTCCTTTCACTTTCAAAACATCCGGAGGGGTGTATGGCAGCATTCATGAAGCTGCTCTTTATGATTTTCCGGAAATGACTTTGAAGAAGGATGGTGAAAATACTCTGAAATCCGAACTTGCCTCATGGCCCGATGGAATTAAAGCTCGTAAAGAGAATCGTTTTACCACTGCATGGCGTACCATTCAGATCGCTCCGCAAGCTGTCGGACTGATTAATTCGTCGTTGATCCTTAACCTGAATGAACCTTGTAAACTGGATACCACCGACTGGATCAAGCCGATGAAATATGTCGGTGTCTGGTGGGGGATGCATCTGGGAGTGGAAACCTGGAAGATGGACGATCGGCATGGCGCTACAACCGCCAATGCCAAGAAATACATTGATTTTGCTCATGCTAATAACATCGAAGGTGTGTTGTTTGAGGGGTGGAACGAAGGATGGGAAAGTTGGGGAGGTATGCAGAGTTTTGACTTTACTAAACCTTATGCCGACTTTGATATGGATGAAATAACTCGTTATGCACGTGAAAAGAATGTTCAGATCATCGGACATCATGAAACCGGTGGAAACATTCCCAACTACGAGCGCCAGATGGAGAAGGCAATCAAGTGGTATACCGATAAGGGCATTCATATTCTGAAAACAGGTTATGCCGGTGCTTTTCCTGACGGACATTCACATCATGGACAATATGGAGTGAACCATTATCAAAAAGTGGTTGAGACGGCTGCCCGTTATCGTATGACTCTTGATGCGCACGAACCTATCAAAGATACCGGTATACGACGTACCTGGCCCAATATGATGACACGTGAAGGCGCCCGCGGTATGGAGTGGAATGCCTGGAGCGAAGGTAATCCTCCTTCACATCATGAAATGTTGCCGTTTACCCGCTTATTGGGTGGTCCGATGGACTATACTCCGGGTACTTTTGATATTTTGTTTACACAGACGAAAGATTCTCCTAAACGTCAGAAGTGGAATGATCAGGATAAGGGCAATAGTCGCGTCAATACAACATTGGCCAAGCAGTTGGCTAATTGGGTGATTTTATATTCTCCGTTACAAATGGCATCTGATATGATCGAGCACTATGAAGGGCATCCTGCCTTCCGGTTCTTCCGTGATTTCGATCCTGATTGTGACGAATCGAGGGCATTGGCCGGTGAGCCGGGAGAGTTTGTAGCAGTGGTACGGAAGGCTAAACAGAATTATTTCCTGGGTGCCTCTACGAATGAAGAACCGCGGGTCTTGCCTGTCAGTCTTGATTTTTTAGAGAAGGGGAAGACCTATAAAGCAATCATCTATGCTGATGGTGAGAAAGCTGATTGGAAAACCAATCCGACGGAGTATCAGATTACGGAACAGGAGGTGACTGCAGACGATACGTTGAATATCCGAATGGCAGCCGGTGGCGGACAAGCTATTTCATTTATGCCCTTGCAGAAATAAAAACAACATGATCAGCGGGAGATAATCCTTTAGTTCGGACCGTAATATTTTCAGGGCTTGCCCTATACGATAATTGATTGTTTGCGGAGAGACGTTCAGTTTCTCCGCAATTTCTTTATGAGTCATTTGAAGACTTCGATTCATTTCGTATGCCTGGCGAAATTCGGCCGGTAGTTTTCTTAAAGCCTCTTCGTACAATCTGAATAGTTCGTTTTCCAGGTAAAAGTCAGGTGAAGAGAACTCCGTTTCATATTTTTCCGCAATTTCCTGATGCACCTTGCGTTTTATTTCAAAATGAGAGATTTTATTAAGCGCTTTGTTCTTGACGATAGTAAAGAGAAGAGTCTTTAAAGTAAGTTCCGGTATAAGGGTTTTTCTGTTTTCCCATAGCCACATCATAGTATCCTGCACGATTTCTTCCGATTCGCTCAGAGTGACATATTGAGAGCAAAAGGCGCATAATCCACGAAAATAGTAACGGTAGATATGATCAAACACCTCTTCATCCCCTTCTCGCAGGGCTGATATAACGGCATTATTATCATTTATGTTTAGGTTAGTCAGAGTCTGTGCCATTCTTCTCTCCATTGTTATTAGCGAACAAACGTAGCTAAATTTTTGCTACCTACAAAATGATTTTCTGAAGAAAAAAAAGTTTGTGTTTTATTTAGTAACTTTGTTTTCTGAACTGTATTATACGTAACAGTGTATGATATAGGTATTAAAGATTTGGTTAAAACAATGGATGAAACAAAACTACTGAACTATCTGAAAGGAGAATCAGATGCCGAAGAGTGTCTGGAAGTGGAGGCATGGTATCATGCTTCTGCAGAACACAAAAAACAACTGGACCAACTTTATTATATGCTTTTTGTCGGTGAACGTAAGGTGGCAATGGATGGTGTGGACACCGAAAATTCACTAAGCGTTTTGAAGGACCGGATAAAGCACAAAGAGTCAGAGAAAAAATCAGTGCATAGAATACATGTATCAAAATGGAAACGTTACGCGATGCCTTTGGCAGCTTTCCTGTGCGGTCTGTTGGTGTCTGTCGGTGCCCTATACTGGATTTCCTCCGGAAAGTCGGCAGGATATATTTTTGCTACCGAAGCAGGGCAGCGGGCACAGGCAGTTTTACCGGATGGAACGAAAGTATGGTTGAATGCTTCAACACAGATCGTCTATAAGCCTTCTTTCTGGAAGCGGGAAAGACAGGTCGACTTGAGTGGTGAGGCTTATTTTGAGGTATCACGTAATAAGACAAAACCCTTTGTTGTTAATAGTAATGATGTCAGGACTTGCGTGCTCGGTACAAAATTCAATGTCCGGGCACGTCCGTCCGAAGAAAAGGTGGTGACCACTTTATTGAAGGGATCAGTAAAAGTCCAATTGCCGGGGCAGTCTGAAGAGGAAGGTATTTTGTTGAAGCCGGGACAGATGCTGAGTGTGGATACCCGTACGATGCAACCCATGCTTACAGAAGCCAACCGTCCGGGAGATGTATTGCTATGGATTAACGGAAAACTGAAATTCGAACAGGCCACACTTCAGGAAATAGTGCAGTGTCTTGAAAAACATTTTGATGTTCATTTCATTATTTCGGATGCACAACTGCAAAAAGACCGTTTTACCTGTACTTTTAGTACGGACGATGATATAAGACAAATTCTTTCTATACTCGCTCTTACCAAACGTTTCGATTATAAATGTGAGGATAACAATATAATATTGACTCCTAAGACGAATAGATAACAAAAATATTTTATAACCTAAATCACGAAGAGGGGGCTGTTTCTGTAAAGAAATAGTTCCCTTTTTTTATCTTCTGATCTATATTCTTATTCTTTTTTTATTCTTTTTTCGAAAAAATCCGCTTCTTGATTTAGTATGTTTATAAGTTGAAATGTACTATTAACAGAAAAGAGATATAGTTAACCTAAAAATCTGTAGTGATGAATAATGACCCTTAATTTAAAACCAACCTTAACATGTATTAGCGATCCTTTATGCTAAACCTTTCAATTTTACCTAAAAACATTTTCTAATTAAAAAAAGAACAAGATGAAGAAATCAGTGAAACACAAGTTTCAGTACTTGCTATTTTTTCTATTGTCGATGCCTGCTTTTATCTTTGCTTCAGCGCAAGATATACGGGTGAATATCGACTTTACCAAAGCCTCTTTGGGCAGTGTCCTGAATGAAATAGGACGTCAAACCTCATTATCTATTGTGTATAACACCGGGGATGTTAACCCCACTCAACCTGTTTCTATCAAGGCTTCTAACGAAAATATCACGACGGTCATGAACCGTCTGCTTCGTGGGACGGGACTTTCCTATTCTATTATGAACAAACATCTTATTCTTTCGACCACTGATAAGAACCATTCGATTCAACAGGAGAAAGTTACGGTTACAGGAAATATTTCGGATGCCAAAGGCGAACCACTGATCGGAGTGAGTATTCTGGTGAAAGGAACATCGAACGGAACCATTACCGATATGAACGGGCACTTCTCCTTGCCGGTTGCGAAAGGAGATGTTATTGAGATCTCCTATATCGGTTATGCTCCGCAGGCCATTACGGTGACAGACTCCAAGCCTTTGAAGATTGTTATGAAAGAAGACGCAGAAGTGCTTGACGAAGTGGTAGTGACTGCCTTAGGTATCAAGCGGGCGCAAAAGGCGTTGAGTTACAACGTACAGCAAGTAGGTGGTGATGCTATCAATACAGTGAAGGATGCCAATTTTATCAACTCTTTGCAAGGTAAAGTTGCCGGAGTAACAATCAATAACTCAGCCGGTGGAGTTGGTTCTGCTTCGAGAGTCGTGATGCGCGGTACCAAGTCCATTACGAAAGATAATAATGCTCTTTATGTAATTGACGGTATTCCGATGTTCAATGTAAGCTTTGGTAAGAGTGAAGGTTCTTTTGCCACCCAAAGCGGTTCGGACGGAGTAGCGGATCTTAACCCGGATGATATTGAAAGTATCAATATGCTGACCGGTCCTTCTGCGGCAGCTTTGTATGGTAATGCGGCTGCCAATGGAGTCGTATTGATCAATACCAAGAAAGGATCTGCCGAAAAGACAACTCTGACTGTCAGCAATAATACGATGTTCTCTGACGCATACATGATGCCGGAGATGCAAAACCGGTATGGAAACAATCCGGGAGAATTTGCAAGCTGGGGCAATAAAACCAAGCAAAGCTATGATCCTTCCCGTTTCTTTAATACCGGAGTGAATGTAATTAACGCTATTTCTTTTTCGACCGGAACAAAGAAAAACCAGACCTATGCGTCGGCTTCAACAACCAATGCGACAGGTATTTTGCCTAATAACAGTTATAGCCGCTACAATTTCTCTATCCGGAATACGGCCACTTTCCTGAAAGATAGGCTGACTCTGGATGTAGGTGCCAGCTATATCATTCAGAATGACAAGAATATAACGGCACAGGGACAATACTTCAACCCGCTGCCGGCACTCTACCTCTTTCCCCGTAACGACAATTTTGAGGAGATCCGTATGTTCGAACGATATAGCGAAAGCCGTGGAGTGAACGTACAGTTTTGGCCTTACGGACATCAGGGATTAAGTTTGCAAAATCCATATTGGATTATGAAACGCATGAACCGCAAGACAGAAAAGAAGCGCTACATGATTAATGCAAGCTTAACTTATAAGCTCACGGATTGGCTCAATGTAGCCGGACGTGTCAAGGTGGATAATTCCGATATTCGCATGACTCAGGAACGTTATGCATCTACTCTGACTACCTTTGCCGGTGCCAATGGTTTCTATTCCGATCAAAATCGTACGGACCGCAATACGTATGCCGATATGATGGTAAACATTGATAAGAGAATAGGGGACTTCTCGCTGAATGCCAATATCGGTGCGTCTATCAAGGATTTGGTTTACGAACAAATGGGGAATGAAGGTGATTTGGCAGGGATACCTAACTTCTTTACAGTGAGAAACATCAATTATGAAAGCAATTATAAACCTAAACAGTTCGGATATCATGACCAATCTCAGGGTGTATTTGCCAATATAGAGTTGGGATGGCGGAGCATGGCATATCTGACCCTGACCGGACGAAATGACTGGGAGTCCCAACTGGCATTTACCAAGCATTCTTCATTCTTTTATCCTTCCATCGGAGGTTCTGTCGTTTTATCCGAGATGTTCCGGTTGCCCGAGTTTATTTCTTATGCAAAGCTACGTGGCTCATACAGTTCTGTGGCTTCATCTTTTGAACGTTATTTATCGAATCCGGGTTTTGAGTTCAATGAACAATCCCATCAGTGGGGATCTTCAACCACTCTGCCTGCCACCAACTTGAAGCCGGAAGATACCCGTTCGTGGGAGATCGGTTTGAATGCCAGACTGTGGAATCATTTCAGTATAGATGCCACTTACTATCATTCGAATACCTATAACCAGACCTTTAATATCACTTTGGCATCGTCGAGTGGTTATTCTTCGGCCATTGTACAAACGGGTAATATTCAGAACTACGGTTTGGAGTTGGCGTTAGGATACAATAATACATGGGGAGACTTTAGCTGGAACAGTAGTCTGACTTATACGATGAATCGTAATAAAGTGAAACGTCTTGCCAGCGGTGCTACGAATCCGATAACCGGTGAAATTATCGATATGCCCGAACTGCGTATGGCTGTGCTGGGTGCCGACGGATATGGCCCCAGAGTTATATTGAGAGAGGGCGGAACAATGGGAGACCTCTATGTGGATAAAGGGTTGCGTACAGACGGTAACGGTAATATCTGGGTAGATTCTCAGACAGGCAAAGTTGGAGTGCAGGATTATGCCGAACCGAAGAAAATTGGTACGATGAATCCTGATTTCAACATGGGATTCAGCAATACATTCTCTTATAAGGGCATCAATCTGGGAGTGGTTCTGACTGCTCGTGTCGGTGGATTGTGCGTCTCGAACACTCAGGGTATACTTGATTATTATGGTGTGTCCAAAGCTACAGCCGACGCTCGCGATGCCGGAGGAGTGTGGATCAATAACGGATTTGTAGATGCCAAATCTTATTATCAGACCATCGGTGGTTCTACCGGAGGGTTGGGACAGTACTATACTTATAGTGCAACGAACATACGATTGTCCGAACTGAACCTAAGCTACACGTTACCTCGTAAATGGTTTAATAATAAAGTAGGCATAACGGCAGGTATCGTAGGGAAGAATCTTTGGATGATTTATTGTAAAGCACCGTTCGATCCCGAAATGACACCTTCCACTACCAGTAACTTCTATCAGGGAGTAGATTACTTTATGCAACCGAGTACACGTAATATTGGTTTCAATGTCAAGTTTCAATTTTAAAACCAGTCGATCATGAAAAAGAAAATATTAAATATAGTTTTGGCCGCAGCTGTCACACCTTTCCTGTACTGCTGTACCGATAATTTTGAGGAGTATAATACCAATCCCTATGAACCCCATTCACTCAATCCGCCCATGCTGTTTGCAACCATGATTACTACCGGAATCAATGTACAGCAGAATGACAATCAGATGATCGATCAAATGGTAGCCGGACCTTTCAGTGGTTATCTTACGATGGCCAACTCATGGGGTGGGTCCAACTTCAATACTTTTAATCAGACGGAATCCTGGAATCAGATTCCTTTCAACACACCCTTTGAAAAATTCTATTCCAATTACTTCAAGTTGGAGACTGCGACAGGTGGAAAAGGCCACTATTGGGCGATGGCAAAACTCCTTCGTGTGAATACAATGTTGCGTGTAACCGATTGTTACGGTCCCATTCCCTACAGCCAGGTGGCCAATGGTAAAACGGCTGTTGCCTACGATAGCCAGGAAGATGTGTATAAACATATGTTTGAAGATCTGGATTATGCAATACAGATGTTGGGTGAATTTGTAGATGAAGTGGGGGGACTGAAACCGTTGGAGGGTTATGATCCGGTCTATAATGGTGATTATAATAAATGGATGCGTTTTGCTAATTCACTTAAACTGCGTTTGGCTGTCCGCATCAGTAATGTGTCCCCCGAACTTGCCCGTACGAAAGCCGAAGAAGCGGTAAAGAGCACCCGCGGACTGATAGATACGAACGATAATAACGCGTATGTCGGTGTAGGTGCCGAGCCCAATCCTCTTTGGCTGGTGGCCTCCAGTTGGGGAGAGATTCGTATCAATGCCACTATAGCCAGTTATATGAAAGGATATTCCGATCCTCGCAGTGCAGTCTATTTCACGACCTCCAAGTTGGGAGGCGATAGCCCGTATATGGGTATGCGGTCAGGGTTGGAAGGAGTGAAGCCGGCAACTTATTCGGGATATTCCATGCCCAACTACGAACAGAAAGACGACATGTTGATGTTTTGTGCGGCTGAAACCGCCTTTTTGCGTGCTGAAGGCGCCCTGCGTGGTTGGGATATGGGAGGTAGTGCCCGTGACTTCTACGAGCAAGGCGTTAAGCTATCATTCGACCAACGGAAAGTGAGCGGGGCAGACGAATATCTGGCCAATGCAGTGGCTGTGCCTGAACCTTTTATCGATCCGGTAAACCCGGCTAAATGCAATTATACACCGAAAACCAAGATCACGATTGCCTGGAACGAAGGTGCTTCGACGGAAGAGAAACTGGAGCGGATCATTACTCAGAAATGGATTGCTAACTTCCCTCTGGGCTTTGAGGGTTGGGCCGACTATCGACGTACAGGTTATCCGGAAGTGTTTCCATCTGTCAGCAATTTGAGTAATGGAGTGATCGACACCAATCGGCAATTGCGGCGTTTACCTTTTCCCTTGTCCGAAAAACAGGGAAATTCAGCCAATGTTTCGGCTGCCGTTTCAATGTTGGGTGGTCCGGATACCGGAGCTACCGATCTTTGGTGGGCTAAAAAGAATTGATGTTTAAGCTAATAAAGAGAAAAGAAAATGAAAAAGAGATATTTAAATATAGTAGTTTTTGCATTGTTCGTCAGCATGCTTTGGGGTTGCAGTGACTGGACCAAACCTGAAGCGGAAGACTTTTTTGAAATGCCGGGAAATGATTATTACGAGAATCTGAGAGCATATAAACGTTCGGAGCATTCGGTTGCATTCGGTTGGTTTGGAGGCTGGACGGGTGTCGGGGCTTCGATGGTGGGCAGTCTGATGGGGCTTCCCGATAGTGTGGACTTCGTTTCGATTTGGGGTAACTGGAAAAATCTTGATGAGGCCCGGATGTTGGACAAAAAGAAGGTGAAAGAACAGAAGGGTACACGCGCCTTAATGTGTTTTATCGTGGCTAATGTAGGCGATCAGTTGACTCCGGAAGAGCATAAAGAGAATTATAAGGAGTACTGGGGCTGGAAGGATGGTGATCAGGAAGCTATCGACGGTGCCATCAGAAAATATGCGAATGCTATTTGTGACTCCATTGATAAGTATGGATACGATGGTTTCGACATCGATTATGAACCTAATTATGGTTCTCCCGGAAACTTGGCAAGTTATCCCGAGAATATGCTCACTTTCGTGAAAGCACTGGGAGAAAGAATCGGACCTAAATCGGGTACGGGACGGTTACTTGTGATTGATGGCGAGCCTCAAAGTATTCATCCGGAAACCGGGCCTTACTTTGACTATTTCATTGTGCAGGCATACTCTAACCTTGCGGGTAATTCCGACGCTAATCTTGACAGACGTCTGGCTGGTACGATTGCCAACTTTAAAGGAATACTTCCTCCGGAGAAAGTGGCTAATATGTACATCGTTACGGAGAATTTCGAATCTTATGCTCCGACAGGAGGAGGTGATTATGTAGATCGTTACGGAAACAAAATGAGAGCACTTGCCGGCATGGCACGCTGGACTCCGACTATTGACGGAAAACAGGTACGGAAGGGTGGAGTAGGCACCTATCACATGGAATATGACTATCCGGGCGACATCGAATATAAGTACCTGCGTGAAGCAATCAGAATAATGAATCCTGCTGTAAAATGACTTTAAAGAATTTGATTATGAAAAGAATAACAATAAAACAATATTTGCTTGCCTGTTTCGTTCTGCCGATGATCCTGGCAGGATGCAACGATGCCGATTACCAGGTTATCGACAATGCGATTTATTTGAATGAAGCATCCGAGAATGGTTCGGCAAAGGTTACCGTTGATCCTGAAAATGTAACAACAACTACTCTGACCGTACGTGTGGGACAGCCTGTAACCGAAAATGTGACTGCTGTCCTGACGGTAGATCCTTCTATTCTTAAAGAGTACAATGAAGCTAATGAAACTTCGTACGAAGTCCTTCCCGAGCAGTATTTTACTTATGACAAAGAGATAAAGATAGCGGCAGGCGATGTTAGCGCAATCCCCAGTGAGTTTAGAGTGAAACCTTATTCAAACGAAAACGGAGAATTGTATGCTATTCCGGTATCTCTCACAGAAATTCAGGGACCGGTGTCCACAATCGGGCTTTCGTCGAAGTTTATCATTTTGCTGGATAAGCCGCTGATACAGTCTGTACCGTTTATGAATACGACCAATGCCGTGAAGCCCGCCAAGGACGAATTGTGGGGAGTGACAACCAATGAATGGTCACTCGAGGCTTGGGTACAGATGGACGGATTCGATATTAATAATCAGGCTATATTTAATTCGGGCAGCAGCGACCACGAGGTTTATATCCGTTTCGGTGACGCTATGATCCCTTATAATTCATTACAGGTGAAGACACTTGGAAGTCAGGTCAATACGGTGACTTTGTTTGAGAAGAATAAGTGGTATCATCTGGCCTTCGTTTATAATTCTTCCGGGTTATTGTCGATTTATATCAACGGAGTGCTCGACGTGACTCTGCAGACAAAGGGTGGCCCGGTAAGATTCGACAAGATGAACATGGTTTCGAGCGGTAGCTACTTCCGCAACAATTGTCAGATGGCCCAGGTGCGTCTTTGGAAGAGCGCAATCAGCCAGACGCAAATTCAGTCCAACATGTATTTTGCCGTGAAACCCGCCGATCCGAACCTGATAGGCTATTGGAAAATGGATGAAGGTAAAGGAAATGCCTTTGCCGACTGTACCGGACACGGATACGATTTGGTGGCAGGAGGAACTCTTGTCTGGAAAGAGCATGTTCGTTTTGATAAGCAATAACTATGTAAAAAGAAGATAAGATATGAATAGACATTTGAATTTTGTGACCTTAATCTGCCTGATAACAGGCTTTGTATCGTTGGCTTCGTGCAGCAACGATGATGATGAAATGGACAAATATCAAAAGATATATATCAGAACGGGAGTTGCACCGGGGGCCGAAATGGGTGCTGCGGTAGTGGTGGATTGTGTGAGCAATTCCTCTACTGCCGACCGTTCTGATTTTGAAATACAATTGTGTGCCGTACAGCCGGTTACGCGGGATGTCACTGTCGCTTTGGGAGTAGATACGCTGAAAGTGGATACTTACAATTCTGCCAATAAGACGAAATGTAAGTTGTTGCCCCAAGATAATTATACCATTGAAACAAGTGAAGTTGTCTTAAAAACGGGACAGACAGTGGCCGATTCATCTTTTCAGGTCGTTTTGAAGAATATAGAAAAGTTGACTAATCCTGACGGATATGTGCTTCCCGTGACGCTTAAAGGAGTTACGGGCATGGACGAACAGGCTGTCAGTACATCTATGAAGACGGTTTATATCCGGATTTATACCAGCGTGCTTTATACCAGTTATACGAAACCCGGGAATTGGTCCGCTGTAGATCGAAGTGCGTGGAGTGTAAGTTGCAGCAATGTTTATGCCGATGATGATGCTAAATATGGTGCACATCTGGCTATTGACGGTGAGATAAATACTACTTGGTTTACATGGGGAGTGGCTAATGCCGGAGAGTGTTGGTGGAATACGGTACTGGACCGGCCTGTTACCTTAACCGGATTTTCGGTCACTAAACAGAGTGCCTACGGATCGGGTTATAATCTGAGAAGTGCTGAGATTAAGGTTCGGAAAGAGGGTGAAACCGAGTGGGTTACTTACCCGAGAGTCTTGACTTTCAGAAATTTTAAAGGGGCTGATCCGCAATATGCGGCCATCGAACCACCTATCCCGAATGTAAAGGAATTCAGAATAAACTGTCTGACTCCGGATAATTATACCGGGTTTGCTGAGATAAATTTATATGTGAAGCAATAGAGGTGTTTAGATTGTAGATAAGGGGGCGAGAGGCATCGGGGATGAAAGTCTTCGGTGCTTCTTTGCGTGTATTGTATTGATAAAGTTTAATAAAAAAAGGGTGATAGAGGTTAGTAGTTTTCCCGGGTGAGTTGTATTATTAAATAATGAAAGCAACTTCTTGTCGTAATCTTGGGTTATGTTTTTAATATCCCCTATCTTTGCTTACTGGAATTGTTAACCGATGGAATTATTATAAAAAACTAACTGATGAATAAAAAGCCGATAAGCCCTGTATGTTGGGTGCCTACTGTTTACTTTGCTATGGGATTGCCGTTTGTGGCCCTTTCGATGGTTTCTGTCCTTATGTTTTCCGATATGGAAGTGTCGAATGCACAGATTGCTTTCTGGACTTCTCTCATTATGCTTCCCTGGACATTGAAGCCTTTATGGAGTCCGTTTCTGGAAATGTTTAAAACGAAAAAATACTTTGTTGTCGCTACGGAAATCATTACCGGACTGGCATTTGCATTGGTAGCACTTTCGCTGCCGCTGCCCGACTTTTTTCGTTATGCCATCGCTCTGATGGGGATCATTGCTCTCAGTGGTGCGACTCATGACATTGCGGGTGACGGAGTATACCTGACTGAACTGACTGCTACCCAGCAAGCCAAGTATATCGGTTGGCAGGGAGCTTTTTATAATCTGGCCAAGATACTTGCCAACGGAGGCTTGGTTTGGCTGGCAGGTATGCTGAAGGATGAATTTGGAGTGGTACATGCCTGGATGATTGTCATGTTGATGTGTGCGGGTATTATGATTCTGATCGGTCTTTACCACATCCGGATTTTGCCTTCGGGAGGAGGAGCTTCCGGTGAAGTGAATACGATGAGTGACGCATTGAATATGCTTTGGGAAGTCATCCGCTCTTTTTTCCAAAAAAAACATATTGCTTTCTACATTGTCTTTATCATTTTGTACCGGTTTGCCGAAGGATATGCCATCAAGATTGTACCGTTGTTCCTGAAAGCGTCGGTTGCGGATGGTGGATTGGGACTCAGCACTCAGGATATCGGACTGGTATATGGTACGTTCGGAGCGGGAGCTTTTATTCTCGGTTCGCTTTTGGCCGGTTATTACATTTCGGCTTTCGGACTTCGGAAGACTTTGTTTTCTTTATGTTGCGCTTTTAATATTCCGTTCTTGGTATATTTCCTGTTAGCCCTTTACCAGCCTTCCGATCTATGGATTATTGGTATGGCCATTGTGTCTGAATACTTGGGTTACGGGTTTGGTTTTGTCGGATTGATGCTCTTTATGATGCAGCAAGTGGCTCCCGGCAAACATCAGATGGCACATTATGCTTTTGCTACCGGTATTATGAATCTGGGGGTGATGCTTCCCGGAATGATGAGCGGATACCTGAGCGATTGGCTGGGTTATCGCGATTTCTTTATCTGGGTACTTATCGCTACCATACCGGCTTTTATCGTGACTTGGCTGGTACCTTTCACATATCCGGACGGAAAGAAGAAATAAAAAGAGATTTTCAATATAAACAAGATATATACATAATATTAATTTAATCGAATCATGGAAGAAATTAAAATTGCAGGTGCTGCTTTGCCGGCTATGCCTTGGGAAGAACGTCCGGCAGGATGTAAAGATGTAGTGTGGCGTTGTTCGGCCAATCCGATTATTCCGCGCGACTTGCTCCCTACTTCAAACAGTATATTCAACAGTGCCGTAGTTCCGTTTAAGGATGGCTATGCAGGGGTGTTCCGTTGTGATGATACTAATCGTCGCATGCGTTTGCATGTGGGATTCAGCAAGGATGCTGTTCATTGGGATATCAACGAAGAACCGTTAAAGTTTCAATGTGATGATGCTGAGGTTGGAACCTGGGTCTATGGATATGACCCACGGGTTTGCTTTATCGAAGACCGCTACTATGTGACCTGGTGTAATGGCTATCATGGTCCTACTATCGGTGTGGCCTACACCTATGATTTTGTTACTTTTCACCAGTTGGAGAATGCCTTTATTCCTTTCAATCGGAATGGAGTTTTGTTCCCTCGTAAGATAAACGGTCGTTTTGCGATGTTGAGCCGCCCGAGTGATAATGGGCATACTCCTTTTGGAGATATTTTCTATAGCGAGTCTCCCGATATGGAGTTCTGGGGACGTCATCGTCATGTTATGTCGCCGGCTCCGTTCGAAGACAGTGCCTGGCAGTGTACCAAGATCGGTGCAGGGCCTATCCCGATTGAAACCTCGGAAGGCTGGTTACTGATCTATCATGGTGTATTGGCTTCCTGCAACGGTTTTGTGTATAGTTTTGGTTCGGCACTGCTTGACATCGATCAGCCCTGGAAAGTAAAATTCCGTTCGGGGCCTTATCTGATTTCACCTCAGAAGGATTACGAATGTATGGGTGATGTGCCTAATGTCTGTTTCCCATGCGCGGCGCTTCATGATTCGGAGACCGGACGGATTGCCATCTATTATGGGTGTGCGGATACAGTGACCGGGCTCGCATTCGGATACATTCCGGAGATTATTGAATTTACCAAACGTACAAGTATCATCTGAATCGAATAAAACAGAAAGGGTGTAGCTATCCCGCCGGGATGGCTACACCCTTTTGCTTGTATGGCTACACCTTTTCGGTCAGATGGCTACACCCTTTCGGCTGTTATCCGTTGTATGCAGTCAGCATCCAAACCATCTTTTCCTGTTCTTTCAGGTAGTCGCTCATCATGGCCACTGTTACTTCGTCGTTGTGTGAAGAGGCGAGAGACAGGATTTTACGTTCTTCCGCAATCAGATGCCCGTAAGTTTCGAGAATATGATTCAGGGCGTCGTCGGCCTTATTCACTCCGTCCACTTCCTTGATCTGCGCCATCTTCAGATAGTCACTGTATTTATTGGCGGGAGTTCCTCCCAGCATCAGTATACGTTCGGCTATTTCGTCCACCTTTTCGGCGGCTCCATTATATAAATCTTCAAACTTGCTGTGCAGTACGAAGAAACCGTGTCCTTTGATGTTCCAGTGAAATCCTCTCAGGTTTGCATAATGAATCTGAAAATCGGCAAGCAGTTGCTGTAATGACAGTACGATTGTGTTAGCTCCTTTTTCTTCCAAATGTGTATAATTTAAAGTCTTCATAATGATATTGTTTTTTTTGAGTTAATACTATATTTCTTCTTTTTATCTGGAACAAAGATACGGCACAAAATGATTCGTGTCAAACTGAAAATTTCTATCTTTGCATTGATAGATTCTATATCTTTAATAAATCAGAGAACGATGACTATACAACAATTGGAATATATTCTGGCTGTGGACCAGTTCCGGCATTTTGCTAAAGCTGCCGAGTATTGCCGGGTGACGCAACCTACTTTGAGTGCAATGATCCAAAAGCTGGAAGACGAATTGGGGGTGAAACTGTTCGACCGTAGCATGACACCGGTTTGCCCTACTGCCATTGGTAAGAAAGTGCTGGAACAGGCCCGTAAGATTCTTTCGGAAGTTATCTGTGTCAAGGAGATCATCAGCGAAGAACAGCACTCCCTGTCGGGTACATTCCGATTGGCAGTGTTACCGACGATTGCACCTTATCTTCTGCCCCGTTTCTTTCCGCAACTGATGGAGAAATACCCGGATCTTGATATACGGGTGATGGAGCTGAAGACGCCCGACATTCGCAAGGCTCTGCTGACCGGTGAAGTGGATGCTGCTATCATTGCCAGCATGCTGGATGATGCCGCATTAACGGAAGAGACCTTATTTTACGAGCAATTCCTGGGCTATGTCTCAAAGAAGGAACCGTTGTTCAAGCACGATGTGATTCGTACGTCCGATGTGACAGGGGAACGGCTTTGGCTTCTTGACGAAGGGCATTGCTTCCGCGATCAGTTGGTTCGTTTTTGTCAGATGGAAGCGGTTAAGATCAGCCAAATGGCGTATCGGCTGGGTAGTATGGAAACCTTTATGCATATGGTGGAGAGTGGTAAGGGGATTACGTTTATTCCTGAACTGGCAGTGATGCAATTGAGCGAAGAGCAGAAAGAACTGGTCCGTCCGTTTGCTATCCCGCGGCCTACCCGTCAGATTGTCCTGGTGACCCGGAAAGACTTCATCCGCACCAGTCTGCTGCAGGTTTTGAAAGAGGAGATTCAGGCGGCGGTTCCCAAGGAGATGCTTACCCTGCAGGCCGTTCAGTGTCTGGTATAATATAAAAACGACGGCGATATTTTCACAAACATCGCCGCCTTATTTCTTTTATGTATCAGAATTATTACTCGTTTTGCCTGATTGTGTAGGTGTTTCTTGTTGTTTTATTGAGAATGAAATGATTTTATTTTTAAGTTTTTGTCTTCGTTGATATCTATTGTGACATACTGTATATTGTCATAAATGGTGTTCACACGGAGTTTTATTCCTTTGGCTGTCGCCAATTGCTCGGCTATACTATCCAGCTTGAAAGAAACAAGGCTCGAACCCAATTGATTGGGGGAGTCATTAAAGGCATTATGCCGGAACTCCAGATAGATATATCCGTCATCTTTTATGGGACCTGTTATTTCGTTTTGTACCAAGTTCAGCATGTGTTTTTTATTTTCATTCATGCTGCCCAGATATTGATATTCGATGGTCAGATAATCTTTCGTAAGTGCATGCGCTGTGACGTTGATACGGTCGTCTCCAATGCTGTCTGCTGTAGCTTCCGTCAGTGGGATGATCTCTTTCGTCAATATATCTTCTATCGTGAATATTTTACCGTTCTCATATCCAGGTTTCTCTTCTCCCATCTGCAGATAGCCAACGAAGACTCTTTGACCTTCTGCAACAGTGTATTTCCTGTTGCGTATATCGGCCGTATCTGCCGGAAGTACATTGTCTCCATTGTCCAATGCAATGAAAAAGTCCCTTGGAGTGTCCGCATTGGGAATCTTCATTGTGCCGATGGCCAATATTCCACCCGGAGGACAAGTGACCCACTCGTCGTTGTTGGCATCGTCCAGACATGACTGTAAAATGGGCAATAACATCAGGATGACGGCAAAAGTTATTAAATTAAATTTCTTCATAAGTTTCTTGTTGGTTTTATCCTATTTATCCATTGAGATTTATTCTTTATTGTATTGAGAAAATGCAGGAAGTGATGAAATATTGCATCCTAAAATGTTAAAGAAACAAAAGTGATAAAAGAGTTGTTCTCTCTGTGCAGTATTTCTATCTTTGCTGCATTTATAAGGTAAACACGTGTTTAGGAGAATGAATGAATTAGAGCTGTCGGAACGTTGCAGGCAGGGAGATAATCGTGCCCGCAAAGAACTTTATGAGCAGTACGCAGGGCGCATGCTTGGTGTCTGTCTTCGTTATGCCGGAGACAGGGACATGGCACAAGACTTGGTACACGACGGTTTCCTGAAGATTTTCGACTCCTTCGACAAGTTTACCTGGCGGGGTGAAGGCTCTCTGAGAGCATGGATGGAGCGTGTAATGGTGAATACGGTTTTACAGTTCTTGAGAAAGAACGACGTGATGAACCAGACCACGGCACTGGATGAAGTTCCCGAAACGTATGAAGAACCGGATGCTTCGGCTGTTGAAGCAATACCACAGAAAGTGCTGATGCAATTTATTAATGAACTCCCCGCCGGATATCGTACCGTATTCAATTTATACACCTTTGAAGATAAGTCGCACAAGGAAATCGCACAGATGTTGGGGATTAATGAAAAATCTTCTGCCTCACAGCTTTTTCGCGCAAAAAGTGTATTGGCAAAGAAAGTGAAAGAATGGTTGGTGACCAATGGTTGACATGTATTTACAGATACTGAGGTGAACCTTGGATTTCAAAAATGAAATAGAATGATGAAAGAAGACGAAAAATGGATTAAAGCATTCAAGGATAAGCTCGAAGATTATTCGGAGCCGATGCCTGCTTCCGGTTGGGAACGACTGGAAAGGGAACTGATGCCTGTAACCGAAAAACGAATATATCCGTATCGCCGGTGGGCGGTTGTTGCGGCAGCTGTGGTATTGGTGGTAACGACTGCTGTCAGTTTGTATTTTCTGAATAGTCCGGTAGCTGATGAAATCCGTTATGCAACGGCTCCTTCACTGGCTGTCAACCCGGATGTATTGCCGGAACCTGCCTTGCCGGATGTACAGGTAGCTGTATCCGAACCCGTTAAGCCGGTAGGAACGACGAGTATCAACCCTGTTTCGGGCTATTTGGCAAAGAATACTGATCCGGTGATTGTTCCGGAGGTATCCTCCTTGGCAGAGAAGCGACCGGAGGCAGTGACGGAGGAAAAGAGAACTGAGCCGCAACAGGAAGCAACTGCTGCAATCGAGAAAAAAGAAAGTGCGACGGCGCAGCCTCCAAAGAGGAAAGAAGCGCGGCGACCGTCCGGTAAAGACAAGTATCAGTTGCCTATCGGAGACTCTTCTGCTAAACGTGGTGGTAAATGGTCGATGGGAGTGGGTATCGGTAATGGAGGTGGACTTCCGACAAATGGTTCCGAAAATTTTGCGCCCCGTCCGATGACTAACAGGGTCGACTTGATGACGATCATGAATGGAGCTGTGAGTATTCCTGCCGATCAGGAAGTTATATTTGAAGAAGGGGTTCCCTATCTGAAGTCCAATACAACTGCCGTGATGGATTATGAACATCATCAGCCGGTTAGCTTCGGACTGTCTGTACGTAAGTCTCTTCCCAAAGGTTTCTCTGTAGAGACGGGATTGACTTATACGTTGTTGTCTTCTGACATCAAACGGCAGGGGGATACCAAGATGCAGAGTCAGAAATTGCATTATATAGGTATTCCTGTACGTGGAAACTGGAATTTTCTGGAAAAGAAATATTTTACACTCTATGTATCTGCCGGAGGAATGGTTGAAAAGTGTGTTTATGGAAAGTTGGCGGATGATAAGGTGAATGTGAAGCCTTTGCAATTTTCTGTAGCCGGTGCCGTGGGAGCGCAATTCAATGCGACAGATCATGTCGGCCTATATGTGGAACCGGGAGTTTCGTATTTCTTTGATGATGGCTCCAAAGTACAAACCATCCGAAAAGAAAGGCCTTGTAACTTTAACTTGCAGGCAGGATTGCGATTCACTTATTAAAGTAGGGTGGCAAAAAATATGCCGGTTACATTATCTCCCTGTTCTTGCCTTGTATTGTAATGAATTAAGGCAAGAACAGGGAGACTTTTATATCGTGACTTACAAAATTATAAATAAGTGCAGTCGTCATAATTCACCGCAGAATGAACTTAATCTATTGATTGCCAATGATCTTTATTTGTGTAAATTCGTGTAATCTGTGGTGAATACGAATTTCGACACTTATATAAGTCAATTTACTTGTACGGTCTGGAAATATTGCCTGAATAGTTTCTCAGCCTTTTCTATCTGCTCCGGAGTATTCTCTTTCACTCCTTTCAGCATATATTCTTTGTTCATTGCTTCATATTTGTGAACACCCAAGGTGTGGTAAGGCAATATTTCTACACGCTGAATCATCTGGTACGTTCCAAGATGCTCTCCCAGCTGCCGGATATCGTCTTCGAAGTCACTGTAGCCGGGCACTAATACGTATCGCAACCAGAATGGTTTATGATTGGTTTCAAGCCAGGCTGCGGTTTTCAGGGTCTGCTCGTTGCTTCTTCCGGTTAAAGACTGATGATGTTCCGGATTAAATTCTTTGATATCTAATAAAACCAGATCAGTCAATTCCAATAGTTCCTCTACATCATTGTTCCATAGCCCGCCATTGGTATCAAGGCAAATATGGATTCCTGCTTCCTTTAGTCTTTTAAAAAGTGGGATAAGCGATTTTGCTTGAAAAGTAGGCTCTCCGCCGGAAAAGGTGATACCTCCCTTTTTACCGAAGAAAGCTTTCTGACTGACGGCCATGCGAACTATTTCCTCAGGGTCGGTTGCTGTCCCTCCTTTGGCTTCAATTGTGTCCGGATTGGCACAATAGAGGCAACGGAAGTTACACCCTTGAAGGAAAACGACGAGCCGGAGACCCGGCCCGTCGAATGTTCCCATTGACTCGTATGAGTGTACGTTTATCATTCAATTACATTCTTTCGTGGAAACTGCGGCTGATTACTTCCAACTGATGTTCGCGGCTCAATTTCACGAAATTAACGGCATATCCTGAGACACGGATAGTCAGTTGCGGATACTTTTCGGGATGTTCCATCGCATCCTGCAACATTTCCCGGTTCAGCACGTTTACGTTCAGGTGGTGTGCGCCTTTTGTAAAATATCCGTCCATCATGGTCACCAGATTGTCGATACGGTCTTCTTGTGTTGCTCCCAATGATTTGGGAACGATTGAGAATGTATTGCTGATACCATCCTGTGAGTCGCGATAACGCAACTTGGCTACAGAACTCAGTGAGGCGATTGCACCATTTTTATCACGTCCGTGCATGGGGTTGGCACCGGGAGCAAAGGCAATGCCTTTGGCGCGTCCGTCAGGAGTGGCACCGGTCTTCTTGCCATACATTACGTTCGAAGTGATAGTCAGCAGCGAAAGGGTAGGACGGGCATTCTTATATACGGGGAGTTTCTTTAATTCTTCGCTAAAGAAATATACCAGGTCCACACCCAGGTGGTCTACACGGTCATCGTCATTACCGAAACAAGGGAAAGCACCTTCGATATCGAATCCCTCCGTCAGTCCGATGTCGTTGCGACGGGCTTTCACATGTGCATATTTGATGGCGGACAGTGAATCGATGGCGATTGAAAGTCCGGCTACACCATAAGCGAGGTTAATGCGGGGATCAGTATCCACGAAAGCCATCTGCGCCTTTTCGTAGTAATACTTATCGTGCATGTAATGTATGATATTCATTGCTTCGTTGTATACACGTGCAATTTGTATCAATACTTTCTTATAGTTGGCCATTACTTCTTCGAACTTCAGTGTTTCACCGGTCAATACAGGGATGTCTTTTACCATAACTGTACCTGTATTTTCGCAACGTCCTCCGTTGATAGCCAGTAGCAGGGCTTTGGCAAGGTTGGCACGTGCGCCGAAGAACTGAATCTGCTTTCCGATTTCCTGATATGAAACACAACAAGCGATTCCGTAGTCATCCGATTGACGGACTTCACGCATCAGGTCGTCGTTTTCGTATTGTACGGAAGAAGTGTCGATAGATACTTGTGCACAGAATGCTTTGAAGCCTTCGGGTAACTCAGGGCTCCATAGTACAGTCATGTTAGGTTCCGGTGACGGGCCTAAGTTATAAAGTGTCTGCAAGAAGCGGAAAGAAGTTTTAGTAACTTTGGTACGTCCGTCATTGAAACGTCCACCGATAGATTCGGTCACCCATGTGGGATCACCCGCAAAAATATCGTTGTACGACTGCATACGCAAGTGGCGTACCATACGGAGTTTGATAACGAATTGGTCGATCAGTTCCTGAGCGAATGTTTCGGTTATCGTACCCTGGCTTAATTCATATTCAAGATAGATGTCGAGGAATGAAGATACATTACCCAGTGACATGGCAGCACCATCCTGCTCTTTTACGGCAGCCAGATAAGCCATATACACCCATTGTACAGCTTCCTGTGCGGTATATGCCGGTCGGCTCAGATCCAAACCATAATATTCGCCCAATACTTTAATCTCTTTCAGGGCCTTGATTTGCTCGGCTACTTCTTCACGAAGACGAATGCGGGCTTCAGTCATAGGACCTGTCAGATTATGCAGATCTTCTTTTTTAGCTTCTATCAGACGGTCAAGACCATAGAGAGCCAGGCGGCGATAATCACCGATGATACGTCCGCGTGCATAGTTGTCGGGAAGTCCGGTAAGGAATCCCAATGAACGGAACGAACGAATTTCTTCGGTATACACATCGAATACCCCATCATTATGAGTCTTGCGATAGTGAGTGAAGATATCCTTAACTCTGTCATCTACTTCCACTCCGTTTTCACGGCAAGCTTTCATAACCACATTGATTCCGCCAAACGGTTTGATGGCACGTTTTAACACCTGATCGGTCTGTAGTCCGACGATCAGTTCGTTTTCTTTATCGATGTAGCCGGCAGGGTGAGAGGTTATAGTAGATACAGTTGTGTAGTCGAGTGCACGAATACCATTATTGTTTCTCTCTTCTTCGAGAGCTTTGAGACAGTGATTCCAGACAGCTTTGGTGCGTTCGGTAGGTCCTTGCAGGAAAGAAGCATCCCCTTCATAAGGAGTGATGTTGTTACTAACGAAATCCCTTACATTGATTTCTTTGCTCCAAAGTCCATCTTTAAAGGTCTTATTCAGTTCCATAAAATTAATCAGTTAGTGGTTAGTTATCCTTTAGAGCGCGCAAATTTACAACCTTTTTTCGGTTTAGGTATATAAAAGGGTCCTATTTTATGTTGAATAGCATAAAAATACCTATTTATGGGGAGAAGCCAGAGGGCGGTTATTACTTCCAAATATACTTTTCTAATATTTTTTTGCGGAATAATTTGCAAGTTAAAAAATGATTCGTACCTTTGCAGCGCTTTAAGAGAAAAGCACTACTTAACCGTAGTTCTGGAGAGGTGGCAGAGTGGTCGATTGCGGCGGTCTTGAAAACCGTTGTACTGCGAGGTACCCGGGGTTCGAATCCCTGTCTCTCCGCAATAAGCATTGAATTTCAATGATTTATAGGAATAACACCCGATTTTACACCCAAGAATGTAAAATCGGGTGTTTTTTGTTTTATTTAAGATTTAATACTTCACTGGCCCATAGTTGGGTATAATTATAAATCATTTCTTGGAAAACATATGAAATATTAGTATTTTTGAAAATAAAAACGATATGGAATATGAGGTTAAATATAAGCTGAATGGAACCGTTGGTGTTTATTATATAAACTTTTCTAATAATAATCTGCAAATGCGGGATATTAAGTATTCTATAAAAGTAGAATTGGCTAAGTATTTAAAATGTAATATAGAAATGGATAAATTGGAGATACTTTCCATAAATAAAATATCATAAGTTATGCAAAGCAACACAATCATTTGTAATAGAGACAAATTCTCGTTGTATTCTCATTTTTATAAGTCAATGGGGTTTCAAGTCACATTCATAAATGGATATTTTGGAAATAAGGGTGTTTTGCGCGTGTTTACATTTCAAGACTTCTGTAAATATTATGATAATGAGATATATAACATTAGTCTTGGATTGAAGGAGAATATACTTTGGGCGATATTTGAATGTCAAAAAGACTGTTCACCTATATTTAAAATTGATATAGTAAAAAATGGTGTAAATAGAATTTACGAGGCAATTAATTTGTCAAGTGGTATGGATGATGAAACTGATAGTGTTGCTACGGCTTTACCGTTTAGTAATTATTTCTGTTTTAGAAATTCTGCCCGTATAAAGGCTAATAAGTTTGAAGATTGGGATTGGTGGACTGATGCGGTTATTTGTGAATATAAAGATGTAGTTGCAAATAAGATAAGCTATCAAATACTTCATTTAGATGAACTGGATTTGATAAAAACAGAAAATACAGACTTTACATTGTCACAATATGATTTTGTTCAACAATTTAAAAGACCTATTACTTATTTTAGAAAAAGAAAGCACATAACGAATTGTTACAATAATATTGAATGGAAATCTTATTTTTGGAATTCCGCGACAGGTATTGGTGTCCTTTCTGGTGCTAATTCGTATAGGTGCATTGATATTGATGGCTGTTCTTCTACTGAATTTGTAAAACAGGTCTTATTATCTTTGGGCATTAAAGGCATATATGATTGGGTTATTAGTACTGGAAGTAATAATGGTTTTCATGTTTGGATAAAGGTGGAAGAATTGCCTTCTAACTTACTAATGAATAGCCACGCAGAGAAGCTTTTTAAAAATGCAGGTTTTATTGTTTTTGAGCCAAATGAAAAATATAAAAACGTTTTTAAACGAATAGAATTGAGATGGAAATGTCATGTAATAATGCCACCTTCTTTGTCTGGATATGGTTTCAATTATAATTTTATTGGTGGATTACCTCAAAATGATCCACAGACGATATCTTCTTCGGTCTTATTATCATCTTTGCAAGAATTTGGCTATAATACAGCATTAAATTATGAAGAAATAATCCATTGTAAAGTGACAAATATAGGACCTAGTGTCAGACGCTATGATTTATATCAGACAGTAATCCTTGTTTTGGATATTGAAACAACAGGACTGGCACAAGATTTGAACGTGTCTTTTGATAATATAGATAACTGGCCGTACGTAGTTCAAATAAGTTATCAAATCTTTTCAGGTTATGATAATGATATATTGAAGGAGTCTGATTATATATTGAAACCAGATTGCTTCACAATTCCTGATGCTTCTGTTTCTATTCATGGAATTACTAATGATAGGGCACAGGAAGAAGGATGGGATAGACGAGATTTTTATAGATATTTCGTGGAGCAGCTAAAAGCTGTTCATTATATAGTAGTTCATAATGCGGATTTTGATATAAATGTTCTTAAATGTGAGCTCTTGCGTTATACAGAGTTGTCAAAGGATGATATAAATCTACTGTTTTATGGAATATGTATTATTTGTACGATGAAGGCTACTGTAGATGTGTGTAAAATTGAAAGTAATATGGCTGATAGAAAGTACAAATACCCTTCTTTAAAGGAATTGTACAATTACTTATTTCACAAAGATTTTGATAATATGCATAATTCCTTGTATGACGTAAGAGCTACGGCAGAATGTTTTTGGGAATTATCTCAAAGAGGAATTATTAAATACTGTAAAAATTCTCCGATTCAATTAAATTTTGTTTCAGAAAATAAATATTGTTGTCAATGTGGCGGTTTGTTGGAATCGTCTTATTGTAACTTCCCTAAATGGGATTGGGAGTTTACATTGCAATGTAAAAATTGTGGTTTGTTTTATGTGGCAGGCTATCGAACGGATGATGAATTGTATTTTTAGAAGTGTTGTTATGTGTTATATCTACTATGTTTACACGTAGGAAATAAAAGTGCAATTCATTAACAATCAGAATTGCACTTTTATTTTCTGATTTAAACAATTATAATTTGAATCCCCTGCTTTTTCTTGGTTCTTCTGCTGATATTCGTAAACTTGGCCGTAACTTATCAAACTGCTCTTTGAACCACTCTCCAATCGGCTGTCTGTTTATGGTCAGCATAAGTTTACCGCTATCGGCTGGATTTTTCTCCACCTTGAAAATATCGTTTTTGATGTCAATTTTTCGTCTATGTTCCTCGGAATAAATCTTACCATTGCATCTGATGGCTTCTTTCTTTGTCAAAAGACAATCTATCATATCTTTGGTAAACCCAATGACAGCGCATAGTCTTTCCATTCTCAACATTTCTCTAAACATCGGAAACCACTTGAATGCCTTTTCAAGCAGAGTGTTCAGCCGTGATATTTCTCTGTCTTTAGCTTCAAGTTCTTGACTGTGTATTCCTTGAAGATTGCGTATCTGTTTGTCATGTTGCTCTTGCATTTCCTGCATTTGGATTTTGAGGTTGTCAATACCTTTATCACGTTTGGCAACCTCTTGATGCAAATCTTCGTTGGTTCGCTCCAATTCTTTCAACTTTCCACTTCCGAAAAGAGAACCGACACCGCTTGCTATGGCAGTGGCCGCATCGGTGGCTACGCTTTTGAGTTTGTCCGTACGTATCTCTGATTTTACTTGTCTGAGTTCCTGTTCGGCAAGATTTATCTGTTGTTCCTTGCGTCGTTTGGTTTCATCAATACGTTGCAGTTCGGCTTTCTGCTTTTCGATGATGAAATCATTTCGTTCCAAATGTTCCTTGCCTGTCTCGGATTTAGATTGTCCACGTTGCATGGAGAGTATGTCAGAAGCCAAAGTTTGCATTTCTATCATATCATTGTCATTGAGCTTTTGGCTCTTGCCTGTGTCGTGGTTCATCCAGTCGAATACGATGTGTGCGTGGTAATTCGGTTTGAACCATTTTTCACCTACTTGGAAACTTTCCTTGTCCTCTGCATCAGGCTGTCCGTTCAGCCAATGCCCTTCATCTTTGTGCAGAAAGATTTGAAGCGGAGTGATGCCCCAACGTCTTTGGCATTCCTCGCTAAATTTCTTCACGTCTACCAATGTGGTGTCCGGTTTGATGAGCAACACACCCTCACGGATGGGCGAGCATCCTGCCACTTTTATGATTTTCCCGTTCTTCCCTTTGCGTTCACGCTCTTTCTCCTGCATGGCACGACCTGTCTTTTCCTTTACTATTTGTTTGATGTTGTCGTAGTGCGTCTGCAAATTCGAATTGCCGAATTCTGGGTTTACCCACTGCTCGTTGTCGGCAGAGAGTTCGGACACAATGTAGATTTTGGATTCACCGATATTACGCATATATTCGGCAGTCCTTCGATTGTGAGCCTCACTTGATTTGGTGTTGCAAGGCTTGATATGTATGCTTGATTTTGTTGCCATAGTTATTCTGTTTTCATTGTATAATAGATTACTTTGTTTGCTTTCGCAGAGGGGTTCTTAGGGGTGTAACCCATAAGCGGAGTTTCCAAAGAGAAGGTCACTCTTTGGTCTGGGTTCTCAGGGGAGAAACGCCCTGAGGGGTCATTAGGGCAAAGCCCTAATCCTCTCGGGAGAGCCCACAACTACGAAAGCGAAGCGTGTAGTTATAGTAGGCTATAACCGAAAGCCGTTTTTCTTTTTCGGTGGCCGGCTGTGCGTCTCTTTTGCAGACTGGGCTTGCCTCTTTCTTTCAGTCTGTTTCTGTAAGTATTCGTTCAAGTCCTTGCATCCGCTGTAGGTCTGCGAAGCATCACGGATGTATAAGTCCCTGCCGTATTCCACACGTATTTGTTGGAGTGCTTCCATCCCTGCACGGTCATTGTCAAAGAAACAATGGATGCGCTCGTAGCTCCCCAAAGGATAGAGAGCTTTGGAAACATTGGCTACGGAATTCAGCACCATATAATCTTGCCTGTCCAGTTCGGGATATTTCGGGCAATTCTCCAATCTCAAAGTAAGGAATGAAAGATAGTCCATAAACCCCTCGAACACATAACACGTTTCCCTCGCTGTTCCCGGCTGTTTGATATGGGAAATCTCTTTCGGGGCAATACAGCCTTTAAAATATCGGTTGCGGATTTCATACCCACCCGACACGTTGGGAAAGGCGATGGCAAAGTACTGTTTGCCGTTGTTGATAAAGTGCGCTTCACTGCATTCTCTTTTCGCCAGTACAATGTTTATTCCCCTCTCCTGCAAATAGGTGAGCAGGGCAGGAGAAGAAAGCGGTACAATTTCCAGTTGTTGAAAACTTGGCTCGGAAGATGACTGCTTGCCAAAAGAAAAAGATATGGGACGAATACGGGGTGTCTGCTCTTCGATTCTTTGCAGGAGATATGGCACATGGTCGGAACAATAAAGTTCCTGTGCCAGTGCGATGATATTCCCACCCTTACCGAGTGCAAAATCATACCATTGGTTACGCTCTGTATTCACCTTGAACGAGGCTTCCGTTTCTTCCCTTAGCGGTGACTTGTACCACAGGTTTATGCCCTGTTGTTTGACTGGAGAAAAGCCCAAACTGTGCAGATAATCCGCTATTTTGATTTGTCTCGCTGTCTGTATATCCATAAAATGATAGGTTTGATGATAATTGAATTGGTTCATTTCTCTTTTCGCCCGTACCTCTTTATGAAGTACGGTCTTTATAATCACTTCACTTTATTTTCGTATATATAGAGTACGGTAATAAAGTGAAGTGGTTTTGCCACATTCCGCAACCACTTCGCTTTATCCCTAATATATAGACCCTCGGAATAAAGTGAAGTGATTGTAAGGTGTGGGCTAATAGTGGAAGTCGGGCATGAACGTGTACTTCCTGCCGTTCTCCTGCACTATCATCCGTTTGTTGCGAAGCATGATGATGAGCGGTACCGCCTTTTGATGGTTCAGCTTTACACCTATTGACGTGTAGCTTTTGATTAAAGCATCTTCCAGCTCCTTGTAGCCGTATTCCTTTTTCAGTCCGAAAACTGTTTCCAGCGCGATGCGGTGCTGCTGTTCGGTGATATGCCTGTAAGGATCGAACTTTTCCTCTTCCGGTCTTCCCGGTTTCTTGGCTTCGGGCTTGTACCCCTCCATGAGTTCGGGCAGGGCGTTGTCGTTGATACGGAATGCGAAAGGCTCGAAATCCATTGCCCGTATGTGCATGGCTGAAACATTGCTTATATCTCCATTGTTCTTGTCCTTTTCCACAAGGAGTACGGTTTCTGCCTTGTTGTTCAGTTCAGTACCGATATGTCCCCTCGCGTTCTCATCCCCCTTGTTCTGGTGGAGTATCGTGTGGATATGTATCTGCCTGTCGTCCGTCCACTGCATCAGTTTGGATATGATGCGTGTCGATTCTCCGGGACTGTTGATGTCATATACCATGTCACGGATGCCGTCTATGATTACAAGGGCTATGTCAGGCGTATTGTAGATAGCCTGCTCTACAATTCTGATACGCTGTTCGGGCGTGTATTTCCTCAAAGCGAGAAATTCCAGATGCTCATTGTCCCTGTCATAGGGAAGCCTGGCCATCCGTAAAATACGCTTCATGACTTTCAGGCAATGATAAGGGCTCTGTTCCGTGTCCACATAAAGGATTTTCCGTTTGTCTTCCGGAAGTTCTGCCACATATCGCAATGCCGTACCGTTCTTCAATGCGGCGGCTACGATAGCCGACACATTGAACGTCTTTTTACTTTTGGCTTTGCCGATGGATGCGCTGAAATTCCCCAATGTCCCTATGACGGAACCATGTACTTTGAGAATTTCCGGTGCTTTCTCGTAACTTTTCGACAGGCTCAAACGTGAGGCTTGCCAAAGGATTACGGCTTCTTCTGCCGATATTTCCTTGTTGTCTTTCATATAATCCATAAGTACACCTCCAGTTATTTTCGTCCTCCGGTTTTCTTTCCGGCCAGTTCAAGGGCAAGTTCCGCATCAACGATAATCTTGAGCCCTATTTGCGTAATGGCTTTGTCAATCTTTCCGCTTTTCTTTATACGGTTGGCGGTGGGCAGACTGCACCCGAACAGTTTGGCAATGCCAAGTATTCCGTACACATACTTTCTTTCTGTGTCCGTGACGGGCTGCGGTTGCGCTTCCGTTTGGTTGGAAGCGTGCTTGCTTAGGAATATGAACTCTTCGCCTGTCATCTGCCAGACGGGTTTTGATAATAACTCTTGAAGATTTGTCATCGTCTAATCTATTTAGTCGTTTAACAATCAGCCCTGCGCACTGGCTGTTATTTCTGTTCTCGAACGATGCAAAATTAGGTATGGCTGTAAGTGGTAAGGATGTGGATGATATAAATAGGATGTTGTGCTATCTCATTAAATATCAGACAATAAAAATACCACTCAAAAATTATTTTGAGTGGTAAAAGTGGAACTTTCGTGAAACATCAATGGATATCACTGATTAGCAGAAAGAGTTGTGTTTGTTTATGAATCTTTTTAATATGTGGTCAATCAGGATTATGTTTGAATCTAATATTTAAAATTTCTCTCATTTTGTTTATTTGTTCTTGCGTTGCTTTGCCTAATTCTTTTCTTGGAATTTTCAATCTGCGCATCTTGTTCTTAATGATTCTAATTAATGTTTTTTCCCATTTGGGACTAATGCCAGTATCAGGAATTTCTATTATAATATGGTCACTCACTTGAGAAACTTTTTCGCCTTTATGCCCATACGCGATTCTTAGGCCTTTTGATTGAAAAATGGCATCAATAATAGAATAATGATTCTTCAAAGAGAATACAATGCTAAAATTATAATCTATAGGTTTATAGAATCTTATATTTAAGATCCATCTATCGACATTAAATAATGATGACAATGTTCCACCCCACTGAACTTCAACATCTCCCATTGATATATTGGAATGTAATTTAATGATTTCTTTTATATAATCATCTTCTTTAGAACTGATTACTATAGAAGGTATTAATCGCCCATCTGCGTAATCTCGACTTGCAAATAACCCTTCTTCATTGATATTATATATTGGTGTTGATATTTTTTTAATCATCATAATGAATCTCTTTAATTAACAAACTTTCCGCTTTAGATACGTTATTCTCTACATCTTGAACAATTATTCTATATTTCTCAATGCGTCTATTTTTAAAAATTTCTGGAATTTGAAAAATAACCCAACCATATTTTATATCCTTGGGTTCTAGTTGAATATTGTTATCATATTTTTCAATTTGAGAGTGGTGTTTTTTATGGAATAAGTTTTTATCATATGATAATTTTATAGTTCTTATAATACCGTTCTCTTTGTAATCTATTTCTAATTTGGGTAGAACTGTATTTCTATAAGAAGATTTGTTTTTTACCGTAATACAAAATACAGCATGTGTGTGTTTTGAGGAATTATATGATATTCTATAACAATTCTCTATATAAACAGAGAAATTTGGCTTTTTGGATATAAAATCTTCTTTATCCATCCTATGCTTTTGATTTGAAATTATTATTTGTCTCATTGTGATAAAAAGTGTAATAATTCCTATAATTGCGCCTATTATTACATTGTTTTCTTGTATTAATTCTAACATAAGTTTAACGATATAAATAATACTACTTATTTTAATTAAATATGCTTTCCATTTCTTTGGCGAATTTTTGGTTGCTGTCACTCGGAAAATCAGAAACGGGTTCTTTGTATTTTGACCGATAATAACTCTCGTCAATATCCAACAGTTTTAATATTTGGCTCCTCCATTCATCCCTGTATTGCTTGGATAGTTTCTCGCTCATCAGGAATATCAGATAACACACCCGTATCTTTTCCCTTGCCTTGATTTTTAGTTTGTTCTTGCAGGGGTACAAGTTTATATTGGCATAGAAGTCCGCTATGGTAATGGCTTCGAACTGTTCCCCGACACAGGTTTCATAAATAGGCGAAAGCGGCTTCATGTCAAAATATTCATGCTGTTTCTCCGGTGTATTCTGTACTTCTTCTTGCGCATTTTGCTCGACTGATTCCTCTGGTCGTTTTTCTTCCACATCATCAGGAAGGTATTTTTTCAGGACTTCCATAAAAAGAAGGCTTAGGCGGTAAACATCACCGGAAAGGTTTTCCGTATATTGAAAAGCCTCTTTCCTGTCTTGCTTTTGCAGTTCATAGAGTTTGTCCAATGCCTTCTTTTCTTTGTCGTATTCAGCCTTGCAACGTTCATACTCCTTCTCAGCCAGTATTTCTTCTTCATTCGTATGAGGTCTAAAACCAATGAAATCATATCTATGGTATGCATCATTCAAAGGCTCATGCAATTTAGTTGTAATCTCCAACTGGTCTTTTATTGCAGAATTATGCCTGTCTATGTATTGGAAACATACACGTTTTACGGTGTCATCACTTAGTGGTCTTGTCTCATAAGCCCGTATATTCTTTTCTATTTCGATTTTCAGACTATTGAGAATCAATGTGTATTGTTCTTTCTGCTTGTCAAGTATCAGTTCAAGGATAGCGGATTCAAAAGCCTTTGTATCATTGTGCTGCCTGTAAAAATCGGTGATGAATTTTTGCTTGTCAAAAGAAAATGCATAATTGGTTATCCAATCATTATATATCCTGTTGAGTTCTCCGTATAGGGGAATTAGTTTGTTTATTTCTCCTGCCATAGATTTCAATTTTGGGGATTATTGTCCTTGTCAAGGAAAGATGCCAGTTCTTCTTCTACCTCTTCCACGCTTGGCAAAGCTGATTTCAAGTTTTCGGGTATAGCCTTGCTCAACTGGTAATCACTGATACCTATCGGCTGGTCGTAGCCTGTCAAAGCGTATTGTGCCACAACCTCGTCTTTTCCCTTGCACAGCAACAGCCCGATAGTCTTGTTGTCATTTTCTCCCCTCAGTTTGTCATCCACCACATTGATGTAGAAATTCAATTGTCCTGCATACTCCGGTTTGAATGGGGTTGCTTTCAATTCCACTACGATATATGCGTGTAGGGGAATGGAATATAGAATAAGGTCGGCAAAGAAATCGCTGTTGCCTATTTGAAAATGCTTTTGCCGGGCGACAAAGGCAAAACCATTGCCCATTTCCAACAAATAACGGGTAACGTGCTTTACCAACTGTTCTTCTATGTCTCTTTCGTCTTCCTTTTCTTTCGCTCCTGCCAAATCGAAGATATACGGGTCTTTCAACAGGTAATTGGCAAGGTCGCTTTGTGGTGCCGGAAGTGTGGCTGTAAAATTGTTTACCTTGTTGCTGCTGATTTGTCTGTTATATAAGTTGGTTTCAATTTGTATTTTAAGAATATTGCTGCTCCAGCCCATTTCTACCGATTGCTTCATATACCAATATCCTATGCCTAACGGTAATGCTCCGTCAAGTATGACCATTTGGCTTGCCCAGTTTATTTTGGCAACAGGGGAGGTCAGGAAAACTTTTTCTATCTCCCTAATCTCCATCCTGTAAATGGCAGAAACTGTTTTCTCCACGTCCTGAATTTGCGCAGGAGCCTCCTGCGTAAATTCTAAAGACTGGCAATCAACAGATTGTATTTGCGCAGTAAGTTCCTGCGTAAATCGTCCGTTATTTAGTTTCAATACTTCATCTGTAACATTCTGTATGCTTGGAACAGATAGTCTTGCATCCGTGTCAATGAAACTTCGTAGCACGTTCAGCGGATATGACCGTGCGAATTGGCACATATAAGTAAGGTTACGTTCCGAATAGCCTTTCTTTTCAGGATAATTGAATCGGATAGCCTTTGCCAGTTGCTTGATGATTTTGCTTCCCCAGCCTTGTAAGTTCTGATGATACAGGATATAGTTGCCCATTTTCCAGTAATGGAATAGCATTTGCGCATTGGCTGCGGTAATCAGCCGGACTTGCGCTTGTTCTATTTCCGAACCGACAGCATGAACAAATGCGTCAAAGTTCGTTCTTTCTATATGATGTTCTTTGTTGTTTTCCATGTTTCAATGTTTATTGTTGTCGCAAATATAATTCAAATAGTGGATAATTTATGAAACTGATTGATACTTTTATAGTTGGTTAAACTTGTTCATGGCATTTGCCTTAATATCATCCGCTATGTCAATATAAGGTTTCATGGCTTTATAGTCGCTATGCCCCGTCCATTTCATTACTACCTGTGCCGGAATACCGAGAGCCAGCGCATTGCAAATAAATGTTCTTCTTCCTGCATGGGTGCTTAGCAATGCGTATTTCGGGGTGACTTCATCTATACGTTCATTTCCTTTATAATAAGTCTCCCGTACAGGCCCATTGATTTCAGCCAGTTCCCCCAATTCTTTCAAATAATCATTCATCTTTTGGTTACTGATGACGGGCAGTACCATATGGTTTTCAAAATGAACTTCCTTGTATTTTTCAAGTATGGCTTTGCTGTGGTCGTTAAGTTCAATTATCAGACTGTCTGCCGTTTTGACTGTGGTAACTTCGATATGGTCGGGTTTCACATCGCTTCTTTTCAGGTTACGAACATCTGAATATCGCAGACTTGTGAAGCAACAGAACAGAAAAACGTCCCTGACACGTTCCAGATATTGTTTGTCTTTTGGTATCTGGTAATCTTTCAGTCTGTTCAATTCGTCCCAAGTCAGGAATATCACCTTTTTAGAGGTGGTTTTCAATTTGGGTTTGAAAGTATCGTATGCCATGTTCTGATGATGCCCTTTTTTGAAGCTCCAGCGCAGAAACCATTTGAGGAATCCCATCTGTTTGCCGATGGTGCTGTTCCTCATATCCTTTTTGTCACGCAGGAAATTCACATACTCGTTCAAGCCGAACTCATTGAAGTATTCAAAGGTTACATCTTCCTTGAACTCTTTGAGGTGGTTTTTCACTGCTGAGAATTTCTCGTAGGTGGATGCCGTCCAATTATTCTGATTGCCACACTCCTTTACAAATTCATCGAATACCTCCCAAAAGCTTATCTGTGTTTCTTCCTGCTGCTCTTCGTTGGCATCTTTCATCCGCAGGTTGAACGCATCCTTTAGCTGTTGGGTGGTTGGCATGGCTTCCTGTACCTCAAATTCCTTGAATACGTTTTGAATCTCGGCATAGTATTTCAGCAAGTCCGCATTGATTTCGGATGCGCTTTGCTTTAGTTTGTTGGTGCATCCGTTCTTTACCCGTTGTTTGTCGGCATCCCATTTGGCTACATCAATCCGATAGCCTGTTGTAAACTCGATGCGTTGGCTTGCATATATGACACGCATACGGATGGGTACGTTCTCCACGATTGGCACTCCGTTCTTTTTCCGGCTTTCCAATGCAAAAATGATGTTACGTTTGATATTCATAATTGGGTGCGTTTGAAATTCTACACCCAAATATACACCCAATATTCGGAATAGCAAAAGGCATTTAGAAAGATTTAGATTTACCCTATACTTTGGATAGTATATGATTATCAGTGATTTGCAATTTTATGATATTTCTTGAAAGTATAGGTTCAAGAGCCTGTCTCTCCGCTGGAAACAAAAAAACAAAGTTATAAGTCCTTGAATTTCAATAATTCAAGGACTTTCTTTTTTTAGTATATAACATATCAGCCTGCATAATAAAGAACGAGGAGCAACGTAGATCAATGATAACCCTTGGGGACTTACCTTGTATGTAGAATAGTGGGAAAATCGATTTTATTTGTTCCGCTACTTGAGCAGATGTCATTACCACACCGCCTTCATTATAGGTGTCTAGTTGTAAATGCAATAGTTGAGGCCTCTTATATAGACCGTTGGCTTGAACGTTACTTTTTAAGGAGCGACACACATTATCAAAGTTTATCAATCAAAGCAAGGTTCTATTTTTTGTATTCCTTTTGTAAGATATATAGTCGGGCTATTCCTTTATTTCAGTGTTTTGCTATCCTCTAATTCATTATACTACATTCTTTTTTACTTTTTTCTATATATCAGTAATTGACCTGAGGTCGACATTATTTAAAAGATTTTCAGTTGCCGTCATTTGTGAAATTTACACCAATGACTGGTTGTTTTTTAAAGAGACAATAAACGGTAATGGCTGATAGCGTGTTGGTTATGAAATGAATACTAACTTTATCTTCGGTGATTATAGTGGTAAGTTGTTAAATCTTATGATTAAATATTCTAACTTAAATGATTTTATTGCTGTATTCCTATTTTTTTAAGATAACAGATTGATGAATTATATCGTATTCACGTTAAATTAAATAATTTATGAGTGATCAAAATCAAAGCTTTTGTCTATCTTTGTAAATAGACTTAATTCTAAAATAAATAGTATGGCAAAAGAGTTGAATTTTACATTGGAAGGTGTACAAGGTGATTTAAAGTTGAAATACGGTCCTTTTAATCAACGTTTATACCAAGACGGAAGAGAGATCAAAAAACAAGGACGATTCAATCCGAAATATTATGTGATTAACACCAATGGGGAAAAAGAAGAAATAAAGGTTGTCTATGGTTTTGATTTTGTCCATGTCGCTGTGTTCCGCGGACAGAAAATCGATCTGGAGGAACGGCTATCTATCCGCGAATACATAGTGGGCGGTCTGCCTGTGTTACTTGTCTTTCTAGGTGGGTTGATTGGAGCCTTGTTCGGCATCATGGGTGCTACGTTCAATTATAATCATATGCGGCAGGAAAAATCTTTTATAAAACAACTGCTTGTTTCCCTGGGCGTTTCCATACTCTGCTATGTAGCTTATTTTATATTTGCTATTGGTGTCCAGTTGATAGTGGCTAGATAGGCTGGAAAGTAAAAGAAAGGTGGCTTCGCGGTTATTCCGTATGCCACCTTTTTTAGTAAACTTCTGAATGTCCTCCCCACGGATGATGGCAACTATCCATATTGGGAAAAGTAAAAACAGGCGAAAGGAAAAATGAAAACTGTATTTTCTCTGTATTCTTTCGGGAGATTCCCGTTTTTTATCAATTCCCGTAGGTACCGATTAATCCATTCGTTGTGATAGTTTCTGCACTTATTTTCAGTTTCCGGCATCTACTGTTATTATAGAACCGGATATGTGCTTTTCCCTCCTTATCCGGAGTGACAGACGGATTCCAGTATAATGTACGACGATAGTCGGGGACAGGAGGGAGCACAGAATAATTGGGGTGATAGAATTCTTTAACTTGGCTGTAACCATTGAGCCATGTTTTTCGGACACCTTTCCCTGCTTCTGTCGGTATCTTACCTTCCGGATATGTTTCGATCAGTACGGCACAACTATATAAGTCGGATACATCGAACGGAGTCAATCGCGGATCTGCATACTGGCAAATCGTAGATAGATTTTCAGTGATATAAATCGATTTAATGGCTTCGAGTCTTATATATTTGTACTTATTATAATCCATTTCTGTATGCCGGGTGCGTTCATAGTTGATTACAAAAAGCGGCATTTTACTTTTATAATACAGGTAATTTCGTCCTGAAACAGGACTGAAATTTTTATTCATGTTCATCATAAGTTCGTGTATGTCGTCACCAATAAATTTTCCACTGTCTTTTATGTCGTCCAGTTCGGAATGTACATCATAATAAGCAATCGATTTCGAACGGCTTTCATATATCTCTTTTTCTTTGGTTCTCTTTTTGGCCTTGATGGTTACCTCTTTTAAACGGTAGTTCTTTTCATGGTTACCTGCCTTTTCCAGCGAATCTGCGTAAGCGGCAAAGAAGGCTTCGATATCCTCTTCAGGTAGGGGAGTGGTTTCCACTTCGGGCATAAGTTCTTTCTCTTTTTCTGCATTGGCAATGCTTACCTGCATATCCGCATAATGATATTTTCGGGGGGCAGGACTGAATAGCCTATCCAATAAAATACGGTAATCTTTCTTTTTTCTATTGACTGTAACTGCCAATATCAAGTCCCATTTTCCGTATATATCGGATATTAGTGAGAAGTGTCCTAAACTATCTGTAGTGATGGCTTCGATGAAACTGCTGTTTTCCTCATTCTCCCCGCGTTTCTTCAGGAAGCAGGACACTTCTACGTTAGGCTTGGGAAGTTGCCGGACGAAAGAGACAACCTGCCCTCGCGTTTCGATACCTTGCTCCGGTCCGTATTTAAGGTCAAGAGACTCAATTCCTGTCATTTGTTTCCAAGAGTAGCGGCGCCATCCCTGCACTCTTAATAAGAGATCGATTGCCTTGCGGTGTGTATCGTCCCGGGATTCGAAATAATATTGGGGATTGTTGACATATCCTTTTATTTCGGACATTAATAAAAGATCGGTCAACATATTGTGCCCTGATTCTACTTCATTCATGCCGTCTCTCACAGATAGGGCAAATGGGGTTTGTACCGGAATCTTTTCTTTTCCGGTCAGGGTGAATTCAAGGTTTACCAATTCGTAAGGGGCGTATGTCTCTTTGTCTGCCTGTACCTGAACGGATAATTGCTCTTGGGGATAGGTAAATATCAAACGATCCGATAGGACCTCTCCGTTACTGTTGAATAACGCGATTCGGGAAACTCCGGGTACTAATTTACTTTTATCTATTTTGAAGCGAATCGTTTCATTACCTTCGACATCGATCAGGCAGAATTTGTATAGTTTGCCTCCGCTGATGACTGCCAGTCCCAATACGTCGGAGGGGGTATTGGAATTCTTTTGCACTGCTATTTCAATGCTGTCTGTGTATGATAAATTGTCGGCATGTAATATATATCCTTCCGGTAAGGCTTCCGGCATATTGAACTGGTGTTTTTTGCCATTAAATTCGACTATTGCTTTTTGTTTCTCTCCCGTGGGCGTGTAATTGAAAATTCCCCGTCCATCATGTGTTACATTGAAACGGGCTGTTTCTTGTTTTTCTTCGTTAATAACAATACCGGTGAGGGTAATGGGGTTTCCATAGGTATCTGTCGCTTCAAAAGCCACTTCGGATTCTATCCCCCGAACCAGATTTCCACCTTCGGGGAAGAACTTTAAATTTACTTTTTTACCTTTTGTCGGCTTGGGACGCTCCAGCGGGTAGTTTCCTGTCGCATATTTCCGCATCTCTTTTTCCGTAAAGTCGCCTTCTGCCTTAGGTTTGTCGAAAACCGGCAACAGTCTTGAGAAAATGATATCTCCTCCAAAATTCAGCATATATTTTGTGTAGGCACGAACTTCATAAAATCCTGAATAAAACGGGATTTGGTTTAGTGTGAAATCTCCGTGGCATTGTCCGTTTTCTATTTTTAATGTCCGTTTGTCGATAACTTCACCACCGGGATTTAATAATTCGACATATAAAGTCTTGCTCAGGTCAGTGGCCGGATGCAGGTCGGAAGTGACCAGGAAACATTTAAACCAGATATTATCACCTTGGTAATAACTGGTATTGTCAAATTGCATGTAAACCTTCTCTTGAGGGATATATTTGGAAAAATTATCGATCAGGTAGGCGCATTGGCTTAGTTTTTGGACAATACTGTCCGTGGTTTGTGCAGATACACTCAGGCAAAACAGGTATAATAGCAAATGTACCTTTAATATTTTAGGTGTTTTCATTTCGTATCTTGGGTTAGATGGGAGATTGGTTTTTCCGTTGTGAGTCCTGTCTTAAATAAAGTTCTTTACTCTTACATCGGGATTCGTCTTTTGCAGGGCTTTTATCAGTTCCCGGGGTGATTGGGGATCTATCATGACAAACCCGGTGGCGTGTCTGATCTTTATTTTCTGCATGCCCAAGGCATGGCGAGTATACGTAACATCGGTGATATGACTGAATGTTCGTTTTTGGCGGAAGAAGTCATTTACTATTTGTAAATCTCCGTTTTTCTTGACAATGTATTTGCAGAATGTTTGTGAAAAATAGATGGTTACACTGGGACCTATACATGCGGTACCTATCCAGATTGCTTGTATAGTTATGAAACTGATCGCAATGCATGCTATTATACCTATGGCGAACAACCAAACTCCTAATTGGGGATTTCGCGCTTTAAATGTTTGTTCCATCTTTTTTTAGATTGTATGTGTAACTGTCTGATAAAGATAGAAAAAAATATAATGAAAGAATCTTTTTTCTATTCTTTTCTGAATTGTGACTGCGAAAATAATTATTTAGGGCCTGTTGGATTCCGAAAGTTCCGGTGAAAAAGATAAAAGCTTCTCTAAACCACCGTGGCTGCGATCGATGAAAAATAGGCAAGGGAGATTTGAACAGGTGCGTGCTTGTAATATGCAAAATTCGGACAAGAATTTGGAATCGGAAAATTTAGATTCTGTTTTTATGCGGGAAGCTACAGTCCGGAAATAATAATTCTTTGCCGATAGATGATCTGTTCTTTCTTTTTTATCTATTTTTGCCCCTTGAGAATTTTAATTATTAATCTAACTATCATGAAACGAAAAGCGACTTTACTATTTCTCGTGACATTCGTGCTGCTGCTCGGTGCAGTCGCACAGGAAAAATTGAAAACAGTGATCGAACCCCTGCAAAATGAAAGATGGTGGGGTGGATTCGTGGCTTTAGGAAATCAAATGCCATTCAATGATCACTTGCGGATGCAAGACATGTCACGCAATAATATGAACAACCAAGTAGTGCCGTTCATGCTTTCTTCGGAGGGCAGGTATATCTGGGCCGAAAATCCGTTTTGTTTTGAAGTAAAGGATGGGCAGCTGATTATTTATTCAGACTCGGAAAAGATAGAGCCGGTGAAGGCCGGAACTACGCTGAAAGAGGCTTTGCTGGCTGCATCGGCTAAACATTTTCCACCTTCGGGAAAGATTCCGGAACCTACTTTCTTTTCTCTTCCGCAATATAATACCTGGATTGAGCTGATGTATGATCAAAATCAGGAAGACATTATGAATTATGCCCATAAAGCTGTGGAGAACGGATTTCCTCAGGGGGTGTTTATGGTAGATGATAACTGGCAGAGATATTATGGTAACTTTGACTTCAAAACCGAGAGGTTTCCGGATCCGAAAGGGATGACTGACGAGTTGCACCGGATGGGATTCAAGGTGATGTTGTGGGTGGCTCCCTATGTTTCGCCCGATAGTCCCGAATTCCGTGAATTGGAAGCAAAAGGATATTTGTTGAAAGATAAAAACGGGCGCACGGCCATTATTCATTGGTGGAATGGTTACAGTGCCTGTTATGATACCACAAATCCGGAGGCTATGAATTATCTGAAGGAACAGTTAAAAGCCAATCAAGAAAAATATGGTATCGACGGATTTAAGTTTGATGGTGGAGACGTAGCTTATATGACAGGAGAGTATACTTTTCATGATAAGAATGCCAATGTGAATACTTTTATGGAAAAATGGGCTGAGATAGGTTTGAGTTTTCCTTACAATGAATTGCGTGCATCTTGGAAGTTGGGTGGCCAGGCATTGGTACAGCGGCTGGGTGATAAAGATTATTCTTGGCGTGCGACTCAGTTATTGATTCCCGATATGACTGCTGCCGGATTGTTGGGGCATTATTATACTTGTCCCGATATGGTAGGCGGAGGACAATTCGGAGCTTTTCTGAATGTGAAGAAATTTGATGAAGAACTTATTGTACGTTCGTGCCAGGTGCATGCCCTGATGCCAATGATGCAATTCTCGGTAGCTCCTTGGCGTATTCTCAGTAAAGAGAATGTGGCTATTTGTGCGAAGTATGCCCATCTTCACCAGCAAATGGGAGATTATATTTTGGAGTTGGCAAAACATGCGTCAAAGACCGGTGAACCCATTGTTCGCCACATGGAATATCAGTATCCTCACCAGGGATTCATCGATTGCAAAGACCAGTTTATGCTGGGGGATAAATATCTGGTAGCTCCGATGCTGACATCCGGAACAAGCCGTACCGTAATGTTGCCAAAGGGTAGATGGAAAGATGATCGGGGCAAGGTGTTTAAAGGGCCGCGGACAATGACAATAGATGTTCCCCTTGAACGTTTGCCATATTTTGAGAAACTGACGAAATAATTTCTGGGCCGATAAAACAAGAAAAGCCACACTGTCAATATGTACAGCGTGGCTTTTGTTTTTGTAAGTTTAAGCTAATTCGGCGTTACTTTACACGGATAATGTTGTAATTCAGATCGCTTTCCGATACTTCCAGGCTGTCATCAGCCAGTGTCAGGGTAGTATCATTGGCAATTACGAAATAAACAGGTTCACTTCCGTCACTCGGATTCAGTTTGATGGCCGTTTTCTTTTTATCTTTGACGGTTTTCTCCACTTTTACCGGCTTTCCTTTAGAAGTAAAAGTCTTGTCTTTGCCTTTACCTTCAGCATCCAGATAAGTGACGTCCAGTGTATACGTTGTATCGGTTGCGTTCGCCAGTGTGTTCAAAGTTAACACGTAACGGATGCCCGGACCGTCAGCAGCAGGAAGCACACCTTCATATACCTGGGTTTCTTCCATTGTGGGTTCCATAGCTACTGCCAGACTGTCTGCGACTGCTTCTTCAGCTTTCGTTCCTTTTGATTGGCAGGATACCAATGCAGCAACGACGGCTGCTAACATAATTACTTTTTTCATTGTTAAGTGCTTTAAATTAATATAAAAAGTGAGTTGCTATTCCTCCTCTTCTCTCTTAATAACCAACAGCTTATCGACTCTTCCACGGTCCATATCCACTACTTCGAACTGAAGGTTTTTGTAAGTGAATATATCTCCGGCTTTGGGAATACGTCCTATCAGGAACATAGCCAATCCGCCTAAAGTTGTAAAGTCTTCCGATTCGATATCATCATAAGAGAGTATTCCCATCTCTTCCATAAAATCTCCGATATTCATTGAAGCCTCTACCAACAAGGAGCCGTCCTGTCGGCGAACGATTTCCTCTTCTTCCGTATCGTCCTCTTCCAGAATGTCTCCAAAGATACTTTCGGTCAAGTCATGCAGGGTAATGATTCCCTCTGTGCTGCCATACTCGTTTACAACAACTCCGAACTTATTTTTGTTCTTCTTAAATAGCTCTAAAACTTTTTTAGCGTATAAACTTTCGGGTATAAACAAGGCGGGACGTGCGATTTCTCTAAGGTTGAATTCCTGTTCGCTACCTATCATCAGTATGATATCTTTCACAGAAACCACACCTGCTATTTCGTCGGTGTCGTCATCAATCAGGAGGTATTTACTGAAATGCTCGTTGTCGATGATCTGAAGCACTTTCTCTTTGCTGTCAGTCGTATGTAGCACCACCAGATCACGTCGGTGAGTCATCAGTTCGTTGGCACGTTTATCCGAAAAGCGAAAGACATCACGTAGCATTTCGGTTTCTTCTTTGTCAATCACACCCTGCTCCGAGCTTTGGTGAAGAATCATTTTCAGTTCTTCCTGAGTCATCAGGCGTTCTTCGCTTTTCAGACCGATCAGTTTGTTGAGCAGGCGGGTGGAAATGCTGAGCAACCAGACAAAAGGGAATGAAATCTTGGTCAGCAGAATCATGACGGGACTCAGCAAGGTTGCATAGCGCTCGGGATTGCTGAGAGCGATGGATTTGGGTACAAGCTCACCGATAATCAGTGACAGGTAGGTAATGACGATTACGGTTGTGATCATGGCCAGGTCCTTTGCATAGACTTCGGCTCCCGGTATCATGGCAAAGAGCGGAGTCACATCATCGGCAATGGCTACTCCACCGAAAGCACCCGATACGATACCGATCAGCGTGATACCAATCTGAATGGTAGAAAGAAATTTTTCGGGTTCTTCCAATTGTTTCAATACTCCCCGGGCAGATTTGTTCCCTTTGCTGACCAGGGTTTCCAGACGTGCTTTACTTGAGGATACTAAGGCAATCTCGTACATGGCAAAAATGCCATTCAGTACGAGTAAAAGAATAATTACTAAGAATTCCATATAAGTTTGAATAGTTTCATGACCGCAAATTACACCAAAGTACGGACTCACGCAAAAACTATCGGAATTATTAATGAATTTTTTCAAAAATACCGAGGCCGGACCTCATATATTGGGATCCGGCCTCGGTTAAACTCAGTTTTGTGGTTCTCGAACTTACTTGTTCTTAGTATAGTTGTCTGCTTTTTCTTTGGCGCGTGCTACACGTTTGGCTGTATCGGGGTGTGAAGAGAACATTTTCTGGAATTTAGACTCTTTGGGGGCCTCGGCTGAGAGTTCCAGTAGTTTGTTCAGAGCATTGTACATTGCATACGGATCAATGTTATGTTTGATGCTGAATTCGAAACCATAATCATCGGCTTCGCTCTCTTGCTTCTGAGAATATTGGGCACCGGCTAATGCTTCTGCCATAGCTCCCAGTTCCGAATCAGTCAGTTTGGAAACGGTAGAGCTGGCTGCTCCTGCAGCATTCTTTACTGCCGAACGAAGATATGCACTCTTCATGGCATCTTTAGAGTCTGTATGAATCACGTGACCGATCTCATGTCCGACAACTGCCATCACTTCATCGTCCGTCATAATATCCATCAATCCGGCACAGATGCGGACACTGCCGTCACCACAGGCAAAAGCATTCACGTCGACAACCTCATATACTCCGAAATTCACTTTCAGTCCGTCTACTTCTTTGATATGTCCGGTCAGTTTCTCCAGGCGTTTGCCGTATTCGCTGTCGGCTGCGGTCAGCGGATTGTGGGTGTCCATCCATTGCATGTATTCTTTGCTCATGGCTGCGATGTCCGAATCGGACAAGGTGATGGCTTTCGCTGCGTCGCTACCGGCTTGTACCACTTTGCCTACATTGATTTTCTTTCCACCGATTTTGAACTGTGCGGATGCTGTCGTGAAGCACATTCCGCATAAAAGTGCCGCAATAAAAACAATTCTTTTTTTCATTTTGTGAGTTTTTATAGTTAATAATATAGTTGTTTCGAGATTTAATATTCAAATGTGATACCCAAGGTTGGCATTAATGTTCCGCTTTTCTGGGTTATGTATTTCATTTTGTAGCGCTGTTCTGCCATGGGGGCGGATGGATTTTCGATAACGCCTGTACTCATCAGGATATCCGGTTGCTTGAATTTGCTGTTTGTCACATTCTGCAAATCGATGTAGAATCCCAACATACAGCGTTTCAGATAAAATGTTTTGTCCACTCGTACATCCAGTTGGCCGAAGGCGGGCAAGCGTCCGGTATTGTACTTTGTGTAGTCATAGTATGGACGTCCCTGTGCATTCCATGCCGTAACAAGAGATGATTTTTCCACATCATAAGGGGTATAGGGTGCTCCTCCTATACAGCTGATTTTCATGCCCAGGCTCCAGTTGTGTGGAAAGTTATAAGTTCCACTCATATTGAAAATGTACCGGTTGTCCCAAGCGGAAGCGATGTACTCCGATTGTTTGTTGTTGCGGTATTCGCTTTTGAACAGGGTGAACGAGGATGCCAGATTCAGTTTTTTAGCTATCAGCCATTTCATTAATATTTCTATGCCGTATGCACGTCCTTGGGCGGTAGAGGACAAGGCTTCGTTTCCGATGACTCCGTAGTCATTGCCTTTGCAAGCCAGGGGGATGCCGTCTGCGATGGAGAACGGTATTTTATCATATTGTTTGTAAAAACCTTCGGCAGACAGTTCGAATGTATTTCCCGGATGCCAACTCAGGCCGAGACTTTCTTGACTGACGCTCATGTAACGGAGGTATTTGTTGACCCATGCTCCATTGTTATCTTTAAATCCCAATCCGGTATAAGGCGGGAGCTGATAATATAGTCCTGCATTTCCACTTAAATATAATCCGTCTGTCAGCCGGTATGATAGTGACAGGCGGGGTGAGAGTTGGTCGCCCATCCCTTTCATGCCGGAAGAAAAGTTGTTGGCATCGGTCCGTACGCCGAGTGAGGCAGTGAATCGTTCATCGGTAGTTGCATAGTTGATGGTTCCGAATATGCCCCAACGCCACATACCCAGATACGTGTGATAATCAAACGTCCTGCCTTCATCAATATACACTCGTTGAAAGGTGGTGTTGGTGTATTGGGAATAATCCAGATTGGCTCCGAAATTAATTTTCCAATTACCGAAAGTCGAGGTGTTCTCTATCCGGAATTTGGTCTCCTGTTCCACTGAGCGCAACTTCAGGGATAAGTTGTCCGTACTGCTTTCGTCATTATTCAGATATTTGGTATTGCGGTTGTTCAGGTAACTGTGGCTGACGACTACAGATTGTACATGTATGCCTGCATAGTGACGGTATACGGCTCCCAGTGTAAAAGTCTCCTGCTGTATCTTGGGCAGGTAACTCAATATGTATTCCGCTTTTTCTCCATCCAGCTTGGTATTCAGTTTCATGTTATCGATTCCTCCGAGCCCCAGTATTGTCAACTCGTTGTTGGCATTGAAGCGAGTTTTCAGTTTAAATTGTGCGTCGGTGAAAGTTGGCAGGAAAGGTAACCCCAACATGTCAAATAAAAACTGGAGGTATGACTGACGCACCGAAACCAGATAAGATGTCTTCTTTCCTATATGTCCGTTCGATGCTAACGAGACTTCCGAGGCTCCTAAAGTTGCTTTTAATGAATTGCGTTCCATATCTCCGTCCCGAAGCTTAAAGTCGAGTACCGAACTCATGGCATTCCCTCTGTCGGTCGGAAAAGCTCCCGTATAGAAATTGACTTCACGAATCAAGTCTGCGTTGATGATGCCCACCGGACCTCCCGAGGCCCCTTGAGTGCTGAAATGATTAATATTGGGAATTTCTACTCCATCCAGATAGAAACGGTTTTCGGAAGGAGATCCTCCGCGTACGATCAGGTCGTTTCGATATCCGGCAGGGGAGAAGGCAACGCCCGGATAAGATTGGACAATACGTGAGATATCCCGGTTGGCTCCGGGGCTTTTCTCGATTTCCTGTAATCCGATGACACGTAGCCCTACAGGACTCTCCGGGTCTCTTCGGAAAGGAGAAGCAGTAACCGTGACTCCTTCTAATTCGGTCAGGTTTTCTTCTGTTTCTATTTGGATGGTGAGATCTTTAGTAGAGACGATATATTCGGGGGTGAGTATGGTTTTGTATCCTACAGCAGATGCCTGCAGACGATAAATGCCCGGAGGGACTTCTCCGATGTTGAAGTGCCCTTCGGCATCTGTCACTCCTCCGCGTCCCAGCCCTAAGACCAGTACATTGATAAATTCCAGCGGTTGACGACTGGCTTTGTCAATCACAGTTCCCTTTATTCGGTGTGTCGGTTGCGCACTGACTGTGGTGAGCAGGCCGAGTAACAACAGGAACAAAACATTTTTCTTCATTGGCCCGGTTCGATATACTTTGTGAATTCTGTGCAAAGTTATATAAAAATGGTTTCGTCTCTCGTTTTTATCTGCTATTTTTGTGGGAAAGTTTTAAATAGAAAAGATGAAAACCGTAAAACTGATTACTTGCGATGATGCCTTTCAAGCTCATATTATACAGGGAGCACTTGCTAATGAAGGTATTGATTCTCTATTACATAATGAAAATATGTCGACCTTGTTGCGGGGTTTTGTCCATGACATCTCAGGAGTGGATGTCTTGGTGGCGGATTGCGATTATGAAGCAGCCATGCAGTTGCTGAGGCAGAATCAGATGATACCCGAAGAACAGAAGTTTTGTCCTTTCTGCGGTTCGGACCGGATTAAGTTTGTTCTTAAAAAGGAGCATCGTGTGAGGGCTGTCAGCGCTGCCATTGTTTCTATGCTGGCTACTGTCCCGCCCGGAGGCAATCATTGGGAATATATCTGCGACCATTGTGGGAAAGCTTTCGAAAAGCCGGTTACGGAATTCAACCCTTCTGCTTTGGAAGAGAAAGATTGAAAAGACAAACTCTAAAAAACATAGATTAAAAATGAAAAGAAGAAATTTATTTTTGGCTTGTCTGCTTTTATTTGTATTGCCGCTTAGTGCCGCAAGGGTAGATACGCTGATGGTGAAGAGTCCCTCTATGAATAAGGAGGTGCAGGTGTTGGTAGTGACCCCTGATGTTGCTTTGGGAAAAAATGCAGCGGCTTGTCCGGTACTTTACTTGTTGCATGGGTATGGCGGTCATGCTAAGACTTGGATTCAGATAAAACCGAACTTGCCGGAAATAGCAGATGAAAAAGGGATCATTTTTGTGTGTCCCGATGGCAAAGACAGTTGGTACTGGGACAGCCCCAAGAATCCGGCGTACCGATATGAAACGTTTGTTTCTTCAGAGTTAGTGAACTACATTGACCGTAATTATAAAACGATTGCTGATCGGAAGGGACGTGCCATTACCGGTCTCAGCATGGGAGGACATGGGGCAATGTGGTTAGGTATTCGCCATAAAGACGTGTTTGGAGCGGCAGGAAGCACCAGCGGAGGTGTCGATATCCGTCCTTTCCCCAAAAACTGGAGCATGAACAAGCAGTTGGGTGAACTGGCCTCAAATAAAAGAATATGGGATGAACATACGGTAGTCAATCAAGTCGACAAGATTCAGAATGGTGATCTTGCTTTAATTATAGATTGCGGTGAGGATGATTTTTTTCTGAATGTGAACAAAGACTTTCACGATCGGTTGTTGGGCCGCAAGATAGATCATGATTTTATTACCCGTCCCGGTGAACACAATGGAAAATACTGGAATAATTCCATTGATTATCAGATTCTTTTCTTCAGCAAGTTCTTTGCCGGAGAGTAAAGAGCGAGTGATAAGGGGCATCATGGGATTATACGTCCCGTTCCTCCCTCGGCGTATGGAATCCGGAGAGGTGCCGGTGAGTCCGGGGAGGAATTGTTTGTAAGGAAAATGCCAATATATGTAATGCCCCATAACAATATATGTTATTTCGATTACATATATTGTTATGGGGCATTACATTACTACTTCGTGGAGGCAGGATTGAAGTCGTTCCCCTTATTCGATGGTGATGCCGATGGTTCTCGTGTCTGTTTTTGTTTCATCGTATGCATTACCGTTTATGTCGATCACAGTACCTGTAGAAGTGGTCTTAGCGATGATTCCGGTTGGCTTTTCGTTTTCATCCAGTTCATAAGTGTATTTTGTATACTCCTCTTTGTTTTCTTTCGGAGTGTTGCCGATAATCAGGTGTTTGGACTGACGGCCCAACAGTCCGGCATAAATAGCGTCGTTGTGGAAAGACAGGGGGTAAGTTTCGCAAACTTGCAGGCAAGGGAGCTGATACAGGTTCTCCGTATTTCCCGCCTGATAATTGGTTTGCAAGCCATTGGCAATGATATGGCTTAAATTCCCGTTGTCGTCGTATGCCAACTCTACGGAAGAATAAGGCGTACTGTTTATTTCTTCATCGATCCGGGTAAGATATTCACCGGAATAGGTGAAGGTGTACTTTCTGACTTGGTCGGACAATTTGTAAGTACATTCGGTGGCATATCCCGCACTTCCTAAGATATAAATGGCGGTATTTCCGTTTTCATCTGCCAATGTCACTTCGTTACTGGAGTAGGAGAGAGTCGTTTCGTGGGTCAGGCTCTGCCCGTAGAACTCCTGTAATGTGGTATGGGTCGTTAGTTTATTGTTATCGTATACATAAGTATCGGTGCGTAATACGTCGCCTCCGTCACTGTGCAGATTCTCTTTCAGGATCATCAGGCTGAAATCGGGGGCCGGAGGAAATTCCCGTTCTTCCTTATCATCGGTACATGCCGAGGTAGCTATGACAGAAAATGATAAAAAGAAACAGTATAGAAGTTTATTCATATCAATAATGTTTTATTTGCCTGCAAATGTAGTTAATAACCTGCTCTATCTACCACGATTGTGGTATAAAAATGCCTTCAATGTGCGATTTCTTTCCATACCGGATTCCTCTATCTTTGCCACATATAAAGATTGGACACTGACAATGAACTCTAAATATAGATAGCAAATGGAAACGAAAAAATTACATTTTGAGACTTTACAACTCCATGTTGGACAGGAGACTCCCGACCCGGCAACCGATGCGCGTGCCGTACCTATTTATCAGACAACTTCCTATGTGTTCCGGGATTCGGCCCATGCCGCCGCACGATTTGGATTGCAAGACCCTGGGAATATTTATGGACGACTGACCAATTCCACTCAGGGAGTATTGGAGGAACGCATCGCAGCACTTGAAGGGGGAGTAGGTGGGCTTGCCGTGGCTTCCGGAGCTGCTGCCGTGACCTATGCTATTGAGAATATCACCCGTTCCGGTGATCATATTGTGGCTGCCAAGACCATTTATGGGGGCACATATAACTTGCTGGCGCATACTCTGCCTGCTTATGGAGTAACGACCACTTTTGTAGATCCGTCCGATCTTTTTAATTTCGAACGGGCGATTCGTGAAAATACAAAGGCGATATTCATTGAAACTCTGGGAAACCCCAATTCCAATATTATCGATATGGATGCCGTAGCTGCCATTGCCCATAAATATCGGATTCCGCTGATTGTGGATAATACTTTCGGTACGCCTTACCTTATCCGTCCCATTGAGCACGGGGCAGACATTGTGGTACATTCTGCCACAAAATTCATTGGCGGACACGGCAGTTCGTTGGGAGGAGTTATTGTCGATTCCGGTAAATTTGACTGGGTTGCTTCCGGTAAATTCCCGCAACTGACCGAGCCGGATGCAAGTTATCATGGGGTACGGTTTGTCGATGCTGCCGGGGCTGCTGCCTACATTGTCCGTATACGTGCCGTGTTGCTGCGCGATACGGGTGCTGCCATCAGCCCGTTCAATGCTTTTATCTTGCTGCAAGGGTTGGAGACTTTGTCTTTGCGTGTAGAACGGCATGTGGCCAATGCTTTGAAGGTTATTGATTTTCTGGTGAACCATCCGAAGGTAGCGGCTGTTAATCATCCATCATTGCCCGGTCATCCGGATCATGCCATCTATCAACGTTATTTTCCTGGCGGGGCAGGTTCTATCTTCACTTTCGAGGTAAAGGGAGGAACGGAGGAAGCGCAGAAGTTTATCGATAGTCTGCAGATATTCTCTTTGCTGGCCAATGTGGCCGATGTGAAGTCGCTGGTGATTCATCCGGCCACTACCACACACTCGCAGTTGAATGCGCAGGAGCTGGAGGAACAGGGGATTAAACCCGGAACGGTCAGACTTTCGATAGGTACGGAGCATATTGAGGACATTATTGATGACTTACGTCAGGCATTAGAGAAAATTTAAAAAAATGGATATAGCAGCATTATTATCGGGAGGAGTGGACAGTTCGGTTGTTGTACATCTGCTTTGTGAGCAGGGCTACAAGCCTACACTGTTTTACATCAAAATAGGTATGGATGGGGCGGAATACATGGACTGTTCTGCCGAAGAGGATATAGAACTGTCTACTGCCATAGCCCGACGCTACGGTTTGGCACTGGAGGTTGTCGATTTACATCGGGAATACTGGGATAATGTGGCTGCTTATGCCATAGAAAAGATACGGAAGGGGCAGACTCCGAATCCGGATGTGATGTGTAACAAGCTGATTAAGTTTGGCTGTTTCGAGCAGCAGGTCGGAAAAGATTTCGATCTTACGGCAACCGGACATTATGCTACGACCTTGCAACTAGGCGGGAAAACCTGGCTGGGTACAGCCAAGGACCCGATAAAAGATCAGACTGATTTCTTGGCCCAGATTGACTATTTGCAGGTTTCGAAATTGTTGTTTCCGATAGGTGGGCTGATGAAGCATGAAGTGCGTGAGATAGCGTTGCAGGCCGGATTGCCCAGTGCCCGTCGGAAGGATAGTCAGGGAATTTGCTTTTTGGGCAAGATAAATTATAACGATTTTGTCCGTCGCTTTCTGGGAGAAAAAGAGGGGGCGGTGATCGAATTTGAAACAGGTAAGAAGATTGGTACTCATCGCGGCTATTGGTTTCATACCATTGGCCAGCGAAAAGGATTGGGATTGGGAGGAGGACCCTGGTTCGTTGTGAAGAAGGATATTCAGGATAACATTATTTACGTCTCCCACGGTTATGATGCCGAGCAGCAGTATGGTTATGAATTCAGGATGAAAGACTTCAATTTTATTACAGATAACCCGTGGGAAGGCTCGACAGGCGAGGAGGAAGTAACATTTAAGATCCGGCATACACCTGAGTTTATCAAAGGCCGTTTGCTACATGACGAAGAGGGATACCGGATTATTTCTTCCGAAAAATTACAGGGAATTGCACCGGGACAGTTTGGCGTGATTTATGACGCCGAATCCCGGGTTTGTTTCGGGAGTGGAGAAATAGGATAAGAATATAACGAAAGCTCCTTCAGATGACACCGGTTTGTACAGAGATGCGGCTTAATAATCGGTCGCTGCTCGAGGTCTGTATGAATCGGTGTATTTGGGTTGATTTTCGGTACGCTCTTCTGCTTTAGATATAATATTCCGCCAGATCCACAATGCCTGCCCGCATGGCATATTTGGTAGCCTCGTGCACATTGTTCACTCCCAGTTTGCGGAATATATTTTTTCGGTGACTGTTGATGGTATGAAAACTCAGATGCTTCTCTGCCGCTATCTCTTTGGTCGTTTTGCCGGAAGCTATTTCTTTTAAGATTATTTTTTCCGTCGGTGTGAGCAGACGGTCTTCCTGCGGTACGAAAGTGTGCACGGCTGAAGCAGTGTTTACATTTCCACTTCCCGATAATAACAGATTGCTTACATGATTGCAGATAAAGCGCTCTTTTCGTGATGCGCATTGCAGGGCCGACATTATCTCTTCTTTGGAGTTGTCTTTCAGCACGACTCCGAAAGCATTGCTGCTGAACAATACCTGCCTCAGAAATCCGATGCTCAATTCATCCGAAAACAATAACCAGTCTGATTCTTTGAATCGTTCCTGAAGGATGATCAATTCATCTGCACCGGAAAAATCAAATAGTGTATAGTCTAAAATAACCACCGCTTGCGGATGAATGCGCAACAACTGGACCAACTCCATCTTATTGTCGGCTTCCAGCAACAAGCTTACCTCTTTTTGCTTGCTTAACAGAAACATCATTCCTGCTTTCGTGATGTCCTGATTATCTGCGATGATATATTCTCTCATAATCTATCCATAAAAAAACTCCGTTGCAAATGTACACTTTTTGTGCGATTTGCAGCGGAGTTATGTGAATTAGTTACGAGCTTAAATAGAGTCTCGTCACTCTTATTACCATGAACGGCCTTTAAATACATCCGACTGGTTCAGCGGAACAAGGTTGCCGCTCAACGTTAATGTATTGGAGTTGAAGTTCGGATTAATGGTCACAGTGGCGTTGTTGCCTCCGTTTGTCAATGTGATAAAGACTTGTGCCGAGATACCGATACCTTGTACGCTGAAGTTGCAGTTCACATTGCCTCGTTTGTCGGTAGTCACTTTTACATCCGAAGTGGTTCCGTCCACTGTTACACCGCCAATTCCGTTAGGGCCGGGATACGGAGTATTGAACGCTACCTGTACGGTTGCTCTCTGTCCGTTCAACATTACAAAGTTAGTGTTGGACGATACGAAAGCTGTCTGGCCGCGTTTGAAGATTACCTGATCGGCTTCCAGTACAAACTGTTTGTCTTTGATAGCCTGTACGGCTTGCTGATAGGCCACTTGGTCGGCAGCTTGTTCCTCAGCTTTCAGTCTGGCTCTTTCTGCGTCTCTTTGTGCTTTACGGTCAGCGCGGCGTATGTCTCTCTGTGACTCTTGTGCATACATTAAAGTCGATGCACTTACTAATACTAATGCTACTAATGCAATAAACTTTTTCATAACTTTTTTTTGTTTAGGTTTAAAACTGTTGTTCGTTTATTCCAAGAACAACTCCCTTTTCAGATTGTTCACTTGCGTCTCACAATTTTATATCCGATGGCAGCAATCGTAATGCTCATTAACGGACTGATAATGTTGAAGAAGCAATAGGGAAGATAAACCAGTGTAGGAACACTCAGTATCGTGGCTTGCGTCATTCCGCAGGTGTTCCATGGTATTAATACGGAGGTCACTGTAACAGAATCTTCCGTGGTTCGACTGAGCAAACAGCTTTCATAACCTTTCTTTTCATAAATATCCCGGAACATGTTTCCGGTCAGGATAATGCTAATATACTGATCGGCTGTGGCGAGGTTCAGGAAAATACCAGAGCAAACCGTAGAGGCCACCATGCTGACTGTATTTTTCATGAAGCGGACAAATACGGAAGTGATACTTCCTAACATGCCGCCGGCAGTCATAGCCCCGCCGAAACACATCGCACAGATAATAAGCCATACCGTATTCATCATGCCTGCCATACCCCGGGTAGCCACCAGTTCGGTGAGTGCTTCATTGCTTGTCTGTAGACTGGTCCCTCCATAAAGAGTCATCATCAGTCCTTTGAAGATGGACTGTGTGCCTTCGGAATTTTGCAAACCGGATATTTCCTGTAACAGGTCGGGTTGGAAGAATACGGCGAATGCCCCTGCCAGTGCCGCCGACAGAAATAAGGTGATGACGGAAGGTACCCGCCGAGCAATCAGTACACCTGTAACTACCGGTACAATCAGCAGCCATGGTGTAATGTGGAACTTTCCTGCCAGTGCGGCCGAGAATTCGGCTATATGTTCTGTGCTTCCGGCATTGTGTGACAATCCGGCTACTGTAAAGATAACCAAGGTAATGATTAGTGAAGGTACGGTAGTTATCAACATATAGCGGATATGTCTGAAGAGGGGAGTATCGGTAACTGAGGCTGCTAATATTGTCGTATCCGATAATGGAGAGATTTTATCTCCGAAGTATGCGCCCGAAATAATGGCCCCGGCTATCCAGCCTTCTTCGAATCCCTGTGCTTTGCCAATGCCCATTAAAGCGATTCCGATGGTAGCAATCGTAGTCCAGGAGCTTCCGGTCATAACCGATACCAAGGCACAGATAATGCAGGTAGAGGTCAGGAAAAAACTGGGATGTATGATTTGCACTCCGTAATAAATCAATGTGGGGACCACACCGCTTATCATCCATGCACCGCTCAATGCGCCGATAATCAGCAGAATGATTAGGGCGGTAGATACGCCTGTAATGTTGTTTGTGATAGCCAGTTCAAAGTCTTTCCAGCCTATTTTGTAGAATCCCATACCGATCAGTATGCAAACGGCTGTTGTAGTCAGCAGGGACACTTGGCTACCTCCGCTGAGTGCATCGCTGCCAAAGGTACGTATGGTGGCAAACAGCATGATAACCAATACGACCAGAGGGATCAGAGAGACAAGAGGTGAGGGGGCTTTTTTCATGATTCTTCTTTTCCTTTTTTATGTTTAAGCGTCTATTCCTGTAAATGTTTTCAGTGCATAGCCTATCAGAAAGCTAATGCCGGCTACGCTGAAACTAAGTACTGCCATCTCGGTGAATCTTTTGCGGAAACTTTCTCCGCGTGCTACCGAATAGTAATAATTAAATAATGCAATGATTACCAAAGCCATGGCCAGCATTACTCCCAAAGCTATCAGTACATTTTCGATCAATATGAAGGGAGCAACCAGCACCACTACCGTGATGATATAAGCAATACCCGTATAGATGGCGGCCTTTATGGGATGTTTCGTTTCTCCTCCTTCCGATTTGGTCGAGAGATATTCGGAAGAAGCCATTGATAAAGCTGCGGCAATCCCCGTGATGCTTCCCGTCAGGGCTATCAGCCTGGAGTCACTCAAGGCCAGAGTGAATCCCGCCAATGCCCCGGTAAATTCCACCAAGGCATCATTCAGACCAAGCACTACCGAACCCATATATTCAAGTCGTTCTTCATTGATCAGACCGATTAATTTCTGTTCATGAACTTCTTCTTCATTGGCCAATTGCCGGAGGTCCGGATAATCTGTATATTTGGCATAATCATGATGTGCATTCTCTTCACTTGACTCCATCAGTTTAATGGCAAATGTAATACCCAGGATTCTTGCCAGCCAGTAATATTTGGCTATACGCAACTTGTCTGGTGCAACGTCGGTTTCCGTATATTTCTTCAGTGTGGCATAGTGCGCTTTTTCTTCTGCTGAGATCAGACGTAATACTTTGCGGTTCGATTCGTCTTTTTCAATAGAGGCCAGTCGTTCGTATACGATACTTTCGGTTTTCTCATTTCGTTGGAAACGGATAAACTCTTCCTTCACTTCTTTCTTCAAGTCCATCTTCATCACTTTTAATTTTGCAAAGATACAATAAATGGCGCAAATGTCATTTATTTCATGAAGTTGAGTCGGGATATTTAAAAGTTCTTTAGCCACATTAAGAATAGGCAATGCTCCTTTTTTCTGAGAGCCTGTTGATTTCAGCCGTTCAGAAATACGTGGTAATTGGCGGTATGGAGTTTAATAACTGTCCGGAAATACTAACTGATATTTGAGCTTTCTCTATAGGGAGGGTAGTCTATGGGGCATTAGGTCTTTTATTCCCTTCGGCTTTCCCTGCTGTTCTGGGGGCGACCTCTGTGAAAAACGAGCGGAGAGAGCTCTTGCATGGGTACTAAGTATGTGGTCTTCTGCGCCACCAGTAGCGTATAAATAATGTGCCTGTGAACATAAGTGCCAGTGAGAGTCCGGTGTAAAATACCGAAATGAAAGTGTCGGGCAACAGGTGTAATGTCCGGATGGTGATTCCCATTGCTATCATGAAACACATGACGATCCATCCCTTTGCATCGAAGAAAGAAAAGGGGCAATTTTTCTCTTTTTTCTTTTGCTCAATCCGGCGAGTGTGTTTGTAGTAGAGCTTTCGGAAGACAAGGACAAAAAAGAGCAGGAAAACAACTGTGGCTTCGCCTACCTTAAAAAGCCAATATTGTGAGTCATTAAGCCAGGTGACAATACCAATCCGGAGAATATTGGCTCCCGCCACTATCCAGACGATGCCGGCTGTGATTAATAACACTTGTCTGTTTACTCCGTACTTCATGATTTATATAACAACTTTTGTTACTATTCGGATTATCGTTTTGAAAAAAAAGTAATCAGCAGTGAGCCGGTAGTCAAGGCCACTCCTGTGCCTATGACTCCATGCCAACCGAATGCCTGCCAGAAAGTTCCTGCCAGAAATGTCCCGGTGGAGGCTCCTATGAAGTAAGTTGTCATAAAAATAGTATTAATGCGGTTCGAAGCACTCGGACAGAGTTCGAAGATACGGGTCTGATTGCTCAATTGGATACATTGCATGCCGATATCGATGATGATGATACCGGCAACGATTCCCCAATAGGAGTTCTCTCCGATAAAGAGAAGCAACCAAGCTGATAAGATCAGTCCGCATCCGATGAAATTGAATCGTCTGACTCCCACTTTCCGTACATACTTACCTACAAGAGAGGCTGATAAGGCGCCGGCAATGCCGCACAATCCTAACATACCGATGATGTGGCTGTCAGCGTAGAAGGGGGCACTTCCCATTTTAAATGCCAGACATGACCACATGGCCAGAAATGAACCGAAAGCAAGTGCGGCGCGGACTGAAAAGATGCGGAGCTCGGGATACTGCTTCAGCAGTGAAAGCAAAGACTTCATTAAGTCGCTGTATTTGCCCTGAAAGTTCGGGCGTATGTCCGGTAATACCCGCATGACTACCATACCACATATCAACATCATGCCGGCAGCGATGTAATACATCTCACGCCAACCAAACAGTTCTCCTATAAACCCGCTGACTACACGTGAGGCCAAAATGCCGGTCAGTAGTCCCGATACGACGATTCCTACATTTCTCCCTTTGTTTTCCGGACGTGAGAACTGGGAAGCTATCGGGATGAATATTTGTGGCATCACCGAACAGATGCCGGTGAGGAGCGAGGCACACAGGATGACGTGGATGTTGGGGGCCATCGCGATCACCAGCAACGAAACGATTAATATGGAGAAGCTGGTGAGAATGATCCGCTTTCGCTGATACAAATCGCCTAAGGGGACGATAAACAATAGTCCGAGGGCATATCCGATCTGCGTTACCATGGCAATCAGGTTTGTTTCGAACTCCGAAACACCCAATTCATGGCGGATCATGTTCAGTAAAGGCTGGTTATAGTACAGATTGGCTACCGATATACCTGCAACAATAGCAAGTGTCCAAAGAATCGAAGCCGGTAGTCCGCCGTTTTCTTTCAAAATCTGTTTCATGGCACAAAGTTATCATTTTAGAGGCTATTCCACAAAGAACGTTGTCGAAATTGTATTTCCCTCGTCATCCACTGCCGTCAGGGAGTGTTTGCCGGGGGACGGACGGAGAGAAAGTTTGTGGAAGTCCTGCGTTTGCGTCAGGTATGTCTCGTCCAGATGCCAGTAGATGGTTGTATTCGGATGACTGTGAACCAGTTCGACAGTCAACTGCCCTTTGCTGCCATCCATCTGTTTGGGCAGATGGATACGGGCTCCCATTGGCGGATAAATAAATTGCATCGGTTGGAACCGGTCTTCTCCACATCCTGATTTAAAGGGAGGGAGAGGACGATATTCCGGGTGATGTTGCTTATAATACCATTCCCATACGGGAGGAAGGGTAAACCAGTTACGGCGGACAACCGGTTCGCTATTGGCACAATTCTCGTATATTCGGAACCGTTCATTTGCCGATAAGGTGACCGGGTGATGATAAGGGCAAGCTTCTGTTTTGAGACCTGCCGGAAGGATCAGCAAAGTATCTGTTTCTTCACAGAATCGTCCTTTCAGATGGCCGGACTGCCGACAAATTTCTGCTTCAACCAGTTCGCCCTGAGGACGTTCGAACCAGGGAGAAGAAGGGAGCAGGTTGAATACATCGAACAGGACAGGGCCTGCCGTACGGGCACCAACCAACCCGGGTTTTCCCTCACCCGTAGCATTCCCTACCCATACACCCACTGCATATTTAGGAGTTACACCCACTGCCCAGGCATCCCGGAAACCATAACTGGTACCGGTTTTCCAGGCAATGGTTTGCATGGAAGGAATGGTACGCCAGTCTATTTCTTCCGGTCGGTTCACTTCTTTTATTGCATCAAAAGTCTGCCAGACGGCTCCGGATTGGAACGATGGACGATGAACGGAGGTGGAATCCGACAGGAGGAGTGTACACGGGAATTGAGGTAACCGGTTGAGGCTGCGTCCCATGTTGGCATAGGCCGAAGTGATATCCCATAACGTGGCTTCTGCACCTCCCAGAATCAGAGAAAGTCCGTAATGGCTTGAGGGACGGTTCAGGGTAGTCAGTCCGATTTGTTTCAGGAAACTGTGGAACTTAGGTACCCCGTAACGTTGCAGCATTGTTACCGAAGGTATGTTAAGAGAGCGTGCAATGGCTTCCGAGGCCGGTACGGCTCCTTCAAATTGCAGATTAAAATTTTGTGGAGTGAACCCATTGATGTTGACGGGAATGTCCGGCAACAAAGTATTTGGGAGAATTTCTCCTTCTTGTAGCATGGCATAATAAAGAAAAGGCTTGAGAATACTGCCGGTACTCCGTGGCGACCGGATGACATCTACTTGGTTGCCGCTCTGCTCTTTGTCGAAATGTACATTGCCACAATAGGCTATCGCCTGATTCGTCCGGATGTCAATCACAAGAATCGCCAGATTACGGATGTCACTCCGTTTGAATTCACTGTTCCATCGTTCTACCAAACTTTCAATTTGAGTCTGTATACCTCTGTCGATGGTCGATACGGAGTATTTTCCATTTCGGGTTTGATAGAAATAGTCTGTCAGGTGAGGCGCTATGTGTGGAAGAGGTAAAGGTTCCTGCGGAAGTGGTTCACTGATGGCCAGTTCATATGTCGAAGTATCCAAAATTCCTTTTTTATGCAGGTGTGTCAATAGTCGGTTCCGTTTATCGAGGAGTGCTTGCCGACTTTTCGAAAGATGGATCATGGCGGGTGAGTTGGGGAGTACAGCCAACATGGCCGATTCTGCCCATGATAGTTCTTCAGCCGAATGTCCGAAGTATCGCCAGGCGGCCGCATCCAGTCCTACTACGTTTCCTCCGAAGGGGGCATGTGAAATGTAAAGTGACAGTATCTCTTTCTTAGATTTACGAAATTCCAAACGGGTGGCCCATACCATTTCAATCAGCTTTTCCTTGAATGTACGCGGCTTGTTCCGAGCCAACCGAATGGTCTGCATGGTAAGGGTACTTCCTCCGCTGACGATACGTTTGTGCTTGAGGTTTTGAACTACGGCTCTGCCTATTGCCAAAGGATTGACTCCCCAATGATGGTAGAACTGGCGATCCTCGAATTCAATCAGGCAAGTGGCAACTTTCTCGGGAATATTGTCGCGCGGGGGAAAACGCCATTGTCCATCCGTGGCGATACGGGCACCGAGAAGTTCACCGTTCCGGTCTGTTACGACGGTAGAATAAGGGGAGGTGAATAATTGGCTGGGAAGGCAAAATATATACAGGACAAGAAGGAGGAAAAGGGCAGGTTTCCACCAACTTTTGATACTTATCTTCCACCCCCTCCCTTGAAAGGAGGGGGGAAGATTGTGTGGCTTAAGAATCTGATTCATCAGTTTTCTTATTCGATGCTTTGTCTGACAACTTTAGTTCTGCCTGCCTGTGCCCTTGCCTGTACATTGGCATCATACATCGCTTCACACTGGATGGCCGGCATGACAAAGTCACCGGAATACGTTGCCTGCAACCGGACGGTAAATGTTTTGGCTTGTCCCTGTTGCAAATTAAAGTAAGTCAGTATCCGGTCATCGCGGATATCCTGATAGCTATAAGGAGCAGAAGTGCTAATCTGTCCTGTCATTCGTTCATTGAAAATCTCCCATCCGGCAGGGATGATGTGTGTTAATGCCAGATTTGTATAATCGGTTGTACCGCTGGTATTGGCAACAGTTACCACTGCCATAAAATTTGTTCCTTGATGCAGAGAATGCGTATCTATCGGTGAACCGTTATTATCAACGTACTTTACACTTATCCGCAGGTTATTGGCTATCGGAGGCAGTGTGTCGTTCAGTAATTGGGTCCGTGTGATCAGGTCTGCATTCAAAGCTCCTTTTCCATTGTTTTTCAGAATTACCTTTCCTTCACGTGATGAAGTGGAAATAAGTGTCTCGTATACTGCTTTTGCTGATTTTACTGCCGGTTGCTGTTTTCCGTTCAGTGTCCAACTGAAATCCAATGTGCCGGACAACTTTTCTGCCAGACGTCCCATTGCCATCAGTGAGAAAGCGGTGGACTGTGTACTGAACCACGTCTCTCTTGTCAGATTATGTGAAACGATTTTAGCTTGTTCCATGGCTTCGCGCTGACGATTCATTAGCAATAGCGTTTCAAGTATCATTGCTTCGTCCCGGTCGGATGAACCATATACATAATTATTCGATGAATAGGGTTCTACAGTCGTTTTTGCACTGAATACCAGTTCGCCGGCTGCTTTTTCTTTACCGTTGAGTGCATAAGCGGCTGCCAAACGCCATTTGGCTTGTTGCGAAAGTGTAGGCAGTTCTTTCATGCGGTTCATTGCTCCATGTTCTGGTGCTCCGGCCATGGCCAATGTATAGAGGCGGAAGGCCTGCTGGAAATCTGCCTGCCAATACCACCAGCTCTGTTCTTGGGCAACGGGTTGCCAGTTTTGGGCTGCTGCCCGTTGGAAACGTTTCCATTTGTTCAGTACATTACTGTTTACTGCATAACCCTTTTCTTGTGCCAGTACCAGGAACATACCGGCATAGGAGGTGATCCACTCGTCTGCCGAGGCATTTCCGGGCCAATAAACGAAACCTCCGTTCGGTAGCTGGCGTCCGTATAACTGACGGATAGCTTCCTGTACATTGACTTTTATCTTTTCCGATTCTTCGTTGTCTACTGTTTTGAACTGGCTGATAAATAGCAAAGGGAGAGCTTTAGAGGTTAATTGTTCCGTACAGTTGTGCTGATAATTGTAGAGAAAGTCAAAACGGCGGCTGATGTCGACAGACGGAATACGTGAGACTTCGAGCTGTATACTGTTTCCTTCCGAGCCACTGCTTAACTGATAATTGAGTTCTTCGCTCTTTCCGGTTTCCACCCATTGGCTTTCACGCAGGGTGACCACCGGATTCGGATTACGAACCTCTATCTCAATGGTCTCTTTGGTGTTTTGTCCGTTTCCGTTGGCAGTAAGATGAATGGTGGCTTTTCCGGTTTTCGTACCTGTCTTTAACTTGAAAAAGATCAGGCGGTCACCCGTTTGAGTGAAGGTAAGCGTTTGTTGCTTGTTACCTGTCACTTGTGTTCCTGCACCGGAAGCTTGTATGGATACGTTGACGTTCTTTACATTGTTTTCCAATGCAAATACGTTGACTGGTACTTCAATCTCTTCATTGGTGCTCAAAACTCGTGGCAATGTTGAAAGAATCATCAAAGGGGTACGTACCGGAACTGTCTTTTCGGCATTTCCGTATGCTCCGTCCTGACCTGCTACTATCATAGCACGGACAGAACCTACATACATGGGTAAAGTGATTTGGTGCGTACGGCTTTTCCCCTTACCGATACTGAAAGGACCGATAAATTTCACAACAGGTTTGAAGCGGTTCGCTTTTGGGTCCGATGGCTTCAGCGTCTCGTCACCACCTGTGCTGAACATTGATCCATAGCTTCCTGCCGTGGCTCCTAATACATCGTCGTACATATCCCACGTACGGATTCCCAATGCTTCGCGGGCATAAAAATTATTCCAGGGATCCGGTGTCTTGAAATTGGTCAAGTCTAATAGACCGTCATCTACAATGGCAAGTGTATATGTCATCGGCCTGCCATGTTTCTCGTTTATGGTCAGGTTGAATGCTTGTTCGGGACGAAGTACTTCCGGCATCTTGATTTGCGGTTCAAGAACGGTTTGCTTGTCGGTCACGAATACCGGCATAATGCCGTACATCCGGATAGGAAGATCGTTCACCGTCTGTGCATGGGGCTGTAGCAAGCTGATATGGAGATAAACATTCGGAGCCATTTCAGGGGTTACCTTAAATTGATATTTAGTGTCTTCTTTCCCTGATACCTCGATCCATTCCCGTTGAATTACAGACGAACCGTTTTCGAGCGTAACCAGGGCCCTTCCACCGGCAGATGCCGGTAATATGGCTGTTACGGTTTCTCCCGGTTCGTAAGAGTCTTTGTCAATGGAAAAAGATAACATTTTGATGCCACTCGGGTCACTCTTATTAGAACGCCCTCGCCAGTCAGGCCAGTCCACGTAGATGGTACCTCCTGTAGCATGTCCGCTTTCACGGTCTTTGACGTAAACCAAATAGCGTCCCCAATCCGGATAATTCACTTTGAAACTGAATTGTCCTTTGCCGCCTGTTGTGTTGAATCTTCCCGTAGCTACGGGGGTGATGGAACTGCTGTTGATGTATGTTTCGAATGATTCGTTGTCGTTTTCCCACCACCAACTCCAACTGATGCGGTATATTTTGTATTCCAGACCGGAACGATTTATCGGCTTTCCGTCGGAGTTGACCGTTACGATATCAAAAATATGCTCTTTGTCTGTTTCGATATATCTGCCTTGTGGCTGGTTCAGATTGATACCCACGTATGACGGGAAAGGAGAGTAGGGAACTGACAGAGTCTGGATACTGGCATCTCCGCCCGGTTCGAATACCTGAGTCGTGATATTGGCACGAAGCATTCCCGGAGCATTCTCAGAGGTCGGAAGTTTCAGCATGAACCCGGTATTACCATTTTCATCCAGGGTACCGTTGAAAATATCGGTTCTTATTGATGTGAATTCTGTTGCCGGATTATTAAAGATGTATGTCTCGTAGTTCTTGAATTGTGTATTGACTTTCGACAGAGACATTTCGACTTTTGCTTTCAGACGCGATGCCGTTGCTCCGGTCAGCCAAGCTGATGAAAGATGTGCTTGTACTTCTTTATCCGCAGCTTTCAGAATCTCTCCGGGCAGTTTCAGGTTTATTTTCAGACGGTTCGGCTTTATGGTCTCCACACGGAGTGATTTGTGGAAAGCGGTACCTCCTACTTTTACATAAGCGTTCCATAATCCGGTGGGATCTTCCGGTTGTGTCGGGACCTTGAATGCATAGAAACCATTCAGCCCATTGGTTGAAATTTGTTTACTGTAAAATTGTCCTCTTGGATTGTAAAGCTCCAAAGTTACGGGATGTTTATCCGGAATACGTTTGTTACGGTCCTCCAGAACAAACGAGATATGCAAGGTGTCTCCTGGTCGCCATACACCTCTTTCACCGTATACAAATCCTTTCAAGCCTTTTTGGATGTCTTTGCCGCCTACATCAAAACGACTGGTAGACTGCTCTTCTCCATCGGCTACTTTTACATAAGCTTTCTGTTTTTCTGATTCTGCCACTACAATAAAAGGTGTTCCTTTCGTTTCTATTATTGCAAAACCTTCCGCATCTGTCAATGCTTCTCCGATAGGCTGTAACTGGAAATTGTAGACAATGACTTTAGCTTTTTCTACCGGTTTGGTGTCCAGAATATTGCTTACGGCTATCCAAAGTTTGTTCATCGAATTACGTTTTACGATCATACCTATATTGGAAGCCAGTACGTTACAAGCTGCTATCCGGTCGGACGTCATATAATAGGACGGATGGCAGGGATTATCCCGTTCATCCCATCGATATTGGCTCCAGTCGGCATTTTCATTCCCGCTGAAGTAATAATATGTTTCCGGTTTGTCCCAGACGGCTTCATCTTCTTCCGAAAGGATATCAGATTTGACCTTGGTCAGAGATTCGGTTTCTTCGGAAAATTGCATTTTCGGATTCTCACCACTGCCGCAGGGATAAGCCGAATATTCCTGCTTGAAGGATAGGATAACACGATAAATAGCACCCGGTTCCTGATGAATCAGGCCTGCCAGGTCGATGGAATAGTTTTCCCATTTATGGAGATCTTTTGAAGGATCTTTACCCAAAAACAGTGTCTTTTTATAAACCAGTCTTCCCGATCGTCTTAGTTCGTTGGCCGAGGACAGTGAGTTATTTTGCATAAACATTAGCACATTGTTCTCAAAAATGCGGATAACCCGTAGGTCTACAGCATACAGACTGACAGCCCGGAAAGGAATTACAAGATTTTTTGAATCGGGAATGATGGCACCTGCAGAAGATATTTCGACTTGAGGTTTCAGGTTCAGTTCGCCGAAAGAGATAGAATGGGAACCGCCCAATGCTTTGCCTTGATTGTTTTTCACTCCTTCATGTATTTTCAGGGTCAGTTTACTGAGATGACCGGCTTCAAAATAAACATTTACCTTATTATCCGTAATCTGGAAAATATAGGATGGAATCTCGGGTATTTCGATTAGACCTTTTAAATCCTGAGTATCAGAAACCGGATCAGAGAAGACGATTTGTATCCCGTTCTCAGGCTGACTGATACGTTCGGCGGAAAGGAAACGGAAGCTGTCTTTGGCAGGAATCGTAATGGACTCACTTTGTTTCCTGTCCATTCCGACAGGTTCCCCGTCTGCTGTAATTTTAAGATCGTAATCCTGTTCTTTTCTTTGGATATTACTGATAATGAAACTATATTCTAATGGATTAGATGTGGATCCTATGGTGATTGTAGGGGTACCGTTAGTGGAAAGTATTTTTTCAACTTGTTCTTTAGTCATTTTATCACTAAAACGGATTTCTCCCTTTACGGTTACCTTATCGGGTGAAGAAGAGGCTATTTCCAATGGAGCGGTATGCAGTGTGAAATTACTTTCTTGTACCCGGAAAGAGAAATCGAAAACTTTCAATTTGCTATCCACTTCGACAAAATCGCCTAGTTGGAACGAGCCTTGATATAACTTGCCCGGCTTTAGTTCTCCTTCTTCCGGAAGAAATTCGATGGTGTTATTACTCACCCAATAAGCTTTGCCTTTTAACGATGGAGTAAAACTGAACGGACAGTCTTTCAGTTCATTGTTAAGGTCTACCATTGGTTGATCTTGAGTCAGTTCGATTCGTATGGGAGAAGATTGAGAAATGACTCCACCTGTATAAGCATTGACATAAGGAGCATATTCCGATGACGGAATAATTTCTTTTGCGCTGCGTGTGCAAGCGAACAGTCCTGCGATAATTACTGTAAGAACACAGGAGAATAGAATTAAAAGATTCTTTTTTCCTTTCATAGCAAATAAGCGTTTAGTTTATTATTATTTTGTCAACCAATGATTTATATTTCTTTACTCTGTACTGAATTTCACTCCAGGCTTTAACCATCTTCCATCTGTCAGTCAAATCGCAGATATTATTACATCTGTATCTCTATCGGAAGTTTACAGGCCAGATCAATCATATATTTTCAAGGTTTATATTCACAAAGATACAATTTATCCTATAAAGAGTTTACTATTTGCACCCTCAAATTTATGCTTCGTATCTTTAGGTTATTCCTCAATAAAATCTGAATGTTCGGAAACGATTCGGACTATTATTACCCGCTTTGTGTTCTCGTTTACCTTAAATCGGTTATCCGTACGTTCTCCTATCAGCCAGGCTATTTGTTCTCCAAAGCATAATATCCATTGCTTTTCTTTTTCACTCAAAGAGAATTTTTTATCCGTCAGGTAGTCACTGACATGTTTTTTACCGGTCATTCCGAAAGGTATAAAAACATCTCCTGGTTTCCACTTGCGTATCTCCCATGTTTTATTTATTTTGTCAGCATCGAAGCAAGCCGTGTTTTTATCTTTTGGAATTATAAATTCAGAAGTATAATCGTACTCTTCCATAACTAACCGGAAAGGTGGTTGGGACTCTTCTGCAGTTGTATCTTCTTCGATTAATAACAGGTCACGGTCTTTTATGACTCTCCATCCTTTACCAAGGAAGACTTTTCCTGGTTGTCCGTCGAGCGTTTGCCTTATATTATCTATTTGGGTCGTGTTGAATCCTAGCGGGTGTAATACTTCGAATAAAATGGCTTCGGGTACCGGTTCTTGCAGCAAGGCTTCTATCCGGATGCCTTCGGGGGTCAATATACGTTTACGCGCCTCCCCTATACTTTGATTGTATAAAGTTGCTGCGTCATTCAGATAGTTGGTAGTGCGGATGATACTCTCTTTCACCGACGGATTGATCTCTTTCATCAGGGGCAATAAGTTTAAACGAATCTTATTCCGGGTATATTCATCCAAAAGATTGGTGCTGTCCGTTACGTAATCTTGGTCGATATATTGCAGATAGGCTATTATTTCTTCGCGACTCAGGCAAAGTAAAGGGCGAACAATGTTACCGTTTCGTGGACGAATTCCGAGTAATCCGTTGATACCCGTACCGCGAATCAGGTTCAACAATACGGTTTCTACACTGTCATCTTTATGATGCGCTGTTGCGATAACACTGGCTTCACGTTGTCCCCTAAGCGTTTCGAACCATTCATAACGTAATTCCCGGGCAGCCATCTCAATAGAAATATGTTTCTTTGCGGCGTATTGGGTTGTATCGAAATGTTCTATGTGTAAAAGAACCCCTGATTCATGGCATAATCGGCGCACAAAAGCTTCGTCTCTGTCCGATTCTTTATCCCGCAAATGGAAATTGCAGTGAGCAGCTTCGCAGGTATACCCCATTGATAGCAAGAGACGTAACAATGCCACAGAGTCGGCCCCTCCGCTTAATGTCACCAATACCTTGTCATTCAGACAAAACAGCTTCTCTTTTTCGATGTATTGTGCTACTCTATGTTGTATCATATTGCAAAGATAATAGTTTTGCTAATAATGATAAGAAATCTTCCTTATTTAAAAACAATCTAAATAATTTGCATGCCCCAAAGTTATGAATTATCTTTGCGGAAAATTTTGAGGTACACACACTATGCGATTGTCCGAATTAAAAACAGGTGAGAAAGGAGTCATTGTAAAAGTTTTGGGACACGGTGGCTTCCGTAAACGAATTGTGGAGATGGGCTTTATCAAAGGTAAAACCGTAGAAGTATTGCTTAATGCTCCATTGAAAGACCCGATCAAATACAAAATAATGGGTTATGAAATCTCTCTGCGACGACAGGAGGCTGATATGATTGAGATTATCAGCGAGCAGGAGGCAAAGTCACAAACACAGGAGGCTGCTTATCATCAGGGGCTTACTGAAGATATCGATGTGAAGGAGGAAGACTTGAAACGGGTTGCTCTTGGAAAGCGACGCACGATTAATGTGGCGTTGGTCGGTAACCCGAATTGCGGTAAAACGTCTCTCTTCAATCTGGCTTCAGGTGCTCACGAACATGTGGGTAATTATAGTGGTGTGACGGTAGATGCTAAAGAAGGGTATTTTGATTTCCAGGGTTATCACTTCAAAATAGTTGATTTGCCGGGTACTTATTCTTTGTCTGCCTATACTCCCGAAGAAATTTATGTGCGCCGTCATATTATCGACGAGACACCTGATGTGATTATCAATGTGGTTGATTCTTCAAATCTGGAGCGTAACCTCTATCTCACTACCCAGCTTATTGATATGAATGTACGTATGGTAGTGGCTCTTAACATGTATGATGAACTGGAAGCCAGTGGTAATACGCTTGACTATCTCCTGTTAGGAAAGTTGTTCGGAGTTCCGATGGTGCCTACTGTCTGTAAAAGGAATATCGGTGTGGACCGTCTTTTTCATGTAGTCATCAACCTTTATGAAGGTGCCGACTTTATTGATAAAAAAGGGCATATACATCCGGAGGTGGCAAAGGAAATTATGGATTGGCACCAGTCCTTACCCAATTTTAAAGACCATGGTGAACATCCGGCTGATTATACCCATGGCAAAGAACCGGTGGGTAAAGTGTTCCGCCATATTCATATCAATCATGGACCCGATTTGGAGAAAGCCATTGATGCAGTGAAAGAGGAGATTTCGAAGAACGAGTTTATCCGTCACAAGTATTCTACTCGTTATCTTGCTATCAAGTTATTGGAGAATGATCCGGAAATAGAACGTTTTATTCATACTCTGCCCAATGCTGTGGAAGTAGAAAAGAAGCGGGATAAAGCAGCCCGTCGCATTCAGGAGACGATGAATGAAGATAGTGAGTCGGCTTTGACTGATGCCAAATATGGTTTTATCAGTGGTGCTCTGAAAGAGACTTTTACCGATAACCACCTGGAGCAGGAACAGACAACCAAGGTGCTCGACTCTATTGTAACCCATCGCATTTGGGGATATCCCATCTTCTTTCTTTTTATGTATCTGATGTTCGAAGGTACCTTTGTGATCGGTGAATATCCGATGATGGGTATCGAATGGCTCGTTGAGGCACTGGGGAATCTGATCAGGGATAATATGTCTGAAGGTCCGCTGAAGGATCTGATGATTGATGGTATTATTGGTGGAGTAGGAGGAGTTATCGTCTTTTTGCCTAATATCCTGATATTATATTTTTGTATTTCTTTGATGGAGGATTCGGGCTATATGGCTCGTGCAGCTTTTATTATGGATAAGATCATGCACAAGATGGGGTTGCATGGCAAGTCGTTCATTCCTTTGATTATGGGTTTCGGTTGTAATGTACCTGCTATTATGGCTTCGCGTACTATTGAAAACCGGAAGAGCCGTTTGATTACCATGCTTGTTAATCCATTGATGTCATGTAGTGCCCGTTTGCCTATCTATTTGTTATTGGTCGGTGCTTTTTTCCCAAAGAATGGTAGCTTGGTCCTATTGGCTATTTATGCTATCGGCATTGCATTGGCAGTTATCATGGCGCGTCTGTTCAGTCGTTTTCTGGTCAAAGGGGATGATACTCCGTTTGTGATGGAGCTCCCTCCTTATCGCATGCCGACCATGAAATCCATCTTCCGCCATACATGGGAGAAAGGTGCGCAATACCTTAAAAAGATGGGAGGAATCATCATGATTGCTTCTATCATTATCTGGTTCTTGGGGTATTATCCCGATCACGATGCTTATCCTACCCAGGCAGAACAGCAGGAAAATTCTTATATTGGTCAAATCGGTCAGGCAGTGGAGCCTGTGCTCAAACCGTTGGGCTTCGACTGGAAGCTGAGTATCGGTTTGCTCTCCGGTGTCGGTGCCAAAGAATTGGTGGTAAGTACACTTGGCGTACTCTATACAAATGATGCCGATGCCGATGTAGTCAGTTTGGCCGAACGAATTCCGATTACACCGCTTGCGGCATTTAGCTATATGCTGTTTGTGTTAATCTACTTCCCGTGCATTGCCACGTTGGTAGCCATCAAGCAGGAATCCGGTAGTTGGAAGTGGGCTATCTTCACGGCAGGATATACCACGGCGTTGGCATGGCTTGTTTCATTTGCCGTCTATCAGATAGGAGGAATGTTTTTATGAATTGGCAGGAATGGGTAGTCGGGCTACTGATTGTATTGTGCGTAGCCCGTATTCTTTATGGTATTTATCTTTTTTTTCGTCGTGTGAAGGAAAATGATAACCCTTGTGCGAGTTGTGCAAGTGGCTGTGAATTAAAGGATATGATGGAAAAGAAGCAGAAGGAGTGCTCGTCCAAGAAAAAGAATACAAAGAAAAATTGTTGCAGATAGTTTGGTAGTTTCAAAATTTGTACTACCTTTGCAACCGCAAACGAGAAACAAGGTTCCTTGGATGAGTGGCTTAGTCAGCGGTCTGCAAAACCGTGTACGGCGGTTCGAATCCGCCAGGAACCTCTTAAAAAACTCTTGTAACTAACTGAATTTCAGTATATGTTACAAGAGTTTTTTCTTTTTAGGATTAGAAGGGGCTCACCGTAAAAATCTTGACTATGTTCCTCCCTTCAGGCATACTCGCTTACTTTGATTTAGTCAATCATGTCTCCTGAGCAACTTGCTTCATCCTCTTCCTTGAGGAAAAGTCTTCGATTCCTGAAAAATACTCCCATTTACATCTTCATTCCAAAGGCTTCTTTCCGGAAATAGAAGTACAAGACTTCCCCATTCGCGGCAAGACAGTATACCTTCGTATCAAACGTCGTCGTTGGGAAGATCCTGAAACAGGTCAGACCTATAGTCACGATTGGAAAAGAGGCCAGGGCAAAGCAGAGAAAGCTATGAGCCGGAGGTCTTTAGCAACGGGGATACTCTTAGGCAATTGTTGGCTAGAAGCCGGTATCTGCTGTTCAAGGTACCGGGCAAGTGGACGGACAGCCAAAAACGGAGGGCTGGAATTCTGTTCAAGCAATTCCCGGATATAAAGGCCGTGTGTTATTATGCGTTAAGATGGGGAAAGATTTTTACTGATTATATAGACAAGGATGTGGCGTGTGCCAAAAACTTAGAGGTGGGTGTTAAGAATAGAACTTTTATAATGGAAGTGTACTGTATCTAAGTACTTTTTAGTAGTTTTGCATAATAATGAAATCGAGAAATAAAATCTCTCTTTTAAGCAATAGATAGGATATATGAAACATATCTTCAATAAGGAACAATGCCAAAAAGCAACATTCATTCTTGAAAGCCCTTTGGCTAAACTGTCGGAACTTTACTCAAGCGAGATAAAAGACTTGGCTGTTGTATGGTGCTATTATTCGGGGAGAATAGAGGGTAATACCTATACCTATGTTGAAACAGAAGCATTGCTTAAGGACGGCATCACTTCCGAAAAAAAATATGAAGATGCTAAAATGCTGAAAAATCTATATAATACATTCATTTCCGAACTGGAATATATTCATCAAGAGAAAAATAAGGAGATTATAGATGAACGTACTCTTTTCAGACTTCATCAATCTATTTCCACAGGTTTGGTTTCTAATGAGGAATCAGGCTTTTTAAGGACACGTGCAGTTAGGATCAGCGGTACTGATTATGCTCCTCCAAAAGATTTGCAAGAAATAAAAAGTAAATTGGGAGAGATATTATATGAGCAAGACGTTTATACTAATCCATTGGAAAAGGCAGTTTTCTTACATTGTAATATTGCACGGCTGCAACCTTTTATAGATGGGAATAAAAGAACTTCTCGCATGATAGAAAGTGTTGTCATGATGAATGCTGATATTATTCCTGTATATTCAGCAAAAGATGCTGATATTTTGAATTACAGGAAAGGGTTGATTCGATTTTATGAAACGGGGGATTACACTAAGTATTCTGACTACTTTCTAAATAGGCAGTTGGAACGCATTAAAGAAATAGATATATAATTTAAATCAAGACTAATTTAGTCGAATGTAAGAACTGTATTTGCTAATTTCCTTGATAATCAATGATATTAGGGAAATTTTAAAAAAAACGCCAGGAACCTCTTAAAGAAAAGGGAGTAAAGGATCATATCTGAATTCGGGATCGTCCCTAAATTTTGAGGGATTATTTTATTATGCATGAGTCATAGCTACAATTCACTTTACAATTACCTCTGCTTACTCTATTCACAACCTACTTATGAAGATAAGAAGGATAAACAAAAGATATTTCGACTGTATAACGATTTGTTTTCTGAGCAAAAAGAATATCCGAATGCTTATCCGTGTGCTATAATGGGTGACGGATAATACCAATGCGGTCTTGTTACCTGATGAAGAAGACTCTACACGTTATATCGTTTATGCAGAGCCGAAAAAATAATATTTTTTTTACCATCCACTTTATCTATATAGGTACCAGTTCTTATTTCAGCTTTTCCAAGAAAAAAACTCTATTTATGCTTATGCTATTTGCATGTGCTGATTGTTTTCTTATTGCCAAACGTTACTTGCAGATTGTTTTAGTATTCACTCTGGAGTGGATGTCCCGATATGTACTGATTTTAGTGGTATAGATGCTTGATTTTTGATGTGCGAATTGGGGTACTTTATAAGTTCTTACCGTTTAAGTCCATATAAATTTAGGTTTTTCCCTATAAGTAATTATAGAATTCACAGATCGGGTATGATTTTCCTGCTTTACTTTTGTTGCAAACCTAAAAAAAACATCATGAAAAAGATTTTATTTATTCTATTTACAGTTCAGTTTATTCTGATCCCTCGGATAACAGGAAGTTATGGTGCAAATTCTATCGGAAATAATCATGGACATTCGGTAACTAATCAAGGAAAGAAAACCATCAAGAAAGACATCTTTGGAGATACTGTCATTGAGGACAATCACGGTAATAGGAAAACCATTAAGAAAGATATCTTTGGAGATACTGTCATTGAGGACAATCGCGGTAATAGGAAAACTATCAAGAAAGACATTTTTGGAGATACTGTCATTGAGGACAATCGCGGTAATAGGAAAACTATCAAGAAAGACATCTTTGGAGATACTGTCATTGAGAACAATTGCGGTAATAGGAAAACCATTAAGAAAGACATCTTTGGAGATACTGTCATTGAGGACAATCGCGGTAATAGGAAAAGCATCAAAAAAGATATCTTTGGAAATACTGTCATTGAAAATAATAAAGGTTATAAAAAGACCATTAAGACAGATATATTCGGTAATAAAATAATCGAAGATAATCATGGGAAAAAGCAAATTATTAAAAAAGATATATTCGGGAATGTTATTATTGAGAATTACTAAGACATCTATCTAAGTATGATAAAGAGCAGGACTTGCAGTGTGGACTTATGCTCAGAATCAAAAACATTTTTTATATAATATCAACAACAATAGACTGATAATGACACGGACTATGGAGTATTACTGTTAACTGCTTCTCAGCGTGAGGATGACGAGGAAAAGAAAGAAAATCCGATACCGGAAAATTTTGTTTTTTACAATTGAACCTGAGGCCGTAGCATTGGCTGCAAGTGAATTTTGTCAATCTTGTGGATTCTCCTAATATGTCTGTTTTTTATATATTGGCTTCGAAAATTAGACTGAGTCAGTTTAAAAATGGAGGTGTGCCGGGATGTACTTTCCCGCCTGGTCAGCATTTTCGGCACGCCCCCATTCATGTATCTACTTTTATTCCAGAATAAAGATGAATCCTTTGTCTTTGGGAACTTTTATTTTATCTTTTGGCGACAGGCTGAATCCTTCCTGGAAACCTTTGATGTCAGGAGCCGTCAGCCTGGCTTTATCAGCGTCAATGCCCAGTTTCTCCCAATCTATCTGCAGTTTTATATCACTGTCTTTTTTTGCCCAACTGGCAATGGCAATCATTACTTTGCCATCTTTCACAAACGAGGTTGCCAGAATGTCATTGCGTCCTGTCTTCACTGGATTGTAGGATACCCAATAGCCCATCATGCGGCTGTCTTTTATGCCGAATGCATCCCACACCTTCCAGAGTTGTGAGGGGATGGATTCCATTGGTTCGCGTGCGGTCATCCCGTACAGCATGCCCCGATAAGGATTGCCGCCATCCTGCAACATTTCGCTCATCATGCCGAAGGGGATACCCGATACATCTGTCAGCCAGTATTCCGGTGACTTTTCGTATTTAAAGTATTCTCCAAACCAAAGGCGGTCCAGGTAAGGCATGTGCTCCATGTAAAGGAATATGCTGTTGATGTAACCGTCGGCCGGATTGAACTGATTGGCTGAATGGACATCGATGCGCGGATCGGGACGGTTACTTTCCAGTACCCGGCGGATGCGTTTCATCGTGTTACGATCGAAAGCCAAGTCATCGATATAGACTCCGTCGATGCCGACATTTTTTGTCAGCCAGTTCAGTCCTTCCACATAGAAGTTGTGCCAGCGTGAAATGCCGGTGTTCACGATTGCCGCATCCTTGTAAGCATCTACAAACCAGGCTCCGATGTAGTCGCCGTCCAGATGTTCCTGTAGCCAGGCATAGCCTCCTCCCTTGCCCGGTGAGAAGATTTCGTGTCCAAGGCTCTTCAGGGCAAACAGCTCCGGTGCATGGTTCGTCAGTTCGCGTACCGTATAGTATATTTTCACTTTATATCCTTTGGCATGCGATTCGTCTACGTACTGCTTCATGAAGGCAGGGCGGAAGAAAGGATAGTTGATATGCGGATTCACCGCATTGCCGTGATGCAGGTTGATAACGTTTGCTCCTGTTTCTCCCACAACGTCTACAGCCTGGTAGGCGTGTGCGTCGCCCTCTTTCAGTTTCTCGGCAGGCTGGTATCCGTGGTAGTAGCGGTCGGTCCATTGCTTCATCGTGTCGATGGGCTTGAAGGGAGTTACCAATACCAAGAAGTCGAAGTTCAGCTCTTCGCCCTTTTGGAGGGTACGGCTGCCACTGTATGTCTTGATGTCTACCTGGTTTCCTTTCTCTTTATAGCTGATGCCGCCTTTACCGTCGTTAAACCAGGATGGAGGCATGTTCAACGGTTGCATTTTGTAGAAGTTTGTGTTTAGCGGACGGCGATAGTTCTCTGCACGGAACAGGCATTGCATGCCGGCGTTTACATCGCCAAACCAGAAACCTTCCTGATTCCGTTCCACATTCCATTTCCATTGGTCGCTTTTCGGGCGCAGTGAGCCTTCATAACCCATTCCCAAACGATATTTGGCCGTTGTTGCCGGCATGGAAGTTAACAGGGCTATATCGTCTACCGATGTATTTTCGGCAGCCTTTACTTTGATCTGATAATTCATGAAACCATCGAATTCCATACTTGCAAGTACTGTTATCTCCAGTGCCCCTGCTTTTCCGGTAGCGGTCCAGCTTACCGTTCCGTCTTCCTTCTTGCCGAACTTTAGCGGTGAAGTGATGGTGACGGGCAGTGGCTTTCCATTCTGGCGAATGACAAATTCCATCGGTTGTGACAGAATGTCTTTGGGTTCTTTGCCTATGGAAGTCATCTCTTCGGTGAAGTAACTCCGGATGGAAGCCGGCAGTCCCAGTTCGCCGGCAGTGACGCTGCGTCCCAGCACGCTGATTGTACGGTCTGCCACCTTTATCGGAATGAATGGATTCACCGGCCGGTTATTGACTGCATACTGTGAATTCAGCCAGCGCAAACGTGACAAACGCCACAAGTCTCCGTCTCCTTTGTCCACCAGTACGTTGTCCGACAGGTTAATGGCTATGTTCACTTCCTGTGAAGCACCGCTCAGGTCGCTCACGGTGACCGTGCCCCGGTAGATCCCTCTGCCGGCATGTTCCGGCATCTGGATGCCGATCCATAAAGGTTGTACACGGCCTTTACCGACGTTTACCTCCGGATGTATCGGGCGTCCCAGCCAGTCGGTTCCTTCCGTGTTGAAACACGTAAGAGCCGATGCAGGTATACTTTCGTTCCTTCCTTTCAGGTCGGTAAAGGTTACTTTGACTCCGTTCACCGGATTCTTGAATGCCCACAGTCCCAGTTGCAGCACATAGTATTCGTTCAGATCCGCTTCACCGAAAAACTCGCCTGTGGCTCCTTGCGTCACCTGGCGGTATGACAGATCATCGAACATGCGGATGGGATATTTACGGTCTTCGGGCAACAGCAGGAAAGGCTTGTTGCTGTTAGCATCGATCAATGCCTGCTTCTCCTGTGCTGTGGCGATGATTTCCATCGGATAGAAGCTGTTGAAACTGCCCAGCGATTCGAAACGTACCAGCTTGGCTTGTACCGCCTTTCCGGCCGGAGTGGCTTTACAGGTTGCTTTCCATTGCGGATCCGCCTTATCCGGTTGCTGAGGATAGTTTACTTTCGGATAGGGCCCTCCCGAGGTGTGGTAGGGGAGGTAGTACACATAATAATCTCCGGCATTTCCGCTTGCGTCAAATCGGATGCGTCCGTATTCACGGTTGATTTCCACCGGAAGTACATTGTCTACCGCTTTGCCGGTAGATGCATTGATCACAATAATCCCTTTTTGTTCGGGATTGGCGTCACGTCTGCGCCAGGGGATATAAGCTTCCGCTACGGAGGCGGGAGTGTTCACGGAAACAATGGCGCGATGGTTACCCAGTGTGTCGGGTGTCCAGTAGTTTTCGCCGTAAAACGAGGCTTCGGGGACGAAGTCTTGAGTCGCTGCCGGAAGGGTTAACAAAGCTGACAGTGCCCATAAAAAGAGTTTCTTCATAATGTTTATCTAATAACTATGTGCAAATTTACAAAGAATCATTTATGGATTTGGCAGATCGGCCGTTTTTTTATTATAAACCGTTTCTGCCCAAAAGCCTGTGTGGTAATCGGGTATGCGATTAGCGATGTTTCGCTCCGATTATCAGGAAGAATCTTTTTGTGGGAAAAATATTTTTTATATTATCTTTGCGCCCTCAAAATGAATAAACCCTACACTATGAACAGAAAGCAAATTCTGTGTATCTCGCTTCTGGCATTCTCGCTGTGTGCCTGTCAGGATGATGATACAGCCGATATTCTCGATGCTTTTGGCACTCCGCCTGCTTTGACGAAGATGACGGCACAAGAGTTTCTCGATCAGGGAGAACAGATGTTTGAAGATGGCGAAAGCGTGGACGAGATTGTTTCCGCCGATCGTGCCTTCTATGTGAATAACCCCTTTAATGTTTCGATGGCGGATGGAAAGCTCCGGCTGTTCAACAGCATGGCGCACGATTTCAAGGAAGTCTCCCTTTGGCTGACGATGCCCCATTTGCGTGACACCATCCAATTGATGCAATTTGAGGAAGTCCCCGGTTTTTATAACATCAAACTTGATTCTCCATTGAAAATGGGAGAGGTCGTCTATGCTTCGAAGAGTGGAAAGCCTGTCCGTGTGAATAATCTGGCACTACTGTCGCCCGACCAGTATGAATTGCTGCTTTCGTGCAACGACTCCGTATTCGATATGCTGAAGACCATCAAGATGAAAACCCGTATCCAGATGGGAAAGTACGGCAGTGGAAACTGGGGAGTCATGACAGCAAATGCAGCCCGCTACTATGCCACATCGGCGGTGAATATGGCTGTCATGTTCAGTTCCGAAATTTTTCGTGATTCATTGATGAACTACAAAGGTAGCATTCACAATGATGCAGGAAAGGAGATCGACCGTGAAGGGCTACTGAATTCAATTCTCAATAAACAAAGTCTTGTGTTCGGAGTGGTTACCGGTTCCGGTATCGCCGGGCTCGGTGGAGGAAATGCTTTGGGATTGCGTGAAGAATATCTGGCCGGATTCTTCTACCAGAACCGGGTGGCAATCGATTGCAACTGGGTGCTTCATGTCTGGATTCACGAGCTAGGGCACTGTCTGGGCTATGGTCATTCTAGCAGCCTGTGTTACGGGTCGGTGCCCGATGAAATAGTACCGAAAGTGTATCGCTACATGATGAAGCACCGCATGCTGCCTTATATCATCAATCCCTTTAAGAGTTACAATGATTATAATCCCGGCATCAATGATGCCGACAATCCCGACATAGAGCTATGATGAAGAGACATAACATACTGACGGTACTGGCAGTCCTGCTGCTCACCTTTGCCGCATGCGATAAAAATAGTGCCCCCGGATTCAGTTTCACGACCGACTCCATCCTTACATTGACTTTCGATAAAGAGCTGGATGCCGCCTTTGTCGGAGTGGGGACCCAAAATTACAATCCGGTGGGAATGCGGCGTTCGGGAGATACTCTTTTCATTGCCAACCGTGCCGAAGGTTCTGACGGTGTGTGGGTGGTACGCGCTTCGACCGGGGAGTTGCTTTATTCGCTGACCGGCTGGACCTACAACGGGAAAAACGAGAAGTTCGACAATCAGGTGATGGATGTGGCGGTCAGCAGCGATTACATCTTTGTGGTGAACCGTTCATCCCGGATCGACCTGTTCCGACGGAACGATTATTCGTATGTGACCACCATCGGGCGTACCGGATGGCAGTCGAGTTCTCTGTTGCAATGCGAAGCGGCCGAAGTGGCCGGTGATAAATTGTTCATCCGTGACAAACAGAAGATTAAAGTGGTGCAGATTTCAGATTGTACGCCTGAAAATCGTTTTAAGGTTCCTGTCTTTGCTCAGAATACGGACAGTACGTCTTCTAATAACGGTTTTAATCTTGAGTCCGTCGCGCGGCATGAAGGCTTGATCTATGTGTCCGACTACGAAACCTCACGCATCCTGGTGATCGATCCCGCCACCGTGGCGGTCAAGGGAGAGCCGGTACGCTTTTTGCGCTCTTATCGCATGCCGAACAAACCGCTCAGTATGGGATTCTTTCAGAACGAAATGTATGTTGTCTGCGCAAATAACCGCATCGTGAGAGTAGACCTCCGTACCGGGAAAGAGCTCGGCTCTTATTCATCCTTTGCCGGAGGAGTGGGGCTGGGAACTCCCGGACGCCTCTTGTTCCATAATGATACATTCTATCTTGCAGGACGCAATGCCAATGCTCCCCGGCTGATACAGGGGAAAGTTATGTTTGTTGAAATATCCGAGCTGGACTAAAAAAATGAATAATTACGATTCGCTGCAGATTATGCAGGTTTGTACACTCCTCTATATCCGGATGACGGTTTAAGAGAAGAAAACTTTCTGTGTCGTCTGTGGTGAGAAAACAATCAAGCATGAATTTGAAATTTTTATATCTGTTATTATTGATATCTGCCCTGTGTATATCCTGTTCCAAGGACGAAGAACCTTCGGATAAGGGCAGTACTTCTCCCCAAGAGCCGATTTACACCACCTTTACAGATGCCGGCGAAGTGGTTGTTCCCGGAGTGCTTCCGGCCAATTTCACTCCCCGGTCCGTACGGGTCAAGGGGGACACTTTGTTTGTTGCCAATACCAATGCCGCCGACCGTTCCGTGCTGTTGCTGAACCTGACGACAGGCGAACTGATCGGACGTATCGATTCATGGGTACGGAAAGGTGTCAAAGAGACCTTTAATGCCGAGATAGGCGACATGGCTGTTTCTGACCGTTATATCTTTGTGGGTATGTACAACTCCCGTATTAATATTTTTGACCGTCGCACCCTTCAGTTTGTCAATGCCATCGGGCGTTCAGACGGAAAGTGGGGAGACGATATTTATAGCATGACCCATTGTTACGGACTTCGTGAGTGTGGCGAGAGACTGATGGTGCGTGATAAAAATACCATTCGCGGCTATTGGATTTACGAAGCCGTTACCGAACCTGCGTTCCGGGTTCCCTGGATCGGAAAGGTGAAAGTGTCCGAAGGAGTCGGATATGACTATCAGGCCCGTATCCATGGTATGGCAGAGTATGATGGGCGTATGTATCTGACCGATTGGTACAACAAGAGTGTGCAAGTGTTCACTCCGTCGAAAATGGAGATCGTGTTCGGTGAAGAGACACATATCACTTCCGATGCCGTGTTTAAGTACGATGATATTCAACCGCTCGGACTGCTTGCCTACGGAGGCGAATTACTGATGTCGGTACAGAAGAGTGGGAAAATACAGCGTTATGATCCGGAGACAGGAGACCTGCTCGGAGTGCTGGCCGAGTTTCCGGGTAAGGAGATCGGGCGCATGGAGATAGCCCGGGGAATGCTTTACTACATTGACCTCAAAGCCGGGAAACTGATGAAGGCAAAAGGAGAATAAAGAACGACGAGAGTGTGTCATGACTCACCACAGAGCAATCTGTGGTGAATACGAGTTTCGACACACCCTCGTTCTTTCATCTGCATGTCCTATCCGAAGCAGAAGTAATACTCAGAACCGTCGCTGACATAAAAAGAATCTGCTTTCTTTTCGATAAAAGAACTGTTCTCTTTTGCCAACCATCCGACAGCAGGCATTACATCGTCTATATTCAGGCAGGTCAAGCTGCAAAGTTCTTTCACAGAGACTTTTCTTGCATGTATAAGTATTCGTCATACTTTTCTGGAGTTTTCTCCGATTTTCACTTTTTCCATATTACTATTTATAGCCTATTTAAATCATATTTGGTGGTGAATTCTTTATCTCCAAGTTGATAATTGTCCTTTTTGCTTGCTTTAATAAGAAAAAACAGACACCGACTGAATAAGATAACTCAAGTTTTGGAAGTGAATTTACACCGTCTGAACCGGTATCTTCATCCTTATACTTTTCTTCAATTAACATTGTTAACGCCTTTTACAGGTTGTCAGGTTCTTGTGCGCAAATAACAAGTCTTTTGCATTTAAAGAACTTCTTATTCACATCCAAAGAACAAGCTTTAACTCTGTGTTAAAACAAAGCTTTTGAAGACAGAAATCTTACTTTTTAAAGATGTTGATTTTCAGATAGTTTAGCCTAAGATTCGCTTCTTCACCTCACGAATGGACACTTCGGGCGAAAGCCGGGATACTTGCTTTTTTGTCAACTATAAACGAGGGCTTGCACTTCCGAAAACTGAATTAGATTCCATGAGTAAAAGAAAACTTACCACCAAACTTGACGAAGAACCTGTTTTCTAAAGTAGGTGTCGTCTCGCGCGTAAGGAGAAATTTTTTTGTGTAAATGATAGGAGGCTAGGGTACTTACCTATTGGACTACAAACAGATACGTAATATAAAGTAGATGGAAGAAAAGGGGAGGGGTGTTTCAAAAAACGTTCGTTTATAAACACAAAGGTAAGGCACATTTTTATAACAACAAAATATTTTTATAAATAAATTGAGTTTTTCTTTCTTTATCTATTTTAGTGTACTGATTATAAGAGTATTATATACATGAAATAGAATCTTTATATATGTGTTTTTTCTATAAGAACATGATTTTTAGAAAAGGTCGAAAAAAGGTGTTCCAAAAGACGAACGTTTTTTGAAACAATTTCATTCGTTTTACCACTAAAAATAGTTTCGGAAATTCTTACGGTTTGAATGGGAAAAGATGTCTCGTCCAAACCGCGTAGCGCACCCGAAAGTAACCTCTCGATTTTTAATATCCACTAATAAATGTCTGAACAACAGGAGTATTGGTTTGCCGCTCGGACAAAGAAGGATCAGGAGTTTTCTGTTCGCAATGCTTTAGAAAAGCTTGGAATAGAATACTTTCTTCCAACACAATTTGTCATCCGTCAACTGAAATATCGTCGTCGTAGGGTAGAAGTTCCTGTTATCAAGAATCTTATTTTTGTCCGGACCACGAAAGACCGTGCCTGGTCTATCACGAAGGATGATCATGTTCCTCTTTATTATATGAAGGATCTCTATACCCATACTTTGTTGATCGTTCCCAACAAACAGATGGAAGATTTCAAGTTTGTGATGGATTTAGCTCCGGAAAATGTAACTTTTGATGATCTTCCCCTTACCGTTGGTACAAAAGTGCAGGTCGTCAAAGGAGAGTTTTGTGGCATTGAGGGCGAATTGTCCAGCCTTGCCAACCGTACTTACGTAGTGATTCGTATCCACGGAGTTCTTTCTGCCAGTGTCAAAGTACCTAAAAGTTACCTTCGTATTCTTTCAGCGTAATTCGTAATTTCAAAATTATATGAATCAAGTCCAAAATCTGCAACACATTGCCCGTGAGTTGCTTTATTTGGGTATGGATGGTTCTCCCATCTATACCGATCATTTCCGTCAACTGAACACCGAAGTTTTTCGCTTGTCCGAAGCCCTTTTCTCTATGAAAGGTGCCACATCCGAGGAAGAAGCAGCGATTTGTCTGTCCCTGTTAATGGGCTATAATGCTACCATTTACAATGATGGCGACAAAGAATCTAAGATACAAAGCATTTTAGATCGCTCTTTTGCCGTATTGGACCATCTTCCCGCTTCTCTATTGAAATGCCAATTGCTGACTTATTGCTATGGCGAGGTATTCGAGGAGGATTTAGCACAAGAAGCACATCAAATAATGGATAGCTGGAAAAATAGGGCACTTTCAGAAGAAGAATTGGAAGTGATGGAGACATTGCAGACAATGGAAGATAATCGGTATCCGTGTAGCGAGATAGAATCTATTTAACTATTTTAAATATGATTCAAATGTATTTATCTTAAATATGTGGCTGTTCTTCTTTATATCCTTTTACATTCTTTTTATAGCTTTCTTATTACATATACTGCCGAGTGGTGGAGGTAGAGTAATTCTAGCTGATAAATCATCTATATACTGGATTAAAAAGAAAACAGTATTTTTGTTTTTTTGTTTGACATTTTTATGTTTATTATCAGCTTTAAGATCGGTTAATGTAGGTAATGATACACATAACTATTTAGACATATATAAAAACATACATAGTTTCGATGGAGAAAGTTACGAGGGGCATTTCGAAATAGGATATATGCTACTTAACTTGTTGCTTAGATCTATTTCAGAAGAGCCTCAAACTATACTTATTGCCACTAGTATCATTATATTTGTGGGCTATGGACGCTTTATTTTTAAGTATAGTAAAATTGTTTGGTTGAGTGTTTTTCTCTTTTTTACTAATGGATTTTTTACCTTTGCATTGAGTGGAATTAGACAAAGTATCGCTATTATTATTTTATTGGTATCTTATGATTATTTAAGGGTAAATAAACTTGTCAAATTTTTGGCTATTGTAGTATTAGCATCACTTTTTCATTCTTCAGCAATTTTGTTTTTATTTGCGTATCCTATTTGTAATTTGAAATGGAACTCTTCGTCTTTGTTCCTGATAATATTCATTGGAGGGCTTTTTTATGCTGGATTTGATATATTATTATCGTATGTTTTTGAAATATTTACTACTTATCAATATTATGATGGAAGCATGTATTTTGGAGATACCCGATTAGCTAGCATAATGAATTTATCAATAGGGTGTTGTATACTATTATGTTGCCATGCATTGATTTTTTTTACGAAGAATCGAAAGTACTATATTACAGATAAAAATACAATATGTGTTGATGATGAAAAAATGCTTTTTTTAGTATTAATTGCTGTAATAATTCTTTTTATCTCTCTAAAACTTAATTTGTTTGATCGAGTTGCATTATATTTTAATGTCTTTTCTATTGTTGTATTGCCTAATTGCGTAAGAAAAATAAAAAAAACGGGTGTAAGATTATTCTTTTGCCTAGTAATAGTTATACTCTTTTTTACTTATGCATTGACTATACAATTATTGCGTCCTGAGTGGAATAAAATTTATCCGTATACTTTATATTTTAATTTATGAGAAAGATTGTTTTATTTGATACTTCTATTGCTACTTTAAATATAGGTGATGAAATAATAATGTCATCTATACGGAAAGTACTAAAAGATTTTTTGATTAACAGTTATTGTATAAATTTTCCATCGCATACTCCTCCTTTTACGTTATTACAACGTATTTATCGTCGAAAAACTATGTTGTTTTACGATAATATCGATTATAAGTTTGTTTGTGGTACAAATTTACTTTATACTAGTATGTTCAGACCTTTGCCTAATTGGAATATAAATATTTTTAATTTTAGAATTGCAAAGAATTCGATTTTGTTAGGAGTTGGTATGGGGAAAAATAGTAACTCTATAGATTTATATACAAAGTATTTATATAAAAAAGTTCTTTCTAAAACATTTGTACATAGTGTGCGGGATGAAAAGACTAGGAAAATGTTAAATGACTTAGGCTTTAAAGCTTTAAATACAGGATGTCCGACGCTTTGGTTATTAACGGACTCTCACTGTAAAAAGATACCTCATAATAAATCTCAATCTGTTGTTTTTACCTTAACTCACTACGCATATGCTAAAGATATGATACTTGATAAAGAGATGATTGCTATTCTTCGTCGTAATTATGATACAATTTATTTTTGGCCACAATGTGTTGATGATTTAGCCTATTTAAATGAATTGAATGAAAGTGAGGGTATTATAGTACTGCCCTCCAATTTGGAAAGCTATGAAAGAATTTTGCAAACAGCAGATATCGATTATGTTGGCAATCGATTACATGGCGGTATATATGCGTTACAGAATAAGAAAAGGACTATAATAATTTCAGTTGATTATCGTGCAGAAGAGATGCATAAAACATTTAATATACCATGTATTTCTCGGTGTCAAATGGCGGAGTGTTTAGAGAGTAAAATTCAGTCATCTTTCGAAACACAAATCACAGGATTGGATTTTGAAAAAATTAATAACTGGTTAGGGCAGTTTATATAATTATGAGTGGTTTCAAACAGCTTTACTCAGATACTTTAATATTCGCTATAGGGAGTTTTGCAACTAAGTTGCTAATGTTGGCATTAATGCCTCTTTATACATTTGCACTTACAAAAGAGGAATTTGGCCTTTCTGATTTGTTGAATAATTCTTTAGAGTTGCTTATGCCTATATTAACCTTATGTATTTCAGATGCTGTTTTTAGATTTTCAATTGATAAAGATACAGATTTGGTTAGTGTATTTTCTAATGGCCTTTTCTTTTTATTATTAACTTCTTCCGTTTTCTTGTTTATATTACTATTTATAAATTATTTCTTTGATTTTTCTTATTGGATTTATTTCTTTTTCTTATATATAACTGGTGCTTTTAAGCAACTATTTGCTCAATTTACCAGAGGGATTGGCTATACTAAATTATTTGCAGTGAGTGGCATTGTAGGAGCAATAGCATTGTTGGGAAGTAATCTGATTACACTTTTATGGTTTAAAATGGGAGTAGCTGGGTTTCTACTTAGTTATATTATTTCTAATATTATTTCTGTTGTTTTTTTGTTTTTTTTTGTTCATTTAAACTCTTTTGTTTTTTTTAGATCTTTCAAGTTAAGGCCATTAAAAGAAATGCTAACCTACTCTTTTCCTTTGATACCCAATATGCTATCTTGGTGGTTTACTAATGTCTCAAGTCGCTATATTGTGATGTTATATTGTGGGATGGGAGTAGCTGGTAGCTTTTCGGCAGCAAGTAGGTTACCTGCTATGGTAAATATACTGTCATCTGTTTTTCAGCAGGCATGGCAATTATCTTCGGTTCGGGAATATAATAAAGACAGTTCAGAGGCATTTTATACAAAAGTTTTTGAATATTATTCTGCATTTATACTAATAATAAGTTCATTAGTGATATTATTTATGCCATTATTAGCCAAGTTTTTTTTAGTTGGTGATTTTTATGATGGTTGGGTGTATGTGCCTTTGTTAATGCTTTCTGGGGTACTTGGTTGTTATTCCGTTTTTTTTGGAACTTTTTATCTTGTTATAAAAAAGAATAAGATGATTATGCTATCTACACTAGTTGGTGCAGTAATAAATGTTCTTGTTTGTACTATTGGTATTCCCTTGATAGGAGTTTATGGAGCGTTAATTGCTAATGTTTTAAGTTATTTGATTATTGTAGTTATTAGATTTATAGATACAAGACGGATTGTGCGTTTAAATATAAATTTTTATAGACTTTTGGGAGGATTTGTATTAATTTTATTACAAGCGGTATTATTTACTTTAAATTTAAAAGTAACTATTGGAATAGGTTGTTTATTATCTATAACTATTATAATCATAAATGCTTCTTTACTTTTTTCTCTTTTTAAATTTTTATTGATTTTGGTTCGAAAAAAATAAGTGTGATGAAAAAAATTCTATTAGTATATGGTGATATACGTACTGTCAATATCGGAGATTATATACAAAGTCTTGCTGCAAAACAATATTTTGATGATGAAGATTATGAATTAGTTAATCGGGATGAATTGGGGTTATATTCAGGTGTACCTGCTAAAGTTATAATGAATGCTTGGTTAACATACAAACCTGAAAACTGGCCACCTTCAAATAAGATAACTCCTCTTTTTGTGGCTTTACATATTAATTCTTCTGTAGAGAAGATAATGTTATCTCCTGAAAATATTGGTTATTTTAAAAAGTATGAGCCGATAGGGTGTCGAGATATATATACTATGAATTTATTTAAAAGTAGAGGGGTTGATGCCTATTTTTCTAGTTGTCTAACTACAACTCTTGATTTGACATATAAGGTTCCTAAGCACAGAGAAGGTATATATATTGTTGATCCATTAGCTTATATGCCAAACGGAAAAGGGGTAATAGAAATTTTAAAGACTCTTTTTCAAACTATTTTAAATGTAAAATCAGTTTTACATATAATAAGAAACTATCGGAAAAATAATAAGTACGAACTTCGTTTGTCTAAGATCGGAGTCGGACGAATCTTATTAATAACAAAATCTTACTTGTTTTTACGTAAGCTTTTAGATAAAGATGTATTTGATCAAGCTATTTTTATTACTCAATATCATGAGGGGAATGAATATAAATCTGAGGAAGAAAGATTTTTGCGAGCCAACGAACTGTTAAGAAAATATGCTTCAGCAAAATATGTTATAACGTCAAGAATCCATTGTGCTTTACCTTGCTTGGGATTTCAAACTCCTGTTATATATATCCGAAATTTAGAAGAAGGGAAAAAAAGTACTTGTAGATTAGGAGGTTTAGGTGATTTCTTTAATGTGGTCGAAGTCCAAAATACAAAAATTATTTCTAAATTCTTTGATGGTAAATTAAAAGCTGATTTCTGTTTTAAAAATAAGGATACATATAAAATATATCATGATGCTCTTATTGAGAAATGCTTGAATTTTATAAAAAATGGGAAATAAGATACGTGTATTACATGTTGTTGGGACGAGACCTATTGGAGGAATTGGATCTTTATTGAAAAACATAAATAAAGTTATAGATTTAGAGTCTTTTGAATTTATTTACGCTTTTTCTTCTAGTGAACTCATAGGAGACTTTGATAAACAGGTAGAAAAATATAATTCTTCAGTTGTTGTTTTCCCTTCATATAAGATAAGAAATATTTTTAGATATTTGAAACAAATAAAACACTTCTATAAAACGAATGCTTCACATATTGACATATTACATGTGCATAGTCCTAATACTGGTGTATTAGATTTATATTATGCGAAGAAATATGGTATTACAATAAGAATTTTGCATAGTCATAGTACAAAATATTCAGGTAAAAAGATAAACGCTATAAGAAATTATATATTACAACTTCCTGTAAAGAAATTGGCCACTCATTATTTTGCTTGTAGTTTGAAAGCTGCCGAATTTTTATTTGGTAAAAATAATATAGGAAATACTTCCATTATTCATAACGCAATATTTCCTAATTCTTTTTTATTCAGTGAAGAAGTTAGGAATAGGTATAGGTTTGATTTGGGGATAGCAGATACAAATTTCGTTATCGGACATGTGGGTAATTTTACAGAAGAGAAAAATCATTTCTTTTTATTGGATGTCTTTAGAGAAGTCTATACTAAAAATAGTAAGGCGATTTTGTTGTTAATAGGTTCGGGAACTTTAGAAAATCAAATTAGACATAGGATCAAAGAACTTGAGCTGGAAAAAGCTGTATTAATGTTAGGAAGGCGTGCAGATGTGCATAATTGGTTACAAGCTATGGATATTTTTGTATTTCCTTCTGTCTTTGAAGGATTACCTCTAACATTAATTGAGGCACAAACAGCTGGATTACATTGTATTGTGTCTAGTAATATCACAACAGAAACCAATATAACAAATTATATAGAGTACCTAAATTTAGAATCATCTTCGAAATTTTGGGCAGAGTCTATACTGAAATATTGTAATGGGTATAATCGTGAAAATATGGAAGAACAGATTTCAAAAGCTGGATATGACATTAGGACGGAAGTTACTATGTTAGAGAAATTATATTTTGATTCTTTGAACAATAGAATTTAATTTATTTATAGCTTATGTTAGCAGTATTAATGTCTATATATCAGAAGGATCAACTGTTGCATGTAAAAGAGGCTCTAAATAGTGTTATAAATCAAACCTATTTATTTTGCCATATTTATATTCAAATAGATGGTCCTGTAAATAATGAAATAATAGAATTTTTACATTCATGTACAAATTCTGTATTTTTTGTTTATGAACGGGATAAAAATAGAGGATTGGCTGTTTCGTTAAATGAGTTATTGAATATCGTTCTTACAAAAGAATACGAATATATTGCTCGTATGGATGCTGATGATATTTCCATGCCGGAACGTTTTGTGAAGCAGATCGCATTTATGAATTCACATCCGGATATTGATTGCCTTGGTACTTGGGCAATAGAAATTGATGATGACGGAAAAGAATATTTTCGAAAAAAAATGCCGATAACTCATGAAGAATGTTTGGAACTGTTTAAAAAGCGGGATTGTATGATTCATCCTACTGTGATGTTTCGACGTTCATATTTTGAGAAAGCTGGTTTATATCCCGAAGACACCTACTTTGGAGAAGATACTATGATGTGGGCTAAAGGTTTTAAAAGTGGATGTAAATTTGCCAATGTACCCGAATATCTGTTTAAGTTTAGATTGGATTCAAACTTCTTTGAAAGAAGGCGGGGGTGGAAACATGCAAAATCTATTTATACTTTACGTCATCGTGTTAATAGAATGTTAGGGTTCGGATGGAAGGAAGATTGTTATGCATTGCTATATGCTATGGCCAAATTAATGCCTAAATCTATTCTTGACATAATCTATAAAACAGTACGTTGATTTTACTTTTCTTATAAAACATAAACTCATGAAAATACCTTTTTCACCACCTTATATTGACGAGGCGGTCATCAACGAAGTCGTTGATTCGTTACGTTCCGGTTGGATCACATCCGGTCCGAAAGTGAAGGCTTTGGAGGAAGAAATTAAATCTTTCTCAGGAGCAAAAGAAGTGCTTTGTGTCAATTCCTGGACATCAGGAGCTATTATGATGTTGCGTTGGCTGGGAGTGAAGGAGGGCGATGAAGTGATTGTTCCTGCCTATACTTATAGTGCAACGGCATTGGCAGTGCTCCATGCCGGAGCCAAACCGGTAATGGTGGATTCCGGAACTGATTTTAATATTTCGGTGGAGGCTGTTCGTAAAGCTATTACTCCTAAAACAAAGGCGATTATACCCGTAGATATTGCTGGTTTTCCCTGCGATTATGAAAGAATCATGGCACTGGTGCAGGAACCAGAAATGGTAAAACTGTTCCGTTCGGAATCTCCTGTGCAAGAAAAATTGGGACGCATCTTGGTGATGAATGATGCTGCCCATTCTTTGGGAGCACGTTACAGTAGCCGTCAGCGTACCGGTTGTGAAACTGATGTGGCTATCTTTTCACTTCATGCCGTGAAAAATGTGACTACTGCCGAAGGTGGGGCCATTTGCCTGAATCTGCCTAAGCCGTTCGATAATACGGAGTTGTATAAAGAGCTACGGATGACAAGCTTGAACTGCCAGACCAAGGATGCTTTTTCGAAATCTAAAGCCGGAGGATGGCGTTATGATATTGTCGGTTTCGGGATGAAAATCAATATGGCCGATGTAAATGCCGCCATAGGACTGGCACAGATACGAGAATATCCGGAATTGCTGAAAGAACGAAAGCGGGTGTTTAATGCTTATAGCGATGCTTTTTCGGCTTGTGACTGGGCCATCGTTCCGCCTTCTGTGGATGGGGAAAAGGAAAGCTCTTATCACATTTATGCTTTGCGTATTAAGGACTTTACCGAAGAACAACGAGACCGGATGATTGATGAAATCGCTAAAAGTGAAGTGGCTGTCAATGTGCACTTTATACCGATGCCGATGTTGTCGTTCTTCAAATCGATGGGATATGATATAAAGGATTATCCACAGGCTTATCAGAACTTTAAGAGCGAAATATCATTGCCGATATATCCCCAATTGGATAGTGAAAAATTGAATTTCATTATTGAAACTGTAAAGGCGGCCTATGCGACCGTGATTGCAGAAAACCGATAGTATATTTACAAACACTAAATAGATAAGTTGCTTGATCCGTTTTTTTGATATCGTTTTTTCCCTTTTGGGAATTCTTCTGCTTTCTCCCGTTTTTCTTCTTCTTTATATAGCCATTTGTCTCGAAAGTAAAGGAGGTGGTTTCTATAAACAGCTCCGTGTGGGAAGGTACGGAGGGGATTTTTATGTTTATAAATTTCGTTCGATGCGTGTAGGGGCTGATAAAAAGGGGTTGATAACGGTAGGAGGGAGAGATCCGAGAATAACTCGTACCGGATACCTGATCCGGAAGTATAAATTGGATGAATTGCCTCAGTTGTTTAACGTACTGAAAGGAGATATGAGTCTGGTGGGGCCCCGTCCTGAGGTTCGTAAGTATGTGGATTTATATACCGATGAACAAAAGAAAGTATTGAGTGTACGTCCGGGGATTACGGATTATGCTTCTATTGAGTATGTAGATGAAAATATGATTCTTGGAGAGGCTTCGGATCCTGACAGAGCATATATAGAACAGATTATGCCCGATAAGATACGGTATAATATGAAATATATCTGTAATCGTTCGGTGAAGGAATATTTTAAAATTATATTTCTGACATTTTGGAGCATCATTCGTTAGGTATGTTTTTAAGGAAACTGGGGGAAGTTCTTCTTTTTGTTTTCGTACCCTATTATGTGAGAAAGAATAAGGAGTAGACGGAAGTTTTGAAGAGAAGTTAATTCAATAAAAAAGAAAGGATCGGCAATTGCCGATCCTTTCTTTTTTATTGAGCCTCTTGTCGGATTCGAACCAACGACCCCGAGATTACAAATCACGTGCTCTGGCCAACTGAGCTAAAGAGGCGTCATTTCTGTTTTGCGGGTGCAAAGGTAGGAAAAACTTTTAAACTTGCAAATACTTTGAAAAAAAATGCTTCATAAAAATAGTGTTTGATAAGTCGGATTCTTTGTTTACTTTTGCAAATCAATTAATTATAGGAAAGTATGAAGAAAAACTTTTTTTATGCAGGTGGTCTGTCATTGCTTCTTTGGGGTATGGCAGCATGTTCCGGACAAGGAAAAGCGGATAAAGCAGCTGTTGTTGCGGATAGTATAGTGGTGAAAACGGATAGTGTTGCGGCAGACAGCACAGGATATATTGTGAAAGTGGGAGAGCCAGCTCCCGATTTTACCATTACTCTGACCGACGGAAAGCAGATGAAACTCTCCGAACTTCGCGGTAAAGTGGTGATGTTGCAATTCACAGCCAGTTGGTGCGGAGTATGCCGTAAAGAGATGCCTTTTATAGAGAAAGATATCTGGCTGAAGCATAAAAACAATCCTGAGTTTGCTTTGATAGGCATTGACCGTGACGAACCTCTCGATAAGGTGATCGCATTTGGAAAGTCGGTAGGGGTGACGTATCCGTTGGGATTGGATCCGGGAGCGGATATCTTTGCGAAGTATGCATTGCGTGAATCGGGCATCACCCGGAATGTCCTGATAGACCGGGAGGGTAAGATTGTGAAGCTGACTCGTTTATATAACGAAGAGGAGTTTGCCTCACTGGTGGATCAAATAGATGAAATGCTGAAAAAATAAGTTGAACAAGCAGGGGTGATTTTCTGTTTTTAACATAGATCACCCCATCTTTTTATTTTATGGCTATAACGATTATCATTCTCGTACTGTCGGCTGTCTTTTTTATGAGTGGAAAGGTACGTTCCGACTTAGTGGCGTTGTGTGCGCTGGTATTATTAATCCTTTTCAATATCCTCACTCCGGAGGAGGCGCTTTCAGGATTTTCTAATTCTGTTGTTATTATGATGGTCGGCCTGTTTGTTGTAGGTGGTGCCATCTTTCAGACGGGGCTGGCAAAGATGATCAGCAGCCGTATCCTGAAATTTGCCGGAACAAGCGAACTGAAACTTTTTATCCTGATTATATTGGTGACGGCTGCCATCGGCGCTTTTGTCAGCAATACGGGAACGGTGGCGTTGATGCTGCCTATTGTGGTCAGTATGGCCATGAGTGCCAATATCAATGTAAGCCGTTTGCTGATGCCTCTTGCTTTTGCCAGTAGTATGGGTGGGATGATGACATTGATTGGTACACCGCCCAACCTTGTGATACAAAATGCCTTGATTGAAGCCGGCTATGAACGTCTCTCTTTCTTCACTTTTACTCCTGTAGGCTTGGTGTGTGTCACTGTCGGGCTGATTGTGCTGATTCCGCTGAGTAAGATCTTCCTGACGAAGAAAAGTGATAAAGAGGCACGGGGAAAGCGCAAGAATAAGTCGCTTCAGGAGTTGGCGGGTGAATACCAGTTATCACAGAATCTTTATCGGGTGGAGGTCGAAGAGTCTTCCGGTTTTGTAGGTAAGACCATACAGGAGCTAGGGATTCCGCAGAGGTATCATGTGACGATTTTGGAGGTTCGCCGCCGTTCGGTTTCGTCCCGGCACTTCTTCAAGACAAAAAAGCAGGAGATGGCAGAAGCCGGAACCCTGATTGAGGCGGAAGATATTCTTTATGTATTAGGAGAATTTGAAAATGTGAAACGCTTTGCCGGTGAGAACCGTCTGTCTTTATTGGATACACATAAGACCGAGGGGAGTCTGCATGATACGGACGAGGGATTCGATTTTCAGGAGATAGGCATTGCTGAAATTCTGTTACTGCCTACCGCCAATCTGATAAACAAACCGGTGAAAGCTTCCGGATTCAGGGAGAATTATAGCATCAATATATTGGGTATTCAGCGTAAACGTGACTATCTGCTGAAGAATCTGAAGGATGAAAAGATGCATTCGGGAGATATCTTGCTGGTGCAGGGAAGTTGGGCAAACATAGCCAGGCTTGGTGAGGATCAGTCACAGTGGGTCGTTCTGGGGCAGCCGTTGGCTGAAGCGGCCAAAGTAACCCTGAATCATAAAGCACCGGTAGCGGCACTGATCATGTTGGGTATGATTGTAACCATGATGTTTGACTTTATTCCGGTGGCTCCTGTGACGGCCGTAATTATAGCGGCACTGCTGATGGTACTGACCGGATGTTTCCGCAATGTGGAAGAAGCTTATAAAACAATCAACTGGGAGAGTATTGTGCTGATAGCAGGTATGCTGCCCATGTCATTGGCATTGGAGAAAACCGGAGCTTCGGAGGTGGTGTCGCAATCGCTGGTGAATGGGCTGGGGGCCTATGGGCCTTTTGCTTTGTTGGCAGGCATTTACTTTACAACTTCGCTGATGACAATGTTTATCAGCAATACGGCCACTGCTGTGCTGCTTGCTCCTATCGCTCTTCACTCGGCCGTACAGTTGGGGCTGAGCCCTTATCCGTTCCTGTTTGCCGTGACAGTGGCGGCAAGTATGTGTTTTGCTTCACCTTTCTCCACGCCGCCTAATGCGTTGGTGATGCCGGCAGGACGCTATACGTTTATGGATTACGTAAAAGTAGGTCTGCCGCTTCAGATCATTATGGGCGTGGTAATGGTGTTCGTATTGCCGCTACTGTTTCCGTTTTAGTCTTTTAGGGAGGGACGGTTTGTTGGAAACATTCCCTCCTGTTTATAAGGCAACAGTCAGCCGGGCCAGATAGTCATAGTGCTTACCCTCTTTTATCATTTCGGCCTTGAAGCCATTGTCGGCAGCATAGGCGCTGAGGGTCTGGAAGTCGATATACAGCCAGTCGAAAGGATCGCCTTGAATATCTTTATATTGCATGCGGAAGTCAATTTCTCCATAATAATCTCCTGCCAGGTCGATCAGGAAGCTGCCGTCTTCATCTTCGAACAGATAGCGGAGGTCACTCGAATCCATCAGGATGCAACCATCCGGGCGGAGTAATTGTTTCATCTTGCGGAAGAAGAGAGGCATATTCTCCAAACGTCCGATAATGCCGGAACCGTTCATCAACATAAGGATGGTATCGAAAGTCGCGGCAAAGCGTTCGTCGAACAGATTGACTTGGCGGGCATCTTTCACTCCCCGCAGTTTCATCACTTCGACGGATAAAGGGGAGATGTCGATGGCGGAAACTTCTTTACCGCTCTCTTGAAGGGCAAGAGCGTGGCAACCGCTTCCGGCACCTACGTCGAGTATTGTTCCGGTAGCCATTGCGAGGGCTGTGCGTTCGAGTAGAGGCATTTGTCCGGCTTTGCGGAAAAGTTGCTTGACGGGTATTTCGTCTTCATCGAACTGAGAAGAAAATACGCGTAATCTGTCTGCTTTTTGGCGATGATAAAAATCGGCTATGGCAGCACCCATCGGGTCTTTTTCTGCCGGGAGCAGGGATGTATTCATTGATTGGTTTTTAGTTGTTACAGCGGGCAAAGATAGGGAATTCACAGAAAAAGAGTATCTTTGTCCACGGAAAATATAGAATAAGAAAGGAAAGATTATGAGCTTAGAAGATGCGATTATGGGTGGAATTGTCTTTAAAGGAAAGAAAGAAGGCCCGAAGAAAGATGAAAATAAAGTGAAAACAAAAGCGAAGAAAACAACCTATATAAAGGGAACTCACGGTTCCGGAGCTGCCAAGATGAAAGCTGAGATCCGGAGAAAGAGGGCGAACAGACATAAACGGTAAATAACGAATAACGATGAACGATAAACTCACTGCGATATCAACGCACAGCCTGTTTATCGTTCATCGTTATTCGTTTTAAAGTCGTTCCGGTAATATTTCAATCCAGTAGTCATCCGGATCATTGATGAAATAGAGCCCCATGGAAGTATTCTCAAAGCATACGCAGTCCATTTCTTTGTGATATTGGCGTACGGCATCATAATCTCCCGCTACACGGAAGCAAAGATGGCTTTCGTTCTCTCCCAGTTCATAGGCTTCGGTATGGTCTCGCAGCCAGGTGAGTTCCAATAAAAAACCGGTGGTGTTATCTGTGAGATATACCAGGATAAAAGAGCCGTCGGCTGCCTCTTTCCGGTGATGTTCTTTCAATCCCAATGCTTTTTCGTAGAAAGCAATGCTACGTTCCAGATCAGTCACATTGATATTGAAGTGGTCAAATCTACTTTTTATTTCCATTGTTTCTAAGTTTGTTTTTTAGATTAAAATAGAGCTTATAAAGTTTACACCACAGGTTACACGGATGATTTATGGCAATGATCCGGTCAAAACTCAATCTGTGTAACCTGTGGTGACTGATTTATTTCATAAATGCTTTGGTTATTTTACCTGCATAAGTTCTGGGCTGTCCTTCCATAGGTGTCGGGGCCGGTAGTTTCTGACATTCCAGTATGACGGACGGTTCTTTTTGTCCGGTAGGATAGAAGCGTATGCTGTATGTTTCTGCTTTCTCCAACTGTTCGTAAGGCTGGTCGGGAGAAAGGATACTGAATACAACAGGACTTCCCGAAATTTTTCCTATGGATCCTCCGGCGTTGGCTGTCATCATGGTCATATTGAAAGGATCAGAACCGATAGCAATCACCAGTCGGCCTGCACCCATCTGAATGGCATTGGCAGGAACCTGGTCGGGGGCTACTTCTTTATAACCCGGCATCGTGCTTGGAGAGGTAACGGGAATTGCAGGGGTAAGTTCTGCTGCTTTTTCTACTTTTCCAGTCTCTTGATTATCACCGATAACCACGACTTTCGGAGCGGTTACTACGGCAGGCTTTTTCGGAGTGGCTTCTGCTTTTGCTTCCATGGGTTTCTGACTCAGTGCCTTTGCAGCTTCTTCAAAGAGGTTGTCGGCAAAGTTGACTGTCTTTCTGCGCCATTTGGCTAGACCACGTACCATTTTCGTTTTCGCTTTGTTTAGAGCGTATTTATCGGTGATCCATTCTTCAGCCGCATATTTTTCTTTTTCACGATAGGTGTACCGGATTTTCTCTACCTCCATTGTACACTTTTGGGGCTGGCAGTTTACGGTGACTTGGTATGTCAGCCAGGTGCGGTCCAGAGAAAGGGCGGTAGAACTGAATACCAACCACTCTTCACCGGCTGCGGCGATGACTCCTTTTTCTTTATATACCACCCGGCTATTGTTTTTGTTCTGGGCCATGCGTCCGTCAAGCCACTTGAGCATCCGTTCATAGATTTCGTCTTGCGACATACCGGGGATACTGAATTCGCGGCTGAAAACTACCCGTCCGTCAACTTCGGGCACGGCGCCTGCAAGGTATCTGCTGTCATCATCATCTTTGTCATTGTCTGCCCAAAGTGTCACGGGCAGGCAAATCATAAATAACACGAGGAAAATTTGTGTCAGTTTGTTCATAATTGTATGTTTTATTTAGTTATATATCAAAGCTTTCGCCCCGGTGGGTGATGGTTATGAAACGGCATCCGCCGGCTTCGGCTATAGATCGGAAGGCATTGCCTCCTTCGTAGTCTTCGCTAAAGTGCATGGGTACAAATATAGTAGTTTTTATTCGTTCGATGAATTGTTGGGCTCCTTTCATGTAATCTTTTCCCATTCGGCGGTCTACGGGAAACATTACCAGGTCGATGGTCGGAACTGCTGCCTGAAGATATTTTATTTCTGCCAGGAAGTCTCCTTCTGCTTTGCGTATCTCTTGTTCGGTAGATTCTTCGCTCCAATGCCAGTTGTTCAGGTCACCGGCATGAAAAATGCTCTTGCCTTGCAGATGGATCAGAAAGGAGATGCCCACATCCGTAGAACCGAATGCCTGAATACGTAGCATATCATCTTCGTATTCCTCACCTTTATTAATATAGATCGCATCTTCTTTCTGTGCCCGATGGTGTTTCAGAATGTCTTTTGAGAAGATATAGATGATATCCGGACGTTGCTCTTTCCATGTCAGTACTTCCCGGTTGAAGTGGTCGGGATGGAAATGTGAGGCAAGCACATACAGTTTTCCGGGACGTTGGAGCAGACGGTCGTGCACGATTCCTTTATTCAGTTCCGTTTCTGAAGAGTCTTTGTAATAATCAATGATAAGGGTTACACCTTCTGCTTCGATGGCGAACCCGCTGTGGTATATATAATCCAGAATCATAGGCGGATGTATTTTATGGATGCAATATTACGTATTATTTGTTGGTTGCGCAAGTACAATAACCGGAAATATCAGGGAGCAAGCCTCTCTTTCTGCCAGCTTCCGTCCGGTTGAAGGGAATATAGAAAGCGATCGTGAAGCCGGTTTGCCCTACCTTGCCAGAACTCGATCCGATGGGGAGTGACGGCATATCCTCCCCAGTGTGCGGGGCGCTCTACTTCTCTGCCTACCCATCGGGCTGCTTCTGCAACGAAATTGCGAATCAGTTGCATCCGGCTTTTCAACGGACGGCTTTGAGGAGAGATGCGTGCTCCTATACGGCTTTTGTAGGGACGTTGGCGGAAATAGGTATCAGACTCTCCGGCAGGAACTTTTGAGGCAATGCCTTCAATGTGTACCTGCCTTTCCAGCGCGTGCCAAACGAAAGAGAGGGAAATATACGGATTCTTTGCCAGATGGGTACCTTTCCGGCTTTCGTAATTGGTATAAAAGATAAACTTTCCATCATGCAAATCCTTTAGCAGTACGGTACGGGTCGATGGTTGCCCTTCGGGAGATACGGTGCCTACCAGCATGGCAGTAGGTTCGTCTACCTGTGCATCGATAGCTTCGTGGAGCCATCGGTTGAAAAGAGAAAGCGGGTTGTCGGGAAGATCTCCTTCCTTCAGCCCGCCTTTGGTGTACTCCTGCCGGATGGCAGCGAGGTTGATAGCCTCACTCCCGATCCCGTTTCCGTGAAGAGGGGAGTCGGGATGTGTGGATATATGATCGGTTGACATAAGCGATTACTTTAAATTTACATCGGTACTTCTATCAGTAGTATTTTAGAGTCTTTCAGAGTTTCTATCTCAAAATTCTTGATTTCGGATATTCCCAATCCGTCGCGTCGAGTCAGGATCACATCATCTATCTTTACTTCTCCTTCGATCAGGAAAACGTAGACTCCCATATCCGTCCCATGCAGTGTATATTCAACTGTCTTTCCGGCTCCTATCTCACCCATCGAGAACCAGGTGTCCTGCAATAGTTTGGTAGGTGTACTTCCGTCAGGTGATAGTATGAAGGCCAGTTCGTCTTTTTTCAGTAATCCCCGGATGTCATAATCCTGATAGAGGGGATGAGTGTTCCGTTCTTTCGGTATGATCCATATTTGCAGAAATTCCACCGGTTCCGATTTGCTGCCGTTCATCTCGCTATGATAAATGCCTGTACCGGCACTCATCACCTGAATATCGCCTACAGTAATGGTACGACTGTTCTTTTTACTGTCGCCATGTGCCAGAAGACCCTTTAAAGGTATGGAGACGATTTCCATATTTTTATGGGGATGGGTCTGAAAACCTTCACCCGGGGCTACCCGGTCATCGTTCAGTACCCTCAGAGCACCGAAATGAACCCGTTCGGGATTGTAATATTCGTCAAAGCTGAAACTGTGATGGCTGTCGAGCCAGTCGTATACGGATCGTCCGCGGGTATCTGAGCGGTGAACTACTTTTTTCATGATGTATATCCTTTCTTTTATAAATAGATTTTATAAACCAAACAATCGGGGGATGTAAATAGTTTGAGATGTTCACTTTTTATAGGAATCAGAAGCTATAATAAGGAAATAGAAAAGAAATGGACAACTCTCTGAAAGTCGGCAAACAGAAAAGAGTTGAATACGTTCGGTAAATAAGAGATAGAAAAAATTTTGTTGTCAATATCATTATCTTATTTTTGTGCTTCTAAAATTAGCCAATAGATAAGAGATATGAGAAAGTTATTGTATGTTATTCTGTTACTACTTTTCCGTTTATTGATGTTTCCGGGGGCTGTTTGTGCCGAAATACTCTCTTTGCCGGACAGCTTGATAATGGATGATAACGTATATAAATATACTTTCTCCGATTTTGATAAGGCACAGCAGATTATGGAACAATTGAGAAAGCGGAAATCTCTTTCCATGTTCCGGATGGATGTGGTGGAAGGTGATTTATATTTCAATGTCGGCCAATATTATAAGGCGTTGAAGTTCTATAAGCGTGCTTTGGACAGTGACTCGGTGCGCAATAATGATAAGAATTATATGGAACAGGTGCATCGCATGATCTCTTGTTACGACTGTTTGCATAATGAAAATAAAAAATCGCTGTATGTCTATTTACTTTTAAAAAGGGCAGAGCAGTGCGGGGATAAAGCCATGCAGTCCGTTGCTTTGTTCAATATGGGTAAAATGCTGTATTATCAGGGTAATAAGGAGAAGGGATATGAATATCTGGAACAGGCGATTGAAATGATGTCAAAGACGGACTATCGGCATAAATACGATAATCTGCGTTATGATTACAACACTTTACTGATATTCCAGAAGTCGGACAGGCGTAATGAGGAGGCTCTCAGGACACTGGCTGCGTTGGAAAAGGTGGTGACCGAAGAGACCGGCAGTGAAACTCCGATGGAGGGGTTGAGTGCAAAGGAGAAAAAAGCAATGTATGCCCATTATGCTGTCGTTCTTTTTCGGTTGGGGCAGGCGGAAGAGGCCGAACGTTACTACCGGAAATTCCTGGCGGCAAGTGAGGAATATGACCGTGACGATTACCTGATTATGCCTTATTTGTTCGACAGGAAGATGTATGACCAAGTGATCCGGATGAATGCCGCCCGTGAGAAGATGTATATCATGCGGGGGGATACGGTGAACTATTACATGACTACGATAAAGAGATCTCTTGGATGGGCTTATCGTGATAAGGGCGATTACCGTACTGCTGCAAGATATTTTGAGCAGTTGGCTGTGTTGCGCGACAGCATTAAGAATCGTGAACAAAAAAGTGCGGCATTGGAATTGGCAGCTGTTTATGAAACGAATGAAAAGGATTTGTTCATCCAGCAACAGGCGGCTGATATGCAAAAGAGGAACCTCTTATTGGCATTTATCCTCTGTATCGTTTTTCTGTTAGGTGTGCTTTTGTGGCGGACGATACGGCATAACCGGATTATACGTCGCAAAAATAAGGCGATGGTAGACACTATAGAAGATTTGCTGATTCATAAAGAAGAATTGTATCGGAAAAAGGAGGAGAATCTTATTCTAAAAGAGCAATTGGAGAGGGAGCAGAATTTAAGGATGTCCGCAGGTGGGGGATCGCTATCAACCGATAAGGACGGGAAAGCGGAAACAACTGTTGTTCCGGCACCTGAAGCCGGAGATGGAAATGACATACACGATAGGATATTGTTCGACAAGTTGGAACATGAGATCATTAGCCGTCAGCTCTATCTTCAGCCGGACTTTTCGAGGGAGGAACTGATCAAGACAATCTATATTCCCAAAAATAAATTTGCTCCTCTTTTCAAGCAGTATGCGGGAATGAGCTTTTCGAAGTATATTAATAATCTTCGTTTGGAGTATGCGGCTAAGATGTTAAAGAACCACCCCGATTATACAGTAGATACGATAGCCCAGGAGTGTGGCATGTCGACTCAATCTCTTTATCGCCTCTTTTCGGGAAAGTATGGAGTGACTCCGACAGATTTTCAGGTGGGGGTACAACATATTAATAATAAGAATATTACTGAGGATAAGTGAAAAAATGAGAGACTAAAAGTGAAAAAATGAGAGAATAACCTACTCGAAATGTTTTGATTTGAAAATCCTTCCTTCTACCTTTGAACCACATCAACGAAACTGGTTTAGGTGATGTACAGTACCCAATCTGCCGGGAGGTCTCTCTCGGCAGATTATTCTCGATAAGGCTGATCGGCATATCAGACCATTAGAAAACCTTTCTTAATGAATTAATCTTTCAAAAAACACGTATTGTTATGATTGAAAAAGTATTCAAGGTGGGTGATACAATCACCATCAAACGTACCTCACAAGCAGGTACTGGTTATCGTTACGCTTTAGTACGCCTGACCGGCGGAGTTGCCCTTGTAGAGGAATTGTCAGAAGATGCCGATACTCCGGGAGGAACGTCTGTACAGTCTTTTATCTTCCGGTTTTTACAGCCGGGGCAGGTAGAGATTCAGTTTGCCTATTACCGTGACTCTGAAGAAGTGCTTTACGAAGATATATTCTCTTATGGGGTGGTTACTTCGGAGAAAGCGAACCCGATAATAGGGGGCTTTGGAGAATTCAGACCATTGACGGATCAGGAGAAAGAGATATTCCGTACTTGCATGACATTGAAGGGTGTGGACTATACTCCGCTTCTGGTTGCCGAGCAATTGGTAAGCGGATATAACTACCGCTTCATCTGTATGACTGAATCACTAATCCGCGAACCCAAGTATGGTTTTGCCAAAGTCACTATTTATGCTCCGCTGAGAGGAGAACCCATATTAGAGAGTATTATAGAGTGTTGACTCTGAACAGAGGAACCGAAAATTCATAATAGAGTAGGAACTTGATTTAAAAAGAAATAGTTATGAGTCAATTATATTTTTCGTCTAAGAAAAGGAATGATTGATGAACAGCCATCCCGGACATTATACGTTAAAGTCCGGGCAAACCTAATAAGGTCTGCCGCTTCTTTCGCAGGAAGCGGTGGCACTATTGCAACCGAAGCTTCTTTTTGATGCCTTTAGGCATTGCTCAACTTGACTTCGTTCACCAAAGGCTTCTGATTTTTGAAATCCCGTATATTCTCCAGAGTCGTTGCTGCGATGTTGGCCAGCGCTTCACGGGTAAAGAAAGCCTGATGGGAGGTTACGATTACATTATTGAACGACAGCAAGCGTGCCAGTACATCGTCGTCGATGATACGGTCCGATTTGTCTTCATAGAAGTACTCGCTCTCCTCTTCATATACATCCAGTCCGGCCGAACCGATCTTTTTATTTTTCAGTCCCTCGATCAGTGCATTGGTGTGGATCAGTTGTCCACGGCCGGTGTTGATGATCATCACGCCGTCTTTCATCTTACTGATGGAGTAGTCGTTGATCAGATACTTGGTCTGCTCCGTGAGGGGGCAGTGTAGTGAGATGATGTCCGAGCTGTGATACAGCTCGTCGAGTGTGGTGTATACTATTTGATTCTCTCTGGCAAAGTTGTAATCCGGATAAAGGTCATACGCCAGTATGTTCATGCCGAACCCTTTTAATATATGTATCAGTATTTTGGCTATCTTTCCCGTACCGATGATACCGGCTGTCTTTCCATGCATATCGAAGCCTAACAGTCCGTGCAGTGAAAAGTTTCCATCCCGGGTGCGCCATGATGCCCGTGGAATTTTCCGGTTGAGCGAGAGCATCAGTGCCACTGTATATTCGGCTACTGCGTATGGAGAATAGGCAGGAACACGAACAACGGTTACACCGTTTTCGGCTGCAGCTTTCAAGTCTACATTATTATAACCAGCACAACGAAGGGCGAGTAGTTTTACTCCGTTGGCAGCCATTGTTCTGATTACTTCGGCATCTGCGGTATCGTTGACAAAGATGCAGACGGCATCCACTCCCTGAGTCAGCAATACGTTGTGTCGGTTCAGATGACCTTTGAAAAATCGGAGTTCGAATCCGAATTCCTTGTTTTTCTCGTTGAAGGAAGCTTCATCATAAGGTTTGGTACCAAAAAATGCGATTGTATATGCCATAATTTTCTTATTTACATTCTATAATAATAGAACGTTTATGGGGGGAGTAATGTTTGTGTCCGGGGGTGGCATTTCTTTCTCCGGATTCTTATTCGTTTCAGTAGAAACAGTTTGTGTCTTCAATTAATTTGTTTGTGAAATGGAAATTAGGTGCACAAAAATATTCGTCATGTGCAATATTATTGTACCTTTGCGCCCGAAATAACTTAAAAAAGATTTAGATGAGAAAATTATTCTTGATTAGCATCGGGTTGCTAATCGTTTCAACTTCAACTTTTGCGGGAGGTCTCCTGACGAATACCAATCAGCACGTATTGTTTTTGAGAATGTTGGCTCGTGATGCTTCTACACAAATTGACGCAGTATATTCCAATCCGGCGGGTGTGGCTTTCATGGAAAACGGCTTCCACTTGTCACTCAACGGACAGAGTGCGTTCCAGACAAGAACTATCACTTCTACTTTCGCTCCGTTTGCAGGGTTTGGAGGAAACGCTACCAAAGTATATAAAGGAGAAGCTTCGGCTCCGTTCATTCCCAGTGTATTTGCAGTATATAAGAAGGATAAGTGGGCATTTTCGGGGAATTTTGCGGTAACCGGTGGTGGCGGTAAGGCTACTTTTAATGAAGGGCTGGGTTCATTTGAGTCATTGGTATCTGTAGTACCCGGCATGTTGGTAGCTGCGGGCAATGAAATGGTGGATAAAGGTGTTCTGCCGATTAACATTTTTAATGGAACCAATAAATACTCTGTTGACAGCTACATGCGTGGTAAGCAAATGATTTTTGGCCTTCAGCTGGGTGCCACATATAGAATCACAGATTACTTGTCTGCATTTGCCGGTGTGCGTATGAACTACGTAAGCAATGGTTACGAAGGACACATTCGTAACATTGAGGCTAACATCGGTGGTGGAGAAATGGTAAACGTGAATAAGTATTTCAGTGATTATGCCAAGCAGGCCAGAACAGCCGCAGATGCTTATCTGGCTGCAAATGATCTGGCTAATTATGCAAAATATGATGCCATTGCAAAAGAAGCAACCAAGGTTGCCGGACTGACGGCCGATAAAGAACTGGATTGTGACCAAACCGGTTGGGGAGTAACTCCTATTCTGGGTCTGGACTTTAAGATGAATAAATGGAACATCGGTGTGAAATACGAGTTTAACACCAAATTGAATGTAGAGAACAAGACCCGTATAGATAATACAGGACTGTTTGCGAATGGGGTAAATACTCCGCATGACATTCCGGCTCTGCTGACAGTAGGTGTTTCTTATGAAATTCTTCCTGTACTTCGTGCTTCAGTTGGCTATCATCATTTCTTCGATACCAATGCACGTATGGCCGATGCTAAAGATCCTGTGACCGGTCAGACTATGGGCAAACAGCATTTCATCAAACAGGGTACCAACGAGTATCTGGGAGGTATCGAATGGGATGTGTGTAAATGGGCTCAGGTAAGTGCCGGTATGCAACGTACCAAATATGGTGTGGGTGATAATTATCAGAGTGATATGAGTTTTGCAGTCAGCTCTTATTCATACGGTTTCGGTGCCGGATTCGATATTGCGAAGAACCTGAAATTGAATGTCGCTTATTTCTGGACCGATTACGATAAATATACAAAAGAGACTCCTAACTATGGGGGTACCGGAATCGCCGGAAAAGATGTCTTCACCCGTACCAACAAAGTGTTCGGTATCGGTCTCGACTATAAGTTCTGATGCAACCCTTATAGGCTAATCTTTATTTATATAAACCTCAAAAAGGGATCGGATAGACTAAATTATCCGGTCCCTTTTTTTGATATACTGCTTAATTAAATTTATCTTTGTTTTTCTAATCCCGCAAGATATGAAAAACACATTTATTCTTTTCCTCGTTGCTCTGAGCTTTGTTTGCAGCTCTTGTAATCGGACTCCCTCTGTGGAAGAGCCCGATGTTCTGAAAGTAGAGTTGAAGGAAACTCCTGTTTCTGTTTCCGATTTCTTTTCTAAAGTTGAAGTGATTCCGTTGGAAACTTCGGACAGTTGTCTGCTGGCCAGAATCTTGAGAGTACGGGTTTCCGGGGATACTACTTATATATTGACTCAGGATTATCCCACCTTCAGGCATATCACGTTGATGGCTTTTGACAAGAAGGGGAACTACCTTCGTTCTATCGGGCGAGTAGGACAGGGTCCCGGTGAATATTCACAGGTTTATGATGCCGTTATTAGTGAGCAGCGGAACCGGGTATATATGTTATCTCCTTTCGGATCGATGTATACCTATCGTTTGGATGGTTCGTTTATAGACAGAAAGATATTGCCGCAGAAAATGAACTTTCAGGAGATTGGACTGACTCCGGATGGCGATCTGCTGACGTGGTCGGCGCAGAACAAGGATGACGGGGCTTGTATCATGCGGTTGGATGCCGATTCGGCGAAGTTGATCAATGAGTTCTGGTCCGATGATTTCTGGTTGAACTGGGCTTGTAGGGATATGTTCTATTCCTATCAGGGCAAAGCTTACTTTGCTCCCGCTTTTTATGAAGAGGTCTACGAACTTACGAGCGATAGCTTCCGTGTAGCCTATCGCTGGGATATGGGAGAACAGAATATAAATATAGCACAATATCATTTCAATTCGAATCCGGACACACGCAGGGAGGAGGACAGGCGGCTGAACGAATATCGTGAAACCGGTAAAATAGCCTTTAATTTCACCAATCAGTACCAAAACGGAAAGTACTATTATGCTCAATTGCTCAGCTTGGCATCCAAGCCCAAATGGAAATACACAAATCTTTTTTATCGTAAAAAGGATGGAGCTGTCTTCTATTTTGAGAAGACACGAGAGGGTATCCGAATCGATCCGGAAGTGTTAACCGAGGATTTTATGCTTTGCATCGTTCCGACAGAAGAGCTGGAGAATTATAAGAGTATCCTTCCCGAGGAAGAATATCGGGTGCTGAGTAAAAGGGTGGAAGATGATAATCCCTGTGTGGTGAAATTTTATTTTTAGCCCCATCTCCGTAGGGTAACAACAGAGACGGGGCAGGGTTCGTCCTTAGACTTTTTTTACGTTAGAGTTCGGAGAGATTTATAAAAAGTTAGAACGAATATTGTACCAATGCATTCATACGGTTGGCATGGCGGGTATTGCTGCTGAAGTCTGTGCGCCAGCCCCTTAGATATTCGGCACCTACCTGCAAGTTGCTGGTTACATTCCAGAACAGGTTGGCTACCAGGTATTGGCCTTTCCGGTACATATCGGGCTCGTCGCTCGGATAGGTATGTTCCGAATAAAGACGTGACAGACTGTAAGTGCCCGATACAAAGACGTTTTTACTGATGTTATATTGCAGCCCGGCGAACCATCCCAACATGGGGAGCGTCTGCATACGCCCTTCTTTCTCCGGATTGGGAACGATATCCACATTCAGGTTACTCAAATCATTCAGATATTGTCCGATTCCTTTTCCGTAATTCACCTGTCCGTATACCTGCCATTTCGGAGTTACGTTGAAGGAAGTCGAAGCCTGAAGGCCGTATCCGGCTTTTGAATGTGCCTTGTTGTCCACAGAACTCGAGTAAGTCATGCTGCGTACGATAGCAGCCAGTTTCAAGTGGCTGTTGGCATTCCAGTTATACTGTGCTGAAGCGGTAAAGTCCGGCATACGCTGGGTGTTGATGGTAAGATACTGGTTCGTGGTACCGTCTACCGAAGGCATTTCGACACCGACGCCGAATTTCCAATTTTTCAGTTTGTCACACATGTAGCTCAATTGGGTGGTACGATAGAAAGCTGAGCCGTTAGGGCCGGCGAAGTCGATGGTGGGCGGTAGGGCGGCCAGGTCCATAAAGTTACCATAACTGTATCCCAGGGTAAAGCCGAGGAAGGTGGCATAAGCATTTTGCAGTTCGAAGGTTTTTCCGTCTCCACGGAAGTTTGCAGCGGTGTAAACAACGAAATCCCCTAAACGTTTGGTATGTCCCACCAGCTTCAGGAAGAGGGTGGAAGTGCTGATATCCATCTGGAACTGGTTGCGGGCACGGTCGGCAGAACCTTTGTTGGGGATCAGTGCCGGATAGAAATCCACATCCTTCACAATACCTCCGAAGTCATATTCGGCAGTTGCCCGGACATATCCACCAATACCCAGTGCGAATTTTCCTTGTCGGTCGGTCAGTACAAAGCGTGGAGCCTTCGGTTCGTGGAAACGCGGGAGGCGTGTTTCGTTCATTATCCGGATAATCTCGTCTCCGGCTTTGTTTGTCGATACAAACATCACGGAGTTCGGTTCTTCATCTTCGATGATTACTTTTTTCTGGGCATGTGCCGCTAAAGGCAAGAGTCCCAGTCCGAGTAGCATAGCTACAGATCTAAAAAATGTTTTCATTATAAGTTAAGTTTTAGGTGAATTGCCCTATTGAACAACTTAAATGGGAAATGGTTGAGGGGGCGAGGGAAAAATCGCCAAATTATGCGGAAGAATTGCTATAGCATAGACCGTTTAAAATGCGAATCTTTGCATATTCGATAATTAGAAAGGAAAAAGAGCAATGGAAAAGATGAATATTACCCATAAGATAGTGGCTATGCAGCCCGAACTGGAGCATTTTGCGTATAAATTGACTGCCGACAGGGAGTCGGCCAATGATCTGGTACAGGATTGTCTGTTGAAGGCATTGGACAACAAAGAGAAATTTGTGCATACCCAGAATTTCAAGGGATGGATGTATACCATCATGCGCAATATCTTTATCAATAATTACCGTAAGTCATTGCGCGAAGTAGACATGACCGACTCTACTTATAATCTCTATGCGCAAACCATGACGGAAGGCGAGGAAGGGAACCGGTTTGAGACGATCTACGACCTGAAGGAGCTCTACAAAGTGATTAATGCCGTTCCCGAAGACCTGAAGAAGCCTTTTATGATGTTCGTGGCCGGGTTCAAGTATCGTGAGATAGCCGAGAAGATGGATTTACCGGTAGGGACTATCAAGAGCCGTCTGTTCCTGATCCGTAAAAGATTGCAGCAGGATTTGAAAGATTTCTCGTAAAGGATAACGGTTTAGGCACGTTAAGTGATCATTGTATGATGTCCTATTCTGACGGGGCATTACATTATATGTTATTCCGATAACAATATATGTAATGCCCCGTTACATATATTGTTATTTTGTCGATTAAAAAAGAATTGTTACCTTTGCCGCCCGAAAACGTATGATGCCGTGAATAACGGTCGTGTATTCTAGAACACCACGTAAAAAACAGGAATTATGAAAGAAAAAGTATCCGTACCCTTCATGTTGCTCGGCATTCTGTTCAATGTTTGCCTGATTGCAGCCAATCTTCTTGAAACCAAAGTTATTCAGGTAGGCAGTATCACTGTTACTGCCGGATTATTGGTATTTCCCATCTCTTACATTATCAACGACTGTATAGCCGAAGTATGGGGGTTCAAAAAAGCCCGTTTGATTATCTGGAGTGGCTTTGCCATGAACTTCTTTGTAGTAGCCCTCGGACTGATTGCCGTGGCATTGCCGGCGGCCCCTTTCTGGGAAGGCGAACAGCATTTTGATTTTGTATTCGGCATGGCCCCCCGTATCGTAGTAGCCAGTCTGCTGGCTTTTCTGGTCGGTTCGTTCCTCAATGCCTACGTCATGAGTAAAATGAAAGTGGCCAGTGGCGGACGTAACTTTTCCGCCCGTGCCATTTGGTCGACGGTGGTGGGAGAAACTGCCGACTCACTGATTTTCTTCCCCATAGCATTCGGAGGACTGATTGCCTGGCCGGAACTGCTGGTGATGATGGGTACTCAAATCGTACTGAAGTCTCTCTACGAAGTGATTATTCTTCCGATTACCATCCGTGTCGTGAAAGCCGTTAAGCGAATTGACGGAAGCGATGTCTACGATACGGACATCTCCTACAATGTACTGAAGGTAAAGGATATCTGATAGGAGAATTTAAAACAACATTTTCAAGAATATAAATGATGAAAAATGATTCAGCAGTAGTCCTGTTCAGTGGTGGACAGGATTCGACAACATGTCTCTTCTGGGCGAAGAAACACTTTAAGAAAGTATATGCGCTCAGTTTCCTGTACGGGCAGAAGCATGCACACGAAGTGGAGTTGGCCCGGGGAATAGCCGAAAGGGCAGGAGTGGAATTTCATGTAATGGATACCTCTTTTATCGGAAGCCTTGGTAGCAATTCATTGACAGATACCAGTATCTCGATGGACGAAGACAAGCCCAAAGATTCATTTCCGAATACTTTTGTGCCGGGACGCAACCTGTTTTTCCTGAGCATTGCCGCTGTCTTTGCCCGTGAGCAGGGAGCTTTCCATCTGGTTACGGGAGTTTCACAGACCGATTATAGCGGTTATCCCGATTGCCGGGATTCGTTCATCAAGTCGCTGAATGTCACCTTGAACCTGGCGATGGATGAACAGTTCGTCATTCACACTCCGTTGATGTGGATCGATAAAGCCGAAACCTGGGCGCTGGCGGACGAACTCGGTGTGTTCGATCTTGTGCGGAACGAGACACTGACCTGTTACAACGGGATTCCCGCCGACGGATGCGGACATTGTCCGGCATGTAAGTTACGCAAACAGGGACTGGAAGAGTATTTAAGTAAAAGAAACCGTTAATTATTAATAGATTATGACCGAATTGAAAGAGCAGCTTTCTTTGTTGGGAAGAAAGACCGAATATAAGCAGGATTATGCTCCCGAGGTATTGGAAGCCTTCGATAACAAACATCCTGAGAATGATTACTGGGTACGTTTCAACTGTCCGGAGTTTACCAGCCTATGCCCCATAACCGGACAGCCGGATTTTGCGGAAATACATATCAGCTACCTGCCCGATGTGAAGATGGTGGAGAGTAAGAGCCTCAAACTTTATCTGTTCAGTTTCCGCAATCACGGTGCCTTTCACGAAGACTGCGTAAACATAATCATGAAAGATCTGATCCGCCTGATGGATCCTAAATACATTGAAGTGACCGGCATCTTCACCCCTCGTGGCGGCATTTCGATTTATCCGTATGCCAATTACGGTCGTCCGGGGACGAAATACGAAGAGATGGCAACCCACCGGTTGATGAATCATGAATAGGGGATGCCCCTATTCATGGTGATAGGGCCCGCCGTTCAGTATGGTCATGGCTCTGTATATCTGTTCTACAAAGATCAGGCGGATCATCTGGTGCGAAAAAGTCATTTTTGACATGGATATCTTTTCGTGTGCCGCGTCATATATCTTTTGTGAAAAGCCATAAGGTCCTCCTATAATAAATACCAGGCGTTTGTTGACGTTTACCAACTTCTTCTCCATCCAGCGGGCAAACTCCACCGACCGCATCTCTTTTCCGTGTTCGTCCAGCAACACAACCACGTCTCCCGGCTGAAGGGCTTTGGCTATCAGTTCGCCTTCCTTCTCTTTCTGTTGCTCGGGTGTCAGGCTTTTCGTATTTTTCAATTCTGGAATTACCTCCATATCGAAAGAAATGAAGTGTTTGGTACGCTCTATGTAATCGTTGATTGCAGTGATATAATGCTGCTCTACAGTCCGTCCTACGACGATAAGGGTTGTTTTCATTCAAGTGCAAACTCTTGTTTATTGCACAAAAATAAGAAAAAAATATTGTTTTTAGCATTAAATACTTACCTTTGCGTATCGATAATACTTGTGATTATGAAAAAACGGGTACTTTTATGGATGGCCGGACTCGTATTCGCTGTAACTTCGCTCTTCGCACAGGACATACCGGTGGGCGTGGTCGTTGCGTTTAAGAAAGGAAACTCCCAAGAGCTGAACAGGTATTTGGGAGAGAAGGTGAATCTGGTGATTCAGAATCGCTCGGAGAGTGTAGACAGGCAGGCAGCTGAAGGAACACTTGCCGCTTTTTTCAGTAGCAATAAGGTCAGTGGTTTTAATGTAAACCATGAAGGTAAGCGGGATGAATCGAGTTTTATTATCGGTACCCTGACCACTGCCAACGGCAATTTCCGGATAAACTGCTTCTTCCGCAGAGTACAGAACAAATATTTAATAAATCAAATAAGAATAGATAAAACCAATGAATGAGTTAATAGACAGACTGATCGATCTGGCCTTTGCCGAAGACATAGGTGATGGCGACCACACAACACTTTCCTGTATTCCCGCCACTGCAATGGGAAAATCGAAACTTTTAATCAAAGAAGCAGGCGTGTTGGCCGGCATCGAAATTGCCAAAGAAATATTCCACCGTTTCGACCCGACGATGAAAGTCGAGGTATTTATTAACGATGGTGCCGAAGTGAAACCGGGTGATGTGGCAATGATTGTGGAAGGTAAGATTCAGTCTCTGCTCCAGACAGAACGTCTGATGCTGAACGTGATGCAGCGCATGAGCGGTATTGCCACTATGACACGCAAATACGTGAAGCAGTTGGAAGGCACGAAAACATGTGTGCTGGATACCCGCAAGACTACTCCCGGACTCCGTATGCTTGAAAAAGCGGCGGTAAAGATTGGCGGCGGCGTGAATCACCGTATCGGACTTTTCGATATGATTCTCTTGAAAGACAATCATGTGGACTTTGCCGGTGGCATTGACAAAGCTATCAATCGTGCCAAGGAGTATTGCAAGGAGAAAGGAAAAGATCTCAAGATCGAAATCGAGGTGCGCAACTTCGATGAACTCCGGCAAGTATTGAGCATCGGCGGAGTAGACCGCATCATGCTCGATAACTTTACTCCCGAAAATACAAAGAAGGCTGTTGAGATGATCGGCGGAAAGTATGAAACCGAATCGTCGGGCGGCATCACGTTCGATACGCTTCGCGACTATGCCGAGTGTGGCGTAGACTTTATTTCAGTTGGTGCCCTTACCCATTCGGTGAAAGGACTCGATATGAGTTTCAAGGCATGCTGATTTCCAAACGATGAATGATCTTTAACAAGTAATGATGAACGGTGGACAAATTGTGCGTTGAGGCTGCAAGTTGTTCATCGTTTATTGTTTGAAAAAACACTTCATCGCAGATCACATTCATCGTTCACGGTTGATCGTTTGAGGACCTTGATCGTTAAAACGATTATTTTAACTTCTTTTTTCATTTTCGTTTGCAGCATTCGCTGCATCCTTGCGTCTAATAGACAAACGACGCAGACATACGTTCGATTTTAAAAAGGCAATTGACATTGGAAAACGAGATAGAACTGATAAAGGGCTGTCGGGCAGGAAAGGATTCGGCTCGGAAGGAACTTTATACCCTATACTCGAGGCAAATGCTGGCGGTATGTTTCCGCTATACGGGCGATATGGAAGCGGCGCACGATGTACTGCATGACGGTTTCATCAAAATATTCACCAACTTTTCGTTTCGTGGCGAGGCTTCGCTCGGAACGTGGGTGACCCGGGTGATGGTGACTCAGGCACTGGATTACCTGCGAAGGCAAAAGCGGGTCAGTCAGTTGGAGGTACACGAGGAACAGATACCTGACATCCCCGACCTTGCGGAAGGAGGGGAGGCAGGGCGAATTTCCGAAGAACAGTTGATGAAGTTTGTCGCAGATCTGCCCGATGGGTGCCGGACGGTTTTCAACCTTTATGTGTTTGAAGAGAAGTCGCACAAAGAGATAGCCGATATGCTGGGTATCAAAGAGCATTCATCTACTTCGCAGTTGCACCGGGCCAAGTTTTTATTAGCAAAAAGGATTAAAGAATATAGAAACCATGAAGAAAGAAAATGATGAAATAACCGATCTGTTCCGTTCCCGTCTGGGAAATGCCGAAATGACCGTGCGGGACGGTTTCTGGGAAGAACTGAATTCTGAGATGATGGTGCGCAGCCATCACCGGAAAGTAGTTTTCTTTCGTGTAGCGGCAGCAGCTTCCGTACTGCTGGTATTGGCTGCTTCGTCGGCTGCTTTCTGGTTCTTCTCTCCGAAAGCGGAGATAGAAGAAGCTTTTACCCAAGTGGCGGTTGTCAGCGGAAATACAACACATCTGGATGGAGACGTGGTGAAACAGGATTTTACCCCTATGCGCTCCGAACCGGTTTTGGGTAAACCGGCTCCCAAGCGTTCCGGTGTTTTGGCACAATCATCGGGAGAGGAAGATGATTCGGTATCGGTTACAGTCTCCATGTCATTCAGTTTCTCTTCTACGACTACACGCAGGAGACAAAATAATCATCCGGACAAAAGTTATTGGCAAGCTGGTGGAGAAGGTGGGGCTTTGGCAAGTTCTGCTGATGGACCCCGGCCGGACGATCACACAGTTGTGGCGGACAAATCGAGGACATGGGCTGTGAAAGCTGCTGTGGGTACCGCTTTGCCTGCCGCTAACGGTAAGTACAAGATGCCCGTAACTGCCGGACTGACGGTAGAGAAAAAAATAAATAAACATTTAGCCGTCGAAACCGGTTTATTGTATTCAAACCTGCGTGCCGAACAGAATCTGCATTATCTGGGAATTCCCGTAAAACTGAATGTGACGCTGGCGGAAACTCCCAAATTTGATCTATATGCTTCGGTAGGCGGAGTTGCAGATAAGTGCATAGCGGGAGCGCCGGATAACAGTTTTAAGAATGAACCGGTGCAGCTGGCTCTGACTGTGGGCGTAGGAATGAATTATAAGATTAATGATAAACTGGCTTTATTTGCCGAACCGGGAGTAACGCACCATTTCAAGACAGACTCCAAACTGGAAACAGTACGTTCGGCGAGGCCTACGAATTTTAACCTGATTTGCGGTCTGCGTATGACCTATTAACCATTTAGTACGGATGTTATGAAAAAAACATTTTTAATGCTGCTCACACTTGTTCTGTCATTGCTTACTTGCGTAAGTTGCAGCGAAGAGACATTAGATTACAACAACCCCGATGTAGACCTTTTCGTAAGGCAACTCAAAGCGGGAAATTATAATACCAAGAGTCCGAAGGGCTTTGTAGAAGTACCTAAATTTACGGAGAAGGATATTCCGACATTGCTCAATTATGCTGAAGATCTGACTTTGATCACTTCTTTTCCGCTTCCGCCGGTGTCTGCTTATTATAGTGGCAAGGTCCGCTTGGGTGAATGTATGTTGTGGGTTGTGGAAACCATCCGGTTAGGTCATTATGCTTCGTTTGGCTGCAAAATGGTGAGAGCCAATGCCGAGAACTATGAAGGTATCTATTTCCTGACTGATGAAGAGTTGCTCGATGCTGCTGCCCGATACCGTCGCTGGTGGGAAAACAGACAGTATCCTCGTACGGCATGGACCATCGACGCATGCTTTGACGAGCCCCTTTGCGGAAGCGGATACCGTTGGTGGTAAAAAATTAAATCAGATGAAACGTATTGTCTTTCTGATGCTGTCTTTAGGGATGGCAGTGACCCTTCATGCCCAATGGACCGCGAAAGATTCGGTGAATCTGCAGCGCATCCTGAATGGCAAAGAGGATATTAAGCTGAATATGGATGCTGTGAAACAGATTGATTTCAACAGTTCGCCGACTGTTCCTAAAATGTCGAAGGAACGGCCCGGTCTGAGATTGGATGAAACGCTTCCGCAGGTACTTGAAAAGAAGAAGGTGGTGCTGACCCTCCGTCCCTATACGGCCAATACCAAATATAATTGGGATCCTATTTATCAAAAGAAGATTCGGGTAGATGCCGATACATGGAGGGGAGATCCGTTTGTCGAGTTGTATCAGACGGTTCCTTCCAACTGGGCTAAGAATGTATATGATAAAGGTATACGCAGTTCATACGAAGAAATACGTTCCAGTGGATTGAGGCATAATCTGTTTGGCGAACGTGCCAATGGAATGATGGTTCCTACGCAGAGCATGGTACATACCTCTGCCATGAAACTTGGAAAAAGCGGTGTGACCGTGAATGGAGGTACGATTGGCGGACTTGATTTAATGACCATTTTTACAAAGGACTTCTGGGACAAGAAGGGACGCAACCGGAGATCGCGCACGTTGGAGGTGCTGAAGGCTTATGGCGATTCAACAACAGTGCTGCTTCCTGAACCGATTGTGCACTGAAATTGTTAAAAGATAAACAAAGGCATCCTTGTTCCTTTTTCAAAAAACGATATAACTATGAACAGAATTTCTTCTCTTTTCGGTATTCAGTATCCCATTATTCAGGGAGGTATGGTGTGGTGTAGCGGCTGGAAACTTGCTTCGGCTGTCAGTAATGCCGGTGGTCTGGGACTGATAGGCTCCGGTTCGATGTATCCCGACGTTTTGCGTGAACATATTCGTAAATGCCGGGCGGCTACCGACAAACCTTTCGGGGTAAATATTCCGTTGATGTACCCACAGATAGAGGAAATCATGAACATCGTGGTGGAGGAAGGCGTCAAAATCGTATTTACCTCCGCCGGAAATCCGAAAACGTGGACCGGATGGTTGAAAGAGCGCGGCATCACAGTGGCACATGTCGTTTCTTCCTCCAAATTTGCCATGAAATGTGAAGAGGCGGGAGTCGATGCCATAGTGGCTGAAGGATTTGAAGCCGGCGGACATAACGGGCGGGAAGAGACTACAACTCTTTGCCTGATTCCGGCAGTGCGTGAAGCCACCACTTTACCTTTGATTGCAGCCGGAGGCATTGGTACGGGAGAGGCGATTTTTGCCCTGATGGCGTTGGGAGCCGAAGGAGTTCAGATGGGCACCCGTTTTGCTTTGACGGATGAAAGTTCGGCAAGCGACATTTTTAAAGAGTATTGCTTGCGGCTGAACGAAGGCGATACCAAATTATTGCTCAAAAAACTCGCACCGACCCGGCTTGTGACCAATTCGTTTCGTGATAGGGTAGAGGCCGCTGAAGGACGGGGGGCTTCTGCCGAGGAGCTTCGTGAACTGTTGGGTAGAGGTCGTGCCAAGAAAGGAATCTTTGAAGGAGACCTGGAGGAAGGAGAACTCGAGATAGGACAGGTTGCTGCCCTGTTCCGCCGTAGACAAAGTGTGGACGAAGTGATGAAAGAACTTTTAGAAGGATACCGGAGGGCTTCGGACAAGATACGTTCTGCCGGGTTATAAACAGTGCCGGGAGAAGCACTGCGGATTTCACCACGGGGTAATCACAGGGTAGAATAATGATGCTTAACCCTCTGTTACTCCGTGGTGAAACTCGTTTATTCTAAGTTCAATTGCTCGTATTTCAGGCCGAATACATCGGCTATCGCTCGATATACCACTTTCCCTTCTACCACATTCAGACCTAAAGCCAGCGCCGGATCTTCCTTGCATGCCTTTCTCCATCCTTTGTTTGCCAATGCTATGACATAGGGCAGAGTGGCGTTGGTCAATGCCAATGTAGAGGTGTAAGGCACTGCCCCCGGAATATTGGCTACAGCATAATGTACGATTCCATCGACTACATACGTCGGTTCACTGTGGGTTGTGGGATGCGAAGTCTCGAAACATCCTCCCTGGTCGATGGCTACATCTACCAATACCGTACCCGGTTGCATCATTTTCAGCATATCACGGGTGATCAGGTGCGGAGCCTTGTCTCCCGGAATCAGTACCGAACCTACTACAAGATCCACGTCCGGCAACTCTTTTTTCAGCCTCACTTCCGAGGCGTATAGTGTTTTTACATTTTTCGGTAACGTCTCGCTCAGGTAGCGAAGACGGCTCAGGTTGATGTCTGCAATTGTGACATCGGCTCCCAATCCGGCTGCCATCTGGGCCGCATTACTACCTACGATCCCTCCACCCAGGATTAACACTTTTGCCGGCTTTACCCCCGGTACACCACCCGGCAAAATGCCTTTTCCACCTTGTGGCTTTTCCAGAAAACGGGCACCTTCCTGTATGGCCATGCGTCCTGCTACTTCACTCATAGGTATCAGCAGCGGGAGAGAATGGTCGGCTTTTTCCACTGTTTCGTAAGCCAGGCAGACCGAGCCGTTCTCTATCATGGCAAGAGTCAACTCTCTATCGGAAGCGAAATGGAAATAAGTGAACAACAACTGTTCTTTGCGGATCAGTCTGTACTCCGGTGCGATAGGTTCTTTTACTTTTACTATCATCTGGGCCATAGCGTATGTCTCTTCCATAGTGGGCAGTATTTGTGCTCCTACGGCTGTATATGCCTCGTCCTGAAAACCACTGTTCTCTCCTGCGGTGTGCTGTATGTATACAGTATGCCCGCGTTTCACTAACTCGGCGACTCCCGAGGGCGTCATGCCCACACGGTTCTCGTTGTTCTTAATCTCCTTAGGTACTCCGATAATCATAACGTTACTCTATTAAGGGTTAAACATGGCACAATGTAGGAAAATTCTGCTTACGTTGTTATCCATGTAGGGATGTTTTACAGCAGAATGATAGTAGGGTGGCGGATAGGAATAAAATCCACCCTTCTGTTTTCTAATATGGCAGGAATGATGTATTTTTGCAAAGATTCCATTTTTAAGCAAACTACATGAAACAGTATATAGTTGCCTTGATGCTTGCCTGCAGCATTCAGGGACATTCACAAGATGTGAAGCAGGCTACTTTTGTTCCTCCATTTGACTTTACACTGACTCTGAGCGGCAACTTCGGAGAAATCCGGGCTAACCATTTTCATGGAGGGCTCGATTTCAAGACTCAGGGTGTCATTGGCAAACCGGTACGTGCGCTCGCCGACGGATATATTTCCCGTATTCGCGTCACCAATGGGTCGGGATATGTACTCGATGTGGTGTATAACAACGGTTATACGACAATCAACCGGCACTTGAGCGGTTTCATGCCCGATATTGCCCGGAGAGTGGAGAAACTGCAATATGAAAAAGAAGATTGGGAAGTCGAGATTGTTCCCGAGCCGGGTGAATATCCGGTGAAGGCCGGGCAGCAAATAGCCTGGAGCGGTAATACCGGTTATTCATTCGGTCCGCATCTGCATCTGGATGTGATGGAGACCGCTACCGGTGAATCGATTGATCCGATGCCCTTTTTCAAGTCGAAAATAAAAGATAACACCGCTCCCCGGGCAGAAGGAATCATGCTGTTTCCACAGCCGGGAAGTGGGGTAGTGGGAGGGAGCCCGGAACGGCAGAGCTTCCCGATAAACACAGCGCGTCCCATCGAGGCATGGGGAGTGATCGGGTCGGGCATCAAGGCCTACGATTATATGGATGGTGTGCACAACCGTTACGGAGTGCATACCGTTGTGCTTAGAGTGGACGGTACGGAAGTGTTCCGCAGTGTGGTCGACCGTTTTTCACCGGATGAAAACCGGATGATAAACTCTTGGACCTGCGGACAATATATGAAGTCGTTTATTGATCCGGGCAATACGCTCCGCATGCTTCGGGCTTCGAACGACAACCGGGGACTGGTCACCATTGATGAAGAGCGGGACTATAAGTTCGAATACGAATTGAAGGATGCTTTCGGCAATACTTCCCGCTACCGTTTTATGGTGCGTGGAAAGAGACAGCCGATTCAGCCGCTTGGGCATCGGGAGAAATATTTCTTTGCCTGGGATAAGACGAACTTTCTGCAAGAACCCGGATTGACCCTTACCGTTCCCCGGGGAATGTTATACGATAATGTGCCTCTCAACTACGAAGTGCATTCCGATAGTGGGGCGATAGCCTATACTTATCAGCTGAATGACGAGAAAGTGCCGTTGCATGGGGGATGTGAGTTGCGTATCGGTCTCCGGCGTCAGCCGATTGCCGACAGCACCAAGTATTATGTGGCACGTGTCACTCCCAAAGGAAGTATGTACAGTGCCGGAGGTACTTACGAGGATGGATTTATGAAGACCCGAATCCGTGAATTGGGAACTTATACGGTTGCTGTAGACACAGTGCCCCCCGAAATTACCCCGGTAGGTAAGAATACCTGGGGCCGTAATGGGAAGGTCGTTTACAGGTTGAAGGATAAAGAAACCGGCATCCGTGCCTATCGTGGAACTATCGATGGAAAATTTGCCTTGTTCGGACGTCCCAACTTGACCAAATCCCATTGGGAGTGTAAGCTCGATCCTAAGCATGTCAAGAAGGGGGTACGTCACACTGTAGTAATGACTGCGACAGACGATTGCGGAAACGAAACAACGGTTCGAGACACCTTTGTCTGGTAGCTTTCCGGATAAAGACAGAATAAAGACAATGTATTAATAATTTATTATATGAAAAGAATCTTTCTCTTTGCCGCTCTTCTGACTGCGGCAGTGGCGGAAACCTTCGCCTGTACTAACTTAATTGTCGGCAAGAATGCGTCTACTGACGGTTCAACCATCGTTTCCTATTCGGCTGACTCGTACGGACTTTTTGGCGAGCTGTATCACTATCCGGCAGCCACATATCCCAAAGGCACCATGATGGATATTCACGAATGGGATACCGGCAAGTATCTGGGACAGATCGAACAGGCACGCCAGACTTATAATGTAATCGGTAATATGAACGAGTTTCAGGTAACCATCGGTGAGACGACTTTTGGAGGCCGTCCCGAATTGGTGGATACGTTGGGAATTATCGACTACGGAAGCCTGATTTACGTGGGTTTGCAACGTTCGCGTACTGCCCGTGAAGCCATCAAGGTGATGACTGAACTGGTGCAGGAATACGGATATTACAGCAGTGGCGAGTCGTTCACCATTGCCGATCCCAATGAAATATGGATTATGGAGATGATAGGTAAAGGTCCCGGCATCCGGGGAGCCGTATGGGTAGCTGTCCGAGTGCCGGACGACTGCATTTCGGCACATGCCAACCAGTCGCGCATCCATCAGTTCGATATGGCTGACAAGGCCAACTGCATGTATTCTAATGACGTTATTTCTTTTGCCCGCGAAAAAGGATATTTCAGCGGTGTGAACAAAGACTTCAGCTTTGCCGATGCTTATGCACCGCTCGATTTCGGTGCCCGCCGTTTCTGTGAAGCCCGTGTGTGGAGCTACTTCAATATGTTTACCGACCAAGGTGAAGCCTATCTGCCTTATATCCAAGGAAAGACCAATGACCCTATGCCTCTGTTCGTAAAGCCGAAACGCAAACTCTCCGTTCAGGATGTAAAGAATGCCATGCGCGACCATTATGAAGGAACTGCCCTCGACATCAGCAATGATTTTGGTGCCGGGCCTTATAAAACACCTTACCGTCTCTCTCCGCTGACTTTCAAGGTAGGCGACCAGGAGTATTTCAATGAGCGTCCCATCTCTACACAACAGAGCGGTTTCGTTTTTGTGGCTCAGATGCGTGCCAATCTTCCCGATGCTGTAGGCGGTGTGCTTTGGTTTGGTACGGATGATGCCAACATGACTGTTTTCACTCCCGTATATTGTTGTACTACCAAAGCTCCGGTATGCTATACGCGTGTAGACGGTGCCGATTACATCACCTTCTCCTGGAACTCCGCTTTTTGGATTTTCAACTGGGTGGCCAACATGGTATATCCCCGCTACGATTTGATGATCGGCGATGTACGTGCTACGCAGAACGAACTTGAAACCACCTTCAACGAGGCACAGGAAGGTATTGAAGCAGCTGCTGTTAAGTTGTACGAGAAGAATCCGGAAACGGCTGTGAAGTTTCTGACCAACTATACCGACATGACAGCGCAAAGTACTTTCGATACTTGGAAACGTTTGGGCGAATTTATCATTGTGAAGTACAATGATGGTGTCATCCGTAAGATGAAGGACGGCAAGTTCGAGCGTAATGCCATTGGTCAACCTGCAGGCGTGGTACGTCCGGGCTATTCAAAGGAATTCCTCGAAGAGTATGTGAAGCAAACAGGAGAACGCTATAAGGTAACCGAATAATCGCTTCCAAAGAGTTTTCTGACTAAAAGATAGGAATTTCAAACTTATTCTTTTACATTTGTATTTTAATTAAACTAATTATTAATCTCTAAAATATAGATAGAACCATGGGGAATGAAGAACTAATCAAACAGGTGACTGAGAAAGCCGAAAAGTGGCTGACCCCGGCGTATGATGCCGAAACTCAGGCTGAAGTGAAACGCATGCTGGAGAACGAAGATAAGACAGAATTGATCGAGGCCTTTTACAAAGATCTCGAATTTGGTACGGGCGGACTCCGTGGGATCATGGGCGTAGGTACCAATCGTATGAACATCTATACTGTCGGAGCTGCTACCCAGGGACTCTCTAACTATCTGAACGCAAACTTTAAAGATATGAAACAGATTTCGGTTGTAGTCGGATACGATTGCCGTAACAACAGTTCTCTGTTTGCCAAGATCTCTGCGGATATTTTCTCGGCCAATGGCATTAAGGTATATTTGTTCGAAGAGATGCGTCCCACTCCGGAGATGTCTTTTGCCATCCGTCATCTCGGTTGCCAGAGCGGCATTATCCTGACTGCTTCACACAACCCGAAAGAATACAACGGTTATAAGGCTTATTGGGACGACGGTGCGCAAGTACTGGCTCCGCATGATAAGGGCATTATCGATGAAGTAAATAAGATTGCTTCTGCTGCCGATATCAAGTTCCAGGGTAACCCGGATCTGATTCAGATCATCGGAGAAGATGTCGATAAGATATATCTGGATATGGTGAAGACTGTTTCTATCGATCCTGAAGCGATCGCCCGCCATAAAGATATGAAGATTGTATACACTCCGATCCACGGTACAGGCATGATGCTGATTCCGCGTGCACTGAAGATGTGGGGATTCGAGAACGTATATACCGTGCCCGAGCAGATGATTAAGGACGGTAACTTCCCGACAGTTGTCTCTCCGAATCCGGAGAATGCGGAAGCTTTGACGATGGCTCTTAATCTGGCTAAAGAAATTGATGCCGACCTTGTAATGGCTTCCGACCCGGATGCCGACCGCGTAGGTATCGCTTGTAAGAACGATAAAGGCGAATGGGTATTGATTAACGGTAACCAGACTTGTCTGATGTATCTTTATTACATCATCACTCAATATAACAAACTGGGCAAAATGACCGGTAATGAATTTTGTGTGAAAACTATCGTTACTACCGAACTGATCAAGAAGATTGCCGATAAGAATCACATTGAGATGCTCGATTGCTACACCGGTTTCAAATGGATTGCCCGTGAAATTCGTTTGCGTGAAGGCAAGAAGAAATACATCGGCGGTGGTGAAGAAAGCTATGGCTTCCTGGCTGAGGACTTTGTTCGTGATAAAGACGCTGTTTCTGCTTGCTGCCTGATTGCCGAAGTGGCTGCTTGGGCCAAGGATAACGGAAAGACTCTGTATCAGTTGCTGATGGACATCTACGTTGAATATGGATTCTCTAAGGAATTTACTGTAAACGTTGTGAAACCGGGTAAGAGCGGTGCGGAAGAGATTAAAGCCATGATGGAGAATTTCCGTGCTAACCCTCCGAAAGAGTTGGGTGGTTCGAAAGTGGTTCTGTCGAAAGATTACAAGACTCTGAAACAAACCGACGCAGCGGGCCATGTGACTGACATCGATATGCCGGAATCATCGAATGTACTGCAATATTTCACAGAAGACGGTGGAAAAGTATCTGTTCGTCCGTCAGGAACGGAGCCGAAGATCAAATTCTATATCGAAGTGAAAGGTGAGATGGGATGCCGCAACTGTTTTGCTACTGCCGATGCAGAAGCTACTGAAAAAGTAGAAGCAGTGAAGAAGTCACTGGGTATTTAAAGGAGCTATTTTAAATACTCTTTTGACGGATACTTAGCATCGTATAAATGTATCCATAATATTATTGGAATGCCTTGTTCTTCATTGGATGGGGCATTTCTTTTGGGGCTATTCTCTAAAAAGCCGAGGACTTGTGCAGTGCCTTCCACTCGGACAATGTCTCCTATCCGCGTGCTGATTTTTCCCGTTTCTACAATGATAGGGAGAGTGACAGGGAAACGATCACTGTCGTTTTCCTGGATAAATAGTTCTCAGGACCTGGCGAGAACTTATTTTTTCCATCGAATGCAAACCGACAGTCAATTACTTGGGTACTGTCATAGAGGGATGTGCTGTGAATTGTTTTTTAATTATACTTTCTTCTTTGTATTTTATTTATTCGGCTGAAGTTCTATTTCTATATTTTTACGGTACTTTTAGTCGTAGTCCAAAGGTCTTTAACTTAGAGATATTGCCTGAGACACTTATATAACTTTGCGACTTGAGGTGCTGATATATTCATAACATTACTTTAGAATATGAACTCTTATTTGCACTTTATCCTTGATGCTGAATCAGTCTAGGTTCAGAAGATCTATTAGAATATAACTAATAGAAGTATGGCCTTCTCCGTCAGTGAGTATAAATCTGTTTTTTCACGAGTATGTATCCTCCATCCTAAAAAAGTGGTTAATGTGTTGATAGTGTATAAGTAAAGTTTTTTTGCAAATTATAAATGATAATTAGCCATTTTACTATCATAATATATAATATTATATATTAAAATCCTTTTAAATGTTCTTTGTTTAATAATTAATTTGTGACCTTCGCACGTCAAAGATACACAACGAAATGAAGGAGTCTTGTGCGATGTTTATGAAAATATTTTTAGAACCTTTTAATCCTATGTAATGCATATTAAGACTAATCCGAAAGATAAAATGTCTTTTAATCAGCTATATAATGATTATCAGACACGTTTTTTGAATTTTGCTAATACCTATGTCAGAGATTGGGATGTAGCGGAAGATATAACAACAGAGGCGTTAATTTATTATTGGGAAAACAGAAATACTTTATCTGAAGTATCCAATATTCCTGCATATATACTTACCATCATAAAAAACAAAAGTCTTAATTATCTTCGTCATTTGCAGATACGGGAAGAACATTCTGAAAATATTAGAAAATATATTGAGTGGGAACTCAATGCACGTATCGTTTCTTTAGATGCTTGCGAACCTTATGAACTTTTAGTCAAAGAGATGCAAGAGCTGATTCAGCAAACTTTGGATAAACTGCCGGAGCGTACACGCAAAATATTTATTTTAAGCCGTTATGAAAACAAATCGTATAAGGAGATTGCTGCTCTAATGAATATGACAACCAAAGGTGTAGACTTTCATATTTGTAAAGCTTTAAAGGCATTACAGATTAACCTAAAAGATTATTTTCCATTATTTCTTTATTTTTTGATGAAATTTCACTAGGATACCTTTCCCATGAAGTGCCTTATACATAAAGGGACATTAATACATTGTCATGGACAAAGATTTACTATATAATTTTTATAAAGGAAAGGTTTCCATAGAAGAAGGACAAAGGGTCAAGGCTTGGGTAGAAGCATCAGACGAAAACGAGCGCGCCTTCTATAGGGAACGTAAAATTTTTGATGCCTTGATGCTTAATAATCCGCTTCCGGTAAAGAAAACCTCTTTTTTCAATTTTACACATTATAAAAAAATAGAGTGGCTGAAAATTGCCATGACTGTAATATTGACATTTCTGCTTAGTTATTTCTATCAGGAGTATAAAGCCGGTCTGGATTCAGTGGCAATGAGTACGATTTCTGTTCCTGAAGGACAAAGAACCAATGTCACATTACCCGATGGTAGTAATGTTTGGTTAAATGCATGTACAACGATACAATATCCGACTTCTTTTAACAGCCGGGAGCGTTTCGTTATACTAAAAGGAGAAGCTTATTTTGATGTGAAAAAGAATAAAAGCAGACCGTTTATAGTGCACACAGATGCTTATAGCATCGAAGTATTAGGTACGAAGTTTAATGTGGATGCATATCCGGAAACAGAAAAATTTGAAACTACATTGATGCATGGCAGTGTTAAGGTCACTTTGAAAGCAGATTCATCGCAAACAGTAATATTAAAGCCTGATCATAAATTGTCATTAGAAAAAGGACGGTTTGTAATGACTAAAGTGGAAGATTATAATCCTTATCGATGGAAAGAAGGGCTTATCTGTTTCTCTGACGAATCTTTTCCTAATATTATGAAAGACTTTGAAAAGTATTACGGAGTGAAAATAGTGATAGAGAATAAAAATGTATTGCAGATTAATTTTACGGGGAAATTCAGACAAACCGACGGAATAGATTATGCGCTTCGTATCTTACAGAAAAATATAGATTTCCAATATGAGAAAGATAATGAAAAACAAATTATCTATATAAAATAAAGTATTAATTCTTAAAAGCGAAATGCCTATGAAAAATGATCTAAGTTAACCTATTGAGAATGCCGATAGGTGTTCCCGCACCTACCGGCATAAGAAATCAACACAATTTTTTATTAAAAATGTATCAATTTAAAATCTATACAAAGGTATGAAAAATAACACTTTGTCGGGGTCATATTACCCTAAAAATCCCCAAATAAAACATTTTTTTAGAATTATGAGAATTACATTGTTCCTATTGATGGCATGTGTTTTTTCTTTATATGCCGGAAATTCCTATTCTCAAAATACAAGAGTTAGTTTTGCCATGGATAATGTAGGACTCAATAAGGTCCTAGAGGAGATAGAGAGTCAGACGGATTATCTTTTTATTTATAATAGTCAGATAAATGTAAATAAGCTAGTTACTATTAAGGCAAATAAGCAGACGGTTTCAAAGGTATTGGATCAAATATTACAGAACACTGGTATTGAATATAAATTGGAAGGTTCGCATATTATATTAGAAAAAAAAGTAGAAGAAGTTCACAATAGCTCGTCCGCCGTTCAGCAACAGCAAACTAAAAAGATAACCGGAAAAGTTGTCGATAAGACAGGAGAGGCTATTATTGGAGCGAATGTCAAAATACAAGGTACAGATAAAGGAACTATTACTGATCTCGATGGTAATTTTATCTTGGAGGTTGCTCCAAAGGATGTGCTTGCTATCAGTTACATAGGCTATTTGGATACGAAAGTTCCCATAGCTGGGCAAAAACAGATCCATGTGGTGTTGTCTGAGGATAATAAAATGTTGGACGAAGTCGTTGTAATTGGTTATGGTACTACTTCTACACGCAAGATGGCGTCTGCTGTTACAGCCGTGAAAGGTGAGAAACTACAGGACTTGCCATTTAATAGTGTAGCAGCTTCACTGGCCGGACGTGCAACAGGTGTTATTGTACAGTCATCAGGTGGTGAACCGGGATCTGCCCCTTCTATCTCGATCCGTGGCGGTGGCGCACCTGTCTATGTCATAGATGGTGTTATTTCCGATGCTTGGGATTTCAATACGTTGAATCCGAATGATATCGAAAGCCTTTCAATTCTAAAGGATGCAGCATCTCTGGCTGTTTACGGTTCACGGGCTGCCAATGGTATCGTGATGGTGAAAACCAAACAGGGAGGTAAGGGAAAGACAGCGGTGAATTATACGTTTAATGCTGAATTCAGCCAACCTACCAAATTACTGAAAAAGACTCGTGGTTATGACTATGCTTACAACCAAATGCTTGCCGGTATCAATGATGGTTTGGACGAGGCAGATTTACCTTTTAATCAGGAAGTATTGGATATCATTAAAAATCAGTCAGATCCTTATACATCCGGACACGCCGATACAGATTGGCTGGGAGAAGGATTGAAAACTGTTGCTCCTCAATACAAGCATACGGTATCATTGAGTGGAAGCGGCAATAAGGTGAATTACTATATTTCTCTGGGTATGCTCAATCAAGGTAGTATCTATACTTCGAATGCATTGAACTATGACCGCTATACAGTTCGCAGTAATGTTAACACGACTTTTGATAAGATTGGTCTGAAGGTCAGCCTGAATCTGAACGGAGCTTATGAAAAAAAGGAATACCCCTCTTTCTCAGCGGCAAAGATCTGGGAAGATCTTTATAACCAGTCTCCGCTGAATCCGGCTTACAATAAGGATGGTACTTATGCCGCAGTTACCGACCATCCGTTGGCGGAAATGGACAAGCGTTCGGGATATAACAGGAACTATGGCAAATTCATAAATACCCAAGTAGCTGCGGACTGGACATTGCCTTGGTTAAAGGAGTTAACCTTGGGTGCTATGTTCAACTATCGTCTGAACGACTCACATGTGAAGAAATTCAGTACTAAGGCTCCTCAGTATTACGCAGATGGAGCTGTATATCCAATAGGTAAACCGACATTGAATGAAGAAGGCTATTGGGGAGAGTCCTACAATTTCGAAGTAAGTGCCGCTTATGTGAAAACTTTTGCCGAAAAGCATACGATTGATGCTAAATTCGTTTATAATGTTGCAGAAAATACTGGATGGAATTTTAATGCATATCGTGGGGAATACTTATCTACGGTTGTGGACCAGCTATTTGCCGGTGCAGCAGATACGCAGCAGAATGGCGGCAATTCGGATGAAGGAGGACGTATGGGATTGGTAGGCCGTTTGAAATATGACTTTATGAATCGGTATATCGTGGAAGGTAGTTTCCGTTACGATGGATCGGATAACTTCACTCCAGGACATCGTTGGGGATTCTTCCCCTCCGGAGCGGTGGCGTGGACCATCAGTGAAGAACCTTTCTTCAAAGAGTGGGATCAACATGTATTCGATTTGCTCAAGCTACGCGCTTCTTATGGACAGACCGGTACGGAAAATGGAGTAAATCGTTTCGGCTATCTTTCTACCTATAGTCTGGATGAGAAAAAAATAGTGATCGGGGGAAAACTGCAATCAGGATTTAGTGAAGGGGCTTTGGTGTCTCCGGAACTGCTGAGCTGGTATCAGGTGAATTCCTTTAACCTGGGATTGGATATGGCTTTCTTCAATAATCGCTTGAAAGGTACCTTTGATTATTTCTATTACGTAACCAAAGGTGGTTTGATGAGTCCGGGAGACCGTTATACAACTCCTTTGGGTAAACCTTTACCACAAATAAAATCGAATAGCGAACAACGTCGCGAAGGTGTGGAGTTGACAATGCGCTGGTCAGATACGACTCCGCGTAAATTCACTTATGGAGTAGGGTTCAATATGACCTACTTTAATAGCCTGTGGAAAGTGAAAGCGGATGAAGCATTATCTGACTTGATGAATCCTTACAAACGTCAAACACATCAGACCGATTACTATGGGTTGGGATACATAGATACAGGACTTTATCAAAACAAAGAGGATATCCTGAACTCTCCCCGAAGATTGGGATCTACCCAAACTAAGCTCGGAGACATTGGTTATACGGATGTGAACGGTGATGGTAAAATAGACGGTGAAGACCAGGTACGTATCGGAAAGCCGACAATGCCTCACTTTACTTATGCCTTTGATTTTTCTTTGGGTTATGAAGGATTCACTTTGTCCGGTTTACTTTATGGGACAGGTGAACGCTACATGACTTTTGGCAATCGTTATCAGTCAGGTGAAGGAAAATACCTGTATTATGAAAACCAGTTGAATTATTGGAGACCGGACAATACAGGTGCGGATTTTCCTAGAATTTCGATCAGTTCCGGTGTAAACGGAAATAATAATAAGGCAGGATCGACTTTCTGGATGCGGAATGCATCATATCTTCGTCTGAAGGATTTGCAGTTGAGCTATGACTTTAAATATAAATACCTGAAAAAATGTGACTGGTTGCAGACGTGTCGTGTGAATCTGAGTGGTAGTAATCTTTTCACTATTTCAGGTGTTAGCAAATTTTTCGATCCGGAAACATCAAGTACCAGCGGCGACGGCTATCCTGTACAAAGAGTTTATTCAATTGGTGTAACAATAGGTTTTTAATAGGGAGGAATACATATGAATAAGATAAAGAATTTATTTGTAATTATACTATTTGCCTTGGTCGCCTTTTCCTGCAGTGATATATTGGACAAGGGACCGCTTGACAAATATTCGGAAAATGATGTGTGGAAAAGTACTGACCTGACACAAGCATTCATTTATACTGCGTTGGCAAATGCTACGAATATGATGGTTTGGAAAGACAATTGGACGGATAATGAAGCTATCATGGAAGATGGGCGGGATGTGAATGCAGAATTGATAGACCGTTATTATGATGCCGGATGGAATAAGTATGAAGATATCCGTCGTTGCAATATGGTGTTGGCACGTGTTCCGGAAGCACCCTTTACGAATGCGGAAAAGGCTAATTTTATAGCACAGGCTAAGACGATACGTGCTATGATTTATTTTACGCGTGCCCGCTTGTTCGGTAAACTAATGTTAGTAAAAGAACTTATTGATCCGGAAGCGGATATGAAATTCCCTCGTACGGCTACAGTGAAAGAAACTTATGATTTCATACTGAACGACCTCAGGGAGGCTGCTCCTGATCTGCCTGTAGATGCTCCGTCCGGTGCATTGTCACGCGGTGTTGCCTACGCATTGTTGGGAGAAGCAGCTTTGCATGGGGCTGCATATATTGAGAATGGACAGGAGGAGTATTACCGGATAGCGGCAAAGGCCTGTGAAGATCTGTTTGCACTGGACAAATACTCACTGGATGGTAACTACGCCGGTATGTTCAATGATTACGATCATTCATTGGCTTCGAGCGAGATAATCCTGGCACAATGGAGAAGTGCTGAAAATACGAACTTTTCAGATACGTGGATGCAGAGACTGGTACCTAATATTGATCCCTCTAAATTGATTGCCGATGTGCAGGCAAAGTATCCCTTGGTAGAGGAGATGGCAGGTTGGCCGCAAAGATTTCCTTCTGTTGATTTGGTAAATGATTATCTTGTAGTTGATGAGGATGGAAAAGCCAAAGAGTGGGACCAGACTTCTTATTATAAGAAATTCCTGGTTGACGGAGGGACGGTTGAAGATGCTATTTACAAGAATCGTGATAAACGATTCAAAGCTTCTATCGTTTACGACGGATGTTCTTATTTCGCTAATAGGGTGTGGCTTCGTGAGGGAGGTAATCTTTATTATACTTCTAAAACGACAGAATTCTGGGGAATGCCGGTATCAGGATATGTTTATCGGAAATGCGTTTATGAAGCCAAACGTTTGCTGAACTCGGAAAAAACGGATTATCATTATACTTTGTTACGTTTGGGACGCTCTTATCTGAATTATGCGGAAATAAAGTTGCGCCAAGGTGATAAGGAAACGGCTATTGACTATATCAATAGGACGAGGGTAACTCATGGCGGTTTGCCGGAATTGCAAAAATCCTTATCACTGGAAGATACCTGGAAAGAGTATAAACGTGAACGCCGTATAGAACTGGTCAGTGAAGGCGACCGATACTGGAGTGTACTTCGTTGGGGTAAGGCTGACGGTCTGGAGGTTGTTCCGGAACTGATAGTTGAACAGAAGTTCATGAAAATAGCTCCTGATGGAAAATCTTTTGAGATAATTCCGATACCCATTTACCAAAGTGATAATGAGCGTACTTTTACCAAGAAACATTATTTGTTCCCTGTACCTCAAGGACAACGTGATCTGAATCCAAATCTGGACCAGAACGAGGGGTGGTAGTAGAAAAATGCTGGACGTCTAATAATTAAAGTATTACGAATATGAAGAAACTTATAAATACTGTTTTGTTACTATTTCTAATAGGTACCGTTTCATCGTGCCTGAAATCAGGATTGGATGATTTAGAGGCCTATAATGAGGCTGAAATTACTAATTTGAACTTTGAATACCGTTGGTGGGATGAGGCTAAGGATCAGATGGCTGTTAAAACACTCAACATTGAAAAACAAATTTCGAAAGACGACAATCTGATTACCTGTAAGCTGACGGTTCCAACGGCCAGTGGCAGTTTTACAGATGCTGTCAGGCAAAATGTATCATTAAGTAATCTTATTGCTTATATAGATCTTTCTACTGCTGCTAGAATTATGCCCTTAAACGGAGCGCCTAAGTTGGGTAGTCCTGGCGATTTTTCAGCTAAGGAGTTTAAATATCAGGTGACTGCTGCCGACGGTACGAAAAGAGAGTGGACAATAAAGATTACGGATTTTGTGAAATAAGAATAACGATTGAGGTTATTCGGATTACTGATTGAAATGATGAAGGAAGATATGTGAGAATATTTTCCTTCATCTGTTATTATATTATTTAGTGAAATTAATAAAAGAAGAACTATGAACAAACCCTATTTCATTGCATTTTTACTCTCTTTAGCTTTATGGACAGTCATTCCTTCTGTTTTTGCCGGAGATGTTGTTTTAAAAGTATTTGAAGGGAAACCACGTATCAATTCTCCTCATATCATAGGTAATTATCCTTCAACTCCATTTATCTTTTATATTCCGACTTCCGGTCAGCGACCGATGCAGTGGAGTGCGGAAAAACTCCCCGAAGGACTGGAACTGGATTCCAAGACTGGAATTATTAGTGGAGTCATGACTTCCAAAGGAGATTATACTGTAACCCTGAAGGCTGAGAATGCATTAGGTGTAAGTGTGAAACAATTGGTCATCCGCATTGGTGATGAATTATTATTAACTCCTCCAATGGGCTGGAACAGTTGGAATACTTTCGGACAGCATCTGACAGAAGAATTGGTCTTGCAAACGGCGGATGCGATGATAACGAACGGAATGCGTGATTTAGGATATTCCTATATCAATATAGATGACTTTTGGCAGTTGCCGGAACGGGGGGCTGACGGACATTTGCAGATTGATAAAACTAAGTTTCCACGTGGGATAAAATATGTAGCTGATTATCTGCACGAGCGTGGGTTTAAATTGGGAATTTATTCGGATGCCGCCGAAAAAACTTGTGGCGGCGTTTGCGGTAGCTACGGATATGAAGAAACAGATGCAAAAGATTTTGCCTCTTGGGGAGTTGACTTGTTGAAATATGACTATTGCAATGCTCCTGTAGATAGGGTAGAAGCCATGGAGCGATATGCGAAAATGGGAAGGGCACTACGGGCTACCAATCGTTCGATTGTCTATTCAGTGTGTGAGTGGGGACAGCGTGAACCTTGGAAATGGGCGAAGCAAGTGGGGGGACATTTATGGAGAGTATCAGGAGATATCGGTGACATTTGGTATCGGGATGGAAATCGTGTTGGTGGATTACATGGTATATTGAATATCCTTGAAATCAATGCTCCTCTGAGTGAATATGCCGGTCCATCCGGTTGGAATGATCCGGATATGTTAGTGGTCGGAATAGATGGAAAGAGTATGAGTATTGGTTATGAGTCGGAAGGATGTACTCAGGAACAATATAAATCCCATTTTAGCCTGTGGTGTATGATGGCTTCTCCTTTACTTTCCGGAAACGATGTACGGAATATGAATGATAGTACATTAAAAATCTTGTTGGATCCTGATTTAATAGCCATTAATCAGGATGTGTTAGGTAGGCAGGCAGAACGCAGCATTCGTTCGGATCATTATGATATTTGGGTAAAGCCGTTGGCAGATGGACGTAAAGCTGTGGCTTGCTTTAACCGGGCAAGCTCTCCGCAAACTGTGATATTGAATGAAAATACGATTGCCGATTTATCATTCGAGCAGATATACTGTTTGGACAGCCATTTGACAAAGAGTGGTAGTGATTCAAAGGAACTGATAGTAAAACTGGCCCCATATCAATGTAAGGTCTATATTTTCGGTAAAACGGATTGAAATTATCTTGGTTTATTAAATATTTAACAGGCACTTATGCCGCAAATTTAATTCTGTCTTTCCATTGCTTTCGATTTATTTCCTAAACAGGGCTGAATGTCCAATACGGAAATAAATCGTTGCAGGAGAAAGCAGTTGTGCAAAAGTTCTTTCACAGAAACTTTTTAATTCCGTGTCGGTTGAGAAATACAACTTGCGCATTTTTCTCTTTTTACCTTTCCCTGATCCATAATGATAAAGAACGATTTGAACCGGATGGTCCCGATTTGTTTGCTTTTTAATTAGCTTCAATCTTAATGTGATATTATCTATAGGACAAACTATCGGTTTTTAAGCTGATCATTGCGTGGAACGTACTCTTTGAATAACAGACAGGTTAATGGGATATCTGTTTGCACTTGCCCAATTGGTAACCTCACCTCTTTTAACATTTTATCTTCTTCGTCTTCTTTTGCTTTCTTTAGGGAGTAGGGGGCAATCATTCTTGAGGATATATTGTTCTTACTGCAACATCTAAACTTAAAAACGTATGAAAGATCTTGTGTCCGGCATCCGGTATGATGCCTCTAATGTGATTAGTCAGGCTATAGGGCCAAGTAAAGAATTTTGCATGGGATATTTAAATCCCGGCGTTGTGGGTGGTGAAGGATATATTTCGACTATGAAATTGTCAGTCGGCACAGTCGACGTGAAAGACCTCGATGCAATAACCGAAAGGATTGTAGCGAAGGATCGTTGTGAGAAGAACGATGCGTATCTCGGGCAAGTCAACCTGATGAAAGCCTCGTCTTTTTGCGGACAGAATGGAGCCATCTGGGGATTTGACCTGGCGATGCACGATGACATTGCCAAAAGGAAAGAGATGCCTATCTACATGCAGGCGCAACCCGAAGGAGCGGACATCCCTGTTTATAATATCCGTCCGTTGCTAGAGGCAACCGAACGTCTGTTCGGCCGTGCCAAGGAGCGCCGTTTCCCTGTGCTTCCGGGAGCTTACGTACCGGGAGGTAGCAGAAAAGTTGTGGCATGCGGTCCTGTATGGGTATGGTCTGTAATCGGTCTGGCCATTCTGAAAGACCGTAGTAAAGGAGCTTGCCTGTTTGTAAAGGATGCAGGTACTTATGGAGACGATTCGACAACAGAAGGTGAAGCCATCGGTTTTCTGGAAGGTATACTCCGCAAAGCGACCAACAGTATTGCCCTTTGCGGTGAAGATCAGGATGTGATCTACGACCGTATTTACATCGGTTATAAATATACATTTGTAGAACCCGGTCAGGTAGGTTGTGCCCTGTCGTGCACTCCTGCCGTTTATATGGCGCAAAATGCTATTCCTGCCGATATGAAACCGGCCGATCTTTGCCAGATGACTATCAGTGACTGGGAAGAGAAGCTGGGGCTGGAAGAGTTGACGATCTTTGAATAGAAGTTTTGTAATCAAATACAAGCTACGGACAGGTACACAGGTTTATGATCCTGAGGACGGGTTTCTTTTCGATTCGTCCCTGGTTGTTCGTTTGTGGTAGGTGTACCTTCCGTAGCTTGTTCTGTTTTTACTGTTGTGCGATCCACCAGTCGATCATCTTACGTGCCAGGCTGAGTTTGCGGGGAAGTTCCGGCAAGTGATCCCTGGTATAGAAGTTCCCGGAGCTGAGCTCGTCATCTTGCAGGTGGATGTCACCACCGGCGTAGTCGGCGATAAATCCCACCATCAGTCCGCTCGGATAAGGCCAGGGCTGACTGCCGAAATAACGGATGTTTTTCACATCGAGCCCGGTTTCTTCTTTTACTTCCCTTGCCACACACTCTTCCAATGTCTCGCCTGTTTCGAGGAATCCGGCTACCAGGCTATTGAAAGTACCTTTAAAGTTGCGGGCATGTACCAATAACAGGGAGTCTTCTTTCCGCACCAATACCAGGATGGCTGTTGAGATGACCGGATAGATTTCTCTGCCACAATTCGGGCATTTCTTCATAATGGGTTCTTTCTGTACCAGCGGAGTTCCACAAGTGGGGCAGAAACGGTTGCTGCGGTCCCAGTAGAGAATTTCGTGAACCTTGCCTGCGGCCTGATAGTGTTCCGGCGACAAGTAATCATAAGAAGCGCGCAATCCTATCTGCACGTATTCCGGAGTTTCGGCTATCGGAGAGTCTGTGTAGAAAGCTTTGCATACCATGCCCGTTGTCGTGGTGATGGTGTGTACGGTTATTCCTTCCGAAGTGGTGACAGGGGCATTCTTGCCCGTGGGGATGGAAAAAGCATTGTCGTTCTTTTCCAACAGTAACTGATCTTGGTAAAAGATGAACCACCGGTAGTTGGTTTCTGTATTTATCATTTTGGGATTATTCTTTTTAAACGGTGCAAAATTATAAAAAGATACTCTTTCTGATGCCGGTTTCCTTTACAAAATATTCATCATGTGATACAAGCAGTACACTGCCCGTATAGTTCCGAACGGTAGCTGTGATGATTTCGATACTTTGTATATCCAGATTGTTGGTAGGCTCGTCCAGGATAAAGAGGTCGGGCGTGTTGTTACTAATCATCAGGCAGCAGAAAGCGAGTCGCATTTTTTCGCCTCCACTGAGTTGGATGCAAGGTTGATCCCAGCTCGTTGCCGGGAAGAGAAATCGATTCAACCTGATTTTTATTTCGTGCTCCGGCAGGGCACGTACATTGAATGATTCTGCTTGTTGAAGCACCGTCAGCTGGTTGCAGATGATGGAATATTCCTGATTCAGATAGACATAACTGAACCCGGCGCGTTCCAGTGTACCCGATGTTGGCAATAGGTCACCCGTAACCAATTTCAATAAAGTCGTTTTGCCGCTTCCATTGTCTCCTTCGATTCGTATCCGGTCGCCACTCTTCAGTTGAAAGCAGAGTGGAACCTCCCATAAAGGCGAATTTCCATAAGAAAAGTTTATTTTATGGGCAGTCAGCAATGTTTTTCCCGTATGTAAGGCGGAAGCATGGAAGTCGGTTTTAAGCAAAGTATTTTCGGCCAGCCTGTTGCGTATCAGGCTACGTTCGCTGGTCAGTTTCTCTGACTTATTCTGATGGATATCCGCCAGTTTGGTGGTACTTTTTTCTGCCCGGTCCTTCAGGGTGTGAACCGCCATGCGGGAGATGCCTTTTTTAGGTACTGATTTTTCGCTCCGTATATTCTGCTTTTCTTTTCGTTCGGCTACTTCGCGTGCCAGTTTCCGTATTTGGCGGAGTTCTTTTTCTTTCTCGTTCAGTTGTTGTTGCAGGGCGTTCTGTTGCAGTTCTTTCTGCTGCTTGTAGAATTCGTAATTGCCTCCGTAACACACAAGTGCGTTCCGGCTCAGTTCACAGGTTTCGGGAAGCCTGTTGAGCAGAGTGCGGTCGTGACTGACAACGATCAGGGTGGAACGGCATTTCTTTACCCATTCGTACAGTCGGTTGCGTCCTTGGTTGTCAAGGTGATTGGTCGGTTCGTCCATCAATACGGCGGAAGGCTCTTGCAGTTCCAGGCCAGCCAGGAAGACCCGCGTCTTTTCTCCACCGCTCAGTGTGTGCATGGATTCGGAAAGGGATCTGTTTCCGAGTCCCCAGCCGTTGAGGGCGGCTAAGGCTTTTTCTTCGATATTCCAGTCATCATCGAGGATGTTGAAATGATCGATGGAGGCATTTCCGTTCAAAATTTCATGAAGTGCTTTCTGCTTCCGGTCTATTCCGAGGGCTTGGGCAATGCTCATTTCATCATATTGCCCGAAGTGTTGAGGCACATAATAGAGGTCGTCGGGGCGGAGCACGTTCCCCGAAGACGGTTGTAATTTTCCGGCCATGATTTGCAGCAATGTCGATTTGCCGCACCCATTGTTGCCGATCAGGGCCAATTGCCGGCCTTTGCCGACGGTGAAACTGAGATTCCGGAAGAGAACTTCTTTGTCTGGATGGATATAGGTGATTTGTTGTACTTGAATACACATGGCGGTCTATTGTTTTGAAAGTAAATACTTGCTGTTGATTTTGTGGGGAGCAGGGAGGGGACAGACAAACACAATAGAGGCTGAACAACACGGATTCGTGATGCTTAACAGTGAATGAAAAGAAGCATATTGAGAAAAGTGATGTTTACCGGAAGTGTTGTCTTACTTAGATATTCTCATGGGTATAAGTATGAAATTAGGTCGCAAAGATAGAGGATATTCCGGTAACTGCAAAAAAGAGAGGGAAGAAATCGGATATTTCTCCCCTCTCCAAATGAAAAGCTTGTCCTGAATCGTGTAAAACAGAGGTTTTAAACTAATCTATTGAAAACAAATCGTTCAGTCCCTCGCCCATACTCGGATGGGTAAAGATGAAATCGCGAAGGAAAGTATAATGCTGTCCTGTCTTCATTGCCATGTTTACCACATTGATGACTTCGGAAGATTCGGCACAGAACAGTGTACAACCCATAATACGTCCCGAATGGCTGTCGACGATGGCTTTCAGTATGCCGTCAGTCTGTTGCAGCGTGCGTGCACGCGGCAGTGCGGAGGCCGGAAGGCGTGACACCTTGAAGGAATATCCTCGTTTGATGGCTTCTTCCTCAGTCAGTCCGACGTGTGAGAGAGGCGGGTCTATAAATACCGAGTATGCCACCGGATTGCGGTCGTCGGCCGTGCGTTCTTTGTTGCCGAAAAGGTCATCCCGGATAATCCGGTAATCATCCAGCGAAATATAAGTAAACTGCAATCCGCCTTTTACATCACCCATTGCCCAGATGTTCGGGGCAGTGGTATGCAGATAACCGTTTACGACGATAGCTCCGTGACTGTCTACTTCGACTCCGGCCGCCTGAAGATTCAGACCTTCGGTCATCGGTTTACGTCCTGTGGCTACCAGGATGGCGTCGCCTTCTATAGTGACGGGGTTTCCGTCGGCTGTATCCGTGTAAGTCAGCGTCACGCCGTCGGCTGTGTCTTGTATGGATTGGGCACGGGCATTGAGGCGGATTTCTATCCCTTTCTTTTCGAGTGTCTCCTTAACGGCATCCGCTATATCACGGTCTTCGCGGGCAATAAACTTATTGCCTCCTTCGAGTACGGTCACTTTACTGCCGAAGCTTGCGTACATCGAGGCAAACTCCAGGCCGATGTAGCCGCCGCCCACAATGATCAGATGGCGTGGCAATACGTCCAGTTCCATCAGTGAGGTGCTGGTATATACTCGCTTGCTGTCTTTCAGCCCGTCAATGGCCGGTATAATGCTGGTAGAGCCGGTATTAATGAAAATCTTCTTTCCCTGAAGTTCGATCACTTCGTCGGGGAGGGTTACTTTCACTACATCCTTTGAAACGAACGATGCCATTCCGGTATAGATGGTCACGTTGGGAAGGCTGCTCAGTTTATTGAACATATTGGCCCTTGAAGCTGCTGTCATCTCGTTCTTGCGTGCTATGGCAGCTTTGTAAGCCTCAGCCTGCTTCTCGTAATCGGTAGGATAGAGCCAACTCACCTTTTCGGCTTCGTGGATAAGCCGCTTGGTGGGTACGCAAGCTATATTGGGACAAGTACCTCCATACATCATGGCGGAACGTTCAATCAGTGCGACCTTCCAGCCGCGTTTGGCTAATTCGGCAGTCAGCGTTTTGCCTCCTTTGCCGAAACCGATAATAATGGCATCATATTGTTTCATAATTCTTATTACTTTTAGGATGTATCTTTATGTAAGTTTATAACATTCCGCAACCCTTATTTGTTTCGCTTTTCCCAGTCGGCTTTCTTCAATGAATTCAGTACACGCTGTGAGGAGTCGGAGAGTAGGGTAACGGCGCTCGCCAGAATTACGATATCTTTAATAACCAGACGTCCGGCACCGGACAGCAAGGGGAAGCCGTATTCTCCGCTTCCCAGGTTCGGAACCCAGACTTCGGGAGTAGTCACCAGGAAGGAGAGAGTGCCAAGCGTCATGATGATGGCCAGTGTGTCGCCTACAAGTGCCACTTTGGGGAAGAAGATGCCTAAGAAAACCAGAATGCCGATGGACATAATCAGAGCTCCCAGTCCGTAAGAGAACGTGTAGGTCCTGTTCGCTTCGTGCCATTCACGGTTGGCGGGGACATAGGCGCCTTCGGGGTTTTTGTGCTCTTTATACTCGGGTGCGTCTTTGGCATAGAAGAAACTCATAAACGGACTGTTGGCTACGAACGGAACAATGCCGTCGGCTTCGTAATGAAAATACTTCAAACCGCCGATCCATACGAAAACAACGAGGATGGCTACGCGGATAAACTTTAGTCCGAAACCTTTCAGACCGGATGCTACTGTGAGCAGAGTGATAAATTTCTCTTTCATGCTATTTCTTTTTATGGGTTTAACTTTCTGATGCAAAGATCAGGGTTTTCCCATCGGTGCGAAATAGCAATATCGCCGTATGAATTGTCAATTCTTCCCTTCTACCGAATTTCGGTATTGTACGGGGCTTTCTCCGGTCATATTTTTAAAGAAACGGCTGAAGGAAGATTGGTCTTCGAATCCCAGGATGTCGGCAATCTCCTTCGAACTCTTATTACTATATAAAAGGAGTCGCTTGGCTTCCGCTTCCACCCGTTCGTGGATGACTCGCAGAGGTGACGGCAATTTGCAGGAAGAAAAGATGTTTGAAAGGGTTTTGGGCGATTTGTGCAACAAGTCGGCATAGTCCTGTACCTGTTTCTTGGTCCGGAAGTGTTCGTCCACCAGGTTATAATACTGGCGGATGATTTCGAAGCTGTATTCTTTTTCCTGGGTAATGTTCAGCCGTTGGCGGGCAATACGCGTGCTTTGGATAATGAAACGTTTGAGCAGGATGCGGAGCATTTCTTCCTGAAGGTTGTCCGACACGGTGAACTCACGGTCCAGCAATCCCACTACGTCTTCCATCGACCTCCGTTCCGATTCGTTGAGCATGAAACGAACGACATGCGAAGAACCGTTGAATAGGAATCCGCTGCATGACACTTCGTGGTCATTGCCGTAAATGCAATAGAAGTTACTGTTGAACAGAACCGTCAGGTACTCTCCGTCGATCGAAAGAAATTCCAGGTGCTGGAGGTTGGAAAGGGAGATGACCTCGTTCTCGGCCAGTATCACTTCCTGATGGTCTATCTCGAGGGTGATGCTTCCTTTGCGTACCCAGATGAATTTATATAAACTCTTTTCTTTCTGCAGGCTCTTTTCGGTGTGATAGCTGGTAGTCAGTGCCAGCATACCTTTCAGTTTGGTCTGGTAAGTTCTTATCATAATCAATCCTCCATGGCTGATGCGTCAAATGACAGGGGTAATAAATGTCCGATGCTTTGTACTTCGTAGATACACTTCTTGCCATAAAGCAATATACGGATGGGCTGTTTATATCGTTTCTCTGTTTCCAGAATCACCTGGCGACAAGCACCGCAGGGCGGGATAGGAGTGTCGATAAAGTCCTTCTCGGTACGTGCAGCGATGGCAAGTGTCACCACAGCTTGGTCGGGATACTGCGAGTTGGCATAAAATAGCGTGGTGCGTTCGGCACAGAGTCCGGACGGATAGGCCGCATTCTCCTGATTGGTTCCTGTCACTACCACACCGTTGGCCAGCAGTGCTGCCGCTCCTACCGAAAAGTGCGAGTAAGGTGCATAGCTGCGCCGGGTTGCCTCGATGGCGTCATCCAATAAGGCACGGTCTGTATCATTGAGTTCATCATATTCATATACTTTGATTACAGAGGTAATAGTCAGGTCTTTCATGTGCGTAGGTGGTTTATAGTTCTACAAATCATGTTACAAAGTTAGAAAAGAGATTGATAATCCCAATTATTTTTATGATTTTTGTGCCGCATAACTTAAGATACACAAATAATAGATGAATAGCAAACTCCTCAGGCTGATTGCCATAGTTACAGTCCTTGCTTTTGCTGCAGGTGCCCAGGCGCAGCGCAGGAATTCCCGTTACGTAGATTATATAAATAAGTATAGTGCCCTGGCCGTGCAGCAAATGAAAGAGCATAAGATACCTGCCAGTATCACACTGGCTCAGGGATTGCTTGAGAGTGGTGCGGGCATGAGTACGTTGGCTCGTAAAAGTAATAATCACTTCGGCATCAAGTGTGGCAGTAATTGGAATGGGCGTACCGTTCGTCATGACGACGATGCCCGTAACGAGTGTTTTCGTGCGTACCGCAATCCCCGCGACTCGTACGAGGACCATTCTGCATTCCTGAAGCGCGGAGCCCGCTATGCATTCCTTTTTAAACTGAAGATAACCGATTATAAGGGGTGGGCGCGTGGTTTGAAAAAGGCCGGATATGCCACCGATCCTTCGTATGCCAACCGTCTGATAACGATCATTGAAGATTACGACCTCTATAAATATGACCGTAAGGGGGGATGGAGTTCGTCGAAGAGTGAACCGACGGTGCTCAATCCGCATCAGGTTTACATAGCAAACGGCATCGCTTATATCGTAGCCCGTGACGGGGATACCTTTAAGTCGCTGGCCAAAGAGTTCGATATCCGCTGGAAGAAGCTGGTGAAGTACAACGATCTGCAGCGTGACTATACTTTGATGAGCGGTGACATCATCTATCTGAAAGAGAAGAAAAAGCGGGCATCCAAACCTTATACGGTCTATATCGTAAAAGACGGAGACTCCATGCATACCATTTCGCAGAAATTTGCCATCCGGCTGAAGAACCTGTACAAGATGAACCGCAAGGACGGAGATTATATTCCTGAAGTGGGAGACAGGCTGAGGCTGAGATAGGCTTCACTTCCGGCTGCGGAGCATATCAGAAATACGTTGACAATAAAAGGGTGTAGCCTTCCCTCACGGATGGTTACACCCTTTTGCCGTCGGGGCTACACCCTTTCCGTCGGATGGCTACACCCGGATCATGGTCTTTTCTTGCCGGACTTACAATCGGTTATCGGAAAAAGGGAGTACTGCTTTGTTACGAAACTGTACAGGGTGTTCATTATCGGACACCCTCTTTCTTTTTTTTCCCTTGAAACTCAATGCTTTCCTTTTTTGGCACAAGGTTTGAATATAGAGGCATAAAGAACAGTGCAAATTTATAATTAACTATATATGGACAGAGAAATTCCTAAAGAGGTGCGCAATAAAGAGCGTAATAAAAAGATTATCCGTTTTTCGGCTATCGGTATCGTCGGGATAATAGGTATCAGCGTACTGATTTCGTTGTTGCGTACAGGCGTGCAGAAAAAGGACCTTGTGTTTTCTACCGTCGATAAGGGTACGATTGAAGTCAGTGTCAGTGCTTCGGGCAAAGTGGTGCCTGCTTTTGAAGAGATCATCAATTCACCGATCAATACCCGCATCGTGGAGGTGTATAGAAAAGGCGGTGATAGTGTAGATGTAGGTACGCCCATCTTGAAACTCGACTTGCAGAGTACGGAAACCGACTATAAAAAGCTGCTGGACGAAGAAGAAATGAAACGTTATAAGCTCGATCAGGCAAAAGTGAACAGCCAGACCAAACTGAGCGATATGGCGATGCAGATCAAAGTGTCGGAAATGAAACTTGCCCGGATGAAAGTGGAACTTCGCAATGAACAGTATCTGGACAGCCTTGGAGCCGGTACGACCGACAAGGTGCGCCAGGCCGAACTGAGCTACAATACTTCCCGCCTTGAACTGGAACAGCTTAAACAGCAATATGCCAACGAAAAGCAAATAGCAGCCGCTGACCTGAAGGTTCTTGAACTCGATCTCAATATGTTCCGTAAAGGACTTGCCGAAATGAAGCGTACCCTGGACGATGCCCAGATTCGTTCGCCGCGCAAAGCCATCCTTACTTACATCAACAACCAGATCGGAGCCCAGATTCCGCAAGGCGGACAGGTAGCCATTATTTCCGACCTGAGCCATTTCAAAGTGGATGGTGAAATAGCCGATACTTATGGTGACCGTGTGGCAGCCGGTGGCAAAGCCATTGTAAAGATAGGCAGCGAGAAACTCGAGGGAATCGTGAGCAGTGTCACCCCGCTTTCGAAGAATGGGGTTATTTCATTCTCCGTGCAATTGAAAGAGGACAACAACAAGCGGTTGCGTTCGGGACTTAAGACCGATGTATACGTGATGAACGCTGTGAAGGAAGATGTGCTGCGCATAGCCAATGCTTCTTATTACGTAGGCCGGGGCGAGTACGATCTGTTTGTGATGACTTCGGATGATGAAATCGTAAAACGTAAAATCCAGTTGGGCGACTCCAACTTTGAATTTGTAGAAGTGGTGAGCGGATTGAACCCGGGCGACAAGGTAGTGGTCAGCGACATGACGAACTACAAAAATAAGAATAAACTGAAAGTGAAATAATACTCCTAAAATATCTTTTGAATGAAGCCCCCTTAGATTTTAAACTAAAGGCCTGTTGGTTTTAAACCAACGAGGTCTTGGTTTAAAAGGTAAGCCGTGTGCCTTTTAATATGCAAAATTATGATAACAATTTATCTCAAACAATCCTATAACTTGCTGAAGGAGAACCGTTTCGTAAATGGTATCTCTATTGCGGGTACAGCTTTGTCGGTGGCGGCCGTGATGCTTATTTATCTTGTCTACCAAGTAAATTTTTCTGCGTATGCACCCGAGTCTAACCGATATCGGATTCTGTTTGTGAGCAGTCTGCAGGCATGTGGGAGTGACGGTCATCCCATCAACAACGGTGGTATGAGCCATAAGGTTGTGCGCGAATGCCTTTATCCTTTGCAGACTCCCGAGGCAGTGACTGCTTTTACTTCCGGAGATCTTCCGGTCAACGTACACGGACAGCAGTTTTACGATAAATATGCTATCAAGTTTACCGATGACGGTTTTTGGAAGGTTTTCGATTTTACTTTCTTGGCCGGCGGTCCTTTTACACATACCGATTGGGAGTCGGGCATACGCAAGGCAGTCATTTCTGACAAGCTGGCGCGCAGACTGTTCGGTACTGTTGAGGCAGTGGGACAAACTTTGCGTATGAATTATGCCGATTACCGGATATGTGGTGTGGTGAAAGAGGTCAGTCGGGCTGCCGAAAGTTCCTATGGTGATGTGTGGATACCCTATACCGCCAACGCTTCTTTATTGAAAGACAATATCTCTTATTGTGAAGGTACTACCGGAGAGTTTCAGGCTTGCATTCTATCGCGTTCCCGGTCCGACTTTGAGGCCATCCGCCGTGAGATGTTGAAGTTACAGTCAACTTTCAATGCTTCGCTCACCGGTACGAAGCTGGATTATATGCATTCTCCTTTCACTCAATGGCAGGCTGTATTGGGCACGAATGGCTTCAGTGAGGGAACCGTGGGCGAATGGTTGAAATCGACCGGTGCGGTGATCCTTTTTCTTTTGTTGTTGCCAGCCCTTAATATAATAGGTATAACCCTGACACAGTTTCGCAAACGCCGTAGCGAGATTGGAGTTCGTAAAGCGTTTGGCGCATGTTCGTTCTCGTTGGTAGAACAAGTGGTGATCGAAAATTTACTGACCTCTTGCATGGGTGGCCTGATCGGGTTGCTGCTGTCATTCGGCTTGCTGTCACTCTGCAAATCGCTTTTCTTTTCGGGAGATGTTTCGCTGACGCACGACATGCTGATACAGCCTCTCACTTTTGTGGCAGCTTTCTTTTTTACGTTGATATTGAATCTGCTGAGTGCTGCGATTCCTGCCTGGCGAGCTTCGCGGATGCCTATTACGGAAGCGTTGCATGATATGGAATAATTTTTAAAAGCAAAGACCCATGATGATAAAGCAAATATTTAAAATGATATGGAACCAACGTCGCTTGAACGGCTGGATATGGATGGAACTTCTGGTCGTATTCGTGGCACTGTGGTACCTGGTAGATATGTTTGTGGTACAGTTGTATTCTTATACCCGTCCGATGGGATATGATATCACGAACTGCTGGAAACTTTCGTTCGATGTGTATCCCGAGGATGCCGACGAGTATGTCAATGACACCACCCAGACTCAAACCGAAGGGGAGGCGTTGGCCAAAATCCTTGAACGCTTGCGTCGTGCACCGGAGGTGGATAATGCTTGCGTTGCTTTCTACTCTTCACCCTATTCCGGTGGCAACTCCTGGACACAGATCATGCCCTGTACAGCCGACAGCAGCAAGTTCAAAGAGCAATCTTATCATCAATATATCGTTTCTGCGGAATTCTATGATGTATTCCGCATCAAGAGCCGTGAGGGGAAACCGCTTAGCGAACTGCTGACTCAGAAACAGTTGTCGTATTTTATAACTCCTGCGTTGGAGAAAGATTTTTTCGGCTCACAATCGGCAGTAGGACAGAAGGTGCGTTATCCGGGCAGTACGCGGGAGATTCATATTGCGGCGGTAACAGCTCCGGTGCGTATTACAGAATTTGTAAAGCCGGAACCCGAACTTTTCTTTACGATGTGGCCCAAGGAACTGGAACGCCAGGTAAATGCTACCGGAGCATCTAATATGGAGGTTACTGTCCGAATGAAAGAAGAACTGACATCGGAACAGATGGGACATTTTCTCAACCGTATGAAGAATCAGTTGACGGAAAACAATCTCTACATAACCGGCATGGAAGATATGAAGCAACAGCGCAGTGATCGTCTGCAATACGAATGGCGAAAGATCAGTATCAACCTCCTGCTGTCTGTCTTCATCCTGCTCAATGTACTTTTCGGTATAACGGGAACATTCTGGCTGCGCATCGAGCAACGGCGCTGCGAGACCGGCCTGCGGATGGCACTCGGCAGTACGCGCCGGCGGGTAGGGTGGTTCTTTACTGCCGAGGGGTGGCTATTGCTCACCACGGTGGTTCCGTTGGTATTGGTTGTCATATTCAATATGGTACACATGGAGATTCCCGATTTATACAATCTCTCTTTCACTTGGTGGCGCTTTGCGGTCAGTTTTGGTGGGGTGCTGCTGCTTATGGGACTGATCATTGCACTGGGCACCTGGTTGCCTGCCCGCCGGGCCATGAAGTTGCAGCCGGCCGAAGCGTTGCATTATGAATAATTATTAAAATTACATATTATGATAAAACTTTATTTAAAACAATCGTGGATGCTGATCCGGCAGAACAAACTGTTCAGTAGCCTCTATGTGCTGGGCACGGGGCTTGCCATTGCCATGACAATGATCATTGCCATCGTGTATTATATTAAAATAGCTCCTATCTATCCGGAAGTGAACCGTTCGCTGACGATGCGGATGAAAGGGGTAAGCGCCATGCATGTCAAAGGAGGGGGAAATTCATATTTCTGTTCTTATGAAATGCTGAAAGACTGGTTCTATCCATTGCAATCGGCGGAGCTGGTTACCGCTGTAAACGAACACTTTCTGACCCGGAAGGGATCTTATATACAACCGGCCGGGGGAGGCGAGCAAATACCGGCTCTGGTAAAGTATACCGATCCTAATTTTTTTCGGTTGTTCGAGTTTGAATTTCTGGATGGGAAGCCTTTCTCGGAGGCCGATTTAGCCAGTGGGATTCGTAATGTAGTACTTTCTGACCAGATGGCCCGCCGCATTTTCGGCAGGACCGATGTGGTAGGGCAGACGTTTAAGCAAGATTTTAAGGAATCCAAAGTTGTCGGTGTGGTACGTGAGGGCAGTTATCTGTTGCCGGCATCTTACGGACAAATCTATATGCCGTATTCTTGTTTGCCGGGATACGACAGTAACAATGATGGAAGTCATAAAGTCGGTACTTATGTCGTTTACTTCAAGGTTCGCCAGAAAGAAGATATGCCGAAACTTTATGCGGAGGTCAATGAACTGGTGCGTAAATACAATACTTCCCAGAAAGAGTATACGGTAGATATCTTTCATCAACCGGATCCGTATTGGCAGACCTGGTTCAGAGAGGGCAATACGAACGAGATTGACTGGGCATCGGTCATTAAACTGTATGGAGGGGCGCTTTTGGCGTTGTTGCTGGTGCCTGCCATCAACCTGAGTGGCATGATATCCAGCCGTATGGACGATCGCCTGGCGGAAATGGGGATACGAAAAGCGTTTGGAGCCAACCGGAAACAATTGTTGAACCAGGTGTTATGGGAGAATCTGCTTCTTACCTGTATCGGTGGATTGATGGGGCTTATTGTTTCGTGGGGACTGCTTGTGCTGGGGCGCAATTGGGTGTTTAGTCTGTTTGACAAATATCCGACAGTCATATCCGACGGAGTCGATGTGGCTATCAATCCGCAAATGCTGTTCAGTCCTTTGATGTTTTGCGTAACGTTTGCTTTTTGTTTGATACTGAACCTGCTTTCCGCATGGTGGCCCACATGGCGTTCGTTGCACAAAGATATTATTGATTCACTAAACGAAAAGAAATAAAACATGATACGACTAATAATGAAAAACCTCTGGGCCCGCCGCCGGAAGAACGGATGGTTGCTGGCCGAATTGATATTGGTATCGATCGTCACATGGGTGATTGTTGATCCGTTGGTGGTGCTCACACACGACCGGAATTTGCCGGAAGGCTATCGTCCCGATCACCTTTTCCTGCTTCAGTTGGCTTCATACCCTGCCGGGTCGGAGCAATTCCGTGCCGAAGAGAATGATACATTGGCGCGTAAAGCCAATTTCGAACGGTTGCTCAACAAACTCAAACACTACGAGGGAGTCAAGTATACTACTTTCGTCTTGAACGAACAGTATCCTTCGGCACTTTCCATAAGCAACGGCAACACGATGTTCGATACCATTCCGGTTCGCACGATCCGTTTTGGATTTATACCTCATACCGATTATTTCCGGACCATGGGGATGGAGGGAGCCGAGGGGATGACGGCCGAACAATTGGATAGCCGTGATTTCCTGTGGACCGAATCGGTGCTGACAGCAGATATCTCACAACGGCTGAAAGACGGAAAACCGCTTTACGGACGCCGCCTTGGGAACGGGGACGAGGAAGACTACCGGGTGGGGGGAGTGATAGCTCCTGTTCGCTACCGGAGTTATATGCAGCCCATGCCCATAGAGTTATACGTGTATGAAGAGTTTCCTGATTATATGTACTATTATATTCCGCTGATAGCTTTGCGTATAGACGATCATTTGTCGGAGAAGGTTTTCTTGCATCACTTCCGTGAGTGGATGAATAAGGAGTTGACAGTCGGTAACTATTATGTGAAGTCAGTGCAGTCGTTTAGTGACATTCAGGAGCAGCATGAATTTTCCGAGGGTATCACCAATCAGTATCGTCTGAACCTGGCTTTGGGTATCTTCTTTTTAGTGAACCTTTGCCTGGGAGTAGCAGGAACTTTCTGGATGCAGACCCGTTCACGCCGTGAAGAGGTGGGCATTATGCTTTCTTTCGGCGGTACTCCTTCACACATCACCCGCCTGCTGTTATACGAGGGTTGGATACTGACCACATTGGGTACGTTGACCGGCTGCTTACTCTATTTGCAATACGCATTGAGGGACGGACTTTATACTACCTGTAACAGTGCGGAAGAGGCAATGCCTGCTTACTGGATCAACCACTTCGGCCTGCATTTTACGGCAGTTACTCTGATCGTATATCTCTTGCTGCTGATTGTAGTTTCCATCGGAATCTGGATGCCGGCACATAAACTTAGCCGTATCAGTCCGGTAGATGCGCTGCGTGACGAATGATCACTCGTTAAACCCATAGACAGTATGATTAAACTTTATTTCAAACAAGCCTGGCAACTGCTGAAACAAAATCCTTTGTTCAGCAGTGTGTACGTGCTTGGTACAGGATTAGGCATTGCCATGACCATGAGCTTGGTGATCATTTATTACATCAAGATGGCACCGGTCTACCCCGAAGAGAACCGGAACCGAATCCTGGTGAGTAAAGGGATGACTGCGATAGAGCAAGGCAATGAAAATAACTGGTTCAGTTCGAATGTATCTTTTCAGACGGTGAAACGCTTCTATTATCCGCTGAAGAGTGCCGAGGCTGTGGGGTGTTCTTTGGACGGGCATACTACATCGCTGCTTGAACTGCCGGAGAGTAAAGATCTGAAAGAGGTACAGGTGAAACTGGTAGATGCCGGATTCTGGAAAGTTTTCAGCTTCGCTTTTGTAGACGGTAAGCCGTTCACCCGGGCTGATTTTGATTCCGGATTGCGCAAAGCCGTTATTTCCGTAACGTTGGCTCGCCGGCTTTACGGAGATAATGCTCCGGTGGGCCGTACCTTTGTTCTCGACTCGGACGAATATCAAGTGTGTGGCGTGGTTAAAGATGTGTCCTTCATTACTCCTGCTACGTATGCCGACATCTGGTTGCCGCTGACGGTAGATGCTGAGGTCGTAGAGGAGCAAGAGGGCAGTTATGAGTTGATTGGAAATCTGAGTGTTTATATGTTGGCACCCTCTGTCGGTTCGAAAGATAAGGTTGCCGGGGAAGTGCGGGATGCGTTCCGTAAATACAATTTCTCTCAGAAAAAATACAAGGTCGATTTATATGGACAGCCCGTATCTTATTGGAAAAGCACTTTTTATGAATATTGTAATTCGGCACCCGATTGGGGAAAACTGATACGGACGTATGGGACTATCCTGCTGGCTTTGCTTTTTGTTCCTGCACTGAATCTGGCAGGAATGATCGCTTCGCGGATGAAACGTCAGCTTTCTGAAATGGGTATACGTAAGGCTTTCGGGGCCTCCAAAGCTTCGCTCCTGATGCAGGTCTTTTGGGAGAATCTGTTTCTTACGGGGCTTGGAGGGTTGTTGGGCTTATTACTTTCGTATCTGATTGTCTATTGCGGGCGTAATTGGTTACCCGACCTGCTAAGTGCATATTCGGATGTGATACCCGAGGGAGTTGACAGTTTCTTAACTCCCGGTATGTTGCTGAATCCTGTGGTGATAGGCATTACATTTCTGGTCAGCTTGATACTGAATGTGCTGTCGGCTTTGATTCCGGCCCTGCATGCTTTGAAGAAAGATATTGTATATTCGCTTAACGATAAAAGATAAATAGCTATGAACCTGATGATGATACTCCGCCAACTGTGGAACCAGCGTGCTGCCAACGGATGGATTCTGGGCGAACTGGTGGTTGTGACTTATTTCTTATGGGGAGTAGTCGACCCTGTGTACGTATTATTGTCCGACAAGGCATTGCCCGACAATTACGACCTCACTGATACTTACTTGCTGAGCATAGGTGCATACTCTGCCAATCATACCAGATATAATCCGGAGTTGGATTCGGACTCATTGAAACAGGTTGATTTTATGCGTATTGTAGATCAGGTACGCCGCTATCCGGGAGTCTCTGATGTGACTGTCAGCTTTTTCAATTCATATCCGCAAAGCGGTACCTGGAATGGAGGACAGCTTTTCAATGATACGATCTTTGCAAATATACAGCAGATGACATTTCTGTCCGGCACCGACTATTTTGGAGTCTTCCGGATACATGATGCCCGGACGGGAGAAATACCTCCGGTGCTTGCGGAAGGAGAACAGGGAATCTATCTGACTCCTGACGTTGCCGAAAAACTGTTCGGTGAAAAGTATCCGCAGAACAAATGGATACATTGGGGAGACAGTACCCGTAAATCTCCGTTGACTGCTGTAATCGATCCCTTGCAAATCAGGAGTATCAGTCAGCCCGGTCCGTTGGTATTCAAAGCTACTTCTGAATTAATCCATCTTCCGGGAGCGGCCCGCATCTGCTTCCGCGTACGTGACGGACTGGCATCACCAGCTTTCACCGAGACTTTTAAGCGTGAGATGCGTCCGCGGATGCAGATCGGAAACTATTATCTGGTGTCACTCACGGATTTTAAAACGGTGAGTAAACACTTTGAGTATTATATGGGAACTACGGGCACTATCCGTTTGCAGATCATCCTTGCTGCATTTTTTCTACTCTGTGTGTTCTTGGGGATGGGCGGCACTTTTTGGTTACGTTGCAACTCACGGCGGGAGGAAATGGGAATTTACATGACGATGGGGTCTACTCGCCATCGGTTGATCCGGCAATTTCTTCTGGAGGCCTGGTGGATGGTTACTATTGCATTTGTAATAGGAGCCTTGGCGCAATTCCAAATTGTATATCTCAATGGTTTTGCATTTGCGCCGGATGATCCGAATCCGGATTATATACAGAATCGTCCGGTGTTACACTTCCTTATTGTATCAGCCATTTCATATATTTTGATCCTGGCTGTTTCGTTTGTGGCTACTTACATCCCGGTGTCGAAAGCTGCCCGGATGAATCCTGCGGATGCTTTGCGGGACGAGTAATCAAACTTAAAATTCACCACGGATCGGCAGATTGCACCGATATATCATGTAGACGATCTATCATTTCTTCTCCGTGCAATCTGCCGATCCGTAGTGAAAGACGTTTTCGGTATATTTAGAAATACGTTTCATAGCCCGGTGGAGTTGTCATACCTGAATGACCCTATATTCTGTCGGTGTACAGCCGACCACCTTTTTAAATATCCGTGTGAAATGTTGCGGATATTGGAATCCCAGTTCATAAGCGATTTCACTGACAGTTTTTTCCGAAGCCAATATCCTTTCTTTGGCTATATTGATTATTTTTCCCTGAATGTATTCTTGAGCGGTCTTTCCGGTTTCCTTTTTAATCAGATCGCCGAAATAGTTGGATGACAGGTTTACCTTGTCTGCGAAATATTTAACTGTGGGCAATTTTTCGTTTGGCGATTGTTCGCTTTGGAAATAGACATCGAGTAGGTCTTCGAACTTCATCAATACATCTTTGTTCACTTTCGAACGTGTCACGAACTGACGTTCGTAGAAACGCATGCAATAATCCAATAACAATTCGATATTTCTTGCGATCAGGCGCTTGCTATGCTTGTCTATCGGACGGGACAACTCCTGTTGTACCTTGTCAAGGCAATCCTGAAAAATCTTTTTCTCGTCGTCCGAAAGATGCAGGGCTTCATTCGATGCGTATGAAAAGAACGAGTAGTGCTTGATTTCCTGTCCCAAAGACGTGCCGCGGATAAGGTCGGGATGGAAAAGTATTCCGTGTGACATTGGGCGTACACCATCGTTTAGCTTTACTTCGACTACTTGTCCCGGTGCGAAACTTGTCACTGTGCCTTCCTGATAGTCATACATTTGCCGTCCGTAACGCAGATCGCCACACTTTGTCTGTTTCAGGAACAGAGCGTATAATCCATAATTGAGAGTGAAATGTGTGGGAAACACTGTGGCTTTCGACAAGTCGACTACCGTTACCAAAGGGTGCAATGTCTCGAGACCATACATTTTATTATACTGGTCTACCGAGTTGAGCTTGATTACTTCTTCCATAGGACATCTGGTTGTTTATTCTGTGACAAATGTAAGAATTTTCATTATATGTAGTATGGGTGAGGAGATTAAAACAGGAATAGGGGTAAAAATATCCGTAATTAGGGTTGTATCGTCGGCGTTTTTCCTACCAATGTACCCGAAATTAATAGAACTTTTAGTTCACCAACGGGCAGTATGTTCATTTTCGGACACCCAACTCTCCGCTTAATATACGATTTATGAGGAAGTTATCTGTTTGGCATACCATTTGATTCTATCTCGTCTGTGTGGAATCGATATAGAACAAAATGAAACATCTAAATAAACTAAAGTTATGATTACATTAACCTCTCTTTCTAAAATCTATCGTACAAACGAGATTGAAACAGTAGCCCTTGAGAATGTCAACCTGAAAGTTGATCGTGGTGAATTCCTTAGCATTATGGGACCTTCCGGTTGTGGCAAATCGACTTTACTGAACATTATGGGTTTGCTTGATGCCCCTACCGCAGGGACAATAGAGATAAACGGTACACATACAGAGGGTATGAAAGATAAAGAGCTGGCCGCTTTCCGTAATAAAACGCTTGGTTTTGTATTCCAGTCCTTCCATCTGATAAATTCACTTAACGTAATGGATAATGTGGAACTTCCCTTGTTGTATCGCCATATAGCTTCTTCCGAACGTCGTAAACTGGCACAAGAGGTTCTTGAGAAGGTCGGTTTGAGTCATCGCATGCGTCATTTTCCGACACAGCTTTCCGGCGGTCAGTGCCAGCGCGTTGCCATTGCCCGTGCCATTATCGGTAATCCTGAGATCATCCTTGCCGACGAACCTACCGGTAACCTGGACTCTAAGATGGGTGCTGAGGTGATGGAATTGCTTCATCGCCTGAATAAAGAAGACGGACGCACCATCGTAATGGTAACTCACAATGAGGAACAGGCCGGACAGACTTCACGTACCGTCCGGTTTTTCGACGGACGTCAGGTACAGTAAGCAATAAAGGAATGCAAAATACAATCTAATAAAAAGAGCTTATGATTAAGCAATACTTTAAGCAGTCACTTGTTCTTCTTCAGCAGAATAAGTTGCTGAGTGTTATTGCCATTATTGGTACGGCACTGGCCATTGCCATGATAATGTGCATTGTACTCATCTATCAGGCAAGAACAGCCAACTATGAACCGGAGATAAATCGCGACCGTACCTTATCGATCGAGATGACGATTGCTCAGAAAATAGATGATAAAGGATGGAATATGGGGAATCAGTTATCACTGCGTACCATTAAAGAATGTTTCTATCCAATGACTACGGCGGAAGCGGTGAGCGCCGTGCACTACAGCATGACGTCTTTGGCGGCTACTCCCGACGGAACCCGGGAAGTGAAGTGTGCGGTCAGTTATACGGATGATAATTTTTGGCGTGTATTTGGTTTCCGCTTTCTGCATGGTAAACCTTACGGGCAGGAATTTGTGTCCGGCGAGAAGAAACTGGTAGTGACCCGCTCGTTGGCTCGTCGTCTGTTTGGCATCGACAATGCGGTGGGACGTATCATTTCATTAGGATTTGTCGATTATACCGTCTGCGGAGTAGTGGCCGATGTGTCGGTATTGGCCGAGGCTGCTTATGCCGAGGCTTGGGCTCCTTATACGGCATTGCCGGATTATGAACGTAGTGTCAGCGAGGGTCTGCAAGGAGGATATTCATGTTATATCCTGGTACCCAAGGGGGCCGATCCGGATGTAGTTCGAGCCGAGGCACAACAGAATGTAGACCGTATGAACGCCAATCAGAAAGAACTGAAATTGCTGCTTGGAGGTGCGCCCGACACCCGCCTGATGTCTTTGGCCCGTGATAATCCGTTTGATGATCCGGATACATCGCGGTTGGTTCTGATTTATATCGTAGTGATTACCATTCTGTTGTTGGTGCCTGCCATTAACCTGAGCGGTATCACACTTTCGCGTATGCGCCGGCGGATGGAAGAGATCGGTGTGCGACGTGCTTTCGGTGCTACTCGTGGAGAACTTCTCCGGCAGGTGCTCGCCGAGAATCTGGTTGTTACATTAATGGGAGGTGTATTGGGACTGATCTTGTCGTACATAGCCGTGCTGTGTATGCGTGACTGGTTACTCAATACTTCTATGTCGGGGTATTATGGAGTGGACACTCAGGTATCTGCAGGTATGGTCATTCAACCGTTTGTATTTGTTTGTGCGTTATTGTTCTGCTTGTTGATGAATCTGCTGAGTGCGGGAATTCCAGCCATTCGTGTATCGCGCACCAACATTGTCAATGCCATTAAATAGAAGAAATCATGATAAAACATTTATTGAAACAGATATGGGCCCAGCGCTCTGTCAACGCCTGGTTGTGGTTTGAACTGATGATTGTCTCAGTCTGCCTGTTCTATGTAATGGACTATCTGTACGTAACCGGAAGATTGTATGCCACTCCGCTCGGTTTTGATACCGAACACGTTTATCGGGTAAAACTAGCTTCGATACCTCCCGGAGGAAAGGAATATAAACCCGGTGATACTGATAGCTTGAAGATAGAACAATGGTTCTCCATCCTTTCGCGCCTCAGGGCTTATCCGGGAGTAGAGGCCGTATCGCTGAGTATTGGTTCGCATCCTTACAATCAAAGCAGTTCCAGCGGTTCAAGGGGGATAGATACCACTTGGGTACACGGATATGTATATAATGTATCACCCGATTATTTCCGGGTATTCCGCATCACTGACAAGCAGGGAAAAACCGAGTCACTTGTACAGGCGGCTACTCAGGAAAACACATGGATCATTTCTGCCGAAACCGAACGTGAGTTTTCCGCTAAGGGAACCGATGCACTGGGTAAAGGAGTGAAGAATTGGGGCGAGACAGAACCGACACATACCATTCGCGGTATATGCAATACCATCCGCTTTGATGATTTTTATCCGCTTTACCCTACTTATATCGAATGTCATTCGGAGGCTGCTTTGTTAGGGTGGAGGGGGAATAATGCGGAGTTTTGTGTGCGTGTCCGTCCGGATGCGGATGGTGTGGACTTTCCGTCCCGTTTCCGTAAAGATATGAAGGTACAGCTTCGGGTCGGTAATTTTTATCTTCTGGATATTACCTCTTTTGACGATCTTCGTGAGAACTATTACCGCAGCAACGGGAAGATAAATGATGTGAAAACCCGGATTGCCGCTTTAGGCTTCTTCTTGCTGAACATTCTGATGGGAGTGATCGGTACATTTTGGATACGGACACAGCAACGGCGTTCGGAGATGGGACTTCGGCTGGCTTTGGGATCTACCCGTGCGAACCTCAGAAGTTTGCTGATCGGTGAAGGGGTTTTATTATTAATACTGGCCACGGTGCCGGCTGCTGTCATAAGTCTGAATCTTGCCTTTATGGATTTGCTGACCGATACGATGCCGGTTGTTACCGTCACCCGTTTCCTGATTGTGCAGGCTATGACGTTTGTGTCGATAGTTGTCATGATCGTCATCGGGATTTGTATACCTGCCCGTCAGGTCATGCGCATTCAGCCTGCAGAAGCATTGCACGAAGAATAAGCATGTCTGTTGGGGGACACTCCCGAGTTCATTTACGGGCAGAGTGTTCATTATCGGACACTTTGTTGGGAACATAAGCGGTTGTATTTAAAGGAATTAATTTTTTGGCATATCATTTGAACAAGAATCTAATAAAAGAAATATTTAAAACTATAAGTGATGATTACATTAACTTCTCTTTCTAAAATCTATCGTACAAACGAGATTGAAACAGTAGCGCTCGAAAACGTGAATCTGACAGTCAACCGTGGTGAGTTTCTGAGTATCATGGGACCTTCGGGTTGTGGTAAATCTACTTTGTTGAACATCATGGGATTGCTGGATGCTCCTACGACGGGTACGATCGAAATAAACGGTACACATACAGAAGGCATGAAAGATAAAGAATTGGCTGCTTTCCGTAATAAGACACTGGGTTTCGTTTTCCAGTCTTTCCACCTGATCAACTCACTCAACGTACTGGATAATGTGGAGCTTCCGTTACTCTACCGTCGTGTCAGTTCGTCCGAGCGTAGAAAGTTGGCGCAGGAGGTTCTCGAGAAGGTGGGTTTGAGCCATCGTATGCGTCATTTCCCGACACAGCTTTCCGGTGGTCAGTGCCAGCGTGTTGCCATTGCCCGTGCCATCATCGGTAATCCCGAGATTATCCTTGCCGACGAACCTACCGGTAACCTGGATTCTAAGATGGGTGCCGAAGTAATGGAACTGCTTCATCGCCTGAATAAGGAAGACGGACGTACCATCGTAATGGTTACTCACAATGAAGAACAGGCCAAACAAACCTCTCGCACCATCCGCTTTTTCGACGGACGTCAAGTGCAATAAATAATACAAAGTACAATGAAAGCAAAAATTATACTCGTAGCTTTGGCTCTTTTCCTGGGAGCCATCGGTTATACGGTGCAAGCTCAATGCAGTGCCGATTGCCAATGTGGTAAAACTACCGAAGATAAAACCTTGGCTGTCGGTAACCGTAAAGTTGCCGATTTCTCCATGATCCGGCTGGAGGCTGTCGGAGATATTTTTTTCACTCAGTCCGACCGTTGTTCCGTCCGGATAGAGGGGCCGCAAGAATACGTATCCAAAACTACTACAGTTGTGAAAAATGGTGTTTTAGTGATCGGATATCAAAAAAACAACAATAATTCCAAACACATAAAATTGTATATTACGGCTCCCAATTTGGACAATGTGAAGTTGCAAGGCGTGGGTAGCTTTAATTGCCGGGAACCACTTCGGTCAAGGCGCTTCGACCTGATCCTTTCAGGAGTGGGAGATGTTAATATCGACAATTTGAAGTGTAAGGATTTCACGGTGAAACTGGATGGAGTGGGCTGTGTAAATGTCAAGGTTGATTGTGACGCATTGGAAGCCCAAGCCAATGGAGTGGGAAGCATGGCCCTGAATGGTAAAGCCGGTACCGCAAAAATATCAAGAAACGGGGTTGGCGGTGTCAATACCGGTGGACTGAAAATAGGAAAATAGTAACAAGCACAAAATGATTAAACAATATTTCAAGCAGGCCCTTGCACAACTCAGACAGCAGCCCTTGCTGACTACGATCAGTGTGTTGGGCACTGCTTTGACCATTTGCCTGATTATGGTAGTGGTCATGCAACAGCAAATAAAAACCACCCCTTTTGCTCCGGAGAGTAACCGTAACCGGCTATTGCATGTCAAACAGATGAGCACGAGCAACAAAAACTGGAGTGATGACGGATCGAGTAACGGTCCGATGGGGCTGCAGACAGCAAAAGGATGTTTTGAAGGATTAACGACGGCCGAGGAAGTCAGTATCTATACGATACCCGAAACCATGCAGGTGGCTTTGCCCCGTGGTGTACGTACGGGGATCGATGCCCTCGAGACCGACGGAGCTTTCTGGAGGATATTCGACTTTTCGTTTATAGACGGTAAGCCTTATTCGGATGCGGAAGTAAAATCCGGGCTTCCGGTAGCTGTTATAACAGAGAGTGTCGCACGTCTTCTTTTCGGTACGTCCCATCAGGTGTCCGGTAAGGAGATCTTGGTGAATGATGCGGTCTACCGGATAAGAGGAGTGGTGAAAGATGTGTCTTCAATGGCTTCGACAGCCTATGCACAGATTTGGGTTCCATATTCATCGACCCATATTACGGGAGGAGACAATACCTGGTGTGACGGGATTATGGGAGTGATGCGAGTTGTGATCCTGGCCCGCAGTTCTTCCGACTTCGAAGCTATCCGTGCAGAGTGCGAACGTCGCCGCTTGGCTTATAACGCCGGGTTGGGTGATTATTTTGTTTTCTACCGTGGGCAGCCGGATGACCAACTGACGATGTCGCAGCATAAATGGGCAAATGTGCAGCCGGATATGGCAGCCTATTTTCGTCAGCAAGTCATTATATTTTTGATTCTGTTACTGGTACCTGCCATCAATCTGAGCTCGATGACCCATAGCCGTTTGAGACAACGCGTTGCCGAGATCGGTGTACGGCGTTCGTTCGGAGCTACCCGTGGGGGAGTGATGGGGCAAATTGTTGCCGAGAATCTGGTACTGACTTTGATGGCCGGAGTGGTCGGACTGTTGTTCTGTCTGATCATATCTTATTGTTGGGGAGGTACGCTTTTTGCCGATAGCAGATTGATGTACCTTAACACGGCTCCGGTTATCGAGTGGAAAATGCTTTTTAAATTTTCTACTTTTATTTATGCATTACTTTTCTGTTTGGCACTGAATCTGCTGAGTAGTGGATGGCCGGCCTGGAGGGCATCGCGGATGTCTATTATAAATGCTCTTAGCGGAAAGCTTAACTAAACACTACACAAACGATGAATAAGAAACTGTTGAAACAAATAGTAAACGAACGGCGCTCTAACTCCTGGCTGTTCATAGAACTGCTGCTGGTAAGCATTGTGCTTTGGTATGTAGTCGATTATATGTTTGTCACCCTTTATACCTATTTTGAACCTCGCGGGTTCGATATTGAGAATACCTATCGGGTGGAGTTCGATTACCTGACAGAGAAAAGTCCCGACTACATAGCCAACCGTACGGATGAGGAAGCACATGCAGATATGCGTGAGTTACTGGATCGCCTTCGTCGTCGTCCCGGAGTCGAGGCGGTGAGTATGTCGCAAAATTCTTTCCCGTACAACGGAAGTAACAGTGGGATGGACGTACGCTTGGATACCATGGAGAGCAAGTACAACATCCGTCGTTGGGTGACACCCGACTTCTTCCGTGTTTTCCGTTATCAGGGAGCCAACGGAGAAACTCCGGAACAATTGGCTGCTCTGTTGAAGGAGGGTACTTTTATGGTATCGCGTAATGTGTTCGAGTCACGTTATAAGATCGATTTGAAAGACTATGTAGGCAAAGAGTTTTGTCTGGATCAGGACACTGCCCATTTATCCAAATTGGTGGCAGCGCTCCAAGTGGTCCGTTATGATGATTTTTCCTCCGGTGCTTATAGCCGGTCCGCAGTCATCTTGTTACCGGAGAATCGGTTGGCTTCGGGCAATGAAATCTGTTTGCGTACGAACAAAAACGAATCTGCCGCCTTTGCCGAACAATTGATGAAGGATGCCCCCTCCCAGTATCGGGTGGGCAATCTTTTTCTGACTAAGGTAAGTTCATTCCGGGACATACGGCATACGTTCCAGTTGGACGATATGAATACTTTACGTAACTATCTGGTAGGTATGGGCTTTTTGCTGCTCAATATTTTTCTGGGGCTATTGGGAACATTCTGGTTCCGCACCCAGCAGCGTAAAGGTGAGATGGCGCTGATGATGGCAGTAGGAGGGAGTAAGCAAAGCGTATTCTTTCGTTTGCTGAGCGAAGGTTGGTTTATGCTTCTTCTGGTTACTCCGTTGGCTATTGGTGTCGATTTCTATATCGCAAAGAGTGAACTGACACCTTCGTGGTACTTTTCTACTTTTTCTGTCGGTCGCTTTATGTTGTGCGAAGGCATCACGTTACTGTTGATGGCACTGATGATCCTGGCAGGTATCTGGTTTCCGGCCCGTCAGTCTATGAAAATCCAGCCGGCAGAGGCATTGCACGAAGAATAAAAGCTTATCGCAATATTTTATCATCTATCTGCGTTGTTTTCAAGATTATAACGTATATTTGCGTTCACAATCCTGATACAACGCAGATTTTTGCTATGAACAAACGATTATATACTATATTTCTTATATCTGTCTTCTTATTACTCCCGGGATTTTCCACTGCTGCGGAACGTATTTATAATGTTCTCTTCGTTCAGTCGTATGCTCCGGAAACACCTTGGCATAATGACTTGGTCCGAGGGTTGAAAGACGGTTTCGGTGAATCGGGATTGAAAGTGAATATTACAACCGAATTTCTGGATGCCAATTTCTGGACTTATCAATCCGAAAAGCTGATTATGCGTCGTTTTTGCGAACGGGCCCGTGAAAGGGGAACAGACTTGATTGTTACCGTCAGTGATGAGGCTTTTCATACTTTGCTGACATGCGGAGACTCGTTAGCCTTGCAGTTGCCCGTTGTCTTTTTTAATATAAAATATCCGGAAGGCAGCCTGATTGATTCGTTACCCAATGTGTGTGGATATACGGCGAATCCCGATTTCGGAGAATTACTGAGGCAGGCGAGTCGCCTTTTCCCTACCCGGACGGAGGTGGTCTGTATCTCCGACAATAGCCTGCTGAGTTCGAAAGGGAAAGATGATTTTATGAACGAATGGGAAGGCTTTGTGGAGGAGCATCCGGAATATACGGTGACCTTTTATAATTCGCAGACCGATACAACCAATAAAATTATTGCTTCTACCTGCTATCCCCGCAATACACATAAGACATTGATCATCGCTCCTAAGTGGTCGTCTTTTATGTCCTTTATCGGTCGTAACTCAAAAGCGCCTTTCTTTTCGTGCGAGAACCTTGCGTTGACTAATGGTGCCTTTGGCGCGTATGATGCCGATTCGTATGCTTCGGCGCATGAAGTAGGGCGGACGGCCGCCGATGTGCTGCGTGGCAAATCTCCCTCGGAAGTGGGAATCATTGAATCTCCTTTGAAGTTTATGTACGATTTCAAGCAGCTTGTGTTTTTTAAGGTAGATCCCAAGCAGGCGAGTGCTATCGGCGGAACCATTATTAACGAGCCATACATGGAGAAATACCGTATGCTGTACATCTTGTTGTATAGTTCGATATTGGCTTTACTGGTGTTCCTGATAGTGTGGCTGTATCGTATAAACCGTCGTGAATCCCGCCGTCGCATCCATGCCCAGACCCGCCTGCTGATACAAAACCGGTTGGTGGCCCAACGTGATGAATTTGATAATGTGTTTCATTCCATCCGTGATGGTGTGATCACTTACGACACCGATTTCCGTATTCATTTTACCAATCGTTCTTTATTGAAGATGCTGCATTTGCCCAAAGATGAAGCCGCTCGACCTTACGAAGGCTTGCCGGCAGGCAGTATTTTTAAGATCTACAATAATGGTAAAGAGATTCTCCGTCCTATGCTCAAGCAGGTGGTGACTGAAGAAAGCAGCGTAGTCATTCCGGAAAATTCATTTATGCAAGAGGTGCACAGTGGGAGTTATTTTCCGGTTTCAGGAGAGGTTGTTCCTATCCGTGCACATGGAAAAATTACGGGAATGGCTCTCTCTGCCCGTAATATATCGGATGAAGAGATGCAGAAGCGTTTTTTCAGTATGGCGGTAGACGAGAGTTCTATCTACCCTTGGCAATATAATATCCGCACCGGCCTGTTTACTTTCCCTGCGGGCTTTCTGACACGTTTTGGTTTTGCGGAAAATAAGACTACCATTTCACGTGGCGAGATGGACCGGATGATTCATCCGGACGATCAGGAATCGGCATACGAGATTTTCAACCGGGCACTGGCGGGCCTCAGTCAGAGTACGCGTATGAGTTTCCGTCAGCTTAGTGGTGACGGTAATTATGAGTGGTGGGAATATCGGACGTCGGTGCTTGCAGGATTGACAACAGATACGCCCTACAGTATTTTGGGAGTATGCCAGAGTATACAACGCTATAAGACAACCGAAGAGGAATTAACCGCAGCGCGTGATAAAGCACTTCAGGCGGATAAATTGAAATCGGCTTTCCTTGCCAATATGAGTCATGAGATACGTACGCCGCTGAATGCGATTGTAGGTTTCTCTGATTTGTTGAGCGATACCAGCGGGTTTACCGAAGAAGAGGTTAAGCTATTTATAGAGACTATCAATAAGAATTGCGGACTGTTGCTGGCACTTATCAATGATATTCTCGATTTGTCCCGTATAGAATCCGGCACAATGGATTTTCAGTTTGCCGGTCACAATCTTCCGTTATTGATGAAGAATGTATACGATTCACAGCGTTTGAATATGCCTCCGGGAGTGCAGTTGGTGCTGAAGTTGCCGGAGAATAGCAAAAAGTATCTGGTGACGGATAATGTCCGCCTCCAACAAGTGGTAAACAACTTGATCAACAATGCCGTTAAGTTTACGACTCAAGGTTCGATTACATTCGGATATACCGAAGAAGAATCCAGCTACACTTCTCTTTTTGTCGAAGACACCGGAAAAGGTATTTCGGAAGATGGGTTGAGGCATATCTTTGAACGTTTCTATAAGGTAGATAGCTTTACTCAGGGTGCGGGGCTCGGACTGAGTATTTGCCAGACTATCGTAGGACGTCTGAATGGGACGATTGCCGTCACTTCAGAAGAAGGGCACGGAACCCGTTTCACTGTCCGCCTTCCGGATATTTGCGAATAATGATACCGGAGGACGTCCGTCTCCGAACAAACTGTTCATTTTCGGACAGCAGAAAGAACGATGGACGATAAGCGGTGAACGATAAACAGTGAATGATGAGTGGTGAACGATAAGCGATGAACGATGAATGAAGAGCGGTGAACGGAGGGAACGGACGGTGGATGTTCCTGATGCTAAAAGATCAGTAGCCGCTACCTTTCACCGGAGGGTGTATCCCTCTCTTTTCTGTTCATTTACAGCGTGGTTACCCGTCCGAAAGAGGCTGCTCCATTATCGTTTTTCCTATTTTGCATCCATCGTTTCTTTCCCTATACCCTTTCTCTTTTCCCGTTTATTTTCCCTTTTACTCCCTCAACCTCCCTTACTCATTGCTCCTTGTTTTGTGTTCCCGTTTTCCCGGTATTCACTTTTGGCACGGGGTTTGCTTTTCAGCCGGTAAATAAACGAATATTATATGAAACGATACTTTCTACTTTCTGCTTTTGCATTTTGCTCGTTGGCGCTGAGTGCGCAGGAAACGCAGGAAATCACCTTGAATGAAGCCATTGCACTGGCACGAACACAGTCTGTAGATGCAGCAGTAGCTCTGAATGAGCTGAAGACAGCTTATTGGGAGTACCGCACGTTTCGCGCCGATCTTCTTCCGGAAGTAAACTTCAGCGGTACATTGCCCAGTTACAGCAAGCAGTATAACAGTTATCAGAATGAAGACGGCTCTTACTCGTTTGTCCGCAGTAATAAGTTAGGATTGAACGGTGCTTTGTCTATCGACCAGAACATCTGGTTTACGGGAGGTAAAGTTTCATTGTCCTCTTCACTCGACTTTATGAAACAGTTAGGTTCCGGAGGAAGCCGGCAGTTCATGTCTGTCCCTATCGCCCTTCAACTGACTCAGCCCATTTTCGGAGTAAACAACCTGAAGTGGAACCGCCGTATCGAACCGGTGCGTTACGAAGAGGCGAAAGCCGCTTTTATTACTGCGACGGAGACGGTGACCATGAATGCGATCACTTACTTCTTCAATTTGCTGTCGGCAAAGGAGACACTGGGCACTGCCCGACAGAATCAGGTGAATGCCGACCGTTTGTACGAGGTGGCCGGGGCTAAACGAAAAATGGGTCAAATCTCAGAAAATGAACTTCTGCAACTGAAGCTTGCCGCCCTGAAAGCCCGGGCTGCTGTGACGGATGCAGAAAGCAACCTCAATGCCCATATGTTCCGTTTGCGTTCTTTCCTGGCCATAGGAAACGACCTGATACTGGAACCTGTGGTACCGGAATCGGCTCCCAACCTGAAGATGGAATACAACCAAGTGCTGAACAAAGCACTGGAACGCAATTCGTTTGCCCACAATATTCGTCGTCGTCAGTTAGAGGCCGAATATGAAGTTGCAACAGCCCGGGGAAATCTCAGGAGCGTCGATCTTTTTGCCAATGTAGGTTATACGGGACTGAATAAAGACTTATCTCCTGCCTATCACAATTTGCTAGACAATCAGGTGGTTGAGGTCGGTGTTAAAATTCCAATCCTCGACTGGGGCAAACGCCGTGGAAAAGTGAGGGTAGCCAAGAGTAACCGGGACGTTACCCTGTCCAAGATAAAGAAGGAACAGATGGATTTCGATCAGGACATCTTCCTGCTGGTCGAGCATTTCAACAATCAGGCACAGCAGCTTTCCATAGCCAATGAGGCCGATAAGATTGCGCAACAGCGCTATAAGACGAGTGTCGAAACATTCCTGATCGGTAAGATCAATACACTCGATCTGAACGACGCCCAGAACTCGAAAGACGATGCCCGCCAAAAACATATCAACGAACTGTACTGGTATTGGTATTACTATTATCAACTCCGTAGCCTGACGTTGTGGGATTTCCAAAACAATACTCCCCTGGAAGCTGATTTTGAAGATATTGTAAAAAAATAATTGTGTGTTTGTTCTTTTTAAACAGGAGGGCTGTTGGTTTCAGACCAACGCCTCTTTGGTTTTAAACCAAGAGGTCTTACCTTTTAAACCAACGTACCTTTGGTTTTAAACCAAAAAAGAGTAGTTTTGCAACTCAAAAATTGATGCCTATGCTTTTAATTATAGATGATGATAGCGGGGTCCGCTCTTCCCTGAGTTTTATGCTGAAACGCGCCGGTTATCAGGTAATTGCAGTGACCGGTCCGCGTGAGGCGATGGAAGTAGTTCGTTCGGAAGCTCCTTCTCTGATCCTGATGGATATGAATTTTACACTTTCCACTTCCGGTGAAGAAGGATTGACGCTTTTAAAACAAGTAAAGGTTTTTCGTCCCGATGTCCCGGTCATTCTGATGACTGCCTGGGGCAGTATACAGTTGGCTGTACAAGGGATGCAGGCCGGTGCATTCGACTTTATCACGAAACCCTGGAATAACGCTGCTCTGTTACAGCGCATCGAGACAGCACTCGAACTGACTGCCACTCCCAAAGACACTCCACAGGAGCAAAGCGGAACACTCAACCGGAGCCATATCATAGGCAAAAGCCGTGGGTTGATGGAGGTATTGAATACGGTGGCACGTATTGCTCCTACCAATGCTCCCGTATTGATCACGGGTGAAAGCGGAACGGGTAAAGAACTGATAGCCGAAGCCATCCATATCAATAGCCAACGTGTCCGCCAGCCTTTTGTAAAAGTCAATCTAGGAGGAATTTCGCAGAGCCTTTTCGAAAGTGAAATGTTCGGTCATAAAAAAGGTGCGTTTACAGATGCCACTGCCGACCGTATGGGGCGTTTTGAAATGGCGAACAAAGGAACTATTTTTTTGGATGAAATCGGGGACCTCGATCCGTCGTGCCAGGTAAAGCTGCTGCGGGTATTGCAGGACCAGACCTTTGAGGTGTTGGGAGACAGTCGCCCGCGTAAGACGGATATCCGGGTGGTTTCGGCTACGAATGCCGACCTGAGTAAGATGGTGAGCGAACACACTTTTCGTGAAGACCTGTTCTATCGTATCAATCTGATAACCGTAAAACTGCCTGCACTGAGAGAACGCAGAGAAGATATACCATTGCTTGCCAGACACTTTGCCGATCGTCAGGCGGAGATTAACAATCTGCCCCGTACAGAATTCTCGTCGGATGCGTTGAACTTCCTGAGCCGTTTACCTTTTCCGGGCAATATCCGTGAATTGAAGAACCTGGTAGAACGTACGATTCTGGTCAGCGGGAAGGAAGTGTTGGATGCAATCGATTTCGAGAACCAATACCAACGTCATGACGAAAGTGTGGCAACCTCTTCTTCATTTGCGGGAATGACTTTGGATGAAATTGAAAAGCAAACGATTCTTCAGGCACTGGAACGCTATAAAGGGAATCTCAGCCAGGTGGCTACCGCATTGGGAATCAGTCGTGCAGCATTGTATCGCCGTTTGGAGAAATATGATATCGGTGATAAGTAACCCGTTGCTTATCATGGTCCGTTAATCGTTAATCATCAATCACATGTCAGTAAAGGGATTCTTCTTCATACTTGTTTTCTTCTTGGTCGCTATCATGGGTTTTCTGATTTATATATCCGAAACCGTTGTCGTGAAGTATCTCTATATTGCCGAAGCATTGATGCTGCTCCTGATGCTGTATCTTATTTTGTTTTACCGGAAAATCGTGAAACCGATGAACACCATCGGCAGTGGTATGGAACTTCTCAGAGAACAGGACTTCAGTAGCCGGTTAAGCCATGTGGGGCAGCAGGAGGCCGACCGTGTGGTAAATGTTTTCAATCGCATGATGGAACAACTGAAAAACGAACGGCTGCGCTTGCGAGAACAGAATCATTTTCTCGACCTGATGATTAATGCTTCCCCCATGGGCGTTATTATCATGACGCTGGACGAAGAGGTATCTCAACTCAACCCCATGGCGATGAAGATGATGGGGGTCCGTCCGGAAGAAGCCGAGGGGAGGAAATTGTCGGAAATCGATTCTCCGCTTGCCCTGGAATTGGCCGCCATTCCGAATGGAGAAACCAGCACCGTCCGGCTGAACGACTCGAGTATCTATAAATGCACCCACTCTTCATTTGTGGACCGCGGCTTCCAGCATCCTTTCTATCTGATGGAAGGATTGACCGATGAAGTGATGAAAGCTGAAAAGAAAGCATACGAGAAAGTGATCCGTATGATTGCGCATGAGGTGAATAATACAACAGCGGGCATCACTTCCACATTGGATACGGTAGAGCAGGCATTGTCCGAGTCGGAAGGTATGGAGGATATTTGCGATGTGATGCGCGTATGTACCGAGCGTTGTTTTTCTATGAGCCATTTCATTACCCGCTTTGCCGATGTGGTGAAGATTCCCGAGCCCCGTTTTACTCCGACCAACCTGAATGACCTTGCATTTACCTGCAAGCGTTTTATGGAAGGGATGTGCAATGACCGGAACATCCGGTTGCAACTGATATGTGACGAATCTCTGGACGATGTGAAGCTGGATGCGTCTCTGTTTGAACAAGTATTGGTAAATATTATTAAGAATGCGGCCGAGAGTATCGGGCAGGACGGGCAGATCATCATTCGTACTTCATTGCCTACAGTTATCGAAGTGGTGGATAACGGACCCGGTATATCAAAAGAGACTGAAGCAAAACTCTTCAGTCCCTTCTTTTCTACCAAACCCAACGGACAAGGTATCGGTTTGATTTTTATTCGCGAAGTTCTGAGCCGTCATGGCTGCACGTTTTCATTGCGTACATACGCCGACGGACTGACAAGATTCAGGATTCTATTTCCGTGATTCTTGCCATTTCACGGCATATTCATCCAGTATCCGTTTGATTCCCTGACCTATTTTCACATAATCCTTTTCATTCAGGTTAGCCAGTGATACACGTACGCTCCATTCCGGTCCGGCAAAACCTCCTCCGTTAAGCAATACCAGTGAGGTTTCGTTGGCCAGGCGGAAAACAACATCCAGCGGGCTGTAAGTTTTCTTCAGATAACTGACAAATTCTTCTCCATAGAATATCTTGGCCCATACCAGCATATCTATTTCGCTGTAGTAACCTACACGCAGCGGATCGTCTACGAGTGAGAATCCGGTGTTATCCCACAGGGCTTTCAAGCGACGCCGGATAATCTCCTGCATTTTGTTTTTATACCGGTTTTCCTTATCCAGAATGGCGAAAGAAGCAAACAGGCTCATTTGCGTCTGTTGTGGCAGCGATAATCCGGCGGTGTGGTTCAGAGCTACCTGGCGGCTGTCAGCCACCATGCGGTCGATGAATTTCAGTTTCTCGGGTGTAAGAGTCAGACTGGAGTAACGCTTATTGAGAATTGTCTTCTGCTCTTCCGGCAGGTGGGCTATCATCCGGTCGAAGATATTCTCTTCGTGCAGAGCGATCACGGCATCCCTCCATCCCGTGGCTCCGAAATATTTGGAGAAAGAGTAGACACACAAAGTGTTTTGTGGTAATTCGGCCATCAGTGAGCGGAAATGCGGACTGAATGTTCCGTATACGTCATCTGTAATAATCATCAGGTTCGGATTGTCTTTTTTCACGATATCTACAATCCGTGCGGCAGTCTCGGGACTCAGTGTATAACTGGGCGGGTTACTGGGATTGGTAATGAAGAGTGCCTTGATCTGCGGGTTCCTCAGGCGGTCTATATCTTCGTCTTTGTATTGCCAGGTGTGCAATCCGTCTGTCGTCATCTGATCCGCAGATATTTCCGTAACGTTAAATTCATAGCGTCTCAATTGAGGAATTTCAATATAAGGAGTGAAGACAGGTACCATCAAGGCGATTCCATCCCCTTTATTGAGCAGGAAGTTTTCTTGCAGAGAGTCGAAAACGTAGCACATGGCTGCTGTTCCGCCTTCGGTGGCAAACAAATCGTATTTGCCTTTCGGCGGACGACGGTCGCACATCTCCTGTGCCAGATAGTCTTGCACAATCATTTCGGTAAATTGCAGAATGCGGTCCGGCACCGGATACTGATCGCCTACCACTCCTTCCGCCCATTCGTGGACAAGGGTATCCGGGTCGGCGGCATGTTCCAGCAACATGTATTGATACGTCCCTTTCAACAGCTCTGCCCCCGGCTGGCTGTGGTTGGTCTTGAGGAAAGTCTCAAAGCGGGCGGCAATTCCGTCTTTTTGCGGAATACCGGCTATTCCTTCCGGCAGGTACATCACACGCCTACACTCTTCCAGTCCGAATTTACCTAAAAGGAAGAACGCTTCGCGCGGAGTGGTAGCAATCCAGTTCGGATTTCCACGTCCGGCATTCAGCATGGTGTGGGCTATCTTCTTGATGCTCTCGTCAGCCATTTCAATCAGTTTGTTCTTCAATTCGAAAGGACTGATGCTCTCCATCTTTTTAGCAAAACTTTTAGTTACTGCTCCGTTGTTTTCATTACTTTTCATCATTATATCAAGAGTTATGTTTAATTAATATTAAAAATCTGTTTCTACATAAGTAATACGATCACTACTCCCCAGATAATCAGAAGAGTATTCCCGACAGCATACGTCACAGTATATCCCAAAGCAGGAGTTTCGCTTTCAACGGCTTCCTGGATGGCTCCTAATGCAGCCGTAGTGGTACGTGCGCCGGCTGTGCATCCCAATACCAGTGCCGGATGGAATTTAAAGATATATTTTGCCATCAGTATGCCTGCTATCAGAGGAATGGAAGTGGCCAGTGCGCCTACGATGAATAGGCTTAAACCCACTTCCTTGAACCCTTGCACGAAGCTGGGACCTGCAGCAATGCCCACAACGGCAATAAACATGTTCAGCCCCACGTTATCCAGTATCCAGAGAGCGGGTTCGGGAATACGCCCGAAAGTAGGGTGTTTGCTGCGTAGCCATCCGAAGAATAATCCGCCGATCAAGGCTCCTCCGCTAGTGCTGAGGCTGATGGGGACTCCTCCCATGTGAATGCTGAGTGCGCCGATCAGTCCTCCTATCAAAATACCCAGTCCGACAAAGATCATGTCTGTCTGGTTGGTCGGCCGGTCGGCATATCCCAGCTGCTTGGCTGCCGCATCCACTTCATGTTTGGTACCCACCAGTTCCACCATGTCACCGGCGTCGACCACGGTCTGGGCCAATACCGGTATGTCGATACCTGCCCGTTTGATGCGGCGAATGCTGACACCGTGCATAAATTTCAGGGCCCGGATGGTGCTGACTTTTTCTCCGGCAACCGTTTTGCGGGTGACCATAACGGGTAATACCTCGGCAGGGAAGTCCAGCAACTGCGGGTCCAATACTTCAGGACCGATCCAGTCCTCTTCACCGATCACATACTCGCGTCGGCCGCTCAGTACCACTTCATCGCCTTTCTTCAGTACAAAAGTCGGACTAACCTCTTTTACGATGACTCCCGCCTGGCACACTCGTTCCACAAACAGGCGTTTATCGTTTTCCTGAAAATAACTTTCAAGATCTGACACCCGTTTACCGTCACCAAACCACTCGTTGGCTATTTTATAAGCACGGAAAGTAACGGGGCGGGCGGCTGCCATGAATCCGGGTTGATCCGCTTCGTTATTTCCCATTTTGGCTTCCAGTTCTTTGCAGGCAGCTTTCACTTTATCGAGTCCCCCCAGCAGTCGCGGGCCGAGTGAACCCAATACCCATGCAGAGCCGGCCGTACCGAAGATGTAAGTTACGGCATAGGACACCGGGATAATGTTATTATATGCTTCTTTGGTTTCCGGAGAGATGTTCAGTTCGTTAATCGTGTCTCCGGCCACGCCGATTACGGCAGAGATGGTTTGCGATCCGGCCAGTAATCCGGCAGCCTCACCTACATTATACCCCATAATCTTAGCCAGTATCCAAGGGATGATCAGGCAGAATACACACATGATGGCGGCAAACCCCATTTGAGGGAGTCCGTCCTTTTTCAGTCCGCGGAAAAACTGAGGACCGACCTTATAGCCGATGGCGAAAAGAAAAAGCAGAAAGAAAACAGATTTGATAGGTCCGTCGACGGTGATGTCGAGTTGTCCGACAAGGACTCCTACCAGCAATACGCTTGTTACAACTCCCAGGCTGAACTTTCCGATTTTGATTTTTCCAATCCAAAAGCCCACAAAAAGGGTCAGGAAGATAGCCAGCTCGGGGTGTACCCTAAGTTGATGTACAATCCAATCCATAGTTAATTTGTTTAGGTTTAATTTCTCATTAAAAACAGCCTGTGCAAGAAAGTGTTTTGTTAAACGATCTATTCTTGTATCATTGTATACATTATTAACGTTATCTTTGATGCGTTAAATTGTATATTGTTTTGAAGAATAAATTTCGTAATTTGTTTTTGGCCTTTGGCATCCTGGCCGTCATCATCATGCTGTTCACTTTCGATGTGTCCTATGATGAGCTGCTGGACAACCTGCGGCGTGCCGGATTTTATCTGCCGCTGGTTCTGGTCCTTTGGCTTTTTATTTATCTGATTAATACGCTTTCGTGGTATATCATTCTTCGTAGTAGCGGTCCGGTGAATTCATTGTCGTTCGCCCGGCTCTATAAATTCACGGTTTCCGGTTTTGCGTTGAATTATGTCACTCCTGTGGGACTTATGGGAGGGGAACCTTACCGGATTATGGAGCTTACTTCTTATGTCGGAGTGGAGCGTGCCACATCTTCGGTCATCCTGTATGTGATGATGCATATTTTTTCGCATTTCTGTTTCTGGCTCAGCTCGGTGTTGATTTATGTCTTTTTTTATCCGGTCGGTTGGGGGATGGGCATTGTCTTGGGGTTGATCACACTCTTCTGCCTTTTACTTGTCACTCTTTTTATCAAAGGCTACCGGAACGGTATGGCTGTGGCATGCGTACGTCTGGGCAGTCATATCTCTTTCTTGAAGAAGCATGCAGTCCGCTTCGCGGAACTTCACAAAGAAAAACTGGAAACCATAGACAGTCAGATAGCACTGCTTCATCAACAGCGAAAAAGTACCTTTTATTCGGCATTGGGTTTAGAGTATACCGCTCGCATTGTGGGGTGTCTCGAAGTCTGGTTGATTCTGAATGTATTGACTACGGATGTCAGTTTTGTCGGTTGCATTCTGATCGTCGCTTTCTCTTCCCTACTGGCCAATCTGCTTTTCTTTCTTCCCATGCAATTAGGGGGTAGGGAAGGAGGCTTTGCCCTGGCGGTAGCCGGTTTGTCTTTATCCGGAGCATATGGGGTATTTGCCGCTCTGATTACGCGGGTGCGGGAGATGGTCTGGATTGTTATCGGGCTGGTGCTGATGAAGATAGGAAATCGGAAATAGAGTAATGATGAAAGGGTACCTTTGATAAGTTTTTTGATATACAGAGAGATATTCTTTGTTGTAACTATGAATGTAAGCTATGACAGTTTATGTAGATAGAAGTATTTCCGGACTATGAAAGATCAGAGGGCATTAGGCAAATAGTATCGAAGTATGATTTGATGATTGGTTCAGAAAATGAAATTTGCTTCTCGTAGTTATTAGGATGTAGCTTAGAGAATATGAGTTTGTAAAGGGGGGGACTGTTTTGAGTGGTTATATCGGATTCACGTTGGTATAAATATTATCATAGGGCTATTCTTTTGTTTATGCTTTTACAATAATGCGCCAATAATCGGCTTTGTCCGAATCTTTTACACATAGTCATGGAGAACTTTAATACTCTTTTCAGCGGTTCGTTTAGATTCCCTATTTTATAATAGACATGGCTTCTATTGTTAAAGAAAGTGCTGGTATAACCAAACTAAGTCTATTATTTTTGCTTTTGTTCGACTATAAAATTCTTTTGCAATACATTGTTTACACCGAACTTTTCTTTATTTACAAGATGCTTTTCAAGGGTGCTATTTACTCTGTTGGCTACTTCTTCCGCCGGTATTTTACCATTTGCATCCCAGTTTAGATTATAGAAGGTCGTGAAGAAAGAGTGGGCTTCTGTTTTATAACACCGTTCTTTTTCGTGCAAGAAGTTCGGCTGTTTCTCTGTTAGTTCTCTCATTTTGCTCAGACTGGAGTTAAGTTGGGGAACATGTCGATACGTAGTTCACCATCCATTACGGTTTAGTCTCTGTGAATAAGGTGGCTTGCCAATCCTTCAAAGATAACTTAATCGGAATAATTAGCTAATTTTAACAATGATGCTATAAGTATGTCAGATATGTTATCTGGAATTATCAATTTTGACATAAGTAGTATTACAGTAAGTGTAAAAAAATAGGTAGTCCTTATGTAAAACCACCCTTGAAAAATTATTTTGTATCCATAATTTTTTTTCTTCTATCTGTAAAATCTCATGTTTTAGCCGGAATTAAGCCAGATTTTTACTTCCTAATAATTTATTATTATCGGAAGTTGCTTCACTATCAGATAAATTATATAAATTTGCTCTCTGATTAAAACATTTTACCCTATAGCTAATTTGAATAGACTGAAAGTAGTACTTGTACTTGCAGAACAACAGAAAATAGGAAAATGGCTTGCAGAACAAATTAGGAAATCCAACTGCATTGTGAGTAAATGGTGTAGTAATTCAGTTCAACCGGATATTAAGACACTCAACGACATAGGCAATGCCCTTAACTTAATATTGATGTAAAAGATTTGATTGTCAGCAGTAGCAAATCATAAACAACTTATTGTCATGGAGGTAAACAAGAAAGAACTTAAAGAACAAGAGATACGCACTCTGTTAATTACTCCTGCACTTCAACAAAAAGGGTGGGCAGTAAGCGTAAATATGCGTGAAGAATACTATTTTACGGACGGTCGAGTACTTGTTGTTGGCAACCAGCACTCAGTAGCAGAGGGTAAAAAGGCTGATTATCTATTGTACCACAACGGTAAACCTATCGCAGTGGTTGAAGCAAAGGACAACAAGCACACTGTTGGAAGTGGTATGCAACAAGCTATGGATTATGCTTTAATCCTTGACTTGAAATTTGCATACTCTAGTAATGGTGATGCTTTCTTGGAACATGACTTTATCACAGGTAAAGAAACCGAGATTAAGTTAGAAGACTTCCCGACAGAAGAGGAGCTGTACAACCGTTATCTTGCATCCAAAAACTATACTCCTGATGAACTTAATATTATAGAGACTCCATTCTACTATGATGCCCATAGTCATGAGCCAAGATATTACCAACGTATAGCCGTTGACCGCACTGTTGAAGCCATAGCAAAAGGGCAACAACGTGTACTTGTCGTAATGGCTACCGGTACGGGTAAGACTTTTACGGCATTCCAGATAATCCATAGGCTCCATAAGAGTGGAGCAAAGAAGAAAATCCTTTATCTTGCAGATCGTAATATCCTTATAGACCAAACTATGACTCAGGATTTCAAGCCATTCAAGAAGTTTATGACTAAGATAACTTCAGTTGGAGAGGGTGAAGAAAAAATTGATTCATCGTATGAGATGTATATGGCTCTGTATCATCAGTTGGTTGGAAAAGAAGGTAAGCCCGACCCCTTCTTGGAAGTTCAGCCAAACTTCTTTGACCTGATTATAGTTGATGAGTGTCACCGAGGAAGTGCTAAGGATGATTCAGCATGGCGCAAAGTTTTGGAATATTTCAATACGGCTACTCAAATAGGTATGACAGCCACTCCTAAAGCCGATGAAGGGGCGAATAACCTTGATTACTTCGGTGAACCTGTGTATACCTACTCGCTACTTCAAGGTATCAACGATGGCTTTTTGGCTCCGTATAGGGTTACTGCTGACTTTATCAACGTTGACCTGCAAGGCTGGACTCCTGAAGAGGGTGAGATAGATTTGTTAGGTAAGGAGATTGAGCAGAAATTATATCAAAGACAAAATATTGGGCGTGACCTTGCTATTAAGTTAAGACGCAAGGTTGTAGCAAACAGAATTACCAAAATGCTGCATGACATCGGTCGTATGACAAAAACGATTGTATTCTGTTCTGATATTGAAGAAGCAGCAGAAATGCGAACTTTGCTTATCAATATGAATAGCGATTTGTGCAAAAAATCACCTTACTATGTAACACGCATTGTCGGTGAAGATAAGGAGGGTAAGAAACAATTGGATAACTTTATTAGTGTGGATGAGCCTTATCCAGTGATTGTAACCACCTCCGAACTTCTTTCTACTGGTGTGGACTGTAAAACCTGTGGCTTAATCGTCATAGACAAAGAAATTGGGTCTATGACTGAATTTAAGCAAATTATAGGGCGTGGTACACGACTCAGAAAAGATAAGGGAAAGTGGCATTTGGAAATCCTTGATTTCCGCAATGCTACTGCAAAATTCAAAGACCCTACATTCGATGGTGATCCTGAACCTCCTAAGGGAGGTGGTAAAAAGCCCAAACCATATAAAATAATTGATGGTCCATCAACCGTAGTCTCCGAGCCTCATGAAAAATATATTATCAATGGAAAGGATATCCGTATTGCCCATGAGATAGTATCTGTGTTAGGCGAAGATGGCAAGACGATGAGAACAGAAAGTATTCAATCATTCGCAAGAACGCAATTATTGCGTCATTACCAAAGTCTGAATGATTTCATACAGACGTGGACAGAAGCTGAACGCAAGCAAGCTATAATGGATGAATTAAAGGAGTATGCCATCCTGATAAACGCTGTCCGTGAAGCAAATCCGGCATTAAAGGATGCCGACATATTCGATGTGATATGTCACGTTGCGTTTGACCAGCCTCCATTAACAAGGAAAGAGAGAGCAAATAATGTGAAGAAGTGTAACTACTTCGGAAAATATGAAGGTAAAGCACGTGAAGTGTTGGAGGCTCTTCTTGAAAAATATGCAGAGAATGGTATTCTCGATTTTGAAAAAGCAAACATCTTAGAGATACCTCCATTCAATAGCATAGGAAAACCAACTAAAATTATAAAACTATTTGGTGGCCTTGCCGGTTATGAGCAAGCTATCAGAGAATTAGAGTATCAGATATATAAATTGGCATAAAAATGGCAGTAAATAACATTATAAAGCGAATCCGGAATATCATGCGTCAGGATGCAGGTATCAATGGTGACGCACAGAGAATTGAGCAAATGACTTGGATGATCTTCTTGAAAGTTTACGACACACAAGAAGAAACATGGGAATACAAAGCATCCAGAGAGAGTAAAACATATCAATCTATTATTCCCAAAGATTTGCGTTGGCGTAATTGGGCGGTAGATGAGAAAGACGGCGAAGCATTAACAGGTGAAGCTCTACTTTCCTTCGTCAATGAAAAGCTATTTCCTGCATTGAAGAATCTTCCTGTAGATGCCAACACACCACGAGCTAAGAGTATTGTCCAGGAAACATTTGCCGACTTGAATCAGTATATGAAGAATGGAACGCTTTTGCGTCAAGTAGTCAATATTGTAAATGAGATTGAATTTGATGATGCTGAAGACCGTCACACATTCGGAGATATTTACGAAGGGATATTGAAAGACCTGCAATCGGCAGGGAACGCAGGTGAGTTCTATACTCCACGTGCTTTGACTGATTTTATTGTAATGATGCTTGACCCGAAGTTGGGTGAGACCTTTGGTGACTTTACCAGTGGTACAGGGGGCTTCCTTACCTCTGCCCTCAATTATATGGGAAAGAGTGTACGTTCAGCCGAAGATGGAGAAAAACTGCAAAATGCAGTTGTTGGTCAAGAATGGAAGCCGTTACCCTATCTTTTGAGCATCACAAACTTGCTGCTTCACGACATTGAGGCACCAAACATAGCTAACTGTGATTCGCTTGGAACAAACGTAACGGATTTCAAGGAAACCGATAAGGTTGATGTTATCGGTATGAATCCTCCATACGGAGGCAGTACGGAAGATAGTGTAAAGAACAACTTTCCATTGCGCTACCGTTCAAGTGAAACTGCTGATTTGTTTATCGCACTTATCATGTACCGTCTTAAAGCAGGTGGTAGATGTGGTGTGATTATTCCTGACGGTTTTTTGTTTGGTACGGACGGAGCAAAACTTGCACTTAAAGAGAATCTTCTACGCAAGTTCAATTTGCATACCATCATCCGTTTGCCGGGTTCTATATTCTCTCCATATACATCTATTGCTACCAATATCCTCTTCTTTAACAATGAAGAAGCAGAGGGCTGTGAAGAAGGATTCAAGACCAAAGAAACATGGTTCTATCGTCTTGATATGCCGGAGGGGTACAAGCACTTCTCAAAAAACAAGCCGATGAAGGTTGAGCACACTCTGCCCATTCAGGAATGGTGGAATGACAGGAAAGAGATTGTAAGTAATGAAACAGGAGAAAAGAGCCGTGTATTTACTGCTCAACAGTTGCTTGATTTGAATTGCAATTTTGACCAATGCAAATTTCCGAAGGAGGAAGAAGAGATATTGCCTCCGGCAGAATTGCTCAAACAATATTTTGAGAAACGTGCTGCACTTGACTATGAAATAGACAAAACACTTTCTGAGATTCAAAAGATTCTCGGCATAGATATAAAATCGTGTAACTGATAATTGTAGAGTGATATGAAAGATTTAACAATTTCAAATATTGAAAGACAGAATGTGCTTAACAACCGTTTTGCGGTTAGTAAAGTGCAGAAGCATCTTGATATTGAAGGAATACTCTTTGAGGGGGAATACCGCTTTACAAAAAAAATGGTTGCAGATTTTTATGAAGTAGAAGAGCGGACAATAGAACGTTATTTAGAAAAATATTCAGATGAATTATCGGCTAATGGTTATGTTTTATGTAAGGGTAAATATTTGAAAGAGTTGAAATTACAATTTGCTCCCGTCATAAATGTCGGGAGCAAAACGACTCAGCTCGGATTATTTAATTTCCGCTCATTCTTAAATATGGGTATGCTGCTTACAGAGAGTGAGCAAGCCAAGAAAGTCCGCAGCCTTATTTTGGATTTTGTAATTGTCACTATCAATGAAAAAACGGGTGGTGGAACAAAATACATTAACCGTAGGGATATAAACTATCTTCCTGCTGCAATAACAGAAGAGAATTATCGTAAAAACCTCACTTCCGCCATCAATCAATATGTGGATGGACACCCCACATACAAGTATTCTCAGATTACAGATTTTATCTACAAAGCTGTTTTTAAAGAAAATGCAAAGGAATACAGGGAGATATTGAAGCTCGATTCAAAAGACAATGTCCGGCACACTTTATATGCAGAGGTACTATTGGTTATCTCTTCATTCGAGAATGGCGTGGGTGCAGCCATCAGTGAACGCTTTAAGGAGAATGGCGGTAGAATGCTTACCATATATGAAGTTGAGCATATTGTAGAAGAGCTTGCCGAGCATCCCATGCAAAAGCCTTATCTGAATGATGCCAGAACAAAAATGACATCAAGAGATTTCAGTTTTCGAGAAGCATATCACGGCAATATAGCGGAATATCTGCAAGCTGTCACACCCGAAGAGTTTGAACGGTTCATTGGTGATCAGTCTATTGATTTTGACCATATCTTAGCTGACAATAAAGATGTGCTTAAACGCTTGAAGCAGGCGGAAGATGAGTAAGGAGATTATTTACATAGACTACGATGAAGCTTTAAACATCTATGGCAAAATGATTGATGCCAGCGATGGTGGCTTTGAAGGAGTGCGTGATGAAGGTGGGATACGTGCTGCGCTTGATTTTGTGCAGAATGATTTATACTATCCAACCTTTGCCGACAAGCTAACCTATCTGATGTATAGATTTTGTTCGGGACACTTCTTCAACGATGGGAATAAGCGTATTGCACTGACTTTGGGTGCATATTTCTTACATAAGAATAACTACTACTGGCAAGCTTGCATTTGTATGCGTACATTGGAGTCTATCATTTATCATGTGGCAGCATCCAATATTGACCAAGATTTGCTGCTACGCATCGTTAATAGCTTTATGATGAGTAAAGACTATGACGAGGAATTAAAAATAGATATAGCCAATGCCATGAGCAAGGGTGAATAAGGAATACAAGAAGAGGATTACGAACAATGAACGGAAAGCAATTAAAGAACAGCATACTCCAATGGGCGATACAGGGAAAACTTGTACAGCAGGATCCTAATGACGAACCGGCATCGGTGCTTTTGGAACATATTAGAGAAGAGAAAGCTAAGCTGGTTAAGGAGAAGAAAATCAAGAAAGATAAGAACGAATCAATCATTTACCGTGGTGACGATAATTCCTATTATGAGAAGTTTATCGCTACTGGGGAAGTAAAGTGCATTGAGGAGGAGATTCCGTTTGAGATTCCGCAGGGGTGGGAATGGTGTAGAATTTCGGATGTTTGTATGATGCAAGCAGGGAAAAATATTACTGCGGATAAAATATTTTCAGAACAGTCGGAAGTTTATCCGTATCGTTGTGTCGGAGGAAACGGTTTAAGAGGTTATGTTGCAGAGTTTAATACAGAAGGGAATCATGCAATAGTTGGCAGACAAGGAGCTTTATGTGGTTGTCTCAATATCGAAACGGGTAATTTTTATGCAACAGAACATGCTGTGGTGGTAAGTTCATTTGGAAACATTCACTACAAATTTATGTATTGGTTTTTGATGGCATTGAACTTAAACCAATTAGCAACAGCAACGGCACAGCCCGGATTATCTGTTGCTAAAGTCATGGATTCCTATTTCCCGTTACCGCCTTTATCTGAGCAACAACGTATAACAGCAAAAATAGAAGAACTTATACCTATTGTAGAAAAGTTCGACAAAGTGCAAACTTCACTTGACGCTATTAATAACTCTATTAATGACTTGCTGAAGAAATCCATTCTCCAAGAGGCTATTCAAGGTAAACTTGTTCCACAAATCACCAGAGAAGGCACAGCTCAAGAACTGCTTGAACAGATTAAACAAGAAAAATATCGCCTCGTAAAAGAGGGTAAGTTGAAGAGGTCTGCTTTGACTGATTCCGTCATCTATAAAGGTGACGATAACAAGTATTATGAGAGGGTGGGCGGCAAAAATATTTGTATTGACGATGAAATCCTCTTTGAAATTCCAGATTCTTGGGTATGGTGCAGACTTGGCTTTTTATTCAATCATAATACAGGTAAAGCCCTAAATGCCTCTAACAAGGAAGGTAGCATGCTTCCATATATAACAACTTCGAATCTCTATTGGGGGCAATTTGATTTATCTAGCGTAAGACAGATGTATTTCAAAGATTCTGAAATAGAAAAGTGCTCGGTGAGCAATGGTGACCTGTTGGTATGTGAAGGTGGAGACATCGGTCGAGCTGCCATATGGCCTTATGATACGCCTATGTGTATTCAAAACCATATTCATAAACTACGCTCATACAATCAGCTAGATACCCTCTTCTATTACTACATATTTCAGGCATATAAGTATAATGGTTATATAGGAGGTAAGGGCATTGGCATACAAGGGCTTTCATCCAAAGCCCTGCATAATATGTTGGTGCCGCTACCTCCTATAAATGAACAAATTCGGATTACTTCAAAAATTAGTTCTCTATTTCAGTTCATCTAATAAACGCACTATTTTATCATTAATCCTCCTCTGCTCAAGTTTGGGTGGAAGAGGTAATAATGTTTTCAATAATGTATCCCTTGAGATGCCAGGAATCATACTGTTAGCTTGCCTTTCTATAGATGATATATTGGCATAAAGGAACCATCTAATATAATCCAAGTCACCAACAATGCCAGTTAATGCCATTATTTGGCGAGCTATGTGAATACTACCGATTCTATTAAAAGCCATTTCACCAATAGTACCTTTACAAGTTATTAGTAGATCATTAAAATGAGATACTGTCATAGGTGATTCAGTCCATCTATTGATTAATAAATTGCCATTATAGAAGTTACTAGCACCTGTTATGTATGGGATTCCATTTTCTTTTGAATTATACCTGTCAGGAGTCAAATCCCTACCAGACAATAGAGTTATGACACTTGAAAGTCTACACCAGCTCCACGATTGTGGAATTTCAAAAGGAATCTCATCTGATATATCAATCTCAGATTTGTCCACCCTCTCATAATACTTGTTATCGTCACCTTTATAGATGACGGAATCAGTCAAAGCAGACTTCTTTAGTTTGCCTTCTTTAGTAAGCCTTTGCTTCTCCTGCCTTATCTGTTCAAGTAGTTCTTGAGCTGTGCCTTCTCTGGTAATTTGTGGTACAAGTTTACCTTGAATTGCTTCTTGGAGAATGGATTTCTTTAGTTTATCATTTATTGAAACATTCAGCTCATCCAAATAGCTTTGAACCTTGCTATATTTTTCCACTTGTGGTAAGAGTTCTCCTAATTTAGCAACAATTCTCCTTTGCTCAGAAAGAGGGGGAAGTGGCAATAACAACCCTTTTAAACGGTTCGCTGAAAGTCCAGGCATTGCAGTTCCTACTGAAGCTAAGTTATTGCTTTCTTTTAAGAGGTAGATAAAGTGATATACATATTCACAGATGCCACTTATACATGGACGTAATCTGTGGACATGATTTTGAAGACAAATATCATAATCTTCATTCCAAATGGCAGAACGACCATAACCGGCACCTCCTTCACATACGAGTAAGTCACCCTTTGTTGCAGAACAAGTACGAATTTCCTCTTCTGTAAAATTCATAATTTTTACATTGTCAAGGACGAAATATCCCCAATAGAGATTGGATGTAGTAATAAATTTCTGTGGTGTTCCACTATTCTTGTTACTACTACTTTGCTGTTTTCCACTTGTATGATTGAAAATGTTGCCGATGCGTGTCCATTCCCACCCCTGCGGAATCTCAAACGGAATCTCCTCATCAATGCACTTTACTTCCCCAGTAGCGATAAACTTCTCATAATAGGAATTCAATGAATTTATAGTAAGTTATTAATGGGACAATGTCGTTCCCTCTAAATATAATTACTATATGACAGAAGAAACATTTGAAACGCTACTCGTCCAAGCGAATATGGCGAAAAATACGGTTGCAGCATATCTGTATGCCGTAAAGGAGTACAACAAGAGGTATAAAGAATTGAACAAACGCAACCTCTTGATTTATAAAACGTATCTAATTGAGACTTACAAGCCCAAGACTGTTAATCTCAGGATTCAGGCAATCAACAAGTACCTTGAATATATGGGTAAGCAGAAACTTCGCCTTAAATCCGTTAAGGTGCAACAGCGTTCTTACTTGGAAAATGTAATCACCAATGCGGATTATATCTTTCTAAAGAAAAAGTTGAAAAAGGAAGATAACCTGACGTGGTATTTCGTTGTCCGCTTCTTAGCTGCTACTGGAGCGAGAGTAAGTGAACTTATCCAGCTAAAAGTAGAACACATTTATTTAGGCTACTACGATATTTATGCGAAAGGAGGTAAAATTAGACGAATTTATATCCCTAAGTTACTTAAAGAAGAAACCATTGTTTGGTTGGAAGAGCACAAACGAACCTCCGGTTATCTCTTTCTGAATAGATATGGCGAAAGAATCACTACTCGTGGTATATCGCAACAACTTAAAAACTATGCTAACAAGTACGGTATGAATGAAAAAGTCATTTATCCCCACTCGTTCAGGCATCGGTTTGCCAAAAACTTTTTGGAGAAGTTCAACGATATTTCTCTGCTTGCTGACCTGATGGGACATGAAAGTATAGAAACCACCCGTATCTATCTGCGAAGGAGCAGTTCCGAACAACAGGCTATCATTGACAAGGTTATCACTTGGTAAATTGAAATCAGTAGATTAGGCGATTTGGTATCAACTAATCTACTGACTTAAAAAATAGCCCGTTTGCTTTGTCGGGTATTGAATATTCCTCCCGCTGCAATGTTGGGTTTTTAAATTGAGGGTTATGATACATGTAAATGAAAAGGCTGGATTTATGTGGCGTGTTGCTCCACAAAGTTTCATGGTTGCTAGTGTGAATCTTCGGATTGTGTTTATTACCGACATCAAATTCAAATATAAGAAATCATTTTGGATATAAATAAGAGCCTGTTTAAATTTTTATTGGAAGAGAATAATTGTTATTATACTTAATCCGGGATAGTTTTGATAGATCCAGTTGGAGCTATCAAAGCTATCTCAGATTTTAGACAATTTCCCTATGATAATAAGAGTAAAATACCTCATGTATCTTTTATTACCATAAAGACTTTTGAAATCATTTTTAGAAAATCACTCCAATGCCTAAAGACAAGGAGCTTCTAGTACTATTCTCACGCTGCATTATGTCACTGGTTACATCTGAATTAATATTTCGGAATTGTTTTAGATTATATCCAAACTGGAAATTAAGTCCAAAATGTGAACGAAACATCTTTTTATAACCTATTCCTAAATCCCACATCATACCTGTATAAGTCTCTTGTTTACCTATTACCGCATATCCTATATTAGTAAAGGCATATAAATCAGTATGTTTTTTTAAAGGCGCATAATGTAAACTAGCGAACAAAGGAAACGTATTATAGCCTGGATTTTCATATCTGTCAGCTCCTACTCCTACACCCGCGGACAACTGCTGAGTAAAATTATACAATGCAGATAAATGTAAAGAGTTACCATACATCTTACTATCTTTCCTCGAAATGCTATATCCTGCTTTCTCAAATAACCCAAACTGGTAATGATAATCTAAGAATATGTTTATTTTAGATTGAGCAAAAGAAGATATAGGGAGTATACCTAATAGGAATAGAATTACACTTAATGTTAAAAATCTTTTTTTCATTTCTTGTATTGTTTAAATTTATATATAAAAGTTTATACCTGCAGCATAGGGAAGTGTTTCTTTTGAATAATATTTTTCTCCCGATGGAATATTGCCGTTTAGAATATTATCTAATCTAAGTGTACTTCCACCAACCCACACGGTAAATTTACACCCTTTTGGCGTTTTTAAAGTTAAGCCTATTTTTATTGTATAATAAAATTGAAAAAGTTTACTATTTCTCCTTACGTGAATAGAGTTTTGATCTTTAATGTTTGCAAACCCATTTAATAATGAGAATTCATTCTCTAAAGAAAGAAGTATATTATTATCTGGATTGAGCGAACAGTATACTTTGGGTGATATACTAGTTGTAAAACAAGTTATACCGTAATTTGCAACGACAGCAGTACTAAGTGTACTTGTTTTATTACCGCCAAAATATCCAACTCCTATCTTAGGTTCTACACTCAAAAAAGATATTCGATGAAAAAAGAAATCATATCCTCCATGTAATACTCCACCGCCTAACTTCTGATTAGAATCAAAATCTCCAAACAAACCATCCAATCCAATAGAAAAAGCTCCCTTAATAAAATCTCTGGAATGGACGGTAATATGACTACATGTGACAAATATACAAAATATAATCAGTCTTCTTACACTCATAGTCATTTTGCTTCTTTCACAATTTTCATGCCTCTCCAGTCATTACCTAAACGTCCACAAATAATGGCTTCCCCTCCTCTCATTTTAAAACTATTCTGACTTAATGTTTTAGAAACTGCTTTAGCCCAACTGATAATATTTGATGGAAGTTTTTCTGGATTTATTGTCACATAGATATTAAATTTACTAGAGAACACATGAGTTATCGATTTTTCATCATAAGTTTTTCTTACGTCATCTAAAATAATCAAATATACTTGTGATCTAGTGGCTAAGGATACGGCATGAACGGTGGGTTTACGCCCTGAACCTATGGCAGAATTACCCCTTTTTAGGAAAATTTTGAGGCCTTCTCCCACGACATTAAGAATATCTTTCATCTCTACCTCAGCAACATACAGGTCAAGAAGATTACCTTTTCCGATTGAAGGTATTTGAGCCGGTGTAATGCCACCAACGATCGGGATAGATTGTTTGGGAATTCCCTTAAGCGAAGGATCATCAATCTTAGTGACCAATATGATATTTTTCCATCCGATACGTAATTCATCAGCCTTAGTTTTGGTCCATCCAATAAAATTCTTCTTCTGCATCATTCCGGTAACACCTGACTCAGAATATACAACATAATGATATGCATATAATCTTCCCCGTACTCGTCTTTTCTTATTGAATTTTACGCTGTAGTATTTATCGTTGCCAAAGAGTCCTTGTCTAATCCCTCCTAACCATGTATGCCTATCTGCATTAAATTTGGGAAAACTATTATAATTAGGCTCAGAAACGGACGCTCTAGTCGAAATATCCTCAGTATTCCAACTATCATCAGGCAAATCTATTTCTTCCTCTAAGATACTATCAGGAAATGTTTTGTAACGGTAAATTCCATCAGATAACTTATATAATTTATCACCGACCAGAATTCCCAAAGAATCCATCTTGTATACATTACGAAATTGGGTTTCTTTTTCTTTAGGAAAAAAGTAGGTACCATTATGATTTATCTTATAAATAGTATCATTGACTTGTAGTTCTCCCAAGGGATTCAAAAGTGCAGCAAAAGCTTTGTTAGGCACTAGCGTATCGTAGCCAAGAGCTTCATAATAATTCTCACCAGTCGTACGGGTAAGTTTGTTGCATGGTGATAATAAACTCTCAAAAGTAATACTTCGTGTTTGACCTATTTTACTCGTACTCTTTTCCCCCATTTGTATTGCAGAAAGTAAATCTTGCGATGATTTAAAAGCTAATCTCTCAAAACGATTCAATTCTTTAAAGACTGTTTGTTGCGGTCCTTGCTCAATAAAAGGATAAGTTTCATCTTTACATGATCCCCAAAGTGCAGGGCAGACGATAGTAAAAAAATAAATAGAAATACTTTTCATTCTCATAATTAAGAGGTTGTTTTAAAATATTTGAAATATAATTTTATGAATGTTTTCGTATCAGCCTAATATTTGCTTTATTAGAAGTGACTGAACACAAAACAAATATGTATCAGACTTATTTAACAGAAATAGGGTGGCAATATCTAATAAAAGTGTTGAACCTGCAAGCAAGAAAATGAAAATATGATGTAATCTTACCGTCATACTTCTTTTCAGTAGATGTAAGTATTTCTATGACAGTCAAGTTTCCACCCCATTTATCCTTGTCGGCAATAAGTTCCTCCCCACGGAATATGCGGCGTGTCCTTGACTCGATCCTGCCATGCTCCGAGTATGGGCCTGCCATGTAGGTATCTGTTTTCAAAGAAAGAAATTATCCGACTGATATGGAAACTTCGTTAAAAGAAGATTTCAACCATTTTCAGACAGGCTCTAAGTGTGAAAAATAGCTAGTCCTTTTGTAAAACTACCCTTAAAAAATTATTTTATGTCTATAATTTTTCTTTTACTATCCATTTTCATTATTGTTGTGGGATAAAAAAGAAATATGGAGTCTAACAATGTGTCTTGAATATCAATGATAGATCTTGAAACTGTTTCTATTGATATTGATCCATCGTTATTTATAAACACAAATGTATTTATTCCATCAGAGATTGCATTTTCCTTTATTTTATTTAAATCATGCTTTCTCAACTTTATCCTATTTAATGCAGAATTGTACTGTTGATACGGTGGAATAATATAGCATTTTTGCCATTTATCATTTCTCAGAGAATCGAGTCTAAATTCGGTTTCTGGTTTTATTCCTGATAACTTTCTTTCGAAAGTTACCTTTGATACCACCTCTTTTTGGCAACTAAGCAAAGAAAATAAGATTGCTAAAAACAGATATGGCTTATGGATGTAATTTTGTTTGTAATTTTCCATCATTTTTATATTTTATTATTTCCTTAAATAAACGTTCTTCTGACCATTTATTTTGTTTTGCTAGATCTCCCAGTTGATAACCAATGGAGTTATTAAATAGATCCATATTCTTCTCTGCAATATCTTGTCCCGGATTTTGTTCATGTGCATCACCGAACTCTTTTGCCAGATTTGCATTTTCTGAAAGCGTGTTGAGAGCACTCCAATAAACATGTCTTACCGCATCGCCCTCTCCATTGTGCTGTCCTGGAAATTTTTTAGCTGCTTCACTAGCTTTTCTTGCGTTATCATGAAATTTTTTAATTACTTGTGGATGTCGCATAAGGAAGCGCTTTTCTGCTTCAGTCAGCCGACTATAATCGCCACCAGATGAAGAACTATCCGAGGAACTTTCATTGCCATGTTCTTTAAGCCATTTGCTGTGTAGGAACTCAAGAAAAGCTTCATCATATGGATCTGAACAGATATGACTCATTTGTCGACATAAATCTCCAAGAATTGTAACTTCGGGAATCCACCCGGCATCTATAATACCGGCTCTGGTAATAGGAGCATTTATAATATCCCAAAAATTTTCCGGTAGCCCAATGATGGTAAATCTTATAATATTTGCTGATTTGATATTTGAAATAAATAGATAATAGGAATTGTGTTCAGGATTGTCCTGTGCTAGCAGAGGAACACATAAATGGAGTGTGTCTTGTTTCTGAAGAACCATAGAAACATTTTCCCATTTAGGGCTTAAAATCAAGTTCTTATAAAGTTCTGTATTATTAAAGTTTTCATCAAAATTGATTTTGGAATAATTAATGATGTCAGTTATTTGGCTCTTTAATAGTCCTGAGGAATCAGATTGTTCATTAGGAGTAATAATAGGGATATTATTATCCCAAGCATTGTCTTCATTGCCACAGGACATAAAAACTAAAAAAAATAGACTGAGAAAGAGTGGTACAAAATACTTCATAATGTTTAGGTTAGGTTATAAATGATCTAATGTATTTGCCGCAAATATATTATAATGCAACTTAATTTAAGTTCTTAATCTTACAGAAAATGTTGGGCAAGATAAAAAATACCTAATTGTAGGTATTTGTTGGAGATGTGGAAAATGTTTTTGCAACAAGGGTATATCCTTAGGTGAGAATAATATCGTAACAATTAACATTGTTAACTCCCTTTCTCAGCCATTTTTATTCTTGTGTGCAAATAACAAGCCTTTTGCATTTAAAACACTTGTTATTTGCATCCAAAGAATAAACTTTAACTCTGTGTTAAAACAAAGCTTTTACTGACAGATGTTTTGAACTTTGAATAGTTTGTATTTCAGCTTGTTAAGTTTGATCTTTACTTCTTAGGCTCACTGAAGGTCTCCGCAGGCTGGAACCGATATACTTGCTTTTTTGTCAATTATACACGGGGTATTTGCACTATCCGTTTATTTCCTTTTTGCCCTGTTCAGTGCCGCTATCAGATACCTTCCTTTTGCCCCTATGTCACTCCAGCAAGTGTTGGCAATCAGTCGCCACACCGTCGTTCCCTTTCTTCCATAGTCCGATAGCCTGAGAATGGCATTTACCTCGCTTACCTCGTTGATCCCCAATCTTTGGAGCGTATCCGTCAGTCCCGGATAATTGTGCGTCATCGTATTGAAAGCGTATCCCGGTATCGGGAGAGAAGCAGAATCCTCCATCCTTTCTTCCTCCTTCCCCTCGGGGGGAGCTGAGGGGGGTAATTCTTTATTTTCCTTTGCTCTACTTTTCTTTACTTTACTTTGTCCGGAATTGCATGCATTTTTTGCGTCAACGGCTACATCGTGTACTACATTTCCCGGGCTAACGGCTACATCTCCTGTGCCGACAGCTGCTTTTCCTTCTTTAAGCGGCTTGGGTTGTTCAACTTCCTGTTGTGTGGATGCATTGTCCGGTTTGCCGCTTTCCTTTTCCGGTTTATCGTTTTCCTTTTCCGTTTTCACCATCAGGTAGGGGAGTTCCGACAACTCTCTCTTTCTCCGCTTTGTCGCCTCCATCCATACCTTCTGTATGTTTTCCGAGGTCAGTATTCCGTTTTCCAGATAGCTGTTTTTGTCCATTATCCCTTTGATGAAGAGGATCTCAATGATGCCCTGCACCTCAGCGGCCTGCACTTCCCTTCCCGCCTTGTTGGCAAAGATCAGGCACTGCTCTTCATCCCAACGGATGAAGTATCCCTCCTTGTATATTTTACACAGCAGTTTCAGTACAATTGCCGAACCCTTTATTCCATATTTAGCTTCTATCACTTCCATTGCGTTCTCTTCCATGAAGTTTACGCCCACCGGGAAATAGTTGATCCCGTCATATATTGTTGCCATATTTGTTTTTTTAGATTAGTTGTTTGTACTTTCAATAATACATTTACCACAAATTACCCCGGATTCCCAAAGATGTCTTCACTTGATTCCTCAAAATAGAAATCATTCATCTGTGAAAATCCGTGTAATCTGTGGTGGCGCCCTATACGATCGGTCTCCACTCCATGAAGTTCTCCACCTGGAATGTCGTCCATCGCTGTTCGTCCACATTCCAGTAGACTACTGCGCCTTCTATTTTTGTGGGTTCATACTTCTTGTGGAATTCCGCTTCATAGTAGATCAGTGTCGCTTTCACCAATCTGAAGTCTCCGTTCTGCTTCTGATAAGCGATGGCTGCGTGCCCGTATTGCAGGTGGTCGGTCAATGCTTCCAGGCGCTCCGCCATCCATTCGGCACACATTTCAGTGTATCCTTTCTCAAAGACAATCCGTTTTTTCCATCTCAGTTTCATGGCTTCAGTTTGTGATGCCGGTCTTTTCTTCTGTTTCATACGTATATGATTTAAAGGGTTAATAGATAAATTATCGCCCCAAAGGTAAGTCAGATCGAATGTATTCCGGTTTGATAAAATTCATTGTACGTATTTCAGCGCTTTCCTTCTTGGTTCTTTTTCTTTCTTTCCATCTTATTCCAGATTTCGTTGACGTAATTCCTGATTGTGCTGAAAACTAATGGTTTGAATACTCCATTTCTCATTTTTCCAAAAAGTTCTTTTTCCTCTATGTAGCGTGCCAACGAATCTTTGCATGTCTTGATATTTTGTTCTTTTGCGTCCAATATGTAGGATTCTATCAGCGCTTTTATAACTCCTTCATTGTTGGAGATAATTCCCGGTATCTGCACTCCTGCTTTTCTGCCTCTTGTTTCTTTAATAGGTTCTGTGATAGGAGGTTGTGTTTTAGTGTTGGCGTTTTTTTACACTTTTGTTCACTGCTTGTAATAATTCATTTTCTTTATTCATGATTTTTTTATTTAATCAATAACTAAATGTTGTTAATATGTTGCAAAGGTAGAAAGGAATCTATAGGTAGGCAAATAAAAGTGGAATTTAAGAGGGAATGAACGCTCTTGATAGGCTAATTATCTGATATATAATGTTGTATTAATGAAAAAAGTGAGTGTTTCAATAGACGTTCGTTTAATTGAACGCAAAGATAGAGGGTATTTTTAGAACTACAAAATGTTTAATAAAAAAAATGATTTTTTGCCTTTGGATATTGTTTTAATATATTGAACCATAGGTGTTTATGAATTAATAAAAAACAGTTTATTATCTGTCTGATTTTGTTTTCTGTTCTCTTCTGATTTATATACAAAAAACATGTGTTTTTAAACGAACGTCTATTGAAACACTTTTTGTTTTCAATGCCCTCGTTTAAAAGCTATTATGATAAATAACTATTTTCTGCCTCTCCTTCTGTGATAGTGGAGGGTCATTAAATAACATGGATGCACTGAATTTTTCATTAAAATCCGCATTACATAACTTGACCGGGAGGTATGCTTCGCTACTCCGGTGTCCCCAAAGAACATCCTGACGTGAACGACATGACAACATCCGCATCTATCGAGTCTTCGATGGAGCGCTCTCAATCTATCCTATCTTCTTCCGCTTTGAACTGGTATGCCTTGCGTATCACTTACGGGCGTGAATTGGCTTTGCAGGAGTACCTCAATTCGGAGGGGATCGAGAATTTCATCCCCATGCACTACGAATATACCATTAAAAACGAGCGTCGGGTTCGTAAGCTTGTTCCCGCAGTTCATAATCTGGTTTTTGTCCGTTCCTCGCGTAGTTGTATCGATGCCATCAAAGAGAGCAGGAGCGCCACGCTTCCTATCCGTTACATTATGGATCGTGAATATCATCGTCCCATCATCGTTCCTGATTCCCAAATGCGTAATTTCATGGCTGTCTCTGCGAATTATGATGAATCCCTGCTTTATTTCGAACCTTCTGAGTTGAACATCCGCAAGGGTACCCGTGTGCGTATCACCGGGGGGCTTTTCGAGGGGGTGGAGGGCGAGTTTGTCCGTGTCCGCAATGACCGTCGTGTCGTAGTCACCATCGAAGGGGTTATGGCTGTCGCCACTACCTTTGTCCATCCTTCATTGGTCGAACCTGTCACCGAAAAATAACATAACAAGATATGAACTATTTAGAATCAGAAATCTCCGCTCTTTATGCTTCTGCTCATGAACTTTGCTATCTGGGCATGGACGGTCGGCCGATCTACAGTGATCAATTCACCCGTCTGAATCGTGATGTTTTTTCTCAGGCTAATGCTTTGTACGACAAGCATGGTGATAGTGATGAAGAAGAGGCCCGGTTGTGTCTGTCGCTCCTGATGGGATATAATGCGACTCTCTATAATAACGGTGACAAGGAGGAGCGTATCCAACATATTCTGGATCGTTGCTGGGATGTACTGGAACATCTGCCCGCCTCTCTGTTGAAAGTCCAACTGCTGGTTTATTGTTACGGAGAAGTTTTCGACGAGGAATTGGCCCGGGAAGCTCAGGCTATCATCGATACATGGCAGGACAGAGAGTTGTCGGAAGAGGAGCGTGAGGTGATGGAACGCCTGAAGGATGTGCAAGAGAATCCGTATCCTTGGAGTGAGGTGGAATGATTTCGATCTAGTAATTTAATTTTAATAAGTATATTGATGAAAGGTATTGTCTTGGCCGGTGGTTCGGGCACTCGCTTATATCCGATCACCAAAGGAGTCAGTAAGCAGTTGCTTCCGATATTTGATAAGCCGATGATCTATTATCCTATCTCTGTACTCATGTTGGCAGGGATTCGTGAAATATTGATTATTTCCACTCCATACGATTTACCCGGCTTTCAACGTTTGCTGGGTGACGGTTCTGACTTTGGAGTACGTTTTGAGTACGCTGAACAACCTTCTCCTGACGGCTTGGCACAGGCATTTATTATAGGAGAGGAATTTATAGGTGATGATTCTGTATGTCTGGTTCTTGGCGATAATATCTTTTATGGGCAAAGTTTTACCCGTATGCTGCGTGAAGCAGTCCATACAGCCGAATCAGAGAACAAAGCCACTGTTTTTGGTTATTGGGTAAGCGATCCTGAACGCTATGGTGTAGCTGAGTTTGACAAGGCTGGGAATGTTCTCAGTATCGAAGAGAAACCTACTGTTCCTAAATCCAATTATGCCGTTGTGGGTCTTTATTTTTATCCCAATAAGGTGGTGGAAGTAGCCAAGAGTATTCAGCCTTCCCCTCGTGGAGAATTGGAAATCACGACGGTCAATCAACGGTTTTTGTCCGATCGGGAACTGAAGGTCCAGCTTTTAGGGCGGGGTTTCGCTTGGTTGGATACAGGCACTCATGATTCTTTGTCCGAAGCAAGTACATTTATCGAGGTTATTGAAAAACGTCAGGGTTTGAAAGTGGCCTGTTTGGAAGGCATAGCCCTGAGGCAAGGCTGGATTTCTCCTGAAGAGATGAAAGCATTGGCAGGTCCGATGCTGAAGAATCAATATGGACAATATCTGTTGAAAGTTATCGATGAATTATCCATAAAGTAGAATTTTTATTCCAATGAATATAATAAAAACATCAATTGAAGGTCTTGTTATCCTTGAGCCCCGTCTGTTTCAGGATGACCGTGGCTACTTTTTCGAATCCTTCAATCAGGGGGAGTTCGAATCAAATGTATGTCAAACGACTTTTGTTCAGGACAATGAATCCAAATCGAGCTACGGTGTCATTCGCGGTCTCCATTTTCAGAAACCTCCTTTTGCCCAAAGCAAACTGGTACGGGTAATCAAGGGTGCAGTTCTTGATGTGGCTGTCGATATCCGCAAGGGTTCTCCCACATTTGGAAAACATGTTTCAGTTGAATTGACAGAAGACAATCACCGTCAGTTTTTTATTCCGCGTGGCTTCGCACATGGTTTTAGTGTGCTGAGCGAAGAGGTCATCTTCCAATACAAGTGTGATAATTTCTATCATCCGGAAGCTGAAGGGGCGATTGCCTGGAATGATCCGGATTTGAATATCGACTGGAAGATACCACAAGACCGGGTTATATTGAGTGGTAAAGACTACACACATCCTCTGTTACATAACATAGAATTACAGTTTGATATAAACAATACATTATATGAGTAAGAAAGAAACACTCAAGCAACAAATTCTCGATTTAACCCGGGAATACTACAAAGAGGTTCACGGGTCCTCCCGTTCCTTCGAACCCGGTAAGAGTTTTGTCAACTACGGCGGCCGTTATTTTGATGACCGCGAACTGGTGAACCTGGTTGACTCATCCCTTGATTTCTGGCTGACCGCCGGTCCGTGGGCCCGGAAGTTTGAAATCCGTTTTGCCGAATGGTTGGGTGTTAAATATTGCTCCCTGACCAATTCGGGCTCTTCGGCCAACCTTCTTGCCTTTATGGCCCTGACCTCGCCGCAGTTGGGTGAGCGCAGAATCAGGCGGGGTGATGAAGTGATCACGGTAGCCTGCGGCTTTCCCACAACCGTGACCCCCTGCATCCAGTATGGTGCGGTCCCTGTTTTTGTGGATGTCACCATCCCCGAGTACAATATCGACGTGACTCAACTGGAAGCCGCATTATCTCCCAAAACTAAAGCGATAATGATTGCCCACTCTTTGGGTAACCCGTTTGATTTGCAGGCTGTCAAAGATTTCTGTGATAAACATAACCTCTGGTTGGTAGAGGATAATTGTGATGCCCTTGGCTCTACTTATACAATCGACGGTGTAGAAAAGAAAACAGGTACGATCGGCCATATCGGCACAAGTAGCTTTTATCCTCCACACCACATGACGATGGGAGAGGGCGGTGCTGTCTATACCGATGATCCTCTGCTGCACAAACTGGTCAACTCTTTCCGTGACTGGGGCCGTGACTGCTGGTGCATCGGGGGTGTTGACAACACGTGCAAATACCGTTTCAGCAAACAGTTCGGCGACCTCCCGGTAGGTTACGACCATAAATATGTCTATTCCCATTTCGGGTATAACCTGAAAGTGACCGATATGCAGGCCGCCATCGGCTGTGCCCAGCTTGAGAAGCTGGACTCCATTGTCGAAGCCCGGCGGTCGAACTTCGCCTACCTGAAAGAAGGCCTTGCGGGTACATCTGGCCTTATCCTTCCCGAAGCGCAGAAGAACTCCGACCCGAGCTGGTTCGGCTTCCTTATTTCGGTGAAGGAAGATGCGGGCTTCACCCGTAACGACCTTTCCCAACACCTGGAGAGCAGGAAGATCCAGACACGCAACCTGTTTGCGGGCAACCTACTGAAGCATCCCGCCTTTGATGAAATGCGCTCCACGGGTGAGGGATACCGCGTGATCGGCAATTTGGAAGGTACTGATTACGTTATGAATCATACCCTCTGGATCGGTGTCTATCCGGGTATGACCCGTGCCATGCTCGACCACATGATCGGTACGATCCGTGACTTTGTCTCTTCCCGTAAGTAATTTCCGGTTATTAACCTTCAGTAATCTGTCAAGCATAATGAAAGCCGTCATTTTAGCCGGTGGCTTCGGCACCCGCCTGAGCGAAGCCACTAACCTGATCCCCAAACCTATGGTGGAGATCGGTGGTAAACCCATCCTCTGGCATATCATGAAAACCTATAGCCATTATGGCATCAACGATTTCGTGATCTGCTGCGGTTATAAACAATATATCATCAAGGAGTATTTCGCCAACTATTTCCGTCATAACAGCGATATGACCGTGGACCTTTCCAACAATACGACCACCATTCTGGACAACCATTCCGAGAACTGGAAAGTCACGATGGTCGATACCGGGCTGAACACCCAAACGGGCGGGCGTATCCGGCGTGTACAGAAATATCTCGGGAACGAACGTTTCCTGCTGACCTATGGTGACGGTGTCACCGACCTGAACATCGGTGATACCTTGAAGGCTCACGAGTCTTCGGGCTGCCTCCTTTCCCTTACGGCCTACAAACCCGGTGGTAAGTTCGGCGCCCTGCAGCTCGATCTCGATACGGACAAGGTCCTCTCTTTCCAGGAGAAGCCCGACGGGGACCGTAACTGGATCAATGCGGGCTATTTTGTGTGTGAACCCGAAGTGTTCGATTATATCCCTGAGGGTGACTCCACCATCTTTGAGCGGCAACCCCTCGAGTCTATAGCCAAGGCGGGCCGGATGCACGCTTTCCGTCATACGGGTTTCTGGAAACCGATGGATACTCTGAGAGACAATACAGAATTGAATGAAATGTGGGATCAGGGAGTCGCTCCCTGGAAAGTGTGGTAAGCCATATGGGAATTGATATATTTGATAATTTTTATCGGGGCAAACGTGTCCTTGTCACCGGTCATACGGGTTTTAAAGGTAGCTGGCTCTCCATCTGGTTGCATGAATTGGGGGCCGAGGTGATTGGTGTGGCTCAAGCCCCTTTTACGGCTCGAGACAATTTCGTACTTTCCGGTATCGGCGAGAAAATTAAGGCCGACCTTCGTGCCGATATCCGCGATGGTGAGCGTATAAAGGCTATCTTTCAGGAATATCAACCTGAGATTGTTTTTCATCTTGCTGCCCAACCTCTGGTTCGCTTGAGTTATGACATCCCTGTTGAAACCTACGAAACCAATGTAATGGGAACAATCCATGTTCTTGAGGCAGTCCGTTCTACGGATAGCGTGAAGGTAGGTGTGATGATTACCACAGATAAATGTTACGAGAATAAAGAGCAAATCTGGGGCTATCGTGAAAACGAGCCTATGGGCGGTTATGACCCTTATTCCAGTAGCAAGGGAGCCGCTGAGATTGCTATTGCTTCATGGCGTCGTTCTTTCTTTCACCCCGAGCAATACGATAAACACGGAAAATCCATCGCCAGTGTAAGAGCTGGTAACGTTATCGGTGGTGGAGACTGGGCCTTGGACCGTATCATTCCGGACTGCATCAAGGCTTTGGAATCTGGAGCGGCTATCGATATCCGAAGTCCGAAAGCTATCCGTCCCTGGCAGCATGTACTTGAACCGTTGAGTGGTTATATGCTGCTTGCGCAGAAGATGTGGAGTGATCCTACGAGATACTGTGAAGGCTGGAACTTCGGTCCGAGAGCCGAGTCAATCTCTACTGTATGGGATGTGGCTACGGAAGTAGTGAATAATTACGGTTCCGGTGAACTTCGTGGCCTTTCTGATCCGCATGCGTTGCATGAAGCGAAGTTGTTGATGCTGGATATTTCGAAGGCAAAATTCCGTTTAGGTTGGGAACCGAAGATGAATATTGAGCAGACGGTTGAGTTGACGGTGGACTGGTATAAAAGATACCGGGAAGAAGAGGTATATGATGTTTGTGTTGAACAGATAGTTAATTTTATACAGAAATAAGATGGAAACAGTATTTCTGATTGGAGGGAGTGGCTTTATCGGCAAGAACCTGGCACAATACCTGTCTCAAAAATATCATGTGCATGTATTTGATAAGTATATCGATCAGCCCTTCTTTACATCTTATCCCTCCATTGAAACAACGGAACTGGATTTGGTAAGTCAACGGATTCCACAGGATATGCCATCACCTGATTATATCATAAATCTTGCTTCGGTGGTGACAGCGGAGCGGAATATGTCCTTGTTTGATGAACTAATTTCGTCCAACTTGAAGATTCTTCTCAATCTGTATGAACGTTTCAAAGAAGAATCCTCGTTGAAACTTTTTATTCAGTTCGGTAGTTCTGAAGAGTATGGTTCTGAACAATCCCCCTTTCGGGAGGAAGACCGTGAGTGCCCTAACTCTCCGTATGCCTTGGTCAAGCAATTGACAACCAATACCTCCATGATGCTGTATCGGAATTATGGCTTTCCGATAATGGTTGTCCGCCCCGGTAATTTGTTTGGCCCGCTTCAGAATAAGGATAAATTCATCCCCTATGTTGTCGGGCAACTGAGATCCGGGCTTCCTTTGAATGTTTCCCCCTGTGAACAGAAAAGAGATTTTATTTATGTGGATGACTTCTCTTGTGCAATAGGATCCCTTTTACAGAACTATTTCAAATGTCTTGGGGAGATTGTGAACGTGAGTAGCGGAGAAAGTATTTCTTTGAAACAGATTATCGAGCATTGTAAAGCATCTCTTCATTCGTCATCGGATGTGAATTACGGTGCTTTACCCTATCGGGAGAATGAAGCTATGGATCTTAAATGCTCCATAGCTAAACTATCATCAATAACAGGATGCAATATCCATTTTGATAACGAAAAAAGACTAACTGATTATTTAAAACAATAACTATGAAGTATTTGATAACCGGCGGATGCGGTTTTATAGGGAGCAATCTTGCAGCCGAGGTGCTGAAGAGAGGTGAAGAACTCTTTGTCTTGGACAATTTATTTCGTTATGGGAGTGCTTCCAATCTTGAGTGGCTACGTACGAAAGGTGACTTTACATATTATCCTTATGACACCCGCAATACCAACGATGTCGAAACGGTAATAAAGGAGGTACAGCCGGATTATATTTTTCATTTGGCGGGTCAGGTTGCGATGACCACCTCCATCTCCAATCCCCGGTTGGACTACGAAACAAACGCTTTGGGGACATTCAATTTACTGGATGCTGTCCGTAAGTATTCTCCGGATTCTGTGATCCTGTATTCTTCGACGAATAAGGTTTACGGTGATTTTGAGTATTTGCATTTTAGGGAAGAGTCTACCCGTTATGTTTGCGAAGAATATCCTAATGGCTTTCCTGAATCGATTTCTTTGGATTTTCACTCTCCTTACGGTTGTTCAAAGGGTTGTGCCGACCAATACCTGCTGGATTTTCATCGTATCTATGGCTTAAAGACGATTGTTTTCCGCCATTCTTCCATGTACGGCAGTAATCAGCACGCTACCTACGATCAGGGATGGATTGGCTGGTTCTGTCAGAAAGCTCTGGAGATCAAGAATCATACTTTGCAAGACCCTTTTACAATCTCGGGTACCGGTAAACAGGTCCGTGATGTTCTTCATGGTGAGGATGTTGTGAATTTGTATTTTACAGCAAAGGACATTGACAAAGCTTATGGCGAGGTGTTTAATATTGGAGGTGGTATAGAAAACAGTCTTTCTTTGTTGGAACTGTTTGATCTGCTTGAGAATAAACTTGATATTGAGATGACCTATACTCAATTACCTTGGCGAGAGAGTGATCAGAAGGTTTTCGTGGCGGATATTGAAAAAGCTACAAGGATTTTGGGATGGGAACCGAAGATTTCAAAAAAAAGTGGGATTGATAGACTGCTTATTTGGTTAATGAAGTAATGAAGTTCTTTAAGAATGTAGATTCTTTGACCAAGTTGACTGGCAAGAATATTGTTTATACTTTCGTGTTAAAGGGGCTATCATTTATTATATCTTTATTGTATGTACCCATTCTATTGAGTTGCCTTGATGAAAAAATATATGGTGTGTGGTTAGCTTTGACATCAGTAGTTTCGTGGTTAAGTTTGTTTGATATTGGAATCGGAAATGGATTGAAAAATAAATTGACAGAATCTTTGGCTGTAAATAATATTGAGTATTCAAGAAAATTGGTAAGTACATCATATGTATACTCTGCACTAATCTTTTCTGTTATATTAGTGATATCTTTGATTATCAATTGTTTTATTAAATGGAATCTACTTTTGAATGTTGAGCAAATATTTAATAATGATCTAACTATAACAGCTTTTCTGGTAATTATAGCATTTTGTGTGAGGTTTATACTTCAAATAATAACTCCAGTATTGGCTGCCACGCAAAATATAAGATTTAATTCATTAATAGAATTTATTGGGCAAATTGGGGCTTTTATTGGGGTTATACTTCTTAATTATTTAGGAGTAAAATCTATTATTATTTTTACAATAGTAGTATTATATGTTCCATTGATAATTTTGTTTGTTTTTTCAATTTATTTATATTCTAATAAATTGAAGGAATTAAGACCTTGTATTAGATTTTCTGATAAACAGCATTTTTCTGAAATCTTTTCTCTTGGTATTAATTTTTTTATTATACAGATATCTGCTATTGTAATATTCCAGACTAATAGTTTTCTTATAGCTAATAGTTTTGGTCCTGCTGATGTTACTAAATACAATATTGTTTTTAAATATTATAACATTCTAATCCTTTTGTGGGGTATTCTTATGACACCTTTATGGCCATCTTATACAAATGCATATATACTAGGAAACTATAAATGGATTAAGAAATCTGTAAAATACTGTTTGTTTATGTTTTTATTAACAATAATAGTGGCTGTTATTATGGCTTTTGTAGGTCCAGCAGTCATTGAATATTGGCTAGGGCAGGACTTGAATATAAGCAAGTCTTTATTATTGGCAATGCTCCTATTTGCATTGGTAAGCATATGGAATAATATTTTTGGATGTGTTGTTGGGGCTATTGGAAAGGTTAGATTAGGTGTTTATTCAACTAGTTTATCTGCTTTGATATTTTTTCCATTATTTTATCTTCTTAAATCTTTAGGATTAGCTATTGAAGGAGCTATTTGGAGTATGATAATTTGTATCTCATTAAGCGCTTTTCTATCCCCTATTCAAATATATTATTTTATTTATACGAAGAAAAAGTCTTTATTCTTAACGAAATTATTGAGCTAATGAATAATTTGTTGTCCATTTTTATACCTACTTATAATAGGTGTAATGTTTTAGATACTGTTTTAGATCGTGTCATTAGTGCTGTAAAAGAATATGATGTTTGTGTACAAGTGTATGATAATTGTTCTCTTGATAAAACAGAAAATATTGTATGTGCAAAGCAAAAGTTGTATCCTTATATATTCTATTGTAAAAATGAAACTAATATAGGGCTAGATCGAAATATGCTTAATGTCCTTAATAAACAAGTCTCTAAATATACATTAATGTTGGGAGATGATGATTTTTTGGTAGATGATTTTTATAAGAAAATAGAATCTTACTTAAAACAATGTTTTGATTTTATTGTCCTTTCTGTTGATTCGACATTTAAAACAACTGTTTATGTAGAGAAATTGAGTGCTTTCTCTTTTTTATGGGATAAAATGCCATATGGTACTGTAATAATTAGAAATGGATTAATAAATCGTTGTGATGTTGAGAAATATATTGGTACTAGTCATGCATATTCTGCTATTCCTTGGGAATCAATGTTGAGTAGCAATGCAATTGGAAAATGTTTGTTTTATTCAGATTATATACTAGTAGAGCTGGGAGAAATTGAGAAAACTTGGAAATCTAATGCTATAGATATTTTTATGTATCAAATACCTTTGTGGTTTTCAATACTACCTGAACAATATATCATGAAAAATAAGATATATAGGGGCTATATGAGAAATCTTTTTTCTTTAAGAAATATTTGGTCTTTATATAGGCGATATAATTTTAAGAGTTTAAGTAGTATGCGGTTTTTGTCAAATATCAATAAGTTTAAATTTGTGTTAATTAGTAGATTGCAATAATATATGAATGCACTTGTTACTAATCCTTTGGTATCTATAGTAATTCCGGTATATAACAGAGAACTATACATAGAAGATGCTATAAGATCTGCTATTAGTCAAACGTATCAAAATATTGAGATTATTATAGTTGATAACTGTAGTACAGATTTAACTTGGAGTATTTTGAATACATGGGCAAGCAAAGATCATAGAATTAAAATATATCAGAATAAAACTAATATAGGACCTGTTTTAAATTGGAATGAATGCTTTAAGCATGCTTCAGGTGAGTATATAAAGATTCTTTGGTCTGATGATTGGATGGCATTAGATTTTATTGAAAGAGCAGTGAATCTAATTGATGAGAAGTCAGCGTTTGTTATATCAAATCATAAGATCGTATCAGAAAATGGTATTGTAGATAATGTAAAGTATAAGAAACAAAAATATACAAGAAAAGAGTATCTGTATAATATATTATTTCAAAATATTGAGAAATTCCCATTATCTCCTGGATGTGCTCTTTTTAGAACGAAAGATTTGAATGATAACTTTGTTATAGATATTCCTAATACTGATGGACTGGATTCAAAAAAAAATGGTGCAGGTAATGATCTATTGATTTTTTTAAATATCGTGCTAAATTATGCTCATATTTCAATTTTACAATATGATGGTAGCTTTTTTAGAGCGCATAAGGAGTCCTTCTCTATTCAAAATCAGTTAGAGTTATATTATGAGTGGGCTAAAGTTTATTTTATTGAAAAAAAACTAAATAAAACTCATTATTCTAATATAAAAAAAATAATGTTTTGGCGACAAATAAATAGAGGTAATAAGATTTATCATAATTTATATGTGTGTCTGAAATATAATTATTGGATGCCACTCTCATTTTGTATCATTATATTGAGTAAAATTTTAAGCTCCTTGAGAAATAGAAAGTAATATATAACAATTAATGATTATTTGTACGCTTTCCGTTAAATATTTGATATTACGCAAATGATATTTCATGTCTATATGTTTTTGTGTTTTGCTGATTTTCAGTGTATTTATAGTGCAAATTCAAATCGAGACATTATGAATATCTTGAATTTCGTGCTACAATTTTCAGATGAAGTGTCTTGTATCGCTCTTCTGAAGGAACAATCTGGTATCGTCTGCAAGCGTTGTGGCTGTAAGGATCATATCTGTGTTCGTCTAAATTATCCTTTGAATGCAGACACTGCCCCAGCAGATAGACCTTACGCTGAATCGTAATAGAACATTCCAAACTTCCTTTCCACTACTGGATAGTAGCCATGTTTTATATGTTTGCATATTTTGTGAACGGAATAGGGAAGATGCGTCTTCAATTATATTGCTCTGTTATTTAGGGTGGAACTTTTATTCCTTTGGCAATACTATTAGGATAATTGTGTGTGTGGAATTATTGTATCAATGTGTCTTTCTTTGTTAGTTTCGGCTGTACTTATGCCAATACAATTGAAATTATTATTGGCAAGGAGTGCTTACTGGAATTTGAAATAAATAAAAAAGTATGGAAAAACAGTATCCCCTTATTTCTGTCATAACAGTATCTTACAATGCTGTATCTACAATTGAAGATACTATTCTTAGTGTAATAAATCAGACATACTCTAATATAGAATATATAATAATAGATGGTGGCAGTACTGATGGTACCGTTGATATAATAAAGAAGTATCAGGAAAAAATATCTTTTTGGGTAAGTGAGCCTGATAAAGGTATTTATGATGCTATGAATAAAGGTATTAATCATTCTACAGGTATGTGGATTAATTTTATGAATAGCGGGGATCTATTTTATCATAATAATGTCTTGCTGGATTTGTTAATAAGGATTTCAGATATATCTACGAATATTGTTTATGGTGATACGATGGTGAGATATTCTTGGGGAAATGTTATGAAACCAGCTTTTACGCTATCAGTGATAAATCATGAAATGCCATTCTGCCATCAATCGTGCTTAATAAGTTCCTCTTTGATGAAGGAACATTTATATAACTTAAGATATAAGATTTGTGCGGACTACTACTTCTTTTTTAAATGCTATCAAGAAGGAGTGAAGTTTACTTATATAGAGATGGTAGTTTCAGTATATGAATCAGAAAATGGTGTATCTTCAGCTAATGTTTTGACTACGCTTAGAGAGTTAGCTCAAATCAATGGAGAAGAAAGACTATGGAAATGGAAGTTTAATTTCTTTTTCTTTCATATACGTTTGTGTTTTCGTAAGTTACTTAATATGATTGTCCCTGTAAAATTGTTGATTTTTTATAGACAAAAAAAGTATAATGCAATTGATCCTTTTGATTATGAGAAATATTAATATGTTGTTTGATTTATGAAAGTAGTTCACATTTCAACATCTGATAGAAGCGGAGGAGCAGCTATTGCTGCGTTTAGATTAAATGAGGCGATGTGCGCTCACCAAATTGATTCTAAAATGCTAGTATACCAGAAAAAAAGTAATAATAATAATGTAATTTCTGTTTCCGGACATTTTTTAAAGCTGAGATATTTATGCCATTTCTATCTGTCTTTAGTGTTTAAAAGGCTTGTTCTGAAAGCTCCGTTTGCTTTTTCTTTTGGATTAGGAAAAGTTCTGAATATTTCTCGATATGATTTGTTACTTGAAGCTGATGTTATATATATACATTTTGTGAATTGTGGCTTTTTAAATCTGAATGAAATAGATACTATTTTATCATTAGGAAAGCCTGTGATATTTTTTATGCATGATATGTGGCTTTTAACTGGTGGGTGTCACCACTCATTTGAATGTACAAAATATGTTTCACATTGTTATGATTGTCCAAATATTGCTCAGAAACAGTGGAAGAACATTGTGGCATTTAACTTTAAAGAAAAAAATAAAAAAATAAGTTTCCATCCTAATGTCTATATTGTGGCTCCTAGTCTTTGGCTTACTAATTGCGCCCAAAATAGTGGTTTATTTAAAGAGAAAAAAGTGAGTTGTATTCCTAATCTTTTGAATACTAATATATTTAGACCCACTGATAAGCAAAAGGCGCGAGAATATTATAATCTTCCACTGAATAAAAAACTTATTTTATTCGGAGCTGATGGTGGGAGTAAGAATCGGTATAAAGGATGGCAATATCTAAAAGAAGCTTTACTAAAAATAGATGATTTAGATGTTGAGGTTGTTGTTTTTGGTAACAAATTGGATAATAATGCTGCTGAGGAAATCCCTTTTACTACATATTCTGTAGGTCATATAGCCAATATTGAGTCATTAGTATTGCTATATAATGCAGTTGATGTGTTTGTAACTCCTTCTCTTGCTGAGGCTTTTGGACAGACTGTATTTGAATCTCAAGCTTGTGGTACTTTAGTTGTTGGATTTGATGTAGGTGGAATACCAGATTTGATAAAGCATTTAAAAACCGGATATCTTGCAAAATATATGGATAGCACTGATTTGGCATTAGGGATAAAATGGGCATTAGCAAATAAAGAAGATATATCATTAACTAATAGAATGAGAAAATATGTCATAGATCATTTCTCTTATGAAGTTGTTGTTCAAAAGCATTTAAATATGTGGCAAAGCATTAGTTGCTATCATAAGTAATTTCTGTTGAGTTAGCTTTTTGATTATGAAACTATCTCTTAATATAAATAGAAAAAAAATTACGGTTCTTTTCTTTTGTTATGGCTTATTGTTTTCAGCATACCCATATGCTTTTTGTCAATTTTTACCAATCCCTAATTTTCAGTTTTTATATTTAGCTGCAATTTTATTATTGCTAATTTATTTTGTATTTAAAAAAAATGTCACGTATTTTCCGAAATTTTTTTGGATTATTTGCTTTGTGCAATTTTATTTTTGGTTGTTTTTATGTTTTTACCATCAAGATACTTCTTATTTTACGCGAATTGTTTTTTCGATTTTATCTGTTTTAATATTACAATTTGTAGCTATTCAAATAGGGTTAATTGATTTTATTAAATTTAATAATAAATGGCTGGCTATAATGTCTGTTGGGGGAGCGGTGACTTTCTTTCTTGTTATGCTTTTAGGATTAACGCCTCTTTTTACTTATGTAAATCAAGATGGTAGAGATGCATATTGCTTTGGGTTGACTTGTACTAATGTATATTGGGGGAATGTTATACGATATTCGGGCTTTTTTGATGAACCGGGAGCAATAGCCAATTGGGGGATGTTCGCTTTATTGTATAATAAAATATTTATAAATAATCGTTGGGTGGAGAGAGCATTATTAATTTGTCTTCCATTCACTTTATCAATGGCTTTTTTTATTCAAGTAATTTTCTACTTTCTCTTTTTTTATGGGAGAGACATAAAAAAGTTATTTCTAATTTTGTTCATTTTGATATCTACTGGAACTATTGTTTTGCCTTTAATTGAGACTACAAATAAAGATTTGTACAAATTAACTCTTGCTCGTTTTGAATATGATGAATCTGGCGGTATTAAGGGAAATTCAAGAGCTGATTTAACAGAAAAGGCAAAAGCACAGTTCTTGCGAAAGCCTATATTGGGAGTAGGTGCAAAAAAGTTGGAAAGTATAGATTATATGTCAGATAATCCTTACGAGGTTTTAGCTAAGGATGGAATTCTGGGTATGTTAATTATGTATTTGCCGATTTTGATTATTGCATATAATAAGCGCAAAGATAAAAACATACTATCAGTATTAATCATTTTGTCTATGGGATATCTTCAGCGTCCTTATCATATCGACTTATTACATCCTACTATGTTATATTTCTTTTTAATAATGGTTTTACAGGATAAGTACAATTCAAAACCAATTTTTTATGAGTGCGAATAAACTTCAGGGAGGAAGGAGAATTAGGAATATTGAGAAAGTGAGTAGATCTTCAGAACCTCTCGTCAGTATTATTACGGTTGTTTTTAATGGTGAGAAATATTTGGAACAAACAATTCTAAGTGTACTAAATCAAACATATTCTAATATTGAATATATTATAATAGATGGTGGGAGTTCTGATGCAACGCTAGATATTATAAACAAATATACAGATAAAATTGATTATTGGGTTAGTGAACCTGATAGTGGCATTTATGATGCGATGAATAAGGGCATCTCTTTGGCTACAGGACAATTGATAGGGATTATAAATAGTGATGATTGGTATGAATTGGATGCTGTTGAAGAAATAGTTAGGGCTTATAAAGATGGTTCTACTATTATTTATGGTTTTATGAGGCATATAGTTGAAGAAAAGCCGATAGAAGTATATGCGGCATACCCAGTTTCCATACCTTGTAAGATGATTCCTCATTCGACTTGTTTTGTTCCTAAATTTATATATGATCAATATGGAACTTTTGATCTGTCATATCGTTCGTGTGCTGATTATCATTTCATATTACGCCTATATAAAGAGGGGATTTCATTTTCTATTTTAGAAAAAATATTAGCAAATTTTCGATTTGGAGGTTTCTCTTTTAAGTCTCGTTCGTTGATAGAAAGTTTTAATATGAGATATAAAATGGGATATATTTCTAATTATCAAAGAATAATAAAGATAATAGGAATATATGTTTTATCTGCTTTTAAGATTCGTTGATTATGATTAAACTATCTGTAATTATTCCATTATTTAATGGTCAAGACACCATTCTGAGAGCAATACATTCTGTTGAAAATCAAAGTATGACAGTTATTTATGAAATTATAGTTGTAAATGATGGATCTACAGATTGTTCTGAAAGGGTTGTTCGGGATTATATATCACTAAATAATAATAGAAAAATATTTTTATTTAACAAAGATAATGGAGGAGCTGCTTCTGCTAGGAATTATGGGATTCAGAAATCCAAAGGAGAATTTATTGCTTTATTAGATGCTGATGATGAATGGGAACCTGATAAATTGCGAGTTCAGTTTGATTTATTACGTAAAAATAAAGATGTTGTATTAGTAGGGACCACTTTTAATGGAAAAATATATAATGATACTTTTTTGAAAAAGTTTAAGGAAGAAACTATTATAACATTTAAAGATCAAATATTTAAAAATTACTTTCAGCCTTCAACGGTTATATTTAGAAAGAACATTTTAAATAAAACAGGACTATTCCCAGAAAATCAAAGATATGCGGAAGAAGGACGTTTCTTTTTTGAGGTCACAAAATTTTATAAGTGTGTTTTAATCAACCAAAGCTATTTGATATTTGGTAGTGGTAAAAGGGGATTTGGACATAGTGGGTTAAGTGCTAATTTGAAAGAAATGCAGAAAGGGGAAATAATGAATCTTATATATGTAAAACGCAAAGGATATATTACAAATAGTTTGTTTGTTATAGCAATAATCTATTCATATCTCAAATATTTAAGACGATTATTCATTCAATTCTTAGGTCAGATATGAGAAATGAATATTCGATTATGGATAAAATCTATCTTATGTTTTGTTTGTTATTCTCTAAATTTATTAATGTTAAAGTTCGGCTCATAAGATTGCCTGTCGACATTAGAGGTAAAAAATATATTGATTGGGGGAAGAATTTGACTACTGGTAGATATTGCCGTTTTGAGGCTTTTTCCCAGTCTGGTGAAGTCGTTTTGTCATTTGGCAATAATGTGCAGATAAATGATTTTGTACACATTACTGCTATGGGGGGAGTTAAGATAGGGAATGATGTTTTGATAGCAGGGAAGGTTTATATTTCAGATTGTACTCATGGGAGCTATAAAGGAGATGTTTATGATAGTTTTCCAATGCAAATACCTAAAGAACGTGCTTATTCAATCAGAAATGTCATTATAGAAGATTGTGTGTGGGTAGGAGAAAGTGTTAGTATCCTTCCTGGTAGTATTATAGGAAAAGGTAGTATTATTGGGGCTAATTCTATAGTGAATAGTGTTCTTCCTCCATATTCAATTGCTGTAGGAATTCCTGCGAAGGTTATTAAACGATATTGTTTTGAAACAGGAACTTGGCGTAAAGTCAGTTCTCAAGGTGCTTTTATTGATTGAAAATTTATCAATTTTAAAATGAAAAATATACTTATTACTGGCGGAGCAGGTTTTATTGGCTCTAACCTTGCATTAAAACTTATTGAAAAAGGCTATGTTGTGACAGTCTTAGACAGCCTTTCTTCTCAAATTCATGGAAACAATCCAGATGTTACTTCTCCACTCTATTGCTCAGTCAAAGATAAAGTAAAGTTTATAAATGGGACAGTGACTTCTAAAGAAGACTGGTTAAAAGCATTAGAGGGTCAAGAGTGTGTCGTGCATTTGGCAGCTGAGACAGGAACAGGGCAATCGATGTATGAGGTACAGAAATATGTAGATGTGAATATTGGAGGTACTGCTTTATTGCTTGATATTCTTACTAATACATCGCATTCTGTTAAAAAGGTTGTTGTTGCAGAGTCAAGAGCTATTTATGGAGAGGGGCGTTATTATAGTGAGGAGCTAAGTCAATATGTATATCCAACTGAACGTTTGGAGGAAGATATGGCTAAAGGAGACTTTGAGGTAAAGTACAAAGAATGTAATAAACCTTTGATTTTGGTTGGGACTACGGAGGATTCATGTATACATCCAACTTCGGTATATGGTATAACAAAACAAGTTCAAGGTCAACTTGTACATTTAGTTTGTCCATCTATTGGTATATCCGCTGTCTCTTATCGTTATCAAAATGTGTACGGTCCAGGTCAATCTTTATCTAATCCTTATACTGGAATATTATCGATTTTTTCAACTCGCATAAAGAATAAAAATGGAATTAATATTTTTGAAGATGGAAAAGAAACACGAGATTTTGTATATATTGAGGATGTAGTTGATGCAACAATATTAGGTATAGAAAAAGAAGAAGCAAATGGCCTTGTCTTCAATATTGGAACTGGTATAGCGACCGATGTTTTAACTGTTGCGAATACACTAATTGATGCATATAATATAAAAGTTCCTATTGCTATTTCAGGGAATTACCGACTAGGAGATATTAGACATAACTTTGCAGATATAAATTTGGCTAAAGATGTACTGGGTTTTGTTCCAAAATGGAGCTTTAAAGAAGGTATCGCAGAGTTTGTTAAATGGGTGAATCAGCAAGAGATTCAAGAAGATAAATACGAATCTTCTATTGAAGAGATGAAATTAAAAGGGCTATACAAATGAGTCTATTAGGTAAAAAAGTATTGTTCTTTGCGCCCAATAGTTTTGGGTATGAATATGAAATTAAAAACGAATTGGAACGACAAGGAGCTATTGTTACTCTACATGATGAAAGGCCCTCAAATGCAACTTTCATCAAAGCTATTATAAGGTTAAATAAGAAATTAGTCCGATTCTATACAGACAATTATTTTGATTCAATACTTAAAAAGTATACAAATACTTATTTTGATTTTGTTTTTGTTTTGCGTGGTGAAGCTTTCTCTCCTTTGGTAATAAAGAGGTTTAGAGCACAGTTTCCAAAAACAAGTTTCATACTATACTTGTGGGATTCTATAAAAAATAATAATACTTTAGATATAATTCCTTTTTTCGACAGAGTGTACTCATTTGATAGACGGGACACATTAAAATATTCGACACTGTCTTTTCTTCCATTATTTTATTTAAGAGAATATGCTGAGTTAAACACCTATAGTAATGATGGTCCAAACAAAATCATGTTTGTGGGAACTGTTCATAGCGATCGTTATTTGCTTATTGAGAAACTCAAACAAGCCTTAAGGCATCAAGAAGTATGTATTGATACTTATTATTTTTTCCAAAGTAAGTTATTGTACTTAAGAAAACGCCTTTTAGATGCTTCTTTTAGAAAAACATCCATGAACGATTTTCGATTTATCTCTTTAGCGAAAGAGGAAATCGTTGATAAAGTGAAACGTAGCAAGGCAGTATTAGATATTCAACACCCTAGACAAATAGGGTTAACGATGCGTAGTATAGAGACCTTGGGAGGAAATAGAAAGCTTATAACAACTAATTGCGACATTGTAAATTATGATTTTTATACTCCTTCGAATATTTTAGTACTAGATCGTAATGATTCAACAGAACAAATAGCTGAAGCAATACAAGAGTTTATGATTACTCCTTATCAGGTTATAAATCAACAAGTCTATGAAAGATATTCAATTACTAGTTGGATAAATCAAATATTTAGTTTCTAATCAACATATTTATGAATATATTAATTACCGGTATTCACGGCTTTGTTGGTTCTAATCTTATTAACACTTTAAAGGAAAATCATACCCTTTATGGACTTGATATTGTTACTCCTAACAGAGAAGGAGTAGTAATAACTATTTTGTGGAGAGATATTGATCCTGAAGTTTTCCCAATGCAAACTCTTCCTAAGTTTGATGTCATTATTCATCTTGCCGGAAAGGCTCATGATACGAAGAATCAGTCAGCAGCTCAATCCTATTTTGATATCAATACCGGTCTTACCCAAAAGATCTTTGATTTCTTTCTGGAATCATCTGCTAAGAAATTCATTTTCTTTAGTTCGGTGAAAGCTGCTGCCGATAGTGTAGTAGGGGATGTACTTACTGAAGACGTGATTCCGACTCCGGTAGGACCCTATGGCGAAAGCAAGATACAGGCAGAGGAGTATATAAAGAAGCATTTTACATTCTCAAACACGGATAAGCAGGTGTATATTCTTCGTCCTTGTATGATTCATGGTCCGGGTAATAAAGGAAATCTGAATCTATTGTATAATGTGGTGAAGAAAGGCATTCCCTGGCCATTGGGTGATTTTGAAAATCGCCGTTCATTTACTTCAATCGATAACCTATGTTATGTGATTGAGGGATTATTGACAAAAGATGTCCCTTCGGGTATTTACCACATGGGTGATGATGAAGCTCTGTCAACGAATGAACTGATTGCCATCATGTGCGAGGTAATGGGAAAACAGCCTCACATCTGGAAAATGAACAAGCGTTTTATGGAAGGATGTGCTGGACTGGGGACTTTACTCCACTTGCCTTTGAATACCGAAAGACTTCGTAAACTGACGGAGAATTATGTAGTAAGTAACACCAAGATAAAGGTTGCTTTGGGGATTGATAAAATGCCGGTCACCGCTAAAGAAGGGCTGATAAAGACTATTCGTTCATTTGAAGAAACTGAATAACTTATGTATTATCTGATAATCTTAGTTCTGCTATTTCTGGCAGAACTTTTTTATTTTCATATTGCCGATAAATATAATATTATCGACAAACCGAATGAACGGAGTTCGCATACCCGGATTACACTGCGGGGTGGAGGAATTATCTTCTACTTGGGTGCATTGGTTTATTTTCTGACAAGTCAGTTTGAGTACCCTTGGTTTATGTTGGCTCTCACTCTGGTGACGGTGATCAGCTTTGTAGATGATATCCGCTCCATATCACAAGGACTTCGTCTTGTTTTTCATTTTACGGCGATGGGCTTGATGTTCTATCAGTGGGAGTTGTTTACTCTTCCCTGGTGGACTGTAGTTGTGGCTTTGATCGCATGTACAGGGATTATCAATGCCTATAATTTTATGGATGGAATTAATGGAATCACGGGGGGATATTCGCTGGTTGTACTTGGATCTTTGGCGTTTATCAATCATTGGGTTGTTTCGTTCGTTGAACCGGGTTTGATTTATACCATGCTGTGTGCGGTGCTGGTCTTTAATTTCTTTAATTTCCGTAAGAGGGCAAAATGCTTTGCCGGTGATGTGGGGTCGGTCAGTATTGCTTTTATTATTCTGTTTTTAATCGGTAAGCTGATAATCGATACGGAAGATTTTAGTTGGATTGTGCTTCTGGCAGTATATGGAGCAGACAGTGTGCTGACTATTGTCCATCGATTGATGTTGCATGAAAATATTGGTCTGCCCCACCGGAAACATTTGTATCAGATAATGGCTAACGAACTGAAGATACCTCATGTCGCGGTGTCATTGACCTATATGGTGGTGCAGGGCGTAGTTGTGGCGGGATATCTGGTATTGCGGGAGTACGGATATGTATATTTGGCAGGAAGCATATTGCTGTTGAGTATATTATATTTGTTGTTCATGAAGAGATTCTTTCATCTGCACCAGTTTTGAGTTAGTCGGTGGTGGGAAATAAAAAGAAAGGCGACTTGATTGCAAGCCGCCTTTCTTTTTATTTAATCTCAAATTCTTCCTTCATATCAATCTCTTCTCCATGTGAATCGTAGAATACGTATTCAAGAAAAGCGAGTTTCTGACTCGGAATAATTTTAATACCAAATCCGTATTTCATCTGCCATTTGCGTTTCAGCGACATAAGTCCCTGATTCAAATAAGCAGCCACATACGGGTGGATGTGCAGTGAGAATTTCTTTATCTTCAGTTTATTGACCAGATAATCAATTTTACTCTCCAGTGTGTCCGTAAAGAGGATGGACGATTTGATGGTGCCTTTACCAAAGCAAGTCGGACAGGTTTCTGTAGTGTTCACGTCCATGGCCGGGCGAACCCGTTGGCGTGTAATTTGCATCAGTCCGAATTTGCTTAAGGGCAGAATGTTGTGACGCGCCCTGTCTTTTTGCATATTGGCACACATACGTTCGTAAAGCTTCTGACGATTTTCGGCTTCATTCATGTCGATGAAATCCACCACAATGATACCACCCATATCCCTTAGTCTTAACTGGCGTGCCAACTCATCGGCAGCTCCCAGGTTAACTTCGAGTGCATTACCTTCCTGTCCGTTGGCATTCTTGGTGCGGTTACCGCTGTTCACGTCTACTACGTGAAGCGCCTCAGTGTGCTCAATAATCAGGTAGGCACCACTCTTGTAGGATACTGTTTTACCAAAAGACGATTTAATCTGTTTGGTGATACCAAAATTGTCATAAATGGGAAGCTGACCTTTGTATAATTTGACAATGCCTGCCCGTTCGGGGGCAATCAGTGTCACATAATCCCTGATTTCGTTGAATACCGCTTCGTTGTTGACGTAGATATTTTCGAACGAGGGATTGAAAAGGTCGCGTAACAAGGCTACGGCACGGCTGGTTTCCTCATAAATCAGTGTGGGAAACTTTGTAGCCTTTTGTACCTTGGTGATACTTTCTTCCCAGTGCTTCAGCAATACTTTAAGCTCTCCGTCGAGTTCGGCAACACGTTTGCCTTCTGCTACTGTGCGTACGATCACTCCGAAGTTTTTCGGTTTGATGCTCATCAGTAACTGTTTCAGGCGCGCACGTTCTTCGCTCGATTTAATTTTTTGAGAAACGGAAACCTTATCATTAAAAGGAATCAGTACCAGATATCTTCCTGCAAACGAGATTTCGGAAGTCAGGCGTGGTCCCTTGGTAGAGATAGGTTCCTTTACGATTTGCACCACTACTTCTTGTCCTACCTTTAATGTATTGGCTACAGTGCCATCCTTGTCAAGGTCGGGAAGCAGGGTTGCTTTCGAAATGGGATTAAGCTTTTTTTTGTCGCTTAAAGTCTGCTTTACGTACTTTTCGAGTGAGTTAAATTGAGGACCCAGGTCTAAATAATGAAGGAAAGCATCTTTCTCATAACCGACATCCACGAAGCAAGCATTCAGTCCGGGCATCAATTTCTTGACACGGCCTAAATACATATTGCCCACCGAAAAAGAAATATTTCTTCCTTCGCTTTGAAGTTCCACCAGACTCTTGTCCTCAAGTAGGGCGATGGATACTTCTTTGGGCTGTACGTCTACTACTAGTTCGCTTGTCACCTCTATTTCCTATATTATTTAATTTTGTAAAAAATGAACGAATAACTCAATGGGTTTGTTCATTCAATCGGGCATTTAAACAAAGAACAAACTCGAAAGACATAGCTTCACAAGTTTGTTCTTTATTTCTGTCCAGATTCAGACTAAAAATTACTTTTTGCTTTTATGTCTGTTCTTTCTTAGTCTTTTTTTACGCTTGTGCGTAGACATTTTATGTCTTTTTTTCTTCTTTCCGCTTGGCATAGCTTCAAAATTTTATGGGTTAATACTCTTGTTTATTATTTCTTTACCGAAAGGGTGAATGTCTTAGCTGGTTTGAACGCCGGAATGTTGTGTTCCGGAATGATGATAGTCGTATTCTTAGAAATATTACGAGCGGTTTTTTGAGCTCTTTTCTTTACGACGAAGCTACCAAATCCACGGAGGTAAACATTCTCGTCCTTAGACAAAGAATCTTTCACTGCATCCATAAATGCCTCAACTGTTGTAAGTACTGTTACTTTGTCAACACCGGTGTTCTTTGCAATTTCGTTTACAATATCTGCTTTAGTCATTTTTCCTTAAAAAAAATATTATTACTATGTTCTTTCTAATTTTTTGGACTGCAAATATATAGCTTTTTAGTCTCCCAAAAAAATATATCCCGAACAATTTTCTAAAAAAGTCGCTTCATTAAGCTTTCTTAGTTCGTAATTAAACGAAAATGACTACTTTTGTGCAAGGATAAAGTTAACAAAAAGTAGAATCCGTCCAAAAAGCATGAACCGGAATTTCAGCAATGCAATAGAGAATTGGTACAAGGAATATAAACGTGAACTTCCCTGGAGGGATTCGGCAGATCCGTATGTAATATGGATATCGGAAATCATTCTTCAGCAAACGCGTGTGGTGCAGGGGTACGATTATTTCGTCCGCTTTATGAAACGTTTTCCCGATGTTGCCACTTTGGCCGAGGCGGATGAAGACGAAGTGATGAAGTATTGGCAGGGACTGGGCTATTATTCGCGTGCCCGTAATTTGCATGCTGCTGCCAAGAGCATGAATGGGGTGTTTCCGAAAACTTATCCTGAGGTGCGCGCCCTCAAAGGGGTAGGGGAGTATACAGCCGCTGCCATTTGTTCTTTTGCGTATAACATGCCTTATGCGGTGGTCGATGGAAATGTATATCGAGTACTGTCGCGTTATCTGGGCATCGATACTCCGATTGATTCTACAGAAGGGAAAAAATTGTTTGCGGCTGTGGCGGATGAATTGCTGGATAGAAAGAACCCCGCATTATACAATCAGGCTATTATGGACTTCGGAGCGATCCAATGTTCTCCTCAAACTCCCAACTGCATGTTTTGTCCATTGGCTGACAGTTGTGCGGCGCTGGCAAAGGGGACAGTGGTGGAGCTTCCGGTCAAGCAGCACAAAATAAAAACGACCAATCGTTATTTCAATTATATATATGTACGCATGGGCGTGCATACTTTCATAAATAAAAGGACGGGAAATGATATCTGGAGAAATCTGTTCGAGCTTCCGTTGATTGAAACTCCGGTTGCTGTTTCGGAGGAGGAATTTTTGGCACTGCCCGAGTTCAAGGCATTGTTTGCCCCCAAGGAACTTCCGGTAGTCCGTTCGGTTTGCCGGGACGTGAAACACGTGCTTTCCCACCGGGTGATTTATGCCAATTTTTATATAGTAGATCTTCCGGAAGATAGTCATTCGTTTGCTGCTTATCAAAAAATAAAGGCTGAAGAGCTGGAACAATATGCCGTCTCAAAACTGGTGCATGCCTTTATAGAGAAATACATCGATTGAAATAAAAACTGAATATATTTTGTTGAATTATAAATATCTAAAATTATGAAACGACCTTACTTACTATTAGCCTGTCTTTCTCCCGTAGCTTGCCTGATGGCCGCAAGTGGACAAAAAGGAGGAAAAAACAAACAGAAGGTGAATGACCGACAACTGCCGAATGTGGTGTTTATCTATGCAGATGATTTGGGATATGGCGATCTGGAATGTTATGGAGCTAAAAATGTACAAACTCCTAATGTTAACCGTTTGGCATCCGAAGGTATTCGCTTTACTAATGCGCATGCTACTGCGGCTACCAGTACTCCTTCACGTTACTCCATGCTTACAGGAGAATATGCCTGGCGTCGTCCGGGAACGGATGTAGCAGCCGGAAATGCCGGAATGATTATCCGTCCGGAAGATTACACGATGGCCGATATGTTTAAAAATTCCGGTTATGTGACTGCTGCTCTCGGTAAATGGCATTTGGGACTGGGGGATAAAAGCGGAGAGCAAGACTGGAATGCTCCACTTCCCGCTGCATTGGGGGATTTGGGATTTGATTATTCATACATTATGGCTGCTACTGCCGACCGTGTGCCCTGTGTATTTATTGAAAACGGAAAAGTGGCAAACTATGACCCGAGTGCCCCTATCGAAGTCAGCTACCGCAAACCTTTTGAAGGAGAACCTTTAGGGAAAGATCATCCGGAGCTGTTGTATAACCAGAAACACAGTCATGGACATGATATGGCTATCGTAAACGGAATCGGCCGCATCGGTTATATGAAAGGGGGAGGCAAGGCTTTATGGAAAGATGAAAATATTGCCGACTCGATCACTACACATGCCATCAACTTTATTCGCGAACATAAGGATGAACCGTTTTTTATGTATTTTGCAACGAACGATGTGCACGTTCCACGCTTTCCACACGAGCGTTTCCGTGGTAAGAATCCGATGGGGTTGCGCGGAGATGCCATTGTACAGTTCGACTGGAGTGTAGGGCAAATCCTGGAAACACTTGACAAGCTGGGGCTTTCTGAAAACACATTGATTATTCTTTCCAGTGATAACGGTCCTGTTGTGGATGATGGTTATCAGGATCGTGCAGAGGAGCTGCTCAACGGGCACAGTCCGGCAGGTCCGCTGCGTGGCAACAAATATAGTGCTTTCGAAGGTGGAACCCGTATTCCCGCCATTGTGCGCTGGCCTAAGAAAATTACTCAGCCGCAGGTGTCGGATGTATTGGTTTCACAAATCGACTGGCTGGCCTCTTTAGCTTCCTTGGTTGATGCAAGGGTTCCCAAAGGAGCGGCTCCCGATAGTTTTGACCGTCTGGGCAACTGGCTGGGAACGGATTCTACCGACCGTCCTTGGGTGATTGAGCAAGCCTCTAACCACACACTGTCAGTACGTACCAAGGACTGGAAATACATTGAACCTAACGACGGTCCTCACATGATAACCTGGGGACCTAAAATAGAAACGGGTAATCTGAGCATTCCGCAATTGTATGACATGACTAAAGATTATGAACAGGAGAATCTTGCAGAGAAGAATCCAGCCAAGCTTTTTGAATTGCAAACCATTTTGAGAAAAGTGCGCAATAAAACTTATAGAGCTTTATAAAAGTTGTAACAATTCTTGCATTCTATTGTTATTCTATTTAATTTTGGCAACGAAATTCGGTATTTAGAAACATAAAATTCTGAGAATATGTCAGTAAATAAAGTGATATTGATAGGAAATGTCGGAAAAGACCCTGAAGTGAGATATTTGGATACAGGTATTGCTGTAGCCAGTTTTCCTTTGGCTACGACCGACCGCGCATATACTTTGTCGAATGGTACACAAGTGCCCGAACGGACCGAATGGCACAATCTTGTCCTTTGGCGTGGACTGGCAGAAACTGCCGAAAAGTATGTACATAAAGGTGATAAGCTCTATGTGGAGGGGAAAATAAGAACCCGTTCTTATGATGACCAGAATGGGGCTAAACGCTATGTTACCGAGATTTTTGTGGATAATATGGAAATGCTCACTCCGAAAGGTACCGGTTCGGGATCGTATGCTCCGGCACAGCAGCAGGCTGCTGCTCCCGTGAGACCTCAATCGCAACAACCGCAGCAACCGGTGTCTTCGCAAGATAATTCGGCGGATGACCTGCCGTTTTAATGGTTAATGGCTACAAGTTAAGAGTTAGAATTGCCATCCGGCATCTAACCTTAACTTGTAGTGATGACTTTTAGCTGACAACTTGTGGCACATGATTTGCATGTAGCTACTTATTATTAACTTAAAACCAATATTTTGGACCCAGACGCTTATTTGTGCCAATTGGCAGAAATTTTTAACGGAATATCCGTAAACACACCTTCATTATCGGCAATAATAGCCATTATTCTGGCAGGTTTGCTCCTGCTCGCCTCGGGCTTTGCTTCGGCATCCGAAATCGCTTTCTTCTCACTTTCGCCTTCCGATCTGAATGATATAGAAGAAGGCAATCATCCTTCTGATGGGAAAATCAGCAATCTGCTCGCAGACTCCGAACGTTTGTTGGCAACCATTCTTATCACAAACAACTTTGTGAATGTTACCATTATCATGCTCTGTAACTTCTTCTTCATGAATGTCTTTGTCTTTCATTCGCCTCTTGCAGAGTTTTTGATACTGACTGTTATCCTGACTTTCCTCTTGTTGCTTTTCGGAGAGATTATGCCTAAGATCTATTCGGCCCAGAAGACATTGGCTTTCTGCCGTTTCTCCGCTCCGGTCATCTATGTGTTGCGTAAAGTATTTGCTCCTATCTCTGCTGTGTTAGTACATTCTACGGCTTTCTTGAATAAACATTTTGCCAAAAAGAATCACAATATATCGGTTGACGAACTTTCTCATGCCCTTGAACTGACCGACAAGGCCGAACTTACGGAAGAAAATAATATACTGGAAGGCATCATTCGTTTTGGTGGCGAAACAGCCAAGGAGGTTATGACTTCCCGCCTCGACGTGGTCGATCTTGATATACGTACTCCTTTTAAAGATGTAATTCAATGTATTATCGACAATGCGTATTCCCGTATCCCCATCTATTCGGGCACACGTGATAATATCAAGGGGGTACTTTATATCAAGGATTTGTTGCCCCACCTTAATAAGGGTGACAATTTCCGTTGGCAGTCACTGATCCGTCCGGCGTATTTTGTGCCGGAAACTAAAATGATCGATGATCTTTTACGTGATTTTCAGGCAAATAAGATTCATATTGCCATTGTTGTGGATGAATTCGGGGGTACATCGGGAATTGTGACAATGGAGGATATCATTGAAGAGATCGTTGGGGAGATTCATGATGAATATGATGATGAAGAGCGTACCTATACGGTGATTAACGATCATACCTGGGTGTTTGAGGCTAAAACGCAGTTGACCGATTTTTATAAGATTACGAAGGTCGACGAAGATGATTTTGACAAAGTAGATGGAGATGCCGATACACTGGCCGGACTGTTGCTCGAGATAAAGGGAGAATTTCCGGCACTCCATGAGAAGGTTCTCTATCATCGATACGAATTTGAAGTGCTGGCTATGGATAGCCGGAGAATCCTGAAAGTGAAGTTTACCGTTAACGAGCCTTCCACAGAGGAAGAAGCTTCCTGATATCAGCTTTTGCCATGGCTTTGTTACGGGAATATAAAGAAATTGCTTATCAGTGGGGAATCTGGAAAACAGAAGAGTCCCCGGAAGAACTTTTGGCACTGTTGCCCGATCCGGAAAGATATGAGCAACAGTTGACGCGCTTTTCTTCACCTCATCGTAAATTGGAATGGCTTTCCGTACGTGTATTGCTATATCAGTTGCTGGGGGAGGAAAAGACAATTGAATATGCTCCCAGTGGCAAACCCCATTTGGCGGATTCTTCTTATTTCATCAGCATTTCTCACACTCGCGGCTATGTCGCAGTTATACTGAGTCCCGTGTCCGAAGTGGGAATCGATATCGAGCAACACGGGCAGCGGGTGCACAAGGTCGCTCATAAATATATGCGTCCGGACGAGTTGATTTCTGAATATCAGGGAGAAGATACCTGGTCTTTACTTTTACATTGGTCAGCAAAAGAAGTGATGTTTAAGTGTATGGATACTTCAGAGGTCGATTTTAGGGAGCATCTTCGCATCATGCCGTTCCAGGTATGTGAACACGGGGAGTTTCCGGCGGAAGAATACCGTACGGAACATAAGAAGAAGTTCATGATCCGCTATTTGCTGCATCCGGACTTTGTGATGACGTGGCAAGTGACATCTGCGTATTCCGTGAATGAATGTGATATTATGAAGAAAATACAATGATAAAGCGTATCCTATTATTGGCGATCGTTATTGGGGGTGGTATGACAACCGTTGCTCAAAACAGCATAGATACTTTGTTTATGTCTGTCAGTCAACGTTTGTCCGGTCATCCCTCTGAACTCATCTATTTGCAGACCGGCAAAGATATATATGAAACGGGAGAAGATTTATGGTTTAAGGCCTATCAATTGGATGCCAAATCGTTCGCGCTGTCGGAACAAAGCGAAACGCTCTACTTGCAGATGCTTAATGATAAAGATAGTGTGGTTTGGGCCGAAAAGTATCCCATAGAGAAAGGGATTGCTGAGGGCCATGTATATATAGATACAAAATTATCGGAGGGCAATTATCGGTTGGGAACCTATACCCGCCACTCATATTATAATGATACGACCGGAATATCTCCGGAACGTAAAATCAGGATAGTCAGGAATATCGCTCTTGATTCTTTGCCGGAGCATCGAGAGAAGCCGGGTGAGTTCCGGTTCAATCTTTTTCCCGAAGGAGGAAATCTGGTCTCAGGTTTACCGTTCCGTTTGGCGTTTAAAGCGACGGGCAGCGGAGGATGTCCGGTCGATGTGGAAGGAACATTGTATCAGGATGAAATTCCTGTTTTGTCTTTTAAAAGTAGCCACGATGGGATGGGAGTCATACCTTTTACTCCTTCCTCCGGCAAAGAATACCGGATAGAGCTGGCGAACGGGTATAGTTATGCTTTACCTGAAATCTATCGGCAGGGGATGGGGCTCCGGTTATCCGGGCGGGACGGGAAACAGCTTGAATTCCTTATTTCCCAAACGGAAGGATTGTCCGATCAGGAGGTATATCTCGTAGGACAGATGCGAGGAACCGTCTGCTGTGTGGCAAAAGGGTTGCTGAAAGATCGTTTGAAAATGAAGATACCTCTTTCGGAGTTTCCTTATCAGGGTATAGCGGAGTTTACCTTGTTCAATGCGGCTATGCAGCCTGTGGCGGAAAGGTTGGTATATGTGCATCCGGAAAAGAAGCTTCATATTGATATTGTAACGGAGAAAGAGAGCTATGTTCTTCGGGAAAAAGCTACATTGAAAGTAAAAGTGACAGATGATAATGGACAGCCCGTGAAAGCCGATTTGGGTATCAGTGTGTTTGACAAAGCATACAGCAATCCGGATGACCGGGTGAACATGCTGGCTTATTGTTATTTGTCATCACAGATACGTGGTGCTGTCTGCCGGCCGGCTTATTACTTTGACGAGAAGAATGCTGATCGTATGCAGGCAATGGATCTGTTGTTGCTGACTCAGGGGTGGAGGCGATACGTCTGGGAACTTAACGGAACGGTTCGTCATGGCGAGATGTTTTTGAGGGATGATGTAACGGGAATTCAGACCTTGGGCAGTAAGAAGAAAAGTAAAGGAACGGGAGGTGCTAAACAACTTATTCAGGTTTCGGGCGCCGAAGGAAATTCCACCTATCTGATGACGGATTCCTTGGGGCGTTTTACGGTCGATACTGATTTGATGAAGACACTTCGTGGCGGGTATGTGTATCTGAAACCCATGTTGTCGAAAGAGTTTAAACCTGAATTGGAGATTCAGGATTACTTCCCTGCCATCGATAGCATACGGAGAAAGAAGTCTTTTGACTGCTCGCTGATAAATTGTACACAGAGACCCAAAGAGGAGATTTACGATGCACCGGTCGTGAGTGGTGACAGTACCATTCTGCTGGATGAAGTGGTCATTGCCCGCAAGGCTCGTAAGCCGTTCAGAGATAGGCTTATGGGACGTCTGGATAGTTTGGCTCAAATGAATCTGAATAGTGTCTATGTTTGTACTTCGTGTGGGCTTTTATTGAATTATAATCCGGATTATCAGGGACATCATGCACTGGTGGGAGAAGGTGGATGTCCGGCTAAGGGAAGGAAACAACCGGTTGACGGAGAAACTTATAGGATAGCCAAGTATAAATATTATGGGGACTCAAAAGGTGGGGGAGTCTATTTTAGTGTGGTCGATGCACATTCCGTGGTTTATCATGCTACTGAATTTACCGAAGAGGAACTGCTCCGTATGAATAATATGTGGCGAGTGAAAGGGTATTACGGTAAGCGTGAGTTTTACCAACCGGATGAAATAGATATGCAGTTGCCTGTACCTGATGCCCGCAATACATTGCTATGGGCTCCGTCCGTAGTGACTGACGAAAAAGGTGAGGCTACCGTTTCTTTTTATTGCTCCGACATTAATACCGGTTTTATTGGAGTGGCAGAGGGAGTAGATGGAACAGGACTTTTAGGGACTGATCAATGTGAGTTTAGAGTGATCAGGAGAGCAGACTAAATCTTATAACCGCAGTTTGTGGACGGAGAGGAAATATAAAAGTCGCCGGGAATATCGTTTGAAAGATGTTTCCGGCGATTTATCTTATTTCTTTAGTTTATAACTCAACGCTCCCGACGGACACATTTTGATTTGGGCAATCAGTTCTTCCGTGGTAGCATTCTCCATCTTTATCCACGGACGTTCTTTCGGGTGATATACGTTAGGCAGTGTCTTTACGCAGATTCCGGCATGCCGGCAGAGTTCCGGTTGCCATACAATGGTCAGTTCGCCATTGCTGTATTCTATTTGTTTTCCCATAACTGTTTTTATATTATTGAATGTGAATACCACGAAGTACAATACGCTTCCATTCCGGATGCTTATGTATATATCCCGCAACGAACGGACAGAGAGGAACCAGGCGCAATCCCTGCCGTTCAATGTCAGTGAGAACTTTCTCTGCAAGTTGTGAACCTATTCCGTGTCCTCCCAAGGCGGCCGGTACTTCGGTATGTGTCAGATAGATCTCTCCATTTAAGGATTTTATGTATTCTATCCGGGGAACATAACCTTCAACATGAAATTCATATTGATGTTTTTCTTCATTATCTATCAGTTCATAATTTTCAGTCATAATCTTCTTACTTTTAAATCTTGTTTTATTCTACAACATTTAGAGGATAAACTTTGTTTCCTCCTCTTGTTTATTTATGAATCATTTAAACAATTGGATGACGGGATATAACTTTAACAGATAATAATGATTCATGGCAAAACAAATGCATAATCTTTCTGTTGATATTTGACTTATGCGGAGCAACGGTGCCTCGCTTACAAAACTACCATAGGGAAAGTATCTCGGTTTTAGGATACTGATTTCTGAGTGATTGAACGAATTGTTTTATATTTAAACTTTAGAGATTATGAATAGAAGAGTAATACAGATCTTCTGCATGGTAGTTGGCATGGTACTTGCTTCCTCTTGCGGAGACGAATGTCCGGTAGAACAACCTTACTCGGTTAGGGTATCTGTTAAGGACAAGAACTATTTGAATATATCGCAGTTTCCACAGTTGAGCCAGGTAGACGAAAATCTGCCTTTCCGGACTTATGCGGGAACTCTCTATTACGCCTTGTACGATGCATCTACCGGAGCATTGATCAGAGAGTCGGCGGTCGTCTCTACGGAAGGTGAAGAAAAGGAATACACCCTTACTTTTCCGGGCGTACCCGACGGTGACTACAAATTGGCCGTATGGGGAAATCTGACCACGGACTATCCCGCCGGTATCTTGCATCAGGATGGGAAGGAACATACGGATATTTATGTGACAAGCGGGGACTTGCATTTCTCTCCCGATTATCAGACAGAAGAATTGACACTGGAACGCACGAAGGGAAAGTTGTTACTGCTCTGTTCAAATTTCCCGTCTGAGATAACACGCATTGAACAGAATGTAAGTCATGTTTATCAGTCGACGGATGCCGGCCTCAACTATTCCGGAAGCACTCAAGTTGACAAAAATGTGCCGTTCACCAGTGTCCTGGAGACATTGCTTGCTCCTACTTCGGCAGAGGGACATTCCAAATTAACTTTGACTTTCTATACCGGTGGTACACGTGCATCAGAAACTCCATATCTGAAATTGCCGGTGATGGAGATGGATATGCGGCGTAATGAAATAACTGCTGTTTCTATAGACTACAATACATCAGAAGGAATCTGGGAAATCAAGATGTTCATCCGTGGAGAATGGATCACGATACATCGGCTGGATATTTTCTGATCACTTTTTCTCTTATCTATTTATTAAACTAAACTTTGCTATTATGAAAAAATTAATGTTTCTGGTGGCAGCAAGCTTATTTGTGTTTGCTGCTTGTTCCAGCGAAGATGATTCTTCACCCGAAGTGAATCCTGAAAATGCTGCAATTACATTTGAGCTGTCTGCGGTTAATGGTCTGACAGACGGAATTGGAACCCGGATGCCGGTGTATAGCCAGGAGGCCACACAGCATGTCACTCGTGTCAGTGTTTATGCTTTTGTGCAGAACGGCTCGACCTATCTGCATCAAAAGACTTATGATATCACCGGCTGGACCGATGGTACTACCTTTAAACGTTTCGCTGTTCCCGATGCGGATAAACTTCCTGTCGGCGTATATAAGTTTCTGGCCGTAGGACGTGATGCAACTGACCGCTTCTCTGTGACTACACCCACTTCCGGCAATACCAATTATACGGATATGCTTGCTTCTATTGTGAACTCGGGCGATGAATCGGAAATCTTTGCGGGTTCGGCCGATGCGGAAGTGATGGCCCAGGGAGGAACTCGTGTCAGCATTGAGATGACCCGTAAGGTGGCCGGTGTGCTGGGATACTTCAAGAATGTTCCTCAAGTGCTAAACGGAAGTACCGTGAAGTATCTGCGTCTGAAGGTCAGCAACTCCAACCAACAGGTGAACCTGACTAATGGTGTGGGGATCAATACAACGCCTACTCCTTATAATATAATAGACATGGATCTTTCCGGGCATGCTGTTTCCAACGGTGTGTATGTAGGTAACGATCTTTCCGGTCAGGGAGTGGTAAAAGTACCTAATTCGCAATTGGGAGGTTCTTTCTATATACCGGTTAGTGGCGTGAGCATGACTTTGGGACTTTATGACGCAAGTGGTGTAGCTATCAAGGAGTGGACCGTGAGTGATACTAACAGTTCGGGAGCAACACAATTCAATCTGATGGCCAATCATTTTTATTCATTGGGTGTGAAAGGTGCTACGGGCAGTGTAGATGGTGGAACACCGGGGAATCCGGGTGACGATGACGCTCCGGTAGATTTATTAACCGACCAGAACATTGTAATCACTATCAGTCCGGCATGGGAACTGATTCATAACCTGGTGATCCAGTAAAAGTAACTCAAAAACAGAATCATGGTATGGCTATGAGAAAGACAGGCTATATAACTATCCTTCTGACGGGATTTCTGGCAACGCTCTTGTTGGGTAGCTGCTCAACAGATGATGTTGCCGAACTCCCCTTGGAAGAAGGGGTTCCGGTTCGTTTTGAAATAAAGCGGGATGGGATCATGAGTCGTGCGCCGGGAGATGCAGCTCTTTCTGTCAACAGGATATTGATTCTGCCTTTTCGGAAAACGGATGAGGCATCGTCCAACGATGCAGCTAATTTCATTCCGGAATATAGTGCAGCCCGACAATTGGACGTCAACTCGTTTCCGGCAGTAGTCACGATGCTTACTCTTTCAGCAGCCTCTACCTATCAGTTGTTGGTGATCGGATATAATCGGAGTGATTATGATTTTACCGGTGGCGGGGGTGCGACGAAACGGTTTAATATCGGTTCGACAGATACTCCGGCTACATTGGCTAATTTGTATTTGCAACCGGTCAATCCGACGGTAGTTCCGGAGTTCTTCTCGTGTTTCGGAAACGGTTACCGGGGTACAACGTTGGTTGGTCCCATTTTTAAACCTTCACAGATCAACTATGTGACGGGTACGCTGAAAAGGCTGGTTAGCGGTTTTACACTTGAAGTGACCAATGTTCCTGCGTATGTCAACTCTATGACATTGATAGCCGAGCAACTTGTGACGGCTACCCGTGCAACGGATGGGACGGCACTGACATGGCAAACAGCCGGTGACGGCGGTACGAAAACGTTGGCTACTCAGGCACCGGTTTCGGGAAAAGTCAGCTTCAACCAGTTTTTACTGGCTATTCCGGATAGTAGAAAGACTCTGTTCTATCTGGATATGTCCTATGGAATCTTCACCGAACGTTATACGGTGAAACTGCCGGATACTCCGGGTGTGGTTTCGGGAAACCGGATTATCTTTACTCCTAATCATTGGGTGAAAGTGACCGGAAGTTATGCGAATATCAATATAGGTTTCACTTTGGCAGGAAACATCAATCTGGATGACAATGCCTGGGATGGCCTTCAATAGAAACTGAAAGCAAAAAGAACCGGAGATGAAAACGAAAGTGATAATAATGATGAGCCTTTTTATTTCTCTCTTCCTGACGGGATGTGAGAAAGAACTGGTCGAAGTGCCCGGTGAAGTTCCCGGGCAACTACCTCCGGAAGGTAAGCCTTCGGACTTGCCCGACGGATATTTTGAAGTAACCTTCTCAGCCGGATACGGAGGAGGAGATACCCGTACACCCGTCACCGGGACTGATTCACGGGTTCGCCACCTGCGTTACGTCATTTATAAGTCGACAGGTGAGTTTGTGAAAGAAAAGGTGGTGCTGAATACTACGGATGCCGCTCCTTCCTGGCCGATGGCGGCCTTGAAAGATACGCTTCCGAAAGGACAATATACAGCTGTATTTCTGGCCAATGTAGAGAAAACACAGTTCCCGATTCCCGTTTCGGGCGGAGGAACCAACTATGCGGATGTGCTGACGAACTACCAGACAACGCGTGCGAATGCCCGGATCGTGTTACCCGGTGCCGAGTTTACCGACACTTCGGAATTTTATCTGGCCAATGTATCTTTCTCGGATACCTCTGCTCAACCTTATGTACTGTTGCAGCGTATTATCAGTATGCTGAATTTGCGAAGAGTGTTTGTGGATGCACAAACCGCTTTGAATTCTCTGACCAATAATATTGTGACGCAAGTAGGGTATAAGAATATAATCCGGACGACGGTACAAGGCATTTTGCCCGGGTTACTGAAAACGGCAATGAACTTGGGGCCGGTTGGTAATCTTGTCTATGACGTTGTTGGCGGACTCGATGCCGCAGTCAATCTGGTGGTGGCAGCATTGGTAGAACCGGTCGTGGATGCACTGTATGCACAACTTTTGCAAGGGCTGGTCAATCAGATAGGGCTGACTCTTTCCGGTAATGCCACGCAGAACGGTGCATTGGGAGCGTTGGGCGATTTACTGAATCCCTGGCGGGGCAGTGATGCTGCTTATGCTTTAGTGACTATAAACAATTTCCCGAAGACTATGGACTTTGACCTGAATGTAAAGGATTTCTATACGGGCAATCATCGTTTCCGGTATGGATTCACACCTACACCCGGTACGACAAATAGTGAGAAAGATATTCTGATCAGAGGTTTTCATGGACTATATGATGTGCGGGAGATTCATGTTGCCAAACCCGGACTGATCTCCGGACTATTGGTGGATGACGTGATTGACGGTCCGTTGTTACTGAACGGAGTGTTTGTGAATATCACAGATCCGATACAAGCAACAGTCAATACGAATTACCGATATCGTTCGAACTATTCGTTTGTCAGCCTGGGGCTGAAATCGTATGCACAGCAGAGCGACGGAAACCATTCGCTGACACTCTCTGTACAGTTGAAGAATATTGCTAACCTGGATGGTATCTTGGGAGGAATTCCTGTGCTCGGTCCTGTGTTGAATGGAACCGTTAGATTATTGATTGGCAATATAACGGTTACCGTTCCGGTGAATCTTCCTTTGCTTGGAACCGATAACCTGACGCTGTCCGGTAGCTGGAGTACACCACCGGTGCAGTATTAAAAAATAAAAGGGGTACGGCCACTTACTATAGTACGGCTGCCCCCTTTTTAGTTCAGAGATTATAGCATTAATTCCTCCGTTTTTATGAATATTCAGTTTTTATTTATAATTAATATAATTGAATATCATTGGAGAAAAAAATATTGGTATTGGCTAGAAGTCATTACCATATACATTAGAATAGCCGATATGCCAACAAAAGTTTGGCTCTTTTTCGACTTGTGGCTTTTCGTAAAATTTTAAATCATAAGATGAAAGATACAAGCCTGTACCTATGTTTTTTAGCATAAAGTCGGATGCGTTATTTTCAGGAACGCATACTTGCCATAATTGGCTATTATCGTTTTTGAATACTGAGTAGTTTCCAGATGAGTCTAAATAATATTCATTATTTCTATCTACCATAGATTGGATTCTATAATAACCTTTACTTTTGATGAATTTTATAAGTCCTCTACTAATAGAACCACCCTGTATGGGATATAGTTCGGGGCGTTTCACTTCTTTATTACTCACATCCATAACAGTTAATATTGCTGTGGAGTTAATTACATTATTTTTTCTTGAACTTAGGACAATCTCCTGGGCAGGTAATGATAATAGAGCTGCTTCAATATCAATTCTTGCAATTGGATCCTCAATGAAATCACTTAATAAGTACATTTGTGAATCTGGATTTCCAATTCCAATTAAAGACTCTGAATTTTGGCTTACACTATTTATCCATCCTGTGTAATCTATAGATACGTTATCTAAGACACCATCTGGACTTTGACTAATAATGGCGCTTGAATTAACAGTACCACCTTGTGTCTTTATATATACATTGACTTGTTTGAAACTTTTAAATAGAGTCCTATCATACTTCGTACCAGCTTTAACTGATGAAAGCAAAAAGTTCGATTTTGCTTTAAATTCCTGTTCATTGAATTGGTCAGTACTTTCATATTTGCCTGTGTAGAAAGCTGAGAAATTACCACCTAATAATATATCCGTCATAACATGTGTACCATATTTTTGGATAATTTCTTGTCCCGATAGTTCTTTTAAATCTGCAAGGAACTCATCTGACAGAAAATATTTTAGTCTTGATGGCGAGGTATATGGAAGGGTCAGTCTTCTGGTTGTTTTTAAGGCATCAACTTTATAGAAGGAGTTTAAATTATTGCTAGTACTATTTTGATTAATTGTTGCCTCTAAATCAAGAGAAAAAACTTTTAGTATTTTAGTTCCTATTTTAGTTTTTACATTAACATTGAGCTTCTTTGTTAATTTATCAATTGATGTGCCATATGCAATTCTAGACTGCGCGCGTCCATGTAATATCGCTTCATTTATTTTTGCCGGTGTAAAAGATAGTTCATCTTTAGTTATTTGATCTCGCCCTCTGCCTTCTTCCAGTCTTTCTATATCTATTACTTTACCTTGCACGTATAAAGGGTCACTAAAATCTGCATAAAAACAGTTATAACCATAACCTAATGCATCGTATTTACCATCTCCAACGGCTCTGGTGCTTGGTTGAATGTTTTCTAATTGTTCAGTGTCAATAAGCCCATTGTCAGTACAAGATACAATGAGCAGAGTTGACAAAAGATAAGTGATTTTTTTCATAATGAATATTGTTTAGGTTGAATAATCGAGTGTTTTTAAATAAACACTCGATTATATTTGTATTAATTATTTGAAAACTATGCTTGAAGGGAACCAATATTTACCTGTATAGTCAATTATTTGCTTTTGTGTTCCGGATTGACCATCAGCCACATAAATATTAGTATTTAAATAATGCGCACCATAGCCATCCTCAGTGTAAATAAGATAGACATCTCCATTTTGAGGATTCACTTGTATGCCTGCACCATATATTGATTGTATTTTGGAAGGGGCTTTGAAAAATTCTTGAGCAATTTTGCTTTCCGTGTTGTATTTGTAGATGTTTTTTCCATAGTAACTATCGCCATAAGCACCTGGCACGACAGTAGTATTAACTATATACAATGCATTTTCTGTTGTAGATGCACATAATCCTGTAGGAGTATATGCCCATTGATTATAAAACACATTTATATTATCAGGTAGCTCAACAGTGGTTTCGTCTAACGTTTTAGGATCGATTTTTATTAACGATTGGCCGTTGGCGGCCCAGATATTTCCATCTTTTGTCTGCGCGAATCCCGTTTTCATTAAAGCGGTTAGTTTTTTTACGAAAGAGAGGTCGGAAGATTTGTAGATCTTTATTGTATCCATATTATTTACGAATACATAATCGCCTGACTTTAAGATGTCTTTACAGCCATTTCCGTTGGCTGACTCGCTATTGAGTTGTGGGAGCATATTGCCGATAGATAATGGATTTAAATTAATTTTATAGGCACCTCTGCTTGCGGTCAATATACCTGTAGTTTCATTAATTGTACAGAAACTGTTTGCTTGTCCGTAGTCTAATTGTTCTTCTATTTCTGTACTTAATTGTTTGGTGATGTTGAAGTTAGCCAGCTCGATTTGGGTTAGATATGGAGCATCTTTAGCTACGATATACATGTATGAATCTTGAATGACTCCAACAGTTCCTGTTTGGCCAAGTGATTCAACAATGTTAAAGTTCCATTTTCCATCTTTATAATAATTTACGGAGGCTGGATCGTGACCTGCCCATCCTTCGTTAATCACATAGAAACCACCGTAATATGCGAAAACATCTACTGTTATTTGGGCTTTATCCGTGTTCCCTTTAGAGTCTTGTGCTTCGAAAATGATCTCGTGTTTTCCTCCAACCGAAGTGCTGAAAGTGTAGTTAACCTCATTGGATACCTCTTTGCCATCTATTTTCCAAGAATAGATTTTAGGGTTAATTAGGTTTAGGGTAGGCTTTAAAGTTAAATCTTCACCTTTAGCAATGATAGTGTCATTGGGAAGACTCAGATTTTCGAAATTCGTAGGATAATAATATTTATCATCATCGTCATTACATGAAGAGATGATTATTGGCAAAGCACAAAGTGCAATAAAGCACATTTTAGTAATTAAAGCATTTATTTTTTTCATGTTACAAAAATTAAATATATAAATAAGTGAGATAATTATTTCTTGTAGTGTAAATCTTCTACCGCCTGTATCTCCGTAGAGGCTTCACCCAGCCAACCGCAGTTCTGGTTGACCGCTGTATAAATCTTCACGAAGTCGATGCCGTCCAGATGAACCGGCTTTCCGTCTTTATCTACCGCCCAGTCTATCTTGAATTGAGAATATTCCGTATTGTTCGGATGGTTGTCGGCATATCCCCAGGCATAACAGTAGCCTACCCAATGCTCGGGCATGCCCGGACGCGGCTCGTTGATGGAGTTGTCCGCCAGGCGGCTTCCGCGGAATGTGATTTCAGCCGGCATCCATGCCGGATAATAAGAACCCTGGGTGTGATACGTGTTCCGGTAGATGTATCCCTCTTTGCCTTGATTGTCTTTCCACTTTACATCCCCGTCTGCCGGAGTGGGACGGTAGTAAGTGATTTCGTAGTTGCGGATGGTGGCAGGCGAGTTATATTCGCTTCCTGCCAATTCGTACCACTCATCATCCGGCAATCCGTTGCCATTCGTGTCTTTGGATACAAGCACGATTCCCGGTTCGGAGTTTCCTCCGGGTTTATCCAGCAGAGTGCCATACATATCATAGTAGGCGTTGCCGTATATCTTGAAGTCATATTCACCGGGGACGTTGGGGATGGTATGGTCGAATCCCACGGTAATGTTACCTCCGAATCCTCCGAGCGTGAAGAGACAGGTGGTGCGGTCCTGCAGCAGTTCGGTGGCGCGTGCCAACACTTGAATACCGGTGAATCCCTCTTCGTAAGCAGTATAAGAGGTATTCATATATTGTGATGGCGCCGGATTATACTCCAATACTTTATTGGCGAAAGCGCCTGCTTCCGGGTCTGCGGGATTTTCGTCAGGATTGCCTTGGGAGGCTTTGTTCCGGAACAGGACGGTATTGGAGTTGATTCCCACATTGGGCAGCTTAAATATAAGTTGTCCCTGCGGACTAAAGCATAACACATCTCCTTTCACCTTATAGTCGTAAGCGTCGGTGATGTAGACGTTTCCACTGTAAGGGTTGACACTGATGCTGTAAGGAGTGCGTATCGTGGTGCCGTCTGTGATGAAGTTTTCCCGCTCTGTCTTTCCGGCTTTCAGATTGAAGACTTTGATTTGAGAATCTTGGGTGCGGTAGTCGTAGTTATACAGATAGGCCATGTTGTCATGAATGGTGAAGCTCAACACCTTTTCGTCGAAAGTCCGTACCACTTGATCGGTATGACCGTCTATTTGTACGAAGTGATAGTCACCCGCCTCTATGTTTTCACCGTGCGTGGCTACATAGACGCTGCCATCCGGCCCGGCCTGTATATCTCCCGGATTGGGACCTACTTCTATCTTCTTGATTTCGGTGAAAGAAGGGATGTCGATCACAGAGACCGTGCGGTCTACCCCGATGCCTTCCCAGTCCAGTCCTCCGGAATTGGAAACATACAGCTTTCCGTTCTGCACGCAGATGCCGTCAGGGTTTCTGCCCGCCCGGGTCAGTGCGTCGATGGAAAGAGAGGCAGTATCTATTCGCGCCACTGTTCCGTCGAAGGAACACACGTATGCCTTGCCTCCGTCGAAAGCGATGTTGCGGGGTTGCCGGGAACTTCCGTTTTCTGACAGCATGGGTATCTGCTTGACAGACTTGCCGCTTTGCAGGTCGACTACTTCTATCTGGCTCGATACATTGACCACGATATAGAGTTTGCTTCCATAAATGCCCATGTCATTGGCGGTATCTCCCAGGCCGCGTCGGTTGATGCTGCGGAAGTAGTCGGTGTTCAGCTGATTGTTCTTGAAGGAATACAAAGCCAGCGAGCTGTTGTTCAGGTTGAAGAGTCCTTCGCTGAGGATGTAGAGTTCGGCTGTTCCGGTTTCGGCGGGCATACCGTCGTCGCCACCCGAAGGGGTATCCGTGTCTTCCAGGTCATCGCACGAGGCGAAGAGAAGCAGGAAGAGGAGGAAAAAGAAGGACACGCCTCCGATACCTCTCCGAAAGAGGGAAGAGGAATTGCTTCTGCCGTTATTGAATGAAGTTGTTTTCATATTGCTGATTCTTTTGATAATTACTGATTCAATGTTTGGAGTATCTTTAGTATCTTACTTTCATCGTCACTCTCACCGAGCGTCCCGGCATGGGGAAGTTCTTCACTATCTCGTAATTCTTGTCCAGTAAGTTCAGCACTTCCACTGTCAGGGATGTGTTTACGTTACGGATACGCAGATCGCGGCTGACGGATACACTGTGGTCGCTGTAACTGTCCAGCCGGTTTTCGCGAAGGTTCTGTCCCAGCATATAGCGCTTGCCCGAAAAGAGGAACGAGTAGGAGAGGTTCACCCACGGAGTCTCGATGCCGGCTTGTCCCGATCCGGATACACGGGGAGTATAGGCGATTTGTTGCTTGTAGGTTTTCCCTCCCGGTTCGGTTATATCCAGTGCACGCTGATAAGTGTAGTTCCCCGAAAGGTTCACCCGTAGTTTCTCCCAGGGTTGCAGGCTGATGTTTCCGGCAATGTCTATTCCCTTGATGTCCACTTTGCCGAGGTTCACCATGCTCCATATAAAGAGGTTTTTGGTGGGGATGGCGATGATTTTGTCTTTCACCTTATTATAATAAGCATCTGCCGTGACGGATACGTAGGGGATCAGTTCATTGATCGATCGGCTGTACGTCAGTCCCAGGTTGTATTGTGTGGTGCTTTCCGGTTTCAGGTTCGTGTTGCCCACCTGCCCGTAGTACAGGTCGTTGAAGCTGGGCAACCGGAAGATGTCTTTATAGAACAGGCGGATGCGGAACTCTTCGCTGGCAAAGGGCTTGAACGACGCGCTGACGTACGGAGAGAGTTTCCGCCGGTTGGCTGCGGCGCTGCCTTGGCGCACCTCTTCGTTGATGACCGTTGCCAGTACCGAGGCGGATGCCGTCAACCAGTCGTTAACGTATTTTCCGGCAAAAGCCGTCAGCCACGAATAACGGGTAGGATATGCGAAATCTTTCAGGTTCGCGTTCAGCCGGTTGATGCTCGCGTCTGTCGAAAGCGAAAAAGAGAGGTTGCTGAGCACCCGGTAGAGCGCCGAAGCCGAGAGGTAATACTCTTGCTGGTAATAACTGTTCTCCGTTTTGCCTTCCGAACCTTTATAGTCGGGGTCGAGATAACGTTGGTAGCTCCAGTTCCATTTGGCCGAAGTCTGGAAGACCCATTGGCGGCTGAATTCTTTTTTGTATTGGCTTTGCACGAAGACATTCTTATCCCAGAGATGCTGTGAAGAGTAGTCGTAATAATAAGTCGTGGCATTGGGCAGTCCGCGGGACGACTGATAGTAATAGGCCTTTAGCCGCCATTGTTCCGTATCCGAGAAGTTGCCGAACAATCCCGCTTCGGCACGGAGGTTTTTCACTTCCGTGTTTTTCCGTTTCTCACGGGAGGTCAGGTCATTGTTCTCGCCATAATGCAATGTGAAAGGATAATGACCATCGGACGACATCCATTCGCCGTTGGCGGAGAGCACCCATTTACGGCTCAGTTTCTGTTCGAGCAGGAGAGACGGATTGACCAGTCCCCACGAACCCGTTTTGAACGAGGCACTCAGGTTGGTACGCCGGTTGTCTTTGAATTGCGGTGTCAGTGTCTGTATGTTCAGTATCCCGGCGGAAGCGAAAAACCTTGCGGGCTGAAAGATGTTGTCGCTTTGTCCGTTGCTGAGTGACAGGCGGTCTACATTGTCCAGTGAGAAACGTCCGATGTCTATTTGCCCCGTCTGGCAGTCGCTGATCGTTATTCCGTCATATCCCACGGCGGTATGCTCGGCTCCGAGACTCCGCAATGAAACGGTTTTCAGTCCGCCGATGCCGCCGTAGTCTTTCACCGTAACTCCGGCAAAGTGTTTCACGGCATCCGACACTTGCAATACGTTGAGGCTTTTGAGTTCTTCTTTAGAGAACACCTGAGTGGGAGCCATGGCTCTCACTTCGCGGGTGTGGTATGCTTCGGCAACGGTTACTTCGGGGATTGAATAAGTACGGGCGGTATCTGCTTTCTGCTGCTGGGCGGAAAGCGAAACGGTAAGAGCCTGGCAGCAACAGAAAGCAACACAGGAGTATAATAGTTTAGGTAATCTGAGTATATTCATCTTTGTTTTTTGTTGTTAAAATGTCCGGACGAACTCACTTCGGCCGGACACACTAAATAAACTTGGCAGAGTTTATTATCATAACTTACTTTCTCTGAATCAGAGTGATGAATAAAATGACGGATGGAATAGTTCCGGCTCATTAGACTCAACGCTTTTTCCTCGAAAGCAATGAAAAAGATGCACAGGCAGGTCTTCTGACTCGTTTCTGTTGATAAGCGCCTTCCCAGGAAACGTTTCCCAGTGGCAAGTGGTGGTTGCTTACAACAATCTGATGTGAAACTTACAGCAGCGGGACTGTTCAGGATTTGCACCTGATTCCCTTTTAATTGCATCCCCGGAACACGGAGAATACAAACCAATGCACTGCAAAGATAAAAAGAATATTAGAAATAGCATACTAATTTGTGATTATTCTTTGTGCATCGCAGAGCGGACGGAACAGCATCGGGCAGGTGATCGGAATAACGTAAACAGTCGGTGTTATTTGTCTTGATCCCGGGCGATAATGATGTCAGAATGACGGATAATCGCTCTTTGGGCTGACACACTCTTTCTCTAAAACCGGTGAACCGGAAGAAAAAACGGAGGAAAGCCGGGCTTTTCTGCCCCGAAAGCCGGGTTTTGAGTGGTGAAGAGCCGGGCTTTTGCAGAAAAGAAGCAGGCGTTCACTCCAAAAGACGGGTACATTTGCTCCGAAAGAAGTAAGCATTTTCCAAAAAGGTTTACTTCTTTTTCAAATATCTCTATATGTTATGCTCCATTACATATATTGTCATGAAAACCGGGACTTATAGCTCCGGGTTTTGTTCCGGTTGCTTACCGGATATGATCGTTCGGGGAGTGTCGGAAAGAGCGGGTTTGTCTCTAAAAAACTGCTTTATGGACGGAACATTTCCAGGTAGCTTTCTTCCGGTGGATAAAAGGAGGTAATTACTGTCGAATGGATGAACGGGCAATCGAATAGGGAGCGTTTTTCAGAACCTTGCCGTGTATCGGTCCGAAAGAACGGAAAATAGAGAGGTCGGATTATCATTCTGTCAAAATGATAACCCGACCTTCCGTATGTCTCCGGAGTGAAATGCCCCGCTTCGGTATGCTTGTTCAGCCGCGTTCTGCCAGATACTGCTCTACCTTTTGCAGGGTGGCGTCTTTCAGCAATACGGTTTTGTTCTTATCCAGTAAATAAAGAGTGGGAATGGCTCTCAGGTCATACAGGTTTTTGTTTTTGATGACCAGTTCTTTATCATATCCGTTGGTCCATTCTTTCGCAAAGTCGTTGCGGTGCTTTTTCCATTCATCCAATTCTTCATCCGGATAGATGGACAGGACTTTCAGTTTCTTGGCGGCTGTGAATCCGTTGATGACCGGAGAAGCCTTTAACCCCTCTATCATCTCCGCGCACGCATGGCAACCCGGATTGTTGATAAACAGCAGTGTGTATTCCGCAGGGAACTGATAAAGCGTACCCTTGGCGCCCGAATCCAATGTGTAGGTGAAGTTGAGTGCCTTAGTGCCTAACCGGTTCTTCTGTGCCAGCTCCAACCGTGCCTGCGGACGTATCTTCGCCGTTTCGTCCAGTGCGGGAGAGGCAATCAGGGCTTCCAGTACCGGGATATAGAATTCTTCGTTGCGCATAGGCGAGTTGGGATCGTATAGATATTTATCGGCCAGTTCCTCAAAGAAATGAAGCATCTTCCGGTTCTTCTCCGCCCGGTTGAAAGTTTCTTTCATGGCAGTTTGTGCCACAGGCAAGGGCACATGTTCCAGCAGGTCACAATAGTCTACCCAAGCCTGTTCGGGCACTTCGGCCTGACTGATGTAGGTGGTGTCCGAGAAGTCGAAACGATCCCAATAGTGTTTTACCATATAGTCCGTACGTTGTTCTACGGTATTCAGTACTACAGGTATCTGGGGTAAATTGAAAATTTTAACCGTATCTTGCTTTTCGGAAGGCTCCTGACTAGAGGCGGAACCGCTTTTACAGGCACTGAATGCCAGTATCAAGGCAAATGAAAGGTATTTTACATTGTTCATCATAATCTTTTGTTTTGATATGGGACAAAGATAGTATTTTTATTCTATATTTGTACTTAGTCATGAAAACGTCAGACACACAACAAGCAAATTGAACATGGAGAATAAAAAAGGACAACCTACTACAGAGGCAATCTTTAGGGGAATACAGTCAGGAAAAGTATTAGAGCTTTTTGACAAACTACAATATCAGATCGCCATTCATGGTGATCTGACTTATAGTGATCCTTGGGGGGAGGTACACCGGTTCAGGGATCAATTTGAAAGTGCGAAACACGACTCGGATTCACCAACGGCGATAGGGCGCTATCCGTTTGCCGATGTATGGATACAATTTTACGAGACGGAAGTGAAGGATTATTCGCTTCTACTGGAAATGTGCCTGATGGCATCCCATTCACGGACTAGTGTCTGGCGTAAAGGTTTCGGGACGTTACTCGATAAATTATACGGAAAAATACCTTTGGTGGAGTACGAACAGGCATTGGAACATCTGGAACATCCCTATGCCCTGAGTGAAATTCTCTGGGCTTTGGAGTGGGACTATCGGGACCAGGAGGTGTATCTGAAGTTTTCACATTACATCCTGCTCCATCTTTTGCCCTTGCTTACTCCCCGGAATATCACCTTCCTGTATAGCGTGCGCGAGTGGTTTGGTTCCACCAGTGATCATCGTGTCGTGCTTGTTCATTGTTATTGGATAGACTGCTGGCTGAAGCACCCGAAACGTTTACTGACCGATGATGAATTTACGGCCGATTTCAAGATACGTTACGAACTCTATCGTTTGTGTAATTTCTTATCCTATAAGGAAGAGCCCTATCCGCTTGAGTTCCCTATTCGTGCTGTCGACTTCGGGAGAGCCTGTCAGATGGGGCTTCTGTCCGAAGATACGCTGATGGTCGAACTGATGGATCGTCCCCTGTCGCCTGTGCTGATAGAAGAGGCTGTGGACTTTTTCTATAAGAAAGACCAAAAGGAGAAACGGCTGTATACCGATTGCCGGGATTATGATTTCAGCCGTTTCAAGAAAGTATTGGAAAAAGTAACGGAACGTATCCTCGACATCGAGCTGGAAAGGGGAGAAGCCTGTACCGATGTCACTTCGTTGGCTCGGAAGCTGGACGGGGTGACCGGAGCCGAACTAATGATCCGCTTGTTGAGTCTGATGGGTAAGGAGAAATTCATACGGCTCGATAAATGGTACTACGATACCGGCGAAAGCCGTACAGGTATGTTCTGTCATCTGATGTTGCATTGCGCTCCCTCGCCGACAGATACGCCGGACTGGTTGAAGATGCTCGTCGAACGGGCGGGTATCACTCCGAAGCGCCTGGTGGAGATGGCTGTGTATTCTCCCCGTTGGCTGGAGATGGTAGAAGAGGCTATCGGATGGAAAGGCCTGACTTGTGCGGCAAATTTGTTTTATGCTTACACAAGGGAGTGTTATGATGATGTGGATGAGGCAAGAATCACGCCTTATACACTCTTGTCACCTTTGGAGATCTCGGTGGGAGTGGTGGATACGGCATGGTTTTGGAAAGCCTACAATGCACTGGGACGCGAACGTTACGAAAAAGTTTTCGCGGCTTCCAAGGCTGTTACGGAATCTTCCGGTGTATATAGCCGTTTCCGGAAGTATACGGATGCTCTTGTGGGAAAGTATACGATAGCACAGTTGGAAAGCCTGGTGATGGACAACCGGAATAAAGATTGGGTGCGTGCCTATCCGCTTGCCCCGTTTGCCGGAAAAGCCCGGAAGAAAGAGGTAGATGCGCGGCTCCGCTTCCTCAAGGCTTTCTGGCTAAGCAGTGACACCCTGTCCGGACGTCATACTGCTGAAAAGGAGGCCGTACAGGTGGCTCTTGACAACCTTACCGGAAATTCCGGACTGGGGAATCTGGATACCAGGTGGTTTAAAAAGAAGGTCTGGTGATGGCTCTACCTCTCCTTAGCCAGGGTGAATACAAACTCCAGACCGCCTCCCTGGCTGTTTTTGGCCGATATGTTTCCGCCGTGGAGGATAACGGCATTCTTGACAATGGCCAGTCCTAACCCCGTGCCTCCCAGTTTGCGAGAGCGCCCTTTGTCCACTCGGTAAAAGCGCTCGAAAAGACGGTTCAGGTGTTCGGGTGACACTCCGACGCCTGTGTCGGCAAAGCTGAAGTAGTAGAACTTCTCGTCTTCGCGGAAACAGTTGATGTGGATTTGGATATTGTTTCCGGCGTAAGCGATGGCATTGTCCATCAGGTTGCGGAAGATGGAGTAGAGCAGCGAGTAGTTGCCCCGTATCTGAATCTCTTTCTTCAGTGAATTGACTACCGTGATGTGTTTCTCTTCCAGTTCCAGGGATACCTCGTTCACGATGTTGGTCACCAGGACACTGATGTCCATCTTTTCCATGTCGATCATGTTGGCGGCCTCGTCCATACGCGTCAGTACGGAGATGTCACGCAATAATCGGCTCAGGCGGTTACTCTGTGCATAACAGCGTTCAAGGAACACATTCATCTTTTCCTTCGGGAGGTTTTCGTTGTTGACAATGGTCTCCAGGTAACCTTGGATACTGCTGACCGGAGTTTTCAATTCATGCGCGATGTTTTGTGTCAGTTGCCGTTTCAGGCGGATCTGCTCTTCTTCCTGAGTGACGTCGTTGATGCTGATCTCAAAGCTCATATCCTGGAAGATGATGCACTCTACGATAAAAGTTTTCCCGTTTTTATTGATAGTGATGGACATTCGTTTCTCCTCCTTGCCGACGGGACGTTTGGGAGCTTTGTTGATGAAGTCCGTTATCTCTTTGAGCTCGCTGATATTGAATACCTCTTCTGCCGTTTCCAGGTTTGAGTCCGATATCAGATTGCTGTATTGGGTAAACAAGTTGTTGACCAGGATCTCTTTTTTGTCTTTATTGAATACTCCCAGCCCTTCATGCGAAATCTGCAGGTGTGTGATCAGCTTCTCCCTCTCGATGTAGAGTGCCTCTTTCGTTTCGTGGAGACGTTTGTATATCTGAATGATGTGTTGCGAAATCTCACCCAGTTCATTGTGGGGGAAGGCCGACTGCATCGCCATTTCGATAGGTTCATTGCGGTCGGCACGCATAGCGAATTCGCGGAGCTGGCTGATGGAAGTGCCCAGCTTGTTGGTAAACTTATAGAAGATGATCATCAGCAACAGAGTGACGATAACGGTGAACCAGATGTAATGCGGGTCCGCTTTCAGGTTATTGATCAGGCTGACACTGTAGGGCAGAGCCGAGCGGATGATGTAGTCCTTATATAAGGTGGCGGAGTAGAAGTAGGGGACTCCGGTTGTTTCGGAGGTGCGGCGTACATCGAAGCCGACCCCATTGTACAAGGCCTTTTGTACCTCTTCCCGGTCGAGATGATTGCCCAACTGCTCCACATTCTGTTCCTGACTGTCGAAAAGCACTTTCCCATCGAGGTTTACTACAGTGATGCGCAAATCTTTCAATACGTTATGTTGCAGGTAATCGGAGATCACCTCAGTCATATCCTGTGGGTGATCGTACAACTTCTCGTACAGCAGATTATTGCAATCCTGTAACTGTATATTCAGTAACTCTACTTTATACTCTTTCTCCCTCTGATACTGATAGGCCATGAAGCAGGCGGCAAACACCAGGAACAGGGAAATGACCGAAAGGAATAACTTCCGGCTGAAAGAGAGAAAGTGCTTTTGGGTGACAGGTAGGTTCATATATGTAATGTTTTTGAGTTTTGATTCACCACAGAGTAACAGGAGTCTCACAGGGTTTTAATCTCTTGTTTATAGGATATTAAGAGAAAATAATCTTTGTGGAACTCTGTGCTACTCTGTGGTGAGGTCCGATTCGCCTCTATTCCGTTTCGAAGCAATAACCGTATCCCAGGCGGGTGACGATACGTTTACCGTAGGTACCGATCTTTTTCCGTAACCGGGTGATGTTGACGTCTATAGTGCGGTCCAGTACATAGACTTCGTCGCTCCAGATCCGGCTCAGAATATCTTCGCGCGAGAAGACGCGTCCCTTGTTTTGTAACAGCAGGAAGAGGATTTCGAACTCTTTTTTGGTCAGGGGTACTTCTTCGCCGTCGATGCTTACTTTCTTTTTGGTAATATCGATCACCAGAGACTGGTAGCAAAGTTGTTCGGGTGCTTTTTCCGTATCCGAGGTAGCAGTACGCCGGAGCACGGCCTTTACACGGGCAATGACCTCACGCAAGGAGAAAGGCTTTGAAATATAGTCGTCCGCTCCCAGGTTGAATCCGGTGACGGTGTCATTTTCCGTATCTTTGGCAGTGATGAATATAATGGGAACCTGCGCTGTCTTTTTATCCTTTTTCAGCAGATTGGCCATTTTGAATCCGGAAATTTCCCCCATCATGACATCCAATAACAGCAGGTGATAGCTGCTGATATTCATTTTTAGGGCCTCTTCCGCAGAGTTGGCAGTATCTACTTCGTACCCTTCGTTCTCAAGATTGAACTTCAGAATTTCACAGAGGTCTTCTTCATCGTCGACCACTAAAATACGGTAATCGTTCATTGTATTCTTTGTTAATGTAATACTACAAAGTTAAACTTTATTTCTTTTCTTTTGCAAAGATGGAGACTTTTTGTTACGAGGGGATGAAACACGTATTACGATTCGATTACATTTCCATCCCGTCTGCAACCCTCTGTAGGCATGATTCCGTTGGTTCTAAACCGACCGGACCTACCTTTTAAACCAATGTCCTTTGGGTTTAAAACCAACGGGGCTTTGCTTTCAAACCAACAATCCCGAGGTTCGGGAGACACTTTATCAACAAAAATGTTGTATCTTTGTTATGTCAATAAATTGAAATATCAAAATGATTAAGATAGATTTCAAGCAACGCAAACGTGAGGTGCTTTGGACGGTTGTCGCTTTGTTCTTTATAGCTATAGGAGTGTCTGTGTTCAAGTTCTCTTCCGCAACTTCCGGCTTTGAGATAACTGACGAGCTGGGAGGAAATATTTTTCCTTCTGCCATTCTCTCGGTGGCTACGACCGATGCCCAGGTCATTCAACCGGCCGACTCCATATATCTGGGTAACCCCAAGTCGTGCATTGCCATAAAAGTAAAATCACGTTCGGCTTATAGCCGTGTGCGGATCGATGTTGCGGAAACACCATTCTTTTCACGTTCGGTGTCGGAGTTCGTGCTCAATAAGCCTCGTACGGAATATACCATTTATCCCGATATCATTTGGAACTACGAAGCGTTGAAAAACAATAATCAGGCGGAACCCATCAGTGTGGCCGTTACGGTAGAGATGAATGGGGAAGATCTGGGACAGCGTGTACGCACTTTTTCTGTACGGAGTGTCAACGAGTGTCTGTTGGGGTATGTGACTAATGGCACAAAATTTCACGATACGGGGATTTTCTTTGCCGCATATGTCAACGAAGAGAATCCGATGATCGACCAGTTGCTTCGCGAAGCATTGAACACACGGATAGTCAATCGCTTCCTGGGCTATCAGAATCCGGCTCCCGGAGCTGTGGATAAACAGGTATATGCATTATGGAATGTTTTGCAGAAACGTAAATTCCGTTACAGTTCGGTGTCCAACACCAGTCTGTCCAGCAATGTGGTTTATTCTCAGCGTGTACGTACGTTTGATGACGCATTGGAGTCATCACAGATCAACTGTGTGGACGGCAGTGTCCTGTTTGCTTCCTTGCTCCGTGCCATCAATATCGAACCGATTCTGGTACGTACTCCCGGTCACATGTTTGTGGGATACTACACCGACAATTCACATAAGGATATGAATTTTCTGGAAACAACGATGATAGGTGATGTCGATCTGGACGACTTCTTCCCTGATGAACAACTGGACTCCACTATGGTAGGCAAGTCACAGAATCAAATGTCCCTGCTCACCTTTGAGAAGTCGAAACAATATGCCAATAAGAAGTATAAGGAAAACGAGAAAGGCATTCATTCCGGCAAGCTGAACTATATGTTCCTGGAGATTTCGAAAGATGTACGCCGGAAGATACAGCCGATAGGAAAGTGATCTGGAGACGCCAAAGTAAAACGAAGGCGGGGACTTACTTAAAAACCGATTTGTACGGCTCGTAGCTAAATAATCCTAATAAAACTCTAATATATAGATTAGTTTCATGTCTTTGTTGTACTTTTGCCGTTCAATATTTGGATGTATTCCAAACACACGTTAGAATGAAACGAAGAAACTATTTCATATTCAGCTGTTTGATGCTGATGGCTCCTGCGGCTGTGCAGGCGCAATTTGACAAAGGCCTAAACTATAAGATTGAAACCAGTGCAACCGTAAGTGGTGGGCACAACACGCCTTTTTGGCTCGTGGCAAATAAGCACGGGCTTTCGTCTATTCGAAAAAACAATGCTTATTTGGATGCGGGTATCTTTCGGGATTTGGAGAAGGATAAAAAGTTCTCTTATGCCTTTGGGTTGGAAATGGTGGGTGCAAGTCGCTTCACTTCTAAATTCTTCATCCAACAGGCTTATGTGGATTTGCGTTATCGGGGGATGGAAATAAGTGTCGGCAGTAAGGAGCGTGGCAACGAAATGAAAAATGATCAGTTGAGCTCCGGTAGTATGACTTTTTCTACCAATGCCCGTCCTATTCCGCAAGTTCGGGTTTCTATACCCGAGTATATTCCTTTTCCGTGGACTAAAAACTGGTTGCATATCAAGGGACACGTGGCTTATGGGATGTTTACGGATGAAAAGTTCCAGGAGCGTTTCACTGCCGGGCGTTCTAAATATACGAAAGAGACTCTGTTTCATTCGAAAGCAGCTTTCCTGAAGGTGGAGAATTTGCAGAAGTCACCTGTTTCGGTGGAATTGGGTATCGAGATGGCAGCTCAGTTTGGAGGCGATTGCTATTATCCGGACGGGACGGTATTGCGTACACCGGACAGTTGGAAAGACTTTTTCCGTATTTTCTTTCCAAGCAACGGAGACAGTGGAGCTTCGGAGAGCGACCAGATAAATATTCTGGGAAATCACGTCGGAAGTTACAGTGCCGCTGTGGGATATCATTTTCCGACCTGGAAAATAAAGGCTTACTGGGAGCACTTTTTTGAGGACCGCTCGGGAATGACACTGACTTATGGTATGTGGAGAGATTGTCTGGCCGGATTAGAGGTGACGTTGCCGGAGAATCCTTTTGTGAAAACGATTGTCGGAGAGTTTTTGTATACGAAACACCAATCGGGAGCTTTCCATTACTTTGCTACTCCGGCCATTGATCATTCGTTTACCGGAGCTGATAATTATTATAATAATTCGCAGTATGCCGGTTGGGAACATTGGGGACAGGGTATTGGTAATCCGTTGGTTACCTCACCTATATATAATAAGGATGGAAACCTGGCTTTTGAGAGTAACCGTGTGAAAGGATTCCATATCGGTTTGAATGGCAGTCCTACCTCAGAGATAGATTACCGCATTCTGGTAAGTGTTGCTAAGCATTGGGGAACTTACGGTAGTCCGTACCGGAATATCAGAAGAAACCAGAACGGGTTGTTAGAAGTGACTTATAAACCCGAACAGATTCGGGGATGGAGTTTCACGCTGGCCGGTGCGGTAGACGGTGGCAATATGTTAGGAGAAAGTTGGGGAGGTATGCTCACCATTCGTAAAACAGGTTTAATTGGTAAGAAGAAATGAAAAAAGGAATCCTATTGTTGTTTGTCGTCCTGATGGGTTTCACGTCGTGTGGAAAGAAATTCGGGCATCGCTATCTGGATGGAATGTGGCAGATGCAACGTATAGAATATAAAGATGGTAATATCGATACTCCACTGGACACTTATTTCAGTTTTCAGATGGATATCATCCACTTGAGGAAGTTGGGTAATAGTGAGTTCTATGGAAAATATGTCTACGAGAACGACTCCATGCACATACAAGTACTCGACGCTACGGCGGAACAGATGAAAGTTTTCGGCATGGATGGCCGGGTACAGGACTTTGCCGTAGAGAAGCTGAACAGTAACAAATTGGTTCTTCAGTCGGACTATGCCCGGTTGGAATTCCGAAAATATTGAGGACGCTAAAAAGCTGTCTTCATTCATAGATGATGATTGGAACAGCCGGTTCGTGAGAATCGGCTGTTTTTTTATGCTATTTTTTGCATATCAGCGATGGGATTGTTACTTTTGTAAGGTTATCAACATTCAGAAAGCAATATGATACAAGGCAAGAAATTTATCTCCCCGGGGACATGGTTCTCAATGATATATCCGTCAGACTGGAGCGAATTTGAAGACGGCGAAGGCTCCTTCCTTTTTTATAATCCCGAACATTGGACGGGTAATTTCCGTATATCAGCCTATAAAGAAGATGCTGCCGCACCTGGCGGTATGAATTATGGAAAGGATTCCGTCCGTCAGGAACTGAAAGAAAACCCTTCGGCCTCCCTGGTGAAGGTGGGACATCTGGAATGTGCCTACAGCAAGGAGATGTTTGAGGAAGAAGGTACCTATTACACCAGCCATCTCTGGGTGACAGGCATTGACAATGTTGCTTTCGAATGTTCGTTTACCGTACCGAAAGGAGAACATGTGGATGAGGCGGAAAAGATTATATCCAGCCTTGAGATCCGTAAAGACGGGCAAAAGTATCCTGCGGAAATCATTCCTATTCGCCTTTCTGAGATTTATCAGGTGAACGAAGCCTACGAGTGGGTGACAGATACGGTGAAAACGCAATTGAAAAAAGACTTTCAGGGACTGGAAGAAGACCTGCAAAAGATACAGGATGTGATTGACAGTGGCGTTCTCTCTCCTAAGAAAAAAGAACCCTGGCTGGCGTTCGGTATCGCCATCTGTACGATTCTGGCTAATGAAGTGGAGGGTATGGAATGGATGACGCTGGTTGACGGTAACCGTGAAGTGCCGGTGTTGCGGTATGAAGGTTCGGAACAGTTGATTGATCCGATGAAATTGCTGTGGAGCCGGGTGAAAGCCGGAGAAGCCTGCGAAGTGGCAGAGGCATATAAGCAGGCGCTGATACACTAACCACCTATTATCACATTCGATTATTATGACCCCTTATTTACAAGTAGATAATCTTACCAAATCTTTTGGCGATTTGGTTCTTTTCGAAAATATTTCCTTCGGTATTGCCGAAGGCCAGCGTATCGGCTTGATCGCTAAAAACGGTACGGGTAAAACCACCTTATTAAATATACTCTCCGGAAAGGAGGGATATGATAGCGGCAATATTGTGTTCCGCCGTGACCTCCGGGTTGATTATTTGGAACAAGATCCGCAATATCCTGAAGAATTGACCGTGTTGGAAGCCTGCTTTCACCATGGTAACAGTACCGTGGAGTTGATAAAGGAGTACGAACGGTGCATGGAAACCGAAGGACATCCGGGACTGGATGACCTGCTGGTACGTATGGACCATGAAAAGGCCTGGGAGTATGAACAGAAGGCTAAACAGATACTTTCGCAACTCAAGATACGGAACTTTGACCAACAGGTGAAGCATCTCTCCGGAGGACAGCTTAAGAGGGTAGCTTTGGCCAATGCTTTGATTACCGAACCGGATTTGCTGATTTTGGACGAGCCTACCAACCATCTGGATCTCGACATGACCGAATGGCTGGAAGAGTATCTTCGCCGTACGAACCTCAGTCTGCTGATGGTGACGCATGACCGTTACTTTCTCGACCGTGTCTGTTCCGAAATCATCGAGATAGACAACCGCCAGGTTTATCAATACAAAGGAAATTACAGTTATTATCTGGAGAAACGCCAGGAACGCATCGAAGCGAAATCGGTCGAGATAGAGCGTGCGAACAATTTATATCGTACCGAGTTGGACTGGATGCGTCGTATGCCTCAGGCACGCGGACACAAAGCCCGGTATCGCGAAGATGCTTTTTATGAACTGGAGAAAGTTGCCAAACAACGATTTAACAATGACAATGTGAAGCTGGAAGTGAAAGCTTCTTATATTGGCAGCAAGATATTCGAGGCTGATCATCTCTATAAGAGCTTTGGTGACCTGAAGATATTGGAAGATTTCTCTTACATCTTCGCCCGTTATGAAAAGATGGGAATTGTGGGGAATAACGGTACGGGGAAGTCTACTTTTATAAAAATATTGATGGGACAGGTGCAGCCTGACAGTGGTACACTGGATATTGGAGAGACCGTACGTTTCGGATACTATTCGCAGGACGGATTACAGTTTGACGAGCAGATGAAAGTCATTGACGTTGTGCAGGATATCGCCGAGGTCATTGAGTTGGGTAACGGCAAGAAGCTAACGGCTTCCCAGTTTCTGCAACACTTCTTATTTACTCCCGAAACTCAACATAGTTATGTATACAAATTGAGTGGGGGAGAACGCCGTCGACTTTATCTCTGTACCGTGCTGATGCGTAACCCGAACTTCCTGGTACTTGACGAGCCGACGAATGATCTCGATATTATTACCTTGAATGTGTTGGAGGAATATTTGCAGAACTTCAAGGGATGTGTCATTGTCGTTTCGCACGACCGCTACTTTATGGATAAAGTGGTCGACCACCTGTTGGTATTCAACGGACAGGGAGATATTCGTGACTTTCCCGGTAATTACAGCGATTATCGTGACTGGAAAGAAGCCAAATCCCAAAAGGAGAAGGAGGCGGAGAAACCACAGGAAGAAAAAACAGCCCGTGTCCGCCTGAACGAGAAGCGCAAGATGAGTTTCAAAGAGAAACGGGAATTCGAACAACTGGAAAAGGAAATAGCCGAGCTGGAAACAGAGAAACTACAGATAGAAGAACTGCTCTGCAGTGGTACGCTTTCGGTAGACGAACTGACGGAAAAATCGAAGCGATTGCCCGAGGTAAACGATCTGATAGACGAGAAAACCATGCGTTGGCTTGAACTTAGCGAAATAGAATCATGAACCTGACCAATTATCATAGTCATACCCTCTATTGTGACGGCCGTGCCGGCATGGAGGATTTTATCCGTTTTGCCATCAGCCGGGGATTTACGTCCTATGGTATTTCTTCGCATGCCCCTCTGCCGTTTCCGACTCATTGGACGATGGAATGGGATCGTATGGACGACTATCTGGATGAATTTACCCGGATGAAAGAGAAATATGCTTCGGAAATCGAACTGGCTGTCGGGCTGGAAATAGATTACCTGAACGAAGACAGTAATCCTTCCGTCCGGCGTTTCCAAGAGTTGCCGCTCGACTACCGTATCGGTTCGGTACATCTGCTTTACAATGACCGGGATGAAGTAGTGGATATCGATGTATGTGCAGAGGTGTTCCGGGATATCGTCGATCAGCATTTCGGCGGTGACCTCGACCGTGTGATTCATCTGTATTATGACCGTCTGCTACGAATGGTCGAACTGGGAGGCTTTGATATTCTGGGACACGCCGATAAGATGCATCACAATGCAGCCTGTTACCGCCCCGGTCTGTTGGACGAGTCTTGGTACGATGCATTGATACACGACTATTTCTCCGCTGTTGCAGCCAAAGGATATATTGTAGAGATCAATACAAAAGCTTTGCATCATTTGAATACTTTCTTCCCGAACGAACGGTATTTCCCGTTGCTGAAGGAGTTGGGAGTTCGTGTACAGGTGAACAGTGATTCGCATTATCCCGAACGGATCAATAGCGGACGTCCCGAGGCATTGGCCGCGTTGCAGAAAGCAGGCTTTGAAACAGTGACCGAATGGCACGGGGGGAAATGGATAGAGATGCCACTTTAAACCAATATATCATGAAACACAAAAACTTATTGTTAGCTTTGCCGTTTGCTTTCTTTGTATTTGCCGGCATATCATTGTCCTCTTGTAAAGACACTCCTGTCCGTAAACTTTATAAAAGTGATATAGACTGGAAACTTACCTGGCAGGACGAGTTCGATAAAGACGGTGCACCCGATCCCGAAAAATGGGTATTCTCTCCCTGGCACCCTTTCTGTCGGGATAATAACTTTGTCACCTTTGTAAAAGACGGCAAGCTCGTCTTGCGTGCTTTGCCCAATAACGATCCGAATGACACGATCCGCTATATGGCCGGCTGTGTGGAGACTTTGGGCAAAAAAGATTTTTTGTACGGGCGCTTTGAAGTATGTGCCAAATTGGGCAGTGCTAAAGGTTCCTGGCCTGCCATCTGGTTAAAACCAACCGATTCGACCACATACGGGGCATGGCCCAAATGTGGAGAGATCGATATTATGGAGCAGCTGAATAAGGATACATTTGTCTACCACACCATGCATACGGAATATATTAAGGTATTAGGGCATAAAACAGATCCGGATTATTACACCACTGCGTCCTATAATCCGCATGAATTTAATGTGTTCGGCATGGAATGGACACCGGACAAAATAGATATGTTTATCAACGATTCCCTGACCTTCAGTTATCCCCGTATTCAAGAAGAAGGTTCTGTGCAATGGCCTTTTGACGTTCCGTTCTTCCTCTTGCTCAACCAGATACTCGGAGGATGGGCAGGCGAGATAGACGACACTGAACTTCCCGTACAGATGGAGGTAGACTGGGTGCGTTATTACGAATTACCGGAAAATAAAAAATAGACTGTAAGAAGGCTTTATTGTATGCCTTTTTTCGGGAAAACAGCTTGGGACACCGGGGCTCCGTCTGCACGATACAGATAGGTTCCCGGTGTTTTTATACATATCTCTTTATTGCCGGACAGTCTGATGGTTGCAGTCTGCCAGGCGGCAATGTAATACATTCCACCGGTAAAAGCCACCTGTGCCTCTTCATCATTTCGCAAGATCTGTATCCTCGAAGTATCGAATGTGGCTGTCTTCTCCTGAGTAGAGCCCGGAAGAAGTAGGTACCGATAGCTGGCAGGGGCTCCGGGCGAATGTTTTATGTAAATAGAGAAGATATTACTTTCCAGCATTTTTGGAGCATACATTCCCATAAAGTCATGCCATTGTCCTTTCTTCTTTTCTGTTTGTACCGGACAAAGTTCGTCTTGCAGGAGGATATATCCGGTGTTATCATGAAAATACCGGCGGTTTCCTTCCGACCATACTTCTCCTTTCTTAAAACGCTGGTCGATGGAGGTGATCAGTGTGGCTGTGCTATCTGTGTGGATATTGCTGCCCAGGCACAGGATAAATTCATCGGTAAATATCCATACTTTGTTTGCAGACAGTCCGTTACGGTTCAGGTGCATGGCTGTGATTCCATGTTTCCCATCCGTTGTTCCGCCTACGAGATTGGTTTGATTGCGTGAATCCGCTCCGCTTTCTGTTGGAATAGGAGCGTCACTTTCGTAGGTTGTAATACCGGGTATCCGCCGCCAGTCCCAGAAAGGAAAAATATTGTGGTATTCATCACCACGAATGTATGTATAGATAGCTCCGTCTGCCATATAATAGCCTTTCAGGTTATCTTCATTTACCAGCTCCGTCCCGATCACCCTGTCGGATGCCATGCGTACGGATGCCATCCAATGGGGGGTGCGGTGGATGGTGAGGTCCGAATCTCCGAAGAACTTGTTTCCGGTAAACTCATTGTTCGTATCCGGATGGAGGAAGTTGCGTGCAATCAACTCTTTTATCTCCCGCGCTTGTTGATCATTGCTTCCTTTCATCAAAGAACAGGCTGCGAAAAGTAAATTGAATGATTTATGAATGTCAGCACTATGGAAGAGTTGTCGGTTCAGTCCGTTCACATCCCAGTACCCCCTCCATACAATCCATTGGTACCCTTTCAGGAGCAGAGATACGAGAATATCCTGCTGCCGACGGTCGAATGCCAGCGGCGTACCGGCAAATAGTTCGGAGTAAAAACTCATATTACAGAGAAAAGAGAGTCCGTAATTGCCGAACTGTTGCTGGGGACCGTGCTGATGAAAACTCCAGTCCGGTTGAATCCCCTCTTTCTGTCCCAGTACGATTTCCGAGCATATATTTTCCCGTGCTTCCTTTATCAGTTCGGTATCGTTCAGAAGTAATCCCCGGATCAGTACGTTGCCTGCCAGCCATACTTTATTTTGTCCGGTCATGCCAAACTGTGATTGTTCCATCACCCGGATGGCCTCTTGTTTTTCTTTCTCCGTCATTTCGGTTTCGAAAAGGAGGAAGGCCGGACCCAAGGTGCGGGGAATACCTATCTGATTGTACCACCAGTTTTTGCAGACCGGCTTTTGGACAAACCAGTACTTCATAGCTTGATGGATGATGCTGACTACTGCGGAAATCTCCTGTGCAGATACGTTCTCTTGTTCACGGGCATAGTATTTGGTCAGTTTCAGTATTCGTTCGGCATGTTGTTTCGGTTCCCATCCCGAGCGTTTTGTGTCAGCATAATTAATATCCGGCCATGAACCGTCTCCCCGGATCGTGCTGATCAGGCGATGTATCTCCTCCTGTCGGATGGGATAAAGTTGTTGTAGTTCGATAACGTTCTGGTCGGAAACCTCTTTTTCGGGAGGAATCTTCGACAATAATTGTAAATAGGGTTGTTTCTCTTCGTCCATCCCGATTATAGACCGGATGTAGTTCTGCTTGATACGTTCATTCTCTTTGCCGGTTTGTGCAGAAAGGCAGGAAAAGATCGTGCAGATAAATAGCACGAACAGGGAGATTCTTTTCATATATCGAGTGTGTTTTTCATTGTATATATTAATAGGGCCGAACGAATCAGAAAAAGTTTCTGACCCGTTCAGTCTCTGTGTGGCTATTCTGTACGTTTACAAGAGTTTGCCATTAGGAATTCGTTCAGGGAGTTTTCATAATTGCCTTGTAACAGGATATGGTGATTACCCAGTGGGTTTTTCAGGAAATAGTCGGCCGGTGTATTCATCTTTACACGTACTTGTGTACGGCACATATTGATGTAATTGGTGTTTTCGGTCAGAGTTCCGGTAGACAGGTAATATTCGTCCAGGCATTCGCCACCACATTTCACAATGGTGACATCTCCTTCCGGTAGCAGTCCTTGAATACCGATGCCGCTTTCTGTTTCAAAGTGATTGCGAATGATGTAACGTTCGGTCTGTTTCATTCCGATTGTGCAATGGGCCAATATAATTTCGTTGTTACGGGCGTTTATCATCGAAGGATTTGCCATGAAACCCACTTTCCCGGTCAGTGCTTTAGCCACTAATAATGTAAATACGGATTGTAAGTCGCCTTCACATCCGGCAATGATCCCTTCGTCGTTCAACATGGCAAGGGCAAGACAGCCTGTAGTGCCTGTACGCTCTATCAGTTTGAAGCAGCTCACTGTCACTGCACTTAGTTTTTCTTCTTTACAGATTCGCTTAATGGCCCGATAGAGACGCATGGCTTTAATCATATCTTCGGGAGTGCCTTCGCGGCAAGCCAGTGCCTGTGAAGCCACAGCGGCACACGAAGCGCCGACTTCGTTATCCTTAATCCGGTCATATACATCATAAATCCGTTCCAACGGGATGTCCAGATACTCGATCCCCCAACGTCGTTTTGCGAGCAGGTAGTCCACATTGCTTGCAATCAACCAGGAAGAGGGAGTGCCGATCACCCCGATGCGGAGTCCTACCAACGAACGCTGTGCCTTGAAATTGGTATATAGTACCTGTATTCTCTGGACGATACTCATAAAGTCCCCGTGGAGGATCTCACTCTTCATGCCCCGGCCGCGCAACCAGGAAGAGATTTCAAGCGCCGCCGCCAAGGAGTTTTGCATTCCGTCGGCCAGAATAATGGCAGGGCGGGGGAGCGATTCAAAGCATTGCATGACCAATCTTTCTACCCCTCCGGTAGCTATGAAGATGATGCTGAAATCATCTTTTGTCAACTGGTGGATGTCCCGGTAATCGACAAACTTCACGGTGAAATATTTTTCCAGTTCACTAAGTACGGCTTCGTGCGAACTACGTATAGTTACCTGCTTATGCAGAATCGATGCAAATGTGATTAGGTTTATGGTCATTATGTTATCGTTTTAGGTTTGTAGTTATACAAATGTATCGTTTTCCGTTGAGATTATCATAACGTTTTTAACCTTGATAAGGTTTTTAAAGTTTTTATGTCTTTGTGTCCGATTTATTATGTACATTTGCCGCTCATATTTATTAATTGACCATTATATAATTAAAGATTATGCCAACCATATCGATTCGCGGAACAGAGATGCCTGCATCTCCTATCAGAAAGCTGGCTCCCCTGGCAGATGCTGCCAAACAGCGGGGAATCCATGTATTTCACCTGAATATCGGACAGCCAGACCTGCCCACTCCTCAGGCCGCGATTGACGCGATACGCAACATCGACCGCAAGGTGCTCGAGTACAGCCCCAGTGCCGGTTATCGTAGCTATCGCGAGAAATTAGTAGGATATTACGAGAAGTTCAATATCAACCTGACGGCAGATGATATTATCATTACTACCGGTGGCTCCGAAGCGGTGCTTTTCTCATTCATGTCGTGCCTCAATCCGGGAGATGAAATCATAGTTCCCGAGCCGGCATACGCCAACTATATGGCTTTTGCCATTTCGGCGGGAGCTAAGATACGTACCATTGCCACGACAATCGAAGAAGGGTTTTCACTTCCGAAAGTAGAGAAGTTCGAAGAACTGATTAACGAGCGTACCAAGGGGATCTTGATTTGTAATCCGAACAATCCGACCGGTTACCTGTATACCCGCCGTGAGATGAACCAGATTCGTGATCTGGTGAAGAAATACGATCTTTTCCTTTTCTCCGACGAAGTCTACCGTGAGTTTATCTATACCGGTTCACCTTATATTTCGGCCTGCCATCTGGAAGGAATTGAAAATAATGTGGTGCTGATTGACTCCGTATCCAAGCGTTATTCCGAATGTGGCATCCGTATCGGTGCCCTGATCACGAAGAACAAAGAGGTGCGTGATGCTGTAATGAAGTTCTGTCAGGCACGTCTGAGTCCCCCTTTGATCGGGCAGATTGCTGCTGAGGCCTCGTTAGATGCTCCCGAAGAATACTCGCGTGAAACCTATGATGAATACGTAGAGCGCCGTAAATGCCTGATTGACGGACTGAACCGTATACCGGGTGTGTATTCTCCTATTCCTATGGGTGCTTTCTATACAGTAGCCAAACTACCGGTCGATGATTCGGATAAGTTTTGTGCGTGGTGTCTGTCTGAGTTCGAGTACGAAGGGCAGACTGTGTTTATGGCTCCTGCTTCCGGTTTTTATACTACTCCGGGTTCCGGAAAAAATGAAGTCCGCATTGCCTATGTGCTCAAGAAAGAGGACTTGACCCGTGCACTCTTTGTTTTGCAAAAGGCATTGGAGGCTTATCCGGGAAGAACAGAATAATACCTGTACATGTCGTTCACTCATCCACATAATCAAAGCAATTCAGTTTCCTCTTCCGGAGCGAAGGGGAAATTGAGGCTTTCTTATTTTCTTGCCCGTCGGATTTATCGTGATACGGATGGTGGAAAACAAGTTTCCCGTCCTGCCGTTGTGATTGCCATGATTGGTATTGCCATCGGTCTGGCGGTGATGATCATTGCCGTATCCGTTGTGATTGGATTCAAGAGTGAAGTACGCAATAAAGTAATCGGATTCGGTTCGCATATCCAAATCAGTAATTTCGATGCGGTAGGTTCTTACGAGACTCACCCGGTTGTGGTGAATGACAGTATGATGGTCGCACTTTCTGCCCTTCCCGAGGTAAAGCATGTGCAGCGGTACTCCACGAAGCCGGGAATGATTAAGACGGACGATGCTTTTCAGGGGATGGTGCTCAAGGGAGTCGGCCCGGAGTTTGATCCCGCCTTTTTCCGTGATCATCTGATAGAAGGAGAGATCCCGGCTTTCAGTGATACGGCCTCTACCAACCAGGTAGTGATATCGAAAGCAATAGCCGACAGGCTGAAATTGAAGTTGGGAGATAAAATCTATACCTACTTCATTCAGAAAGACGTGCGTGCCCGCCGGCTGACGGTGAAAGGCATCTATCAGACAAACTTTTCCGAATATGATAATCTCTTTCTGCTGACCGATCTGTATCTGGTGAACCGTTTGAATAACTGGGCTCCCGGTCAGGTGAGCGGGGCGGAATTGCAGGTGCGTGATTATGATAAGCTGGAAGATATCACCTATCGGATTGCTACCGATACGGATAATAAGCAAGATATCTACGGAGGTACTTATTATGTTCAAAGCATAGAGCAGATGAATCCCCAGATATTTGCCTGGCTCGATCTGCTCGACCTGAATGTATGGGTGATTCTGATTCTGATGGTAGGCGTAGCCGGTTTCACCATGATTTCCGGGTTACTGATCATCATCCTTGAACGTACACAGATGATCGGCATCTTGAAGGCATTGGGAGCAAATGATTTCACTATCCGTAAAGTATTCCTGTGGTTTTCTGTCTTCCTGATTGGCAAGGGGATGTTGTGGGGCAATGCAATCGGTATCGTTTTCTGTATTTTGCAGTCACAGTTCGGACTGTTCAAGCTCGACCCCGAAACCTACTATGTAAGTATGGTGCCGGTCTCTATGAATATCTGGCTTTTCCTCCTGATCAATGCCGGCACCTTATTGACTTCTGTACTGATGTTGGTCGGACCTTCTTACCTGATAACCAAAATTAATCCGGCCGACTCCATGCGATACGAGTAATGGGGTTATCTGCGCATGAAATCACCCTTTCCGCGATAGAGGCGGTAAAGCTTCAACTTCAAGGTCTGTAACGGACGGATTATGTCAAAAACCGGCAGCGTAAAGTAGTAAGAACGGTTGTCACCCATCTCACCGGCTGTTTTGTTGATAACGTAGGCTTGTACCGAATAGCGGACGAACCACAGTAACAGGGATAACCCGACAACCAACCAGTGGAAGCTGAGGATACCGAATACAATCCCCGCCAGGCAAGCGGCATAAAACAGCAGTCGCGTACCGGTTTCCAATCCCAGGAGCCAGCGTTGCGAGCCTTTATAGAACCGGGAAGTTGCCATGTAGCTCACCTTTTCTTCTTTCCAGTCCTTATAGCGTTCCACGGGTTGCATCCGTATCACGGCATCCGGTGAGGTCTCTACCCGGGTGTTGTTTTCATTGGCAACCTGGTTGATGAACAGATCGTCTTCTCCGCGCTGCATATTCAGATGGGTAGAGAATCCCTTGACTTTGAAGAACAACTCTTTCCGGTAGGCCAGATTGCGTCCGATGCCCATATACGGTTTACCTGCCAGGGCAAATCCCAGATAGCGGAGCGAGGTGAAAAGCGAGTCGAAAGATGCCCGCTTGTGCAGCCAGCCTTTTCCTCGTTCGTAGCCGCTATATCCCAGTACGATGTCTGTACTCGATGTGAAATTACGCGCCATTCGCCGGAGCCATTGGTTGCTGACCGGAGCACAATCGGCTTCTGTGAATACCAGCCAGTCGTGTTTGCTGGCTTTGATTCCCAGTGTCAATGCCAGTTTTTTCCGGCTGATGTACCGGGCACTGTCCGGAGTAAAACTGTGATACAGGTTGGGATATTCTTCCTCCAATGCCGATAGCAAGTCTTCGCTTTCGTCTGTGGAGCCATCATTAATGACGATTACTTCAAAGTCCGGATAATCCTGTTTCAAGATCGTGGGCAGGTTGCGGCGTAGGTTTTCCGATTCGTTTCGTGCACAGATCACCACAGATAGGGGAGGCAGTTCCCGTCCGAAGTGTACTTCGTCTTTTCCGACAGCGAGGTTGTGGGTGTGTATACGGTTGTACAGTCCGAGATAGTAGATAAGTTGAATGATTAAAAGAACACCTGTAGCCGACAGTAGTATCAGTTCAGTTGTATTGAATGTGAATGCTTCCATTTACTCTTACAAGATTTTTATGTCACAAAAGTACATAATTTTTTCAGAGATTCGTCGATTTGTATCCCTCTTATTTCTTATTGTCCAGATATTCTTTTTTAAACATATCGACAAACAACAAGAACAGCGACAGCACAAGCGGTCCGAAGATGACTCCCATGAATCCGAACAAGGATAATCCGATGACTACGCCGAAGATGGTTATTAGCGGATGGGTGTCTGCCATTTTCTTCTGGAGGATAAACCGTATCAGGTTATCACATTGCGAGACGACAATTCCACCGTAAGCCGCCAGTCCGATGGCGTTTGCCCACTCGCCGGTCAGTGCAAGATAGGCGGCTACCGGAAACCATACCAAGGCTGTCCCCACCATCGGGATGATTGTGGAGAAGCAGGTCAGCACTCCTATCAGCCAGGCATTCGGTGCTCCGAAGATGAAATAACCGATCAGGGCTACCCCTCCCTGAATGACTGCAAGCAAGGGAATGCCAATGGCATTGGAACGGACAATCATATTGATTTCATGGGTTACCTCCCGGGTATTCTTTTCGTTGAAAGGCAGGATGTCGTCGATGTAGGCTTCCATTTTAGTTCCTCCTATCAACATGAAGTACAGTACGAAGACCAATACAAACAGGTTGACGGCAAAACTGCTGATGCCTCCCATCACTGCCTGCCCTATCTTGGGAAGCAGGGAGACGATGAATGAAAGTGTGTCGCTGCCCAGCACATCATATCCTGTTTTTGCTTTAATGATTCCCGCTAACTCTTCGACAGGGGTAATGATGGCTTGGGGATCCAGGTTGATATCCTGCAATTTATTGACCAGCATCCATACAATCAGCGAGATGGGAACCAGGAAGCACAGAATGGCTTCTCCTGTGATCAGCAGTGCTGCGAAGCTTCGTTTCATTCGTGCACCGAGATAGATCATCTGTTTGCGTACAAGGATGTAGATAGTGAGTGCCCCCAGTAATCCGCCGAGGAAGGGAGTGATTTGCCGGAACAAGATAATGCCCAGTCCGATAATGATAATAATCAGAGAATATTTCCAATATTTTTCTTTCATAATAAATAAAAAGGAGAATAGAGATTCCTCTCTATTTATAACATTACACCAATTAAAATGTTTCGCTCCTAAGGCAGATCGAGACTGAAAATAGTTTGTCCCGGACGGCTTTCCCGGATGGATAAGTGTCCGTCATGTTGCCGGATGATCTGTTTGCAAAGACTGAGCCCGATTCCGCTTCCTTCCGTTTTCGTTGTGAAGAACGGAATGAAGATCTGTTCCCGTATCTCTTCCGGTATGCCGGGGCCATTATCTTCTATCTCGACCTGCAGACGGTCTGCCCGCCGTACGCGGAGAATGATTCTTCCATCCGCCTGTCCCTCGAGTGCCTGCATCGCATTTTTCAGCAGATTAAGAAAGACTTGTGACAGTTGATTGGGATCACCATCTGTTTCTATCGGGTCCGGCACGCATTGCAGCATGAACCGGATGCCGCGTTCCCGAAAGTCGCTTTGCAGCAATTCTTCAAGATTGCGGAGCATCTCGGTCAATGCGAAGCGCCTTTTTTCCGGATGGGGGAGATAGGACAGATGCCGGAATGACTCCGTAAACTCCATCAGCCGTTCGCTCTGAGCCTGTATAATCCGTAGTCCGCGTGCCGATTTTTCGTTGATATCCGGACGCTCGGACAAGGTTTGTGAGAGTGAAAGGATCGGTGCGATGGTATTCATGATTTCATGCGTCAGCACATGCGTCAGTTTGCTCCATGATTCGTTCTCCTTATCGCTCAATTCATCGCCGATGTCTTTGATGGACAAGATGGTGATGGTTTCGCCGTCCAGAATCATCTTTTTCTCCGATATGCTGAGACTCTTGCGGATACCGGTTACATTCAGCAGTTGTGCCAATTGGGTTTCGGTATAGAGACGGTTGCATTTCAGCAGCGAGAAAGCGGCACTGTTGGCAATAATGATTCTACCTGAGTCGTCCCAGGCAAGCACGCCACTGGGCACCTCCTCGAGCAGTGATTGATAAAAATGTTCTTGTTTGTGACTTTCGCCTTTGGTGCGGGCAAGGAGGTCGTTAAGCCGGTTGAGGGAGCGGTTCAGCTGTGCCTGTTCTTTGCCGACATTTGCCTCCGGAAAGTGGAGCATATTATCTTTATCCTGCACGGCGTCGAAGAACAGTCTGATTTTCCGGTTAAACGTATTCAACTGCCGGGTCAATGCACCGATCTGGAACAGCGAACAGAGCAGCAGTATACCGCCGATGATGTATCCCGTATGTGACACGACCAACCATAGTCCGGTGCCTGCTGTGCCCAGTATCAGCAATACGTGAAACAGTATGATGAAATAGATGCGTTGACTGAATATCATTGGGGTCAGAGTTTGAATCGTTTGAGTTTATTGTATAATGTTTGCCGGCTCACTCCCAATTGTTCGGCTGCGGCAGTCAGGTTACCGTTGTTTTGCAGGATGGCAGTTTCGATGGCCCTCCGCTCCACCTCTTCCAGATTGGGGACAGTGGCGGTTGCCTGCGGTTGCCAGGTCTGTTTCACCAGGATATCTTTGGGGCGGATTACGCTGCCTTCACACAAGATGACCGCTTTTTCGATGGTGTGCTGCAACTCCCTTATATTGCCCGGCCAATGATAACTGCGTAATTTTTCGACAGTCTGCTCGTGTATCCGTATTTCCTGCCGTTGATATTTAGAGGTGAATTTACGTAAGAAGCAGTCGATAAAGAGTAGGATATCATCTCCCCGTTCACGTAGGGGAGGCAGTTCCAGATGAATAGTGTTGATGCGGTAGAACAGGTCTTCGCGAAACATGCCCTGCTTCACCATCTCCGGTATATCTTTGTTCGTTGCCGAAATCAGGCGGATATCGACCGGAATCACTTTGTTACTGCCCAGACGAGTCACATTCCGGCTTTGCAATACGGTGAGGAGCTTGGTTTGGAGTGGGAGAGGGAGGTTGCCCAGTTCGTCCATGAACAGTGAACTGCCGTTGGCCGCTTCAAACTTTCCGGGACGGCTTTCGTGGGCATCGGTGAAAGCTCCCCGTTCGTGTCCGAACAGTTCACTTTCGAACAGCGACTCGCTGATGGCCCCCATATCTACGTTCAGCATCGGACGTGCGCCACGAGGTGAGAGGCGGTGTATCTCCCGTGCCAGTATTTCTTTGCCTGTTCCGTTTTCTCCCGTTATCAGGATGTTGGCGTCCGTGCGTGCCACTTTCGATACCACTTTCATCAGTTGCAACATGGCAGGCGAACGCCCCACCAGCATTTCGAATCCCTCAGCCCTGTCAACTTTTGCAGTACGTTCCGGAGCTTTGCGGCTATGGTAGGCTTCCGTCACCTTGTCGATCAGGGTCTGGTTGTCCCATGGTTTCAGCAGGAAGTCGGCTGCACCGTTTTTAAGTGCTTTAACGGCAAGTTCCACATCTCCGTAAGCGGTCAGCATCACTACGGGTAGGGTGGGAGCCATCTGCCGGATGTGCCCCAACCAGTAAAGTCCCTCGTTGCCATTGTTGATACCCGCCGAGAAGTTCATGTCCAGGATGACTACATCGATGCGGCGCGTTGTCAGCAGGGCGGTGATCTGATTTGGATTCGAAGCTGTCAGTATCTTGCTGAAGTAGTTTTCGAGCAGAAGTTCGAGTGAGGCCAATACTCCTTTGTTATCGTCTACAATCAGAATGGTTCCTGTGTTCATAGCATCTCCTTTTGATTCGCTTCCTTTTTTAAGTTCGTGGTAAAGATATTTGTTTTTGTAACTCCCTGCAAGAGAGTGTCCAATATTTAGACGTTTTCGGATTGAGAATTTATGCCGGAGAAGTATCAGAAAGTATTCCAGTGGGAAACAATCGTCAAGTGTCCAATATCTGTACACGGTGGCGTCCAGATATTGGACACTATTGTATATGGTTGAATTGTATCTATCTGATTATAAGTTGATTGTTTCTTTTGGCACAGCGTTTGCATATTAGATTGACATGAAACATTTTATATCATTTTGTACCTTTCTTCTTTTTTCAACTCTCTTGTTTGCACAAGCAGAGAGGTCGCTCGACGAATGTATTCGTATTGCATGGAAACAGAATCCGTCTTTACGGAATAGCGGGATAGATATCAAAGAAGCCCGGATGGATTACATTTCTTCTGTGGCGAGTTTCCTGCCCCGTGTCAGTGTATCGGCCGAAGCCGGACGTAACTTCGGGCGTTCCATCGACCCGAATACCAACGGATATACCAACGATACCTTTGATGAAGGAACCGTCGGGTTGGACATGACCCTTTCGCTCTTTGAGGGTTTCACCCGTATCAACCGGGTACGTTTTGAGAAGATGAACCGCAACCGGAGTGAGTGGGCTTTGAAAGAACGCCGTAACGAACTGGCCTGTCAGGTGACGGATGCCTATTATAAACTTCTGCTTGAAGAGCGGATGCTCGATCTGGCTTTAGAGCAGAGCCGCCTTAGCGAGCGTTATCTCAAACAGACCGAGGCTTTCGTCGAGTTGGGATTGAAGTCGGTTTCTGATTTGCAGGAAGTCAAAGCCCGTCGCGAAGGTGATATTTACCGCTATCAGACCCGTCAGAATGGTTGTCGTCTGGCATTGCTCCGCTTGAAGCAGCTATTGAATCTTCATGACGAAGATACGCTGGCCGTACAAGATACTATCAACTACGAACTTCTTTCGGCCTATCCGCTGCCACAAACGGAAGAACTCTATACGCAGTCTCTGGTGGCGATGCCTTCGATGCGGATGATGGAACTCAGGCAACGTGCAGCCCGTAAGGAGTATGCCATGGCAGGAGGTAAATTTTCGCCAACCGTCTTTGCCCGCTTTTCAATGGCTTCCCGTTACCTCGATGGTTTTTCTACCAAACAGTTGAACGACAATTTAGGCAAGTATATCGGTATCGGTATTTCCATCCCTCTGCTGAGCGGGCTGGAACGACTGACTACCCTGCGCAAACACAAGTTGAATATATTCCGCCTCCGGAACGAGGAAGAACTGCAAAAGCAACAACTCTATACGGAGGTGGAGCAAACGGTTCTTTCTCTCCGTTCCGGTTATGATGAATTCCGGCAAGTGTTGCAGCAGTTCAGAGCCGAAGAGCTGGTACTGAAAGAATCCGAACGGAAATGGGAAGAGGGGCTTATCTCCGTCTTTCAGTTGATGGAGGCCCGCAATCGCTTCATCTCCTCCAAAGCCGAGTTGGCGCGGGTACGCTTGCAGGTAGATATGACTTTGAAGATGGAAACCTATTATCGCACGGGGAGCTTCTGTACGTTGCCCGGTGAAGAGTGATGGACGAGTTGTACAACTCGTCGTATACCAGTTGCTCAACTCGTCATGTACCAGTTGTACAACTCGTACACCGTTTCTCTACGGCCCGATGATATGACCTTATAAACAAACGTGAATTATATATAAAGCAATAATTATCTATGGATACAATGATCGAACGCAAGCCCGGAATGAAGCGGAAGCATTATTATGCCGTCGCCGGAGCCGTGGTATTGGTGGGACTTGTTTTTTACTTTATTTTCAGAGACACTTCCTCTTCTATGAATGTGGAAAAAGACCGGCTGACCATTGCTACAGTTACCCGGGGAGAGTTCAGTGATTACATCCGGGTTATCGGACAAGTGATGCCCAACCGCATCATTTATATGGATGCGATAGAAGGAGGCCGTGTGGAAGAGCGCCTGAAAGAGGAAGGAGCCATCGTCAAGGCAGGCGATGTGATTCTTCGTCTCAGTAATCCGCTCCTGAACATCGGAATCATGCAGAGCGAAGCCGATCTGGCCTATCAGGAGAACGAGTTGCGCAATACCCGCATCAGCATGGAGCAGGAACATCTGCGGCTGAAACAGGAACGCATCGGCCTGAATAAGGAACTGGCAGTGAAACAACGGCGTTACGAGCAATACAGCCGCCTTATCAAAGAGCAGCTGATAGCGCAAGAGGAGTTTCGCCTGGCTGCCGAAGAGTACGAAGCGGCAAGGGCACAACTGGAAGTCATTGACGAACGCATCCGGCAGGACAATTTTTTCAGGGAAAGCCAGATCAGCAGCCTCGACGAGAATATCCGTAACATGAAGCGCAGCCTCGCCCTGGTACGCGAGCGGGTGGAAAACCTGAAGGTAAAAGCTCCCATCGATGGACAGGTGGGCAATCTCGATGCCCAGATCGGCCAGTCCATTGCTGCCGGCGAACATATCGGGCAGATCATCACCCCCGACCTCAAAGTACAGGCTCTGATCGACGAATACTACGTGGAGAGGGTAGTTCCCGGACTTCCGGCGGATTTCACCCGTGACGGAGGCAACTATAAACTTGAAGTGACCAAACCCTATCCGGAAGTAAAAGAGGGACAATTCCGTACCGACCTTCAGTTTACTGCCGGACGTCCCGAAAACATCCGTGCCGGGCAGACGTATCACATCAATCTTCAGTTGGGAGATCCTGCCCAGGCCATTCTTGTACCTCGTGGAGGATTCTTCCAAATAACAGGAGGCCGCTGGATGTATGTTGTCGACGAAAGTGGTAAATTTGCCACGCGCCGGCCTATCCGTATCGGGCGGCAGAATCCGCAGTACTACGAAGTGACCGAAGGATTGAAACCGGGCGACCGGGTGATTATTTCCGGGTATGAATTGTTTGGGGATAACGAGAGGTTGAATTTGAAATAGAAAAGGCCTTTTCTCCGTTCTCCTGCAGAGAAGGGAGGAAAAGGCTTCCTTTTAACAAAATAATTATGATTAAGACAGAAAAACTATCTATGCTCTTCACCACTGAAGAGGTGCAGACCAAAGCCCTGAACGAAGTGACCATGCAAGTAGAACAGGGAGAATTTGTAGCGATCATGGGACCTTCCGGTTGTGGCAAGTCCACTTTGCTGAATATTCTGGGCACTCTCGATTCGCCTACTTCCGGCTCTTATTTTTTTGAGGGCAAACAGGTGGACAAGATGAGTGAGAATCAACTGACCGCCCTTCGCAAAGGAAATCTGGGATTCATCTTCCAGAGCTTTAACCTGATCGATGAACTGACCGTATACGAAAATGTGGAACTCCCCCTGGTGTATCTGGGGATAAAGCCCGCAGTGCGGAAAGAGAAAGTGAAACGGGTGCTCGAGAAAGTAAACCTGTTGCATCGTGCCAGTCATTTTCCGCAACAGCTTTCCGGTGGACAGCAGCAACGTGTTGCCATAGCTCGCGCCGTGGTGACGGACTGCAAGTTGTTGCTTGCCGATGAACCGACCGGAAACCTCGACTCGGTAAACGGTGTGGAAGTGATGGAGCTACTACGGGAACTGAACCGTCAGGGGACTACCATCATCATCGTTACTCACTCGCAGCGTGATGCGACTTATGCCCACCGGATTATCCGCCTGCTCGATGGGAAGATCGTAGCCGAGAATATCAACCGTCCGCTGGACGAAACTTCCGGGACTAATACAGAGAGCGTATGATAGGGAATTATTGGAATAGTGCCTATCGTAACCTGATGAAACGGAAAGGATTCAGTTTCATCAATGTTTTCGGATTGGCAGTCGGCATGGCATCTGCCTTGCTGATATTGACTTATGTCACTTTTGAGTTCAGTTTCGACAAGATGCACGAGAAGTACGAACGCATTTTCCGTGTGGAAAGCACTTTCTATGAAGGCGAAGTACAGACCGACTATTGGGCCAGCAGTTCGTTTGGTTATGGTTCGGCCATGAAAGAGAACCTGGCCGGCATTGAAGATTATACCCGGGTGGTTTCCTTGTATCAGCCGGAACAGATTGTGAAGTATGGTGAACTTACTTTACGTGAAAACCAGATTGCTTATGCCGATCCCGGCTTCTTCCGTTTGTTCGACTTTGAGTTGGTGAAGGGAGATAAGGCCACTTGCCTCTCCATGCCCCGGCAGGTGGTCATCACCGAACGTATTGCCCGGAAGTATTTTCAGGACGAAGACCCCATCGGAAAGATACTTATCTTTACGGGACCGTATGACAAGGTGATTTGCGAAGTGACAGGGGTGATGAAAGAGATGCCTTCCAATTCGCATATCCATTATAATTTCCTGATTTCCTATAAGTCGCTCGGGCAATATCTGCATGACTATTGGTACAAGCACGAGGTTTATACTTATGTGCTGCTCGATTCGCCCGAAAGGAAGGAAGAGATAGAAAAGGCGTTTCCGGCAATGTCGGAGAAGTATAAGACGGACGAGGCGCTGAAAAATAAAATATGGGGTGTGTCACTGACACCGCTTGCCGATATTCATCTTAAACCGCAAGTTGGTTACGAGGCCGAAATCAAGGGAAACCGTACGGCCATGATCGCCCTGATCTTTGCTGCAATTGCCATTTTGGCTATTGCCTGGATCAATTATATCAACCTGACTGTGGCCCGCTCGATGGAACGTGCCAAGGAGGTAGGAGTGCGCCGGGTAATAGGAGCTTTCCGCAAGCAGCTTGTATCTCAATTCTTGTTTGAGGCCTTGGTCATGAACCTGGTTGCATTGGTACTGGCAGTGGGACTGATCGAGTTGATCTTGCCATACTTCAATCAGTTGGTAAGCCGTACGGTAACTTTCTCCGTTTGGCTGACGGGATACTGGTGGCTTTTGCTTTTAATCGTATTTGTAGGGGGAATTTTCCTCTCCGGTTACTATCCTGCATTGGCGCTTCTCAACCGGAAACCGATTACGTTGCTGAAGGGAAAGTTCCTGAACAGCAAGTCGGGCGAAGGCACTCGCAAAGTATTGGTAGTCGTTCAGTACACGGCATCTATGATTCTGCTCTGCGGCACATTGATTGTGTTTGCGCAGTTGAACTTCATGCGCAATCAGTCGCTGGGAGTGAAGACGGACCAGACTCTGGTTGTCAAATTTCCCGGACGGACCGAAGGCATGAACACGAAACTCGAAGCCATGAAGAAGGCCATTGCCCGCCTGCCTTTGGTAGACAAAGTTACCTTCTCGGGTGCCGTGCCGGGCGAAGAGGTGGCTACCTTCTTGTCTAACAGGCGAAAGAGTGATGCTTTGAAGCAGAATCGCCTTTATGAAATGTTGGTATGCGACCCGGATTATATTGATGCTTATGGACTGCAACTGGTGGCAGGGCGCGGATTCTCCGAAGATTATGGAGACGACGTGAATAAGTTGGTGGTCAACGAGTCTGCTGTCCGTAACCTGGGAATTGCCTCTAACGAAGAGGCTCTCGGCGAAGAGATAGAGGTGGAATGTACCGATGCCCCGATGCAGATTATCGGAGTGGTGAAGGATTACCATCAGCAGGCACTCAACAAGAATTATACCCCGATTATGCTGATCCACAAAGATAAGATCGATTGGCTGCCGCAACGCTACATCTCCATTGTGATGAAGTCCGGCGACCCGAAGGAATTGGTTTCGCAGGTGGAGGAGATCTGGCATCGCTATTTCGAGGATTCCAGCTATGACTTCTTCTTTCTCGATCAATTCTTCGATCATCAGTATCGTCAGGACGAGGTGTTTGGTGTCATGATCGGTTGTTTCACCGGACTGGCCATCTTCATCTCATGTCTGGGATTGTGGGTATTGGTGATGTTCTCCTGCACTACCCGTACCAAGGAGATGGGTATCCGGAAAGTATTGGGAGCTACCCGTTGGAATCTGTTCTATCAGCTGGGTAAAGGCTTTTTCCAATTGATCCTGATAGCGGTAATCATTGCGTTGCCCGTTGCCTGGTTCAGTATGAATGCCTGGTTGAGTCATTATGCTTTCCGTACCGATCTGAAGATATGGTTCTTTGCAGTTCCGGTAGTGTTGATGCTGTTGATTTCGTTTGTGACGGTAGCCTGCCAGACGGTGAAGATTATCGTAGGCAAACCGGCACGGTCATTGCGGTATGAGTAAGATTCCGGAATAAAATAAGTCGCATTCGGCACAGAGTGCATGAGGGTGTCATAGTTCACCACAGATTACACGGATTTACAAGATAGATTTTTAATCTACTGATAACCAATAATATTTATCTGTACAATCTGTGGTGAACTATGACACCCTCAGTGCCTTTTGTGGTGAACTTTAGCCTTTGGGTTGTTGCGTCTGGGTTTCTTCTCCCCAATGCGTTTTCGCTTCCAGTTCTTCCCGGTCACGCACCTCTTTCGCCTTCTTTGCATAGACAATCATGCGCAGAGACTGGTCGTAAGTAAAGTAATTCCATACCCAGTTCAGTAGGACATTTGCTTTGTTGCGTACTCCCAGGATCGAACGTAAATGGACGACCAGCCACATCACCCAAGCCAGCCATCCGGCGGTTTTGAAACTACTGAACTCTGCCACGGCACGATTGCGCCCTACGGTTGCCATCGATCCCAGGTTCCGGTAATGGAACGGCTGCATCGGCTTTCCTTTCTGTAGTCTTTGCAGGTTCTTGGCAAGCAGTTCGCCTTGTTGAATGGCCACTTGTGCCAGTTGCGGGTGTCCGTTAGGATAGTTCTTGTCCGTAGTCTGAATACATTGGTCCCCGATGGCGAAAATAGTGTCTGTTCCCTGTACACGGTTAAATTCGTCTACTTTGATTCTTCTTCCGCGTCCCAGTAACTCTCCGTCTATATTGCCGAAAGTGATGGCTGCCACGCCGCTCACCCAGATAAACGTACGTGTCGCTATCTCTGTACCGTCTTCCAACATCACTTTATGATCTTTGTAATCCGTCACCCGCTTGTTCAGCAGGATGTTGACTCCCATTTCACGCAGAAACTGTTCGGCATGGCGGGATGAATCTTCGGACATTCCCGCCAGGAGACGGTCGCCCGCTTCAATCAGGTAGATGTGCATCAGGCTGCTGGGCATATCCGGATAATCGTTGGGCAGTACGAACTTCTTCATTTCCGAAAGCACTCCGGCTATTTCCACTCCGGTGGCCCCTCCGCCTACAACAACGACATTGAGCAACTCCTGCCGTTCACGTTCCGTACTGCAAGTGATCGACCGTTCAAAGTTTGCCAGTAGGGCATTTCTCAGTCCCATGGCTTCCGAAACGGTTTTCATAGGCATGGCCTCTTCTTCAATGTGCTCGTTGCCGAAGAAGTTGGAGGTGGTGCCGGCTGCCAGTACCAGGTAGTCGTATTCTGCTTTACCGATGGAAGTCTGAATCATCTTTTTTTCGGAGAAGATGGCCCGTACTTCTGCCATACGGAAGTAAAAGTCCTTTCGTTTCTGAAAAATCTTCCGGAACGGGAAAGAGATGGAACTGGGTTCAAGTCCGGCTGAAGCGACTTGATAAATAAGGGGAGGAAACTGGTGATAATTGTTCTTATCGACTAAAACAACCTGGAAACCAGACTTTTTTAGCTTGTTGGCCAATTTAAGACCGCCGAAGCCACCACCTACGATGATGACACGCTTCTTGTCGTTTTTTACAATGTTGAAACTCATACTGAAAACTTCTATTTAACCTGATGTGTCTAAAACCTAATGTCATGGTTATAAACGCTTGTCATAGGTAAAAAGTTCAGCTAAAAGAACGGTTTCAGAAGATGTTTCAAGAGGCTTTTTCACCATAGATTACACAGATTACCGCAGGTAGTTTGTGCTGACAATCGGTCGTTCACTCTTTTAGAGCCTGTTTTAATTTTGCTTGAGATTTGTTTTCAGGGATGTTTTCCGGTTTTTGCAAGGAGCATAGCGGGCTATGTGACGGGTAAAAACGGGGAAATAGACCGAGAAAAAACTCAAAACAGGTCAATAAAATTCCTGTAAATTTATTCAAGGAAAATTTAAACAGGGCACTTAATCTGCGCTAATCTGTATCATCTATAGTGGTTTCTGATGTTCCCTGTAGGCTTTTTATAATTCCGGTACCATGCAGAATTTAGTCTCCGGAAAATCTTTCTTCAGATACCGTTGGATGAAGAGTTGTGTATCCTCCTGTATCGTCCGGTCCTCTACCGTCGGGTAGAGGTTGTAGAGAACGGTATCCAGTTTGATCCCCCGGTTTTTGATGGCTTCCAGGCTGAGCAATGTGTGGTTGATACTGCCCAGTTTGCCGGAAGTGACAAACAGCAGCGGGTATCCCTTCTGCGCAATATAGTCAATCGTCAGCAATTCGTCGGTAAGCGGCACCATCAGGCCTCCGGCTCCCTCGAGCAGGACAACGTCGTAACGGCGGCTCAACTCTTCTGTAGCACGTTCTATTTTGTCAAAGTCGATGGGACGTCCGTCTATGCGTGAAGCGAGGTGTGGAGAACAGGGGTAAGAGAAGATTTCGGGCATGGTCAGTCCTTCCCGGTCGTCATCAGTGGGGGCGATACCCATGATGCGGCGGTGCAGGTCGATGTCTTCCGAGTGGCCTGTATTGCCTGTCTGGATAAATTTCTGAGTAATGGTGCGTTGCCCTTTCCGGTTCAGTTCGCGTGCCAGGAATCCTGTGGCATAACTCTTGCCTGCATCCGTATCGATGCCGCTGATAAAATACACATTCTTTTTCATACTTCTTTTGTTTGAGACCCGCAGGTCGTTTTTCTTATCTCTTTTTTGCTATTATATAGATGGGGTGGTAGGTCAGTGAAACAGAACCTTTGCCGGGACTGAACAGACGTTCGTATTCCTGACAGAAGAGGTTCAGTTTGCTCCGGGTCCAGCTTTGGTTACAAGTACCTGTCACTCCGGTCTGCTTCAGATGATAAAGCACCTCCATCGGATTGTTGAAATTCAGTGAGATGACTTCTTCCTCCGTGTGCACAATGTCGTATAGTGCCGAGAGCGAGGCTGTCAGCTCTTCTCTCGAGCGGTAGGCGAGTCCCTGTCCGGTCAGTTGGCGAATCTCCTTCATGTTTTCTTTTCCGAAAGTACTGAAGGCAATGTATCCCTGCGCATTCAGGATGTTTTCACATTTCCGGAAAAAAGCATCGGGATGTTCGAACCATTGCAGGACGGAACAGGAAGTGATCAGTTCCGTTCCGTGTGGGAAGTCAAGTGCTTCGGCATCTCCGGGCAAGAAGGAGACCCGCTCGTTCAGGATATCTCTGCAGCTATGGCGCATCTCTTCGCAAAGGTCGTTCAGCAGCAAGTGTTCCGGGCGGAACGAACGGAGTAGCAGACGCGAATAAGTACCCGTCCCGCAGCCGAACTCTACAACACGGCGGAGGGAGTGCGCAGGGAGGTGTTGCTGCAACAAACTGCACATTTTCCGGGCGATTTGTTGTTGTACCCGGGCTTCGTGCGGATAGGTGCCGATTGCTTTCGTGAAGCGTTGGGCGATCAGTAGTTTGGAGGAAGCAGCGGCAGGAGCGAGATTTTCTTTCAATATCTTTTCGTCATAATGTGCTCCGTCATATCGCTGAATTTCATTGCAATATTTTTGCCAGGCCTGTTCCTGGTTCTTCGGTGGGAAGATATGATCGGATTCTCCGATGATTGCCTTATTCCAGACAAAGGTGGATGGGGGCAGTTCGCTGTATTGTCTGCCGATGGCCACCAGTTCTTCTTTCAATTCTTCTACCGGTCGTTGGGGAGCTATTTCCAGGAAAGCTTGAAAGGCACTTCCCGATCCGCACATTCGCCGGCGGAACTTCTGTAGGGTCGCTTCATTGAGATTATTGAGTGTACCTTCAAATATGGCGGGAGGAATTCCCCGCATATCATCGATAGGGAAAGGTGTCCCGTTGATGGCAATGCTTTGCTTGAGGGGGAGGTTGCTGTCCGGCAACACTTGGGAAGCTGCCCATACCCCCATGGACCAGGCAACAACATAGATCCCCTCATACGTGGAGAGCAATGTGCTGTCAAAATCGAGAGAACGGTAATCATAGCAGATTATCAGATCTTTATTTGGGGGGAGATTGTGCATGAAGGGAGTTTCATCCATTCCCCATCCGGCAAAGAAGAGGAGAGCCTCTTTTCGGAGGGGAGGGCATCCGGCGACTTCACATCCGGTTCCTGTCTCAGAGTGAAGGGAGTTTACAGCTTTTTGGGGTGGATATAGTTTTTTCAGTTTCATAAATTTATTACTTTGATGATACAGGCCGTATTGTTGCTATCACTCTTTTCACTTCCTCTTCCGTTACGTCTGCCGTTAATGAAAAACGGATACGGGAAGTTCCTTCCGGTATCGTAGGCGGACGGACAGGCAACGCATAAAATCCTTTGCGTTGCAGCTCTTCTGCCATACGGACGGCGGAAGAACTTTCACCCGCGATCATGGGTACGATTTGGCTGGCCGAGGCAGAAAAGTATCCTTTCTCCTGGAGGCCGGTCCGCAAGTTGCTGCTGATGGCTGCCAGGTGTTCCCTCTTCTCCTGATATTCCGCCAGATGGCGCAGTACAAATGAGGTCCATTGCAGGGTGACAGGCGGGAGTGCAGTGGTGAAGATAAAGGGACGCATTTTATTTATCAGATAGTCCCGTATCACCTGCCTGCACACGATATATGCCCCAGAGGAAGCCAGTGCCTTTCCGAAAGTGCCCACCAAAAAGTCGATATCCGATATGCATCCGTATGCTTCGGCACATCCCAGTCCGCCGGTTCCCCGGACACCGACAGCATGGGCTTCGTCTAAGTAAAGCAATACGTTCGGATACTTGCGTTTCAGTTTGACCAACCGGGGTAAGTCTGCTTCGTCACCATCCATACTGAAAATACTTTCGGTAACGATAATAATCTGTTCATATTCTTTGTGGTAAGTCTCTACTAGTCTCTCCAACTGGCTGTATTCGTTGTGCCGGTAGCGGATACATTTGGCATCTGATAGCCGAATGCCGTCTATCAGGCTGGCATGTATCAACTTGTCGGCCAAAATCAGTGTTTTTGTGTCGCATACGGCAGGTAGGATTCCGGTATTGGCATGATATCCGCAATTGAATACCAGTGCCGCTTCTGTTCCAAATAAGGAAGACAAGGTAGCTTCCAGTTCATCGTATGCGGCAAAATTGCCGGTAAGCAGGCGGGAAGAAGAGGAGGAGAACTTAATTTCTTCCGGCTTCACTGTCTGCCAGAAAGCTTTTAACAGTCCACTGTCGTTAGCCAACCCCAGATAATCATTTGACGAAAGGTTTAGCATCCGTTGTCCTCCGATGATTACCTCTTTGCCCTGATGCACCAGGGTAGGAAGGGTACGGAAGTTATCTTTCTTTTTAAGGAGTTGCAGCTCGTCAAGGAAACGGGTGAGTTCACCTCTTTCCGTTTCTTGGTTTTTATTCATATTTGTAATGTTTTTGAGTTTGATTCACCACAGAGTAGCACAGAGTTTCACAGAGATTATTTTCTCTTAATATCTTATAAACAAGAGATTGAAACTCTGTGAGACTCTTGTTACTCTGTGGTGAAGTTTGATTCGCCTCTATTTCGTTTGGGAACCGGGAAGGCCGTTACTTATGATCCTTATCATCCCTTCCGTGAGTTTGGTCAACTGTTCGGGCGTAATGATAAACGGAGGCATTACATAGATCAGTTTGCCAAACGGACGGAGCCAGATGCCTTCCTCCACAAAACGGCGTTGCAGGTATGCCATATTCACCGGTTCTTTCATCTCGATCACTCCGATGGCACCCAGTACACGGACGTCCGCTACCTGAGGGAGCTCACGTGCCGGAGCTAATTCACGGTTCAGTTGAGCTTCTATTCGTTTTACGTTTTCTTGCCAGCCGGAAGTTAGAAGTAACCGTACCGATGCGCAGGCTACGGCACATGCCAACGGGTTTCCCATAAACGTAGGCCCGTGCATGAATGCTCCCGGTGCATGGTTGGAGATGCAGTCTGCCACTTCATTGGTGGTCAGTACTGCCGATAAGGTCATGTATCCACCTGTCAATGCTTTGCCGATGCACATGATGTCCGGCTCTACTCCGGCATGTTCCCAGGCGAAGAGTTTTCCGGTACGTCCGAATCCGGTTGCTATTTCATCGAAGATCAACAGTACCCCATACCGGTGGCAGAGGCGCGCAGCTTCTCTTAAATATTCCGGATGGTAGAAACGCATGCCTCCCGCACCTTGTACAATGGGTTCGAGGATGAAAGCTGCCAGTTCATCGGCATGTTTCTCCAGCAGATGCTCCAACGGACGGATGTCTTCCGGATTCCATTCATCTCCGAACCGGGAGGAGGGAGCAGGGAGGAAGTGGCGGATGGGAAGTGCCGAACCAAAGATACTGTGCATCCCCGTTACAGGATCGCATACCGACATGGCATTCCAGGTATCTCCGTGGTAACCGTTACGGATGGTGACGAAATTATTTTTCTCCGGTTTTCCGGCTGCATACCAGTATTGTACGGCCATCTTCAGTGCAACTTCGACAGCTACGGAGCCGGAATCGGCATAGAATATCTTTTGCATGGAGGGCGGGACCAGAGGAAGCAACAGTTTGCCCAGTTCGATAGCCGGATCGTGCGTCAGTCCGCCGAACATGACATGCGACATCCGGCTGAGTTGATCTTGTACAGCCTGGTTTAATATCGGGTGATTGTATCCGTGCACCGCACACCACCACGATGACATTCCTTCGATCAGTGTCTGTCCGCTTTCCAGGGTGATGGTGGCACCGTCAGCCCGTTTCACCTTATATACCGGGAGCGGATTCGAAGTTGAAGTATACGGATGCCACAAATGTTCGCGGTCAAATTGTGAGTCGGCAAAGTGATATCCTTCCGAGAGAATCATCTCTTTATCGTCCGATACCTTGGAGCCGAGTGTTGTCAGCAGATCGCCTACGATGGCGGAGTTGATGCCGATATAGAGGGATTTCCGGACGGCCTCTGGTGTCAGTTGCGAGCGTCCTCCGGCAAAGCGCAGGTAAGCCGCGGGGTTAATGAACCGGAAAAGAGCCACTGTGGTCAGTATCTCTTCTTCACTGAGAGGAGACTGATGCTCGAGCGGAGTGCCGGGTATGGGTTGCAGCAAGTTGATCGGGATGGATTGGATGTTGAGATCGCGGAGTGTGAAGGCAAATTCGATCCGTTGTTCCACAGTTTCGCCCATGCCGATGATGCCTCCGCAGCAGAGGTCCATCCCTACTCGTCGTGCGGCATGCAAGGTTTTCAGCTTTTGTTCCTGTGTATGCGTGGTACAGAGCGAGTCGAAGTGGGAAGGAGCCGTTTCGAGGTTACAGTGGTACCGGGTCACTCCGGCATCATACAATGCCTGCAACTCTTCTTCGTCCAACAGTCCGAGCGAAGCGCACAACCGGATAGACGAATGGCGACGCATCCGCCGGGCCGCTACACAGAGCTCTTTCATGTTTTTGGGAGAAGGTTTGCGTCCACTGGTCACCAATGAAAAGCGGTTGACCCCTTGTGCTTCGTTGTATTTTGCTTGTCGCAGGCACTCTTCTGCGCTCACCAGATCGTATACATCGGCCTTGGTCTTGTAGTGAGACGACTGGGCGCACCATTTACAATTTTCCGGACACCGTCCCGAGCGGGCATTGATGATGGAACACATGTCGAACTCCTGCGAAGCGCAGGCGGTGGTGATGTCGTGCGCGGCATCATACAACTCTTCTTTACGGGGATAGAGCGCCAGCCATCCGGCCTGCTCTCGGCTGATAGCCGTTCCTTGTAATACTTGGTTTTTTATTTCTTCGATAGTCATAGGGTGGGGATATTAAAAAAGAGGTTGCCGGTCCCATCGGGATGGGAGGCAACCTCTTTAGGTGTAATGTATGAGGCGGATGTCACAACAGTTGACTGTGCGGCACCGGCATAAGAATATTTGGATGATTGGAGTTGAGTAAGAAGCAAGAGCAATGGTTCGGGAGATAACGTGAGGTTTTCCCAATCTTCTTCCGGAACGGAATCTTCTGTTTCCCGTTGCGGATCAAGTCCGGTCGTATGCGGAGTTTGCTGCTTGCACAACGCACATTCGGTGATGTTCTTTCTCAACTGTCCGATGGTGACACACAAACCCAGAGTGGCAAATATGGCATAAGCCTTCCGGCTCCACTGGCGGAAGCGGATAAACGAATGTGATATGTACCTTTCTTTTTTCATAAGCCGTATGGTGATATCGGGTCATCGGACGGCGGCAAAGCTACAAAGAATCTACGGAATGACCAAGGGATCGTATCGGTTTGCCGGTGGATTATTTGTTGGAAAGATTACTGCTTGTTGATATTCTTCGCATATTTCCCAGAGTTGCCGTGCGTGTTGCCTCCCGGATGTCATGACCTCCCTGGAGACTTGTAGGGCAGATTATTCCCGAACGTGGTCACTGTTGGGCGGAGACGTGGTCACTGTTGGGCAGGGACAAGCCTATTGTACGGACAGGTATCGAGTATGATATTTAATGTAAATGATTATGATTGTCTGACTCCGGAATCAAGGAACAGATGAAGGATATCTTCCCTACCACAAAGACGGTATAAGAATCCCTTATAAAGGGGATTTCAAGAACAATCCCCATACTCTACTTTTGCAGCAGGAAATGATCCGTGAAAATTAATTAAAAAATGTAGGTGGCTTTTGACACACCTTCAAGAATAAGATAACAATTTCAAGCCTTTTAACAACAATCTGCCGGATTGTGTGTTAAACAAAAGATTCTAATTTAAACATAACTAAACTTAAGGTATGAAGACCAATTTACGTCTATTATTTACGTTGCTCTTTATCGTTTCGGTTGTTGCATTACGTGCCGGAACAATGAATGACATACGTGTTTCGGGCACTGTTGTGTCCGAAGGAGACCCGTTGCCCGGTGTGTCGGTATTAGTGAAAGGAACCGGCGTCGGTACTATTACCGGTATTGACGGCAAGTATTCCATCAATGTTCCGTCCGATGGTACGCTGGTATTCAGTTTTATCGGACTGAAATCTGTGGAACATAAAGTGGGAGGACGCTCAGTGATCAATGTCGAGCTGGTGCCCGACAGTAAGCAATTGGAAGAAGTAATGGTAGTAGCCTATGCCACTGCCAAGAAATATAGTTTCACCGGTGCCGCCTCTACCGTTAAAGGTGACGAGATAGCGAAGTTACAAACCTCGAGCGTATCACGTGCCCTTGAAGGAACCGTAGCCGGTCTGCAGGCAAGTGCCGCAAGCGGTCAGCCGGGTACCGATGCCACAATCCGTATTCGCGGTATCGGATCCATCAATGCATCCAGTGCGCCTCTCTATGTAGTGGACGGTGTGCCCTATGACGGTAGTGTGAACTCTATCAACCCCGAAGATATCGCATCGATGACCGTTCTGAAAGATGCGGCCTCAGCTGCTTTGTACGGTTCGCGTGGAGCCAACGGTGTGATTATTATCACCACCAAGCAGGGACAAAGCGATTCGAAGACTACAGTGAACGTGAAAGCCAGCTTCGGTGGTTCCAATCGTGCGGTACGTGATTACGACCGGATCGGCACCGATCAGTATTTCGAACTTTATTGGGAGGCTTTGCGTAACCAATATGCACTGGATACAAAGAATTATACTCCTCAGACAGCAGCTATCAAAGCTTCTAAAGACTTGGTAGGAAAACTGATGGGGGCCGGCCCCAATCCTTATGGCTCTAAATATCCTCAGCCGGTAGGTACGGATGGAAAATTGGCGGATGGGGCCGTTCCGCTCTGGAACTTCGACTGGCAGGATGCCATGGAGCAGCAGGCACTTCGTACGGAACTGGGACTGAATGTTTCAGGAGGCGGCAAAACCAATCAATACTACTTCTCTGCCGGATACCTGAATGATAAAGGTATTGCGTTGGAGTCCGGTTATGAACGCTTTAATCTCCGTTCGAACGTGACAAGCCAGATGACCAAGTGGCTTCGGGGAGGAGTGAACATGAGTTTTGCCCACTCTTTGCAGAATTATCCCGTATCATCGGATACGAAAACAAGTAATGTCATCAATGCCGGCCGTTTGATGAACGGATTCTATCCCATCTATCAAATGAACGAAGATGGAACCTATAAACTGGATTCCGAGGGACAGCGGATATATGATTTCGGTTCTTACCGTCCTTCCGGTTCGATGGCTAACTGGAACCTTCCGGCCACATTGCCCAATGATAAGTCGGAACGTATGAAAGATGAATTTTCAGGACGTACTTTCCTTGAAGTTACCTTTATCGAAGGGCTGAAGTTTAAGACCAGCTTCAACTTTGACCTGATCAACTATAATTCACTCGACTATACCAATCCTAAAATAGGGCCGGCTGTTAACACCGGAGGTTCATCGAGCCGTGAAAACGACCGTACTTTCTCGTGGACTTGGAATAATATCCTGACTTATGACAAAACCCTCGGAGAGCATCATTTCAATCTGCTGGCCGGACAAGAAGCCTATTCCTACCGTTACGATGTGCTGCGAGCATCCCGTTCGAACATGGCATTGCCTGATTTTCCCGAACTGGCTGTCGGTTCGTTGGTAACCGGAGGGACAGGATACCGCGTAGATTACTCGTTGGTGGGATATTTCCTAAATGCCCAATATGACTATCAAAGCAAATATTTCTTCTCGGGTTCGTATCGGCGGGACGGGTCTTCCCGTTTTGCTCCCGAAACCCGTTGGGGTAATTTCTGGTCCGTCGGTGCTTCCTGGCGTATCGACCGTGAAGATTTCATGGTAGCTGCGAGCGACTGGCTTTCTGCCCTGACTTTGAAGGTCAGTTATGGTGCGCAGGGTAACGATAACCTGGGAACGTATTATGCCAGCAGCGGACTTTATTCGGTGGTAAGCAATAATGGAGAGAATGCGTTGGTATCCGATCGTCTGGCTACACCAAAACTGAAATGGGAAACCAACCTGAACTTCAATGCCGGCATAGACTTCTCGTTGTTCAACAACCGATTCTCCGGTTCGTTCGATTTCTTCCAGCGGCGTTCGAAAGATTTGCTCTATTCCCGTCCGCTGGCTCCCTCGCTCGGTTATAATTCAGTGGACGAGAATGTAGGCGAACTGAAGAATACCGGTGTTGAAATCGATCTGAAAGGTACCTTAATCCATACCCGGGACTTTATGTGGCGATTGGGGCTTAACCTGACACATTATAAGAATGTCGTGACCGACCTTCCATTGAAAGATATGCCTGTAAGCGGAGTTCATAAACTGGCTGTGGGACGTTCTGTCTATGATTTTTACATGAAGCAATGGGCGGGTGTTGATCCGGAGAACGGCGATCCGTTGTGGTACAAAAATGTGAAAGATGCCAATGACAAGATCACCGGACGTACGACTACCAATGACTATGCCCAAGCGGATTATTACTATACCGGCAAATCATCCTTACCCAAAGTGTACGGAGGATTTAATACCGCTTTCTCGTATAAAGGCTTTGAACTGTCCACCATTTTTGCTTATAGTATCGGTAATTATATTGTGGACCGTGACGTAACTATGCTGTGGCATAACGGAAGTTCTACCGGACGTGCCTGGTCGACAGAGATTCTGAACCGTTGGACACCGGAGAATCGATATACTGATGTGCCGGCTCTGAAAACCGTATCGAACAGTTGGAATGCAAATTCCACCCGTAACCTGTTCAATAACTCGTTCCTGCGGATGAAGAATATCACATTATCGTATAACTTCCCGCAACCGATGATAAAGAAAATCAGCCTGAACAGTCTGCAATTGTTTGTGCAGGCCGATAATCTGCTTACCGTTTCGAAGAATCAGGGACTCGACCCCGAACAGGATATCAGTGGACTGACGTATTACCGTTATCCGGCCATGCGTTCCATTTCCGGAGGAATCAATGTTTCGTTCTAAGGCTTTAATCCCCGGAAAAGGGCTGTTGCAATCGTATGCTCCGCCCCGGTTTAATCATGCATAAATCACATATAACAGATATAGTAAAGTATAAAATAACAGATGATATGAGAACAATACGATTTAACAATAACAGACATATCTCTTCTTCTCCTCTTCTTCGGACAGAGGGTGGGAGAGAGGCTTCCGTGAGTAATACCTCCGGAGATAAGATCCCTAAAGGTAAGTTTTCCTTTCTCCTTCTCTTCTTCCTTTTGTTCCTGGGGAGTTGCAGCAGCGACTTCCTCGACAATAAGCCGACAGATGCCGTAGATTCCGGCCTCGTACCTGTACCTTCGAATGCCGAACGCATCTTTAACGGTGCGTGGTACAATCTATTCGAATATGGTACCACTTATGCCAACATCGGCTATCGTGCTTTGATGTGCCTGGACGACATGATGGCCGACGACGTGGTTTCGCGCCCTATGTATGGGTTTAATTCTTCTTATCAGTTCAATGACGTGGTGATGCCTTCCGACGGACGTACCACTTTCGCCTGGTATCTGATGTATAAGACCATTGACAACTGTAATACGGCCATTTCTATTCAAGCTACCGGAGACGATGATACACCTGAGTTCCGGCATGCCCAGGGACAGGCACTTGCCGTACGTGCTTTCTGTTATCTTCATTTGGCACAGCATTATCAGTTCACCTATCTGAAAGATAAGAATGCTCTTTGTGTACCGTTGTATACCGAACCGACCAATCCGAATACCAAACCTAAAGGAAAGGCAACGCTCGAAGAGATCTATACACAGATCATCAATGACCTCAACCGTGCCAAAGGACTTCTTGACGGTTATGTGCGTCCGAATGACAAGTCGAAATACAAACCTAACACCGATGTGGTAAACGGACTTCTGGCCCGTACTTATCTGCTCACCGGACAGTGGGACGAAGCCGCCAAAGCCGCATTGGAAGCTGCCAAAGGTTACACTCTGATGACGGATGCCAAAAACTATATGGGCTTCAACGATATATCGAATACCGAGTGGATCTGGGGACATCCGCAATCTGTCAGCCAGTCCGATGCCAGCTATAACTTCTATTATCTGGATGTGGTAGAACCCGATTCATACAATAGTTTTATGGCCGATCCGCATTTCAAGGACACCTTTACCGAAGGTGATATCCGTCTGGAATTGTTCCAGTGGATGCGTGAAGGTTATCTGGGATACCGCAAGTTCCGCATCCGTTCCGACCAGACGGGCGATATTGTCATCATGCGTTCTGCCGAAATGTATTTGATAGCTGCCGAAGCCTTGGCGCGTAAAGGTCAATTGGGCGAAGCCGTAAAACCGCTCAATACTTTGAGAAACGCCCGCGGACTGGCCGATTATGATCTTACCGGAAAAAAACAGGAGCAGGTGATTGATGAAATTCTGATGGAACGTCGCCGTGAACTTTGGGGTGAAGGATTTGGCATTACTGATGTTCTCCGTACGCAACGTCCTGTGGTACGTGTCGCTTTGACCGAAGATGAAGCTGCCAAAGAATATGATTGCTGGCAACAGAACGGTACTTATAAAAAATATCATCCGGAAGGTCATTGGTTCACCAGCTTCCCCGATGGAACGAAGTTTGTGCCCAATAGTATATATTATTTGTATTCTATTCCTGAAAAAGAAACGAATGCAAATACGAATCTGAAATAAGAAATCATAGTCAACTGATTTTATATGAACTGTTTCTGAAAAATCAGATAGATTAATATAATAGACGAAAGGTGTGTCATAACTCTACGGTGAATAAGAGTTGCGACACACCTTTTTTATCAATATCGTTAATGGTTAACTGAATATATACACAATGATTCCCGTTATGACTACATAAGCCAGTGCATAAGGAATGGCTGCTTTCAGGATCTCTCCCTCCTTACCTTGCTGGTTGCCTGCTGATGTGGCGATAGCAATACTTTGAGGAGAGATGATTTTACCTCCTGTCGCACCTACCGTATTGGCGGCCGATAGCCAGTCGGGACTGACATTGATATGCCCTGCTACGCTGGCTTGCAGCTTTCCGAAAAGGATGTTCGAGGAGGTATCACTTCCGGTGATGAAGGTACCCAAACAACCGATAACCGGAGCAAAGAGAGGGTAGAGGCTTCCGGTAGCTGTGGCGAGTGCAGTGGCAATCACGGAAATCATGCCTGCCGTATCCATAATGGTAGATAAACCCACCAGGCAGATAACGGTAACGAATGTTTTTTTCAACTGCTTTACAGTGTTCCATAATACAATGAACAGTTCTTTCACTTTAGCTCCCTGTATCAGACCGCCTACAAATGTGCCTACAAAAAGCAGAACTCCGGCATGTGTCAGCCAGGCGATGGTATAATTCACGGTGGAGTCATTGATGGGGAGGCTGATGCGTGTCACCCAATTGTTTTCGAGCGTACTTCGGAGGCCCGGAAAAAGCGGACTGGTCAGTATGATCAGTAACAAAATCAGCAGATAGATGCTCCAGGCATTCAGGATATCTTTCCCTTTCAGTGCGTTCTGCTGCGCTTTCTCTTTTTTTGGGGCAGTCAGTTTGCCATAAATGACGATAACGACGATAGACAAGATGCTGCCGATGATAGCCGGTGATTCGGCCCCCATATATCGGGCCGCAACGTACTGGCTACCTAAAGATACAGCGCCTACCAGCAGTGCCAGAAATAGGTTTTTGGGTAATGATTTTATTTTCGGGTCGGTCAGGAAGAGCAGTACCAACGGTATCAGGAACATTAGTACGGAAAGTTGCAGTACGACGTTCGTACTCAGCACCTGTACATCCAGATTGGTTTCTTTGGCAAGTACCAGTACCGGTGTACCTATGGCACCGAAAGCCGTAGCCACACTATTGGCTATCAAGCTGACGGTGGCTGAAAAGATGGGTTTGAATCCCAGGCTGATCAGGATAGCGGCGGGGATGGCAACAGCTGTACCAAAACCTGCCATGGCTTCAAGTAACCCTCCGAAACCCCAGGTAAGGAGCAGTACCTGGATACTTTTATCGGTAGAGATGGAAGAGAATTGTTGTTTGATAATCTCCATCTTCTCTGTTTTCAGCAATACATTGTAGCTGAAGATAGCCATCAGGATGATAATCAGGATGGGAGAAACCGCTTTCAGTGCACCGTATACGAATGAAAATACCAAGTTGTCTACCGCATAATGGAATCCGAAAAGAGCTATCAGTATAGTTATTATCAGGGAGATGACGCTACTTTTGTCACCCGGCATTTTAAAAAATGCCATTAATACAATCAAGAGCAATACCGGAACGATGGCAAGGATCAGTGTCATAATTGTCTGTTTTTAATAGTTGATGTTTAAGTTAAGATATTGATATAACAAAACCGGAACCTGTTTTGACGGATGAAATAATTATTTTTTTGCTGTATAGCGTTAAATAAAAAAAGGTGTAGCCCTCCGCATGGAAAGGCTACACCCTTTGGTCCGGATAGCTACACCCTTTTTATCGGATGGCTACACCCCAATACCGGGGATTTATTTTTTCTTCATATTCAAGATCTGTTGCAGTTGCTGTAGGTTGGCTTTAGCGGCCTCGTTACCCATCTGGGCAGCTTGGTTGAAGGCAGCGATGGCGCGTTGTACATCTCCATTGAGGAAGTTGTATACACCTACGTTGTTGATGAATTCTGCTGTTTGATGGTTGGCTTTATCCATATATTTGATTGCGTTTTCCAGATCTTTCTTGGTCAGTGATACGGCTGCGGCATTCAGGTTGGCTACTTCATCGTTCGGATACATGCGTACGGCAATGTCGAATACATTCACAAAATCGTTGCTTCCTTTCGGATAACTGTTGGCCACCTGATACATCTCGTTCAGACTCAGATATTTCGGGTTGACTTTTATCACCACCCGTCCTTGTTCTACATCGAAGTTGGCTACGGTGTAGTCTATCTTGCAGTTCACTTTGCGGAGTCCCGGATAAATCTCTTTCAGCATTGTGCGATAAGGAGCACCGCCGTCCACGCGCATGATTTCCTGTTTGCGGCGCGCATCGTCAGTCGTATTCTTGATGATACCGATAAATTTATCTTTATCCTTCATAGACGATTTTTCCAATGCTTGTACCAATCCGTCCCAATTTTCACCACCAAAAGTTACTTTGTAAAGTTTGCCGGGAACTTTTTCGTTGGTAGTCAGATAATTCTTCAGAGCTTCGGCACGTTTCTGCGACAGTTGTTCGTTGAATTTCAACGGACCCTCCGGTGAAGCGAATCCTTCGATACTGATTCCTGTTACTGTCAGGTTCTTGTCATTCTGAATCTTGTCGAACATAGCATGAATGTTCATCAGCTCTTTGTGGTTATTCATGAATTCCGGCTGGATCACAGCTTTGCTGACAGGAAAGTCGAGGTGAGCTTCATACTGTTCGCTACGGTTTTTCACCACCTCCACAGTCGGCTGAATATAAGCAACCACCGGTATCATGGCACTCAGGCGTTTCGCTTCGGTAGAAACGTCGTTTGTTATCAGCTCCTGAGCAAGCATCTCTTCGTTGTTGCCGCAGCCGCATAGATTTTCTACCAGATTCAATGAAGCATTTGCCATCCAAGGTTCGTAAGGGATCACCTGGGCATAGTTGAGCACTTCTCTTTTATTATAAGGAATTACGATTCCTGCAGGTAGTTCGCGGCTGATGGCTAATCCGCGCAAATAAGCCTTCTGACGGCGTTTGCCGTTGATGATGATCTCTTCCAGCGCTACGTTGTGCTGTCCGTCTGTCAGGAGCGGAGTAAGTGTGAGCATACGTTCGGGACTGACTGTCAGATTTTTCATATCGATCTTCATGTCTACATAAAGCGAATTGCCCTGTTGCCATAATGAAACATCGGATAGACTGATGGCATCTTTAAAAAATTTCTGGGCACTGGCCGGCATTACTACTGCGAGGGCCAAGAGGAAGTATATGATTTTTCTTTTCATTGTTACTGTTGGTTTAGTTTTTTATAATTGGTTCCGGTGAATGCGGGACGTTTACTTGATGGTATAAATGATGCTGAGTCCGACTTTGGTCGGTCCGAAATAATTCTTGTTGTTGTGCCCCAGCTTTTCACCACACTTGCCACATGCGTATTTGTCATAGTCCAGGCGGGCATATCCTGCACCGATAGTGGCTTCCATACTCCAGCGGTTTTTCAGTATCCAATGGTAGCCGTAAGAGATACCTGCACCATAGATCTTGCCGTCATAGCGGTAGTTGCCCAACCCGAAGATGTCGAGATTGCTCATGTTAACATCGGCATAATGGCCATGGAGACCGAAAAAACTACCGTTGAAACGTTCGCAAAGCCAGTAGCGGAGTTCAGGTTGTACCAGCCAGTGCTTGATCTGTCTGTCTTTGGAAAATTTCCAGGGATTGTAGTTGCCCGATACATCAAGAGTGAGTTTTTTCGCCAAGGCTACTTCAAATCCCAGGTTCGGAGTACTGGTGGCCCAGTAGAGGGCATTGGTTTTGATGGCGAACTTGGGAAGATAAGTTTTTGTTCCCTGCTCTTGTGCATGTATGCTTGTGGCAAATACAAGCAGGAAGCATGCTGCTAAAAAATGTTTGATTGTTCTCATTTTCATTTTGGTCTAGGTTTTTACATAAACTATTTGCGAGATTAAACGTCTGAGAGGGGGACTTTGTTGACTCATACTCAAAATAATGTTATAGGACATGCACGCTAACATTTTTAAGCAAATAATTGTTATCTTAATAAAGTCAGGATTCCAAACTTTTCATTTTCTCCGGTAAAGAGGGTGAAAATAAACAAGCAATTGTAACTTGGATTACATCTATTCTCTTTTTTACATGCTAATTTTACATATACTTTAAAATAATAGCCTATGAAAGAGCTTATCAATCGCCTGGAAGAGTTGAACAGGCAAGCCGAAAAAGGTGGTGGAGACGCCCGTATCGAGAAACAACATTCTGTCGGAAAATTGACGGCACGTGAACGTATCGACCTGCTTCTGGAGAAAGGATCGTTTATTGAACTCGATAAACTGGTGACCCATCGTTGTACGGATTTCGGTATGGAGAAACAGAAAATATCCGGTGATGGAGTTGTAACCGGATATGGTATGATCGGCAAACGGCTTGTGTATGTTTTTGCTCAGGACTTCACCGTTTTTGGCGGTGCATTGTCCGAAACGTATGCCAGGAAGATTTGTAAAGTGATGGATATGGCTATGCAGATGGGAGCACCCATCATCGGGCTGAACGATTCGGGAGGAGCCCGTATTCAGGAGGGAGTCCGTTCGCTGGCCGGTTATGCGGAGATATTCCTGCGTAATTCTTTGGCTTCCGGTGTCATCCCTCAGATCAGTGCCATCATGGGTCCGTGTGCGGGTGGGGCGGTCTATTCGCCTGCATTGACCGATTTTATCCTGATGGTGAAAAATTCCGGTTATATGTTTATCACCGGTCCCGATGTGGTGAAGAGCGTGACACAGGAAGAAGTCAGCAAAGAAGATCTGGGAGGGGCGGATGTCCATACCATGAAGTCGGGGGTGGCACACCTCTCTGCCGAAAATGATATTGAATGCATCAATTACATTCGTGAACTGATTTCTTATCTGCCCGGAAATAATATGGAAGAGCCTCCGTTTGTTGCTACTACCGATTCTCCGACGAGGCTTACGCCCGAACTGTCGGATCTGGTGCCTACCAATCCTAATCAGCCGTATGATATGAAAGAGATGATCCGTGCAGTGGCGGACGATAACAGTTTCTTTGAATTGCAGGAAGAGTTTGCCCGTAACATCGTTATCGGTTATATTCGCCTGAACGGGAAGACGATAGGGGTGGTGGCCAATCAGCCGTTGGCATTGGCCGGAACGCTCGATATCAATGCCTCTGTTAAGGCAGCCCGTTTTGTCCGTTTCTGCGATGCGTTCAATATTCCATTGCTCACACTGGTAGATGTACCGGGATTCCTTCCGGGGGTAGATCAGGAGTATGGCGGCATCATCCGCAACGGTGCCAAGTTGCTTTATGCCTATTGTGAAGCTACGGTGCCGAAGGTTACGGTGATTGCCCGTAAAGCTTATGGCGGAGCTTATGATGTAATGAGTTCCAAGCACATCAGGGGAGATGTGAATCTGGCTTATCCCACTGCCGAAATAGCCGTGATGGGCCCCGATGGAGCGGTGAACATTCTTTTCCATAAAGAGATTGACAAAGCTGCCGACACCGAAGCCAGGCGTAAAGAGTTGCAGGATGACTATCGCAGCAAGTTTGCCAACCCTTACCGGGCTGCCGAGTTGGGCTACGTGGACGAGGTGATCGATCCGGCCATAACCCGTATGCGCCTGATACGCAGTTTTGAGATGCTTGCCAACAAGCGGCAGTCTAATCCGCCTAAGAAACATTCAAATCTTCCACTTTAAAGCAGAGGAGAACATCGTATGATAAAAAAGATATTAGTTGCGAATCGTGGCGAAATAGCCATGCGTATTTTCCGTACCTGCCGGGTAATGAATATTGCCACAGTGGCTATCTACACCCGGGTAGATCGGGGTGCCTTGCATGTGCGTTATGCCGAAGAGGCTTATTGTATTTCCGATTCTCCGGAAGATACGTCTTATCTGAAACCGGAAAAGATTCTGCAAATAGCCAAAAAGACAGGAGCTGCCATCCATCCGGGATATGGCTTTCTGTCTGAGAATGCGGACTTCGCCCGTCGTTGTGAGGAAGAAGGGGTAATCTTTATTGGTCCGAGTGCCGATATTATTGCCCGAATGGGTATCAAGACTGAGGCCCGCCGGATTATGCGTGAAGCCGGTTTACCGATCGTACCGGGCACGGAAGATCCGGTGAAAGGCATTGCCGAAGCCAAAAAGGTGGCTGCCGAAGTAGGCTATCCCATCATGCTGAAAGCACTGGCCGGGGGTGGTGGAAAAGGTATGCGTCTGGTACGCAGTGAAGAAGAAATGGAGACGGCATTGCGCCTTTCACAGTCTGAAGCCGGAACGTCGTTTGGCAACGATGCTGTTTATATTGAAAAATATATCGAGAATCCCCATCACATTGAAGTGCAGATACTGGGAGATAAGTATGGAAATGTAATTCATCTTTATGAACGGGAATGTTCCATTCAGCGACGCAATCAGAAAGTAATTGAAGAATCGCCTTCTCCTTTTGTGAAGCCCGAAACACGTGCCAAGATGCTGAAGGTTGCAGTGGAGGCCTGTAAGCGGATTAATTATTACAGTGCCGGAACGCTGGAGTTCATGATGGATAAAGACCAGAATTTTTATTTTTTGGAAATGAATACCCGCCTGCAGGTGGAACATCCGGTGACGGAAGAGTGTACCGGGGTCGATCTGGTACGCGACATGATACTGGTAGCTGCCGGCAATCGTCTGCCTTACAGGCAAGAAGATGTCGAGTTCCGGGGAGCTGCCATTGAATGTCGCATTTATGCCGAAGATCCCGAGAATAACTTCATGCCTTCGCCCGGGGTGATAACCGTTCGTGAAGCTCCCGAAGGACGTAATGTTCGTTTGGACAGTGCGGCTTATGCGGGATTTGAGGTTTCGCTGCATTATGATCCGATGATTGCAAAGCTCTGTTGTTGGGGACGTAATCGTGATTCGGCTATTTCGAACATGGCCCGTGCGTTGCGCGAATATAAGATTCTGGGTATCAAGACTACGATTCCTTTCCACCAGCGTGTGTTGAAGAATGCGGCTTTCCTGAAAGGAGAGTACGATACTACCTTTATCGATACGCGCTTCGATAAGGAAGACCTGAAACGCAGGCAGAATACCGATCCGACAGTAGCGGTGATTGCTGCTGCGCTGAAACATTACGAAGAAGAGAAAGAGGCTGCTTCACGCGCCACTACGCTTCCGGTAGTAGGAGATTCGCTTTGGAAATATTACGGCAAGTTGCAAATGACTGCCAATAACTATTAAACTCAGAATGCTTATGACAACAATATTAGCAACTTATTATGCCAAAATACAGGATGTGCCCGACAGCGAGTATAAAGTGGAGATTCTGGAAGACGGGCCGGTGAAGAAAGTGGCTGTTAACGGGAAAGTGTATGACGTGGACTACAACGTAGGGGGTGACTCTATCTATTCCATTATCATCAATCATCATTCGCACGGAGTACAGATATCTCCGACTTCCCATTCCTCTTATACCATTATGAATAAGGGGGAACTTTATCAGATCGAGCTGAAAGGAGAACTCGAGAAGATACATAATGCCCGTAGCGGAGCAGATGCCGTAGGGCGTCAGGTGGTTGTAGCTCCCATGCCGGGCGTTATCTTGAAAACTTACGTCAGGAAGGGAGATGAAGTGAAGAAGGGTGATCCGCTGTGCGTACTGGTTGCCATGAAGATGGAAAACGAAATTCGTTCGGTGGCCGATGGGGTGGTGAAAGAGATTTTTGTGGAGGAGAATACGAAAGTGGGGCTGAACGAACGTATCATGGTGGTTGAGTAGTAAGAATAGAAACCGCAAGGGCTCTGGAAGTATGATCTTTCAGGGCCCTTATCGTATGCTGTATCAACTGTCTCTATAAAGTGACATTTGCGAAGAGCAGGGTTGTCAGACTCTATTCTTGTATATTTCTCCTCCTTTCATGATCATTATGAAATTCTTTTCCGGATCTCCTAATAGGGTAATGTCTTTCAGTACGTCTCCATCTACCAGAATTAAGTCTGCCCAGGCATCTTCTTCTATAACACCCAATTTCCCGGGATAGGGATTTCGTGCACCGGACAGAGCCAGCAATTCCGCATTATCATGTGTTACCATCTTGAGAATTTCAAAGTTACTGAACCATTGTCTTAATTTAAGGATTCCCTGATTCTGATTCTTCGTGTTGGCAGGATTGAACAGTAAATCTGTTCCCCATGCCAGCTTGACGTTGTATTTCTTTGCCAGTTGATAGGTTTGGTCCGTACCTTGAACTACCAAGGCATGCTTCTCCTGTTGTTCTTTTGTCGGGAATTGATTATCTCCTAAAGTGAAGGGTTGCATACTGAGCCATATCTCTTTCTCTGCGATCAGCTGCATGGTGGGTTCGTCAATCAGATGGCCGTGCTCGATGCTTCTTACACCTGCATGGATAGCTCGTTGAATAGCTCTGGGCACATAGACATGCACCATTACATAGGTTCCTGCATCTTCCGCCGCTTTAACGGCAGCATGAATCTCTTCCTCGAAGAACTGTGTATCTTCCAACCGATCATACAAGGAAGCTACCCCGCCGCCTGTCATCAATTTAATCTGGCTGGCTCCCAGGCGGAGATTATTGCGTGCGGCGACGGTCACGGCGTCTATTCCGTCGGCGATAATGGCAGCTCCCATCTTTTCGGTATGCGTCAGTCCGCAACAGTCAAAGGGACGGGGTTCGTCATATACCGCCCGGAAATCTCCATGCCCTCCTGTCTGGGAGATAAGAGAGCCACTGGGATAAATGCGTGGTCCGGAAAGGATTCCTTCGTCGATGGCCCGTTTAAGCCCGAAGACCGGACCACCTGCATCCCGGATGGTTGTGAAGCCGCGGAGTAGGGTAGCTCGAGCTTCTTGTCCGGCTTTGAACTGCGTATAAGCGGTGTCTGCAGTAAGCAGATCCATCATCGTATTGCATGACATATAAGCATGCCAGTGTGCGTCGATCAGTCCGGGCATCAGGAATTTTCCCTTTCCGTCAAGAATGGTAACATTGGGAATTCCGTCCGTAGGGATCGGACTTTCTGAAACGGTTTTAATCCGGCTGTTTACCACCAGCACATTTCCCCGGCCGGTCTGTTCGCTGCTTCCATCGAAAATTTGAACGTTATTGATTAAAATACTATTGTCCATGATACATTATTAATTGGTGAGTACTGTTGGTATAACCCGTCTGAGGATTATTAGTTTAGCTGCAGGACTGATAAACTTCGTTAAGTGAGAGATTTATTCCGGTCTCTTCCTAAAAAACTTTACTCAATATGGGATGACTTTCTGTCTGATGATTTCTATCAATGTATTGGGCGTTTTATTTCGTATCGTTAATCAACAGAAATCTTCCGTCCGGTCAGGATTATTAAAATGAAATAATTAGAAAGTTCTAATAACTTTCTACATTGCAGTGTTTATAGGGATTCCGGGCATAGATTGCTTCCATTTGATAGACTGTATTTTAAGCTCGAATGATATCGGGTTGAACCTATTCTTTTTGCTATACGTTCTCTTTTTATAGACGAAGTAACTAAACCCGTCACATTTCAGCCGGTAAATGTGGCATATTGTCTCACTTTTAAACATATATGAATATGAAAACTTTATTCATTTTTCTATTTGTTTTGCTTGCATTTTACTCCTGCGATACGGATGAACCGATCAGCGCAGAAGACTTATCGGCTGCAACCGGTACTAATACGGATGAGGTCGATGTAGCTTCCAGGTCGGGCAGCTATCTGATCTGGCTTAATGGAATGAGTGCGGAAACAAAGAAAGTTGCAGATCAACTGCAAACCGTGAACCACTACGACAAGATGGTGGCTTTTAATGATTTACCAGGGACAGACAAGGTGGAAACCTTGGAAACCATGGCAAAAGATTCTTTGAACGATCTGACAATTGTAGGCAGTGTTGCCGATTTCATAGCAGGTACTTACAGTCCTGAGATGATACAGGACATCCGTCACAATCGTCAGGGAGTCATCTTAATTGCCAAAGACGGTAAGGGAGAAGATTTGAAGGCGCAAATGCTTAAACTTTTCGGGCTTTATGTAGATAAGGGATATTATAAAGTCAGCTTTCCGCGTGAACAGCGCTATGCCTATTATGACGCAAACGATCCGGATGCTTTGAAGAAGCTTTGCGGAACGGGTGGTCTCAATCCTCACACCCGTAGCATGTTGGGCTCTCCCGGACCGACGGATGATCCTTCGGCTCCGGAAGTTACCGAACGGGCTTTGCATGCTATGAAGAAGATCTATATCAGCAATCGGTATTATGTATATACCAGTGATTATAAATATCACATGACCGGATATGAGACGTTATTACCCTATACTGCTGATATCAAAGAGTATCTCCCGAGGGATGATAAAAAGTATGATGGGATGGTCGATCGCGAATGGACCATTGATGCTTATAATCTGCGTATTTACGCACCGACCAATGGAGATAATATGCTTGCTGTTTATAGTTCGGGTGGAAATGGTTTTTCCAACAGGCTCGACCATTCATTGGTATCTTTGAATAATGCACCGATGTATGAACTTTGGGCATTGATATGGGGATTGCGAAACAATGCTTATACAAAGATTAATATCCGTGACGACCAAAGTTCACAGTTGAATCTCAAACTGATTGACTTTGCGCCGGGTTTGCCGGAGACAGAGAGTACCATTGAGCATGCATACGAAAAGAGCGTAGGATTTGATTTGGGAGCGACTCCGGTTTTAAAGGGTGAGTATCGTTGGGGCAAGTCCATTACATATCAGTTGGCGGAAATGACCCGTGAGGTGACTCGTACCATTACCGATGCCGAGATGAGTTATTGCTGGAAGTGGTATCCTGAAACGCTTTTCCGGGGTAGCAAGGCTATGAATGCAGAGGGGATGATCGATGCTGTTACTATGATTTCGCCTGCATGGTATGATATTCTCTATGATCATGTGGCGGGAACTCCGGGTACGGATAATCCTTTCTGTGACTATGACAACGACTTGCAGTTTAACCAGAATCTGCTCAATTACGAGCAGCAATGCGCCATTACTGCCCGGACAACCGGTGCGTCGGCCGGTGTTGTAGCCATCGAGATAACCGATGGAATGGTCTTACAGCGTGGAGGAGCTTGGTTTACGAGTTGGGGAGCGGCAGTGATTCATTCTTTGCCGAGCAGTGCCGGAACAGCTTACAATACCACTGTGGATGTACACAAAACCACTACAGTGTGGATAGACTATAATAACTGGTAAAACGAACCATTAAAAAAGATTATGATGAAAACAAAAATGATATATATGATACTTCTGTTCTCAAGTATTCTTTTCGGGGGATGCGTTAGGGATGTCATTGATGATGTTCCGGGGACGGATGAGGACTATGCGGCAGATAAGAAGGACGTGGTCCTGATACGTATGGGAACTAACGATGCGGAAGTGAAAGATATTACATCCCGCTTGTTCAACAACATTCCTTCTTCCTGGGAAATAGGGAAGAAGACCATTGTGGACTATGACAAGATGAAAGATCCTGAGACGGAACTTAATGCCGACATCAAGAATCCGAAGATTTATATGACGGTCATTTTGAATATCGATGATGTTATCTCCGGTAAATATCCGATATCTCTGTTCCGTATGTTGAAGTTCTATAAAAGGGATTTTTATGTGATTGCCACTCAGTCCACTCCGGAACAGAAGGAGGAGATGCTTTCACTGATAGGAGTCTATATGGAAGCAGGTTATTACGCGATCAACTATGATAACGTACAGCATTACCGTATTTTTCCTTCTGCCGATCCGTATGCCAAAGATAATATGATTGGTAAGGGAGTGGCTTCCTTCAATCAAAAACTGTTGACCCGCTCTGCCGATACCTTGCCCGAAGGTAACGATCCGGATCCCGGATATAATGCACAAATGGCGGATAAGGAGGCTTTGAAGAGGATTGAGATTTACAACCGTATCTATGGCTATGCTCAGGGAGACATGAACTACTCCATGCAGGCGGTCCCTTATAAGATGAAACCGGGTGCCGCACCCGATGTGATTATAGATAACTCCTGGGCGATAGATGCCTATAACTTCCAGATATACAGTAAGAACAACAACTGTATATTGAGTATCACGAATAATGCCGGAAATGGCTTCACTGCCAATATCAAAGACTATACCACTCCCAAAGGTGCCAATGTCTATGCTTACATCTGGAATTTGATGCGGGAGGCTTCCAGTGAGATAACCGTTCATTCGGACGGAGGAATTTTCAGGGAGATCAGTTATCAGCCGCAGACGGTGAATCACGGTGCCAGCTATACCGAGAACTCTTTCTGGAAAGTGTCTGTTTCCGTATCGCCCACCAAACTGGAAGACAAACCTTGGGAGGCGTTCAAAGTGTCGTTTGGTAAAGAATCGTCTACCGAAGTGTCTTACAAGACTAAATCGATGGACTATTCCTGCAAGGGGCAGTTTGGTAACGGGCTGTACAGCAAACTTTGGCAGTTTATTCCCGGAGAGTTCTACGACAGGGCGGAAGCCTTTGTTTACGAAACGAGTCAGGGATTGCGTTGGATAGACGCTGCACAAGCGATGACACCCAATTATGTGACATGGGGAGGCTGGACCCTTCGCCAGAATTATTTAAATCACATCAACAACAGTATGAAGTTGCATCAACAGCAGTGCATTTACTCTCTAGAGTCGGACGCACAGCCCGGAGTCGTTTCTGTGGCTATCACAGACGCCATCGATTTACAAAAGACGTATGTACACTATAACTGCGGCATTCGCTATGGGCACGATTCGGCTAGGACGGATCTCAAAATGTCGAAGATGGTGTGGATTGATTTCAGGCAGTGGGACAATTGACCTGCACCCTTAACTCTACGGCTATATGAGGTTTTTATCCATGCCTAAAGCCTGCTTCATTACAGATTGAGAGATTACACAACTATATAGCAAGAGATAAGTGATAATAGTGTTTCTCTGTGTAATCTGTTAATCTGTGGTGAAGTTTTGGCTTATTAGCACAGGATGGTGGCGTATCGCTTAGAATCTTGTCAGTTGTTTGGGCGATCCATGCCAGGAACAGCCCAGACAATATACTTCCGTAAAATCGAATCCTTCGATTGGGATTTCCGGATATTTGGGTACGACTGTTCCATCTTGGGCAATATATACTAACAGACGTTCACCCTGATCGTTTTTTACATACATACCGGCTATTTTACACTGGGGACAAAGCAATTTCTTCATATTACTAAAATAGATTCTTTATACTGTTTTATTTTTATAGTTAGCTCTATCTTGATATTATCCGTTCATATCAGACGGATGATATCCTGAAAGCTTTTTGTATCCCGACTTTCCGTAAATACAGATAGTAGGTTTCAAAAGTGCGCAAATATGCAGGCTTGTCGCTTAATAGACAAATAATTTATCAGAAAAATATCTTCCCTTATCTAAAATTGATTAATAAGCCCTGTTTTCTATACGGGTAAAGGGGGACAGAGTAAAAGGAAACGATCATATTGATAAAGATGAATGAGGTGTGACTGCTTATTCATTCTATAATAGAATTTGCCTGTAGATAATCTTTTTGTTTGGAATGTCATCGATCTTCGTAACCGGCTCTTTGCTCTTTCCCTGTAGCGGTAGGTATTTCTTTATTAGTGAACAGTTTTATTATGATTTATACTTTGTGTAGCAAAAGTAACTGTTTTACCTTATGAGGGCCATTGTAAAAAAACGGTCTTTTAAAACTAAGCTCTATCTTTTTTTGTTGTTAATCATATGAATAACTAAAAGAAATATACGATTATGAGATATGATATAGCTATTATCGGTGGTGGACCTGCCGGGTATACTGCTGCCGAGAGAGCAGGAGCTAACGGTTTGCGTGCTGTTTTGTTTGAGAAAAAAGCAATGGGCGGTGTGTGTCTTAATGAAGGATGTATTCCTACCAAAGCCCTGCTTTATTCCGCTAAGGTGCTGGACGGTATCAAGAGTGCGCCGAAATACGGTGTCTCGGTAGAGGGGGCTCCTGCATTTGATATGGAAAAAATCATCGGCCGGAAAAACAAAACGGTGCAGAAGTTGACGGGCGGAGTGAGAATGACGGTAAACTCTTACGGAGTGACTATTGTAGATAAGGAAGCGGTGATAGAGGGCGAAGGTGAAGAAGGATTCCATATCCGCTGTGATGGAGAGGTATACGAGGCAACCTATCTGTTGGTTTGTACCGGATCGGATACCGTGATCCCTCCGATAAAGGGGCTTTCGGACGTGGATTACTGGACCTCACGAGAGGCGCTGGATAGCACTGTTCTTCCATCATCGCTCGCCATTATTGGAGGCGGAGTGATCGGAATGGAGTTTGCTTCATTCTTTAACAGCATGGGCGTTAGGGTGAAAGTGATCGAGATGATGCCGGAGATTCTTGGAGCAATGGATAAAGAAACCAGTGCGATGTTGCGTGCTGACTATACAAAAAAAGGGGTTAATTTCTATCTGAACACGAAAGTAACCGAGGTGAGTGATAAAGGAGTAACAGTGGAAAAGGATGGAAAGAGTTCGTTTATCGATGCCGACCGGATTTTAGTGAGCGTAGGCCGTAAAGCGAATATCACCCAAGTAGGATTGGATAAACTGAATATTGAGTTGCACCGGAATGGGGTCGTTGTAGATGAACACATGTTGACCTCTCATCCACGTGTATATGCTTGCGGTGATATTACCGGCTTTTCTTTATTGGCACATACGGCTATTCGTGAAGCAGAAGTTGCCATTAATCATATTTTGGGAATAGATGACCGGATGGATTATGATTGTGTTCCGGGCGTAGTCTATACCAATCCCGAACTGGCCGGTGTGGGTAAAACGGAGGAGGAGCTGATAGCTAAGGGTATTTATTACCGGATACAAAAACTACCGATGGTTTATTCGGGGCGTTTTGTTGCCGAAAACGAGTTGGGGAACGGACTGTGTAAACTGATTATCGATCATAATGATCGGATTGTCGGCTGCCACATGTTGGGCAATCCGGCTTCGGAAATTATTGTTGTGGCAGGCATTGCTATCCAGAGAGGATATACGGTCGATGAATTCAGAAAGAGTGTTTTCCCGCACCCGACAGTCGGTGAAATTTATCACGAGACACTGTTTGCCTGATGCGGTTTATAAATAGCTCTTTTACGGATGCCGGTTTCAATCTGGCGGCTGAAGAGTATTTGTTGAAGCAGGGTACAGAAGATGTATTCATGCTTTGGCAAAGTGCTCCGTCCGTAATTATAGGCAAGCATCAGCGGGTGGAAACGGAAGTGAACCGGACGATGGCGGAACAAAACAAGATTCCTGTATTCCGGCGGTTTTCCGGTGGCGGTGCCGTATATCACGATTTGGGCAACATCAATCTTACGTTCATTGAAACTACCCGTCTGGCGCGTTTCGAAACTTATCTGGAGCGAACGGTTGAAATGTTGACTGCCGCCGGAGTTGCAGTGAGAGGCGACGAACGATTGGGTATTTATGTCGACGGGCGAAAAGTCTCGGGCAGTGCGCAATGCGTACATCGCAATCGTGCAATGTATCATTGCACACTGCTGTATGATACAAATCTGGTGTTGTTGAATAAGTTGCTTGAGGTAGAAGGACTTGAGGAAAAGGTTGCCGTACATCCTGCTGTCCGTTCGGTACGTAGCGAAGTGACGAATCTGAAAGAGTATATGCATCCGGCTCTATCTACAGATAAATTCCGGGAGTGGGTTTTTCGTTATTTTGCAGGTCCTTCGGTTGCCGAAGCGTTCAGTAAGGAGGAACTGGCTATTATCGAGGGGTTACGGGAAAATAAATACAACACTATCTGTAACTGACGTGAATATCACCAAGCAGTCTGATTATTCAGTATCCGGTGGAGGAGAACTATTTTCCTTTCAAAATTCAGCCTTCTCATACGAAAAGTGTACTTCCATCTTCCACCCTCGATTGGGCAAGCTCGATTCATCGTTTGTGTTTGATATACAGATAGATGTATCTGTTTCCCTATCTGTTCATACCATTTAAAGCAGTTTGTTTTTCTTAGTATCTTTAGTGAAAATGGTTAGGTTCTTATCTCGTCCCGCATACCCGGGTTGAGATAAAGATACTTTAGAAAGAAGTAAAGTAATTATTGATAATGCGTTATGCTTGCTATGGAATCTGCTTGCTTTCTTGCTAATGCGTGAGAACGGATATTTAAAGGATGCGCGAGATTGATTTATGTTTTTAGCCACTAAACGGCTTTCTTATCCAGGCGATTACTTAAAAAAACATTAACTTAAAACTTTCTTTTTCACAATCTTGTTCTACTTGTACAAGTGAAAGAATAAATAATTGTGTATATGGCAAGATTCGAAATAAAAATGCCCAAGTTGGGCGAAAGTATTACCGAAGGAACCATTTTATCATGGTCGGTGCAGGTAGGTGACGTGGTCAATGAGGACGACGTACTTTTTGAGGTGAATACTGCTAAGGTCAGTGCGGAGATCCCTTCTCCCGTTGCCGGAAAAGTGGTGGAAATATTGTTTAAAGAAGGCGATACGGTACCGGTAGGTACGGTAGTTGCCATTGTAGATATGGATGGAGAAGGTTCCGGAGAGGCATCGGAAACCGCAGGCTCTGTAGAAACGGCGTCTGCTCCAAAGGCTGCCGAGGTGTCGGGCACTGCGTCTGTTCCGAAAGTTCAGGCGGAAGTAGCCGCTCCCAAAGTGGAACGTTGGTATTCGCCGGCAGTACTTCAATTGGCACGGGAGGCGAAGATTTCTCAGGAAGAACTGGATTCGATTCCCGGGACAGGTTATGAAGGCCGGCTGAGCAAAAAAGATATCCGCACTTACATCGAGATGAAGAAAGGTGCTCCGGCAGCCGACGTCTCTACTACGGTGGTTTCGACGGTTTCGGCAAATAATTCGGGCTTTTCTCCTGTTCCTTCTGCAGAAGTACAAAAGAAGGCTGCCGCTGCGGCTCCTCAGGCTCAGCATGGACAATCTGCTTCTGCCGTTTCTTCAGATGCATCGGTAGAAGTCAAAGAGATGGATCGAGTACGTCGCATTATCGCCGACCATATGGTGATGTCGAAAAAGGTTTCTCCGCATGTGACTAATGTGGTCGAAGTAGATGTCACCCGGCTGGTGCGTTGGCGCGAAAAGACCAAAGACGCTTTCTTCCGTCGTGAAGGTGTGAAGCTGACTTATATGCCTGCCATTGCTGAGGCCACTGCCCAGGCGTTGGCTGCCTATCCTCAGGTAAATGTCTCGGTGGACGGATACAACATCCTGTATAAGAAACATATCAATGTGGGCATTGCTGTTTCGCAAGATGATGGAAACTTGATTGTTCCCGTAGTGCATGATGCCGATCGTTTGAATCTTAACGGACTTGCCGTAGCTATCGATTCGTTGGCGAAAAAGGCACGGGTTAATAAGCTGATGCCTGATGATATCGACGGAGGAACATTCACAATCACCAATTTCGGTACGTTTAAGATGTTGTTCGGCACTCCGATCATCAATCAGCCACAGGTGGCTATTCTCGGAGTGGGTGTCATTGAGAAAAAGCCGGCTGTGGTGGAGACTCCCGAAGGAGATGTGATAGCCATTCGCCATAAGATGTACTTGTCACTCTCTTATGATCACCGTGTGGTGGATGGTTCGCTGGGAGGTAACTTCCTGCACTTCATTGCCGACTATCTGGAGAACTGGAAAGAATAGTTGCCATATCGGAGATTTACAGAATAATAAATCAGTCTCACCACAGATCTCCCGGATCGTTGCGGAACTTGTTTGGGGATCTTTATCCTTAAACTGTGATCATCTGTGTGATTTGTGGTGAAAATCCTAAACCCACTTTAAATATGAAGAAATACGATATAAAAACCACTGACGAACAGACTCTCCGCAAGTGGTATCATTTAATGACTTTGGGGCGTGCGCTCGACGAGAAGGCACCCGCCTATTTGCTGCAATCTCTTGGCTGGTCCTATCATGCTCCTTATGCCGGGCATGACGGCATCCAGCTTGCTATCGGGCAGGTTTTTACTCTTGGTGAGGACTATCTTTTTCCTTATTACCGGGATATGCTCACTGTGCTTTCTGCCGGAATGACTCCGGAGGAACTGATTCTGAACGGTATCTCAAAAGCTACGGACCCGGGTAGTGCCGGACGTCATATGTCCAATCACTTTGCCAAACCGGAATGGCACATCGAGAATATCTCTTCTGCTACCGGTACGCACGATCTTCATGCGGCAGGCGTAGGGCGTGCCATGGTTTATTATGGGCATAAGGGGGTTGCCATTACTTCACATGGTGAGTCTGCCACATCCGAGGGATTTGTCTATGAAGCTATCAACGGGGCCAGCAACGAACGTCTTCCGGTTATTTTTGTATTCCAGGACAACGGTTATGGCATTTCCGTCCCTAAAAAGGATCAGACTGCCAATCGTAAAGTGGCCGATAACTTCTCTGGTTTTAAGAACCTCCGCATCATTCATTGCAATGGAAAGGATGTATTTGACTCGATGAATGCCATGACCGAAGCCCGTGAATTTGCTATAGCCAACCGTACTCCGGTTATAGTACATGCCAATTGCGTACGTATCGGTTCGCACTCCAACTCTGATAAGCATACTCTCTATCGCGACGAGAATGAGTTGGCATACGTGAAGGAAGCCGATCCGCTGATGAAGTTCCGCCGGATGCTGTTGCGCTACAAGCGCCTGACCGAAGAGGACCTCCAACAGATAGAAGCTGCCGCCAAGAAAGAACTGGCTGCCGCCAATCGTAAAGCGTTGGCTGCACCCGATCCGATTCCGGAGAGCATTTACGACTTTGTCCTTCCCGAACCGTATATTCCTCAAAAGTATAAAGACGGACTTCCGGGGCCTGTCGAAGGTGAGAAGAGTTTCATGGTGAACGCCATTAATGAAACGCTCAAAGAGGAGTTTCGCCGCAATCCTGATACCTTTATCTGGGGACAAGACGTGGCCAATAAAGATAAAGGAGGCGTATTCAATGTTACCAAGGGGATGCAACAGGAGTTCGGTGATGCCCGTGTGTTCAGTGCTCCGATAGCCGAAGATTATATTGTGGGAACGGCCAACGGAATGTGCCGTTTCGATCCTAAAATACATGTGGTTATTGAAGGCGCTGAGTTTGCCGATTACTTCTGGCCTGCTGTCGAACAGTACGTTGAGTGTACACATGAGTATTGGCGTAGCAATGGTAAGTTTACTCCCAATATTACACTTCGCCTTGCTTCGGGTGGATACATTGGCGGTGGATTGTATCATTCGCAGAACCTTGAAGGGGCTCTTACGACTTTACCCGGTGCCCGTATTGTTTGTCCATCGTTTGCCGACGATGCTGCCGGGCTGCTCCGCACCAGTATGCGTTCCAAGGGATTCACTCTTTATCTGGAGCCCAAAGCGCTTTACAACTCAGTAGAGGCTGCTGCCGTTGTGCCCGAAGAGTTTGAAGTTCCCTTTGGTAAGGCCCGTATCCGCCGCGAAGGAACCGATCTGACTATAATTACTTATGGCAATACTACCCATTTTTGTCTGGATGTTGCCGAACGTCTTGCCCGGGAAGGGGTGGGGAGTGTCGAAGTTATCGATCTCCGTTCGCTGATTCCGTTGGATAAAGAAGCGATTTTTGCTTCCGTACGGAAAACCGGTAAAGTGATGGTGGTGCATGAAGACAAAGTCTTCTCCGGATTCGGTGCCGAAATTGCAGCGCAGATTGCCGGGGAAATGTTCCGTTACCTGGATGCCCCGGTACAACGTGTGGGCTCCACCTTTACTCCGGTAGGTTTCAATCCGATATTGGAACGGGCTATCCTGCCGAATGATGAAAAGATATATAAAGCAGCCAAAGAGTTGCTGGAGTTCTAATTAAAAAAACGATCAATCATGAAAAAGATAGGAATATTCTATGCTGCCAAAGCCGATAAAACCTCTTGGGTGGCTGAAAAGATTCAAAAAGAATTTGGTACTTCTGCCGAGTCTGTAGCTATCGAAAATGCCTGGCAGAATGATTTTGAAGCCTATGATAATTTCATAGTCGGTGCTTCCACCTGGTTCGATGGCGAACTGCCTACTTATTGGGACGAGCTTCTGCCCGAACTCCGCACCTTGCAGTTGAAAGGGAAGAAAGTGGCTATCTTCGGGCTTGGCGATCAGGTGAAGTATCCCGAGAACTTTGCCGATGGTGTCGGACTGCTTGCCGAAGTCTTTGAGAATGATGGAGCTACGCTTGTTGGTTTTACTTCTATAGACGGATATAGTTTCGAGCGTTCCCGGGCTCTGAAAGGTGATAAATGGTGTGGATTGGTCATTGACATCGAAAATCAGTCGGAAATGACTGATAAGCGAATAAAAGACTGGTGTAGGCAGGTGAAAAAGGAATTTGAAGTTTGATCCGGTCATACCGCAGAGTAGCACAGGACTGACTGTTATGTCGTTCGTGTGTTACTCTATGGCAGGCCTGTGTGTGTTAAAGTACGAACTTTACTGCTGCCCATCGGTTTTTCTCTTGATGGTGTACGAAGGTGAGTCCGTGCTTTTCTGCTTCCCGGCGGATAGCCGGAATATCATCGATATAGAATCCGCTCATAAATAACTCCGATCCCGGATGCATGCATGCTACATACTGCTTCATATCGTTCAGTAAGATATTGCGGTTGATATTGGCTATTACTACATCGAATGGCCCTTTCCCTTGCAATGCCGAAGCATCCCCCTGCGAGACGGCAATATCTGTCACTCCGTTCAGTTCGATGTTCTCTATCGAGTTGCGTACACACCATTCGTCGATATCGATGGCTGTGCAAGGCTTAGCTCCCCGCATTCGTGCGAGAATAGCCAGTATTGAAGTTCCGCAGCCCATATCCAGCAGCGACTTGCCGGTCAGTTCGCTATCCAACAATTCTCCGATAATCAGGCTTGTCGTTTCATGGTGTCCTGTTCCGAATGCCATCTGCGGATTGATCAGGATATCATATTCTGCCTTAGGCACGTCCTGATGAAATGTGCTATGAATCACACAACGGTCTCCGATCACAATCGGTTGGAAGAAATTTTTTTCCCATTCTTCGTTCCAGTCCTTGTCTTCGGCCTCGGCAAACGTATAAGAAATTTCCGTATCCGGCACAGGAAAATTTGCCAGCTCTGTTTTCAATGTCTCTTCGTTGTAAAGTGATTGCTGAATATAAGCGGTCAGTCCGCCTTCCCGTTCGACAAAACTCTCGAATCCGGCTTCGCCCAACACGGCAGCAAGCACATCATTCACCGTTTCGGTGCAAGGATGTGTATCAAAAGTGAACTCAAAGTACTTCATAGGTGTTTTTATTTGCAAAAGTACGATTTAAAGGGATAGAAACAAAGTAAACATTGTTTTTATCGGGTTGAGATTTGTTAAGTTAAAGAACGGCAAAATAGGGAAATCCCTATTATTGTTTGGGGAAAATCTATCCGGCAGCGTGAATACCTTGCTTATCTTTGTAACGTGAATAAAAAGATTAAGAAACCAATAAACCACGGAAATATGAAAAAGATTGTGTTATTATCGCTGTTTGCCCTGTGCCTCCCACTGCTTGTGATGGCGCAAAGCAATAATGACGACCTTTATTTCGTACCTTCTAAGGAAAAAAAGCAGGAAGCCAAAAAGACTCCTGTGAAGAAGGAACCGGAAAAAAAAGTTGTCACCACGAACATTTATACGTCTCCGGGTACTACGGTAGTAGTTCAGGACCGTAAAGGAAACAAACGCGATATGCGTGATGTGGATGAGTATAACCGCCGTTACGATGCCAAAGATAACGAGTTCGCAATGGAGGACGATACATTATACGTAAAAGAAAAAGCTGTCTCCGATCCGGATGGTGAATGGGTGAACGGGTTCAATGGCTCACAGGATGACTACGAGTACGCTGAACGCATCATTCGTTTCCGTAATCCCCGTTTTGCGGTAAGCATTAGCAGCCCGCTTTACTGGGACATTGTTTATGGAACCAATTCCTGGGATTGGAATGTTTATACAGACGGTTTCTATGCTTATGCATTCCCGACATTTACCAACCGCTTATGGTGGGATTGGCGTTACAACTCTTATGGTTCCGGATGGGGCTGGGGATGGGGCTGGTCTTCACCTTATTATGCTTGGGGTGGCTATTATCCCGGTTATTGGGGTGGCTATTGGGGTGGTTACTGGGGCGGCTGGTATGGCGGCGGCTACTGGGGACACCATCATCACTATCATCCCGGATGGGGTGGCGGTGGCAGCTGGGCAGGAAGATATAATACCTATACCCGTCGTGGTTCGTCTGCTGTGAGAAGCAGTTATGGCAACTCTTCGACCGTTCGCCGTTACAGTTCAGGTGCGGTACGCTCCAATAGCGGTTCTTCCGTTCGTTCGTCAGCGACATCTTCTTACAATAGAGGAGAGAGCTCTGCCAGACGTGTGATAGGAACGCGTGTAGTCGGTGAACGTCCGGGATCTACTACGCGTACAGATGCTTCTTCTTCACGTCGAAGTACCTATACCCGTCCAAGTAGTACACGCAGTAGTTCTTCTTATGAAGGAACTCGCGGCGGAAGCACTACTACAGGTTCTCCGTCTTACTCGGAAGGAGGCAGAAGGGCAAGTACAAGAAGCAGTTCTACTTATACTCGTGGCAGTTCTACGGCTCCTTCGCGTAGTTACAATGAGAGTACCACTCGTCGTTCATACAACAGTACTCCTTCTCGTAGCAGCAGTTCGTCTACGCGCAGTTATTCTTCACCTTCAGGTAGCAGTTCACGTAGTTATTCTACCGGTGGCGGTGGTGGTTCTTCCCGTTCTTCCGGTGGCGGTGGCGGCTCTTCAAGGGGCAGAAGATGATAATGGAGGTATTAACTTAAAAAAGCATTTGACGATGAAAAAAATAATTACTTTAGCAACTTTGGGGCTGTTGGTAGCAGCAGCCCCGATAAGTGCACAGACTGTGTACGATGCTGCCAAGATAACAGGAAAGGACTTGAACGGAACCGCCCGTTTTGTCGGCATGGGTGGCGCCATGGGAGCTTTAGGAGGTGATATCTCTACAATCGGAACGAATCCTGCCGGTATCGGTATCTATCGCAGCAATGATTTTATGACTTCTTTCGGCTTTTCTTCATACGGGACGGAAAGCAAATATTTGGGAGATAAATTTAAGTCGGATAAAATACAAGGTTCTTTTGATAATCTGGGGTTTGTATTTGCATCTAAGATTGGCAATGAAACTTCTTTGCGTTATGTGAATTTTGGATTTAACTACCATAAAGCCAAGTCTTTCTATAAGAATATGAATATGAAGGGAGGACTCGGTAACAGTTCGCAAACCTATCAGATGGCCCAACAAGCCAGTGGCATAACCAAATGGGGAGATTATCCTTATGACGATCCGGAGATAGGATGGCTTTCCATATTGGGATATGACGGTTGGTTGATTAGTGATATCACAACTGATAAAATGAATGCAGCCGGCAAGCCGAATTCTCCATATGTGGATAAGGATGGAAATCAAAGATACGATGCCAATGGTAAACCTCTGTATACGACACCGGGTAATTACTATGGTATGTATGATGACGGTGTCGCCAATTTCCACTCGCAAGAGCGTGGCGGAATCGACCAGTACGACTTTAATGTTGCTTTCAATTTCAACGACCGGTTCTATCTTGGACTGACTCTCGGGGCATATGCGGTTGATTATAGCAAGTACACTTATTATTCCGAAGCGTATACAGGAGCAAATGCACCGCAGAATTACAATCTGAGGAGTTGGAATAAGGTAAGAGGTTCGGGTTTCGATCTTAAGTTGGGTACGATTATCCGTCCGTTTGAAAATTCGCCCTTCCGTATCGGTCTGGCCATTCACACCCCTACGTTCTATAATCTGGATTATAAGACCAGTGCCCGTGTAGAATCGGATGTGTTGAACGTTGAGACAGGAAAGATAGATCAGTGGTCGGTGGATACGCGTGATAAGTTACCCGGAAATGGAGATATGGTGCGTGAATTCCGGTTACAGACTCCGTGGACTTATAACGTAAGTTTAGGCTATACCATTGGTACAAGTCTGGCATTAGGCGCCGAATACGAATATCAGGATTATTCAACGATGAAATTCCGAGGACCGACCGGTTCAAGCTCTGAGTTTACGTTTGAAAATAGCACGAGACCTATGATGAAAGGTGTGAATACCCTCCGTCTTGGTCTTGAATATAAAGTGATCCCGCAGTTTGCGCTGCGTGCCGGATATAATTATACTTCGGCTATTTTCCATGGAGATGCTTTCAAAGATCTGCCTTATTATTCTATCCAGACAGATACTGACTGGGCAAATACGAAGGCTCTGAGCAACTATACTTTGGGTATCGGGTATCGCGGTTCTGTATTTTATGCAGATCTGGCTTATAAGTTCTCTACTTATAATGAAGATTTTTATCCGTTCGTAAATAAGTATGAGGAAAACAATGCAACTACGGTGCTGACACCGGAAACAACCAAAGTGACTAATACCCGTAGCCAAGTGCTGTTTACTTTAGGTCTCCGTTTCTAATTAGATTCCCAAGCAATTAAATTATAACTTTTGTGTGTATAGAAATCCCCGAAGGACGATGCAGTGTTCTACGGGGATTCTTGTTTATCAGTATTCTATCTTATCTTCTTTTTCCATCCACTCCTCAAAAGCTTTGATTGCTTCGTCGTGGAGTAATACTTCGGATGGCAGCTTGCGGTTCTCCGGTTTCAGTTCCAATTCATCGTAGATAAACGAGTCGTCGAATCCGATGTTTTTGGCATCTGTCTTGTTATTGCCATAGTACATCTTGTCTAATCGGGCCCAATAGATGGCACCCAGGCACATGGGACAGGGTTCGCAAGAGGTGTAAATTTCGTAACCGCTCAGATTAAAAGTTCCCAGTTTTGAGGCAGCCGCGCGGATAGCGCTTACTTCTGCATGGGCAGTGGGGTCGCATGAGGCTGTTACGCGATTGACGCCTGTGGCCACTATTTCTCCATTTTTTGCAATGACAGCTCCGAAGGGGCCTCCTCCGTTTGCTACATTTTCTCTGGAAAGTTCGATGGCTTTCCTCATTAGTTCTTCTTTGGTCATGTGATATAAAAAATCTATCGTTAATATTGTTATACGTTTTTTGCAAATATAAACAATATGAACGATAGATTGTTTCTTCCGGCAGAGAAATCAGCTTATTCTTTTTGAATAGTCGGACTGTTGATGCCGTCGGGCGGGTATATGGTTGCCATCCGTCGGGCTTCCTGTTACCAATACCAGCACAGACCGAAAGAGTAGGGATAAAGTTCGGGACCTTTTTTGTGTTCGAAGAGGCTGTAGGTAGAGTAGCGCAAATACACTCCGATGTCACCGTAACCTGCTTGTGCTAGGAGGTTAATGCCTACCGGGTGGACATTCAGGTCACTGTCCAGGTTCTTTTTATGTCCGTTGACCTTTGCTTTCGACTTAGCCCCATGACGGATTTCCGCTTCAAGTCCGGCTGAAAAGAATAGAGGACCGTGAGCATTGCTGTGGCTGAATCTTTTTTGCCATTCCAGAGCTACCGGAATGCGGAAGTAGAAATAGCGTAACCGGCTTTTGGTATACACTTCCTCGTCGGGAACACCCGGAACAATGCCGGTGACTCCCTCTATTTGTCTGAAGGCATAGTTGTTGCCCAGGCGGAAAGAGCGGTATCCCCAGCCTAAACCGGTTGTTATGCCCCATTGGCGATCACGTGAGAGTGTCAGGGAGCCTTGAAACAGATTGAAACCGATTTCCCAGGACTTGTTGGCGTTTATATTCAGTCCGTCCGGAGTATTGAAGTTGATGCCGTCAGAGAGCCGTGTGTATCCCATATAGAATCCGGCAATATGCGGGTCGAACCGATAATGGTTCTTTCTTTTGACGAAGGGGACAGTGAATGCCGTGCGGCGTTCGGTGGTTTGTCCGTCCGTATAGATTCCCTCAAAAATCTGATCGTTCTCTATCGTATCGCCGTGCGAAGACTGTTCGTAAAGTTTTACCTTTATTTTCCCTTCGTTTTCTTTAATCAGGATTTTGCGTCCGTTGACGTAAAGAGTCGTGTCTTGCGAAATGCCTTCTTGAGCCATTCCTGCCATCGGGATCAGCATAAACAGTAATAAATAAATGTGTTTCATATTCTTATAATGTTTAGTTTTTTTTCATAAATAACATGGTTACCAGATCGTCTGCATCCAACTCGCCCTCGATGTAAATCAGGGTAGCCGAGCCTTTTTTACCGATTTTGAACAGGATGAACCGGTTGACATCTTCTTTTAGCTGGGGCAATTGATAATAGCCGGACTGGATTTGTCCGCCTGCCACCACTTCCTTCACTTTCTTTGCCTTCTTTTTGTCAGCATCCAGACAGTTGAGAATGGTGGGCAGTGCTTCTTCAACGTCTTTAAAGACAAGGCTTTTATAGAGAGTCATCTGGTAGGTTTCCAGCATTTCGTTGGACAGCTCTACCATAGTCACTCCTTTTTGTTTACCGTATTTCTGGAATACGGAAGCTATTTGTAGTCCCTGTTGTGCTCTTGCCATGCCGGAGGCGACAGTAAGTAGCAGGATAATCCATGTGGTGCGAATGACTTTATTCATACTTCGTTTCTTTTATTATTTTCTTTTTTTATTCGGAGAACAGCGTAGCGAATACTTCCTCCTCGCTGATACTCACATCACGAAACGCGATCATGGCTTGTTCGCGTACCAGTTTGGCATCGGTATAGCATTTCCCGTCAATGATTACATAATTAGCGGTTGAGGTGTTGAAATGTCGGTTGAGACCGGCAATACCCAATATAAGCAATATTCCGGCAGCCATTCCGCTGAATATGTAAAGTAGACGGCGGCGCAGAGGGACAGAAGTTTTCGGAACTTCGGGGACGGCAGTCTTGCTCTGCCGGTTCTCTTCGTTGAGGAAAGCAAACATCGGGCGGTACATCTGCAGATGTTCCGGTACGATGCCCCGGGTGAAAAAACGGCGGAGCTCACGTTCTTCTTCGCAGGTGGTTTCCCCTTCAAAATACTTGTTCAATAATTCTTCTATATTCATGCTTCGTTTCTCCTTTTTCTTTGTTGTATGGTTTGCAGGTAAATGTCTCTTACTTTTTTCCGTGCCCTGGATAAATTGCTGCGGATGGCTTCAGAGCTGCATCCTGTTATCTCGGCGATTTCTTCGGTTTCGTACTCTTCTACATCTTTCATCCGGAGGATGGTCTGTTGCAGAGGTGGAAGTGTACTGATGATATGTCGCATCAGGCTGAATTCGTCTTTCTCTTCAAGCAAGCGTTCGGGGGTGGCGACCGGACTGGCAGCCTGTACGCTGTCGAGCGATAGGTTGTCGGGATGTTTCCCTCTGAGGATATCCATGCAGGTATGATGGGTCATAGTCATGGCAAGGGCCTCAATGCTATGGTATTCGTCCAGTTTCGGACGAAGGTTCCATAACTTCAGCATCACTTCCTGCACGGCATCTTCGGCATCCGAGTGGTCATCTGTCAACTTCCGCGCATAACTAAGCAGTTTGTCGCGGAGTGGAAGAACGGCTATTTTGAATTGTTTTAGTTCCATTTACATAAGCAAGACGGAGAAGGAAGGAAAACGTGACATGGAAAAGATAAAAAAATGATGAACGATCAACAATAAGTAGTGTCCTGACAGGTGGAATGTAGTGTGAGGTAAGACGATCTCTATCGTTTATGGTTGATCGTTCATCGTTCATTATCAGATCTTTCCCAATATTTTATCCATCACCCAGTTAGTCGTTGTGGCACTTTCGCCATCACACGAACAGGTGGATTTTCCAAGAAGATGGTCTACTACGGCCTGAATCAAGGGCTGCTGTACGTGTTCAGGGTTTTCTACCACTATTTCTTCACGTCCTCTTTCAGTATGGAGGGCAATCGGGTCATAGGTAAATACGGAGAAGCAGATCATGCCTTTATCGCCGATAATTTCGATACGGTCTTCGCGGGCCGAATCATGGGCTACGAAGCACCACGAACCGCTCCCTACCAATCCGTTGTCGAACTGGAAACATGCGCTCAGTGTATCTTCTGCCGGATAGAGTCCGCCACGGTTGCTTTTATAGCCACTGGCTTCGAGTATGCAGCCGAACATCTCCTGCAGAAGGTCGATCTGGTGTGGTGCGAGGTCATAGAAGTATCCTCCTCCGGCAATATCGGCCTGTACACGCCAGGGCAGATTCTCTCTGTTATAGTCCAGATCGCGAGGGGGCTGTGCAAAACGGATCTGTACGTTGATTACATTGCCGATCGTACCTTTGTCCACCAGTTCCTTCACTTTCATAAAGTAAGGCAGGTAACGCCGGTAGTAGGCTACAAAACAAGGGACTCCCGTCTCTTGTGAGATGCGGTTGATGCGGGCACACTCTTCGTAAGTCTGTGCCATTGGCTTTTCGATATAAACCGGTTTTCCGGCTTTCATGGACATGATGGCATAAGTGGCGTGTGAAGAGGGCGGAGTGGCTATGTATACGGCATTTACTTCCGGATCGTCTATTAACTCTTGTGCGTCGTCATACCACTTCGGTATGTTCCGCTCTTTAGCATAGGCTTTGGCTTTTTTACCGTCACGGCTCATGACTGCCACTACTTTGGAGCCTTCTACTTTCTGAAAAGCAGGTCCGCTTTTGTATTTGGTCACCTCTCCGCAACCAATGAATCCCCATTTTATAATCTTATTGCTCATATCTTTTTATTTATCGTTCCGCAAATATACTCAATTCTGCCGAAAGCAAAGAATGATTTACAGTTATCCTGATAGAGATCGTTCGCGTTCGTTCCTTAGTGTGATAGCATCGGGTGTACAACTCATGCACGACGAGTTGTACAACTCGTACACGACCAGTTGCTCAACTCGTACTGTACCAGTTGTACAACTGGTAACTGCTATCTTTAAAAGGGACGGGAGGAGGGAAGAAAGCCGGTTATTGTTTCCCGTAATATTTGCGATAAACGGACTGGTATTCTCCTTTTTTCCGGAAGTCGGATAGCCATGTATTCAGGCTGTCGAGTAGGGCGGGAGATTGCTTGCTGACTCCCCATGAATAGAATTGCGTGAAACTGATGGCGGTATTGATATCGAGCTGGGGTAGCGAGTCCACAGCCATCCGGGCGATGCCCTCGTCACATACGGCATAATCGATGTCTCCGTGAGCAACCATTGCGATCAGTTGCTCGGAACCATATTTCTCTATTTCGTTAACATAGATCGTATCGCCTATTTCATTGCTCAGGTTGCGGATACGCAGGATGGAGGGAGATCCTTTGACGACATTCAATGTTTTGCCTGCCAGGTCGAGTTGGCTTCTGATGGCAAGTGAATCGTTTTCTCCGACTTTGCGTTGCACCAGGACTTGTTTGCTTAAAATGATAGGGGAGGTGAGGAGCAGCGAGTCTTTCAGTTCACTCGTAGTCGGTATGCCATAAGCCACTACATCATACGTTCCGTTGGCCAGCCCTTCCAGCCGTTGATTGAAGCTCATCACCGGAGAGACCTGTACCTGTAAACCTTTGTCGCGCGCAAACGCCTCTATCAGTTCGTAATGGAATCCCGAAACCGTATCTCCATCCACATAGAAGCTGATGGAGTTGTATTCTGTTGCAGCATGAAGAATGCCGCTTTCTTTGATCTCGGCATAATCCCGTGGATGTCCTTTGGGCTTCTCTTTGCGGGGCCAACAGGTGACAACGAGGGCTGATATCAGTCCCAATACAACGTATTTCAGATACTTAGGTCTCAGTAGATTCATGGCGGCAGTTAGTCATAGAAGTTCCAGGAAACACCAATCTTAAACAGGCGCGGGTTGATGGGGTAATGGGGTGACAAGAAATAATTCGAGTTACCCATTCCCTGATTGACGTGGTACATCATCGCGAAAAGGCGCGTACGTTTCAATTGCAGGTTGGCATATACATTGATGATCGGATAACCGCCAATCTTTACCTGGTCGTCTTCCGGTTGCAAGTGGAACTGCTGGATGGCGGGAGTATATGCCGGAGCATAATATTTGGTGAAATAGCGTACGTCGGCTCCCAATTGTACGTGAAGCACTTTCTTAGCCAGTGTTGTCTGGATATAGAGGTTATGGTATAGTGAAAGTTCGGGCAGGGGCAACACGGTGTTGTTGCTCGACTTTTGCCAGGTCACTTCATTGTCCAGATGAAGAATGCCCAGGCGGAAGTTTTGTGACAGAGTGGCGGAAAGCACTTGGATATTACCTCCATTCTGTTGGGGCAATGCTTTTTGATTGAAATACGTATAGTTCTTGATGTTTTCCACTCCGGCTTTCAGGTTGGTTTGCCAATGTTCTATGTTCAGCTCACCTTCCAGTCGGGTACGGAATTCCTTTTCCATATTGTCATTGTCCCAATAGAAGTACTTGGAGTGATAATGACGCATATAGAATGCGGGAAGAGTGTTACTGATGGATCCGCGGGCAATAAAGCTGACCGTGTCTTTCCATAAGCGGAAGTTCAGGTCGAGGTCGGCGTTGACACGGAATTGCCCGATCGCTTTATCCAGGATTCCCACTTCACCCATGGCGCGGTAGTGGAGCGTTTTTCCCTGGCGTTTGGCCAGTTCACCTCCGACAAAGACTTCATGTTCGCTGTATTTATCCACGCTTACAGAGTCCCGGTCCATAAGCCGGTAATTGCTTAACTTATGCGAGATGAAAGCTGTCAGCCCGGCTTTGGCATATTTATTGAAACCCTCGAGCAGTGCGATTCCCAATGTGTTTTTGACTCCGATATAACTGGTAGAGTCATTCACCAATTTGTTTCCGGGTTGGATATAAGCCTCCGGATAAATTTTGTACAGTTCGTCCTCCGAAGTAAACTGGTGGCGGCTGCGTTCCACTTTCATCGTGTGGATGAAACTGGTGACCGGAACGAACTCTGTCTTTTGAGCGTTGGTTGTGTCATCTTTGGCTTTCTCCACTTCACGCGTGAATCCCAGTTTATAGCGTTGGGTGAGGAATATGTAAAAGTCTTTGTTACGATTGGCGCTTTTGCTCAACAGGGTAGGGATATTCTGCGATTCGTATTCCTTTTTTCCCTCCGCCATCTCTTCCGGACGGGTGATGTAACGGTCATCTGTGATACCGCCATTCTCGTTCATCTTCAGATAGTTGTTGCTGTACAGTAAAGTGGCTTCGTAGCGGTCGCCTATGTAACTTCCGAAAAGTGCGGCATTAAAGTAAGAGGTATTCTGGTTGTTATAATATCCCCGTCCGTACAGGTAATCGAAGTTGAAACCAAATGCCAGCCGTTTATTCACATTAACAGAAAAGTAAGACTTAAACCGTTCTTCTCCATTGATCTTATTACCGGCTTTATAGTAGGTAAGATTGGTGAAGGGTACGTTACTGTTGGTGAAGTTGAATTCGTCGGGACGTATGAAGAAGCTTGAAAAAGGTTCCATAAAGATGGTCGGTTCCGCGTCCCGACGTTCAAAGAAGAGGCGGGACAGACGGGGAGAACCTAAATTGCCCAGATAATTATAATGTCCTGTCAGACCTTCTACCAGGTTGGTGTTCTGAAACATGTGGGTTGCGGTATCAGCCGGGATTCTTTGAATCGTCCCCAGGTTTTCGCTGACGTGCCACATATAAAGTGTCGGAGGAAGTCCCTGTATCTCAACGTCTGTACTATCTTCCTGAACCCGCATGGCCGGGTCTATCTGGTTGCCGTTGGCATCTCTGCCGGTACGGGGATCAACTTGTTGTGTAGGGTTGAACTGTGCCTGTGCGGTCAGCAAACCTACAACAAGGAGTATATATGTAAGTAGGATTCGTCTCATAATTAGCCGCAAAGATACTTATTAAAATGAGAATTGAGAATTGAAATTTAAAAATTATCCGCTATCTCTGCCTGTGGCATAGCTAATAATTTTTAAATTCCGATTCTCAATTCTCAGTCAGTTTAAGCTTCTCTGATCAGTTCCATCCCTTTTTTGATGGCCTCTTCGTTCATCGGGATCAGGTGATGGTGGCGTTCGGGCAAAGTTTTCTTCAAACCTTTCACTACATTTTCTAAAGTGACAATGGGGCGAAGTTTCAGCAATCCTCCCAGCACGATCATGTTGAATGCTTTAGCATTGTTCATTTCATTGGCCGCATCCATTGCATCGATGCGGTACACCTTGATATCCTTGCGGGTAGGCGGGTTGATAATGCCGTATCCGTCGTAGATCAGGATACCTCCGGGTTTCACACGGCTTTCGAACTTTTCCAGTGAAGGCTGATTCAGAATGATAGCTGTATCATATTTGCTCAAGATCGGTGAAGAGATCTTGTCGTCACTTACAATGACTGTAACGTTGGCTGTTCCGCCACGTTGCTCAGGACCATAAGCCGGCATCCAGGTCACTTCTTTGCCCTCCATCAGTCCGGAATAGGCTAAAATCTTTCCCATAGACAGTACACCCTGTCCACCGAATCCTGCTATAATTATTTCTTCTTTCATCTTAATGATATTAACTTATTATTTATCTTTCAAGTCGCCAAGAGGATAGAAGGGGAACATGTGTTCTTCCATCCATTTGTTGGCTTTCTCCGGAGTCATTTTCCAGCCGGAACTACAGGTCGAAACGATTTCTACCAGGTTGGAGCCTTTTCCGTTCATTGAATTTTCAAAAGCTTTACGGATTGCTTTTTTAGCTTTCCGGATAGCCGGAACGGATTGTACCGACTGACGGGTTACGTAAGCTGTACCTTCCAGTTGGGCAGCAATCTCAGTTATCTTCAACGGATATCCGTGGAGTTCCGGATCACGTCCATAAGGACAAGTGGCGGTTTTCATTCCCATCAGGGTAGTAGGAGCCATCTGGCCTCCGGTCATACCGTAAATGGCATTGTTGATAAAGATAATCGTAATATTTTCACCACGATTCAATGCGTGGATAGTCTCTGCCGTACCGATGCAGGCAAGGTCGCCATCTCCCTGATAGGTGAACACCAGGCGATCAGGCCAAAGACGTTTGATGGCAGTGGCAAGTGCCGGCGCACGTCCGTGTGCAGCTTCCTGCCAGTCAATGTCAAGGTAATTGTAGATAAATACAGCGCAACCTACGGGTGAGATACCGACTGCTTTGTCTTCCAGTCCCATCTCCTCGATTACTTCGGCAATCAGTTTATGTACAACGCCGTGGCTGCAACCCGGACAATAGTGCATGCCATTGTCGTTCATCAGAGTCGGTTTCTTATAAACCAGATTCTCGGGCTTGATTATTTCTTCTTTCGTCATAACTTCTTTTTTTTATCTTTAAGTGGCCGGGCTTGCTTGTTCTAAGTTCGGGTGTCTTAAACTACGCAGACTTAAAATGCTTCAAGGCCCGGATACTTATCTGTTGGTGAACCGTATAAAAAACTCCATCAGCTTGACAAAAATTGCCGCGCCGCATACGTAGATAAACACCTTAAAGTCGTCCTTCGCAACGAAGTAGGTGATAATAGCTGCCAGAGCCAATATCATAAACAGTATGTTCAATACGTTTCTTATTTTATCGGGATTCATCGTACTGTAGTTATTTGATTAATTGTTCTTTCAATGCAGTTACTATTTCGTCCGGATCGGGAACAATTCCTCCCAGGCGGCCGAAATGTTCAACTTTCACTCTTCCGTTCACTGCTAAACGAACGTCTTCTACCATCTGTCCGGCATTCAGCTCGGTTACCAGCATACCCTTTACTTTATTGGCATACTCGGCAATCGCTTTCGTCGGGAACGGCCATAGAGTGATGGGGCGAAGCATACCGACTTTAATCCCCTCTTCACGGGCCAGTTCCATTGCTTTCTGGCCGATACGTGCCATTGAACCGAAAGCTACAATCAGATATTCTGCATCTTCGCAGTCAATTTCTTCAAAACGTACTTCGTTTTCTTCAATTACTCTGTACTTTGCCTGGAAGCGGAGGTTGTTTTTCTCCATCTCTTCCGGACGCAGTTCCAACGAAGTGATGATGTTGGGCTTACGGTCTTTTGTCTTTCCGGTAGAAGCCCATGGACATTGTGCTATGACTTCCGCATCCGTACGGCGGGCTTTTGCGGGAGGAAGAACCACTTTCTCCATCATTTGTCCGATAACACCGTCTGCAAGGATGATGGCCGGATTACGGTATTTGAACGCAAGTTCGAAAGCGAGTCCGACAAAGTCTGCCATTTCCTGAACAGAAGCCGGAGCCAATGCGATGAGTTTATAGTCACCGTGTCCTCCACCTTTTACAGTCTGGAAATAGTCGGCCTGGCTTGGTTGGATAGTACCCAAACCGGGGCCGCCGCGCATCACGTTTACGATCAGACATGGAAGCTCGGCACCTGCCAGATAAGAAATACCTTCCTGTTTCAGGCTGACACCGGGACTTGATGATGAGGTCATCACCATTTTGCCGCTTCCGGCACCACCATAAACCATATTGATAGCTGCCACTTCACTTTCCGCCTGGAGGACTACCATGCCGGTAGTTTCCCAAGGTCTCAGTTCGGCAAGAGTTTCCAACACCTCCGATTGCGGAGTAATAGGATATCCGAAGTATCCGTCGGCACCACAGCGGATGGCCGCATGGGCGATGGCTTCGTTTCCTTTCATTAATACAACTTCTTCTGCCATATTCTTTTCTTTTATTCTACTTTTACTTTATAAACAGAGATACATCCGTCCGGACATACAGTTGCGCATGAACTGCATCCGTTACAGGTATCTTCAAGAATCTGCTGGGCATAATTATACCCTTTCACATTCACCTCTTTGGCGAGGGATATTACGTTGAGCGGACAAGCTACCACACACAGGTTGCACCCTTTGCAACGCTCTGTGTCGACTACGATTGCTCCTTTGATTTTTGCCATAATCTATTTTTATTACGTTTATTGATTATACATATCTTTATTGTAGAAGTTCAATATATCCATCACCATTTTGCGTGCCTGGAGAGCCGGGCTGTCGGGATTGAGTTCAATGGCGGATTGATAATTATTGAGGGCTTTTTGCCAGTCTCCTAACTTGCGGTAAGCATTTCCCATCAGATAGTAAGCTTCGTCTTTACCGACGGGTTCAGTCTGGAGAAATTCTTCAAGTGCTTGAAGCGCATTTTCTATATCTCCTTGATTGATAAGCTCTTTGATGGTTTTCAGTTGATCCATATCTTTTGATTTTCCGGATTATTGAGTCACAAAGATAGCTTTTTATCTTTTAACCTGTTCATCTCTACTGTGAAAAATAGGAAAACAGAAAAAAATAGAGGGTGGAAATAAAATAGGTATTTGTCAATCTGGTACTGTTCTGAGGATGAATAGAGGCTATTGTATCCTTCCCGGGCATTTGCGAGGGGGCTATAAAAAGGGGAGTGTATCAAAAGTTCGCTAATCTGCAGTGAACCCTTGATACACTCCCATGTTGTTATTAAAGTCAGTCTTCTATCGATTTGATATGGAGGTCGATAGGGGAGACTCTCACTTTACAGGAATTTTATCAATGCGTTTCTGGTGGCGTCCGCCTTCAAACTCTGTCGAGAAAAATTCCGTCATAATCATATCCGCCTCTTCCGTGCTGATATAACGGCCGGGCATAACCAATACGTTGGCATCGTTGTGCAGGCGTGCCATGTGTGCGATTTCTGCTGTCCAGCAGAGTGCGGCACGAATACCCTGATGTTTGTTTAATGTCATGCTGATACCATTACCGCTACCACAGATGGCAATTCCCGGATAGCATTCGCCGGCTTCAACAGCCAGTGCCAATGGATGGGCAAAATCGGGATAGTCACAGCTGTCTGTCGAGTAAGTTCCGAAGTCTTTGTATTCCCAACCTTTTGCTTCCAGCCAGCCCCTTACGTATTCTTTCAATTCGAAACCGGCGTGGTCGCAACAAATTCCAATTTTCTTCATGTCCTTTTTAATGTGCTAATATAATGAATGTGCTAATGCACTGATCCTGCCGGATTAGCGCATTAGCACATTTAATGATTGATCAGAGCATTGCTTTTACCTGATTGTATACGTTTTCTGCGGTGAATCCCAGTTTCTCATCCAGCACTTTGTAGGGTGCCGAGAAACCAAATGATTCAAGACCGAACACTTTACCGTTGGAACCTACCAAACCTTCAAGATTCACCGGAAGTCCGGCTGTCAGACCAAAGATTTTGGCTCCTGCAGGAAGTATGGATTCTTGATACTCTTTGCTTTGATTACGGAATAACCCTTCGGACGGAGCGGAAACAATACGTACTTTCACACCTTCTTTGCGCAGAAGTTCGGCACCGGCCACCAGCGTTGAAACTTCCGAACCCGAAGCTACCAGGATCACATCCGGGTTTTCATCGGCGTCGGCAATGATATAAGCACCTTTTGCAGCTTGTGAATAATCGGTTCCTGCGGGCAGGTTAACGATATTCTGACGTGAAAGGATCAGTGCTGTAGGCGTCGACATGTTTTCCATTGCAAGTTTCCACGCAATGGTTGTCTCTTCCACATCCGCCGGGCGAAGTACCAACATAGAGTTGTGTCCTTTGTGGTTCTTCAGTTTTTCAAGTAGGCGTACTTGTGCTTCTTGTTCTACCGGTTCGTGAGTAGGTCCGTCTTCTCCTACACGGAACGCATCATGAGTCCAGATGAATTTTACCGGTTGCTCCATCAGGGCAGCCATACGCAGGGCCGGTTTCATGTAGTCTGAGAACACAAAGAATGTGCCGCATGCAGCAATGATACCTCCGTGCAGAGACATACCGATACAAATACAAGCCATACTTAACTCTGAAACTCCTGCTTGAAGGAAAGCGCCGCTGAAATCTCCTTTTTTGAATGCGTGCGTCTTTTTCAGGAATCCGTCTGTCTTGTCTGAGTTAGACAGGTCGGCTGATGAAACGATCATATTTTCTACCTGAGTGGCCAATGCTCCTAATACGGTTGCAGATCCGGCACGGGTTGCGCCGCCGGCTTTCTGTTCAATGGCATCCCAGTTTACTTTCGGGGCTTTTCCAGAGAAGAATTCGGCCAGTTTAGCTGCCTTTTCAGGGTTTGCTTTTGCCCATTCTGCTTTTGCTGCATATTTGTCAGCAACAATCTTCTTCAGTTCTTCCGCACGTTTGGCATACAGTTCGGCTACTTCGGGGAAAATGGTGAATGGATTCTCCGGATTTCCACCCAGGTTCTTGATTGTATTCACATATGCGTCTCCGCCCAATGGTGCGCCGTGTGTCGCGCAGTCGGCTTCATAGCTGCTTCCATCGGCCCGGCGTGCTCCTTTACCCATGGTCGTTTTACCGATGATCAGGGTCGGACGGTTCTTTTCAGCTTTGGCTTCAGTCAGAGCTTTGCGTATCTCGTCAGGATCGTTACCGTTGATTGTGATTACTTTCCAGTCCCATGCTTCATATTTCATGGCTACGTTTTCCGTTGTTACATCTTCTGTGTTGGTAGAAAGCTGTACGTCGTTTGAATCGTAGAACATGATCAGGTTGTCCAGTCCGAGTGTACCGGCAATGCGGCCGGCACCCTGAGAGATTTCTTCCTGGATACCTCCATCGGATATATATGCGTAAATAGTCTGGTTCATTACTTCGCCAAAGCGGGCTTTCAGGAATTTGGCTGCAATGGCTGCGCCTACTGCATAAGTGTGTCCCTGTCCCAGCGGGCCGGAAGTATTTTCAACGCCACGGTCTACATTCACTTCAGGGTGTCCCGGAGTAGGGCTGCCCCACTGACGGAATTGCTTTAATTCGTCCAATGTATATTTTCCGGTGAAAGCCAATACGGAATAAAGCATCGGTGACATGTGTCCCGGGTCGAGGAAAAAGCGGTCGCGACCTTCCCAGCGTGGGTTTTGCGGATCGTATACCAAAAACTCAGAGAAGAGTACGTTCACAAAATCAGCACCGCCCATGGCGCCTCCGGGGTGTCCCGAATTGGCTTTTTCCACCATCGACGCAGCTAATATGCGGATATTATCAGCCGCACGATTCATAAGTTTACTATCGTTCATATCTATTGATTAATTTAGTTTTTTCAGATTTTTCGCAAAGATAACCTTTTAGTGGGACTTATCTACCATAAAAAGATAGCTTTTTTACATAACAAAAAGAAAGGCACATCTGTTTAGGATGTGCCTTGTCTTCTGAATATTAGTTTTTGAATCTTTATACCAGTCTTCTTGAACCGTCACTGATAACTACATCATATACTTTCGGGCTTCTGCCGAATTTAGCTTTGAATGATTCTTTAGCTTTCTCGATGAAGTTGTCATACAATTCGTCTTTCACCAGGTTGATAGTACAACCGCCGAAGCCGCCGCCCATAACGCGTGAACCGGTTACGCCACACTCTTTAGCGCAGTCGTTCAGGAAGTCGAGTTCTTCGCAGCTTACTTCGTAAAGTTTGCTCATGCCATGATGAGTTTCGTACATTTTCTGACCTACCGTTTCGTAATCTCCTCTTTCCAGGGCATCACATACATCGAGTACACGCTGAATTTCTTCGATTACGTATTCGGCACGCATGTAATCTTCTTCACTGATATCAGCTTTTGCCTCTGCCAGCATATCCATTGTACAGTCACGCAGGAATTCTACATGTGGATGTTTTTTCTGGATGGCAGCCACAGCAGCCTCGCAGCTCTGACGACGTTTGTTGTATGCCGATGAAGCCAATTCGTGTTTAACGACCGAATCCAGCAATACCAGACGATAACCTTCCGGTTTGAACGGGAAGTACTGGTATTCCAAAGAGCGGCAATCCAAACGAATCAGGCTACCTTCTTTACCGAATACAGAAGCGAACTGGTCCATAATACCACAGTTCACACCGCAATAGTTGTGTTCTGTAGCCTGACCGATTTTAGCTAATTCGAATTTGTCTATTTTGTTTTCACCAAACAGGTCATTCAGCGCAAAGGCATAAGTACTTTCCAAAGCAGCCGATGAAGACATTCCGGCACCCAATGGCACATCTCCGGAGAAAGCGGTATTGAATCCTTTCACGTCAACGCCACGTTTGATCATTTCGCGGCACACACCGAATATATATCTTGCCCAGCTGGCGCGTGGAGCATCTTCTTCGTTCAATCCGAAAGTTACATAATCTTTCAGGTCGATAGAGTAAGCGTTTACTTTATCTGTGCCGTTAGGCTTGATTTCGGCGATCATACCTTTATCGATAGCTCCCGGGAAAACAAATCCGCCATTGTAGTCGGTGTGCTCACCAATTAGGTTGATACGGCCCGGAGAGGCATATACAAATCCTGTAGTTCCATCAAAATGTTTGATGAAGCGACTTCTTACGTGTTCTATATCCATGATCGTTTTGGTATTAAAAAGTTATTATTTAAGTTTTATTCAACAGGAATATCCTTATTTACATTCTTGCAACCTACAAGTGCATAGTACAGCATGTATGCTACGGCAGCGAAGATTACCCAGTAACTTGCAATGTAGCTGCTGGTCACGTCGGCTACTGCACCCTGAATCAACGGCAGGATACCACCACCGCAAACCATTACCATGAAGATACCGGAAGCCATTGCCGTATATTTACCCAGTCCTTCTACTGCAAGGTTGAAGATACCACCCCACATGATAGATGTACAGAGTCCGCAAAGTGCGAAGAACATGATTCCTACAGGTACTGTTTCCATACCGAAACCGATGCTGGCACCTCCTTTAAATACAGGCATAGCTACTGTTGTTGCGCTGGGGGCAAACATACCGATCAGCAAGAAGATCAAAGCCAGTGAAGAAACGACTGTCAACTGAGTTTTACTTGAGAATTTAGCTCCCAAAGCACCACCGCACAGACGACCGATCATCATCAGGAACCAGTAAGTACCTACGATTGAACCTGCCATAGCTGTATCCATACCGAAACCTTTGGCACCGGCTGCATCAGGTGAAGTAGTCAGGAACAGGTTGATAAAGTTAGGAATACCTACTTCCACACCTACGTATACGAAAATGGCAACTGTTCCCAAAACGAAGTGACGGAATGAAAGCGGGCTGTGAGTGTCTTTTACTTTATGATCACTGGCGCTTTCTTTGTGAGGTTCGGGGATGTCCATGATAGCCAACACGATGAATACGACAGCAAAGATACCCATAGCAATGAACAATGCCGGATTAGCGTCACTGATACGTGTGTCCTGGCTGATAGTACCGATCAGGTAACCACCCAATACCGGAACGATTGTAGCTGAAATAGAGTTCAGAGAACCACCGAACTGAATTAATTGATTACCTTTCTTACCGCCACCTGCAAGTGTATTCAGCAATGGGTTTACTACTGCATTCAACATACACATAGAGAAACCTGAAACAAAAGCACCTGTCAGATAGATCCAAAATACAGTCAGTTCACCGGGCTGGTAGTCCATCTGTCCCGAAAGCACCTGAATGCCGACTCCGATAAATCCTACTGCTACGGCAGTAAGGGCTGTCTTTTTGTAACCGATTCTTTTGAGCATCATACCTGCCGGGAGTCCCATAAAGGCATAAGCTATGAAGTTGGCTGCATTACCCAGCTGCGTCATCCAGTTGGCAGCCTGGAATTGCTCTTTTACAATAAGTCCGAGCGGGTTAGTAAGTCCTGTTACGAATGAAATCATTGCAAAAAGCGCAAACATCATTGCAATAGGCAACACATAATTCTTTTTTTGTTGTGTCATGGTTTTTAAAAAGTTGTTAGTTATAAAAATGAGGTTAGTTATTTCCTTATTTATTTTTCAACTCCGAATTTATAGATGGTTACCTGCTGGTATTCATCGCCCGGCAGTAAAGTAGCTGACGGGAAGTGTGCTTTATTCGGTGTGTCGGGGAAGCATTGAGCTTCGAAGCAGATAGCGCTTCGTGCGGGGAAAGTAGCTCCGTTTGTTCCTTCGAAGCCGCCCAGCCAGTTGCCTGTGTATAATTGTACGCCGGCTTCTGTGGTATATACCTCCATGGTGCGTCCGCTGTTGGGCTCTTTGCAGGTAGCTGCCAGGTCGAGAGAACCTGTTTCTGCCTTGTTCAATACATAGCAATGGTCATAGCCGGCACCGTATATAAGTTGCTGGAATTTGTCATTGATTCGTTCGCCAACAGTATGTGGGGTACGGAAATCCATCGGAGTTCCTTCCACTTTGGCTATTTCTCCTGTCGGGATGGATACTTCATCGATCGGAGTATAAAAATCTGCGTTGATTGTGACGATGTTATTTTCTACAGTCGGAGTAGGATTGGCTGTTCCTGCCAGGTTGAAGAAACCGTGATTGGTCAGGTTTACGACTGTTGCTTTGTCTGTAGTGGCACGGTATTCGATGACAATCGCATTCTCTTCTTCTTCAAGGCGATAAGTCATTTCAACTTCCAGATTACCGGGGAAGCCCTCTTCTCCGTCAGCGGAAGTATAGTTGAATTGGATCACCCCTTCTTCAAGTTGCTCGGCATCCCATACTCTGGCGTGAAATCCGGTGGGGCCACCATGAAGTGAGTTGGGACCGTTGTTGATCGTGAGACTATGTTCTTCGCCATACAGGGTGAATTTACCTTTGGCGATGCGATTGCCATAACGTCCGATAGTGGTACTTAAGAAAGGTTCCGGTCCGTGCATCAGTGCATCCAGTGTACCATAGCTGAGTACGACATTGGCATATTTTCCGTCTTTATCCGGAACCATGATAGATAGAATGGCGCATCCGTAGTTTGTTACGGCAACTTCCATTCCTTTCTTGTTTTTGAGGATAAACAAATCGGTTTTCTTATCGTTTATATCCTTTTGAAAATCTTTCCGGCTGAGCCCTGACAGATTTCCTTCAGTTGGGAATGTGTTAATCATGTCTGGTATTATTAAAATTTCTTGCAAATAAAGGGAAATTCTTTCGTTCTCCCAAATTATTCTTTGTAAATCTGTTCGGCGATTTAGGAAAGTTTAGCGTTTTCCGTGAAAGCATCCTAAGTTGTAATGCGAAGATAAAAAATTCATGTTAGTTTTAATTAAAAGCCCGGATTTTGTGTATTATTTGATATTTTTCGTATGTTTGTCCCTTGATTGTTAAAATCATGAGTTTTTAATCTAAGTTTATAACAAGAAAAACAAAAATGTATCCGTTAAAATTCGAACCCATTCTGAAGCAGACGCTTTGGGGGGGCGACAAAATTATCCCGTTCAAGCATTTGAATGATGATTTGAAGGGAGTTGGGGAAAGCTGGGAAATATCCGGCGTAGAGAACAACGAATCTGTCGTAGCTAACGGCCCGGATAAAGGCCTTACACTGACCGATATGGTGAAAAAATACCGTGAGGAACTGGTAGGCGAAGCAAACTATGCCCGTTTTGGCAATGAGTTTCCTTTGCTGATAAAGTTCATTGATGCGAAGCAAGACTTGTCTATACAGGTGCATCCCACTGATGAACTGGCTAAAAAACGCCACAACTCAAAAGGTAAAACTGAAATGTGGTATGTAGTGGGTGCTGACGAAGGAGCCAAACTGCGTTCGGGATTTTCTGAACAGATTACACCGAAAGAATATAAAGACCGCGTGCATAATAATACAATTACAGATGTTCTTCAGGAATATGAAATTCATCCGGGAGATGTTTTCTTCCTGCCTGCAGGGCGTATTCACAGTATTGGTGCCGGGGCATTTATTGCCGAAATTCAGCAGACGTCGGATATCACTTACCGTATTTATGATTTTAATCGTAAAGACGCCAATGGAAAAACACGTGAATTGCATACCAGCCAGGCACTTGATGCGATCAATTATGAAGTGCTCGATGACTATCGTACCAAATATGAACCTTTGAAAGATGAACCGGTTGAGTTGGTGGCATGTCCTTATTTCACGACTTCGGTTTATGATATGAGTGAACAGATCAGCTGTGATTATTCGGAGCTGGATTCATTCGTAATCTTTATTTGTATAGAAGGCTCTTGCCTGATGACAGATAATGAAGGCAACGAAGTGCGACTGGGTGCAGGAGAAACTGTTTTGTTTCCTGCCACTACTCAGGAATTGACCATTGTGCCTCAAGAAGGGAATGTGAAGTTATTGGAAACATACGTGTAAGGACATTCTTTAACGTATTTATATTAGACGCCCGGATATGCAATGATGTATGTCCGGGTGTTTTTTTAATATCTTTTTCGGAAGAGTCCGCGAACTTTACGGATCATTTTCATACCCAGCATGACACCGTCAAAAATGGCCATACCGGTACTGAAAGAGCGCATTAACGCATTACCACCGGAGGCGGCAGGTGCAAGGGGGGCGAAAATTCGGCGGGTGGTATCCGCCATGGCTTGTTTCTGGTCACAGATTTCCTGCAACACTTCTTGTTTACGCTGAGCAATGTCTTCCAGCGTAATTTTCTTTGGAGTAGGTGTGCTGTTGTTCATTGCTTCATTTTTTATTGGAGTCGTTGAGAAATAGGTTTGCAAGGAAATTTACCATCGGCGAAATGATAAGTTGCCTGCGGAAAAAATAAATGATGGCAATCAATAAAACATTGATGCCTGCTATGATGCCGAAACTTACCATCAAACCGCCTACTAACGGCTCAAGAATATAAGCCAGGGCAAAAAGCAGATAAAACAGGGCTACCATACCTAAGATAGTGAGCACTAAAATCATTATTAACGTGGATAAGAGTATAGTTAACTTTTCCGTTAATTCCAGTTTGGTATATTCTTTCTGGAGTACAAGGAACTTCTTGAACTCAGCAAACAGCTGCTGGATATTTTCAATGCTTTTATCGTCTGTAAACATGATAGCTCTGTTTTGATCTTGTTCATTTAGTCAATTACTTCGCCTTTGATTTCAGCTGCAATTTCATCAACGAGGTTTTCCATTTCGTTACGATTCAGCTTGATACCTTTTTTGCGAAGAATCTCTGCGATTTTGTGACGAGTATCTTCTCCTTTTTCAGGAGCGAATAAAATACCCAGGGCTGCACCAACGGCTGCACCACCCAGAAAAGCTGCTAATACATTAAGTCCTTTCATAATCTTTTGTTTTTAAATGATCATATTACAAAGCTAACATTTTTATTGAAAACTTGTTCTGTTTGCCTTAATTTTTTTAGAAAAAAAATACTCAGCTTAAAATCAGAAGTAATCTTAATGTAAATGCCGGGCGGCGTTTGGGAGGATGTGCCGAAACTCTCATTCACCACAGATTATACAGGCCTATGCAGATAAATGTTATTAGTTATCAATAGATTAAGCTTGATCTGTACTACTCTGTGGTGAATGATGGCATACCCTTCGGGCAGGATTGTTTTTGTCTGAATCCGAGAGTATCTATTTCCTTTTTTCCTGTTTGGTGGAAGACGGTTGATTTGTTTTTTGCTTTTTCCGTCTCCAGAAGTCGCCATTAGCCCGGCTCCCGCGGTATGTTTTGTTGGCTTTGGCTTTAACCTTGATTTCTTCCTGCTTTTCTTCCTGGGCCTTGATACCTTCGGTCGTGACAAACGGGTGGTCTTTTACCACCGGGATGTTTTTCCCTATCAACTTTTGGATATCTTTTAAGTAGGGCAGTTCTTCTGATTCGCAGAAAGAGATGGCCACTCCTTCATGTCCGGCACGTCCGGTACGACCGATGCGGTGCACGTAAGTTTCCGGAACATTGGGCAACTCGTAATTGATTACGTGTGATAATTGGTCTACATCGATGCCGCGTGCAGCAATGTCGGTTGCTATCAAGGCGCGAAGGGTATGGTTCTTAAAATTGGTCAAAGCACGCTGGCGTGCATTTTGAGTTTTGTTACCATGTATCGCTTCAGCTCCGATACCGGCTTTAGTCAGTACACGTGCCAATTTGTCGGCTCCGTATTTTGTACGCGTAAAGATAAGTACCGACTCGATTGATGTATCTTTCAACAGATGGATCAGCAAGTCCTTTTTTTCTTTTTTCTCGACGAAATAGACCTGCTGTGAGATGATGTCCACAGTCGAAGAGGCCGGGGTCACTTCCACTTTCTCCGGTTTAGTCAACATCGAATTTGCCAACGTTTCTATTTCCGGTGGCATGGTCGCCGAAAAAAACAAAGTTTGTCTTCGGGCCGGTAGCAGTTTCAGGATGCGTTTGATGTCATGGATAAATCCCATGTCCAGCATACGGTCTGCTTCGTCCAATACAAAAAAATCAAGTGAACTCAGGGAGATAAATCCCTGTGATATCAAATCCAATAATCTGCCGGGAGTGGCAACCAGTATCTGAATACCGCTCCGTAGAGCGTCAGTCTGTGGTTTCTGTCCTACTCCTCCAAAGATTACGGCATGTTTCAGACCGGTATACCGTCCGTATGCTTCGAAACTTTCACCTATCTGAATTGCAAGTTCCCGGGTTGGCGTCAGCACAAGTGCCTTGATACCTTTACGATGGTCGGTTTTATACAATTTTTGCAAGATAGGGATAGAAAAAGCAGCTGTTTTACCGGTACCTGTTTGAGCACAACCTAATAAATCTTTTCCTTGAAGTAAAATGGGGATTGACTGTTCTTGTATTGGGGTGGGAGAGGTGTAACCCTCTTGTCTTAAAGCCTTTAAGATAGGCTCTATCAAATTCAAATTTTCAAATGTCATGTACAATAATTGAATGAGCCTCTCGGCTCTGTTATGTTATATAGCACAAAGATAGGGTAATCGTAAGACGTAAATCCTTTTTTCTGTAATGCTTTAATCTTATTTAACTAAGGTGAAGGGCATATCATCGGAGGTTTAAGCGTACTTTTGCCTTTCATTATATAAGTAATCTAAATTTGTATAAGAAGAAATGAAAGGTAAAATCGTTTTTATAACGGGAGCAAGCAGTGGCATTGGTGAAGGATGTGCGCGTAAGTTTGCTTCGCAAGGTTCGGATTTGATTCTGAATGCCCGTAACGTGGCAAAACTTGAAGAGTTGAAAGTAGAACTGGAAGCTAAATACGGAGTACGTATCTGCCTGTTGCCGTTTGATGTACGTGATCGGAATGCAGCGACCATGGCGCTGGCTTCTTTACCGGAAGAGTGGAAACGTATTGATGTATTGGTGAACAATGCCGGTCTTGTGATTGGTGTGGATAAAGAATTTGAGGGAAACCTGGACGAATGGGATATTGTGATTGATACTAATATAAAAGCCTTGTTGGCTATGACGCGTATAGTGGTTCCCGGAATGGTGGAACGCGGACACGGGCATATCATTAATATCGGTTCGATAGCTGGTGATGCGGCTTATCCCGGCGGAAGCGTATATTGCGCCACTAAAGCCGCTGTCAAAGCACTTTCGGACGGTTTGCGTATTGATTTGGTAGATACTCCGCTTCGTGTGACAAACATAAAACCGGGAATGGTGGAAACTAATTTTACGGTTGTCCGTTATCGTGGAGATAAGGATGCTGCCGATGCTTTTTATAAGGGTATTCGTCCGTTGACTGGAGACGACATAGCTGAAACAGTTTATTATGCTGCCTCTGCTCCCGAACATATACAGATAGCAGAAGTGCTGGTGATGCCCACTTATCAGGCAACCGGTACGATTTCTTATAAGAAAAAAGACTGCTGAGGTATCTAAAAAAGTGTTTTTTAGGAAGATTGTTTTGTGGGGTGATAAAAATTCTATTATTTTGTCCCCTTCAAAAGAATGGATACAAGATTATTAACTAAATGTGTATAGATTATGAAAAAATTAGTAGTATTAGGGATGGGCGTATGCGTTGCCTTGGCATTTGCTTCATGTAAATCCAGCGAAAGCGCTTATAAAAAGGCATACGAGAAAGCTAAACAACAGGAATTGGCTGAGCCTCAGGTAGAAGCTCCCGTAGAAGTTACTCCGGTAGTTGCTGCTCCGGTAGAAACTAAAAAGGCTGTTGATAATGCTGCAGGCGTTCGTCAGGAAAAGGTAACAGTTGTTTCAGGTGCTGATGGATTGAAAGATTATAGCGTAGTATGCGGTAGCTTCGGTTTGAAAGCAAATGCAGAAGGTCTGAAAGATTTTCTGGACAAAGAAGGTTATAATGCAACCATTGCTTTTAATGCTGAGACAGCTATGTATCGTGTGATTGTAAATACATTTGCCGATAGGGCTTCTGCTGCGCAGGCACGTGATGCTTTCAAGGCTAAATATCCTAGTAGAAAAGACTTCCAGGGCGCCTGGTTGTTATATAGAATCTATTAATAAAAAAATCTTTTTGGTAATTTCGGGAGTGACGGATGTTGTCTCCCGGTAAAGAAGGTATCCTGTGAAGGATGCCTTCTTTTTTGTTTCACCACTTGGGTAGATACACTTTTTATTGATAACATTAAAACAGGTTCTCAAAATATTATGTATCTTTGCGGCATGACAAATACTCTTAGATCGGATTTGGTTTTGTAAACAATCTGTTTTTTTGCAACAGATTGTCCTTTCGTCTTCTCTCGGAAAACTCTTTTCGGGAGCAATTCTTTATTATTATAATTCAAGTTTAATCTGCATGCAATGCTGAAAGTATTACTATGCTTTTCGTGTATGCGAAATATATTAAGATAATGAGTAACGAAAATAAAACAATTCACGATTTCGAACTTAATTTAATCTGCGATTTTTTTTCCAATATGGAACGACAGGGTCCCGGAAGTCCTGAGGTAACATTGAAAGCATTGAGTTTTATAGATAATCTCACTGAAAAATCCCTTATCGCCGATATCGGCTGTGGAACCGGAGGTCAGACCATGGTATTGGCCGGTCATGTGACGGGGCAGGTTACAGGACTCGATTTTCTTTCCGGCTTTATTGATATTTTCAATCGTAATGCAAGACAGTCGGGCTTGCAAAACAGGGTGACAGGCATTGTCGGTTCCATGGATGATCTTCCTTTCCGAAATGAAGAGTTAGACCTGATTTGGTCGGAAGGGGCTATCTATAATATTGGTTTTGAACGGGGATTGAATGAATGGCGTAAGTATTTGAAGAAAGGAGGGTATCTTGCAGTTTCTGAATGTTCATGGTTTACGGACGAACGTCCGGCGGAAATCAATGACTTCTGGATGGATGCATATCCCGAAATCGATACGATTCCTAATCAAGTAGCCAAAATTCACAAGGCAGGCTATCTTCCTGTCGCTACATTTATTCTGCCTGAAAATTGTTGGACAGATCATTACTTTACCCCCAAAGTTGCAGCTCAGAAGATTTTTTTAACTAAATATGCCGGAAATAAAATTGCTGAGGAATTTAGTATGCTTCAATCCATTGAAGAAGAACTGTACCATAAGTATAAAGAGTATTATGGCTATACATTTTTTATTGCAAAAAAGATAGGGCTGTAATTCTTTTCATGCCTATATAAACAGTTGTTTTAAGTAGGGCAGGGGAATCTGATCTAAAGGATATCGCCCTATAAGGCATCAAGCATATCTGTCGGTGCAAAGGTAAAGTCATAACTCTTTTCACCACGGAGTAACACAGAGTATCACAGAGTTTTTTTATTAATAATCAATAACTTAAAATCGGCTCTGTGTTACTCTGTGTCTCCTGTGGTGAGTTTTGACACATTTCTCCTTTAGTAAATAGGAATATGATTACTTTTTCTCACCGAACTCTTCCTGCTGTTGCTCTACTTCTTTTAGCTTGGCAGCATTTTCAGCTTTCTGTAGTCTTTCTTTTTCCAATGCCGCCTCTGATTTTGGGGCCAGGGCGTTTACTGCCTCTTGTTCGGTGAAGTTCGGAATAAGTGCTGACTCTTCCCGGTCGTATATCTGGGGGAAGTCTCCCGGTTTACTTTCCAATTCCAGCACGGCACTGCTTGGCATCTGCGAGCCTTCGAACAAGACACTGGCTGTGATTTTTATTTTTCCGGGTTTCAAAGTAGACTGAACTAATATCGGGGCTGTTCCCCAACGGACAGGGGCCGGGTTAGCCAAATTGCCTGCTCCGCCTAAAATACGTCCTTCACCTTCTATTTGAAATTTGATGGTATAGTTGTTTAAGCGTTTGATATTTCCATCTTTGTCGGCAACGGCAGCTATGACTGTGACGAAGTCAGAACCGTCGGCTTTCAGGTCTGTTCCTTCATTGTCTACCCAAAGGAGCAGCTTTTCGGGACGTCGTGCCGGAGCCACTTTGTGGGTAGCGACTACTTTACCGTCAATCAATCCTTCTGCCAATAAGTAAACGTCAGCTTGTTTACCTTGGCGTGAAAGTGCTTTATCTTTCATGAAGTCGTATACATTCTCGAATGTGATGACGGGGTGGGGCATTCCTTCTTTTTCCTGTTTATGTACATAGGTTTGCGTTTGTCCGCCTTCGAGATAGGTGAGTCTTACTTCGTCACAGTTCGAATAGACGGTGACATCTTTGCCGGAGAACGGTGTCATTTCATGGGCGATATAAACCATTGGACCGGTTTGGAAAAGGCGCTCTTCTTTTATGGGCGACCGTTGTGCCATAAACATGTAATAAGAATACTTCGGTTGGCGGAATACGTCCATGACACCTCCGTAGAAGGGATCGGGATGATAGCCGCGCTGATGATCGAACGAGTGCCAGAGGCAGCCTCCTACATGTTGCCGCGGAGTGCGGTAAAGAGCATCATAGCTGGTGTATTTGTAGGATGGGCGGGCATAGTGCTGTGCTTGTATAAGCATGGCCTGCTCTCCCCAGTTGCGTGCTACGCGACTGGGAGAATTGTGCGAGTTCCAGTCATCCACATTGTCACCCCATTCACGTGTGAAGTAAGTCAGCTGTTTCTTGATATCGTTAGTTGAATAGGCTCCTCCGTCTCCATTGAGCGGATGGGTAAAAAGTATCTGGAAATGTTCTTTCCCTTTGGCTTCGCTATCGCATCCGCTATAACAATAGGGATATGGATATTCTGCTTCTACAATGTCATGTGCGTTCCGGGCGAAATCTGCCGGATACCATGTCTCGTTCAAGATCGGTTCCCACATCCATACGCAAGGATGATTGCGGTCTCGACGAACCAGGTTACGGATATCGCTGTATACCCGCTGTGCAAAGACCGGAGCATCATTCCAGAATTGCCAGCCCGGGGTATTGACGATTACAAATAATCCCAATTCATCACAAGCATCCATGAAGGCCGGGTCTTGCGGGCAGTGAGCATTACGAATTACTTTCATTCCGGCATCTCTCAGCTTTTTGGCATCCCGCCAGTGAATACTGTTAGGTACCGCATTGCCCACAATTGCGAAATCCTGGTGCCGGTTGGCTCCGATTAACGGAGCTTCATAAGGTTTACCGTTCAGCCAGAAGCCATCTTCTCCTTTGAATTCGATACTGCGTATTCCGATCCGGCGCCGGTAACCATCTATCGGATTGCCCTTTTCGTCACGGATACGAACGATCAGGTTATATAATGCCGGATTTTCCGGACTCCATAGCATCGGACTTTTTACGGTCAGCTTATCTGATGAGTAGGTTGATTTTCCGGGCTTGATCCGGATGACAGAGTTTAGAGAAGCCACTTGTTGTCCGTCCGGTTGCTGAAGTTCGTATTCGACTACACCTTTGAAAGCTTTTCTCCCGGAGTTGCGAATCTGTATTTTCAGTAATACTTCGGCAGAGTGGTCCGATACATTGTTATAAGCGATAAATAGTCCTCCGCCAGCTTCTTCGTTCTCATAATTCGGATCGGTGATGAATACCTGATTGTGTGCTATCAACCAGCAATCCCGATATATTCCTCCGAAATAAGTGAAGTCCAGCACTTCCTGTTGTTTTCCGGGAGGATAGTTGGGGTCATTGCTATTGTCAGCCCATACGGCGATCAGGTTTTCCTTTCCAAATTCCAATGCATCAGTTACATCGACGACCACCGGCAGATAACCACCGAAATGTTCGGCTAGCAATTTACCGTTTACGTATATTTTGCTTTTGCCCATAATTGCCTCAAAATGTAAAAAAAGTTTTTTACCTTTCAATGCCGCATCCGGTGTAAAGTGTTTGCGATACCAGACTTCGCCTTGGTAATTGATACAGCCGCTTGCTTCTGTAGGCAGATATTCGATACCATGAGGCAGAGAAACTACTGTCCATGACCGGTCGTCGAAATTTCCGGTTTCAGCTCCGGGGCAATTTCCTTTATAAAAACGCCATGCAGGATTCATGGAATAGACGTCTCGTCCGGAGTCTGCCAGCCGGAAAAATCCGGCAGTGGAGAATTCGGGTTGATGTGCCTTTATGCATAGCGGGGATAAAAGTAAACTGATGAATAACAGAATAATACTTTTCTTCATTGTGGTAGGGATTATGATTAGTTATTATTGATGGTTTTGAATAATTTTATAGTCCTTTTTGATAGAATGATGTAAAGTTATGAAAAAAAAATATATTCGCAAGGATATGTGAATGCTTTGTATGCATAATCTGAAAGATTAATATAAAAACGGCATGACTTGAGATAATTTTATACTATTGGAAAAATATTGAAAGAGTATATGGTTACTTAAATAACAACTGTCTCTTTGGGAACCTGAGGAAGAAAAAACTTGAACGGAGAATGATTTGATATTCTATTTGTTTTGGAACCAGATATTTACAATTGTTTGTTTGAAGCTTTGGAAAGCTTAGGTTTAACATTGTGTTAAATCTGCTTCTTTACATTCAAAAGACTTGTTGTTTGAATGTAAAAGAGGTGTTATTTGTGTATAGAGAACCAATAATAGGGAGCAAAGACTTAACAATGTTAATTAGTGATGTACTCAACCGGCATCAGCGATGAAAGGTTTTTTAGAGTTTTGCCCTTTTCTACTAAAAGAAGTTATAATTAGCTGTTTAAAAACTTTTTAAAGAGATAAAGTTTTTACTTTTGTACCTCTATTAAATGGGGGATATTATGCCTTGTAGGAAACAAGGTCGTTAAAGCGTAATAAAATGGAACATAAATACTTATTTGTCGCTGTTGATGCAGCCCTGAAGGCGGGGGAGGAAATATTGTCTATTTATACCGATCCGGCTTCGGACTTCGAAATAGAGCGGAAAGCGGATCACTCTCCTTTGACTATTGCTGACCGGAAAGCACACGTAACAATTGCCACCATTCTGAACGAAACTCCTTTTCCCGTACTGAGCGAAGAGGGGAAACATTTAGAGTATGATACCCGTCGCAATTGGGATGTGATGTGGATTGTCGATCCATTGGATGGTACGAAAGAGTTTATCAAGCGAAACGGTGAGTTTACGGTAAATATTGCGTTAGTGAAAGCCGGAGTTCCCATTATCGGAGTGATTTATTTACCGGTCAAAAAAGAACTTTACTTTGCCGGTCAGGAAATCGGTGCCTACAAGCTGTCGGGCATTACGACTTTAGAAGACGATGCAACACTCGATAAGCTGGTAGCTGCTTCCGTACGGTTGCCGCAAGACCTGCAGCGGGATCGATTTGTAGTAGTGGCTTCCCGTTCACACCTGACTCCGGAGACCGAAGCGTACATTGATGCGGTGAAGCAAGAACACAAACATGTCGAGTTGATTTCCAGCGGCAGTTCTATTAAAATATGTTTGGTTGCCGAAGGTAAAGCGGATGTTTATCCCCGTTTTGCTCCTACGATGGAGTGGGATACTGCTGCCGGGCATGCCATTGCGCGCGCTGCGGGAATGGAAATTTATCAGGCGGATAAAAAAGATGTTCCTTTGCAGTATAATAAAGAAGATTTACTGAATCCCTGGTTTATTGTTGAGAAGAGAAGGTAAACCACTAATTGTTTGCGTTTATGACATTTGAAATTGCATTTGTGCTGTTATCCTTATTAGGGATGGTAATTGCTTTGATCTTGGACAAAATGCGTCCCGGCATGATACTTTTCTCTGTAGTGGTGTTGTTTCTCTGTGCGGGTATTTTGACTCCGAAGGAAATGCTCGAAGGATTCAGTAATAAAGGGATGATAACCGTGGCCCTGCTTTTTTTGGTCAGTGAAGGTATCAGGCAGTCGGGAGCGTTGGGGCAGGTTGTCAAGAAGTTGCTTCCTCAGAAACGGACGACGGTCTTCCGGGCACAATTACGCTTATTGCCTGCGGTCGCTTTTATTTCCGCTTTTCTGAACAATACTCCGGTAGTTGTCATTTTTGCCCCGATTATTAAACGATGGGCACGGACAGTCCATTTACCTGCCACTAAATTTCTAATTCCTCTTTCGTACGTAACTATATTGGGAGGTATCTGCACTTTGATCGGTACATCTACCAACCTGGTTGTGCATGGAATGATATTGGAATCCGGTCATGAAGGATTTACCATGTTCGAATTAGGCAAAGTGGGTATCTTTATTGCAATAGCCGGTATTATTTATCTGTTTGCTTTTTCTAAGAAACTGCTTCCGGATGCACGCCCCGATACAGCTGTGCCCGATGAAGAAGTAGAAGAAGGCGATAAGCTTCACCGCGTGGAGGCAGTACTTGGTGCCCGTTTCCCGGGTATCAACAAAACTTTGGGAGAGTTTAATTTTAAACGTCACTATGGTGCCGAAGTTAAAGAAATAAAGAAACGTAACGGACAGCGGTTCATCAACAACCTTGAAGAAGTGATCTTGCGTGAAGGAGATACGTTGGTGGTAATGGCGGATGACACGTTCATACCCACTTGGGGAGAATCTTCCGTGTTTGTGCTGTTGGCTAACGGAAATGATAATGAACCGATACCGGGAAAAGGAAAACGTTGGTTTGCATTGATTCTGCTGATCCTGATGATTGCCGGTGCTACTATCGGTGAGCTTCCGGTAGTGAAAGAAATGTTTCCGGACATGAAGTTGGATATGTTCTTCTTTGTTTCTGTCACTACCATTATCATGGCTTGGACTAAAATTTTTCCGGCACGTAAATACACTAAATATATTTCCTGGGATATCTTGATTACGATCGCTTGTGCTTTTGCTATCAGTAAAGCAATGGTAAATTCGGGTGTGGCCGATAAGGTTGCAGGATTTATAATCGGCATGAGCCATGACTATGGCCCGCATGTATTACTGGCAGTTTTATTTATTATCACCAATTTGTTTACGGAGCTGATAACAAACAATGCCGCTGCTGCATTGGCTTTTCCGTTGGCTCTGTCGCTTTCGGTCCAGTTGGGTGTCGACCCTACACCGTTCTTTGTGGTCATTTGTATGGCTGCATCTGCCAGTTTTTCTACACCGATCGGTTATCAGACAAATTTAATAGTACAGGGTATCGGCAACTATAAGTTTATGGATTTTGTCAGGATCGGATTGCCATTAAATCTTATAACATTCCTGATTTCCATATTTCTGATCCCTTTAATCTGGCCGTTTTAGTAATTGAAACAACATCTAACATATTATAATGGAAGAAAATAATAATATATATCCGATATTCGACCGGATGCTGACCCGGCAGGATAAAGAAGAACTCTTGAAACAGCGTGGTGTGATGATCTGGTTTACCGGGTTGAGCGGATCGGGTAAGAGTACCATTGCCATCGCTTTGGAACGCGAACTGCATAAACGCGGATTGTTGTGTCGTATCTTGGATGGAGATAACATCCGTACAGGCATCAACAATAATCTGGGCTTTTCCGAAACTGACCGGGTAGAAAACATACGCCGTATAGCCGAGGTTTCGAAACTTTTTATTGATACAGGCATTATTACAATTGCTGCTTTCATCAGCCCTAACAACGATATCCGTGAGATGGCTGCCCGCATTGTCGGACCGGATGACTTTCTGGAAATATTTGTCAGCACTCCGCTCGCCGAATGTGAAAAGCGGGACGTAAAGGGATTGTATGCCAAAGCTCGTCGGGGAGAAATAAAAAACTTTACCGGAATATCCGCCCCTTTCGAAGCTCCCGAACATCCGGCTTTGTCACTTGACACTTCCGTATTGTCACTTGAGGAGTCTGTCAATCGATTGCTGGAAATTGTGTTGCCTCGGGTAAGCAGACATAAATAAAATATAGATGAAGAAATAATCATAAAAATGAAAGAAGAATATAAGTTAAGCCACTTGAAAGAACTCGAAGCCGAGTCCATCCATATTATCCGCGAAGTGGCGGCGGAGTTTGAGAATCCGGTCATGCTGTATAGCATCGGGAAGGATTCTTCGGTTATGGTACGCCTTGCCGAAAAAGCTTTTTATCCGGGCAAAGTACCGTTTCCTTTGATGCATATCGATTCAAAGTGGAAATTTAAGGAAATGATTCAGTTCCGTGACGAATATGCCAAAAAGTATGGCTGGAATCTGATTGTGGAAAGCAATATGGAAGCTTTTCATGCAGGGGTAGGGCCTTTTACGCATGGCAGTAAGGTGCATACGGACTTGATGAAAACACAGGCTTTGCTGCGTGCGTTGGATAAATATAAATTTGATGCTGCCTTCGGAGGTGCTCGCCGCGATGAAGAGAAATCGCGTGCTAAAGAGCGTATATTCTCTTTCCGTGATAAGTTCCATCAATGGGATCCTAAAAACCAGCGTCCCGAATTGTGGGATATCTACAACGCCCGTGTACATAAGGGTGAAAGTATACGTGTATTCCCGTTGAGTAACTGGACCGAACTGGATATCTGGCAGTACATTCGTTTGGAGAATATTCCGATTGTACCGTTGTATTATGCCAAAGAGCGTCCTGTGGTGCAGATGGACGGTAACTTGATTATGGCTGATGATGAACGTCTGCCGGAAAAATATCGTGATCAGATCGAAATGAAAATGGTACGTTTCCGTACATTGGGATGTTGGCCGTTGACCGGTGCTGTCGAAAGCGAGGCCGACACCATTGAGAAGATTGTTGAAGAGATGATGACTACCACTAAGAGCGAACGTACGACCCGTGTTATCGATTTCGACCAGGAAGGTAGCATGGAACAGAAGAAACGCGAAGGATATTTTTAAACATTACAACTATGGCAGATAAATTAGATATAAAAGCATTTCTGGATAAGGACGAACAGAAGGATTTGCTTCGTCTGTTGACAGCAGGTTCGGTAGATGACGGAAAGTCTACATTGATCGGACGTTTGCTGTTCGATAGCAAAAAATTGTATGAGGACCAGCTTGATGCATTGGAGCGTGATAGCAAGCGGTTGGGCAATGCCGGCGAACACATTGATTATGCCTTGTTGCTGGATGGCTTGAAAGCAGAGCGTGAACAGGGCATTACGATTGATGTGGCTTATCGCTACTTTTCTACCAATAACCGTAAATTTATCATTGCTGATACTCCGGGGCACGAACAGTATACCCGTAATATGATAACCGGCGGTTCGACCGCCAATCTGGCTATTATTCTGGTAGATGCCCGTATGGGAGTAATTACTCAGACAAGACGTCATACATTTCTGGTATCTCTGTTGGGAATCAAGCATGTAGTGTTGGCTGTCAACAAGATGGACCTGGTAGATTTTTCGGAAGAGCGCTTCAATGAGATTGTAGCAGAGTATAAGAAGTTTGTAGCTCCCTTGGGGATTCCCGATGTGACTTGTATTCCACTGTCCGCACTCGATGGAGACAATGTGGTGGATAAGTCGGAAAGAACTCCGTGGTATGAAGGACTTTCCTTGCTCGATTTTCTGGAAACAGTCCATATCGACAGCGATAATAACTTTAGTGATTTCCGCTTTCCGGTACAGTATGTACTTCGTCCGAACCTCGACTTCAGGGGATTCTGTGGTAAGGTGGCATCCGGCATCATACGCAAGGGAGACAAAGTAATGGCTTTACCTTCCGGTAAAGTATCTCATGTGAAGAGTATCGTTACTTTTGATGGTGAGCTGGATTATGCTTTTCCCCCACAGTCGGTCACACTGACACTTGAAGACGAGATAGATGTCTCAAGAGGGGAAATGTTGGTTCATCCGGATAATTTGCCTATTGTGGATCGTAATTTTGAAGCAATGTTGGTGTGGATGGATGAAGAACCGATGGATATCAACAAATCGTTCTTTATTAAGCAGACAACGAATGTCAGCCGCACGCGTATCGACAGCATAAAATATAAAGTGGATGTCAATACGATGGAACATTCGTCTGTTCCCTTTTTGTCTTTGAACGAAATTGCACGTGTGGTGTTTACTACAGCTAAAGAACTGTTCTTTGATCCGTACCGGAAGAATAAATCGTGCGGTTCGTTTATCCTGATCGATCCGATAACCAATAATACCAGTGCTGTGGGAATGATTATCGATCGTGTGGAAAAGAAAGACATGAATATTGCCGATGATTTTCCGGTTTTGAATCTGCCTGAACTGGGCATAGCTCCTGAACATTATGAAGCTATTGAGAAGGCGGTAAAATCATTAAGTGAACAAGGTTTCGAAGTCAGAATAGAGAAGTAAATGATTATTCGGTGTGCCGATATGCCTGCTGCATGCAGTTTGTCGGCACATTAACAATGAACACATTATTATGGGATTACTTGAATTTAACAAACTTCCGATAAATACTTTAGTAGGGGCAGACTGGCGGACATTTAAAGCTATTACCGGAGGAAGGGAGATCGATGCGGCTTATACAGGTAAATATCGTCTGACAAAGGCAGTTTGTCGCTTACTGTCTACTTTGGCTCCACTTCAGGATAAACGTTATGAGAAGCTGCTGGCAAATAAGCCGTTGGAACACGATCCGGTCTTTATCCTTGGTCACTGGCGTAGCGGAACTACTTTTGTACACAATGTTTTTTCGTGCGATTCACATTTTGGCTATAACACCACTTATCAGACTGTATTTCCGCATTTAATGATGTGGGGACAGCCATTCTTTAAAAAGAACATGAGTTGGCTGATGCCGGATAAGCGGCCGACGGATAATATGGAGCTGGCTGTCGATTTGCCGCAGGAGGAAGAGTTTGCCCTTGCCAACATGATGCCTTATACCTACTATAATTTCTGGTTCTTGCCAAGATATCAGCAGGAATATGCAGATAAATACTTGCTTTTCGATACTATCAGTGAAGCGGAATTGAAGGTTTTTGAGGAGACTTTTACCAAATTGATTAAGATCTCTTTGTGGAATACGCAGGGTACTCAGTTTCTTAGCAAGAATCCCCCTCACACGGGACGCGTGAAGGAATTGGTGAAAATGTTCCCCAATGCGAAATTTATTTATCTGATGCGTAATCCGTATACTGTATTTGAGTCTACTCGTAGTTTCTTTACTAATACGATTCAACCCTTGAAGTTGCAGGATATCACTCCGGCTGAGTTGGAGAACAATATACTCTCTATTTATGCCAAATTGTATCATAAATACGAGGCCGATAAGCAATTCATTCCTGAAGGAAACCTGATGGAGGTGAAGTTTGAAGACTTTGAGGCAGATGCTATGGGAATGACTGAGAATATTTATCATGCTTTGGATATTCCGGGATTTGCCGAAGCGCGCGGCTCGATAGAGAAATATGTGGGAGGTAAAAAAGGATATAAAAAGAACAAATATAAGTACGATGACCGTACTGTGCAGTTAGTGCAAGATCATTGGGACTTTGCACTGAAACAATGGGATTATAGTTTATAAAAAAGGAGGAAAAATGATTCAGAAGACATATCGCCTGTGGGTGGCAAGTCTGCTAACTTTGTGTTCAGCTTCTGCTGTAGCGCAGCAGAAAGTAGAGATACTCCCTTTTGGGAATATGGATCAATGGGTGACGCGTGAAATAAAAGAGTCGGGCATTATTGGCGGAAATACCAAAAAAGTATATGCCATTGGCCCTACCGAAACCATTGTGGGTGCGAAGCCTTATGCAAATAAAGGTGGTTCACCTTGGGGAACTTCTAACGTAATGGCACGTGTGTCGGGTATTACCAAAACCAATACTTCGGTATTTCCCGAAACCAGAGGAGACGGTTTCTGTGCCCGTCTGGATACTCGTATGGAGAGTGTAAAAGTACTTGGTATTGTAGATATCACCGTACTTGCTGCCGGATCTATGTTTTTGGGAACGGTTCATGAACCGATTAAGAGTACCAAGAATCCGAATAAGATGTTGCAGATGGGAATACCGTTCACTGAGCGTCCGTCGGCTATTCAGTTCGACTATAAAGTGAAAATGTCCGATCGTGAAAACCGTATACGTGCAACGGGATTCAGTAAGATAACGGATGTGCCGGGTAAGGATTTTCCGGCTGTTATTTTATTGCTACAGAAACGTTGGGAAGATGCCAAAGGCAATGTGTATGCTAAACGTATCGGGACAATGGTGAACTATTACTACCATTCGACTGATTGGAAAAATGGTTCAAAATACGATATCATGTATGGTGATATCACGAAAGATCCGGCGTATAAAGCACACATGATGCGACTTCAGGCCTCTGAATATTTTACGGTAAACAGTAAGGGCGAAAGTGTGCCGATTCATGAAGTGGCGTGGGGGGAAGCTGATGATGTGCCGACGCATATGATACTTCAGTTTACATCCAGTCATGGTGGTGCTTATATCGGTTCACCGGGAAATTCGCTCTACATTGACAATGTAAAACTGATCTATTAAGTCCCTGCTTAAATTTTTCTAGATTAAATTTTATATGGGCTTATTGACCCGTTTAGAGTTTCTTTCCGGTCTCTTTCCGGGTAAAATTTAAACAGGTTTTAAGTTGAGTTCAAGCTAACAGTAGTTATGGTAGCTTTATGTGGCAACCGGACTTTCAGCCTTAGGAATTAAGAGTTTAATATACTTTTCTATAAATCCGAATCTGGCTGCTGCGGTTTTGCCTGTCTGTGCAGTGTATCAATAACTACTATAACTACTGTTATGTCGACTTATTCTATTTTAATCTTAAATCGATTTGTCCATAGCAGGGCAGAGCCGTTCGAATCGACTGTGGCATTTAAGCTGAAATGGGAAAAGATTTCGGGTAGGAATTCCAATTGCATCAAGGTCGTACCATCTGCTCCGGCTTCAAACAGATGACTGATGTCCGAAGTGGTAATCATAATTTCTCCTTCACGAAAAGTGATACTCTCATGATCCGGATGGAGAATGCAGCTTCCCTTTTTCACATAGTTTATTTCGATACGTAAATGCTGATGTGATCCATACATCTCACCGGGATGGAATGAAATGAAACGAAAAACGTCAGCCAGGCGCTTGGTTTTAATATTTTCTGTGATGCTTTCTAATAGTTCCCGAAGTGAATACTGCTCTGTCCGATTGTCCATGTTATTGCTTTAAGGTTTATATACCGGATATAGATTTACAATCTCTACTTTTTATATAAAAAAACAAATGATGGATAAATTGGGGGGATAATTTTCTTCTTTCAAATTCAGAAAGAACGTATAACAGTGATGGCGGAAGAATAAAAAAGAGTGCGTCTCAGCGACGCACTCTTTAAAGTATAGAGCCAAAAACTTTCCCGCCCTATTGGGAATCGAAACCCTATTATTCTAAAATTACAACACGGTTCAGGAAGTTCTTGCCAAACATGTTGGCTGTTCCACCAAAACCGACGAGTTCCAGTTGATCTTTGCTTACGCCTTCTTTGATAAGAGCGTCATAAACGGCTTGAGCACGGACCTCAGACAGTTTCTGGTTCCACTTGGCACTACCTGTAGCTTTATCTGCATAACCGGCTATTTTGTATTTCTTATCAGGGTTGGCTTTCAAGATCTTAGCGGCCAGTTGGATGTTAACCATACCATAGTCGTCGATCTTGGATTTACCAATCTGGAAGAAGACTGCGCGAGGGCCGGCTACTTCGATTTCTTTCACCACTTCTTTCGTTACAGGTTTTACGTTAGCCAGCGCGTTTTTGGCATCGGCTAAGTCCGATTGCGCTTTTGACAGTTCACTTCTGTAACGATTCAGCTCTTCGTTGATAGCGTTTTGGTCTACCTGCGCACCGCAAGAAACGAATCTCTTGCCACCGAATGTGTAAGTCACACCTGCTGTCAGAGAAACAGCACCGTCGGTACGAGCAGAACTATAATGTCCGAAGATAGAAGGAGAGACTTCACCTCTTGCTTCTACATTGATATCCAAATATTTGTTGATGTTGAATTGTCCCATCAAACCGACAGAACCATTAATCAGCGCATTCAGTTTATCCTGATTGCCATAGGCCTTGGCAAACGTAAGTCCCGGACCTGCGAATACGGATACAGTGAACAAGCGATCGGGATTATAGCCTCCGATAGCGTTTGACAAGTTGAACAATCCGTCGGCACGTAGAGTGAAGTATTTTTTATTCTTCATCTTATTGTATTCGCCTTCCGGCATTCCATATTCGGAGTATAATGTACTCCAACACCCGGCTACCTGGCCACGGATCCCCCAAATAGGGTTGAACAGTTTACCGACTGATGCGTGTATCAGTGGAGTTATGGCATGTCCAAAGCCATAATCAAAGTTGTCAGGGTTGACACATCCCTGTGCTCCTACACCCACGCTGATAAAGATATTATCTTTAGCTTTTTCGCTATAATAATGCTCTTTTGTCTGCGCTGAGGCTGAGACGGCTGCGCCTGTCAACAGTAAAGACAATATTGCTATTTTACTTTTCATGTTATTTCATTTTTTGTTTTAACTCTTTGTTTCGTTTTTGCTTTTTCATTCCATCTTTTCCGGACAAGCGGAACTGGAAAGTCAATCCACCTGTGAAATATTTCATTCTTTGGAGTTCCACTTGTGCATGCAAATGGTTGAAAAGCAAATAGGTGGCACCTAACGCAAAATCTTTCGAATCATATTCGGCAATTAATCTCAATTGCGGATGGAAAGACGGGTTATAACTGATACCTGCCGCGATCCCATTCAGTTTGTACTCTATCCTTTTGTTATAAAGATAGGAGAGGTGTACTCCCACTGTCTCTCTTCCTAATTGGACATGCCTGGTGGCTGCGATGTAGAAACGACTGAAGTATCCGTTACCTTCCGTCGGAGCCACAACTCCATTGCCGGACGAGGTAAAAGGATCGGAAGTGCCTACTACAACAGCGGGCATGTATTTCCAGAATTGCCCTTCTTTCAGTGCCCGTAATCTGAGAGAAAAATACCGGTCCTGATTCGTAAAGCCTGAGTAACCATAAGGTTTTAATCCAAGAGCTTCCGCCTTAAATAAAGTACAGGTATATGCTACTTCCATCCAAGGTAAAATGGTTACATTCAGGTAGTAATTGTACGTGTGGTAGTACCACGTTGGAGGAGTTATCTCCTTATTCATAAAGTTTGCACCCAGCATGACTGTTTTGTCCTTCTGCATTTCTGCCGAGGGAGCATGCAGCAATCCTGTAGTACCGTAGGTCAATTGAGCCGAAAGCATAAAGGGTATAGCTATAAATAGCGATACTATGAAGATTCGTTTTAAATTTACTGTATACATTCTCTACGCTTTCGGTTCAATGATTTCAATTACTACATTTTATTCTCTCGGTTATTCAGAGATGATAATACCACCACCGGCATTCAGGTCATCGCCGTGACCGTGACCATGTCCGTGACCGATCGCTTCAATCGTTCTAACAACTACTGAAGAAATCTTGCTGATTGTAACTTCAGCTGTTTTCTTTTCGATTGCTTTCGTTGCTTTATTATAAACAGCAAACGGCAATACATAGGTAGTCTTGATAACGTTTCTTGTTACGTCGAATCCTGTCAACTGAGTATAAGCTGGTACTTCAAGTTCATATGTGAACTTTTTGTCTGTAAATGCAGCTCCCGGAGTAACATTGGCATTATCGTCTTTGATAGCTTCTTCCAAAGCTGCGCTGACCATCTTGATAGTAGTTGTAGTTAGTGTGGAATGTGCTTTCTTGATAATTTCTTCTACAGAAGCACCACCTTCGCACTTGATACCACCCTTCCAGTTGATTTCCATTTTTACTTTGGCAGTTTCACCTTCAGTGTAGCATGCTTTGTCGAATTTCATAGAATCCAAGGCTGCTTCAGCCGTAGCTTTGCTGTCGGCTTCTTCGAAACCGAATTTGAATTTAGAGAAGTGGTGAACATTGCCAACAAATACTCCGTTCTGGTAAGTAGCATAGTTTTCTTCAGCTTCCCAAGTATTAGTCTTTTCATTGAAGTAAAGAGTAGCCAATGCAACTTCAGGAGTTTCTCCTTGAGCTACGACAACTGCAGGAGTAAATTTCACTTCCATCGGAGTTACGAAAATAGTTCCGGTTGGAGTACCGTCGTATTCACGGACAGAAGCACCTTCTTTACCTTCGTCAGTACGGCTGATGTTCAGGGTGCTTGCTACGCCACTTGTAAAAATGATTATAGTGTTAGCCGGAAGAACGATTTCGTCAATAACGGTTTCTTCTTTATCATTATTAGTATCAATTACTTTAGATTCCAGTTTGAAGGTCGTTTCTTTCTCGATCGGAAGAACTGCTACCTTATCGATTTCTGTCAAAGTACCGTTGGCTACATATTTTTCCATAGTGTTAACCACCTGTTCTGCTTGTGCCGGAGTAATCTTGATGTCCGATCCAGCAGCTTCCAAAACCTTGTTAATTGATTCTTCTACAGCAGATTTACTTGGAACTTTTTCACCTTCTGCTTTTTCCGGTGCGGCTTCAACAGCATTCTCTGTTGGAACTTCAATCTCTACATTGCCACCGATAAATACATTATCGTCATCATTCGGTTTTTCTGTATCCGGTTTCAGTATCAGAGTTACATTGACTGTGGTGTTAGATACTTGGCCATTGTCTACCGGTGCTATAAATGCAGTATATACATAGATCTTATAGCTGTTATGACGGATTGTTACAGTTGCTTTAGTCAGACCTTTTACTTTGTCGGCAGGAATCTCGAATTTGTAGAAACCGTTGGAAGCAGTAGTTGTTACTTCGTATCCTGACATGTTCAGTGTTACTTCAGCCTTAGTAACCATGCCACCATCCTGATTGTAGATATTTCCTGCCAAATAGTATTTAGGGGCAACCTCTACTTCTTTTTTCTGCATAGCAACAGTTACCGAAGTTTTTGCAATGAAAATACCTTCACCTTCCGGCCCGGCTACTTCACTGATCACAACGTCGGCAGTAGCCGGTTTGTATCCGTCAGCAGTGATATATATAGTGTGCTGACCCAGACCTACATTGGACATAGTGAATTCGTTACCATTCTGAATGGTTGCTGTCAATGTGCCTGGCATAGTTGCGGTTTTGATAGCTACAGGCTCACCGCTTTCCGCATCAAATACAGAACCTTCAATTTGATATTCTACATCTTTTGTCGGTTTTGTTTCTTTGCCTTTTTCCATTTTAGCGTCGATGGTATAGGCTACGATAGAACCGTTTTCCTGTTTAGTAACGAATACCGAGCTTGTCACTGTTTTATAACCGCTCTTTGCAAAAGTTACTACGTTGGTTTCTCCCACTTTAGCTTCCAGAACATACTTACCGTCTGCTGCGGTAGTCATTGACTTTGAGTTTGTGACATTGGTTACTGTGACACCGTCCATTACAGCATTGCTTTCAGCATCTGTAACAATACCTGCTACTTGGTACGTCGTAGCTGTAGGGTCGGTCACTTTGGGAACATCAATCTCGTCTTTTTCGTAGCAACTTGCGAACATACCGCACATTGCCAACAGGGTTAGCGCTAACTTAGCGCCATTACCGAAAAGTTTACTTTTCATTTTCATCTCAATAAAATTAAAAATTTAATAATTCAGATTTTATAAAATATGGATTAAAACTATTGTTCTTCATTATGTTATCGTCAGGTGCTGAGCGATAAGTCTTATAGTAATATTGTTCATTTCCCGCATTATAAGACATTCCCATATTATTGGAAGGAGTGATCCGAGGAATATATCCTTTGCGTTTATATCGGTAAGGGGGTAAAGCTATTTGGAAACGGAATCCTCCATTGGCTTTCACGTCTTTGGCTTTCATTGCATAGAATCCAATGGAAGCATAGCGAAAATGCCGGATTGCTTCTACTCTAACTGCTTTCTCCTTTAATAGATATTGTTCAACTCTTGCATTTAATTCTACATTATAGCGTGGCCAATAAAAGCTTCCTCCCAATGACCATGTAGCCCGCATCTTTGTTCCATAATGCATAGTAAAACCTTCCCAATATCCTGTACCGGTATACCCGATGCGGCCTTCTATACTGAAACGTTCATCTTTAAAGTGGTGGTTCAGGTTGAAGTCGATGCCATATCGGCTATTATTAAAGCTACCGATAGCCAATGTTGCCCAAAAATTATAGGGCAGACGGACTGTTTGCGATAGTTCAAGGAAACCCGGATGTAGTTTATCGTATCTGCTGGCATATCCGTCATTATATACCGGAATCACCATTTGAGCCGTGAATTTCATCCCTTTCCAGAAAGAGACTTCTATGGCGGGTGATAAATTGAAAAGCACTTGATAAATCTGTGTGATTACCAAGTTTTTTAGTGATAATTCCGGATATATTGTGATATCTACTTTATACAAAGAGCTATTTGCTTTTTTATTCCTTTTTACTTTGTTCCAGCTATTTCCCAGATTATAACTAACTTCCCAGTCTTGTCTGCTAATATTTACTGTACTATCTTTGAAAGATGGCTGATAATAAAGAGATATTTGCGGCACATTGTTATTCAAAACGATAATACGGCATGGCTTTCTTTCGGGTAATCAGTAGTTTGATTTGTAGAATATCACATCACTTACTTCGTTTCCTAATGTATTGATATACATTGGATTGATGTTTTAGTAGATTTTTCGGTTCTATTAGGACTTTGGCTGGTTGCTTCTATATGGAAGTATCTCTGTTACTGAGCTGCTACTTTAATTAAGATTCATAAAGAATCTTTGTTTTATTTATAATATTTTGGTTATCAGAATTATAGTGGATTTTGAAAACCGGTTTTTGTCTGATCGCTTTTTATTAGAAATCTTTTTTCATGGACTTTTGTTACCTGTTTGTTACTTATAACAGAATAATGTCTATATTTATAACTAAAAACATACAAACAAATAATATGAAAAAAGAAGTAAGGATTAAAGAACCGGTCAGGATCAGGACTAAACGTCTGTCGAACGGTTGTGAGTCTATATATTTAGATATTTATATGGATGGAAGAAGACGATATGAATTTTTAAAGCTATATATAATACCCGAGCATACACGGACGGATAAAGATTTAAATCAGAGTACCATGAAACTGGCCAGTGCAGTGAAGGCACAAAGGATTATAGAATTGCAGAATGGAGTATACGGCTTTAACCATCAACAGGAAAAGAAAGATATAATGCTGATAGATTATATCAAGTATTTGGCAGACAAAGATATAGAAAAAACTTCAAGGAAAGTGTCTATGTATACACTGATATACCATCTTCAGCATTATGATAAGATGGGTATCAGGCTCAGACAGGTAGATAAAAAGTATATACTTGGCTTTGTTGAATACTTGAAGACGGCAACTCAGAAACACTGTAAAAGTGTGAAGAATATAAGTGCCAATACTCAAGTTCATTATTATAAGGTTTTTCATCATTGCCTGAATAGTGCTGTAATTGATGAAATTATAACTTCAAATCCAATGGATAAGATAAAAAATGAGGAAAAGCCTAAGCGGAGAAGGACTGAACGGGCATTTCTGACTATTGATGAATTGAAAATATTGTCACAAACAGATTTTCATAATGCGACTTTAAAAAAGGCTTTTCTATTCAGTTGTTTTTGTGGACTGAGACATAGTGATATAGTGGCACTTACATGGGGAAATCTGAAAAAGGGAAAAGTCGGTAAAATGGAGCTGCATATGACGCAACAGAAAACTCAGGAAATCCTCTCTCTTCCTCTGAGCAAGGAGGCTTTGAAACAACTTCCTGTCCGCGGAAAAGTACCTGATACAGAGAAAGTGTTCAAAGGGCTTATCAGTTTAGGAAGAACCAATGAAATATTACCCAAATGGGCTGCTAAAGCCGGTATTCAAAAGCATATTACTTTTCATTCGGCACGACATACCCATGCCACAATGATGATTACTCTTGGTGCCGATCTTTATACGGTATCTAAACTCTTGGGACATACCAATATTCAAACAACTCAGATTTATGCCAAGATAGTGGATGAAAGTAAAGAGAAGGCTATCGATTTAATTCCGGATATAACTTGAGAGGATGATGTATAGCAAGGTTAGATAGTTGCTAAAAAACGAATCTCAAAAAGATACAAGAGGCTAAGAAAATGCTACAAAAGAATTTTTGTTTTGTAATGTGTTGAAAATGAATGTTCTATATATTAATATCCTGCATTTACAAAGTTAACTTTAAACCTGTGTTAAAGTTAACTTTGTAAATGCAGGATATTAACTTCGTAGATGTATCAAGTTAACTTCGTAAATCGAGAAATATGATTATCTCTTTGGATGATTAACATTGTTAATGCAATAATTTCAATCTTTGTGTTATTATATATAAGAAATACATTATTATATGTATTGATGTTTTTTATCTATTTTTTATTTGGGTGGTTAATAAATATATATTTGGTTAGATTAGCTACTGCCTGATTTTACCGGAATTTAGTAAATTTGTAATATAGTAGATATACTATTGAAAATTTGATCTTACTATATAATACGATTTGATTTTATTAATTTGTTAGCCTTATAACTCTCTCTATTAGTGATTCTAAAATAGGAGGTGGATATTATTTAAGATTACAAGTGGGTTTTCTGGTCCATTTTTAAGCAAACAGGTGTTTGGATGAAAAAAAACTGATACAAATGTGCGAAAAAACATGTAAAATTCTTTGGTATTATTAAAATTGTGTCTATTTTTGCACCATATTTTGCATCCATAAATTTAGATGCTTAAGTTATAAAGCAAACAAATGAATCACAAAGGCCCTTACATGAGGAAAAACATAACAATTGGCACTACTTTGCGCAGAATTTCACTCATATTATTCTGTTTACTTCCTTTGAAGGGGATTTGTCAAACAGGAGAGGCCACTGTTGACGCACTTGTTAAGATGGGATTTGAAAATGTAGGGTGGACAGAAGATACTGAAGAACGGGTTTTTGTGATACAAAACTCAGCCTATCGCCTTGAGGGAGTTGGAATAGGTAAAGCGGTTGATTTGATCCAGAAGATGGGTTTACCCGAAAATAAGCCATGTAGGTTAATAGTTTTGGACAATAATGTTCCTCAGATATCCCTCTATTATCAGCCGATGAAAGGAGATAGTATTGCTGAAGTCAGTCGGGCTGATTGGAGTGTAAGTTATGATTTGGGAGAAGGATGGAAACAAGCGAGACGGATTAAGAAGCAAAATAGCTCTTTGTTTAAAGTAGATATAGTGGTGTATCCGGAGTTGTTGTTTAGAAACTATATTTTATCTAAGGTCTATGAAATAGTGGTTAATGTTTCTCCTGCCATAGAAGTTTCTTTGTGGAAAGGAATGAAACTGACTGGACAAGTAATTTTTCCTATCTATAATGATTATGGACAAAGGTATAAGCAAATCCGTCCAGGTTTTGTGACTTTGTCGCAGACAGTACGTTTACCACAGCGTACATTCCTGACTGCTTCGGTCGGTTTTTTTAATAAATTTCGTTGGGGAGGAGATTTGAAAGCAAAGCACTTCTTTAAAGATGAGCGCTTTTCGGTAGATGCGCGTATCGGATATACCGGAAGAGGATACTTTGAAGATTGGGCTTTTTATCATGGAACCAAATGGACCTTGACAGGTTCTATTGGGGCGAATTTCTATTGGCCAAAGTATAATACGCAGTTTAGTTTAAAGGGGGAAAGATATTTAGAAGGAGAGTATGGTGCACGTTTTGATATGATTCGTCATTTTCGATACGCTTCTATTGGCTTTTATGGAATGAAGGTGCAACATGCGGGTAACAAAGGGCTGAATGGCGGCTTCTTGTTTCAGATAGCATTGCCTCCGTATAAATATAAGAGAAAAGGTTATATCCCAAGAGTGATACCCAATAATTTCGGATTCCAATATAATGCGGGTAATGAGCGTATATATGGTAAAGGATATAGTCCTCAGGCAAGTGATAACGTGATGGAAAATAATAGTTTTAATCCATATTTTATAAAATCAGAATTATTAAATTTTTAATTTTATTGAGATGAAAATGAAAAGTAAATTTTTCGGTAATGGCGCTAAGTTAGCGTTAGCCGTTTTGGCAGTTTGCGGTACACTGTTTACAAGCTGCTATGAGAAAGCAGAAGTTGATCAAGCAACAAAACCAGCTGAAGCAAAGTATTATATTGCTGGTACGATTACTGATGCGACTACAGGCCAGGAATTGACTACTGCTAAAGTTACATTGGGTGATAAATCTGTCACTAGCTCTTTTAACGAGCAAGTTAATTACAAGGCAGAAGGTTATGCTTTAGTCGTTTCAGCAGACGGATACTATCCTGTTAAAAGACAAGTTTATCTGAATCAGGTAAGTGATGGTCAGACAAGTGTTGCTACTGTTAATGTTGCATTGGTTTCAGTTGAAGCCGCAGTTATTCCTCCGGTAGTTCCTCCGACAGATCCTGAGACTGACATCAATGAAGGAGAAGCAACTAAGGTTGCGGACAAGGCGGTAGAAGTAGCTAAACCTTCTGAATCAACTGTAACCGATATGCTTGCTGGTACTACAGCTACACCCGAAGAGAAAAAAGCATTGGATGAGACTCTTGAAATGGCAGGAGGAATGAAAGTTGGTGAAACTACTCCTGAAGTTCTTGCTGATGGTTCTATTCTTGCTATTACTCCGGTGAAATTTACGAATCCTATTCAGGATGCTCCGGCTATGGTTCCTTATTTCTATAATGAAGGTTGTGAACTAACAGGTGATGTAAAAGAAGTTGCTGCTCCTGTAACAAGAGCTGATGGTGCTGTTGCAGCTGATATTCAGAAAGCATTCTTATCAAACGCTGCTAAGGCTCTGAACATGAATGCAGGGTTTGTTCAGAAGATCGGTTATACTCGGATTAGTGTATTGAATGGTTATAGCATCTTGGGTTATACAATTAAAGGACAATTGGTTTCTAAGAAACTGACATTCTTGATCTCTGGCAAATATTATGAAGGTATCGTTTCTTATCAGAAGAGCGTAATGATCTATCCTAACTATTACAGCCACGATTCTCATGATTCTCATGATTCTCACGGTTTCAACCCGAATGCCGGTGGTGGATCTAACGACTAATCAGAGTAAAGTAATTGTTGAGAATTGAAAAGTACGAGTTGAACCGAAAGTATAGAAATTGCAGATAATGATGAAAAAGATATTTCTTATAGGCTTGTTCCTTTGCTGTCATTTGGCACTTTCGGCTCAGTTGACGTACGGAACTACCGGTCTGCTTCATGCCCCGTCAGCAGAGATGCAACGGGATAAGACGGTAATGATCGGTGGAAATTTTTTAAATAAGGAGATAACTCCTCCTACATGGGATTACCATACGTATAATTACTTTTTGAACGTAACTATCTTTCCCTGGCTGGAAATAGCTTATACATGTACGTTGTTTCAGTCGCAGACGATAGGGATTGATTGGAAGGTCGGAAAGAAGAAGTTTACGAATCAGGACAGGTATTTTTCTGCCCGTTTGCGAGTTTTGAAAGAAGGACAATTGTGGAAGTACATGCCGGCTGTTGTAGTGGGAACTTCGGATCCCTATACCGAGTCTGGCGATGGCCAAGTAGGTTCTGCCGATGGTAATGGCTATTTCTGCCGTTTTTATGTCGCAGCCACCAAGCATATCCCGATTGGAAAGGAGAAGATAGGTGTACATCTGTCATATCTGTACAATCGAAGAGTGGATTACCACTTGAATGGATTAGCCGGAGGTCTTACTTACGCTCCATCTTTTGCCCCCGATCTGACAGTAATCGCGGAATATGATGCGAAAGACTTTGCGTTTGGTGCTACCTATTTGCTTTTCAACCATTTGCATGCGCAGGTAGAATTGCAAAGAATGAAGTATTTTACCGGCGGACTTACTTATAAAATCTATTTGAAGTAAGCGAGTGGGTCGGAGCAAATAAGAAACTAAAAGAGTTGAAAATATTTAAAAACAAAAAACAATGAAAAGTAAATTAGTAATATTATCTTTATTGTTGGCCGGTGCTACTGCAGCTACTGCTCAGACTAAAGAGACGTTCTACAGCGAAAGCTTCAAGGACAATATCTTTGTGAGTGTAGGTGTTGGCGCTCAGGGTTGTGTAAACCCGGACAACTTTGATTATGGCTTTGGTAAAGCCATAACTCCGCTGATCAATGTGTCAGTTGGTAAACTGTTCAATCCGGTTTGGGGTATCCGTGGTCAGGTAGCCGGTGCATGGACTACTTTGTATTCTAACTATGGACAGCCTGCCGATACTTATATTAAGAGCAAGAATAAACATTACTTCACTATGCGTGCAGACGGTATGTTTAACTTGTCCAATGCTATTGGCGGTTACAACCCGGATCGTTTGTTCACCGTTTCTGTTTTTGCTGGTCCCGGTTTGACGTTTGCCAAAGCTTATGGCGATCAGGATAAAGTAAATGCGTTGATTAACGGTTCTGTTGGTTTGGCTGGACAGTTCAATATCAACAAATACTTGGATATCAACATTGAAGCAAGAGGAGAAGTTTCTCCGTCTCCGTTTGGTAATATCAGCTCTGCCCATACCGACGGTGCTGTTTCTCTGACTGCCGGTGTGACTTACACTTTCGGTGGCAAGAGATTTGTTTCTTGTGGCTCTCAGGTAGATCAGAACGCTATCAACGAAGAGTTGAATCGTTACAGAAGCGAGTTGGCTAAAGCTCAGTCTGACCTGGCTGATGCTAAGAACGCACTGGCTAACGTGAAACCTGTAACCAAAGAAGTGGTGAAGGAAATCGAAGTAGCCGGACCTCGCGCTATCTTCTTCCAGATTGGTAAATCTAAGATCGATGACTATGGCATGGTTAACATCCAGCTGGCTGCCAAGATCTTGAAGGCTAATCCGGATAAGAAATACAAGGTGGCAGGTTATGCAGATAAGGCTACCGGTAGCGCTAAGTGGAACCAGAAACTGTCTGAAGCTCGTGCACAGGCTGTTTATGATGCACTTATCAAAGAAGGTGTAAGCAAGGATCAGCTTGAACTCGTCGGCTTCGGTGGTACTGCCAATATGTTTGGCAAGAACTTCCTGAACCGCGTTGTGATTCTGGAATAATACAACTTTATAAGGACGATAGTCCGATAAATTTTAGAAAGGGTATCCGAACAACGGATACCCTTTTTGTTGCTTAAATAGGCGATAATCCAAATTTTAATCGTATTTTTGCACCACGAAGTTACGAAAAGAGTGTAATTTATTGGAAATGAGCGTAGGTTAATTGCTCTTGATAGTAATAGGTTACGATTTAGTTAGTTATCTACTGCATTATCCTTCTGCGCGTTGCGTAACCTTCAAAGAACTCTTCGTATGCAAAAGTAGCTATTTAATTCGAGATTTTGATATAAACTCCCGTTTTTTATCCCCTCATTCATAAGAATTTTCCGTAAAAGCGGTATTGTCCGTCGGCACACCATTGCCCAAAACGAGTTTGGAACAAACGTGTGCCGACTACCGCATAGCTGGAGAAAAGGGCATTGCCTCACGCCTAAACGATGTTTAGACAGATGAAGCAATGCCCCTTTCTTTTGCGCCTATGCCAAGAGGTGCTTTTACGGGTTTTCAAATGATTTTTCTTTTTTCGCTGTCTCTTTTGCCGGAAGCGGAAAGTGAATGCAGAGTGTGTCAGCCTGCCCCATGAATGAAACAGGCGCCCACACACAGCCGGACAAACCGGGAAGAATGATTGTTGCCACCCGGCTGAACAAGTTCCGTCGGATCGGAAACAATCATACTTCCTTTGTTGTGGTTTGCCCTTTTCACGCTTCCGGTGATGTCTTTTTCCTTTTGGTGATTCTTTTTTTTACGGATTTTCCCCTGAAGTTTTTTTCTACACAATCTGCCTCTGTTTTCGTTTACCTCCATTTTGCGCCTTTCAGTAAGCCGCATCAGTCAGTCATTTTCGTTCTGGGCGCAAAGGTAATTCCGGGATTGGACGGGAAAGCAAGGTCAAGCCTCCTGTTTTCGGTAAAAATCTCCAGCCCTGCGGGTAGTATTTTGACCGAAAAACCTTGCATTCCCTAATCCCTACCTTTTCAAGCACCCGAAACGAAAACGACCGATGCGACAGAAAGACGCATAAAAAAAATGTCGGATAAACGAGAGGCAGATAAGATAGTTTGAAACTCAACTCC